>SXGT01279954.1_pt1 | contig 136969 bp, 205 predicted proteins | sample 3176221 | NCBI WGS metagenome assembly SXGT01 (sample SAMN11356862, study PRJNA531348) | freshwater metagenome | isolation source: freshwater sample F1-120 | place: China: Fuxian Lake, Yuxi | collected 2017-12-25 | reverse complement strand
GTCGAAGAAGCCGTGCGGACGCGTAGCCCGCGCCCACGGACTCGATGTTCGATGCTCGGAGGGCTTGACGCTCGACGACCTTCGGTGTCTGATGGAATCGAAACCGCCCACGGAGTGAGCAAATGGCTTCCAAGTACTTCCTCGGCCAGCGTGAAGGCGACCCGACCCCGATCGGGCGTCTCGCCGACTTCCTCGACGACGCCTTCCAGCTCGCCGAAGGGGACATCGAAGCGACCGCCATCGTCGAGGACTTCAGCGGTTCTGGACCCGCCAACGCCGGCACGAAGACGCTCGGCCATGCCGCGTCCGAGGTGCTTGGCGCCCTGGTGCAGGATGCGTCCGGCGCAGACGTTCTCCTGTGGAAGAAGGCGTCCGACTTCGCCCTCTCCGACGATGGGCTCACGCTCACGAACAACGCGGGCGACTTCAACGCCGCTGGCGACACCTTCGTCGTCTTCACCAAGCCGTTCCTGACCCGCCCGACGGCGTAGTCCGGAGGCGAGGTGGCCAAGGCGCCCGAGGACGATTGCCCTCGGGTCCGATGGGGCGACCCGAGGGAGTTCCGTCTCCTGGAGAAGATGGGAGCGGACGCGTACCGCGGCGGCATGCCAGAAGTCAGATTCTGGCTGCTCGACACCGCAACGCGATTCGACCCTCTGTACGGCGAGGCCGACAGGTCGCTTGGTGATGAGCCAGGAGACGACCAGCCCGTGGGCGAGAACGGCGAGTCGTGGCTCGGTCCGTTCGTCGCGAGGGCACACGTCGTGTTCAGCGAGGCGTCCGACACGACGCCGGAGCCGGACGAGAACGGCATCAAGCTGCGGAATACCTGCACGGTGTACGTCCCGAGGGACGAGTTCCGGCGGCTGAAGATGGTCGAGGCCCCTGCTGGCGAGGGGTTTCGACTCCCGCGCGAGGGCGATGTCGTCGAGATCTACGACCGGGAGCACGCCTACGATCCGCAGGGCGTGGGCCCGTACTATTTCCCGGTGCAGGACGCCTCGTTTGGCGACCAGATCGGGAACAGCAACTACTGGGTGTCGCAGATCCTCGTGCTGGAGATGAGCACGCGGGTAGACCCGTCCCGGCTCGTTGGGGACGAGCAGCGACTGAACGACGCCACGGCCGGGTCGATCACCGTCTGACCGGGTAGGATGGGAGATGGAGCCAGAGCGGCCGATGTTCGTGGCGATCTCGGAGCACAAGCGCAGGACCGAAGGCGCGTTCGCGCGGAAGATGGCCGACGTGCAGGTTGGCGCCGATGTGCTCGTCTCGTTCAAGGACGAGGAGTTCGGGAGCCTACGAGCGAAGGTCGTGGCGTCTGGCGAGCAGACCGTGACCGTCCTCGGCGAGGATGGGGTCGAGCGTGTCCTGGAGCGCGCGAAGTACGAGTTCTTCGCCGCCCCGCTGGAAGAGGTCGAGCGTGCGCTCGGTTCACGCAGTTCCGTCGGGAAGGCGGAGGTCTTGCCGCCCTTGCGACTGCGCATGACGATGCGCGCCGTTGAGAACCTGCGGAGGTCCGGGACGCCCGACGGCACGCTTGCCGACCCAGACAAGCTCTCGAAGCTGCTGCTCCGCGAGTACGCGGTGTTCGGGGCGTTGCGCGAGTACGACCTGAAGCAGGCTGCTACGATCGCCATCAAGAAGCTGAAGCTGGAAGAGCTTGGCGTTGGCGAGGGCCCGGACCAGGGCCGAGAGGCGCTCCAGGCCGTGCGGATCGTCACGAAGCACGGGGTCGAGAAGGACATGGCCGTGGCGCTCGTTGCTGCCATCCAGAGGCCGGAGAAGGTGCGTGATCTCGTCGCGCAGTTCCCGACGATCGACGCCGACACGCTCGGAGCCATCCTGGTTGCGCTCGTGCGCGCTGGGCTGCTGTCTCGTGACCGTCTCCGCGAGGCGACCGACGTGCCCGCGGTGGCCGAGAGCATCATGCTCCAGATGATCCAGGCCGACGCGGCATGATCGACAAGGATGCTGTTCGCGAGCAGATGAGCCGAGGGCTGGCGTTCACCTGCGCGATGTGCTTGAAGTTCTGGCGCGCGAGGGCTGCTGGGCACGAGCAGTGCGAAGCCGCGCAGCTCGGGTTGAGCTGCACCGGTCCGATGGGCGGGAGCACGTTCCAGCAGTACGAGGGTCCGCTCACCCCCGAGGCCCGTACGAGGTTCTGTTTCCGGTGCGGGAAAGAGGCTACGAAGGGGTTGCGTTTCGGGGCTTGCCTGACCGTGGTGGGGGTTTGCGACCCGCACTTCGCCGAGCTGGCCCAGTGGCGAAAGTCGAAAGAACCGAAAGGCTACCGGACGCTCGCGGAGCGCCGTGGCCAGTTCATGGAGAGGTGAGCGATGACCGGATTTGGACTCGATGATCTGCGAAGGATGACTGGCGCAAAGCCTGTCGTGGCGGCTGTGGGAGCCTCGGCGGTGATCGAGGCTGCGTCACTGCTGCCGCGTCCGTTCAGCGCCCTGCTGGAGGCCGTGAAGCTGCGCGAGCTGCGCTCGGCGACCGAGTCGCTCGACGAGCTTGCTGTCCGGGCTGCCAAGGCAGCGCCGAGTCTCGGCTTCAAGACCGAGGCCGTCCTTTCGTTCCAGGGGCTCGCCCGCAAGGTGGCCGTCCTGTCCGAGGAGGACATCGGCGTCGTGACGCGCCACGCGAAGCTCGGTCTCGCCGAGTGGACGGTGACCGAGGAGTTCGCCAACACGGTGAACGACGACCTCGTGCTCATGCTGAAGGAGCAGAAGCGTGCCCTCGTCGAGAGCGAGGTTGTTGGGACTGTCGGCTCGGTCCGGTCCGGTCGTGTCGGCATGATGTTCGCGCCGCCGGAGTTCGTGGTCGAGGCCAAGAAGGTGAACCGCAGGGCCGTTGACCAGTGGTGGGGATGCGTCGAGCAGGCGGCCAGTGCCGGCACGACGTTCGTGGAGAGCGGGGACGGGAAGATCCGACCGAACTTCGCCGGGCTCGCCGGGTGCTGGGCCAGCAAGATCGCGGCTGCCACCGACTGGAGGCTGTCGTCGCGCCGCCTCGGGCAGATCTCCGAGGAGATGACCCTGAACGCGGCGGTGGCTGTCGGACAGCTGTAGTGCAGAAGGACGCGCTGTTCACGGTCAAGGAGGCGCCTGGAAACAGGCTGGTGAAGAAGTACCTGCGAGAGCTGCCGCAACGCATGGAGGCGGCCGGGACGATGCTCTCGCATGCTGCCGCCGCGATGGTCGTGGCCGAGATCAGGAAGACCGCGCCCGACATCGCTGGGTTCGACGACTACCGGGAGTCCGTGGTCCTCCGGCAGGTGCTTGGGGAGGTCAGCGAGTTCGCCGTGGTGGTGGAGGCCAACGCCGCTGGCACCCTGAACGAGGACGACGCCCCGACGACTGTGCTCTCGTTCGCGTTCCTGAACGCCTCTGCCGATGTCCACTCCGAGGAGGCGAGGATGTTGGTGATGGCCGGGCCGTGGCCCGCGGACATGGTTCCGTTCAGGGCGCCGCGCGGGGAGCTGAAGGTCAGCTCGAAGCGGTTGACCGTGGTCGAGGTGAACGCGCTGCGCAATCGATTGCGCGAGTCGTGGAAGGACCTGAAGCGGGAGGCTGCCAAGCGTGGGCTGGAGATGCCGAAGAAGCCGGAGTCGTACGTTGGCCAGAAGGTGAACAAGAACATCGCGTTCCAGGTGCTTCGGTCGGAGTTCGGCGTGGGCGAGCCCCTGCAACCGCACTGGCGTCCAGCCGTGCGGAAGGTGAAGAAGGCGTTCCCGAAGCTGTGGGAGACGATCCGGCGCACGGTCGCCGATCCGAGCTACAGTGGTTGGAGAGCCCGGCTTGCCGAAGAAGCGATGTCGAGCCAGAATCTGCGTGACGTAGTAGACTTCCAGGACCGCCTGTAGGAGCTTCCAACATGGACCTCGCCACTGTTCTCCCCGGTTTGCGCCGCTTGCACACCAGCCTGCTGGCCGAAGACCTGGCGGTCGGCGTCACGACCATGATGGGGACGCTGCGCCCCCTCGGCGAGCGTCGCGCTGCGAAGAAGGAAGACGACGAACCCGAAGACGATGACGACAAGGACGACAAGGACGACGGCGGGACCGTCGAGGCCCTCGTCTCGCAGCTTGCGGACCGCGGGCGTGCGAAGCACGGTCTTGGCCGCGTCGCCTCTCGTCTCGCGGTGCAGGAGACGATCAACCACCTCGTCGGCATGGGCTGGGTGAAGGACCCGAAGGGCCTCGCCAAGGCGCAGCAGGCCGAGTGGGTCGAGTCGGCGATCCGCGCAGGCATCATCCAGCAGGCCGAGGTCTGCTCGATGGGCATGGCCGAGGAACGGAGCGCCGAGACCCCCTGGAAGCACTTCGCCGAGGCCAAGCGCCTGTTGGCGGCCGAGGACAAGGCCGGGCTCGACCACCTGGCCGACGCCATCGAGATGCTGCCCTCTGCCGAGAAGGCGGAGGCCATCGAGCTGTTCGGCGAGGGCTACGTCTCGCTGAAGCATGCCGTCGCCAAGCGCAAGGTCGAGTCCTGGCTGAAGCAGAAGGGGCGGTAGCCCCAAGGAGCCCCGATGGCCGCAGACACGGTTCCAGAGGAACCCGGCCTCGTTGGCGTCAGGCACTTCGACCAGGCTGTGGTTGACCAGCTCGGAGATGTAGAAGTCATCGAGCTGGACGACAAGACGAAGACGTATGCAATCGCCATCTCCGGGGTGCCGGGGATGAAGCGGTTCGGCGGCAAGATTCCGATTCGCATGATTCCGGTGAACGTCGCGTACGTGCCCGACTTCATCCCGTCGATCGTCGTGAGGCCGTTGGAGCCTGCGCCAGCACTCGACCGCTACCACCCGTCGTCGCAGACCCGGTGGCCTACGCCTGGAGCGGCTGAAGTGACCGTCGAGGACTCGCTTGGCGTGGAGAAGACTGGGTTTCGCAGGTACAGGCACCGCGAGGCGCCGTTCCCGTTCGACATCTCGTACGAGGTGCAGCTGTACGCCCAGACGAGGAACCAGGGCGTTGCGATGCTCATGTACGCGTTGCAGCGGTTCCAGCCGTACGGCCAGGTGACGGTGAAGGACACGAAGGGAGTCGAGCGCACGTACGAGAGCTTCATGGAGTCCGTGGCGAACATCTCGGAGCTGGATTCGATCGTCGAAAGACTCGTATCGCACTCGATTTCTTTGCGCGTGGCTGGAGAACTCGACATCGGGTCCGACGTGGACATCGCCGCGATGACCGCGGGCACGGTGGACTTGACCACAGGCACGATGTAGAGTTCAGCGAGCCAGCAAGGAGCGAAGATGACGACGTACTACGCGCGGAGCCAGGTTCCCGTGAAGATGGACGACGGCCGATCGGTTGTCGTGCCGGCGGGGTCGTACTTCGCCGTGTCGAAGGTGACCGCGCAGGTCGGGCAGCACGCCCGCGCTGGGGCCATCGTCCAACGCGAGGCGCCGGAAGGCGTCTCCGTGATCAAGTAGGACAGGCTGTTGGCAACTGATACGATGAGAGCAATCTCGGCCGAGGAGTGAACAATGGCATCCCGTCTCCGTCCAGGCATCTTCGTCGAGGTCAAGCCCGGCGCACCCGCGCCGATTCAGGGCGTTTCCGCCTCGACCCTCGGCATCGCTGGCTGGACCGACGAGGGCCCGCACCACGAGGCCACGCTCGTCACGTCGTTCGGACAGGCCGTCTCGAAGTTCGGTGACTTCACGGCGAGCAGCCGCGTGATGACGGCGTTGTACGCGTTCTTCAAGAACGGCGGCCAGAAGGCGTACGTGGTCCGCACCACGCCCTCCGACGCGGAGGAGTCTGTCGCCTACGTCACGAACGACGACCAGTCGGTCAGCGTGGGGACTGGCGACGGGGCGGAGACCGACTTCACGGCCGACCTGGCTGGTGGCGTCGAGCCTGGCTCGCTGTCGATCGCCTACTACATCGACGCCGCTCCCGTCGTGAACGAGAGCGTCGGACTCGGTGACGGCGCGGACACGACGTTCAGCGATACGCTGGCGAACATCCCCGTCAAGTCGAACTCGGCGTCGCTGTCCTGGTACGTGGACGGCGTGGCTGTCGTAGGGGAAGACCTGACCGTGACCGCCCCCGATGGCGCCATCGCCATCTGGAAGACGACTGGGGCTGGCGTTGGAGAAGGCACGATCAACGAGGTCGCGGGTCCGATGCCCGTGAAGGTCGGGATGGAGATCTTCTGGACCAGCGGTGCTGTCGTGAAGTCCCAGGTGTGGACCGGCAGCTCGTTCACCGGGGACGGAAACCCGGCGGGCTCGTCGTTCGACGTTGGGACTGGCGTGATGACGATCGACACGACCGGGGCCCTCGCCGACGTGGGCGCGGTGTCGCTCACCGCCGACTACACGCCGCTGACCAACCGCACGGCGACCGACGACAACGCCGGCACGTTCACCGGGGTCGGGCTCACGTCCGGCACGATCAACTACACGACCGGCGTCGTGACGCTGGTGTTCGCCGTGGCGCCCACCGACGACTCGTTGAGCAACGGGATCAACTGCTCGTACACGCCGCTGACGGCGCAGGAGATCACGGACGACGGCGCTGGTGCGCTCACCGGCGATGTGGACCCCGCTGGTGCCAACACCGTGGACTACGTCACGGGCGACCTCGACTTCAAGACCGCATCGGCGCCTACCGTTGGCACTGGCTTCAGCGCGCTCACGGCGACGTGGGACAGCGTGCTCCAGAAGCTGACCATGAACTGGCCCGGCGTGGCCGGCGACAACTACCGGGTCCGCTACGAGGGCAACCCGAACTACGTCAACCAGGGACTCGGGACGCACTCGCGGTACGACGTGATGTTCGACAAGTACGACTCCGACACGGAGGAGTGGACCGAGGTCGAGCGGTTCGAGGCGTGCGTGTTCAGCGATTCCGCGAGCACCGCGTACATGCCGAACGTCCTGAACGACGAGGACTCGGGGTCCGACATCGCGACTGTCTACACGCCGCTCTCCGACGGGAGTGTCCCGTCGAGCCTGCTCGGCACCGCCGTCGTGGGCGAGGTCATCGAGACCGGGGACGCCAGTGAGACGCACTTCACCGGCACCCTGGCCGAGGGCAGTGCCGTCGCCTACTCGGTGACGATCACCAGCGGCCTCCTTGAGGTCACCGACGACGGGTCTGGGAACCTGATCGGGGACGTGGACGCGGGCGGGACGAACACGATCGACTACGACACTGGCGCGTACGACGTGACGTTCAGCTCGGCGCCTGCCATCGGCGACATCACGGCCGACTACGTCGAGCAGCCGGCGACGACCAGCTACACCTCGCAGTTCGCTGGTGGCGACGACGGCAGCGCGGTTGCCTCGACCGACGTGACCGCCGCGGCCCTCGAAGCCGACCGGAAGGGGATCTACGCCTTCGACGTGGTGCCCGACAACCTGCTGGTGATCATCCCCGACTTCGTCGGCGACGAGACTGTGGACGGCGCGCTCGTGGACTGGGCCGACACGAAGACCGACCGGTTCGTCATCCTCGGCACCCCGCAGGGGATGGATGTCTCCGAGGTGGTGAACTACAAGCAGAACACGCTCGGGAAGCTCTCGACGAAGGCGGCCATGTACTGGCCGTGGATTCGGATTCTCGACCCGGTGACGAACCTGTCCGCGCTGTTCCCGCCCGTTGGACACGTCGCTGGCGTCTACGCCCGGACGATCAACCGCAAGAACGTCGGCAAGGCACCCGCCGGCCGCGAGGACGGGCAGCTCGCCTTCCTGACCGGGTTGGAGATCACCGTCTCCGACACCGACATGGAGACGACGTACCCGCAGGGGATCAACGCCTTGATCAAGCGCACGCAGGTCGGAACGGCCGTCTGGGGCGCCCGGACGCTCGACCCGACTGATGAGTACCGCTACATCCAGGCGCGGCTCACCGAGCAGTTCCTGTCGAAGGCGATCTACAACGGCACGCACTGGGTGGTGTTCGAGAACAACGGCTCTGCCCTGTGGGCGAAGGTCAAGTTCCAGCTGAACGCCTTCATGCGCCAGCAGTTCACGAACGGCCTGTTCGCGGGCGTCAAGCCTGCCGATGCCTACTTCATCGTCGTGGACGAGACGAACAACCCGGAGGAGTCCGTTGACGCGGGCATCCTGAACGTCTCGGTCGGGTTCGCCCCGAACAAGCCGGCGGAGTTCGTCGTCTTCCAGATCCAGCAGAAGACCCAGTAGGCGCGCAATCGATTGCGTAGGAGTTCAGCGTGGCCGGAGCACTTCGATCGCTCGTCGAAATCGTCCAGCGGCTTGACGTTGGGAACGTGTGGGACGGCTCCGTCCCGACGACGACGCCCGTGTTCCCGGACGATGTTGGCGGAGTGCGCCGGGTGGTCGCCTACCCAGCGGATGTCGCTGGCGGGAAGTTCAGCATCGTGGACGAGAAGAACGCGCGCAAGGTGTCGGCTGGCGACGCTGACGCGGGGAACGTCCCGGTCGATCACTACGTCCTGAAGCAGGTGATGCTCGGGCTTGGCGGCCAAGCCTCGTGGGAGGTCGTCGCCACCGACGGCACCGATTCCGTGGTCCTGTTCAGCGGGACGAACGAGACTGGCGTCGTGGAGAGCGGAGAGCATGTCATCGTCCCGCCAGGGTGGTGGGTGGAGCTGACCACCGTCGGGAACAGCACTGGCGAGCACTGGGCGCGCATGGTGTTCGTCGCCTGGGACGGCCTGGTGAGGTTGTAGTGGATGTAGTGGTCCCGACCGCGTACGCGGAGAAGTGGGGGCCGCTGCTCCCGACCACGCCGTTGCGAGCCTCCCTGATGAGGGTAGAGCTGGCGCCCGGTGTCTCGGCGAAGCACGGGACGCTGCCTGTCCGTGTGCTCGGCCATCCCGACGCGTCGAACCCGTCGTGGCTCGCGCTGCTCGTCGTCGCGTCCGCTGGCTCGTGGTCCGAGCAGGAAGCCATCAGGATGGGCGTCGAGGGCGTAGACGTGCGCGAGATGGCGATGGACGGGGCGCTCGGCCCAGGGCTGCGTACGGCCGGGCAGGAGCACTTCCAGCGCCGGGTGGAGAGGCTGCTCGCGTTGTTGGCCGTGTTCGATCGCTTCCCGGAAGCTGCCGGAATGGCGAAGGAGGACCTGGCCGGCGTGAAGATGAGCCTGAACGAGCTGGAAGCGGCGTTGCTCACGTACCCGTCTCCGTACCCGTCCCAGTCGAGGGACATGCTGACGATCGCGGATTTGCTACAGCTTTGATTACAGTGTGGATATACTGTATTGATGGAGCGTAGAGAGCATCCGATCTTGCGTGGCTACTTCGCTGATGAAGCCGGACACGCCTGGACGTACTGGACCAGGGTTGGATGCCGACGAGGCGAGCCGAAGAGACTTGACCCTGCATGCGCACGCATGCTCTGCGAGAACCCGCAGCCACCCGAGGGCCGGCTTGTGGTCCAGCTCATGGTTGGTAAGAGGGTGAAGAGGATCTACGTTCACAAGTTTGTGATCGAGTGCTTTGTCGGTCTGAATCCAGGAGGATTGCAATGCCGACATCTCGATGGGGTAGTCGAGAACAACCGACCGTCGAACTTGCTCTGGGGAACGGCCCTGGAGAACCGGCACGACCGGTTTCTTCATGGGCGACATGGGGCAAAGCTGGTAGTATCGGACGTGATGCAGATCCGCGAAGCTCTGGAGTCTGGCGCTCGTTGCGTGGAGCTGGCCGCGCGCTTTGGGGTCTCCCGGGGTACGATTGACTCAATCCGAGCCGGCCGCCGCTGGCATCAAGCGAGGTAGACATGGCACGCGCACAGGCAACCGACCCGCTGCACAACTTCCGGTTCCACGCGACTGTCGCGGTGGACGGGGCCGACGCCGTGGCGTTCACCGACAGTACCGGCGCGCAGGCAGGCTTCATGTCTGCCTCGACGCCCGAGGTCACGGTCGAGGCCGTGGAGTACCGCGAGGGCATCGACACCTGGACGAAGAAGCTCCCGGGCGTGCCGACGTGGTCTGACGTGACGTTGGCCCGCGGCGTGATGAAGACCGACACGTCGTTCTTCGACTGGATCTCGAAGGCGATCGGCAACGAGGAGTACCGCGGCGACCTGTCGGTGTACCAGTGGCACCGCGACGGGAAGACGCCTGGCCAGATCGGGGACCTCGGCAAGGCGCGGATCTACAGCTGCTACGAGGCGATTCCGACCCGGGTGAAGCTCGCGGGCGACCTCGACTCGACGGCGTCCGACATTTCGCTGGCCGAGGTGGACATCGCCTACGAGTACGCAGAAATCACGAACGCCTCGTAGGAGTCGTGATGCTGAAGGCTCTCGCCGAGGCCAAGAACTTGCTCCAGGAAGGCTCGATCGAGCCGTGGAACTCGTTCCCGTACACCGCAGACGAGGTCAAGCTCGGGTGGCCTGATCGGTGGGTGTGGACGAGGGAGCAGAAGTCCGCCTGGGCGGCCTTCTTGAAGGCCACCGGATTGACGAAGAAGGCTTGGGGGAATGAGGACGTGGAGGTCTACGCCTCGAAGGGTGGAGAGGGCCGCACGTTCCCGTTCGCGGTCGTGATCACGAAGAACCGTGCGCCCGTGCTGCGTGGCCAGAAGGGCGTGGCACCGACAAGCCCCGGTGCTATTTCTGTCATCAAGGCAGCCGCAGACGCGCTGGCCGGGAGTGCCACATGAATCACTTCTTGCTTGAATCCAGACGCCTCCTCGCTGAAGCACGCGTTGACGGTCTCGTGAAGGGCGAGACTGTGTCCGTCTTCGGCGGGTGGCTGGTGTACAAGTTCGGCCCGGCCGGATGCACGATCCCGGAGAACCTGGATGGCGTCAAGGCGACGTTCTTCCCGTACAACGACGGCGGAGGCTTCGTCCAGTACCTGAAGGGCGAGGACTTCGAGAAGACCGGCGTGACGTACGTCGTGGATACGTGGATGGGCCGCGTCGGAGTGCTGACCAGCGGGCTGGAGAAGACCTTCAAGGGGAAGGTGAAGATCGCCAAGGCCGACGCCGAGGAGGTTGTCGCCAAGGGGATGGCCGCAGTGACCGAGGGCCTTGGAGCCAAGCCCGGCACGCTGTACCCGTTCGCGGAGGCCGCGATGGTCGGGAAGGGCGGCGGGAGGAGCCGGAGCTATCATTTCTTCGCCGTGTTCGAGCGTGATGCTGTGCGCGCACCCGGCTTGAAGGCCGAGGCTGTTGCCGTGTCCGCCTACGGGAAGTTCGGTAGCACACCGAAGTTCGTGCTGCTCGGCGAGGGCAAGCTGTCCAAGATGATGGACGTGGCCCGCGCCAAGATGAAGACGAAGCTGAACGACTACATGAAGATCGACATCGGTGGGTGGTGGGGCTCTGACATCGAGGTCTACACGAATACCGCGGTGTACTGATGGCTCGCTCGCGCGTAGACGACCTGCTCCAGGCGCACAGCTTCTGGCTGTTCGACATCGTGCCGACGCTCCAGTACCCGTTCGTCTGCTTCGACGCGTCGCTCGGGTTCTCGTCGTGCTCTGCGCCCGAGGTCTCGCTCGACATGGAGGAGATCGTGGACGGCAACTACCCGTGGAAGCGGAAGGCCGCCGGGAAGGCCGCCGTGAGCACGATCAGCCTGTCGCGTGGCGCAAGGTTCTGGGACGGGGACTTCTGGGCGTGGATCAGTGATGCCCTGAACGGGAAGACCTCGCCGCGGAAGACGATCGGGTTGCTGCACCTGCATCGCGTCGGCAAGGGGATTGCGCCCGACGCGATGTACCTGGCGCCGCACGAGGCTGGGTACGCCACTGGGAAGGCGTGGGTGCTGTTCGGCTGCCTGCCGTCCAGGTACAAGGCCGGGAGTGACTTCGACGCCAACGACGCCTCGGTGTCGATCGCCGAGCTTGACTTCGACTGCGAGCGCATCGAAGAGATCAAGATGGCGACGTGATGGACGAGACGTACCGAGTGACCGAGTACGGGGTCCTGGACACCGCTGTTGGTCCCGCACTGCGCGTCCAGATCGAGCGGGTCGATCGCGGTGTCATGGGGTTCCGCGAGCTGTGGGACGTGTTCGAGGCGAAGTTCCCCGGGATGTGGGCTGTACAGTTGTTCCCGCCCAGGGCGCACATGTTCGACCAGGCGAACCGCTACCACCTGCATGTGGTCCGAGAGGAGCCGACTGGGCTCGACTTGTTCGGTGACGCGCTTCCAGATCCAGACCGGAGGCTGTGATGGCGACGACTACTGGCGGCATCGCCACGCTCCCGCTCCCGTTCAGCATGGTCAGGCTCGGGCCGGGGGGAAGCGGACGCACGCAGTTCTTCAGTCTCGACCAAGTCAGGTCGATGGTCTTGCCCGACGCTGACGACGAAGAGCTGAAGAGGCGCAAGGCGATTCGAGGGCTGCTCGGGGCCACGAAGGGGCACCCGTAGGGTTGAGCGTCACCCCGCGACGGGGTACAGTAGAGCGTCGCGCAATCGATTGCGCGTGATCTTCGTCACGGGCTGGAGGATGAAATGGTGCGAATGGACCCTGCTTCTGGAGTGGGATACGTCGAGCTGCCGACTGGGTGGTTGGCGCCTGATGGAACGCTGCACAAGGAGGTCACGATCCGGGAGATGACCGGGCGTGACGAGGACATGCTGGCGTCCGACTCGGTGCCGGTCGTGCGCCGCCTGAACGCCGTGATGGCTGGTTGCACGCTCGCCGTTGGCGACGTGAACGACCGCACCACGATCGAGAAGGCCGTACTCGACATGCCGTCCGGCGACCGGATGGCGCTCCTCGTCGGGCTCCGCATCCTGTCGCACGGTCCGATGTACGACATGCTCGTGACGTGCGACCGGTGCTCGAACGAGGGCAAGGCCACGGTGAACCTCGAAGAGTTCGAGACCGAAGCTCCCGAGGACCCGTCCGTCCGCACGTTCACCGAGACGATGCCGCCTGGGTGCAAGTACAAGACCGTGCAGTGGGCCGTGCTGACTGGGCACAGTGACTCGCTGTTGGAGGAGTTGCGCGAGAAGGTCCAGGACAGCGACATGACGCTGCACCTGCTCGCTCGCCTGCGGAAGCTCGACGACAAGGAGGTGTCCTTCCGCTCGAAGGGCGCCATCCGCGAGGTCGTCGAGGCGGTGAAAGACCTGCGGTCACGCGACTACGACTTCCTGCGGACGAAGTTTGCAGAGCGTGAGGGCGGCGTGGACATGTCGTTCGAGTTCCGCTGTCCGAAGTGCAAGAAGGACCTGAAGGGGAGGGTGAACGTGGGGCAACCCGGTTTTTTCTTCCCGTCGGTGACGTAGCAGCCCTCGAAGAGGAGCTGTTCGCGTTGCTGGAGTGGTTCGGGCTGCCACTCGCCGAGGGGATGGAGATCCCGTTCTCGCGGCGGAAGCGGATGTTGCTGCGGAAGCAAGAGCTGGAGGAAGAGCGCAAGAGGAAGCAGCAGGAGCTTGCCTCGTCGATGCGTGGGCGGCGTGGTCGGAGAGGGTGGTAGAATCCCGAAGCTGGAGATCTGGTGGCACGAGAGAACGTCGGACTCGGGTTCATCTTCGGCGCCGTCACCAAGGGCATGGCGGCGCCGATCAAGATCGTCGCGTCCGGCATCAGCGCGGTCGGCGACGGGCTGAAGAGGCTCGGCGATCTCGCGAGCAAGAACCCGCTCGGGACGATGCTCGACGCGCTGAACCTCGGAGTGCTGACCGACATCCGCGATCAGGTCGGGCAGCTCGCTGGGATGAACACCGACACGCAACGGTTGACCTCGACGTTCGAGCAGTTCGGGGTGCAGGTTGACGAGGCGTTCTCGTCCGTGGCCGCCGGACTGAACTTGTCAGCGAAGGACGCCAGGAAGTGGGAGGGCATCGTCTCGTCGGCAGCGATGGGCACGAACACGTCCATCGACACGGCTGTCGGGGCGTTCAAGGCGCTCCAGCAGCAGCACATCGACCTGAAGGCGATCGGCATCCCGACGTTCGCGGAGTACCTGAAGTTGATGAAGGTTGCCGGCCTCGACTCCGGCAAGTTCACGACGACGCTTGGCCAGCTGAAGAGCGAGTTCGGGCTGTCCGACGACCAGCTGAAGGGGTTGCTCGACGACTTCGCCTCGATCTCGAAGACGGGGAACCTCGGGGCTGACGCCATCGGGGCGATGTCCGACCAGGTCGATACGCTGCGGCCGATCTTGCTGGCCACGCTGAAGCAGAAGGGCCCGGCTGCCGTGGCCACGATGCTGAAGTCCACGCAGGCGCTCGCGGCCGTGATGCAGGCGACTTACGGTGGAGACCCGCAGGCGAACCTCACTGCGTCCCTCGCGCTGACCGAGAAGCTCGCCAACAGCCAGCTCGACATGTCCAAGGCGTTCGTCGGGCTCGGCGAGTACCCGGAGATGTACGCGATGCTCGCGACGAACGTGGGCTCGGTCGCGGAGGCCGAGAGGCTCGCGAAGAGCGACGCCGTGGGCTTCGTCATGCAGCTACGCAAGGTGAACCAGCAGATGGCGAGCAAGGACCCGCAGAAGGCCGCGGTGTTCATGGAGCGCATGGCGATCCAGCTCGCAGAGACCAGCCCCGCGCTGGCCGACGTGTTCAAGGGCGGGAAGAAGGTGGACGAGGCGTTCGCGCAGATTGCGAGCGCGTCTGGGCCAGCCGCCGTTGGCGCGTTGAACGCCGTGACGAAGGCCGGGTTCCGGACCGGGCGCACGTTGTCGGAGGATGTGCAGCTCGCACTTGATGGTTTCACGCAGAAGATCAGGAACATCGAAGGCAAGAAGATGGCCAAGCTGTTCCGGGACGACGTGATTCCGGCGATCAGCGACTTCGGTGACGAGCTTGGAGTCCTCGCGAAGGACGACGGCGCCCTCGGGTTGGCGATCCGCAAGCTGTCCCAGTTCCAGATGGTCGGCGCGGCGGCGTTCCTGCCGCTCGACACGGACTGGGGCAAGAAGGTGCTCATCTTCGGCAAGATGCTCGCGCCGCTCAACGACATGATCGCGCCGTTCCTGATGACGATGATGCAGCTCGTGGTGATTGGGCCCGCGCTGATCGGCGTGTTCTCGACGCTCTACGGGACGGTTCTGACGATGGTCGGGGCCGTCCTGAACTTCATGGTGTCGCCGCTCGGCATTGTGACCGCCGGGTTGCTTGCCTTGGCTGGCGTGCTGCTGCTCGGGACCGAGCGCGGTGGGCAGTTCACCGACTGGCTCGTCGGGTGGCTGGTGAAGGGCGTGGACCTGGCCGCGAAGGGGATCGACAAGCTCGCCGGGTGGATCGACGTGTTCGCCGATCAGCTTGCCAGCGAGGAGAGTGCCCAGACGTTCGGCGAGAAGATGGCCGACTTGTTCACGAAGGGCGTCGAGCGCATGGTGCGGATCATCGGCACCATGAAGGGGCTCGGCCCTGCGCTCACGAAGTTGGGTGGGGCGCTCGGCAAGTTGATGGGTGTCGTCTTCCAGAAGGCGAAGACCGCCATCGAAGAGCAGCTGGCGAGCGTAAAGGACATCGACTGGACAGGGGTCGCGGCGAAGCTGCGCGTAGCAGCGGGCGAGTTCTTCGCGAAGGTGTTCTCGTGGGAGAACATCCAGAAGCAGATCGACATTCGCGAGAACGCCATCGGGGTCATCGACAGCATGATCGCCTGGGTGGACAGCATCGACATGGACGGCGTGGTCGTGCAGCTCGGTCAGAAGATGGACGCGTTCATCGACGAGCTGTTCGATTCTGGCCGCTCGACGAACGCTATCGGCGACGCGTTCAAGGCGATCGACTGGGGTCATGTCTGGGAGCTGGTGAAGAAGGGCTTCGAGCTGAACTTCAAGATCATGGAGTTCCTCGGAAAGCTCATGTGGGAGGGGCTGAAGGCCGCGTTCCTGCTCTTGGGCGTCGGTACGGAGGGGCTCGTCCGGTTCGGCGGGCGGCTTGTCTGGGGCCTGATCCAGGGCGCGTTCGCGATCAAGGCGCAACTCGACGAGTACCTCGCTGCACAGCTCGTCGCCGCGTTCGCCCATGCCCGGGACGTGGTCGTCGGGTGGAAGGACGAAGTCGTCGGCGTCTTCCAGGGGTTGTGGGACTTCCTCGTCGGCATGTTCGGGCACTCGGTGAACACGCTGATCGGGGACGATTTCAAGAAGATCCCCGGCGTGGTACAGCCGGTGCTTGACTGGTTGTACGGAGCGTTCGAGAACGTCTTTGGCTGGGTCAAGTCGCTTGCCGAGACCGCATCTTCGGTGCTGACCAGCATGGTGTCTGCCGTGGTGTCTGTCGGCAGGACCGTGCTCGACGGCGTGGTCGGAGGGATCACGGCTGCCGTGTCGAAGCTGAAGGATGGACTCGGGTTTATGAAGGAGATCGTGTCGTCGATTGGGATGAAGCTGGGCGTGAAGATCGACACCGCTGACGCCACCGCCGACGCCGCGAAGACTGCCGGTCGGCAGGAGGTCTTGGCGCAGAGCGGCAAGGACATGATGGAGGTCTTGATCGGCGTGGTGAAGATCGGGTTCGACACGCTCCACGGGGACCTGCTCGTCCTCCAGCGCCAGGGCGTCGCTACGGCCCCGCCAGCGCGTCCAGGCGCCAAGGGTGGCCCTGACACCCGCACGCTCACCGTTGGCATTGGAGGGGCTCCCTGATGGCCGCAACGACCAGCCTGAAGGCACCCCGCATCGTGAAGAACTCCGTGCTCCGTCATGCCGAGTGGGCCGAGGACGGTTCGACTCGGTTCTGGAAGCCGACAGAGCTGCCCGACTTCACGTCGGCGACCGACGACGTGACGTACACGGTGGTCGAGGGCGACCGCATCGACCTGCTCGCCAACACGTTCTACGGTGACTCCAGGCTGCTCTGGGTGATCCTGTGGGCGAACGACATGGTGCTGCCTGACATCGAGCTGGTGCCCGGCTTGAAGCTGCGCGTGCCGTCTCGGTCGAGGTTGCTGAACAAGCTGCTGAAGGGCGGGTAGATGCCGTTCAGTAGTCCAGTCGCCTCGGCGAAGGTGTACATCGTCGCGTCCGACGAGACGATCGACCTGTGGATGCCTACGCACCCGTTCCTGGTCGGGGCCACCGTCAGCCTGAACATCGGTGGCATCCCGACGGTGACGCTCGAACTGGAGGCCCCGTACAGCGACGGCATCACGATGCTGGAGAGTGGGCTGTTCGATGTGGGCAACATCCTGTCTGTCCGGCTCGGGTACTCGACGCAGGGCGTCTACACGCCGTGGTACTACGGGCTGTTGCTGGAGCCGAAGGTATCGCTCTCGCCTGACGGCTTCACGGCGACGCTCGTCGGGAACCCGGTGGCTGGGATGATCGGCGTGTCGGCCGTCCGGCAGTTCCTCGACAAGGCCCCGTCGGAGGTCGTCGAGAGCATCGCACACAGCTACGGGATGAAGGTGTCGTTCAAGGGTGACACGAAGGAGTGGAACAAGGCGCGGACTTCGTACGAGCAGTCTGGGCTGACTGACTGGGAGTTCCTGCGCGCCGTGATCCTGAACGCCGGCTGCACGTTCCACCTGGGGACCGACATCAACGGGGCCGCCACGCTGTTCGCCACGTCGTACAACGACCTGAACGCGCAGGAGCCAGTTCGGAAGTTCCGGATGTTCGGGCCGTTCGACCCGTCGAAGAGCATGTACCCGCTCCTGTCGTTCGACAGCGACCTGAAGGTGGCGTTCGCCCCGGCGATCACGCGCGGCATCAAGTCGTCCGAGATCGACCTGGACTCGAAGGCGGTGGCGACCGTGACGGCTGACCAGACCACGTCGCCCACGATTGGAACGCGGGCCAAGGCGCTGTGGGGCCGACTGACCGGAGAGGGTACGACGACCTCGGACGGAGGGCTCGTGTCGGCGCGTGGCTGCATCGACGAAACGGAGGCTGGGAAGTTCGTCTACGCCCCGACGCGCGCAGACTCGGAGACGGTGACGACGAAGCTCCAGGCAGCGTTCGACGAGAACCGCCACCGCGCAGGCATCAGCGGGACGATCTCGACGCCGGGGAACCCGTACGTCCTGCCGATGGACCTCGTCGAGTTGGACGGCCTGTCGAAGCGGTTCAACGGCACCTACCGAATCCAGACGGTGGAGCACAAGTTCTCCGCCGGCTCGTGGGAGACATCAGCGGAGGTGATCTCGGAGGGGTACAGCACCGATGTCCAGTTCGCCGAGGACACGGCGACCGGATCGAACACCGCCACGGCACCCGAGGCGGCGGAGAGCGCACGAACCGAGAAGGGGGAGTAGATGAACGCGACCGAGGCTTTCGTTGCCTTCTTCGACAGCTTGAAGCGGTGGGGCCTGGAGTACCTCGGGCTGTACTACGGCGTGTACCGTGCGACCGTGTCGTCCATCGAGGAGGGCGACCAGGGCCGCATCGCCGTGATCGTCCCCGCGACCGGGAGCACGACGATCCCGCTCGCAAACCTGGCGTACCCGAAGTTCGCGTTCGCAGGGGCAGGGTACGGCGTGGTCATGCTGCCGCAGGAGGGCGATACCGTGTGGGTCGAGTTCGAGGGTGGACGCATCGACCGCCCGCTGTGGACCGGCGGGTGGTTCGGCACGGACGAGATGCCAGAGGCGTTCAAGGGCAAGTACGGGAAGGCGTGGGGGTGGACGACGCCGACTGGGCACAGCATCGTCTTCGACGAGGACACGCAGCGCGTGATGATCTCGCACAAGAACGCTGACGACGGGGAGTCGTTCATGGCGCTCACCGACGACGGCGAGGTCATCATCCAGACGAGGACTGGGGAGACGCTCTACCTGAAGGAGAAAGCCTGCACGCTGCTCGACAGCAACAAGAACGTCGTCGCGATGGACGAGGAGGGAGTGAAGATCTTCGACTCGAAGGGGAACATGGTGTTCTTGGCCGGGTCCGACGGGCTGATCGTCGTGGCGGCAGGAGATCTCGCGCTGAAGGCGAAGGGTGTCGTGAACGTCGAGGCTGGCACGGTGAACGTGCAAGGAAATGCCGAGCCAATGGTGCTCGGGATGCAGCTGACGACGTGGCTCTCGACGCACACGCACACTGCCACGTCACTCGGGGCGCCCACGTCGCCACCCGTGGTCCCGCCGAGCGGCATCACGTCAACCAAGGCGTACCTCGGGTGAGCCGCACGAGGCCATGTGGTAGATTGAGCCTGCCTACCGCGCAATCGATTGCGCGAGAGGACGAGAGGTTCGATGTCACGGTGTACGCTGGTGATTCCCGATCTGCCGAGCCTGCCGATCCCGACGTTGAGCTTCGCGATTCCGTTGCCCAAGCTCCCGTCGTTGCCTGCTCTCCCGAGCATCGGGTTGAGCTTGTCGTTGGACCTGCCGTCGCTTCCGATCCCGTCGTTCAGCTTGTCGATCCCGCTCCCGAAGCTCCCGTCGCTCCCGTCGCTCCCGAGCATCGGGCTGTCGTTGAGCCTCGACCTGCCGAGCTTGCCGATCCCGACGTTCAGCCTCTCGATCCCGCTCCCGAAGCTGCCGAGCCTGCCGGGGCTTCCGCCCTGCCCGCTCGACGCGTGAGGGGGTAGTCATGGCGATCTTGAGTTTCGTCTGGCCGTTCCGCTTCAGCAGCGCGTCTACGCCAGAGATCGCAGAGGACGAGGACGCCATCAAGGCGAGCGTGATCTCGATCCTGACCACGTCGCCCAGGGAGCGCGTCATGCGCCCGACGCTCGGCACCGAGGCGTGGAGCCTGGTGTTCGAGACCGCGTCGCCCGTGCTCGTGGCCCAGGTGCGTCTTGCCGTGACGCGCGCCTTGCGGTTGGGCGAGCCGAGGATTCGGGTCACGAAGGTCGATGTCACCGTGGAGGACACGGCGCTGATCATTGGAGTCGAGTACGCGTGGAACGGCTCGCAGGAGCGCGTTGACGTGGAGATGGCCCGCGTGTCGGCGGTATAAGGAGAGGACGATGGCCACTGTCGAACGCGATCCGCTGACCCGCACCCAGTACGTGGGCAAGGACTTCGACACGATCTTCGATGACCTCGTCGCGAGGGCGAAGACCGAGTTCGCGGACACGTTCAACGACTTCGCCGAGTCGTCGCCTGGCGTGATGTTCATGGACCTGGTCGCCTACGCGACCGGGAGCCTTGCCTGGTACATGGACCGGCAGGCGACAGAGGTGTACCTCGACACGGTGAGGTTCCGGGTGAACGCCGCCCGGATCTCGCGCATGCTGGGGTACAAGCCTGCTCGCGCCGCATCCGCATCGACCGATCTGTCGGTCGAGCTGGCGAAGACGTACAGCATGAACGTCACGCTGCCGGCGGGGTTCCAGATCAAGAACACCGACGGGCTGGTCTTCGAGGCCGCATCGTCCGCGGCCTGGGTTGCAGGGGACATCTCCGCCAAGACGCTGACCGTGTCGGAGGGCGTGACCAAGAGGGCCGTCTTCGTCTCCGATGGCACGGAGAACCAGAGGTTCACGCTACCTGGCTTGTCCGAGGATGGGACGTACCTGGTCGGACAGTCCTGTGTCGTCACGGTTGCCGGTGTCGAGTGGGACGAGGTCGAGCTGATGGAGGTCGAGACGACCGACCAGTTCGAGGTCGAGTACGACGAGGACCCGCCCGTCATCCGGTTCGGGGATGGGCTCGCCGGCAACGTGCCTGCGTCCGGCGCGGAGATCCGGGTGTCGTACAGGATTGGGCACGGCGACACGGGAAACTTGTCGTCCGGACAGCTCACGAAGGAGGTGGCACCGCTCATCGTCGCGGGAACGACCATCAAGCTGACGATCACGCAACCCGAGAAGGCGACCGGCGGGTCGCCGCCCGAGACGCTCGCGAGCATCAAGGCGAACGCCCCGAGGTACTTCGCGGCCCGCGGCGTTGCCGTGACGATCTCCGACTACAAGGCGCTGGTCAGCAGCTTCAACGACCCGCAGTACGGTCGGGTGGCGATGGTGGGGGCGATCAACACCCGCGGGAGCGCGACCGACACCGAGCTTCAGGCGCTCATGCAGAACGTCACCGACGCGTTCCAGGCGCTCCAGACGTATGTGCAGACGAGGGTTGATGGCTCGCAGTCCGACCTTGCCGACATCGACTCGTACTTGGAGATCTTCGAGACGCAGCGTGGCCTCGTCGAGGACGAGACGACGAACCTCGCCACGTATGCAGCATCAATCGCGTCGATCGTGACGTTGCTTGGGTCGTACATCTCGGTGATCACCGACAGGTCGTCGCAGATCAGCGAGCGCGGGCAGGACATCATCGACCGGAACGCCGACGCGAGCGACGTGATGGACGCGTCCGCGATCCAGACGTACTGCACGCAGGTCGATGCGCAGATCGCCTTGTTGCAGGCGCAGATGAGCGCGTTGCTCGTCCAGAAGACGAACGTGGAGGCCACGTCCGAGGTGCTCGACGACATCGAGTTCCAGCTGCTCAACAACCTCGGGCTGGCGACGGCGAGGAGCGGGACGATCGCCACCGACTTGTCGGAGATCGAGACCGAGCTGACCGCACAGGACGCTGCCGTGGCTACCGCACTTACGTCGATCGAGGCCCACTTCGACGAGCACCTGTCGTCCGCCAGCGAGGCGAACATGATCACGGTGCCCGTGCTGGCGAAGGACGCTGACGGGTTCTTCACGACGCCATCGAACGGGCTGATGCTCGCAGTCGCGGACTACCTGGAGAGCGTCAAGGACGTGACGCACACGGTGAACGTCGTCTCCGGCGAGGAGATGCTGGTCGAGGCCGAGGTCACGATCACGCTGAAGGTGAGCCGGAACTACGTCGCGTCGAGCGTCATTGCCGACGTGGAAGCCGCCGTCCTGGAGCTTCTGAAGGACCGGGAGTTCGGCGAGACCCTGTTCTTGCAGGAGGTGTACGATGTTCGCGGTGATGTAGAGGGCGTCGATTACATGAACGTCACGCTCGGCCCGTCCGACAAGCTCGATGGCTCGGGGAACCTCGTTCCTGACGCTGACGAGGTGATCACGAACGGAACTGTCTCCGTGGCGGAGGTGAGCTGATGGCTACGTCGAAGGCGACGCCCCGCATGGGGTTCCTGTACCCGACTGAAGAGAACGTCGCCTGGTACAGCGTGTTCAAGTCGATGATGCTCCAGATGGACGCGGCGGCGTTCGCCTCGCGCGAAGACCGCAACGCCATGCTGTCTGGGGGCGGCACGCTCTCGTGGAACGCCACGACCGGCGCGTTGACCTGGACCGACACGCTGGACGTGCTGTCCCCGACCACGGCCGCCGTGGGCGAGCTGGCTGCCGGGAGCGCGACGCTCGAAGACGGTGACGGCATCGTGGTCACGCTGACCCGGTACGCCACGGTGACGTACGCGCTCTCGTCGAGCGTCGCGCAGTCGGTCCCGTCCGACGACAACAGCTTCTTGCTCGTGCGGCGGTCTGGAGACTTGCTGTACTGGCGGAACGGCGTGGTCATGCCGGACGGCTTCGAGGGCACGCTCGCGGTGCGTGTCCTGTCGGACGACATCATGGACGCGCTGGAGGCTGCCGAGGCCCCGGATGCCACGAACGAGTTCGTGACGGTGTCCGCGATGAATACGGCCATCGCTGCTGCCATCGCGGCGATCGTCCCGCCGGTCACACCGAAGGAGAACCTGACGGTGCAGGTCGATGGCGTCACGGCGTTGTTCACAACGTCGGCCCCGTACAATGCCGGGACGCTCCAGGTGTATCTGAACGGACTGCACCAGCTTGGGCCCGGAGACGGGCAGTTCGTGGAGACCGACCCGGCGACTGGGCAGTTCACGATGACGGCCGTGCCGCCGCTCGGGACGACGCTGTACGTCCTGTACATGGGCGTGTAGGTGGCCAGAATGGGCTTTGGCCACGGCCCGTTTGGGAGCGGGAGATTCGGTCGCGCCGACTGGCCGGTCGCCGTGCTCGACTCGAACGTGCCCGAGCAGATGACTGCCGACGACGTTGCCGCGGAGGGCGTGTTCCAGAAGATCCTGAACACGACGCACGACTCATTCGAGTTCTTGCGCCAGAGGGCCGAGGCGATGCCGAACCTGCGGAGGCCGCTCGACGTGGCGTCCAGGTTCACGAAGACCGAGAGCGTCGTTGTCGAGTCCACGTCCAAGATCACGCGGCTCGATGACGACTACGAGCTGTGGGGGAACCACGTCCAGCTCGTGTGCGAGGACCCGCCCGTGGACATCGGGGCTGGGTGGGTCGCCGAGAAGGACGGGCTGGCGTACCGCGTGCTGCGCGTCCGCAAGCAGGAGAACCGCGTTGACGTGGCCGGGACGCTCGACCCCGGGACCGGGGAGATCACGTTCTCGGCACCAGAGCAGATCAGTGCGTTGTACAAGGACTTCGGGCTCGACCCGGACCGATACTATGACGATCGGTTCCTGCGCCTGGAGCTGGAGAACGCGGTCCAGTGGTTGAACCGGAAGGGGCTCGACAAGGGGTACGTGTTCCGCGCGCTGTGTGCTGGTTTCGACGTGACGGTGTACCCGCTGTGGGCGATCGACCTGACCGAGTGGCTCGGCATCGTGGAGTACTCGGATGCGTTTCAGTACCCGTCTGGGTCCGGGGACTGGCTGACGTGGATGTCGCCCACGTTCCCGACGTACGACGACATCGCTGCCGACGTGATCGAGGCCGACCACCTGTACGCGGATGTCGAGGACGAGCTGGTGTTCGCCGCGGAGATCGTGGCCGTGACGCTGTCGCCCGATGCACCGTACGACCAGTTCTCGGAGCACGAGATCGAGCTGGCAGCGGAGTTCACGGCGATGGGGCTGCCCGACCTGTGGCAGGTGACCGACTCTGCCGGGACGAGGTTCGCCATCGAGTCGAGGGTCGATGGCACGCACATGATCGTCGGCGGGATGATCGCTCCCGTGGTCGGTGCTTGCACGTTCAAGGTGCGTGGCCGCGTGTACGAGAACGAGCTGTGGAGCAAGACGCACTACTTGAAGCTGGTGATCGCTGCTCGCGATGAGCTGCTCGCGTCGTTCCCGGGCGACAGCGGAGATGCGACTGCTCGGCTGATCGCGAAGCTGAACGAGGTGAAGCCCGCACACGTCGTGTTCGCCTCGATCATCGAGACGCACGAGTCGGTCATCGACATCGACGCCACCGTGGACCAGAGGATCAGGGAGGTCAACGCAGGAGCCCCGGCAGGCGTTCTTCGGTATGATGATGTGCCGGCCGACGAGTTCGGGACCGACGATGATCCTCCGTTCGTTACGAACGAGAGCTGACCCGCGCAATCGATTGCACGAGCCTGGATAGGAGTACGAGATGGCGATTTCGACAGGAGTTCTGACCGAAGGAGGTGCAAACCTGATTCGGGACGCCATGCTGAACGGCACGGTCGCTCCGCAGCCGGCGTACTTCAAGTTCGGCGAGGGAGGGTGGCAGACTTCTGGCTCGACACGGGTGCCACGCACGCCGGTTGCTACGCAGACCGACCTCGACGCCATCCAGAATCCCGGGCTGTACCCGGCCGACAGCCTGTACACGTTCACCGGGACGTTCGGTCTCGGTGACCTGACCGCGGAGGACCCAGGCACGCTGAAGTGTCGATGCCTGCTCGACTTCGCGGACGCCAACGACGACGGGCTCGGCAACGATCCGGAGTTCTACGAGATCGGGGTGTACGCAGCTGACGACACGCTGATGGGCTACTGCACGTTCGACCGCGAGACGAAGAACGCCCTGAAGCAGCTCGAACACTACGTCCGTTTCAACCTGGGTGGGAGCTAGGAGCCAGCATGAGCACGTCGATCGAATCTGTGGATGCCTCCAAGATCGCGTTCAGCTGGCGGGCGCAGTACACGTCGCAGCAGCAGAACCGCATGTTCGCCGCAGGCGTGCCTCGCGGAATCCACCGTGGGTTCGCGCCTGTGCCGAGTTCGACCGACCTGTCGCTCGACCTGGAACCTGACCCGTTGTCGCTCGACTCGGCGATGGTGCTGCGCGAGATGGGAGGTGCCGACGAGGGTGTGCTGACATACCGCGAGGAGGGCACGCTCACGCTCGACTTGTCCGACTTCACCGGGCAGACCGTGGCGGTCGGCGTGAAGAAGTCGTACACGATCGGCGCCGCGACCACGGTGACGTGGACTGCCTACACGGAGGCCGAGGTCGATGACGGCACTGCCGACGAGGCTGTGATCGTGTGCCTGGTCGATGTCCCCGCGGTGCCAGGCCCGCTGTCCACGTCGGACATCGACACGGTCATCATGGACTCCGCGTGGAAGACGACCACGGAGCACGCAGACGACCCCGAGGTGCTGACGCAGCACGATCTCGGCTCGGTGCAGACGTTCTACCCTGGTTCGACGACCGGACCGTCTGTTGGCCGCAGCCTCGCAGAGGCGAAGTTCGGAGACTCGTCGCTCCTGATCGACGCGACCGCCTCTGCTGGCGTCGTGGCTGCCACGATGCTGGAGCACGGACGGTGCTCGCCTGGCGAGCGCGTGCGTGTCGCGATCTGGATGTTCATGGAGACCGGGTTCCTGTTCGGGGCCGGGTCGAGCGTCGTGACGGTGACGTTCTACAAGTCTGCTGGAACGTCGGCTGGAGCCGTGACGCTCGACCTGACCGACCTGACCACGTTCGACGAGTGGACGATGCTCCAGCGGGAGATCATCGTGCCCGCAGAGACCGTGTGGGTGCGGTTGAGCATGTCTGTGGACTGCTTGATGGGCGGGCGCATGTTCCTGCACGCGCCGCAGCTGTTCTTCCCGCCGAGGTTCAGCGACAAGCGTGGGTGGAAGCACAAGTACAGCCGCGTCGAGGCTGGCGTGCAGGCGTTCACCGAGGTCCAGTTCCTGAATCGCTCGACACCGTCCGACAAGGTGCCGTTCCGGTTCAAGAAGCTCGGCGACAACGAGCTGTGGCTGACGAAGGAGAACACGGCCGGAGGCGGCTCTGCGTGGTACATCGGCTCGAACAACGCGAACGAGACGATTGATGTCGAAGTCCGCGGCGTATTGTCTGGGCTTTCGCTCGGGTGGATTGATCCGCTGGCCTTCGCCAAGACGTACCAGTGCTTGAAGTGGTTTGGGACGGCGTTCGCGACGCGGTCGATGACTGGCGGTGGCCAGCTCGTGCTCGTCAACAATGGGGTCGATGCGCCGACTGCGGAGATCATCAACGATCCTGCCGCGCAGGGGACGTTCTACGTCCCGCTCGACCTGCCGCTGTGCGACGTGAGCGCCGTCACCGTGCTCGGGAGGCGCGACAACGCGGGGTGCTCGCTCGTCGTGTCGCTGGTGCGGTGGAGTGCGGACGACGCGTCGCCGTTCGTGATCGACACGTTCACGTTCGTCGATGCGACTGGCGCACTCGTCGCCGAGAACTTCCCGGTGATCGCGAACCTGATGCCGTCGCCTGGCGACACGTACTACCTGCGGGTCGTCATGCTGAACGGAGGAGCCATCAACTCGGTCGCCGTCGCCGCGCTGATCGTAGATGCTTCGCTTACGTCTGTGACGACCCCGATGGGGTAGCCTGCCCAGCAATATCGAAGGGTTATACTGGGTAGAGAGCAACGATGCCCACCGAGTGGCCCAAAGACTACGGCGGCGTGCCTGTGCCGACGACGATGGCGGAGCTGATCGGCTTGTTCCACAAGCTGTGGGCGAAGCAGCCCTCGATGAGTGGGCTGAATGGTTACCGCAAGGACGAGTGGAAGGCGATGCAGGCTGGCCTGGAGAAGGCCGCACTCGACATGGCGAGGCTCGACGAGATCGACGGCATCGCGACGCCAAAGCCGCCGGAGCCGCCCGAGCAGCTTGCCGGTGACGAGCAGGCGGAAGTTGACGCAACGCTCATCGCCGAGGAGCTGCATGACGAGTTCGCGACGTTCCCGGGTAACTTCGAGGAATGGGTGCCCGTCGGCGTGATCCCGGAGGAGAACCGCACGTACGTCGCCGGGTGCCTGGAGTTCCTCGGGCGGCGGGAAACGGAGGAGACGCAGCAGGTCCGGAGGCGACTCTGGGATGACGACATCCCGTACATGATCGGGCGCCCGCTGCCGACGAACCGCCAGGTGGTCGTGGACACGAAGACGTGGCTCGTGCTCGCCGAGCGTGACCTCGTGAAGGAGGCCGAAGAGGCGCATGTGGTGGCCGAGAAGCTCGGCATGTTCGGCAAGCATGACTGGGACAAGTCGTCCGTAGGCACGGTGTCTGCCATGAACCTGTCCGATGGGCAGATCACGATGGCAAAGCTCGCGCAGCAGATGGAGGAGCTGGGTGGGTCCGTGAACGACCTGCTCGTGAAGCCGTTCATGCAGTTGTCCGACACGATGGCGCACACGACCGAGACAATGCTTGCTGGTCTTGGATTGCCTGGACCGATGGTGGGGGTGTCGAGCAAGGGGCCGAGCGACTACAAGATGCCCAGCGAGATCGTGGACACGCTCCCGCCCATTGAGGTCAAGAAGCTGAAGGCGAAGTGGTCTGCGGGGCTGGACACGGACGCCAAGTTCGCGTCGATGGGCATGCAGCTCGCGAATGACATCGAGACCGAGATAGTGGAGAAGCTGGTCGGCCAGGTCGCCGCCGAGGTTGAGGCGAAGCAGCTCGCCAAGCTCGCCAAGACCGGGAAGATTCCGTCCCACCCGCTTGGCCAGAAGGTGTGGATCGCGATGGTGCTGGCGCAGGGCGACGTGCAGGGGCCAGAGGCTGTGCGCTCCGTGGTCGCAGTCGCCCGTGGGCTCGACGCGTTCTACCAGGATGTCCTGATGCTGGTGAACGCCCTGGCCGATGACGGGTGGGTCGAGGCAGGCAAGGGAGGGGTGTGGGCTCGACTGTACAGGCCGCCCGGGTTCGACGCCCCGGAGGACACGCAGTGGCCGAAGCGCCAGTACGGCACGCAGCTACGCATTGGAAGTGGCATGCACCTCGGAGTGAGCTGGGCGGAGCACGACGCCGAGAAGGCCAAGCCCGCCAGTGATGGCGCCTTCGGCAGCTTCAAGAAGATTGGGACCGGCGACGGCTACCTGTAGTCCGTGAGCCCGCGCAATCGATTGCGCACCCAGCTACCCCGTGGAGCAGACCGAGCAGATGTCCGCACCGTTCTCGTCTCGACGCAGTGCGCTCTCTGGGCAGCCGCAGAAGAGGTGCCCCGGAGGAGGGTAGGTGCGCGCCACCGGAGGACCGTCTGGGAAGACCAGCTTGATGGCTCGTTCCTGGTCTTCAGGAGGCAGGCTGCTGATCTGCATGGCCCGCCTCGTCACCCTGGTCCTGTTCATCGTGCGCCCGTGGAGCCAGGAGATCGTACCACGACGAAAGCACGAAGCCGTTCTCGCTCGTAAGGCGCTCGAACCGAGGGTAAGGAGTCTCGACGTGGTCCTGCGAGAAATCGTGACGAGAAGTGCGTCGGTGGTAGGTGCAGAGGGTGCCTGTAAGAAACCGCGCCGTGCCGACCGGGTAGAATGGGAGGAGGAGACTCGATGAGGACTGGACCTGCACTCGGTGGCCTGTCCGTCATGGACCTGCTCGGCTTGATCGAGGACGAGCAGAAGACCGCGTACATGGCGCCGGCCAGTGGAGAGGACGCGACCGCGTCGGGCGGCAGCATGGCCGCGCAGGCGTTCCAGTACTGGCCGTCGCAGATCACCGACACGCGAGACCCTGGATGGACGTTCAAGGACATCCCGGGCGGCAGTCACCCGCTCGCGAGTTGGGCGCAGGGTGGCCAGAGGGCGATTGCGTTCGACGCGGTGTTCACGCGAGACGTGGCCGGGTCGTTCACGCCGCTCGACGTGATCACCGGGGACATCCCGGAGGCCGTGCTGTTGCAGGGGGAGAGGAACCCCGACTTGCGCGCCATCGCGAAGTGGTTGCGCTGGTACACGTACCCGCTGTACGGGAGCGACAACTCGGTGAAGCCGCCACCGAAGCTGCTCCTGGTGTTCCCCGGCTTGCAGATGGGTGAAGACGGCAGCGACGAGCTGCTGTGCGTGATGACCCAGTGCGACATCACGTACACCGACTTCTGGCCCGACGGGTCGCCACGCAAGATGAGTGCGTCGCTGGCGTTCGTGCAGATCGTTCAGGACGGCGGGCAGGTGACGTGGCGTGGTCGCGACATGGCGATCGTGGGCGACGGGTGGGGGCCGCTCGACTACACGAAGAAAGTCGTGAAGTGATGCTGTCGGAGCTGCTCGCGCAGTTCGTGCTTGGCATCGTGGTTATGCTCGTGGTCGAGATGTACGAGGGTGCATGATTTGGCCAGAGCGACCGACCGTTCACGACAAGGACCCGTACGACGTGCTCGACGCCATCGTGAACGGGCCGTCGAAGACCGCGTGGGGACCGCCCAAGCCGCTGGTCGAGCCGCACGGGATGCCGTTCCGTCGTTGCACGTTCTGTGGCGGCATCCACCCGGAGGACCTGTTGCGGTTCTTGGAGATGGGCGCAGACATGGGCGGGTCCGACTGGAAGTACGGGTTCCCGCACAAGTTCTACGTCGAGGGCATCCCGAACCCGAGGTCCGGTGACACTGTCCAGATCGGAACGCAGTCGTCGATGTCCGTCACGACGCCGCTCATGGGCGTGGCGTCGGAGTTCACGACGGCGAAGTGGTACAGCGATCACCTGCTCGACAAGGGGTACGACGACGAGGCCCTCGACACGCTGCTGAAGAAGCTGACCGAGTTCACGGGGATTGAGTGGTTCCTGAAGGACGGGAGAGTGGCGTACGTCGCTCCGTACAAGGGGTTCCAGAAGATCGTGGACCGCGAGAAGCTGGGGTCAGAGCAAGTGAAGAAATAAGCTCGAAACTACACTGTTCACTTGACTAAAGGTAGTAACGGGTTACTCTATCCAATCGGCACCCACTAAAGGGGCGATGAACGAGCCCGGCAAAGAGCCGGGAGGAGAAGCGGATGAACCAGACCCCGAGGATGCGTGCGGAGCTGACGGAAGACGAGGCGTTCGAGTTGAAGACGCTCATCGACGAGCAGCGCCTGGACGACGTGTTCGACGTGAAGCTCATCGACCCCGCGAAGCTCGCGTGGCGCGTGTACAAGGACGGGAAGATGCCGGAGGAAGCGGACTTGCTGTGGAGCCGCGACATCAGCCAGCGCGAGCTGATCGACAACTGGATGCTGGTTGCCGGTTCTGGCTGCCCAGCGTGTGATGACGGCGGCATCTGGCACTCGCGCCGCAAGATGCTGGTCGGGAGGTAGCGGAGCCAGATGCCCAGCGGAGACTCGGTACGGGCGTTCATGGACAAGGCTGGACGCCGCCCGTTCGTGATGCCCGAGTGGATCAAGGACGGAGATCTGGAGTGCTATGTCCGCGTGACCAAGCACAGGGTTGGAGACGTGGTCGCCTGCACGTTCGATGTTGCAAACGTGAAGGTCAAGCAGAGGTCGCGCCGCAAGGGCGTGTTCAAGGTCTGGTTGGCGATCGTGGAGGCGGAGTGCGACGCGAGAGGACTGGTCGTCTACGTCGAGAGCGTGCTGAACGACGACCTGTACCGGTTCCTGAAGGCTCGTGGCTACGAGGACGTACCTGGAGAGGTGAACGCCTGCCCGTGCGTCTACCGCCCGTCCAGTGCGCTCGCGAAGGCACAAGGTCCGCGAGTACGCGATCCGGTGGACGTGGAGGGAGTGCTGCGCGACAGGAGGTTGTACGGAGACAGCTACACGAGGGAGGACGCGTAGCAGGACAAGTACAGTGAGGGAGTGCGCACGCATGTACCCGCACCAATAGGGCTCCCCCGGCGGATTGGGGATTCCATGACGAAGGTTGCTATACCGTCCCGGCCGCCGATCAGGCGAAACTCCGATGTAAGGTCCGACCGTTTCGGAGCCGGAGGTGTTGCATGGAAGCAGGATGCCGGTTGAAGAACTCGTCTCGCGCAATCGATTGCGCGGCGGTAGGATGCAGCCTGTGAGCGGAGAAGACGCGGTGGCCGATGCGGCTGTTGAGCTGTTGCGCGAGGCACGGAGGCGCCTGGTGGAGACGCTCGACTCGCCCCTGCTCTGGGCCGCGATGCAACAGTCGTTCGCGCGGTGGTCCGGGGCGAACTGGCTGGAGGGTGTGCAGCGAGCCACGCTTGCCGGTGGGCAGCCCGGACGTTCCGACCAGATGTCGGTGTCGCTGTACGGGGCGTTCCCGCGCTGGATGGGCAAGGAGCACGCCCAGCTCGTGGCCGAGTGGCTGATGTCGTTCTTCGACGGCGTGGTAGTTGGGCTGGTCGTGATGGAGACGCGCTGCTTTAGGCAGAACGACGGTTCGATGGTCGCGTACGCCGTGGTGATGTGCGAAGGAGACTTCCCGGAGATGGAAGGTGCGCTCCCGCTGGTGACGCGCGCGTTGCCGACGGACTGGTCCACGGGTAGGATCTGCCCATGCCGAAGAACGAGCCGTCCGCCATGATGAAGCTACTGAACATGCTCGGCGGGAAGAACCGCCTGTCGTGGCGGTCGCCCGCGTGCTTCTTCTGGCTGACGACCACCTCGACTGCACTGGTGCTGTACGGGACACTGACCGGCGACCAGTGGGTGTCGCTGGCCCAGTGGATCGGCGGGTTGTTCATGGGGACGGAGGCCGTGCGGGTGTTCTCCCCGAAGGAGAAGCCTCCCGAGGGACGAGAGGTCGATCCCCCGACGGAGCCGTAGATGGCTGCTCGTGCCGTGTCCCGTGACGAGGACATCCGACGGCCGGAGCCGCTTGCTGGGTTGACCGATGTCCGGGCAACGCCTGGCCGCGTCCGTGTCGTGATGTTCCCGGAAGCCTCGTGGGAGGAGGTTGCCCGCGTCGCCAAGGCGAAAGGGAAGCATCCGATGCAGGTGATCTCGGAGGCGCTGGCACTGTACGCGAAGACGTAGTTCCGTCGCGCGTGGACTCGTGCGGTTGCAGCGGGTACGATGCCGGGTAGCCGTTGGCGCACGCCAAGGAGAAACGAACATGGGTCTGCTCGAAACGCTGCGTGGTGCTCTGAAGAACGACACCAACGAGGGTGCCCGCACCGTCGTCGAGGATGTCAAGCCCGTGGCGCCGAGCCCGCTGGTGAGCCGCATCCAGGCTGCCCTCGCGAAGCCGCTGGACGAAGCCGAGGAGAAGCCGACGGACGACCCTGCGCCCGGCCTGCCGGATGCTGGACCTGCCGCGTGGGGCAAGGTGAAGACGGCCCTGAAGCTCCTGCTCGGCTCGAAGATGTACGAGGAGAGCGAGCGCACGATCCGCATCGAAATGGCGGAGGGGAACGTCTGGGTGACGAACTACGACGAGATGAAGTTCCGCGGCGAGGAGAGGCTCGTCGAGGCGGTGAAGGCTCACCTGAAGAAGGAGGGCGCCGCGACGACGTTCAAGCCCGGCGAGAAGGACGGCGAGGACGACATCGAAGAGGCCGTGAAGGTGAAGTACGACGGCGACGAGATCGAGATCGAGGCCAGCGTCCTCGGCGGCGGCCTGACCCTTCGCACGTTCGCCAACGAGCGCCAGAAGCGCGCCGAGATCTCGATGACGACGTTCGGGCGCGGGAAGTCCGCGTCGTTCGTGCTCCCGTGGGTCGAGGGTGAAGACGCGAAGGCGATGGATGCCCGGTTGCGGTCCCTGGCCAAGACGATCGCGCCGCTCATCGAGCAAGACCTGGTCGTGTTCGCGAAGTCCGTCGAGGGAGTCACCCGCGGCGTGAAGTTGACGCTGGAGAGCGTTGACCTGAACGAGCGGCTCGACGAAGACAGCCTGCCGACCGAGGGCAAGGCCCGCGCGATGCAGCGGATCGACGACGCCGCGAAGCGGTCTGGCATCCTGGGCGCCATCAAGGCGACGGAGCAGCGCGTCAAGGCGATCACCGACAAGGGGAAAGCCAAGGGCGTTGTGGACGCCTGCGACGAGTTGATCGCAGCCCTGGAGGGCGTGAAGCGTGCCGCGAAGGCGAAGTCCGAGTCGGTCACCGAGGCGTCCGCGCAAGAGACGAAGCTGATCCGCGTCGCGGCGCACATGACCGCGTCGCTCGCACAGGTGATCGGCCGGAAGTGGTCGAAGGCGCAGGTGAAGGAGGCCGCCGAGGACGTGACCGAGATCTCCGACTTCTCCAAGCTCGTCGTGGACGAGTATGTCTCCAGCATCGACTGGGAGGACGGCGTGGACGAGTCGAGGGCCGTGACCGAGGCGATCTCGACTGCCGAGTTCGCCGAGACGCTTGGCGACGTGGTCCAGAAGACCCTGGCTGCCGTCGGCAAGAAGATGACGACCCAGAAGGTGAAGGCCCTGCTGGGGACGTGGCTCGAACAGCCGGCGCTCGTCCAGAAGGCGCTCGGGAAGCTGAAGGACGTGACCGCCGAGGAGTCGGTGACCGAACAGCGCGAGCGGAAGATGCACGACATGGCCGTGGACCGCCGGATGGGGCAGCCCGACGACGGCGAACGCCTGCTGATCGAGTGCTACGCCAGTGTGCCCGGGAGCTACGGTGAGAGCCTGACCCCGAAGGAGCAGCTCCGTCGGATCGTGAGCGACCTGACCTGGCGTGTCCGGGAGATGGCGATGGAGGGCATCGGCGACGACGGCAAGGTGATCGACTACGCCCGCGCGAACAAGGAGGGCGTGGACCTGTACGACCTCGCCGTCTCGACGGTGCTGAAGGAGATCAACGTCTCCGGGCTGGAGGCCCTCGCCGAGAAGGTCCGCGCCGACATGAAGAAGTGGCTGAAGTAGGAGGAACGATCATGCTCACCGCACTGCTTGCCACGCTCACCGAAGCCGCAGATCCGAAGCCGCCCGTGGTCGAGGACCAGGAGAAACCGTTCGTCTACGGCAAGTACGGCGGCCCGATGGAGAAGACGATCGAGAGCACCCGGAAGTTCGTCCGCCGGCTCGACCGGTTGGAGGTGGTGGCGAACGACCTGCTGATGCAGTTCGACCGCGAGCCCGAGCGCCAGGTGTTCTCGAACGACCTGCGTGACTTCAACGCCGAGGTGAAGGCGCTGTACGGTGACTTCGCGACTGGCCGCGAGGCGTTGTACGAGCTGGCCAAGGTGGCTGGCGTCACGACGAAACGCTTCTCGAAGCCGAGCAGCTCGAAGCCGGCGACTGGGTTCTCCGACACCGACCTGCTCGCAGACCTGCACCGGCTCGCGAAGGACTTGGGGCGCTCGGTCGCGAACGCCGGAGAGGCCGGGTCGTTCTTCCTGCGGAAGGGCGACGAGATCCTGAAGCGGCTCCAGAACAACAAGCGCGTCGTGACCGTCGCGAAGGCAGACGAGGAAGTATCGGCGTTGGTGGCCGCTTATCTCGATTTCCGAGATCAGGTGTCCGCGTCGCTGTACGCCATCGTGGGCGGCTTCGTGAAGCGGTTCAACGAGCTGTCGGCGAGGTCGTTCCGGCGTTCGTTTGCGGAGAGCGCGGTGTTGGACGAAGCCGGACCGGCACTGCTGGTGCTGCCGTGGGAGGACGACGCCGAGCTGAATGGGATCGCCGAGGCATCCAGCCGAAGGAAGCTCGGACCGACGACCATCGACAGTCGCTCTGGTGGGAGCGTGAGCGTGTCCGCATCAGCAGATGACGACGACCTGTGGACTCTCTGGGTCGAAGGAGAGTTCAAGGTCGCGAAACCGTCAGACCTGTCCGGCTTGCGGCGCTCGTTCATCATGTTTCTCGATTCGCTGGAGAGCCAGGTGGAGAATGGCCGGGGGCCGGTGTAGCGCAATCGATTGCGCGGATGTAGATTCTGGTCCGCGAGGTGCCCGTGCCGCCCAAGGTTGACGTGTCGTCCTTCCTGACCCAGGGCAAGGTGCTCGGAGCAGTCGTCGGCCTGATCATGCTGCTCGTGGCAGGCGTGGCAGGCGGCAAGATCGCAGGGTTCCGTGTCGAGCCGACCGAGTGCAACGAGGCGGGCAAGGCGCTTGCCGCGTGCGAGGCCCGCGAAGTCGAAATCCGTGCCGCGGTGGTCGAGCTGAAGACCGCCGTGTCCGACCTACGCAAGGAGTGCAAGCCATGAAGCGCGCTGGAATCGCCGTGTTCGTCGTCGTCCTGATGTTGGTCGCAGCGTCCGCGTTCGTCCCTCCGCCCGGAGAGGCGCATGCCGAGGACTGCGTGTGTCCACCGCCGCCCGCGTGTCCGCCAGCTGGGTACAAGCTGGTCGCTGACGCCCCCGTGGGGGCCCCGAGCGTCGATCAGGCCCTGGAGCGACTGGACGCCGCCCTGAAGAAGTAGGGCTCGGCAAGAAACGTGCCGAAAGCCCATGCCCAGGGCACCCGGGAGGGCAGCGATTCCTCTCCCCCTCCACTCCAAAGCAGAGCAGGGCCCATGAGGGCAAGCCTACGATGGGCCTGCCGGCTTGCGTGGCCGAGTATTCGCCATGTAGGATGAAGCTGGTGCCGTTGCAGGCGCCTTGCGTGTTCGGCGGCCGGGCTCTGCGCCGAGTCCGGCCGCCCTTCGTCGGGCCGTGCTATCCTCGTCATGGAGGCAGATGATGAGTTGGGAAGCCGGTGATGCCCTGCAAGGGACCGGCCTCGCGGGCGAGATGGTTGCCAGACTGAAGGCGAACGTAAAGAAGTTCGACGCCAAGACCGCAGCGAAGGCGATCAACGCAGAGGCCGCAGCGATTGCCTCGTACGCGAACAGCGTCGCGTCGTTCCCGGCGAACGTGAACGCCGCGTGGGACGTGTCAGATCGGTTCACGGCAGATGGGGACACGAGCGCGTTCACGCTGACGTTCGCCGGGATGAGTTCTCGCGAAGAGGACCACGAGGTCTACTGGAACGGGCTGTTGATGGAGATCGGCCAGGACGCCGACTACACGATCGGACAGGGGACCGGTCTTGGCGGGCAGGACCAGGTGCTGTTCACGCGGACGCCTGCTGCTGGATCGAAGGTGCTCGTCCGGTACATGCGTGGCGGGAGGCGCTGGGGGTACGTGGACAAGTTCGTGGGCGACGGCGAGACGAGCCTGTTCTACCCGAGCTGGGGAGACATCGACACCGACGAGCGGGCGCATGTGGTGACACGGAACGGGGTGCTGCTGGAGGACGGCCCCGGGAACGACTACGTGTTCACAGCCTCGCTGATAAATGCCGTCGATAAGGCCATTTTGTTCGCTGAAACGCCGGCACTTGGCGCCAAGATTGCGGTCAGGTACATGCGCGCGATTTAGCTGTTGCGGACCGGGGCCGGCGATGTCGAGTGCTCTCGAACCCACGGAGCTTCTCATGGCCGTCACGCAAATCAATGTCCAGGAGCTTGCCGACGGCTCCGTGGCCACCTCGAAGATCGCCAACCTCGCTGTCGATACCGCCAAGATCGCCAACAGCGCGGTGGACAACTCGAAGCTGGCGAACAACGCCGTGGACGTGAACAAGATCGCGGACGGCGCGGTCGCTACCGCCAAGATCGCCGACAACGCGGTCACGACCGCCAAGATCCCCGACGGGGCCGTCACCTCGGTCAAGCTCGCGGGTGGCGTGCTCGCCTCGGTGCTCGCCGGCAAGACCGCCGGCCGCTGGGTGCAGGCCCCCGAGCAGGCGAATCCCAACGCGACCACGCTGAACGTGAAGACCCTGCTCGGGTTCGACACCACTGCGGGCGTGGACCCCGAAGGCACGACCAAGGGCAAGGGCGCGCTGCTCGAAGCAGCTGGCGGCGCGGAGTTCAACACGACCACCGGCAAGGTCGGTGGTTCGGCGAAGGCCCGGTCGTCCAAGGTGATGATCGTGGACGCGAACGGCGACGCCATCGTGGACGCCAACGGCCGCGAAGTCTGGGGCGTGATCTCCTGCTCGGCCCGCACGACTGGCGGCTCGTACACCCTGCGGTTCTTCTCCGGCGAGTTCGGCGACGCCTCGTCTGCCGCGTACAACATGAACCAGGGGTTCGTGTTCGCGTACGGCCAGATCTTCGACCTCTCCGACATGCCGCAGTGGGACGACGCGTCCGTCGCGATGATCGACAAGGAAGCCGCCCAGCTGGCCCCCGGGCAGATCACCACGACGCTGATCGCCGACAACGCGGTCACGAACGCGAAGATCAACGCTGGCGCCGTGGACAACGGCAAGCTCGCTGACGGGAGCGTCGGCACCAGCAAGCTCCAGAACAACGCCGTGGACGGGTCGAAGCTCGCCCAGAACTCGGTGACGCAGGGTCACACCGACGTGTCCGTGACCGACATCCTCGCCGACCTCGGGCTCGACTCGACCGCGCCGTCCACGACGGTTGGGCGCGGCACCGTCCTGATGAATGGCGACGAGCTGAAGGTGCTCCAGCTGGCGTCGCCTGGGATGGCCGTCCGTACGACCACCCCCGGGAAGGCGTACAACAACGCCGGTCGCGGGGGCAACGTGGCGACCGAGGCGAACATCGGCATCGCCACCGCGCCGTCGTCGAACTCTCGCCACGACATCGTCGTCCTCAACGCTGGCGCGTACGTCGTCCGCCAGGGCACTGCGCAGGCGTCCCCCGTGGACCCCGCGCTGAACCCCGGCGACGTTCCGCTCGCCCGCATCGTGGTCGGCACGAACGTCACGCAGATCGTGACGGCGAACATCACCGACCTCCGCCAGCGGAAGTCCATCATGGGGACCAAGCTGATCGACGGGACCGTGCAGAACGCCGCGATTGCGGCTGCCGCCGTGGACGCCTCGAAGCTGACCGCGCCTCTCGCCGCCCGGGTCGGTGGAGCCTGTGACGCGCAGTTCGTCGGCCTCTCCGACGGCACGGTGAACTTCGATCTCGGCCACTCCGACGTGGATGGCACCGCCGCTGGGCTCCAGGTGTACAAGAACGGCATCATCATGGAGATCGGTGGCGGGAACGACTACACGTTCTCCGACAACGGTGGTGCGGGCGGCGTGGACCGCATCGTCTTCGCCTCGGCGCCGGCCAACGGCTCGAAGATCCTCTGCCGCTATCGCCGGACCTCGCTCGTCGGGTAAACTCCCGTAGAGCGAGAGGTTGGTCATGGTCGTAGTGAAGGTGCGCGGGCTCGACAGCCTGATCCGGTGCGCGGATCTTGTTCGATGCCCGCTGAAGCCCGGGAACCTGGTTCTCGTCAGGTGCGAGACCCAGTTGTCGGCAGATCCGCACCCGCCCATGCGTGGCGACTGGAGCATCCCGGAAGACCTTGTCGTCCACTTCATCCGTGGCGATGAGGTCCCGGAGTACGAGCGCCCTGGGTACGTCCCGCACGGACCGACGCCCGAGCCGCCCAGAGAGGTGCCGCGGGAGCACACGAACGGCGTGGACGAAGGGAAAGTCATCGAGATGCCTGTTCGGCCGCCGGCTGGTGACGCGTAGCGCAATCGATTGCGCCGACGTGCTATGTTCGAGTCGCGGAGGTCGAGATGGCTGCCCAGCGTGTCCAGTGCAGCGTGTGCGAGAAGCCGTACATGCACTCGTTCCCGAACCAGGTCGTCTGCCCGAGCTGCGGGTGTGCGGAGTACTCCGTGCAGGCCGCGCCGAGGACCGAGACGCAGGATCGCCGCGATCGGCAGCTGACCGAGCAGCGTGGTCCCCGCCTGCTGACCGAGGACGAGCCTGCGCCGCCTCGCAACTGGAATGGGTAGGAGCACGCCATGCGCCTGAAGCTCGAACTGAAGTCGTACCTGTCGTCCACGTCGGCTGGCGAGAAGGACCTGGGGAACGTCGAACGCGGTCCCGAGACCACGGACGCCATGAACGAGGGCAGCACCCGCAAGTACCGGGTTGCTGACGGCACGACGAACCAGGCCATCGACCTTGGCGGCCTCGCGGAGGCGAAGTTCCTGCTCGTGCAGACGGATCGCGAGGTGACGATCCGCTCGAACGGCGTGAACGAGGTCGTGGTCGCTCCGCCCGACGACTTCGACTTCGGGTACATGCTGGTGACGACCTCCGACATCACGTCGCTCGACGTGTCGAACAGCTCTGGCGGGACCGCGGCTGTGATCGTCCAGCTCGCAGGAGACATCGACTGATGAAGACGCCCATCGAACAGATCAAGGCTGGTCTCGCCGGGGAGAAAGCCGAAGACTGGAATCCAGGAGATGACGAGCTTGCAGCTGGCGTATTCGCCAAGAACCTGCGCAAGTCGCTGGAGGCTGTCGGCTTCGAGGTCTTCCTCGATGACGTGCAGGGGAACGAGGACGAGGCGATGGTCGTCCGCGTGGCGAAGCAGAAGGCCCCGTACGTGCGCGTGGCGGTCACTGGGGCGACCAGAGGCGAGGTCAAGGTCACGACGGTCCTGTGGAAGGCCGGTGGCGCTGGGAGGCCGGAGAAGGCCCGTTCCGCGAAGGCGCTTGGCGACTGGCGCCGGCTGACCGGCCCGATCACGTCCTGGCTCCGCAAGGCGCTGGAGGAGGGCGTGGACGTGGACACGCTCTCGGAGGCCATTGTCGGCGACGGCGAGACGCAGGTGTCGGTGCAGGACACGGTCGCGGACGGCGTACGCCTCCGCGAGGCGAATGGGAGCCAGCACTGCGACTCGTGCCGCTGGTACGAGGGCGGGGGCTGCATCGCGTTGAGCGCGCCCGTGAATGGTGCGACGCAGGTGTGCGACCTGTGGAACGGTGGGGACTCCGTCTCCGTGCCGGAGCTTGACGACGAGGAGGCCGCCCTGTTCGCCAAGGGGGTCGCCAAGACCGGCAAGATGAGCCTGAAGGTGACTGGCTGGGCGCTCACCGACGCGGGGATGCACCTGCTGATGGAAGACTCCGCCGTGCCGCCGCACCGGTTCGCCGTGATGGTGGACGAGATGCTCGACTTGGCCGTGGTCGAGTTCGGCTACAGCGACGACGAGATCGACGAGCTGATCGAGGCGGGCCGTCAAGCCGGGGACGACTGATGGAAGTCATGGGATGCGACGGCGGTTGCGACGATGAGCGTGACGACGACGTGGACGGTGTCTCCGAAGGGCTGAAGCGCGTCCGCACGAAGCGCCGCTCTGCTGGAGCACGGGCCAAGGGCCGTCGTGACTTCCGGCGGAAGAAGACGAAGATCCGCAGGGCACGCAAGCTCCGGAACCGGAAGCCGGTCGTCAAGCGCGCGAAGGCGAAGCTGAAGCGCCTGAAGAAAGGCCGGAGTGCCGGGCGCCGAGCGATGTTCGTCGTGACGAGCGCCGACTACGGCCCGCTGTCCAAGTGTCTTGCCGAGGCCGTCCTCGAACTGGAGGTTGGATGAACGCGTTGCTGATCGTGAAGGCGTGGTTCGCCAAGTACGGCTGGTACGTGGTCGCTGGCGGCCTGATCGTCGTGTCCGCCGTCATCTTGCTCGGGAAGAAGCGAGGCAAGGTGGACGTGGCCCCGATCGAGAAGGCCGTGGCGCTGGCCATCGCGCAGGCTGAAGCCGCCCACGTCGAGGTGAAGGTCCGGAAGCAGGTTGCTGGCGAGAAGGCCGGCGAGCAGCTGAAGGAGCTGGCTGCCGCGAAGAAGGAGCCCGATCCCGTAGAGCGCCGGAAGAAGCTGTCCGCTATGCTCACGTCGTTCGGGTCGTAGGAGGTCTCGTGGTCAACGAACTCGTCGAGAAGCTGAAGGGCGCTGCGGGTGCTGTGCTCGTCGAGGCGAGTTCCGCAGACGAGGCGGCCAAGAAGGTCACGGACAAGATCGCCGGGCTGCTGAAGAAGCACTACAAGGGGACGAGCACCGCCCAGTGGTGGCAGGACCGCAAGTACCCGGGGACCGTCGCTTGGCTCCAGGGCTACCCGACGTATGGCATCCGTGTTGGGTGTTACGCGCCGGCCAGCGAGTGGAGCACCCGCCTGATGGTGTCCATCGTCTCCGGCGATCGGAACCGGTCGTACTACTCGACGCCAGCCCCGCTTCCGTCGCCGCTGGCCGTGTTCTCCGGCGCGCTCGCGGACGCCGACGTGGACCGCATCGCCAAGGACTGCATCAAGTTCGCAGACGAATGGGCTGCGAGGAATGGGAAGAAGCTCATCCCGGACGGGCCCACCGCTGGGTCTGCCGCCGACACGTTCGATGGAGCCAAGGCGAGCACGTTCGGGAGCCGCCTGACGAAGGCGCTTCCCGGGAAGCTCCAGTCGTACACGACGCAGGTGAAGGACCGGGCGCTGTACGACTCCAGCCACAAGCCGAACGGCCTGATGCACCAGGTCGCCCTGTGGTTCGGCAAGAGCGGCAAGCTGACGAAGGACGAGCTGGGGAAGCTACCGACAGCCGGAACCCGCCGGCTGGAGGCGTTCTACGTCCAGGTTCATGTGATTGACGGCGCACCAGCGAAGGTGATCGTCACCGCGAAGTCTGGCGTCTACGGGGACGACTGGGCCAAGGCGATCGACAAGTCGGACATCGAGATGCGGACTGTCGAGGTCGAGGCGTCCGAGTTGCTCGGCTCTGGGCTCGCCAAGGTGCAGGGCGTCATCGCCGACATGTACGGCGACTTCGCGAAGAAGGCGGAGCACGAGAAGGCCGAGGCCGGGGAGCTGAACGCCGAGACGATCGGGGAGAAGCTGGCCGATCTCTGGGAGATGCAGAAGCGGTGGCGCGCGTTGCGGCAGGAGCGTGCAGACCTGATCGCGTCGCACAACGCTGCGATGAAGCGCCTGGAGAAGGAGATGGGCGACTTCGAGGGTGGACCCCTGAAGAAGGTCACCGACTGGATGGTGAAGCACGGCATGCGGATCGTGCCGACCGGCACGATGTTCCTGGTGAACCACCAGACGAATCGGACGATCGGCTCCGACACGCCGTCCCTGCGGGCTGGGGCCATCGCACAGCACGCGAAGGAGAAGCTGGGGATCGACCTGCCCGACTCGGTCACGCACAAGGGCGAAGACGGGTGGAAAGACCCGATGGGCCAGTCCAACGTCGCCGTCACGTACTTCTCGCGCGAGGTGACCTGATGGACCGCAAGCAGTGGAAGGTGCTCGCCGAGTCGGTGGACGCGAAGGGGCTGGTTGGGGCCGCCGTGGACGCGCTCGTCGCGGACTGGTCGCATCACTTCTGGTCGAAGACCGACGGCATGCCCTCGTTCGACGCGGAGTTCGCCGAGAAGGGATACGCCGCCGTGGTTGCCCGCATCGTGTCGGAGAACCCGCCGCAGGACGAGTCCGAGGTCGGCCTCGACGTGGCCGAGGTTCCCGTCAACCAGCTCGACGACATCGGCGTGGGCCTGAACAGCAGCAAGTCCACGGAGGAGCAGGTGCTCCGGATCGTGGCGCTCGCCGCGGCTGCACGGTTTGCCCAGATGAGCGATGACGACGTGAAGCTGTTGATCGGCGAGGAGCCTGGATCGCCTGCCCAGGTCGAGGATGCTGCCTCGCTCGCGAGGGGTATCCGCGACGCGCTGGTGTAGGCTGTAGGTCGTGGGAGCGAAGGATGCCGAAGGTAACTGCCAGCCAGATCGCCGCCTTCTCCGGGCAGCTCTCGAAGGACCAAGCGGGAGCTGAACAGGTGTGGGCTGACGGCGTCACGGTGCGGTTGGCGATCAACCTGCCGCCGCAGAGCTGGCTGATCCCGATGTCGTCGGTAGCGCCCGGCACGCCGAACAACCTGGTGAAGCCGGAGATCGTGTTCAAGTTCTCCGACGGGAGCAGCCAGCTCGTGTCGAACGTGGGGGCCGGCGACCTCGTGGACACGCCGGGGAGCCTGGCGAACTTGCTGATGGGCGGGGCTGGCGGGAATGGCGTCAACAACGGCAAGATGGTGACGCAGATCGTCTTCCAGGTGAACAACACGACTGGAGCACCGCAGAACGTGAACATCGCGAACTCGTGGCGCATCCGGGGGTACGTCGTGCCGATCGGCGGAGGGGGTGTTCCATGACGCTGTTCTTGCTCGTGGCCTGCATGAAGCAGGTGCCGCCATCGCTACCGCTCACCGAGCTGACGATGGACGCGGCGACCGCGAAAGCTGACGCGGAGCTTCCGCCACCGCCCACGCCGATCGCCCCTGACGTGAACTGGGCCAGGCCGACCGATGAGGGCGTGCTGATCTCCGACGAGAAGGCTGCACAGATGGTGGAGTACGCGATCCGCTACGAGGAGCTGCGGACGCTGTACCGGTGGGAGCTGGTGGACAGCCAGTACAAGGCGATGGCGTCGCAGGTGCAGATCGATGCCCTGACCCGAGAGAACCTCGCGTTGCGCGAGGATCTGGAGCCGACGTGGTGGGAGTTGAACAAGGGGCCGCTGTGCTTCGTGGGCGGGTTCGTCGTGGCGTCGGCGTCGGTGTACGGGTTGGCGTACGTGTACGACACGTTGCCTCGATAGCCGAGGAAATAAGCACGAAACTTCTTGACTAAAGCCTGCTAACCCCATATACTCAATCCATCCTCCCCCACCACACAAAGGGACGGAATGACCAGCAACGAGCTGGTAGGAGATGGAAGATGACGAGCTGGAAAGGTCCGAAGGTCTCGAAAGGCGCGAACCTGGAAGACGTGATGCGGCGCACCTGCGCGGCGCTCGGACTGCCCGAGCCGCTGACGGTCGAGATAGCCGTCAGCCGGACGCAGAAGCACACGACGGGCCGGTGCTGGTGGACGCAGAAGCGGATCTACGTCACGGTCGGGCTCGACGCGGACCGCGCGGCCCTCGAAGAGGTGATGATGCACGAGGTCTGCCACCTGCCGGCGCACGGCCACGACGCGGCGTTCCGGGCCCGGGTGGTGAAGGCCGCGAAGGCGGTGTTCGGGGTGGACGCCTCGGACCACGAGCGGACGCCGAAGGTGTACGCGCTCGACTCGGTGATCCGGAAGCGCCTGCGCGTCAAGCTGGGCCTGCCCGAGAAGAAGGAGTGGCTCGACCCGGAGGCGACGTGCGAGACGAAGGCGGCAGCCGTGAAGACGCTGCCCGCCGGTCGCTGGGTGACCGAGCCGAACCCGTGGGTGTGGGGATGAGCGTCGTACTGGTCGCTCGCACCGAGGGCGCCGAGGACGCGCCGGCCACGCCGGAGATGATCGCGGAGGCCGTCAAGGCGATGGACGACGCCGGGAGGCGAGCCGTGTTGGACGCGTTGCGCCCGCGCCGCCGGTCCGAGTTGTCCGTTCACATCGTCCCGACGCTGCACCAGCTGCACCACGCCGTGCCGAACATGCTCGTGGACCTGGTCGAGCGGATGACGTACGTGGAGCAGCGTGGGCTGATGGACTGGTTGCGCGGGGTGGAGTCGAGCTTCCAGCGCGAGAAGAACCGCGCTCGGCAGCCTTGGAGGATGTGATGACGGAGCAGCAGGCGAAGGCGAGTTGGATTCGGCACTTCTTGGAGAAGGCTGTCGAAGGTCGGGTCGAGACGATCCTGGTTCTCGATGCACTGGAGCTGCTCGGCGGCGTCCGCACGAACATCCCGCAGGAGGTGATCGACGCGTGGGTGCAGAAGGGTGGCGGGCAGGCGTTCCCGCTGATCATGGAGCCGCGGTTCTTCGCGTTGATGGACATGAGGTTCGACGACGACGCACTCATGGTGAACCTGTCGTTCGACAAGCTGTACAGGTGTTCGATCCCGTACCGGGTGGTGCTGGCGGTGAACCTGGTGTTCAGGGACAAGAAGAAGCTCGTTCCGGAGGACAGGCCGACGCCACCGAGCGGACCGCGTCTCCGGCTGGTGACCGACAACGACAGTTGACCGCGCAATCGATTGCGCAGGAGGGCGAGATGGAAGTGGACTTCACCCGCGGCGGAGAGCCGCTCGGCTACGTCACCGGCAGCACCGGGACGCGGTACACGATCTTCGGCCACCCCGGGAACAAGCTGCGGTGCAGCTGCCCGGCGTGGAAGAACCAGCACCTGCCGGCCGACCAGCGGACCTGCAAGCACATCCGCCAGTTCGAGAAGGCGGTGCGCGACTCCGACACCGTCTCGACCGACCGCGATGTCGAGTTCGTGACGACGTGAGGTCGTTCTTCGTCATTCAGATGACCCGGCATGGCTGCCTCTGCCTGCCGGAGATGTTCGTGGACTTGCCCATCGCTCGCAAGCACGCGCTGTCGCTGCTTGCCGAGTCCGGCGACGTGGAGGGGAACGACGTGGCGATCGACGAGGTCTGCCTCGTGCCGTTGCACGTCAAGCGGGTTGTCCACCCGAAGGAGATCATGGACGAGGTGCTCGCCGCGCAAGCCGAGGGGCGAAGGGTGCCATCGCTCGACATTCTCGACCTGACTGCCGTTCAGCCGATGACCGGACTCGCGTGCTTGTGTGAGAACGATGATGAGCGAGCCGCCGTAGGTCTGTTGACCAAGCAGTTCTCGTTCATGGTGTTCGGCCAGAAGGGCGGAGGATGAAGCCGTTGATGAAGCGGCTTATTTCGGAGCTGTCTGCCGAAGACATGCAGCTGGAGTGTGCCGGATGTGGGCACATAGCCGCGTGGCACGTCCAGCCGTACGAGCGGGAGGTGCCGCCGTGGTGTTGCTGTACGGCTGGCGTGGACGTGTGCCACTGCACGGAGTTTGTTCCGCCGGAGATCGATCGGTGATCACGAACTGCAAGGAGTGCGGAGGGTCCGGCAGAGTCGGAGAACATTCGTGGCAGATCGCTGACGCGTGCGCGCTCTGCGGCGGGACCGGATCGATCGAGGTCGAAGAGTCGGAGGGGTTCGCCAATGACTGCCCCGGCGCGCTGGTTACGTCCGTCCGCGTGACCAGGGTCGGAAGCCATGACCAGGTCGCCGTGTGGAACCGTGGTGGGCTCGCTGGGACGTTGAAGGTGAAGGTTGGCGACGGCGTGAAGCTCGCGAAGACGCTGCTGCCGCACGACCTGTACGTGAACGAGGTGTACACGGGTGAGCACGCCGGGACGAAGGAGGCTGGCGTGTGCGTTCAGCGCCTGACGCCAGACGAGCGGTCGAGACAGCGCGTGAAGGTGCTCGTCGAGAGCGCCGGGCCAGATCCGGAGACCGGCGAGGACTCGTGCGTGCTGCGCGTCGAGGACTGGATGTACGACGAGACCGGGCAGACGGTTCTCGACCGAGGACTGCATCGCGTCCGCGTGTGGCCGAGAGGGAAGAAGGTCGCGGCCTTGCCGGTGAAGGATGGTGACGATGAGTGGTAGCCAAGCGGGAGTCGCACATTTCGTCGTGAGCGGGGAGTTCCTGACGGAGTTCGTGCGCGATCTCGTCGTCGAAGGGAGCTGGGAGCACGCGTCGCGGATTCTCGTCGAGGATCTGCACGGGATGACGTGGGACCTGGCGATCCAGATTCTGTCCGGCAAGAAGAGGCTGGTCGGCACGAGCGATGGGCCCGGCGTGGAGCTTGCCGACGAGGCGCCAGGCGAGGCCGACGCGTACCTGGAGCGGGTGCGCTGGGCGTTTGCAGGACGCTGGAGACACGGGAGCCGGTGGTACGAGCCGTACGCCGTTGTGACAAGCTACGGGGCGAAGGACGGCCTCGCACTCCTGAAGGGAGCCATCCCGCTGGTGAAGATGGCTGACGACCGCGTAGGGCGAAAGCCGAGCCTGTGGTCGAAGGAGCGGGCGCTGTTCTACGCCGACAACCCGACCGAAGACCTGCTGCACTACAGTCTGCATCCTGATGAGCGTGGCGCGGAGCGCGAGATGGCCGTGCTGTTTCGCGCGTGCGGAGCGCCGCCGATGTGGTTCTCCGCAGCACGCGGGCCCGATGATGCCGTGAAGCAGGCCGTGACCGCGAGGGGACACCTGGAGTTCAGGGGTGCTGGAAGCGAGCGTGAGCACGAGAAGTATGTTCGCGTGAAGGAGGCGGAGGCGACGGCCGAGGCTACGTTCAAGGCCGCGAAGCATGGATCAGCCGAACCCGCCCAGGTGATGGAGACGCAGGTGGATCTGAAACGCGCCAGAGACGACCTCGAAGCCGAGAGGAAATACAGGCGCACGCTCGAAGGCTACCGCGTGAAGATTGCCGCCCAGGCTGACGCCGGGCTCGGCTGGTTCGAGTTCGACGTTCCTGAACAGCCCGCCGACGGGTGGAAGCCCGGCCACCAGGCGTACAGGGCGAGGGTGCCCCGTGCGCCGTTCGAGTGCTGGGCGTTGCGCAAGACGGCCGGGAGGCACCTCGCTCCGCCGTGGGAGCAGGTCTGCCCGAGCGGCCTGAAGATGATGATGGACGACGCCATGCACACCGACTGGATGGTCGGCGGCGGTCTCGACATCGACAGGGTGTACGACGACAAGGCGCTCATGGACGTGGCGTGGAAGGAGATGTTCAAGATCCAGCAGGAGAGGCTGAACTTCAAGGTGCATGTCCTGTGCGGCAGGGGAAAGGTCGAGGGGCGGGTCTGGCACGCAAAGGAGGGCGAACGCTGCATTGGCGCCATCGCCGTGGTGCCTGATGCGGGGCCGCGGTGGCAGGAGATCGCCGACGACTCGTTGGCTGTGATCACGCCGGTCGGAGGCCAGTTGTCGCACCTCGCTGTCGTTGGACTGGAGCGGCAGTTCAAGCTGGTCCGCATCCCCGATTGCTTCAAGCTGTTCCCAGAGGGATGCGAGATCGTCGTGGACCTGGAGAATGGCGAGGTCCGGATTCCGGAGTTCGGCGCCTTGTCGTTCGACCGGTAGCGCAATCGATTGCGCCGGCCGAGGTAGAGTGGTGGTGGGCCGAGGATCGAGGTTGCAGCTGTACGTGAAGCGGGGCGCGACGGTCGCCGCCTTCGACAAGGACTGCCTCTTGTCTGGGACGCAGGCCGCGAAGAGCGTCATCGGCACGTTCATCGAGGTCTTGGCCGCCACGATGGTCGGAGCTGTCCCGTGGCCAGCCCGCACGGCGTTCAAGGTGCCGGACGTGAGCTACGCCTTCACCGAAGAGCCGTACGAGCTGGAGCCAGACATGGTTGTTCGCGAGAACGCGACGCTGATCGAGGCAAAGGCAGCGGTGATGTCGTACTACCTGCACGTCCACGTTGACCAGTTCCAGGCGTACGAGTGGATTCGTCGCCGGGCGACTCGACCCGCGTACAGGCCGCGTGTCGCCTACGCCCTGTTCGGGTACAGGCTGCCGAAGAAGTGCGGCAAGTACCGGACGGCGCACGAGTTGCTGCGCGACCTGGTGAACGGCATCGAAGTTGGGGCGGTGCTTGACGCCGATGTGATCGGCTGGATGGGAGCCAAGTACGGGCAGACGCGTGGCTACTGGACGCCCTTGTCGCACCAGTACGGAGGCTGGAACCCGGTGTTCAAGATCACGCCGTCGAGGGTGCTGCCGTTCGCACTCGATCCTGCGGCGGCGCTCGCGGAGACCGGGCTCGGTGGGAGGTGGACGACGCGACGGCTCGATTCTGGGGCTGGCGCCGGAGGCCAGCTCACGCTACCGATCGGGACGGTGGCTGGACCGCTGCGACCGTTTCCCGCGGCCGTCGTGGTAAAGGACCGAGGACCGAGACGAGGCGTGGACATGGACCGGATCGTCGATGATCCGAGAAGCTACGCCGACTTCGGGTACATTGACCGCGTGGGCGAAGGTCCACTTGATGCAGACCAGATTCCGTTCTGAACGAGGGCAAAGATGGCGAAGAAAGGCAAGTTCATCGTGTTCGAGGGCCTTGATGGCGCAGGGACGACGACGCAGACCGCACGCCTCGTGCGGTGGCTGGAGACGCAGGGCCGCACGGTCGTCAGCCACGCAGAGCCGACCAAGGGCGTCATCGGGCGCCTGATTCGTCAGGTTCTTCGCTCCGAAGTTGACGTTCCGCCCATCGGCCTGCTGCACCTGTTCCTCGCGGACCGCGCGTGCCACGTCGTCGAGGTCGGACAGCTGCTGGAGAGCGGCGTCACCGTGGTCTGTGACCGCTACGTGATGTCCACGATCGCCTACCAGTCGCTGGTGGTGTCCCCCGCGCAGCTGGCCACTCTGAACGAGAGGTTCCTGAAGCCAGACCTGACGATCCTGCTGAACGTGCCGGTGAAGACGTGCCTCGATCGCCTCGCCGCGCGCAGGGCCGAGGGCGAGGAACCGGAGATCTTCGAGACGGCCGACCGGTTGGAGCGCATCGAGCGCGCGTACCAGTCGGCGTTGTCCGAGGTCCGCGCCCGCGGGTGGTCCGTGTCCCCGATGTCCGGGATGGACGACCCCGACGCGGTCGAGAAGCGGGCGCGACTGGAGGTCGCAAGGATGTTCGAGAGGGGCTGATGGGAGCAAAGACCTGGATGTTCGAGGTCGTCGTGCAGCGCGAGGCCGTCCAGACGGTTACGATGCAGGTCGTCGCGGAGAGCTACGAAGAAGCAGGGGCCCGTGCCTTGAAGCTCGTGGCCCAGGACGGAGTCTGCGCTGACTGGAAGACCGGCCAGGTGTCGGCGACCGAGTGTGTCGGTGTGCAACGGATTGGCCAGCCGTCGGAGCAGCTCGCGTTGTTCAGGGGGCTTGCGTGATCGAGGGCGACGGCCTCGGGCCGATTGGCCGGTCGGCACGCAGGCGTGCCCTGTCCGTCGTCGGCGGGTTGGTCACGATGCTGTTCGTGAACCCGCGGATGATCCCGTCCGTCCTGCTCATGGCGATGGTCTGTCGCCTCGCGCCGGAGAAGAAGGTCAACGAGAAGCTGCGGTGGTCGCTCCAGGCGATGGCCGTGGACTACGCCAGGACGGAGCCGTGCGAGCGTGATGTCGAGGGCGTCGGCTTGATGCTCGCGCTGATGGCTGGCCTGTTGTGCCGCTCCGGGAAGCTGGAGATGTACCGGTGGACGCGCCAGCAGGTCCGGCGCCGGATGCGGTTCTACGCCGCGAGCGACGCGTCGATGCCGTGGTGGGCGTGAACCCGTTGATGTGGCTCCTGACCGCTGCCCCGGAGAAGCCCGGTGCTCGGCGCGTCGAACGGATCGCCGAGTTGGTCGCGGTGAACGGCGGGGAGTTGCAGGTCGGTGCCGTCGATCGAGTTGAGGCCGGCGTCGGTCCGTACGGGCGGATGGGGCTGACGCAGGCGGAGGGGTTCGAGCTGGCGTGGTACGCCGGCATGTTGCTCGGGATGTGCGTCGTGCAGCGTGACAAGTACGCCGAGCAGATGGGGAAGATCGTGGAGGCCGAGATCGAGCGGAGGACGATGCGGTGGCACGTCGAAAGGGCAATGAAGATGCAGGCGAACCGCCCAGCGGGCTGGTTGCCGGACCCGAACGCATCGACGTAGAGGAGGTCGATTGTGGTTGCGGGCTCGTCCTGAAGTTCAGGCGGCCTGTCCATGTCGAAGTCCTGAAGCGTGGGCGGTGGTGGACGCACCGCACCGCCGACGCCGCAGCACCGCCCGTCTTCGGCCACGGCGAGACGCGCGAGGAGTCGTGGGCCGCGTTCGTCACCGACCTGGAGTTCCTGTTCTGGTCTGTGGACGGCATCGCGCCAGAACGCCTCCGGGCTGACGAGGCTGGGTGGCAGAGACGACTCCGGGGACTCCTGAAGGAGGTGGTGAGGGCCGCACCTACAGAACGGCCGCAGGAGGGCCCAGGAGCCGCGAGGAGGTCCGAGGGTCCGAGAGGACGGAGGAAGTGTCCAGACGCGCCACAGGGGCTGCCACGCGCGGGAAATGGGCCGTCCGAGCCCGAGCCCGAGAGCACGGAAGACGAGCCGTCGAGTGGAGGCGCCGGCCTGCAACGGATGGCGCAGCTCCTGCGCGGGCGTAAATCTTCCGAAACTTCTTGACTAAAGTAGTCTAACCTCATATACTCAACTCTCAATCCCCACCCACCCAAAGAGGGAGGCTGCAATGGCCGCGTGGTACTTGTCGAACGTGATGGGCGTGAAGCAGCAGACCCCCGAGGGGTTGTTCCAGAAGTCCTCCGGCGAGCGCGTGGAGGTCGTCGAGCAGGACGGAGATGTGGTCCTGTTCCGCTACGCCCGGTCAGGCGGCGGGGAACACGTCGGCGCCACGGCCGACATCGTCGGGTTCGCGGAGCTGGGGCCGGTCCAGGCGCTGCGCGCCATCGACCGCATGGGCGCCGGGTGTGGCTGGGCCGCGAGGTCGAAGCTGACCGAGGCGAGGCTGTGCGTCCGCGCCGTCGGCGGGAAGATGCACGGGTGCCTTGCCCCGGCGAACGGGTCGCTGGTGTACCGCTTCTTCAAGCAGGGAGGTTCGGTGCCGCACTTCCTGCCCGTGTCCGCCGAGGACGCGGTGGCGCTCCTCGAAGGGCGCAAGCAACTTCGGTACACGAAGGGCGGGAACACTGCTCGTCTCGTGGAGGTGTGAGATGATCGCGACGGATTGTGGACCGATGAAGCTCGACGAGTTCGTCCCGCTGATCATCGAGTCGATGCTCGACGGCGGCGCGGAGATCGCGTTGCAGCAGCCGGTCGGCGTTGTTGGCTTCCTGATCGTCCCGAACCCGACGCTCGGGTACGAGATGGTGGTCGTCGGGGTGACGCCGCCGGACATGTCCACGGAGCGCGTGAAGCGCGACATGCGGGCGCTCGCGAAGCAGGCTGGCGCGGTTGGCTTCGTCGTGCAGGCGGAGATGCCGCTGATCAGGCTCGGGGCGCCCGTGTCGCCCACCGATCGCAGGGCGATCGTCTCGGTGTACGAGGGCGAGGGCGGAGCGTGGAAGGCGCGCAGGCTGCTTGATGGTCGGCGGGCGCTCCCGGTCGAGTGGGTGGAGACGCCGGACAATGCGGCTCGACCTGTCGGGATGGAGTCGTGAGCGTGCCCGTGGGAGAGGCGCTCGTGACTGCGGCGTCCACGCTCGCCGAGGCCCTGCACGATGGCCAGAAGTACGGCGAGAAAGACTACGCCGCGCATCTGGCCGACGTGGTTGCACTGCTGCGTGGTCACGGGTTCCAGCGCGACTACGAGCTGCTCGCGGCGGCGTGGCTCCACGACTCGATCGAGGATGGGAAGACTGGTCAACTGGAGATTGGGGACAAGGTCGGGGACGGCGTGGCGAGGCTCGTGTGGGCTGTCACTGGCCACGGGCGTAACCGCAGAGAGCGCAATGCCGACGCCTACGCGAAGATCCTGTTCTGTGGTGACCGGGCCATCGCCCTGAAGCTGGCCGACCGCGCCGCGAACGTGCTGTCGTGCTGGGAGACGCGTGACACCCGGCTGTTCATGTACCAGCGCGAGTACCGCGAGTTCCGAGAGAAGCTCCGGATTGGGGCCGTGAAGGAGCGCGAGCTGAAGCTCTGGGACAAGCTTGACAAGCTGCTTGGTTGGTACGAACCGAAGCGAGGTGGGTGATGACGCGGGTAGCTGACCACATGAAGAAGTCGTTCGAGAAGCACGAGATGAAGGTGCTGCACTCGTCGAGTCTCGACCCGTTTGACGCGAAGGTGCTCGTCGTCGAGATGAAGCAGCCCGGGACGCGGAACATGAAGGTGCAGGTGACGTTCACCCCGGAGGGGATCGCCATCCAGGGCGACGTGGGGCTTGGCGAGACGCAGCGCGGGCTCTGCTCGGCGACCGGGTACGGGCTGGCGTGGTGGGTCGGGCAGCTGTCCGAGGACTACTTGGCCGAGAAGTTCCTGCACACGAAGTGGACGAAGGAGCGGGCGATCGAGGACTTGGAGTACATGCGGGAGCAGCTCCGGGAGGAGCTGAAGGACGCCGAGGTCGTCAAGCCGGAGGAGGAGAGCGCGCTTGGCGATGCCGGCAAGGAGCGCGACAAGCTGATCGCGACGCTGTCTCGGAAGATCGCGGCGCTCGACGAGATGATCCCCGGCGTCGATGACGGGCAGGTGGACGCGAGGCAGCTGTACGACGACCTGTGCGACGCCGACCTCGGGAGCGACGATGGGACGCCCGGCTGGGGCTACTGCCCGACCGACATGGGCTGGCTCGCCGCCATCCAGCAGGCGTTCAAGCGGCTGTGGGACGAGTGGCAGACCAAGAAGCTCGACGGGAAGCCCGCTGCGGAGCCCGCGTGATCGGCTTCGAGACCGAGGAGCCGGTCGTGACAGACCGTCACGCGGACATGGTGCGGAGGGCCAAGCTACTCGCGCGGCAGAGGTTCCCGGAGGTGCGCCAGCACGCCGCCTGCCTGCACCAAGCCTGGGCGCTGATGGCGGTGGCGCACACGGAGGGGATTCGCCTGACGCTGCAAGCTGGGTCCGCCCAGTGGGTGCGGACGTACCGGGACTGCGACGCCCAGATGTTCGGGTACGTCGCGGACGAGATCGACCCGGTTCGAGCCGTGGTGTTGGACCTGTTGCCGGAGATGCACGTCTGGGTCGCTGACATCGCGCGGCAGGAGATCATCGACCCGACCGCTGGCTGCTTTCCTACGCAGTGCAAGGAGCTGATCGGTGAGGACTGGGAGATCGAGAAGCCACCGGAGTTCCTGTGGTGTCACGTCTCCCAGTTGCCGCAGGCGGCGTACTACCGGCCGTCGATGACGGCGACGATGTTGGCTGGTCATTTCCTGACGCGGATGCGCGACGAGGGACGACTGAATCCGCCGTGGAGAGTTTGAGGATGAAGTCGCGCAATCGATTGCGCAAGGAGGCGTGATGGGAGGTCAGGTCCAGTTGGTTGTCCGGTTCTCCGATGGGAGTATCGAGCGCAGGTCGGTGTGGACGAACAGCACGTCGTACTGGCTGACGAACCTGAGGCTGGTGACAGAGCCGGACGAGTGGATGCGAAAGTACGTCGATCCGGCCAGGTTCGAGAAGGTGCCGGAGCGGATCGGCGGCTTGACCGCTCCTGACGGCTACGGGCTGATCGTCGTGGATTGCAAGCTGAAGAAGCTGACCGAGATGCAGTCGTACACGAGCTACGGACAGGACTACGTCGTTGGACTCTCGTTCGAGATGCCTGGGCGTCGTGAGAAGCTCGCGCCGCTCTCCGTCGTGTTGGGCGACGCCGACAATGGCTGGGTCCGCCTCGCGGCGTTCCTCGAAGCCAAGAGGCTCGTCGGATTCCACCAGCCGAACCGGAAGTCGATGGAGCCTTCCGCCGAGAAGGTCGAGTGGGAGACCGTCTCGATCGATGCGTACGTCGGGAAGGAAGGAGCAACGCTCGACGACTTGTACCAGGAGGTTGGACGCCTGTTCGCCGGGAACAGCCGCGAGGCCCGCACGATGGCGAACGTCCTGTACGACATGAAGCCGTGGGTGATCAACGACTTGCCCGAGACTGTCAAGGACCTGCGCCAGTTCCAGTCGATGCTCCAGGCCGACGGATTCGACCTGACTGCGGAGGATCTGGCTGTGTGGAAGGAGTGGATCGACGAGCGCACCAGGAACGACGAAGAAGATGGGGTGTCTGCCGAGGATGGCGCGTGATGCACAGAGACGACAGAGGAGGAAGCATGGATGAAAGAGCGAAGCTGAAACGTCCGTGTCGAGGGTGTCCGTTCAGCCGGAAGACCAGCCCGGAGTACCTGAAGGCCCGGGGGGAGAATGTGCGGCGATTCATCGGCCAGGCGGTCGGCCCGTTCCTGCTGCCCTGCCATCACCCGCAGGACGCCGTGGGTTGGGCCCGAGCGATGGACCCGACCGCGCCCCAGTGCGCCGGGGCGGCGATGTACCGCGACCTGATCGGCGTGGCCGACATGATGCCTGCGGCGTTCATGCGCCTCGAAGGTGACCCGACGCTGGTGTTCGACAACGCCTCGGAGTACATGGCGCACCACGACGGCTGCACCGTGGACGAGGCGTACGCGGAGCTTCGCCGGAAGACGCCCGTGGACCACCTGCGCGACGAGCTGGCCAGGAGCGGAGTCCGGCAGGTGAAGGGCTGATGGACGATCGGTACTGCGAGTTCATCGCCGCCTGGGCGGATGCGTGTCGGACGCGAGAGCTTGGTGTCACCGGGACGTGCGCGGAGGCCGTCAACGGGATGGTCGCCCTGTTCACAGAGCTGAAGGCTGTCCGTGGGCACGCGCGGTTGTTGACGCCGAACCTGCCTGACTACGAACGCAAGGACTGGCCGCACTGGTGGTGCGTGACGGAAGCTGGCGAGATCGTGGACCCGACGCGCTCCCAGTTCCCTGGCGACATCGAGTACGTCCCGCTGGACGAGTCGAAGGGCGAGCCAACCGGCAGGTGTCCCAACTGCGGAGACGTATGCTACGACTTCTCGTACCTGTGCTCGGAGAAATGTGAGCAGGAGTACGCTGCCTACTGTGGAGGTTCGAGTGCCAGAACGTGAGTACATCGTGGTGTTGCGCGTGAAGACCGCGACCGGCCACCCGCGGACGTGGGACTGGCCAAGCCTGATCGACGAGGCCGACGTTACGTTGGTCACGGCCGACAAGGTGAACGAGTACGAACCAGGGGAGGAGAACGACGCGGCGATGGAGGATGGAGGTTGAGAGTTCGGTTGTCGCGATGGCCTGCTGGATGCCTGTTCGCAGTGCTTGCCGGGGCCAGAGCAACGAGCGGTTGCAGGCGGAGCAATGAGCCGCCACGACCAGGAGGGCTGACGTTAGGTGTGTCCTGGCCCGAAACGACCAAGCGAACCCGGAGGACGTGTCCCGAGGGTAGTTCCGTTGGAAGCCGGAAGGTGACAGGCTCCGCATTCACCGGCCTGGTGCGTGAAACGAAGGGCGAGAGCCCGGAGAACGCATCGCCGTCCGTGGCGGGTACGACCCTGGTGCTGGCCGGTCCTTGGGAGACGAGGGGAGCGTCAGTGTGGTGGCGGGAAGTACGCCCCGCCGCTCGTTGAACCGAAACTTCCGAAACTTCTTGACTAAAGGCAGCTAACCCCATATACTCAATCATCCTCCCAACCCAAACCAAGGGAGGCTCTGCAAGCCCATGAACGACATGGGAAGGAGCGACGATGCAAGCCCAGGCCGAAGACGTAGGGAAGCTGCCCGGACAGCAGAAGATGTTCGTCGAGTCGGAGGTCGGCCTCGGCCACCGCCTGACCGACATGGCGTTGATCTACCGCTACCTGGCTGCCGGGAAGGGGAAGTTCACGCTGCGCAACGGCAAGACCGGCCGCCGGGTGACGTTCGAGGTCGAGAGCTGTGGGCGCAAGGACGACAAGGGCGAGCCGACGGGCCCGATGTTCCTGTCCGCCGCTGTCTCCGGCAAGCTCCAGTACTTCGGTTGCATGTGGGACTACCGCGACCGCGCCACCGCCGGCTGGGCGTACGGGAAGAAGTCGAAGCTCGCTCGCTCCGCGGTGGAAGTGCAGACGTTTGCGTGGTTCTGGGACCATGTGAAGTGGCAGGTTGCGCTTCCCGCCCACATCGAGTTCTGGCACGAGGGTCGCTGCGCGAAGTGCGGGTCCGACCTGACGGTGCCGGAGTCGATCGTCGCCGGATTTGGTCCGAAGTGCCTGAAGATGATCCAACTGAAAGTGAGGGTGTAGCATGCGAGTCTCGCTTCGCGTGAGGTTCGAGCCGTGGGAGATGGACGACATCGTCAAGGGTGTCAGCAACAGCTGCGTGCTGGAGCGCGAGCAGATGCCGGAGGAGCTGTCGCACTGGTTCCCGACCGAGTACTCGATGTCGCCTGCTACGGCGCTGGTGGACACGCTCCGGTTCGAGGCCACCGTGCCTGCCGGGAGGCTGGTCGAGGACGGGCTGTCGCCGCGCGAGCTGGTCGGGCTCCGGCTGGTGCTCGCCTCGTCCAGCGTCGCGTGGCACGAGCTGCCGAAGGACACCGTCGCCCCGCGAGTGCAGGCGATCGAGCAGATCGAGAAGGCGTCGGCGCTCGTCGAGCACGCGATGAAGATGCTCGCAAGGAGGACGTGATGGGCGGCAAGAACCACGGTGGCGCTCGCATCAAGCGGGCCGATGCAGACTCGCTGATCCAGGAGCTTCAGGTGTTCCTGTCGGAGTACTGCAAGTTCGTGATGCCTGTCGGGAGCCACCGTCGGTGCAAGCCGGAGCTGGGCGACATCGACCTGGTGGTCGTGCCGAGGGCGTCGGCGAACGAGGAACTGACGCTGTTGGCCGCGCTCGGCCCGATTGTCGCCTGCCAGCTCCGGCGGCTGGAGGAGGCTGGGAAGCCGAATCCGAACACGAAGGCGTGGGAATGGGGCCACGGCTTCAGGAAGCTGGTCGAGGACGGGGCGCACAAGCTGACGCCGGCCGACGTTGCGTGTGCCGTCCTGTTCGGAGCACAGAAGTCCAAGCCGGTGCCCGCCAGGAGCGGGTTGGTGAAGGGCGCGCAGGTCGAGGTCTACGTCGCCACCGATGACGATCTCGGGACGCAGCTGATTATGTGGACCGGCTCGATGCAGGAGAACGTGCGCCTGCGGTCTGTCGCGATGGGGCGCGGGTGGAAGCTGAACCAGTACGGCGTGTTCGAGGGCGACAAGCCGCTGTCCGCCGGCATGAACGAGCGCGAGGTGTACGCCCTGCTCGGAGAGAAGTACCGCGAACCGGAGGAGCGAGGATGAGCCGTCGTCGAAACAGGCAGCCCAAGGTGACTGGGCACAGCGACATGTTCGTGCTGAAGGTCCAGCGCCCGTTGGGTGGGACCGACACGTCGAAGCTGATGCTGTACAACCGCGACAGGAGCGTCCAGTGGTTCGAGGACTGCACGTCCGAGGCCGGAAAGGCGTTGCTTGCCGCGCTCGGCGAACACCCGAAGGCGTACTTCTTGGCGTACCTTGACCGCTCGATCGTCCGGATCGAGTCGTTCCACAGCCTGGAAGAGGACTGGTAGATGCCGGGCTTCAGGGTCGTCCAGGCGCAGGTGCCCTTCGTCCCGGAGGGGCACGTCCCAAGGTGTGGTCGGTGTGGGCACCATGCTGCCGCTCACGATGGAGATGGCCACGCTGAAGACGAGAAGCCGAGGTTTGACGGTGAACGTCAGTATGGCTGGTGCCTGGTGAACGCCCACGATGATGCCACTGGCCCGGAGTGCGAGTGCGATGGGTACGTCGCCCCGCCCGTGCAATCGATTGCGCAGGAGCAACCGTGAGAAGAGACTGCCCGGAGTGCGGCGGGAGGCTTGTCGCAGAGTCGGTGACCCGGGAGGCGTTCACGAAGAAGTGCGATACGTGCGGGTGGGGTTGCACGCAACGGAAGCGCGTGGCCGGCGCGCATGCCGCCAAGCCGAGTGCGTCCGTCCTGTGTGGACTTCGCGCCGTCGTGAGTCTTGCGGAGGCTGATGTACAGGCGGCAGAGAAAGGCGATTGGCCGATCGCGGGGTCGTCGAAGGCCGACGCCTGCAAGGCGCTCGAATGGTTGTCGCAGCTCCTGAAGGAGGCGTAGATGGGGAACCAGTTTGGCGTGCTGTTGGAGCCTGGGCAGACTGTGGGCCAGGTCGCCATCGCGATGCGCGAGGCAATGAACGAGCGGTTCCCCGGCGTGTTCGGGGTTGACTGGGATGCTGGCGAGAAGGCCGTCTGTCTGATGGTCGGGGACAAGATCGTCCTCGTCTGGTGGGACGAGCCCGCCGACGAGTGGTCTCCGGCCCGCGTGCAGGGCGACCACATGCGGTGCTACGGCCCGTTTGGCTATTGGCTGATGAACTGCGTCGCCGGAGGTGTGGCGAAGAAGCTCGGATGCAAGGTGCAGGACGACGGAGTTGGCGAGCCGTACAAGCCGGAGGTGGTGGAACGGTGGCAGGCGGAGACGTTCGCACAGTACCTGCATCGTTCCGGGCGTGGGAGGGCGAGTTATGCCGCCTTGGCGGAGGAGTTCAGGGACCAGATTCCCGACTCGCTCTTGCCTTGGTTCGTCACGATGGGGCCTTCGTGACCGTCCTGTCGTTCACTGGCACCAGGAGAGGACTCACGCACGAGCAGCGGTCTGCTCTCGGGCGCCTGCTTGTCGAGATCGACCCGTCCATTGCCGCTCATGGCGACTGTGTTGGGGCCGATGCGGAGTTCCACGACTTGGCTGCGGAGATGGCGATCACGATCTGGTTGTTCCCGGGTGACGACCCTCGTCAGCGCGCCTTCTGTGCGAAGGGGCTGATTACGATGCAGGCAGAGCCGGCGCCGCCACTGGATCGAAACCGCGTGATCGTGGACAACGGTGAGGCGCTGGTCGCCTGCCCTGGGGGTCGCCACGAGGAGATGCGGTCCGGGACGTGGGCGACTGTCCGGTATGCCCGGAAGCGCGGCAAGAAGCTGTGGATCGTCTGGCCTGATGGAGCGGTCACCCGCGAGAATCACGGTGAGTAGGCGCGAGACGCAGGCGCTGCTCGTCGAGCTGCAAAGGTTGCCCAGTCTGATCGAGCGACTGGACAAGATTAGCGCCGAGGCGACCGCCGCCCGCGAGGAGATCGAGTCCCTCGTGGAGAAGGCGGACGCGCTGATCGACAAGGAGCTGCTGGCGGTGAATCCGCCGAAGTGCAAGCTGTGCAGCTCGAAGCTGATCCTGCGGAGTGGGCCACGAGGGCTGTTCTGGGGATGCAAGAAGTTCCCGAAGTGCAGGGGGTCGATGGACTATGGGAAGTGGCGCCGGGACGCGCTCGGCATGTTGACCGCGGACGAAGAACCGGAGGAGATAGTTGCGCACGTCGAGGAATAAGCTCGAAATCTTCCGGATCTACTTGACTAAAGCTTGGAAACCCCATATACTCTAAACATCCTCTCCCCCCACCCACTAAACCCGGGAGGAGTAGCGATTCCAGCAAAGAGCTGGAAGGAGTTCCAGATGTCCCAGCAGATCATCGGCAAGGTGCGTGCTACCCGGTCCGGACAGAAGATGGTGGTCGAGGCGGTCGAAGTCGGCGGAGCCGGCGTGGACGGTCGCTTCTGGCACGACATCGTCCGCCACGACAACGGCGTGGTGCGCTGCGACTGCGCCGCCTGGAAGTTCCAGCGGAAGGCGCCCGCGGATCGCGTCTGCAAGCACATGATGAAGCTGTCCGAAGCCGTCCGCTCCGGTGTGACCCGCTCGAACGACGTGATCGTCCTCCCCGCCATGACGGAGTCCGCGTGACCCAGGTTGTCCAGATCAACATCGTCTGGTGGGACGCCCGGAGGCAGCTTCGCAGGGAGCTGCTCCGGGAGTCCGAGGCCCACGCGCCGTGGGCGCCGTGGACGATGGACAGCATCCTCGGGTACGTCCGGTACAAGCCCGGGACGTTGGTGCCGATGCCGTTCATGCGGTTCCTCGCGCCGACGCCGGTTCCGCCGTTCACGCTCCCGCTCGTGGCGTGCGAGACGGCGGCGATTGGGCTCGACCACGTCGGTTGGAACAACCACGAGGCTGTGAGCAAGGTGCGCCAGCGGCTCCGCTACCGCTGGAAGAAGTTGGCTGGGCTCGGCTACTGGAGCGTGGACACGCTCTACGACCAGGAGCTTGGCCGGAACGAGGTGACGTGGACGCTCCGCCCCGAGAAGCTGACGCTGGAGGCCATCGTCTGCCTGGAGGTCGCCCGCGTCGAGAAGTCGCTGGATGCGGAGCCGGAGGTGTCCAATGGGTGACCTGAACCCGATGATTCGCCTCGGCGAAGGCTACGCCCTGATGTCGCCCATCCAGCCTATGCTGGCCGGGCCGCTGCTCGATCCGAAGAAGGTGCGCGAGGGCCGCACCGTGGAGACGGAGTTGGCGCGGTGCGCCGGATACGCTTCCGAGATCAAGCTCGACGGCAACAGGCGCATCATGGGCCGCACCGACGCGTGGAGTCGGCCCAGGGGCCCGGCGAAGGGGTTGATCTGGAACCTCCAGAAGCACCCGCTGTGGCAACGGTGGATTCCACCCGGCTGGTTGCTCGACGGGGAGATCGGCCCGCGTACCGGCCCGTGGTTGGCGAACGAGGTCGGCTCCCAGCTCTCGCACGACCAGGAGAACATGAAGCTCGTCGTGTTCGATGTGCTGTACGCAGGCGGGAAGTCTGTGATGAGCGACCCGTGGGAGGAGCGTCGCGAGCTGCTGGAACAGTTGTTCGACATGGGCGACGCAAGCTGGCACGAGTGGTTCGAGCTGTCGAAGGTGTACGACGACCCGCAGAAGGCGATGGAGACCGCGGCGGAGATGGGTCACGAGGGCGTGATGCTGAAGAACCGACGCGGGCGCTATGTCCCCGGTTCGAGGGCAGACTGGGTGAAGTGGAAGTTCACCGAGACGTTCGACGTGGTGATTACCGATTGCGATGCCAAGCCGACGCAGTGGACCGTGAAGCCCGGCCACGTTGGGTCCGATGGCGTCCTGTACCCGGAGGGGAAGCGGAGCACGACGTACGAGGCTGGCGTGGTCGGCCTGTCGTACGGGTTCTGGGACGCCAAGCGTGGAGCCGTCCGTAAGGTCGGGGCGCTCGGAATCACCGGGCCGAAGGAGCAGATGCAGAAGTACGTCGGCACCTGCATGGAGGTGAAGTCCTTCGGCGGTCAGTACCCGACCGGAGCCCTGCGCCACCCAACTGTGGAGCTGCCGCTGGAGAAGTCGATCCGTCACGACAAGGCGCCGGAGAACTGCGAGTTCAGCTTTGGAGACTGACTGATGCCAAGGTGGAAGCTGAAATGCACGTTCATCCCGCAGGCGTGGGTGAATGGCTACGCGGTGGAGGTCGATCCGACTGGTCGTCGTTCGTGGGAGACCGTGTTCGAGGGCGAGAAGCTGCCCCGCGAGCGAGACTACGGGAGTGACGACCTGCGGCATTGCGACGCTGCGCCACAGTGGGTGCGCGAATGGCCAGGACCGTTCGAGGTCGATTTCGAGGTTCTTGAGTCCCTGGAGGCCGAAGTGAAGCCAGAAGAAGAAGATCCGTTCGTGCGGATGACGCAGGACGAGGTGTGCTCGGCTCTCGTGAAGGTCGGTGGCAAGGAGTACCGAGACCCGTTCTCGCACGAGCTTGGTGTTCGAGCGTTCGAGTTCGAGGAGCTGAATGGGCGGTCCGGGGACGACCAGAAGCGCCCGAGGCTCCACGCGCGGTGCTTTCCCGACCTGCGCCCCAACGGTGCCGAGGTCCACGCGGGAGGGGTGGAGTTCGACCTGTGGGCCGTGGAGGGCGGCAGGAGCCTCCACGCCTCGCTGTACAGCGTCCGGAGGCACGAGGCGGTGGACGTGCTCCCGAAGGCCCGCAAGGCGCTCCAGGCGGTCTGGACGGCCTTCAGCGCGGCCATGCTGGACTACCGCTGATGGCCGGGAAGAAGCCAACGCACGTCCTGAAGGCCAAGTCTGACAAGGTCTTCGGCCTACCGGTGATCGGCGTAGGGTGGGAGAACGAGGAGACTGGGGCGATCGTGCTGCACCTGAACCCGTGTGTCGTGCTCGACTGGCGTGACCGCGAGGCGTTCGACTTGCAGATCACGCTGTTCCCGGTCGGGGACAGGGAGGAGAAATGAAGACGTTCAAGGTCATGTACTGGGAAGTCGAGAAGAAGCTCGTGGAAGCGACCGTGTCCGCCGAGGACGAGGACGATGCTCGCGCGAAGGCGGAGACCGGAGAAACCGAGACGGAGAACGTGGTCGTGGGTCACGAAGAGGTACTCCGGCGTGAGGTTTGCTTCAACGGCGTCGAAGTCGTCGAGGACGAGTGATGTCGCACTCGGGGACCATTTGCGACCGCTGTGGAGAGCCGATGAGCGTCTCCACGATGTCGAGGTTCAACCAGGACCAGATCTGCATGCCGTGCGAGGAGGGCGAGCGCCGCCACCCGGAGTACGAGGCTGCCCGTGCCGCCGAGGACGCAGAGGTCCAGAAGGGGAACATGAACTTCCCGGGCGTTGGAGCCCCGGCCGACATTCGCCTGTGGCGCGGAGAGGCCGTGACGTACCGCTTGACGGCGAAGATCTACATGGCCAAGTTCCCGAAGATGAAGGTCCGCGTTGCCGAGGTAGAGGGTGTCGAGGTCGAGGTGGACAACTGGTCCGACATCTTTCCGAGGTTGACCGAGGCGACCGCGAAGATCTTGCGGGAGAAGAAGAGCAAGGTGACCGGCGCTGTCCTGTGCTCGGAGCCTGGGTTGTTGCAGGTCGTGCCGTTCGAGGTCGTGGTCTGATTTCCAGAGGGCGAAGATGTCTTGTTCGATGATCGTGTCGATGGTGCCTGTTCCGAACAACTTGGTCGAGGACGATCTCGCGCAATCGATTGCGCGGCTGAAGGTTGCAGCGACTGCGCTTGACGCGGAGACGCTGCGCGCCGTCGGTGACTTCGGTTGTTGCGAGGTGGAGGATGCGTACGAGACGGACGACGAGTACGACAAGCTGTACGCCGCCGCCGTGGTCAAGAGGATTGGCCTGGCGATCGACTACGTGCTCGGGCGCGAGGGCGACGACATCACGTTCATCGACGTGATGGGCCAGCAGTACGCGGTTTCCGGCGGGGAGTCGTATGGTGACATGCCGACCGACGCTGCGCGCCACATCGCGGTGCTCGACGTGTCCGGCCTGATGAACAGGTTCGAGCGCGAGACGATCGAGGCCCGGTTCCGCGAGAAGCACGCGGCCGTGGATACGTTGCTCGCCCAGATGGCGAACGACCTCCAGCCCGTCCTGCTGAACGCGAGCATCGTGGTCCGCGCCATCGGGGGAGACGAAGGCACCGTGGCCGACCTGAACACTGCTGCGCAGGCGTCCGCGGCCACGTTCGAGAAGTTGCGTGCCGCGGTGATCGAGGCCCTCGGGCCGGTGCGTGCATGAAGAAGCTGGTCATCGCCGCGTCGAACCGCGAGTACACGCGCTGGAAGCTGTCGCACCGCATCCCGGATGGCGAGTCCGTGGAGGTGAAGACGACGCAGGACATCGACCGCGTCGATCTCGCCGAGCACGAGGTCGTGCTCGTGGGCCAGTTCTGGCTGAACACGGTGATGCAGCACACGGTTGTCCGGCGCGTCGTGGCGGAGGAGATCCGCCTGAAGCTGGTCGAGTACGCGAGGCGACCGAGGGTTGGTGCCGCGTTCGTCCCGTGCCTGGAGGCGTGGGTTGGCGTACGGTTCGTCCGAGTCGATGATGCGATGGAGCTGTGGATCGGGGTCGTCCCGTTCGTGCCGCTCCGGATTTGGTGGCGAGTTCGAGGAGGATGAGATGATGATGATGATCGCGTTGGCGCTGGCTGGTCCGCAGACCGTGGAGCAGGATGCACCGGTCGCGCCCGTGTTCGAGCCGTGGCGCATGGAGCTGATCGAGACGGGGCTCCCGTTCCCGTTGCAGAAGATCGTCCGCGCGTACCAGCGAGCCATGTCTGGGCAGGTGTTCAAGTCCGGGTCCGCGTCGGTGACGCCGAAGCTGGTGTTCGTCTGTGCTCCAGGTGGCGGCGGCGGACGAGGCATCTCGACGGCGACGGCGTCGCTTGGGTTCCAGGGCGTGAACGTCACTGCGGAGGTGCCCGATCCGGCCGTGGTGACGGCGTGGGTGTCGTATGATGGTCGGCAGCCCGTAGCGGTGAACGCCTGGGTGGATGCTCGCGACCGTGGGATGGTGCAGCTCGACCCGTTCGACCCGATCGCTCTGGCTCGGAGCGGCCAGGTGAATGTGTTCGCCGTGAGCCTGCCGATCGAGAACGCCGGCACGCAGCGCGTGGAGTTCGACCTGTCCGGGTGGACGGAGGCGAAGGCGAAGGAGATGCTGGCGATCTGCCCGCGGTAGCGTGCATCGGAGCCAGGCAAGTTCCGTACCGCACCTACAGCGGTCCAGCCGCACCTATCGTAGAAAGCTCTCGTACAAGCTCGCCAGTGAAGAAACGGGCAGGGGACATACTCACACCCACTGGGCACCAGAACGGCGTTCCCACACGTACAGGCCCGTACGCAACCGCCACCGAACGCACCTATCGGCGGGGTCGGTGTCGGGCCCCGGCAGGGTCTCATGCGCCCTGCAACGGCACTCACGGATAAGCACCGAAACAAGTCGAATCTTCTTGACTAAAGGATGGAAACCCCATATACTCAATCATCCTCCCCCCAAACAACAACAGGACGGAAGAATGGCCCTTGAAGATGCCAAGGCAGAGAGTCTGGCCGGGCTGGTGCCGAAGTGCAACGTCTGTGGCGACACGATGGTTGTCCGAACGCGCAAGCGTGACGGGAAGCAGTTCTTCGGTTGCGTGCAGTTCCCGAAATGCACTGGGACTCGCTCGTACGAGGACGGCATCGCCTACATGGAGCAGATGGCGCCGAAGCTGAAGCAGGAGCAGGAGGCGCAGGCGGAGAAGGCGAAGAAGACGCAGGGTGCGCTCGCGAACTTCGCGTCCGCCCTGAAGGCGAAACAGGTTGCGCAGACACCGGCCGTGCTTGCGAAGCAGGCCGGGAAGCTGAAGCTGAAGAGGAAGTCGTACGCCATCCCGGTTGACGACGATGGACTGATCTGGCTGGGCGCCATCGAGGCGTTCAAGGAGTAGACGATGGAAGTCATCGAGCGATACACGCGAGCCCGGGTGCCCCTGATCCAGCTCGTCACCCACGAAGAGAGCCGCGCTCTCGGCTTCCTGCGGGAAGTGAACAAGCGCATGGGGGAGAGCGAGCCGACGGCGAGCACCCGACCGGAGATGTACGTCTGGTCGATCGGCCGCGGGCTGATGAAGATGGAGCCCAACGGCAAGACGAACGCGTTCAAGGACGCGGACCCGGCGGAGGTGTTGGCGATGATCGCCGAGCACCAGAAGCCGGCGATGTTCGTCCTGCTCGACTACCACCCGTACCTCTGCAAGGAGAACCCGTCGATCGTCCGGGCGGTGCGCGACTTGTACGGCTCGCTGAAGTCCGTCAAAAAGACGGTGGTGTTCCTCCAGCCGGTCCGGTCGATCCCGGTGGAGATGGAGAAGGAGATGGCGCTCGTCGAGATGCCGCTCCCCGACGTGCTGGAGCTGAACGCTCGCGTGGTCGGCTTCGTGAAGTCCTTGGCGAACACGAAGTACGACGTGGCGCTGAACGAAGAAGCCATCGAGCAGATCGTCCAAGCTGGCCAGGGCCTGACCCGTGGCGAGTTCGACACGGCGCTCGCGCTCGCGGTGACGGAGTTCGGCCGCCTCGACCCGGCGGCGGTGCTGATGGTCGCCGAGGAGAAGAAGTCGATCATCCGGAAGACCGGCGTGCTGGAGTACTTCGAGCCCGACTGCAAGATGGACGACGTGGGCGGGCTGGAGGTGCTGAAGGCGTGGACCGGCAAGCGCAAGCGCGCCTTCACGAACGAGGCCCGTGAGTTCGGGTTGCCCCAGCCGAAGGGGCTCCTGATGGTCGGCATCCAGGGCTGCGGGAAGTCGTTGACGGCGAAGGCGGTGTCGTCCCAGTGGGGCCTGCCCCTGCTCCGGCTCGACATGGGCGCGATGTTCGGCAGCCTGGTCGGCGAGTCGGAGTCGAACATCCGGTCGGCGATCCGCATGGCCGAGGCGGTCGCCCCGTGCGTCCTCTGGATCGACGAGATCGAGAAGGCGATGGCGGGGGTGAACAGCTCTGGCAGCTCCGACGCCGGTACTGCGGCGCGCGTCTTCGGCACGATGCTGACCTGGATGAACGAGAAGAAGGCGCCCGTCTTCGTCATGGCTACGGCGAACCGCGTGGCCGACCTGCCCCCGGAGCTGATGCGCAAGGGTCGCTTCGACGAGATCTTCTTCGAGGACCTGCCCTCGGCGGCGGAGCGGATGGAGATCCTGAAGATCCACCTGACCCGCCGCGGGCGCAGCGCCGGGACGTTCGACCTCGGGAAGCTCGCCGGGGCGACGCATGGGTTCTCGGGCGCGGAGCTGGAGCAGGTGGTAGTGGCGGCGCTGTACGACGCCTTCGACGAGAGCCGCGACCTGACGACGGCCGACATGCTGAAGGCCGCCTTGACCACGGTCCCGATGTCGAAGACGATGTCGGAGTCGGTGACGGCGCTCCGTGACTGGTGCGCCGGTCGCGCGGTGCCCGCGTCGTTGACGCTCGCCGACAAGGAGGAGGCGATCCTCACCGGGATGGCCGCCGACCTGCCCGGGATCGACGAGTAGATGCGCAATCGATTGCGCAGCCTGAAGCCCGAGGTGTACTGGCGCACCGCAGGGGTCGTGTGTCTCGGGTTCGAGCTGCGCGGTCAGGCTGTTGCCGTCCACCTGCTCGTGGAGAAGGCCCACCGGCAGTGGGGCAAGACCGAGTCGTGGTGGGATGGTCCGTTGGGGGCCTTCGGGCTTGGCCCATGTCTGCTTGTTACCTGGATGGGTGTTCGCTGATGCCTGCTTTCGAGGAGTACTGCTACCGAGACGCGCATGCGTGCGTGAATCCTGCGTGCGGACCTGCAAAGCTGACGAGGGCGAAGATGCACGTCCGCGTCCGCTCGATGAGGACTGGCAAGTACGGCTGGTGCTGCGAGACGTGCGAGTCTGTCGTCATGGACAACGACGGATACATGCCGGTCCGCAAGGGTGAGATGCGATGAAGGCGCGCATGATGATCGCGATGGCGTTGCGACGGCTCGCTGACTTCGTCAGCCCAGCGAAGCCCGCTGACGCAGAGACGATCATGCTCGACGTGGTGACGAGCGGGGAGGCGACGTACTGGCAGGAGATCGGCATGGTTCGCGGTAGTACCGTCCACGACCTGGTGACGGTCACGCTGGCTTGCGCCACGCTCAACGCCTGGTCGAAGTTCGCTCACGCCGGAGACACCGAGCTGGGGCAGCAGACCTACATGGTGGAGACGCACGTCTGGATGAGGATGAAGCCAACCGATGCGAGCGAGTACGTCGGTCCGACGTTCGACGCGGAGGAGATGATGGCCATGTTCCGGTCGGTCCGTGGCCGACACCTGAAGGAGGTGTAGGTGACTGGAATGAGGACGATCTACAGGGTAGGTCCGCCAGAGGATCGTCACCCCGAGGTGGTGCCAGAGGGACTGCGCGGCCTGAAGGTCGGCGACCTGTTCGTGATGAACGGAGGCCCGGAGGACGAGCACGAGGACGGCACGAACGTCTACCGGGTGACGCTCTCGCCGCGTCCGGCGTCTGGTGAGCTTCGCGATCTGGGGCGCGAGAACGCGTCGTACATGGTCGAGGGCCTGCCTGAAGGGAAGCTCGACGCGCCGCTGCCGTACCTCGGAATCCTGCCAGCGAAACCACTGGTGAAAGGCTCGGAAACCTCCGAAACTTCTTGACTAAAGCTGGGAAACCCCATATACTCTAATCATCCTCTCCCCACCCAAACAAACGGGAGCAAGGAAGCCAGCAAAGAGCTGGCAGGAGTACCAGATGAGCGTCCAGACCCCGATCCTGACCGAGAAGGAAGCCGCCCGCATCGCCAACGCGAAGCTGTCGAAGTGGGCCCCGAAGGCGAAGTTTGTCGTCACCCTGCTGCCCGGTTGGAGCGGCTCGGAGTGTGGCGACGACATCGACGTGGCGGTGTTCGAGCACCGGTCGGCGGCGATCCGGCAGTGGCGCTCGTGGAACAAGAAGGCGGCGACGATGGTGACCGCCGTGCTCTGCTACAAGAACAGCTGGGGCAAGGAGAAGGAGCTTGACCTGGTGGACGAGAACGGGACGGCACTCACCTGTGGGTAGCCAGCTCGCCATCTGGGGCGGCCTGGCCGTGTCGCAGGTCGATGGTCCGGGCAGCCGGGTCGTCCTGCACACGGCCGGGTGCTCCGTCGGGTGTCCCGGGTGCTTCAACCCGCACACGCACGACCAGGCAGCGCCCGGCGTGACGTGGTGGCAGCCGTCGGAGCTTGCCCGCCAGGTGTACGACGTGGCGGTGCAGACTGGCGCCAAGGGCGTCACGATCAGCGGAGGCGAGCCGACCGACCAGATGGAGGCGCTCGTTTCCCTGCTCCGTCACCTGCGCGAGCGCGGGTTCGACAGCATCGTCCTGTTCAGCGGGCGCAAGGTGGAGTACCTGCGAGCCCACCGAGGATTCGCCAAGAGCGTCGAGCAGGAGTCCTTGGTGGACGTGCTGATCGATGGGCCGTACGTGGAATCGAAGCCGGAGTTCGAGTGGAACCGTGGAAGCGCGAACCAGCGCATCCTGCCACTGACCAGCCGGCATGACGTTGAGGAGTTCCGGTCGCGAGAGGTCGAGATCAAGGTCGATTCCGGTGGTCGGGTCGTCCTCCTCGGCTTCCCAGACCAAAGCATGCTGGACGCCGTGTCCGGTAGAGAGTGTGTCTGATGGCGAAGAAAGACGAAGAAGTCACCGTGACGATCGCGCCGAATGGCGAGGTCCGAGGCGACGTGGTGAAGGGCCCTGGCGGCGTTGGCTGCCTCGACCTCCTGGAGGAGCTGCTCGGCGACCTCGGGCCGCAGAAGGCCGTGGAGAAGAAGGACGCCTTCTACCAGCAGCTCAACGACGGGACGAAGACTGGCATCAAGGTCGGGGGGAAGTAGAACATGTCCGCCTACGTCGATGTGAAGACCTGCTACAAGAAGCACAACATGGCGTTGCTCGCCGAGGCCCTTCGCGAGATGGGCTACGAGGTCGAGACGCACGAGAAGCCGGTGGGGCTGTACGGCTACCACGGTGACCTCCGGCCGCAGAAGGCGAACGTGGTCGTCCGCCGCCGCCACGTCGGACCCAGCGCGAACGACATCGGCTGGGAGTTCAACGAGGACGGCACCTGCACCGAGCACATCAGCGAGTACGACCGAGGCCACACGTTCAAGAAGGTGAAGCAGGACAAGCTCGCCCAGACGTACGCCGAGAAGGTGGTGACACAGGCCGCGAAGAAGAGCGGCTTCAAGATGGGCAAGACCATCGAGGCGGACGGCTCGATCAAGATGAAGCTGACCCGGACGAAGTGGTAGCTCAAACCGGAGGGCTGGCCGGGCACCCGGCCACGCCCACCACGGGAGACGACATGTCGAAGAACGACGCCTGGGCCGGCAAGGAGCCCGCCGAAGGTCGCTGTTGCGAGTGCCACGAGTGGTCCGATCGCGAGAAGATGCGAGGGATGAACGTCCACGCGTACCTCGACGACGGGAGTACGCGGCGCATCCGGTTGCGGTTCTGCCCGCCCTGCTTCGCCAAGAAGTTGGAGGCGCTGCTGGCCGTGGAGTTCGACGCCCGCGTCCACCAGCGCCCCGCGAGGGCAGCGTCGTGACACACGCGGAGGCGAGAGCGAAGTTCCCGCACGTCCGGGAGTTCCCGATGGAGCCTGGTGCGTGGGGCAAGCCGTTCGACGACGCCAAGAAGGAGGCCGCGAGGCTCGGGATGGTGCGGGTCAAGGATGGCACGAGGGGTGCTGACGAGGGCGACGATGACTTCGATGGCACGATCGTCCCCGGCCTGCCGACGAAGGCCCCGCCGAAGCTGCCCTGGATGGCCGACGTGACGCTGTACTGGCGTGACCGGAAGGCTGCGCAGGTGGCACGGTGAGCGTGTTCAGCACCGAGATGCTGGCCGAGCTGATGAAGGCCAAGCTGCCGCTCGTGCTCGGGGCTCCGGTGATCGAGGCCGGGGTGAGCGGGATGCAGGGGGCGCTCGGGATCGTCGTCCCAAGCCATTCGACGCCCGGCCAGTGGTCCGTGCTGTGGACGGAGCGTGACCGGTGCAACCCGCCGGGGCTGTTGCAGACCAGCATCACGCACGGGACGGTGCTCGACGTGTCGAACCGCATCGGGTTCCTGCTCGCGCTGGACGAGTCGGAGCGGCGAGGTGTTCGGGTCAGGTACGGCCGCCTCTCCAGTGGGATCGGGTGGCCGCAGGCGTTGACGACGCGGTACTGGGACGACCTGAAGCTGCGCGCCGAGATGCTGTGCGCGCTCGTTCCGAAGCTCGTGGAGAGCGCACCGCAATGACGCCCGTCTGGCTCGACATCGACTTCGACTTCTTCGTCCGCGCGTCGTGGTTGAACGACTTCCAGTACTCCGAGGGCAAGAGCCCGCTGCTCCAGAACCTGATCTGGGTGTCGAGGGCCGCCGGGTGGGCCGCCAGGGGGAGGAGCCTGCGCGACGAGATGACGCCGCGGGACGACGTGAGGCCCGAAGCCTTCGTGCAGATGCTGCGCCAGGCCGGGTGGCGGTTTGCGGATTCCTGCATGGTGGTCGTCGGCGACAGCCACGCCGCGGTGGGGGTGCGCGTGATCCAGCACCTGATCGAGGACGACGTGCGCCCACAGATGGTCCACGTCGATGCGCACCACGACCTTGGCTACACGCGCAACGTGGGCGTCCTGCGGCAGCGCAGGCAGCGAGGCCAGTGCGAGGCCGGGGACTGGCTCTGGCACGCTGCAAGGGGCCTGCGTGGGCGCAGGACCGGGGTTCTCGACAGCATCCGGGTCGTGTACCCGAACTGGCGGCTGGAGCAGCACTGCGAGGAGTCGAGGCCGAGCGACGCGCTCCTCGCGTCCGTGGGTGTGCCGGTGACGTTCGAGTACGCCGGGAGCCAGATCGCCCATCCGGATGGAGAGGTCATCGGGGTGAGCATCGCGCAATCGACTGCGTGGTCGCCACCGTGGCTCGACGCCGAGGCCGCACGGTTCGTGGACTCGTTCGACATGGACCAGGTGCCCGTAATGGGCGGACTCGTCGATCGTTCTTGGGACGAGAAGGCTGTCGCTTCGATGGCGTCGGCGGAGCGCCAGTGCTTGGATATGGCAGGGGGTGGCTGCCTCGCGATGGTCGGCACTACCCCGTAGGCTTGCCGTGCTACGCTGGTGGAGCGCCCAGCGGAGAAGCACATGGCCGTCCAGGTAGGTACGTCGCAGATCAAGAATGGAGCGGTGACTGCCGCCAAGCTGGCCGGCGATGCGCTGAACGCACCGCTCCAGAACCGGAAGATCGGGCGCTGGGTGCAGACTGGCGACCAGGGGAACCCGAACGCCGACTTCGTGGACGTGACGAACCTGCTCCAGTTCAACGCGACCGCTGGCGTGAACCCGGAAGCGCAGGTCAAAGGCAAGGGCGCCCTGCTCGAAGCCGTCGGTGGGGCAGAGTTCAACACGACGAGTGGCAAGGTTGGCGGGGCCGCCAAAGCCTCCAGCTCGAAGTGCCAGATCACCGACCAGAACGGCGACTCGATCGTCAACCAGAACGGCCAGGCGATCTGGGGCGTGATCACGACGCCAGCGCGAGACAACGTGGGTCCGTACAAGTTGCGGTTCTTCGTGGGAGAGTTTGGCAGTGGGACGGAGGTCCCGTTCGTCCTGACGCAGGGGTTCGTGTTCTGGTTCGGCCAGGTCTTCGATCTGCTCGACATGCCGCAGTGGGACTCTGCTGTGCTCCAGCTGGTAGACAAGGACGCGGCGATGCTCGCTCCCGGCCAGATCGTGACCGCTCTGTTGGCGAACGACTCCGTGACCGACGCGAAGCTCGCTCCCGTAGTGCGGCAGCGGGTGTCGCTCATCGCGATGGACGACGACATTCCCGTGCCGACCGCCACGCAGGCCACCGGGTACGTCTCCTTGCCGCCCGGCGGCGGGAGCAACCTGCTCGTCACCGCGTCAGGAACGCCCGACGCAAATGTCCACGTCGCCGTGCCCGGACTCGTGGTGAACCACCTTGGCGCCGTGTCGAATGTCGCGTCGGCAGATCCGTTCGGCCCGATTCCTGCGCGCGTCACTCCGGGGAACACGCGGAAGGACATCATCGTCGTGGACGCGGCCGGCGTGATCGTCAGGCGGCAGGGCGCCGAGGGCGGAGCGCCTGCTGACCCCGCACTGATGACTGGTGACGTTCCGCTCGCGCGAATCCTGATCGACGACGAAGCACCTCTGACGATCGAGGCCGGAGACATCGTCGATTTGCGGTCCTCTGCGGGCCTGTCTGGGCGGAAGCTGAAGGGTCGGTCGGTGTCCTGGGACGCGTTGGCGCTCGTGCCGAAGTTCGACTCGTTCATCGCTCCTGGCAACGACGCGAAGTTCGTGCTGACCAGCAGGTTCAGCCCGACGAAGCTGGCCATGTACGCTCCGGCGTTCCAGGTGTGGCGTAACGGCCTGCGGATGAAGTTCGTGGTTGCCGGAGCTGCCGGGATGGATGAGTACCAGGTGATCGACGAGACGAACCAGACGAAGATCCAGTTCGGGGCGAACATCGACGCCAACGACGACATCTTCGTGGCGTACATGCACGAGCAGTAGGCCGCACCTACCTGTTGATGTGCAATCGATTGCGCGAAGCGCATCTTCACGTCGAAATCTATCGTAATCACTTGACTAAAGGAGCCTAACCCCATATACTAATCTCTCAACCACCCACCCACCCAAAGAGGGAGCTGCAAATGGCTTGGACGAAGAGTGAGAGCGAAGGATACGGTCAGTTGGCCCAGGCACTGGAGTTCGCCAAGCGCGCCCAGGCCGAGCGCGAGGAGAAGCGGATCGCCGCCATCGCCGCGAAGCATGGTCGTGACATCGACGCGGTGCGCGCGGAAGAGAAGAAGAAGAGCCAGCCCGCCTTCAGCGTCGAGAGGCCGCCCGTGGACCTGGTGGTCGCCATCCTGACCCGGTGCGAGAAGGTGTTGAACTTCAAGAAGCAGCAGCACCGCCAGTGGATCGCCCGGCAGGTGAAGGACGGCTGCATCGAGGAAGGCGAGCGGGCCGCGGAGCTTGCGTTCGAGGCGCCCAGCTGGGTGACTCTCGCGGAGCTTGGGCCCGAGCTGCGTGAGGACTGGCGCGTGAAGGCGTTGATGCCGAAGTACGGCTCGTTCTTCGACGGCGAGTGGTCGCTCGGACAGTCGGCGTTCGGTCGCCTCGTGATGAAGGCGGTGTCGTGATGTGCAGCCAGCACGACCGGACCGAGCCGAGCAAGTTCCAGCGGACCGTCGAGTACGCCACGATCGCGGTGTGCATCGTGGCGGTGATGTTCGTGTGGCTCGTCGAGCTGCACGACCGGTTGCAGGCCCAGATCGCTGCCGGGCCGGTGACGCCCCAGTACCACTGGGAGGCTGGTGGCTGGGCCGCGGGCCCGCCCGCCGACGGGCAGACTGCCACCCGCCCCGACGGAGAGTAGATGGGTGCGAGCGTCTGGCTGGCAAAGGATCTGGTGTTTCACGACTGCGCCTGTCATGGCCGTGGTCGAGGACAGGTCACGTACCCGAGCGGGATGCTGGCCAAGGCTGTGACGCGAGACGAGATGACCGACAAGGCGGAGGCGGCGTACTTCGCGAAGGCGCTGGAGCGGTCCGCCGCGAAGGGTGAGAGGATGGTCGTGGTGCTGCTCGACGGGCAGTTCAGGATCGTCGATCGTGAGTCCGTGTTGACCGAGAAACAGCTCGCAGAGCGCCGCGCGAGAACCGTGGCCGGGAGAGAACGTGCCGAAGTACTTCACCGAGACCGACCTCGCAGCACTGAAGGTGCTGCGGGCGCACATGCGCGAGTCGATGCCGAAGGCCCTGTCGTCGGGGATGCCGATCACACCGACCATGCTGATGTACAAGGCGGCTCCGAACGGGGACCTGATGGAGATGCCGGTCCCGATGAAGAGCGGGACGAAGAAGGAGGACATGAAGGCGACGATGGTGGCGTTCCTGACGGCGTCGAAGGCTGACGCCTACGCGCTGGTGGAGGCGATGTGGACTGTCCCGGGCGTGAGCGCCGCGGACATGGCCAGCATCGCGATGTACCGGATGGGCGGGGGGAAGGTGAGGGACTGGCCCGGTGCCGAGGAGCGCGTGTTCGTCCTGTTCCAGGGGAGGGGGGCGTGGAAGATGATGTTCAGCCAGGTGCAGCGCGTCCCTGGCGCCGTGCGCCTGACCGAGCCGCAAGATGTCGAGGACGAATCCGATGTCGTCCGGTTCGGAGCTGGGACGCCCGTGCAGGAGCTGACCGGACTCGCTGGTATCGGGGCGTAGGATATTCCCGAAACTCCTTGACTAAAGGGGCATAAAGGGATACTCTACCTTCACAACCCAACATGCCCCACAACGAGCGGGGCAAGGAGAACGGAATGGCACGACTGGAGCTTGGGGTCAGTCCCGAAGGACTTGACCGAGAGGGCCACGGCTGGGACGAGCAGGCCGCGTACCGCGAGCTGGTGCAGAACGCCCGCGACGAGGAGGTGCTGAACAGCCACCCGATGTCGGTCGTGTACTGGCCTGGGAGCCAGACGCTGCTCGTCCGCAACGAGGGCGCGAAGATGGACCGGGCGACGCTGCTCATGGGCGTGTCGCGCGGCAAGCGTGGCGACGACCGGGCGATCGGCAGTTTCGGCAGCGGCTACAAGATGGCGATGCTGGTCCTCTGCAAGATGGGCCGCAAGGTGACCGTCCAGAACGGCGACGAGGCGTGGACGGCGAGCATCGAGACGAGCCCGCAGTTCGGCGCCGAGGTGCTGACCGTGCAGACGAGGGCTCGGCAGTCGAAGGACGACGACCTGGTGTTCTCGGTCAGTGGCGTGACGCCCGCGGCGTTCCAAGAGCTGTTGTCGCGCGCCCTGTTCCTCGGCGTCTCCGAGAGCACCGCGTCCCGCATCGTCGCCGAGATGTGCGACGAGGGCTTCGGGAAGCACGTTCTGGTGAAGGAGTGGAACCACTGCGACCGGGTGCTGCTCGACCCGAAGCACCGGGGCCGGATCTACGTGAAGGGGCTGTTCGTGTTCTCCCTGCCGAAGTCGGAGAGGGAGGCGAAGTACGGCTACGACTTCGGTGCGCTCCAGCTCGACGAGAGCCGGAAGATGGCTGATCCGTGGGACTTCAAGTACCGGCTCGGGCAGCTCCAGGCGAAGGTCGCGGAGCGGACGCCCGAGGCGCGCAAGGAGTTCGTGCAGATGTTGAAGGAGGGCGGGGAAGAGGTCGGCCACGTCTCGGAGTACGGGAGCGAGAAGCTGGCCAAGGCGATCCTTGAAGACCAGTACGCCGAACATGGTGCCGACACGATGCTTGTGCGCGACGAGAACGATGCCCAGCGGGTTCGCTCGCTCGGGGTCAAGGCCGTGGTCTTGCCGGACAAGCTGTTCACGTTGGTTCGCCGGTCCCTGCCCTCGGTCGATGACGCGGTCGCCAAGTTGCGCTCCGAGGTGGTTGCGGAGGTCGCACCCGCTTCGCTCGACCGCAAGAGCAGGGCAGCGTGGAGTCAGCTGGAAGCCGCGTACGGTGGCGTGACGAAGGCGAGCTGGCCGCTCCCGTTCTGGCCGCCCCTGAAGCTGGTGCAGTTCCGCAGTGACAGCACGTTCGTCCGCGCCGAGTCTGGCTGCATCTCGGTCGGGGTCCAGGCGCTGAACCGGAACGGCTCGTGGGAGACGTTGGCCGAGGTGTTCCGCGAGATCGCCGGCCAGCTCGCGAAGCACGACTCGGAGAAGTGGGGGAATGTTGACGGCGCGAGCCTGATGGCCCAGACGATGCTCGGGCTCGTTGGCCTGACCGAGGATTCCGAGGAGCCGGTTGTCGAGCATGACGACGAGAGCGTCACGCTGGTCGAGGGGGATAGGATGACCGGAGAGGGCGAAGATGGCGCTGAAGTACCCTGATCCCGATGGGCTCGATGCTCACACGCTGATCCGTGACCTGAAGTCGATCCAGGTGAAGCAGGTCAAGGACAAGAACTACGTCGTGGCCTGCGAGCAGGTGAGGAAGAACGTAGGAATCTTGCCTCCGGAGGCAATGACGCGCTTGCGGAAGATCTACAAGAACCACGGGGCCGCGCTGAACGCCCTGTACGAGATGCGCGACCGGGCCCGCGAGGGCCAGGCGAAGGAGATCCACGGCGAGGCCGTGGTGAACAACCTGTCGAAGAGCCCCGATGATTTCGGGTTGTAGGAGAGGATGATGGCGCGGGTATCGAAAGAGCACTGCCTGCTGACGAAGCGGGCGATCCGGGACGGGGACAAGGTGATGGAGATCCGCGTCGGCACGGCCGTCGTCTCGCCCGAGGGCGATGTCGATCTCGTGGACGGGACGCGGTTCGCGCTCGCCGGACGGCGCTCGTTCAAGGAGCTGATCGGGGTGCCCGCCTTCCAGCTCGACGCCGAGGAGAAGGCCGATGGATGAGCCGGTGATCGTTGGCGGACAGGCGAAGGTCCCGATCGGAGCCAAGGTGTTCCCGCGTGCCGGCGGTCCATTCGAGGGCGAGATGTCCCAGCAGGCCATGATGGAGTTCGGGGCCGCGCGAGTGTTCGGGGCCGGGGCCGGCACGTTCGAGCCCGTGGCGTTCGTCGTGGGCGAAACGGAGGTGGCGGAGGTCAGCGTCGAACGACTCGTGAAGGCCGGTCCCGACGCCTTCGCCAAGTACATGCGCCAGAACTGCAAGGTCAGGCAGGCCGTGAGCTGCCTGTACATGTTCATGGTGGAGCTGGACGGCCCCGCACTGGCCGTGGTTGCATGTGTCGTCGGCAAGAAGATGCAGGGCTGTCTCGTGCTTGGACGCGACAAGAAGGACCCGACGAAGCTGGTCGTCGTGGGGCTCGATGACGTGGAGGGGCTCGACCTTCCGGACGTGCTCGCGTGCCCGAAATGCGGTGGCACCAAGAAGGTGAAGTCTGCGCTCGTGGGGGCTGGCGGCCGAGCGATGATGCTCGACTGTGACGCCTGCGCTGAAAGCTGAATCGCGCAATCGATTGCGCGGAGGGCGATGATGAAACGGATGTTCCGGTGGTTTGGCGTGTACGTCGTGGCTGACAGCCTCGACAAGGCGTGGACCCTGTTGTGCGTCACGTACGCGAGCGAGCCAGAGGACGCTGGTGTGCCGATGCGCGACGCGATGGCGAGCCGAGTGTTCGGAGCCGACGCTCCGGATGTTCCGCCCCGCGAGTACCTGCACGCCGTGCCCCCGAACGAGCCGCTGGAGATCCCGAGCATGTGCATCCCGTCAGCGGTCGATTCCGTGTGCCCGATGGGGTCCGACGACCGCATCTCGACGAGCGCGTACGGAGAGGCCAGGCACTTCGCCGAGCTGTTCCCGTTCGGAACCATGTTCGACCTGGAGAACCCGTGAGCGAAGCCAACTCGATGAGTCACCTGCCGGAGAAGATGCAAGATGGCTACGAGTACGCGGACAAGGAAGTCCGGCGAACGGAGACGATGAACGCCGAGTCCGGCATGCTCGTCGTGATCGAGGAGAGGAACGTAGTCTGGAAGGCGACCAAGGAACTGGGCGAGGTCACGGCGATGACGGTGTACCAGGTCGTCCCGATGGGGCTGTTCGTCCTCAAGTGCCACAGCGTGCATGGCCAGCAGGGGTACGTCTGGAACGTGACGCCCGAGAAGGCCCGTGCCCTGTTGGATGACTACGCTGACGAGGTCGGCAAGATGGCGCTCGCGAAGGCGAACCTGTCGAAGCTGGAGCACCTGCCGCTCCAGGAGCTGTTCCTGCCGGTCGAGGACCGAGTCGGGAACGAGGAGCTGAAGAAGAAGATCGCGATGGCCAAGGTGTTGAAGGGCGCGCTGATTTAGTCGGTTTCTTCCGAAACTTCTTGACTAAAGGTAGTAAACATCATAATATAATCTCTCCCCCACCCACCCACCCAACCCAACGGGGGAAGGAGTCATCGGATGTTCGTCAAGAAGCTCGGAATGGCCCGCAACGCGCTGGCCCAGATCGTCATCTCCCCGAAGGCCGGCACGAAGGGCGACCGCTACGACAGCGTGGTCCTGCTGAAGCACGTCATCAGCGTCGCCACGGCCGCCTTGAAGAAGCTGGAGCCCGAACTGCGGGCCGACGCCGAAGCCGCCACGACGCCCGGCTCGTCCAAGACCGCCGCGTGGAAGGAACACGCCATCGGTGACATCGCGGCGCTCCAGTACGACGCCAAGCCCGGCGACCCGGTGCTGAAGGCGACCCTCGACGACGTGAAGAACCTGATCCGCGGGAAGCGGAACGTGAACCTGGCCCAGGTGATCAAGACGACCGAATCGGTGGACGTGGGCGCGCTGGTGGCGCTTGTCGAAACCGGTCACCTGACCCAGGCGGAGCTGGATGGCCTCATCGCCCGGCCCGAGAAGAAGGGGTCGTTCACGGTGGACGTGCGCGGCACGACGGCCGAGCTGATGGACTGGGACGACACGACGCTCCAGACGTACCTCGCGGAAGCCGACGAGAAGGGGACCGACATCGCTGGGTTCGGCAGCCGCGCCTCGAACGGGCTGTAGGCCGGATGGCCGAGCCGACGCCAGACCAGGTCGGACAGGTTGTCGCGTTCCTGCGCAACCTGTACCGGCAGCTCGACCGGCACATGGAGAGGTTGCCGGTCGAAGCTGCACGCCGTGGATTGAAGATCGCGTGCCGTGGCGAGGGCTGCAACTGGTGCTGCTACGACGTGGCGATGGTGACCTCGATCGAGGCCGTGGGTGTGACGGCCGCGGTCAACGCGTTGCCTCGCGAGGTGCGGAACCAGATCGCTGACCAGTTCCGCGCGTGGTTCGAGGTCCACAAGGCTGCTGGGACGCTGATGGGCGTCTCGACCAAGGAGGACATGCACCCTGACGCGAAGGGCATCGTTGACGACAAGATCGCCGCGCAACGGAAGGCGTCGTTCCGCCACCGCATGCCTTGCCCGCTCCTCGTCGAGGGACGCTGCTCGGTGTACGAGGACCGACCGGTCGCGTGCCGCGGGCACTTTGCCGCCGGGGAGTCGCCCGATGCGTGCAACGACGCCGACTACATGCTGGCCACCGACCACAGCGCGGTCCTGGTCGTCATGCAGGCGATCTGGGGCGTGCAGGGGAATCCCGACTGTGCGCCGTTGCCCGAGATGCTCCGCGAAGTCTGCGGGGAGACCCTGTTCGAGGTGGAGCCGTGAAGCAGAAACTGACCGTGAGGTTGACGATGGAGGCCGCGCTCGGCCTGTCGAAGCAGATCGCACAGGCGCTGGCCGAGGCGAGCGACGTGCGTGCATCCGAGCTGGCGATTGCGCAGAACGTAGGCCAGGCGGCAGAGCTGAACGCGGCGTTTGACCACATGTTCGCTGCGAGGTCGGCGATCGACAGGGCGCTCGGGATGCTCGACGAGAAGATGTGCGCCGAGGTCCCGTTCTGGTGCGTTCCGCTGCTCGACGCGACAGTCGAACTGTTGGAGCCGCTGGAGTTTGAGCGTATCGGCCGGCGCAACGTGAAGAAGATCGTGCTCGCGGGGGCCACGGCGACCGTGACTGCGTCTGCCCAGATTGGGGTGCAGCTGTCGCTCGACAGCGGCGAGGTGGCGATGGTGCCGTGGAACAAGGTGAGGAACGGTGCGTTCGTTCCACTGGAGGCCGACAATGGATGAGGAACAGTCAGCTCGCCTCGCGTCGGTGTTCGGGAACGGCGGGTTGCTGGAGACGCAGGGGCTCCAGCGTCGGGAGTCGCAGGTCCGGTTGGCCCGGGGTGTCGCGAAGGCCATTGCCGCGGCAGAGGATGGGAAGCAGGCCGTCGTGATGGGCGAGGGGCCGTGTGGGACTGGGAAGTCGCTGGCGTACCTTGTCCCGGCGATCGAGACTGCCGAGCGGACTGGCGGGAAGGTGATCGTCGCGACGGCGAACATTGCCCTCCAGGAGCAGCTGGTGGACAAGGACCTGCCGTGGCTCCAGAAGGTGCTCGGGTGGCCGTTCAAGTTCGTGCTGGTGAAGGGGAAGTCGAACTACCTGTGCCTCGACCGGTTCACGAAGTACGTCGGGGAGTCCGTGCAGACCTCGTGGACGGAGACGGCTGACGACGGCGAGATCCGCGGCAAGCTGATGGCGTGGTCGGAGAAGACCGAGACCGGCGACAAGAGCGAACTCGATTTCAACCCGAAGGGGACGTGGGGGAAGGTGTCCGTCACCGGGAGCGAGTGCCACGGCTCCGCCTGCAAGAAGTACGAAGAGTGCTGGGCGATGAAGGCAAGGAAGGGACTTGACAAGGCGGACGTGGTGGTGGTGAACTACCACCTGCTGCTGGCGTCATGGGTGATCGAAGCCGAGTTCCTGCCCGCCCCGACGGTGCTGGTGTGCGACGAGGCGCACGCCCTGCCCGACATCGCGCGCTCGTTCGAGACGGAGGAGTTCTTCGACGGGACCGTCCGGTGGCTGTCTGGGCGGGTGAAGGCCAGCATCCCGTCGGCGCTGCTCACGGAGTACGAGGCCGCCTCGCAGGAGCTGTTGGACCAGGTCGGCCAGAAGCTCGACAAGCCGTGGTCGAGGGTGCGGTTGCAGGAGGGGACGTTCTACGTCGATGGCGTTGTGAAGGCGCTGACGAAGATCGCCAAGCACCTGGAGGATGCGTCCGATTACCAGGTCGATCAGGAGCAGCGAGCGAAGCTGAAGCGTGCCTCCTCGCTGGCCGAGGACCAGAGGGACGGGCTGCTCCAGATCGCCGAGGGTACGACCGATCAGTTCGTGTGCTGGGTGGAGAACCACAGCCTTGCCGCCGCCAACAAGCAGGTCAGGCCGGTGATCAAGTCGTCGCCGATCGACGTGTCGAAGTACCTGAAGGAGAACCTGTACCAAGAGGGTCGCGCGACGATCATGGTGTCCGCCACGATGACGACGGCTGGGACGTTCGAGCACATCGGGAAGCAGATCGGTGCGCCCGCGAACAGCCTCGCGCTGAAGCTGGACAGTCCGTTCGACCTGGCGAACCAGGGGATCTTGTTCGTCCCAGACCGGGGCGAGAGGAACGGAGACGAGGGCGACCAGGAGACCGCGCTGCTCGTCGCGAAGGTCGTAGACCTCGTGCCTGGTGGAGTGCTCGGCCTGTTCACGTCGTACAAGGCGATGGAGTTGGTCGCGCAATCGATTGCGCCGAAGCTGGCCATGCAGGGGCGGACGCTGCTGAAGCAGGGAGACCTGCCGCGGTCAAGACTTCTCGATCAGTTTCGCGCGGATGTGAGCAGCGTGCTACTTGGCACCCGGTCGTTCTTCGAGGGTGTAGACGTTCCGGGAGATGCTCTTCAGTGCGTGATCATCGATCGGCTCCCGTTCCCCGTTCCGGACGACCCGGTCGTGGCCGCCATCCAGGAGATGTACGAGGCCAAGGGGAAGAACGGCTGGTTCAGCTACAGCTTGCCGGTGTCGTGCCTGACCGTGGCGCAGGCCGCAGGGCGGCTGATTCGGACGACGACGGATCGTGGAGCGGTGGTGCTGCTCGACCGGCGCGTGCTCACGAAGGGGTACGGGAAGACCGTCCGCGAGTCGATGCCCCCGTTCAAGCTGGTTCGCGGCTGGGACGAGTTCGCTACGTTTATGGCCAAGAAGTGAGGGGTATCGCATGATGACCAGTGGCATGGAGGTGATGAAGAAGTCGCTCGACACGAGGCCGATCCCGGTCTCGGACCAGAGCGACCTGATCTGCCGTGCCAAGCAGGGCGACAAGCGAGCGTTCGAGCGACTGCTCGGGGGCGTGTTCCTGTACATCTGCCAGCAGGCCCGGAAGTACGCCCGGTGGCGCTCTGGGTTGGAGCCGGAAGACCTGCTGACGCCCGGCATGATGGCTGTCCAGCGTGCTGTCACGAAGTTCGACCTGGAGAAGGGCGTCAAGTTCCTGACCTACGCTGGGTGGTGGATTCGCCAGTACATCCGCCGGTACGTCCAGAGCCAGGGGCTCGTGCGGCAGCCCTCGTACCGGTACGCGCAGGAGCACATCGCGGAAGCCAGGGTCGTGGACCAGGTCGTCTGGATGGACGCAATCCTCGCGGAGACTGGGACGCCGATGATGGACGCGTGCGCCGAGGAGATGGGGATGCTGGTGCTCCCGTCGGAGATCGTCGGCGAGTCGGTGATGGTCACGCGCGTCCTGTCCATCTCGGCGAAGCTGCCCGTCCGCGAGAGGTTTGCGTTCGAGAGCACGGCGACCGGCGACATGACGCTGGACGAGGCTGGGCGCTACCTCGACCTGACGCGGGAGAGGGTTCGGCAGCTCCGGCTCCGGGGCGTCGGCCGCATCTCGCAGGCGATGGAGAAGCGGTACTACCCGCCGACGATCTGGCTGCCGTCCGACCTCGACACCTGCCTGACGCGCGGCTGTGGCGAGTCGAGCCGACCGACCGACGGCGGGGCTGGGTTCCGGTGCGTGACCTGCTTCCTCGACTTCGCGGACGAGGCGCGGCAGGAAGACGACTCGGAGGGTGCGGGTTGGGGATGACGCTGGAACGCACCAACCCGATTCCGAGGCCGAAGCGCGGAGACAGGTTGGAGTTCGTTCGCGGAACTGCGAAGTTGCACGCGTACGTCGTGGCCGTGTACGGGTGGAAGGATGCGCTTGATGGTCTCGGGACGAAGCGGGCGGTTGACGACTTCGTGCGAAAGCAGGGCGAGCGACTTGGTGGCGCGTGGCAGGAGCTGTTCTGGAGCGCGGAGGTCGAGATCGACGGAGGCGTGGAGGCCGTGGACTGCATGCAGGCCGTCTCGAATCTCGGCTGACGAAATACTTCCGAAACTTCTTGACTAAAGCTGCCTAACCCCATATACTCACATCATCCTCTCCCCACCCACAACCCCGGGGAGAAGATGGGTTGGTCAGTGGAGGATGGTCCCAACGCGGGGATGACGAAGCAGGAGCCAAATGTGACCGGTGGCCAGTCTCACGGGGCTGGTCGGGTGGCCTGGGTAGGTCCAGGCATGAATCGCGGAATCCAATGGCGGGTGCCCGAGCTGCTCGCCTCCACTGACCGACCGACCCAAATGCCAGACAACGAGCCTGGAGCGAGCCGATGAAGATCCCATGCGCCGACTGTCCGTGGAGGAAGGATGCACCGATTCAGTGGTCGGCGGATCGCTTCCAGAACTTGGCGTTGACGTGCCGCGATGACGGTGCCTCGATCATGGCCTGTCACAAGTCGCGCGAGGGGAACGACCTGCCGTGCGTCGGGTTCGTCGTGCAGGTTGCCGACGAGTCGATCGGGTTGAGGATCGCCGCGGCTACCGGTCGAATCGACCTGCGCGAGTACGAGGACGGCGGGCACGAGCTGTTCGGCAGCTTCGAGGAGATGCTGGCCGCGACGAAGGCGGAGGTCCCGCCGAGGAACAACCACGAGGGCCGACGGAAGATGGCGAAGCGTGGGGAGAAGTCGCTGAAGATGCGCAGGTGGCTGGTGTACGCCACCGAGGGCATGTTGCGCGGGCTCGGGAAGATGGTCGGGCAAGGCGAGAGCGCCTGCGCACGCGAGGAGGCATAGATGGAGCGCGTGCCGCCGCTGCCGCCCGCAGGACGTTGGGAGGATGGCTCGTTGCCCGATGGCGAGATGGGCCGGCTGTCGGACGCAATCCAGAAGGTGAAGGCGATCTTCGTGAACGGTCGCTACCAGGTGAACCTGTACGGGTGGCCCGACGGCGTGACGTTCCAGTTGTCGATCAAGCGGCGTGACAAGGAGCCGATCTTCGACTGGTGCGAGTTGCAGGGGATCAAGAACCACATCGCCGGTCCCGACATGATGGCCGTCGAGGTGTACCCGGCGGAGAGCCGGGTGATCGACATGGCGAACCAGTACCACCTGTGGATTCGGAGCCCGAGGAAGCCGTTCCCGAGGTTGAATCTTGCTGGGGATGAGTTCGACCGGTGCTCCCGCGTGAAGCCCGATCCGCTCGTCACCGAGGTCCCGGCGATCCCGTGGACGCCACTGAACGCCGATGGTCGTGGTGGCATCCGGCGAGCAGAGAACAGCATCGTGGCCGTCAAGGTCAAGGTGATAGTGATCGGCGGCGATCTCTGGAAGCAGGTGCGGGTCACGCGGAACGACGGGCTTCCGATCCACGACTGGCGCGTGCTCCAGAAGGTGAAGACCGAGGTGCTCGGGCCAGACGCCGAGGCCGTGGAGGTGTATCCGACCGAGGCTGACCGGGTGAATGTCCCGTTCTTCTGCTTGTGGTCGCCTGTCGGCCGCAAGCTCGACTTCGGATACGACGATGGGCGGGTGATCGGTGGCACGTCGTCGCACGGCGCGAAGCAGCGCCCGTTTCGCCCAGGCGAGGAACCCGAGGGCATGACCGACGTGGCGGCGCTGATGGACATGCTGCTCGAACGCAACAGGAAGGAGGCGTGATGGAAGTGACGCTCGACAGCCGAGAGTTGGCCACGGTGTTGGCCGCGTTGCGTCGTTGGCAGGTTGTGCTCGATGGGCCAGCCCAGCCTCGCGAATGGGACATCGCCACGAACGAAGGCACAGTTGAGCCGTTGAACGAGACGGAGATCGATGCCTTGTGCGAGCGCCTGAACGTCGAGGATGGCGATGTGTAGGTTCGCGCGTCGCGCTTGCGGCCTCGCCAAGGCCGTCGTCATCGTGGTCGGTGTGACCGTGATGTTCGGATTGCTCGTCGCCGTGCGCGACCCAGAGGCGCCGTGAGAATCCCGCCCTGGACAATGAAGCCGAGGTTCTACGTTGCGACCTCGCCGAAGGAGGCGTACTCGTCGTGGGACACGCTGGAGGACGCGTGGGCGTCGGTCCTACGGTTCGAGGAGCACGACCCGAAGGGCGCCGCCGAGATCATCGGCATCATCGAGGTTTGTGGTCCGCCGGGGACCACGAGGCTGCACCCAAGTCACAAGGACCCGTCAGTGCCCCAAACCCTATCTCCCCCCACTCCAAAGTAGTGCAGGCCCCATGAAGCGAAGCCTACGTCGAGGTCAGGTTGGGCGGGCGCCCTTCCCGTCCCATGCCACCGCGAAGCCCTCGGCGATGAGTCGGTCGCTGATCGTGTCGCCGACAGGGTTGCCAGCCTCGTCGAGCAGCCAGATCTCCGCGAGCAGGCGTCCGTACTTCTCGATGGCGTCGGCGGCGTTCTTCTTGCTCGCCTTGTGCGTCTTGACCCTGATGCGGGTGCCGGGCGGCAGCAGCTCCGCTGTGCGCGCAGCAGCAGCGTCGCCCTTCGCTTCCTTGTCCGCGCCCTTCGACTCGGCGGTGTTGATGCCGTTGAAGCGGAGCCGCTTGATGACACTGACCTCGCACCCCAGGTCGAGGCTCACCTTGACGGTGTCTCCGTCGATCGGCTTCAGGACCGTCGCGTTGTACTCGTACATGGGGACCTCGGTGTCGGAGCTTGCCACATGAGCACCGCAGAGGCAAGGCCGTCGTTCCTGTACATCTTGGAGTGTGCGGCTGGGGCGCTGTACGTCGGCTGGACGCACGACCCGGCCCGACGGCTGAAGCAGCACAACGGAGAGCTGCCCGGAGGCGCGGCGTACACGCGAAGCTGCCGGCCCGTGAAGATGGTCGCCCTGTGGGAGTTCGAGTGCAGCCTCGGTCGCATCCTGTCCGAGGAGGCCCGCCTGAAGGGCATGCTCCGGTCGGCCAAGATGAAGGTGGTCCGGGGCTTCTGGAGCGACGCAGGCTTCGACTGGGGTGGCGGTTGTTCTCGCCGTCAGGCGCCCGTGGAGAGGCCGTCCTTCATGCTGGAGGAGGCCGGACATAGGCGGCAACGACCCGGTGACGTGGAGGGGCTACAGCCTTCAGCCAGCTCTGATTCCGATACCGCGCAATCGATTGCGCCGATTACGCTTTCGCATGAAGGCAGGGAGAACCGATGATGTTTCAGCCAGGTGACGCCGTCCGGATGCAGTTCGTCGGGGTCGGCCGCGTCGAGTCGAAGGACGGCGACGGGTCGTACACGGTGGCCGCGTTCAGCTTCAAGAAGGGGTTCCAGGGGAACTACTGCCACGTCGTGGCGGGCGACATGAAGCCGGCGACGCCGAGCGAGACGGCGAAGCTGGTCAAGCTCGAAGCGGAACTGGTGCAGCTCCGGCTGGACGCCAAGGCAGCGGCGGCGGAGTACGACGTGATGCTGGACCAGCTCGCGAAGGAGCCGCGGCCCGACTTGGAGCCCGCGTCGGACGACGAGAGCCCGTTCCTGGAGTCCATGTTCGGGGCTGTCGGCGCCAAGGAGGCTTCTGACCAGATGGCTGCCCTGCGGTTCGAGGACGACATGGCGATGCAGACGGAGACGACCTCCGGTTACCGCGGGCTGAAGCGGACGAACTACGTGCCCGGCGAGCGGGTGAAGCCGAGGACCGACGGGAACCCGAAGGTAGTGCGGAAGCACTGCGCGCTGAACGACGGGACGCTCGCGAAGGGCGGGACCGTCGTGGAGGGGAACGGCATGGCCGAGATGTTCCCGAGGTCGCCCGGCCAGCCGCGAGGGATCGCCGTCGCGTGGGACGACCTGGACGACGACGAACACCCGTGGCGCCTCTGCTACGTCACCGAACTGGAGCCCGAATGAAAGCCGATACCGCCCGCCGATGCCAGGTCGCCCTGGTCAGCCTTGCCTTCACGCTCGGAATCATCGACGAGAAGTTCTGGCCGCTCGACGGCCCGTTCTTCGGGGACTGGGTGGAGCACGTCACGATCTTGCCAGCCATGCTGCTGGTGATGGTCGCGACGTGGGTGCTCGGAGGCGTGGGCCGATGAGCGACGGCACGATCAGCACGGACACGGAGAACGGTAGGGCGCTCGTGGAGGAGATCCAGCGGAAGTACCCGGCGCTGATCCCGGCGTTGACGAGCGCCATGCAGCAACTGCGCCGACCGCTGACCTGCGCGCTCGACCTGCCGGCGTGGCACGACTTCCCGAGGTGGCTCATGCCCGAGGAAGCCGAGGCCCTGCGTGGCGAGCTGTTCACCGGCCCGATCCGCGTGGAGGTGCTGGAGAAGGTCGAGCGGCGGATCATCCGCGCCTGGGCGCGGAGCAGCTGGACGCTGCAAGACTGCTACTGGCGGGACGGGGAGGAGTAGATGGCCGAGAAGAACTTGCATGGAGATCCGGCACCGACGCGGGTAGATCCGCCGACGCCGCCAAGGACGCCGCGAGCCCCGCGAGCCCCGCGAGCCAGTGACGACCAGGAGTGGGTGATCTGCTCGGCGATCTACGTGGACACCGGGAAGGACACGCCCGAGCGCCGGACGCGCAGCTACCCGAAGACGGGGCTCGTGTTTGGCGGCTGGAGACACGCCGACTGCTTCGTGGCGCTGACTGCGTGGGCCGAGAGGCTGACCGACGCCGAGAGGCTGGCGATCGACCCGTGGCACCTGCGCGGCAACGTCCAGGGGTTCCTGACGAGCAGGGGCCGGTTCGTGCGCCGAGAGGAGGCGTACAGCCTCGCGCAGGCCGCCGGGCAGATTCCAGACCAGCAGCCGATCGGCCGACTCTTCAGCGAGGACTTGTACTGATGGACGCGACGCTCGAAGGCGCACCGGAGGCTATGCTCACGGCGCTCGGATTCCACGAGGCGTTCCGCCGGTTTGGCGTCGCGGCCGACGACATCTTCGTCTCGCTGGACGCCGACCGCCAGATGCGTGTCATCGTTGGCCTGTGCGCGTTCCAGTGCGGGGAGCTGGAGATGTCGTTCGAGGAGTTCGCGAGCCGGTGGGCGGCCGTGGCTGGCGCGTGGAACACGACGGAGACCAGTGACCGCGACGCCGTATGGACGAGGTTCGTGGTGCACATCGACTTCGTACGCCTCGTCCCGGCGCTGCGTTCCGCAATCGCGACGATGCCAGAACGACAGAAGGTTGGAGGCGAAGGCTGATGGCGAACCACGACAACGCCAGGCGCGGCGAGAAGAAGCGCACCGAGCACGGCTCCCGCTGGGAGAACGGCGAGAACGACCGGAACTCGTCGCGGGCCCGCGCGAAGTGGAAGAAGCGGAAGCACCGGAGCCTCCGTCGCAACGGCGTGGTGACCAAGAAGTTCAGGGCGTTCAAGCCTGGTAAGCTGAAGCCGAACCCTGCCGTGGAGGAGGAGTAGATGGGCCTGGACCTTGGAGATGGTGTCTCGGGCGAGATGACCGTGTGGATGGCGTGGAGCTTGTTCAAGCTGCACCAGGCCGCGCCTGGGTGCCTGAAGCCCGGGACGGAGCACGAGGTCGTGGCGGCGGTGCTGGTCGAGGTCGATGACCCGGTCAGGCCCGTGACGCATGTGTCGTGGACGGAGCAGTTCACTGACACGCGGGAATGTCGGCGGCACCGGGTCGAGGTCTGGGCGGTTGGCCGGAGCGTGGAAGGTGGAGTGCGCGTGGTCGGGCAGAAGATGGTGGTCGCCGGCACCGGCCGCACCGCCCTGGACGCCGCGTTCGACCTGTGCCGGGCGTGGGAGAAGGTGGGGAAGACCGGGCGGGACAGGAAGTGGATTCGCGAGAACACGCCGACGGCGACGTACGAGTGCCCGCAGCACGGCGAGAACTGCGTGGGCGAGGCGTGCTGCTGTGCCGACAAGCATGGCGTGTCCATGTCCGAGGAGATCCCGTGCGACCACCCGACCCGATGCACGGTGCATGGCGACCTGCACAAGCCACCCAGGAGTTGACGATGTTCAAGAAGTTCCCGTGGGAGATGCTGTTCTTCTTGGTGATGTTGGCGCTCGTTTGCGCTGGCCTCGGAACCTGCAAGAAGTGGCAGTACGACGAGTGCATCAAGGTCGGCCACGGCGAGGCGTTCTGCGTCGCCGACACGGCTGGCTGTTTCAACGGCGGAAAGGGCAAGAAGGGGCACTGATGGCCAAGAAGATCGTGACCGAGCTGACGTGCGACCGGTGCAAGCGGGTGATCCCGAGTAGCGAGATGTACGCCGAGGTCCAGGTGTGGGGGCAGAGGACTGGCGAGATGTCGTCGATCGTTCGTGCCGCGGACTTGTGCAGGGACTGCGATGGGGTGTGGAAGACGATGCCTGCTGATCGGGAGCATGGTGAGGCGACCCAGTGCGGACCGCCGCCACCGGTCGAACCGCCCAAGGCTGGGAGCCGTGCCTGGGCACCGCAGAGGCCGAACCTCGGGATGGTCGAGCGCAGCGTGTTGGAGGTCCACGTCGAGGCGCTGCTCAAACGCAGGTGCCTGCTCGGGAAGCGCGAGGCGGAGATCGTGGACCGCGCACTGGGCCAGGTGTGCGACGTGTTCGGCTTGATCGTGATGGAGGGTTGAAGGAATCTTTCGTCATGGGCCGAAACTCCTTGACTAAAGGAGTCTAACCACATATACTCACTCAACCTCTCCACTCCACCCACGGACTGCCAATGCCAAGCCTTCGCTTCAGCTCCGATGACCCGACGATCCAGGCGCGCGAGTACGCCGCCTGGTACAAGGACGAGGTCGGCGCCGGCCACGTCGTCGTGAAGCCGCGAGGGCCGCGTGTCGAGGAAGACCTGCCAGCGTGGCCGTGGAACGTGATGGTCGCCGAGGGCCTGGTCGCGGTGCAGAAGACGTGGACGAAGAATCCGTCGAAGGCTGACCTGAAGCTGGTCCGCGACCACGGGGCCAGGTTCGAGCCGGTCAAGATGTTCGAGATGGTGGTCGTGTGACCGGACTGGAGAAGATCCTGTTCCTGGTCGGGACCGTGAAGATGCGGACCGTGGCCGACGTGAGGGCTGGGGCGTACGTCCCGCCTGCCAGGATTCGCATTGTCGGCATCCGGAACGGCGATCCGGTCCAGACGGAGACCGTGGACGCGAAGACCGTAGACTGGACCCGGCTCATGCCGGAAGACTTCATCGAGGAGGTGCCTGGTGGGTGATCTGCTGAAGCGGGACGAGACCGAGGATGCTCGTGTCGAGTTCGTCTGCCACTGGCCGTCTGGGGCGATCCTGGCGACGAACGGGCAGGCGATGGACGAGCAGCTGAACGCCGCCGGTCGCTCGGTGCAGGACCAGGGGCTCCAGCCGCCGACCGAGCCGGGGCTCTGGAAGTGGGCTGGGCGTGTCCGGACGTACCGCTGCGGGCCGCCAGGCAGCGAGGACTGGGACTCGATGCTGGAGGGCGCCTACGGCCGCCTGACCGACTCGGAAGAGGCCCTGATGTTGAAGGAGGGCACGCTCTGGCGCGACACGACGCCGGATGACCGGTGGGCTCGTGACGACATCCAGTTCCCGAGGCTCCTGTCGGAGATCCGGGCGACGATCTCCGCGAGCCCAGAGGAGTGGGACGACCTGTACCTGGCGATGGACCTGGAGCGGTGGCAGGTCGAGGAGCTGTTCGACCGGGCGGAGCGGGTCTGGCGTCGGCACAAGGCGGCGGTGACGCGGACCCCGATCATCGAGACGGAGCTGTCCGGAGCCGAGGTGGTGAGGCTGTTGCGCATGGGCCGGTTCGAGATCGAAGAGTGTCCTGGCGAGCCGTACGTCTGGATCGGCGTGGACGGTGGGGAGCGCGGGGCGGTGTCGATCCGGATCAAGGCCGACGACGAGGGCGCCGCGGTGGACCTGTGGCCGTTCGGCGGGGAGGATGCGCCCATGAACGACGCGCCAGCCTCGACGTGGCTGGAGTACGGCAAGCCCGACGAGGAGGCGTGATGTCGAGCCGGAAGTTCTACAAGACGACGTACGTGGTCGAGGTGCTGTCCGAGGAGCCGATCCCGGATGCGCTCGACCTGAAGGACGTGATGGTCGAGGCCGAGACCGGAAGCTACTCCGCCGACGTGAAGTCGCAGGAGACCGTCGAGGTGGACGGGCCGGAGATGGCGAAGCTGCTGACCGGTCAGCGGTCCGAGCCGGCGTTCTTCGGGCTGTCGGCGGATGGTGAAGATGAACCTGATGAATGGGACAAGGAGGACACGAGCGATGACGCGTGACGATCTGATCGAGAAGTTCGGGGCGCCCATGAAGGTGCTCGACCACGGGCACGTTCGACTCGTGGACTTGATGGGCGACGACGCGGCGATCGTGCAGGCCGCCCGGGTGTCGTACGGCGCCGGGGTGACGAAGCGGACCGAGGACCGGGGCCTCGTGCGCTACCTGATGCGGCACCGGCACTCGACGCCGTTCGAGATGTGCGAGATCAAGCTGCACGTCAAGCTCCCGGTGTTCGTCGCCCGCCAGTGGGTCCGCCACCGGACTGCCTCGCTGAACGAGGTCAGCGGAAGATACTCGGTGTTGCCGGCCGAGTTCTACGTGCCGACCGCGGAACAGACCTGTGGGCAGGCGAAGAAGAACAAGCAGGGTCGTGCCGAGCCGCTGGACGCGGTGGAGAACCAGATGTGCCGGTCGTTCCTGGAGATGGACGCCGCCCAGGCGTTCCAGCACTACGAGGCGATGATCGAGAGGTACGACCTGGCCAAGGAGACGGCACGCATGGCGCTGCCCGTGTCGATGTACACGGAGTGGTACTGGAAGATCGACCTGCACAACCTGATGCACTTCCTGTCGCTCCGAATGGACGAGCACGCGCAGTGGGAGATCCGCGTGTACGCCAACCTGATCGGCGAGATCGTGAAGGCGTGGTGTCCCGACGCGTGGGAGGCGTTCGTGGACTACCGCCTGGAGGCGACGGTGCTCTCCCGGATGGAGAAGCTGTTCGTTCGCGGGCTCGTGGCCGACTACCTCGACGAGGGCGAAGGCGATCTGCCCGAGCCCCGTGTGACCAAGCTGCGCCGCATGCTCGACTCGTTCGGGTTGTCGAAGCGGGAGATCGACGAGTTCGTGACCCGCTTTGCACCTGAAGATCCGAAGATCGGGTAGGCTGACTGGCAGATAGGCGATAGTCCGCGTTTAGTCGCGAACGGAGACCCAGATGGACGCTCGACTGCTGAAGATGGCGATGGCCCTGAAGGCGTCGCGAGAGAAGACCGCGCAGGCTGCCGAGGAGCAGGAGGAGAAGCGCGTCGCGAAGGCCGTCGAGAAGGCAGCATCGCCGCCGAGGACCCGCACGCGTGCTCCCGCGGTACTCGTGACCCCGACCGGGGAGCGAGAGCCGAACTCGACTGACGTGCATGGCTGGTTCGTCACTGGCATCCGTGCGGCGTTCGGTGACGACGTGCGCGTCGGGTCGTGGGCCGCGAAGCAGCGTGCGTTGGCGAAGCGGCTGTTGACCGAGTACGGTCCCGACATGACGCGGAGGGCGGTGGAGCACTTCTGCGCGAGCTGGAAGGCGTACCTGGAGAAGGGCCGGTTCAAGGGCCTGCCGACGGTCGAGTTGTTGTGGTCGATGCGCGACACGATCTTCGGCGAGATCCAGCTCGCTGGGCGGAAGGGCATCAAGACGCGGCAGGACCGCGTGCAAGGCGACGAGTTCAAGCCAGAGGCCGCCGCAGCGGCGCCGGACGTTGGCTGGGAGTGAAAGATGGCCGAGGAGACTGACCAGCAGGCCCCAGAGCGGTTCCGCAGGCGCCTGAACCAGGCCGATCTCGAACGGATGCGGATTCCACGCCGCTTCTGGTCGGCGACGTACGCCGAGGTCTCCGACGAGAAGGAGGGGGACGGTGCGCGCTCGATGCGAGACTACGCCGGGCAGTACCTGTCGAACCTCGACGCGATGCTCGATCGCGGCATCGGCTTGTTCCTGTGGGGGAACAACGGCCTCGGGAAGTCGAGCGTTGCCGCCGTCGTGCTGATGGAGGCTCGCCGGAGGGGCTTCACCGGGTTGTTCCTCGAAGCCGCCACGTTGAAGACCGTGGTGATCGAGAAGACGATGTTCGATGACGACACGACGCTCTGGGAGCGTGCGAAGCAGGTAGACCTGCTCGTGATCGACGATCTCGGCAAGGGCGTGCAGGACGAGAAGGGGTTCGGAGAGCGCCTGATCGACGAGGTCGTGCGCCACCGGGCTGCCCAGATGAGGGCGACCTGGATCACGACGAACATGTCGCCGAAGGAGTTCCAGGAGCAGTACAAGGTCTCGACGTTCGCTGCGATGAAAGAGGCGATCGTGCCGGTCCGCGCTCGCGGGTCCGACCGGAGGATCGAGACGCGTGACCAGCTGACACGCCTGTTCGGCAGCAACGGATGAGGCCGTAGATGGCAGTAGACTTCGACGGAGGCGTGATTCGTCACCTGCTGGACGGCGGGACGGTCGCGCTGTTGAAGGCCGAGAAGATCGGCCTGAAGCCCGGCGTGCTTGGAGGGCCCGCTGACGAGGCCCTGAAGTTCGTCATCCAGTACGTCGCCCAGAACGGGACGATGCCCGGCGTGGAGGTCGTCGAGCACCACTGCGGGCGCCCGTTCAAGGCCGTCGAGGCGACGCTGGAGCACATGATCGCTCGGGCGATGCGCCGGAAGCTGTGGGAGCTTCAGAAGGAGCGTGTCGAGAGCATCGTCGAGTCGCTGGAGACGCGTGACCCGGAGAAGACGCGGGCGATGGTCTTGGGGCTGGTCGCCGAGATGGACGGCATGGCCGTCGGGACCGGTGCGACGAAGGCGAAGAACCTGTTCGAGACCGGCGCGGCGACGCTGGAGATGTACAAGAACACGGTCGAGGGGAAGATCGGAGTCCCGCTCCCGTGGCCGACGATGAACGCCATGACGATGGGGCTGTGGCCGGGGACGGTGACGCTGTTCTTCGGCCGCCCCGGCATGGGGAAGACGTTCGTGATGATGATCGGGAGTCGGCACGCCTGGTTGAACGGCTACAAGTGCCTGGTCGTCAGCCCGGAGATGTCGGCGACGGAGCTTGGCGAGCGGTTCTTCGCCGTGGACGCCGCTGTGTCGTACCGGGACATGGTGAGTGGCAAGCTGGGGGCGTTCAACGAGCAGATGCTCGTCAAGAAGATCGAGGAGCGCAAGGAGGCCAAGGGGATCTGGGTGCTCGACGAGCCCGACGAGCTTCGGCCGGAGGTGATCGAGTCGGCGGCGATGGACCTCGGCGTGGACGTGATCTGGATCGACAGCTGCTACGACTTGCGCGTCGGGAGCGGGCCGCGTCAGGACCGGATGGCGGCGATCTCGGAGTACATGCGGCGGCTGGCCAAGCGGACCGGGAAGCCGGTCGTGGCGGCGAGCCAGTTCAACCGCTCGCAGGACGGCGCGAAGAGCGCGAGCATGGGCGGGGCCGCGATGTCTGACCAGCTGGCGTGGGACGCCCACAACCTGATCGGGATGGTACAGACCGACGACATGCGCGACGACCTGATCATGGAGTTCGACCCGATGAAGGTCCGGCGCATGGCGCACGTCGCGAAGGTGACGGCCCGGTGGGACTTCGACACCATGAAGTTCGACGAGGTCGAGGTGAAGAAGAAGCCGAAGTTCGTGGACAAGGGCTTCGAGAAGGGGTTCAAGGGGAGCACGAAGGGGAAGGCGCAGTTCACTGGCGACGAGGACGACCTGAAGGATTTCTGAACCGCGCAATCGATTGCGCCGGAGGGCTGATGGACAGACCGCTTGGACCGATGAAACTGCCGTACCAGGCGTTCAAGTGCGCCGTGTGCAGCAAGGTGAGCGGCGAGTGCGAGCACACGCGGACGCCGGAGGGCAAGCCTGTCCGCGGCGCGAAAGTGATCGTTGCTGGTGTGGCCGAAGGGTTCCTCGACCCGATGGACACGCTGTTCGAGATGGGGCCGGTCACCCCGTGTCCGTTGCCGATGCCCAAGTTCCGTATCTTCGATCTGGAGTAGCCATGAAAGACAAGCGGTTTGTGGTGATCTCTGTGGAGAACTGGGAGAAGCTCAACGTGAAGTGGGCGTTGCTCCAGCCTGGAGACGATGTGGAGATCTGCCCGTCGGCGCTCGACGGGTTCGTCGAGGACGACGTGTTCGTCCTGACGCCGGAGCGAGACCCTGCGTCGCTGATGGCGCTGGGCGTCTACGCGGCGTGCGCCGCGGATGACGACGTGAACCGCGAGATCGCCGAACTCCTGGCTGCCGTGGACGAGCACGGCATGACGCGTTTGTCCGAGCACGGGACGAGGAACGTCATGCCCAGTCTCGGATTCGCGAGGATGCACGGAGAGTCGCACCTGAAGATGGTCGAGGGGGTGTTCCGATCGCTGCGGAGTACCAGGAAGAAGGGCTGACAGCCTTGCTTGCGACTGGCGGCCCCTGTAGGTTTGCGGTCGAGCGCAACCTTGCTGGAGACCCGCAGATGTCGAACATCACGCGCGAAGAAGTTGATGAGCGGCTTGGCCGTCTCCGCGACGAGCAGAGGAAGACGCAGGACGCGCTCGACGACTACTCGAAGGAGTGGGTGACGTGGGCGACGATGCGGTGGGTGCTGGTCGTGCTCGGGCTCGGCGGCGGCCTCGGCACGTTGAGCAGCGGCTGGTTCTCGTATTCGGAGCACGAGCGCCTGTTCGCCGTGGAAGCCGTACTTGGCTCGTCGCACGCGGAGCTATCCGCCCTGCGCGCATCGAACGACAAGCTGGACGAGAGGATTCGCAGGCTTGAAGGGCTGTCGCAGACGAGCGCGTTGTATAATCAGCTCATCGCCCAGAAGCTGGGCGTGACGCTCCCGGAGATCCCATGACCGTCCCTCGGCATTTCTCGATGGTCTTGTACGTGGTTCCGGTTCTTGTCGCAGGGTTGGCGACCGCTGTTGGTGTCGCCACCTCGACGCTGGACCTCGATACGCTCGACGACGAGGTCAGTGTCGCCTTCGCCGTCGAGAAACCCTGCGACAGGTGCCCTGTGCCCGTGCTCGTCGTCCCCGACGCGTACCTCGGAGCTGGAGAAGTCGAAGACACCGCGCCCGAACCGATGGGCGACTTCGCGTCGTTCTACGACGACTCGACGCACCAGGCCGACTCCGGCGAGCTTCTCGCGGCGATGGAGAAGACGCTCCAGCAGCAGATCGCGACCCAACGCCGCATCCTGCTCGAAGTGGGCGGGCAGGAGGCGCTCGACGACGCGGACGCGACCGTCATTCGTTCGTCCCAGCAGGCTTGTTGCTCCGGAGGGATCAGTGTCAAGTGAATCGTACGAATGGCGCCCCCTCGACGCGTTCAGCGAGGGCCGAGGATCAAGCGGGAAGCCGAGCCTGGTCGTCCTGCACTACACGGCTGGGAACTCGCTCGACAGCGCCATCGCCGCGATGGCGAAGCGGAAGGTGTCTGCTCACTACGTCGTTGGACTGGAGGGCGAGATCGTCCAGTGCGTGAAGGAAGAGGACCGCGCGTACCACGCCGGAGACGCCGTGTGGAACGGGTCGTCGCTGGTGAATGGCATGTCGATCGGAATCGAGATCGTGAACTTCGGGTGGGGTCGCGAGGACAGCCTCGGGTTGTACCGCGAGGAGACCGTCACGAAGGAAGACGGGACGAAGAAGAAGGTCCGCGTTGGCACGACGCAGCTCGCGTCTCGTCCGCCCGACGGCCGACCGGAGTGGAAGAATCACTCGTGGGCCGCCTACGCACAGAAGCAGCAGGACGCCGTCGTGAGGCTGGTGCTCGACATCCAGAACCGGAACCGGATCGGGTCGGAGGCGCTCGTCGGTCACGAGCACGTTTCCCCGGGCCGCAAGCAGGACCCCGGACCGGCGTTCCGCCCTGTGTGGCTGGCGCTGGACACGGCGTTCGATGCCTGGGCGAAAGCGTCGTGGCCCGACGCCTTGATGCCGGCGTTCAACAGCTCTGGCAAGGTGAAGGCCGTCCAGTCGCACATCGACCGCATGGGCCTGTACCAGGGCGACCCGGACGGGTCGTGGGGACCGAAGACGCAAGCCGGCGTGGAGGCTGCCCTGAAGCAGCACGCGGCGCTCGTGCCGCCCGGCCTACAGGCGAAGCCGGAGTCTGCCCTGCACCTATCGAGGGCCTTCAGGCTGGTTCCCGGCTACGCGCACGAGCGCCAGTAGTAGCGGTGGTAGGATAGGGATGGGCAGGGCCGGCGACGGTCCAGGAGATGCAATGGGCGCAGATGTGAGCTTGGCCGCGATGATCGTCGGCCACATGGTGGCGGAGTACTTGCTCCAGCCGGAGGTCGTGCAGGCGACGAAGCGTGCGCACGGGAGGGAGTCGTACGTGGCTACCGCCGTCCACGGGTTCGTCTGGATCGTGTGCGTCGTGGTGTTTGGTGGCCCGTGGCCCGTGGACCTTGCAGCGTGGAGAGAGGCTGCCGTGCCCGTCGTGGTGTTGGCGCTGACGCACTGCGCAATCGATTGCACCGACTTCCGGATCGTCTTGCACGGCATGACGAAGACCGCGTCGCTCGACCGAGCCGTCGAGCAGGTGTCCCTCGTAGAGGAGCAGAAGGGTGCCCCAGCCGAGCCTGGGTGGACGGCCGTGTCGTTGGCGTACGGCGTCATCGGCGACAAGCTGTTCGATCTCGCTGCGCACTGCGCGATCCTGTATGCCTACTGGAGAGTGGTGACCGCGTGAAAGAGGCGCTGGTAGCTTCCGCATTGACCGCCATAGGGTGCAGAAATGTAGAAGTCCGGGCCGGCAAGGTGGTCGCGAGCTGCCCGAACGAGGCGTTCCACAAGGGCGGGAGGGACGGCCATGCCTCGTACGCGGTGCTGTGCAGCGGGGACAGGATGCCGTGGGGCAGGTGCCTCGCGTGCCAGTTCAAGGAGTCGCTGGAGCGGACGGTGCTCCGGAAGCAGTTGCAGGGCGCCAACGTCGGGCAGATCCTCGTGGACATGGCGCTGGAGGTCGAGCCGAGCCCGATGGAGCGCCTGGAGAGGCTGAAGAGGCTCGACTTCGACGCTCCCGGCGCGGCGGTCGGGGCTGGGGCGTGGGGAGCCCTGGGTGGCGCGCAGAAGGGCTGGGACGAGGTCTTCGGGGCCCCGGAGGACGTGAAGTACGACGTGTTGCCGGAGGAGACGTACGAGCCGTTCGCTGGGTCGGTGCCGGCGTACGCTTTGGAGCGCGGGCTCGCCTTGGCGACGTGCCAGGCGTGGGAGCTTGGTCACGACCGGAAGCGGAAGAGGCTGTTGTTCCCGGTTCGCACGGTCGATGGGGATCTCGTGGGTGTGACTGGCCGCTCGTACGCCGATGACAGCCGGTGCAGGCAGCACTACGAGCTGCTGAACGAGGAGGGGAACTGCCCGACGTGTGGGTGGAGCCCGCCACCGAAGTACCTGCACAGCAAGGGTCGGCCAGATCGGAAGTGGAAGTGGCGGAACCTGGTGCTGTACGGCGAGAGCAAGCTGGATCGGAGCATCCGTCACGGCATGTTGCTCGAAGGCACGTTCGACGTGACGAAGGTGTGGCAGGCCGGGGGTCGGAACGCCGTCGCGACGCTGGGGACCGCGGTGTCCGAGGTCCATGTGATGAAGCTGCGCGCCTGGTTCGACGTGCTGTGGGTCTGGAGCGATCCCGACGTGGCCGGCGAGCAGATGGCGGTCGCGGTGGAGAAGGCGTTCCAGGCGGCAGGTGGAGAGACGCGGAGGCTGGCGACACCGCACGTCCTGATGGCGAACGGGAAGGAAGCCAAGGACGCGGGTGACCTGTGGAACGAGCCGATCAGGAGGTTGCTGATCGAGGCCGGATACCCGGCGATTAGTGCCGAAACTACTTGACTAAAGCTCCTGTAAGGGATACAACTACACATCAACACCCATTCTCACGAGGGCCAAGATGTCGATTCAACTACGGGCGGCACGCCACTGTGACCGCTGTGACAAGCACCTGAAGGACGTGGAGGGCGACCCCCAGACCGCCATCAAGGCGGACGAGGCCAGGAAGCCCGTCTTCGCCGTCCGACACGGGGAGAAGGTGACGGAGTACCGCGACCTGTGCCCGAAGTGCGACAAGCGCCTGGGCGACCTGTACATGGCGGTGACGCTCGACAAGGAGCCGGAACTGCCGCCTGCGCCGGCGATCGACACCAGCAAGAACAGCCTGCTGGACGAGGGTGTGAAGCTGCCCGTAGAGGCCCCGGCCCCGGCACCCGCCGAAGAGAAGGTGGCCCCGACGTGGAAGCCGCCCGAAGAGGTCCCTCCCGAAGAGGAATACGACCGGCCGCTGCCTGGCGCCGTCGGTTAGAACGATCACGCCCTGAACAGCGGGTGGGCTCCGACCGCGTGGAAGCATCTCGTAGACCCGATCAACAGACCGCCGAGGGCATTACGTCCCACAGGAGAAGGCGAACATGAGCGAGAAAGACCCGAACGAAGGCGTAGACTGGTTCAACACCGGCTGGGAGACGCTCGACGACCCGAACAAGTGGATGAACAAGGGGAAGTTCAAGGACACCGGGCCCGCCCGGTTCTGGGTGAAGCCCGGGACGACGGTGCGGTCGATGTTCCTCGACAACGTCCCGTTCATGTTCTGGGAGCGGAACTGGCGGATGGATGGCCACTGGCGGAACTGGATGATCCACCTCCAGCGCAACGGGCTGGCCGAGGTCGATCCGCTGGACGCGGTGTTCACCGACCCGAAGACGAACGACCTGACGAACTGGCCGTACTACATCGGCTTCCTGACGGTGATCGACTTCAGCGCGTGGACGGCGAAGGACGGCACGAAGATCCAGTACAGCCGCAAGCTCTACGGCGCGAAGGCCGGGAGCAAGAAGAAGCCCGGACCGCTGCACAAGATCCGTCGCCTCCAGCAGAAGTACGGTGACCTGACGGGGCATGTCTTCGACATCTTCCGTGGCGGCGACCAGGACCCGTCGGTCGGCACCGACTTCGATCTCGTGGAGAAGGTGGACCCGAAGGACATCGAGAAGTACGCGAAGTCGCTCGGCGTGGACTGGGAGAAGCGTCCGTGGACGCCGTTCAAGTACCGCGACGTGTTCAAGCCGATGTCGATCCAGGCCGCCCAGGCGCTCGCCGACAAGCTGAAGAAGATCGCCCCCGAGGGCGGCGGCGACGAGGACGTGGGGTACAAGGTGTCCGACGGCGGCGGCGGGACCGGGAAGCCCGCTGGCGGGGGCGGGGACGGTTGGACCGACAACGGCGCCGACGAGGACATCCCGTTCTGATCGTCGGCGTGTGACCTCGCTTTGGTCGGCTGAACGTGTGACTGCCGGTAGCGTCGTAGCTCATGGAGTCTGGCCCGGAGGCGCAAGCCCGAGGGCAGCAGGCGTACAAGAAGCGACCGGCTCATGGTGAGCGGCACGTTCGGTCGGCCATCGCGCAATCGATTGCGTGGTAGTAGCTCGCGGAGAGGACAGGCATGAACATCAAGGTCGCTGGGTGGGCATGGCTGGACCGTGCGTCACTGACGCCGCTCCAGCTGGCGAACCTGAAGGTCCAGCTGACCGTGAAGCCACGGGTGACGTACGTGTCGGCCGACCAGCCGCACAAGGACCCGATCCAGCTGTTCCAGGACGAGCCAGAGGAGGGCCGGTTCGGGGCGCCGCGTGCGTTCGTCGCGAAGGTGGCGAAGGTCCAGCACGAGTTCGACGACCGTACGTCCGACGGGTTCCCGATCTGCCCGACGACGACGTGGTGCGCCGAGGGGCCGTTTGCCGAGCAGGAGGTAGCCGCCCAGGTCGTGGTGAATCGCCTGAAGCCGTACCCGTACGGGGCAATCCTGCAAGCCGGGTGTGGGTTCGGGAAGACCGCGAGCGCGCTGGAGATCGCCCGCAGGCTCGGGCGGACGACGCTGGTGATCGTCCACAAGCTGTTCCTGTTGAAGCAGTGGAAGAAGCGGATCAAGCAGTTCTGGCCGGAGGCCAAGATCGGCCACGTCCAGCAGGACGTGTGCAAGTTCGAGGGGTGCGACATCGTCGTGGCGATGCTCGACTCGCTGGAAGTCCGCACGTACACGCCGGAGCTGTACAGGTATTTCGGCACGATCCTGGTGGACGAGGTCCACCGGACAGGTGCCGCCTCGTGGGCGAACGTCATCCCGCAGTTCCACGCGAAGACCCGACTCGGGCTGACCGCGACACCACGCCGCAAGGACGGGGCGGAGAATGTCTTCTTCTGGCACATCGGGCCGATCGCCTACGTCGCGAAGTCCGAGCAGATGCCGTTCAAGGTCCGGAGGGTGTTCACGGCGTGGGAGCCCGGCAGGGACGCGCCTGACGCCATCGTGCTGACGATGATGTGCAAGGACGCGTCGAGGACCCGCCAGATCGTGGACGAGCTGGTGCAGGCCGTGGACGCAGGCCGGAAGACGCTGGTGCTCGGCGAGCGCCTGTTCCTGCTGGAGAGCATCAAGTTGGAGCTGGAGAACCGAAGGCCAGGGGCCACGATCGGAATCCACTGTGGCGACTGGTACGAGAGCACCGCCGACCGTCTCCCGTCCGACATGAAGAAGCTCGGGCGCAAGGAACGGAAGATGCGGCACGTCTCGGAGGAGGAAGAGGAGGCCGCCGAGAAGTGCCAGGTGATCTTCGCGACGAAGCAGAAGGTCGAGGAGGGGCTCGACATCTGGGACATCGACACGCTGTTCCTGGTGACGCCCCTGTCGGACGTGGAGCAGGCGTGTGGGCGCGCTCGTCGGTTTCCGCCGCCGAAGTGGACCGGGAAGCCGAAGAACCCGGTCGTCGTCGTGGACTTCGTGGACGGTGGCGAGATGTGCAAGCGGAAGTACCGGAGCCGCATGGAGTACTACCGCGCGAACGGGCTGTTTCCTGCCGCGACGGTTTAGTGGACGCAGGGCCGAAACTTCTTGACTAAAGCTCGTATAAGGGCTATACTCTTTCCATCCTCCCCCCACAACCAAGGGAGAAGGAAGTCGCAGATGAGTTTCGACCCCGCGAAGCACTACCAGGAGAACGCCGGCTCGGCGTCACAGCCAGGTACGATCCTCGGGAAGAGGAAGCAGAAGTACGACTCCGACCCGGAGTACCGCGAGGCCCAGCGGAAGCGAGCCCGTGAATACGCCCGGAAGCGGCAGGCCGAGAAGCAGGCCGCATCGACCGACATGCCGGTGACGAAGATCCGACGCCCACGCCGCCCCCAGTGGGTGCAGCTCGTGGGCGGTGAGAAGGTGAAGATGTACACCGTGGGCACGCTGGCCCAGGCGCTCGGGAAGACGACCCAGACGATCTCCTCGTGGGAGCGGAAGGGGTACGTGCCCGAGAGCCCGTTCCGGGCGCGCGGCGATGTGCGGCTGTACTCGCAGGAGATGATCGAGGTCGTCGTGGAGACCCTGAAGGGCCGCCCGATTCGCCTCGACGACGACGAGGTGCCGAAGGGCATCGCGAGCGCGTGGGCAAGTCTGGGCGTCGTTCCTGGCGTCCGGTACGAGATGATCGACGAATAGCCGCGCAATCGATTGCGCGTGGGCATGACCCAGGAGTCCAGATGAATGTCGCATTGAACGGCACGTTCTTCGTGTCGGAGCAGCTGTACAAGGGCTCGGAGTCGGAGACGATCGAGCAGGGCCAGACGGAGCCGATGAAGGTGGTCGTCGGGCCGTCCACGAACCTGCTCGTCCCGGTCCGCGCCCTGTTGCACCGCACGGTGAATCTCGGCTCGTTCGAGAGCGCACGCATCACGGTGGCGCTGACGGCGTTCAGCACGGCGGAGCACACCGACGCCGCGTTCGACGAGTGCGTGAGGCTCGCGCAGGTCTGGCTCGACGAGGAGGTCGCCAAGGTCACGAAGCAGCCCGTGGACAAGGAGGCGGTGATGCACTGGACGCTGAAGGGCGTGCCGGCGCTGATCGTCGAGATCGACTACGGGCTGACGCTGAACATGGGGAACTACGAGAGCGCCCGCGCCGACGTGGGCCGCGCCGTCCCCTGCCTGCCGGAGGACGCGCAGGCGTGCTGCCAGGAGCTTCGCCAGTGGCTGAAGGCGAAGACCAAGGAGCGGGTGATCGCCATCCGCACGAAGTACCAGTCGGCCGCCGTGGGGAGCCCGCTGTAATGGGGATCGACGAACGGCTGTTGAAGCTGGCCAAGTTCGCTGCCGCGGCCCAGAAGACGTACGGGCACGAGCTTGTGTCGGTGGCTGACCAGATCCAGACGCTGGACCATGACCGCATCCCGACCGGGTCGTTGTCGATGGACTACGTCACGGGCGGCGGCGTCCCGCGTGGGCGCGTGACGATGCTGTGGGGCGAGAAGTCCTCCGGCAAGACGACGCACACGTCGCGGATCTGCGGGAACGCCCAGAACCTGTGCCGCCACTGTTGGAGGCCGGTGAAGGGGCTGGTCGTGCAGGAGATCCCTGGGGACGAGCGCAAGGTGCTCGTGGACCTGATGGGGGACGGGGCGCCGACCCACCGTGCCGTCGGGAAGTGCGACTGCGTGGCGAAGGGGATCTGGAACCCGCCGATGCTCACGTTCTTGACTGCCGACGGGAAGGCGAAGCCGGAGACGGAGACGCAGTACGCGACGAGGCTGGCCCAGCTGAAGGAGAACAGCTTCGGCGAGTTCATCGTGATGTACCTCGATGTCGAGGGCGCGGTGGACCTGTCGTGGATGCGCAGGGTCGGGGTGGACACGCGTCGCCTGTGGCTGTGCCGCCCGGAGTTCGCGGAGCAGGGGATCGACCTCGCCGACACGATGATGCGGACCGGGGAAGTGGACCTGCTCGTCATCGACTCGCTCGCGATGTTGACGCCCATGACGGAGATCGAGGAGAGCACCGAGAAGTGGCAGCAGGGGCTCCAAGCCCGACTGCTGAACAAGGCGGTCCGGAAGTGGATCGTCTCGATCAACGAGATGGCGAACACGACCGGGCTGCCGCCGACGATGATCTGGATTCAGCAGGTCCGGAAGAAGATCGGCATGGCGTTCGGGAACCCGAACGTGAAGCCTGGCGGGGAAGGCCAGGGGTTCGCGACCAGTATCGAGCTGTTCTGCTGGGCGAGCCAGTTCAAGACCGAGGACGAGCAGATCGGCCCGACGAAAGAGGACACCGTCACGCACGCGCTCGACGTGAAGCTGAACTTCAAGTGCGAGAAGAACAAGACGGCGCCCGCCCACAAGACGGGGTTCTACCGGATGTCGCTCCGGTCGGACGACGAGGGCTACAAGATGGGCGACGTGATGGAGTACGACTACGTGTTCGAGGCCGCCAAGAGGTTTGGCATCGTCACGAAGGACGGATCGACGTACTTTGCCGGGACGAAGCAGTACAAGACGCAGGACGCGATTCGGACTGCGTGGCGTGCCGACGCAGGGGAGTACCGCGCGATCCAGCTGAAGATCCTCGCGCGCCTGCAAGAGAAGGAGAAGTAGATGACCGACGACGAACTCAAAGCCCTGCTCGATCGAGCGCAGAAGACCGAGGCACACGCGTCCGTGCTCGCCGAGCGTGCGAAGCAGATCGCCAAGTGGGGCGACATGCACGACAACGACCACGACGGCGGGGAGCTTGCTACAGCTGCCGCGATGCTGGCTGACCCGGAGAGCGAGTTCGACGCGCCGGAGAAGTACCAGGAGGACGAGTGGATGTACCGGCTCGGCGCGAAGCATCGTCACGACCGACGCAAGATGCTCGTGATCGCGACGGCGCTCTTGCTGGCCGAGATCGAGCGCCTCGACCGCGCCGAGGCCCGGCGGTGAGCGAGCGCGATGCCACCGGCAGGTTCGTGGATGGGCGCGAACGCCGCATGATGTTCATGCGCGGCTTCGGCGATGGCGCCAAGTTCTCCGCGAAGAAGTGGCCAGATGACCCCGACTACGAGGATGGGTGGAGCAAGGGGTACGCCGCCCGGAACGCTGCGGAACGTGCGTTCACCGCAGAGAATGACTTGCCGCCCCCGTCGATCCTTCGACTCCAGGGGCTTCCTCGGACGCCCGAGGGCGACGTGAACAACTGCGGGTTGGCGTTCTTCGGGGACCTCGGCCGCGAGACGGAGTGCCAGATGTGCAACGGGAACTGCCCCGACAAGGAGCGACTGATGCTGGCCGGGAGGGTGTCGTGACCGCAGGTGGCATGCTCCAGCTCGCGGAGTTCCTGCTCCAGTTCGCACGCGTTGACCGGGCGACGTTCCACCCGGACGGAGAGCGCCCGGAGACGGACGCCGACCACACGGTGATGGTGGCCGTCATCGCCTGCGAGGTGGCCAGGGCGCACCCGGAGCTTGGACTGGACCTCTGGCTCGTCGCGCAGATGGGGCTCGTCCATGACCTCGTGGAGGGCTACGCCGGGGACACCCAGAGCATGGGGATTACGCCGGAGGCGAGGGCCAGCAAGGAACAGCGCGAGCGTGACGCCGCGGAGAGGATCTACGTGGAGTTCGCCGAGAGCGGCCCGTTGATGTGCGAGTCGCTCCGGACGTACGAGCGCCAGGAGATCGACGAGGCGAAGTTCGTCCGCTACCTCGACAAGCTGATGCCGAAGCTGACGCACGCCCTGAACGGCGGCGCTGCCTTCAAGAGGCTCGGCAAGACGCCCGGCGAGGTACGTGCGCTGCACGATCGCCAGATCGAGGACCTGAACAAGAAGTACCCGCAGTTCTCTGGCGTGCTGCACCCGCTGCTCGTCGAGGTCTGCAAGCTCTCCGAAGACGCTTACCGAGGATGACGATGGACAAGACCGAAATGACGCCCGAGCAGAAGGCCGCCCGAGCCCGCGAGATCGCCAAGGCGATGGTGACCTTGGAGTGCAAGGAGAACCACAAGGCGAACGCCAAGGCGAAGCGCCGGGCGGCGAACAAGGTGGCCAGCGCGGCGCGGAAGAAGAACCGTCGATGAGCGGTGTCGCCCCGAAGCCGTTCCTGAAGTGGGCCGGCGGCAAGACGTGGATGCTGGAGCACCTGGACGGGGCGATGCCCGTGTGCTGGGGCAGGCACTTCGAGCCGTTCCTCGGCGGTGGTGCGTTCGCGCTCCACCGACTGCACACCCGCAGGGCAACGCGGGCCGTGTTGTCCGACACGAGCCGCCCGCTGATGATCACCTGGCTGTCCGTCCAGAGGCGACCGGAGGACGTGGCCAAGGAGCTGGAACGGTTGCCGCTGGTGCTCCAGAAGCGCCAGTACGAGGAGCTTCGGCTGGAGCACAACATGCGGACGCCGAACGCGGAGTTCCGCGTGGACCCGGTGTACGCCGCCCGGATGATCTGGCTGAACCACGCCTGTTTCAACGGGCTGTGGCGCGAGAACCGCAAGGGCTGGATGAACACGCCGGTCGGGTCGTACAAGAAGGTGTCGCTGCCGACGCCCGAGGAACTGTTCGCCGTCGCGTATGCCATCCGGGATGCCGAGCTTCAGGTGAGCGACTTCCGAGAGGTGATGCGGACCGCCGGAGAGTCTGGCGACCACGTCTACTGCGACCCGCCGTACGTGCCACTGTCCGACACGGCGCACTTCACGGCGTACGGGGACTGCTGGGACGGTGACGCCAGCCAGAGGCTGCTCGCCGAGGAGGCTCGTCGCGCGAGCAAGAAGGACGTGCTCGTGGTCCTGACGAACCACCGGACGCCGTACGTGGAGACCGAGCTGTACCCGTCGCCGCCGTTCCGGCACGTCGTCGTGGAGAAGGCTGGCCGGTCGATCTCGGCGAGCGCCAAGGGCAGGGCGAAGGTGGAGGAGCTGATCGTCTCCATCGGCGGACCAGCCGATACTTCAGCATGATCCCGTTGAAGTGTTACAATCTCTCAACACCCACACCTATCGGAACCGATGGTGACGGACGGATCGCGCAATCGATTGCGCAGCGAGGGCGATGATGGGCAGGAAGCGTGACTCCGTGATGTTCGAGATGGTCTGCACGGCAGCCACCGAGAACGCCCTGCGGTTGCACCTCGAAGGCGAGGACGACGACAGCGCCGAGTGGTTCCCGCGGAGCCAGCTGACGACGGAGATCAACGCCAAGGGCGACGACGGCTCGGTGGAGATGCCCCAGTGGCTTGCCCGCGAGAAGGGGTTCGAGTAGATGGGGATGCCCGACGAGAGCCGCCGGCCGAAGTGCAACGCGCTCGACCCGAAGGACCGGGAGAAGACCGGCAAGCGGAAGGAGTCGAAGCGCCAGGAGCGCCGCGTCGCCGAGAAGCTCGGCGGAAAGGTCCAGCCGGGGTCTGGGTCCGACCTGCGCGCCAAGGGCGACGTGGAGCTTGGAGAGGGCAGCTTCCTGCTGGAGGCGAAGCGCAGCAAGTACGCGTCGCTCCGGATCGAGGCTGGGTGGCTGACGAAGATCAGCGCCGAGGCGTTTGCGTCTGGACGCAAGCCTGGGCTTGCAATCGAGCTTGACGTGGGTAATGATCCCCTGACCGAGAAAGACTGGGTACTGATTCCGGCGAGCGTGTTTCGCGACATGCTTGCTCAACACGAGGGCTGACGATGGCGATCTTGACGAACGAAGCGGAGCGCGGGCTCATCTGCCGCAGGCAACAGAAGGCGCTGATCCGGGCGTGGCCCGGGGCGGAGGAGCCGAAGATCCCGGTAGGGTCCGAGCAGACGCTGCACACGCGCGCCGGCCGCCCGTACTACGCCAAGATCAAGGTGAAGACGGCCACGAAGTTCGTCCTCGGTGACATGACCGAGTCGGCCGCGAAGCTGCTGGGCGCCCGCAACAAGTCGATGGCGATTGCCCAGTGGAGGGCCCGGAACCCCGGGAAGGAGAAGGTGGTCGGCAGTTCAGCCGAGCTGTGGCTCCTGACGTTCGAGGTCACGGAGATCGTCTGATGCTCGCCGACCTGCTCGGCGGAGACGATCAGAAGCCTGCGCAGACGTTCCTGGACTGGGCCGTCAAGGCGTACCGCACCGAGAGGGTCGCGGTGCCGATGAAGGCCGACACGGTCATCCGCGCAAGCTCGATCGGATGGATGTGCTTCCGCGAGGAAGTACTGGCCGCTCGCCACGGCATCACGAGGAAGGAGGTCGTTTCGGCCGACTCGAACTGGACGTACTCGGTAGGCCACGCGGTCCACTGGGCGATGCAGAACGAGGTGCTCGGCCCGAAGGGACAGATCGTCGGCGAGTGGCGGTGCAGGAGCTGCGGCGACCACCAGGGAGGGGCCGAGGACTACGACCTGCGCCCGTACCCGGAGGACTGCCCGAAGTGCCACAGCCCGGAGCTGGGGTTCGAGTACGTCGAGTTGCCGCTGTACGACTCGGAGCTGCTGATCCGCGGTCACTGCGACGGGTTCCACCCGAACGGCGTCGATATTTGGGAGTTCAAGTCGTCGAACAGCTACGCGATGAAGGCGATTCGGCAGGGGCAGATTTGGCCCGCGTACAAGGTGCAGGGGCAGATCTACCTGCACCTGACCGGTCGCAAGAGGTTCCGGTTCCTGTTCGTGGACAAGGGCGAGAACGTCCTGAAGCGCGCGTGGCACCCGATGCTGATCGAGCGCGACCAGAAGGAGATCGACGCGAAGAAGAAGGCGATCGTCCAGATGCGCGAGGCAATCGCGAGCCCGAAGAAGAAGCTGCCCGAGCGCATCTGCGCGAACGAGACGTGCGACAGGGCGAAGAACTGCCCCGTGGTGACCCAGTGCTTCGCGAGCCCGTGATGCCTGACCCAGTCGCCAAGAAGCCGGCGCGAGTGCGCAAGAAGGCGCCCAAGAAGCACGCGGAGGCGATCGGCGTGCCCGTGTTCCCGGTGATGGGCCTGGACCTGTCTTGCACGGGGACTGGCATCGTGGTGGTCGAGGAGAGCGGCGAGATCGCCCTGCAAGCCGTCACTGGCGTACCGCTGGACGCCGACAGCCGGACGAGGGACCGGACCGAGAGGTTGGTGGCCATCGCGAGGGATGTCCTGCGAGTCGCGCAGGCCCGTCTGGCGAAGAACTCGTCGATCGTGATCGAGGGCTACGCGTTCAACGCCAAGGGGGCGCAGAACGATCTGGCCGAGGTCCACGGCGTGGTTCGAGTCCAGCTGCATCTTGCTGGCTTCGTCAACGTGGAGTACAGATCAGTGACGAGGGCCCGATCCCGGGTGCTCGGCAAAGGCTGGGGCGGCAAGCCCAAGCCGGAGGTCAAGAAGGAGCTGGCTCTTCGGGGTCGAACCTTCCGAGATGACAACTTGATGGATGCCTGGGTGCTGGTGGCGGCCGAAGTCGGAATCGCTACCCAGCCCCCAGCGGGCGAAGATGAGTGAGGCAATGGGCGCACGCGGAGTCAACTCGTTCAACGGGTCCGGTAACGTCGGAGACGAGATCGTCTACGACGAGACCGGGACCGGCGACCCGTGCTGCTCGTTCACCTTGTTCATGGAAGACAAGGGCGTCCGGGTGACGCAAGCAAGAATCAACGTCTACGGGGGCCTGGTCAGGGTCTGCCGGGACCGGTTGAGGCCAGGCGCATACGTGGTCGTGACCGGTGAGCTGATGAATCGGGGTCGAAGTCTGACCGAAGTTCGAGCCAGGGACCTGGCGATCCCGAACGTGTGAACCGCAAGACCAACCTGCAACCTGCAACGGAGCAACCGAAAGAAATGGCAACGAAGAAGAAGGTGGTGGACGCCACCGAAACCGCGTCCGAAGAAACCTCGCTCGCCGGGGTCAACGACAACGACACCAAGCCCAGCGCGGACTCGACCAACGGTGAAGCCGTCGTCGTTTCCGCCGACGAAGCCACGGCGCGCAAGCTGCACGAGCGGGCGCTCGACTGCCGGCACCGCATCGACGAGGCGACGTTCGAGCTGGCCGAGGTGCTCTACGTCATCTACGACAAGGCGCACTACGTCGCCCTCGGGTACAAGACGTGGCGCGAGTACGTCGAGAAGGAACTGGACTTCGCCCTCCGCAAGGCGCAGTACATGGTCCAGATGTGGGAGTGGTACGGCATCAAGCTCGCCGATCACCCGGAAGTCCGCCAGAAGGTCGAGACGCTCGGCTGGACGAAGAGCAAGGAACTGATCGGCATCGTGGATCAGTCCAACGTGGACGACTGGGTCGAGAAGGCGAAGACGATGAGCGCGGTCCAGCTGGTCGAAGTTGCCCGTGACGCCCTGAAGGCGATCGAGAACGGCGACGACGGCGCGAAGAACAAGCCGAAGGACGCGCAGGACCTGAAGTCGAAGACGTTCCGCCTCGACGCCGGGCAGACCGAGAACATCGAACGTGCGCTGGTGAAGGCCGGCGAGATCGGGAACACCGAGGACAAGGCGAAGCAGCTCGACATGATCTGCACCGACTTCATCAGCACGAACGTCGGCGCGAAGGGCAAGAAGGCGATCCAGGCGCTGCTGAAGCGCATCGAGGCCAACCTCGGCATCAGCATCGTCGCCATCGACCCGGAAACGAGCGCCGTGCTGTACGGCAACAAGACGATCGACAAGATCGTCGAGGCGCTGGGTGGTGGCACCGAACCCGAGAAGGTCGAAGCGTCGCCCGAAGCGTGAGCAGGCAACCCGCGGCGGGGTCTGGCGACGGACTGGGCCCCGCACGCGAACCGCGCAATCGATTGCGCACATGAGGACCAAGATGGACGAGAAGACCGATGGGCAGGTGATTCGCCGCAAGTTCGTGGCCGACCGCGTGCGTGCGTTCCGCGCCGACGTGTCGCAGCTGCTGCGCGACATCGAGAGCGACTCGCTGACGCCAGCCGAGCTTACCGCCCGACACAGCGAACTGTGCGGCCAGTGGCAGGCGATGGGGTTCAGCTACGACAGGATGGGCCCGGTCGTGGCCGAGAAGCCGACGGAGCCGTCTGGAGACAAGCCGTAGGAAACTGGCGATAATCCAGGTGTAAAGTGCCGTTTGGTTGAGAAGGGATATACTCCTTTCATCCACCCATAAACCAACGGAGGGCCTGGATGTCTGGTGCGAGTGCGACCGTCTACACGGTGAACGGATACGAGTTCGGCGAGGCTGCGAGCTGCATGCAGAAGTGCGTGCGCGCTGGCCTCGAATACGAGGCGCTGTACTTTGCGCTGGAGCTGGCAGAGGCCGGGTACGACCTGTACGTCTGGAAGCGCCTGTCGATCATGGCGGTCGAGGACGTGGGGATGGGCGACAAGTCGGTGATCGCGGTCGTCAACGCCTGCCGCGAGACCTGGGTGGCGTACCGCCGGGTGGAGAAGGGCAAGTCGATCCTGCCCGAGTCGAACATCATGGCGATGGCGATCGTGGCGATGTGCCGGGCGCCGAAGAACCGCGAGGCCGACGACCTGTCGTACCTGATGCAGCAGGACCGCCTGAAGGGGCTGAAGCTCGACCTGCCCACCTGGGCGATCGATGGGCACACGGCGAAGGGCAAGTCGGCGCTCCGCGAGCTGGCGAAGAAGAACGGGACGACGTTCCACTTCGAGTGGTGCAAGGAGTTCTACGAGGACGTGGGCCGGTCGCACAACCCGACCGACTGGGACAAGGACGGCGACTGCCACGGCCGGAACTGGTCGAAGATCGTGGCCGAGACGTACGGCAGCGACTGGGAGACGTACAAGACGCCCGTGAAGCGGACGGTGTTCCCGAAGCAGCAGTACGCGAAGGTCTGGCAGTACCAGTTCAGCTCGGTGGAGTTCGAGATCGAGATGATCGACGAGCCGGGGTTGAAGTACTTCGTGGACTTCGACGCGAACAACCAGCTCGGCGCGTGCAGCTGCGACCAGTACCTCGCCGGGGTCGGCCGGTGGTGCCGCCACATGCACGAGGCGAAGCGGTGGGCGACGGCGTTCAAGCCCGGGACCGCGGTGACGAAGCGGGAGAAGCCGACGACGCCACAGCTGGAGTCCGAGCGGAACCTGAAGAAGGAGGGGCTGCCCCTGCCGAAGGAAGCGAACCCGCCTGGACCGCACCCGGAAGAAGGCCACATCGACCAGCCGTCGCTCTTCGGGCAGTAGGTGGCCGAGCAGGTCGTCCACGTCTTGAAGTCCGGGCAGACGCTCTGCCGCATGCCCGGACTGCCGAAGGATTGGCCGGACGGCCACCGCTGGGTGGCGTACAACGACGCCGAGCTGATCGGGGAGGTGAACTGCCTCGACTGCCTCGCCAAGAAGACGAAGGAGGGGACAGATGTACAGGTCCGATCGTGAAGTGTGCTCGCTGGGCCACGCCCACGATGTCAACCGTCGGGTGGAGTGCGACGGGTGTGGGGCTGTCGGGTCCGACATGCCGTTCCTGTTCATGGTCACGAAGCCCGGGGCGACGGAGCCGGAGTGCCGGCACGCGTGTACGCCGACCTGCATCGTCGGCGTGTTCTGGAGCATCAAGCGCGAGCTGCATGGCGAAACGCCGGAGGAGCTGGTGATGCACGTCGAGCAGTCCGCCTCGCTCGCGGAGCTTGTCGAGTTGATTCGGAAACAGACCGAAACCTGAAAGCCGCGCAATCGATTGCGCAGGAGCCCAAGATGGGGAAGAAGATTCCCGAGAAGCTGTACAAGACGACGATCGTGGTGTGGACGGAGTACAAGGCCGACGATGCCGCGAGTTCCGACCCGGACGGGGACGCGCTGGTGAGCATCGCACACGACGCCTGCCACGGAGAGGCGTATTGCTCGAAGTTCGACTGCGTGGAGGTCGTGGACCCGGAGCGTGACCCTGACTGGGATGGGACGGAGTTCTTCGGTGAGCAGGCCGAGCCGAAGGAGCGTGGCCCGTTCGACTGCCCTGGGTGCGGGGTGCGAGGGACGCCGGAGGAGACGCGCGACGGCATGTACCTGATGCGCTGCAAGGAGCCCGAGGCGTCGTGCAGCTACGACGACGTGTGGCTCGTTCCCGTCGAGAAGGACGTGTTGCCCGCGCGCCCTGATGTGCTGCCGTACGGGCAGAGCTTCGACGACGGAGACGACGACGCGGACGAGGCCCTGGGGATGCTCCAGAGCGAGGGCCGGGCCGCCATCCGGCAGGTGGACGCTGGGCCGTTCCTGATGGAGGCGTTCGTCAACGCGCGCCCTATCGAGGATGAGGGCGACAACGACGATGGCGAGGACAGCGACTTCGCCGCGTGGTGTCGGTCCAGGGGGGTCGGAACCGACAGCAGGGACGCGTGGCACGAGTGGAAGGCCGCACAGGCGAGACTTGCCGAGCTTCGCAGCGAGCTGGAAGCCAAGATGGCTGTTCTCCGTGCGAACGGCGGTCGCGGTATCGAGTTGGCCGAGGAGATCGACGACATCGAGCGCATGATCACGAACCTCGAAGCTGGGCGCGACGAGGACGAGGACGGCGATGAGGACCGCATGTTCGAGTTCGGCGTCTTCGCGGTCGGGTGGGAGTGGATCGGCGAGGGCCGCTCTGGCGACTACGACGAGGACGATCCGGGCGACGCCAAGATGCTGCGGGCGACGCTGTACGTGCGACCGGAGGTCAGCGGGGCCGGCGACATGGAGTGGGAGCCCGTCGAGGACGGTTCGTACTGCACGCTCGCGCAGGTCGGAACGCCCGTCGAGCGCCTGAAGGCGATGTCGCTGGACCTGGTGAACGAGAACGGAGGGCCAGAGGCGCTCGACCCGCTTGGGTCGTTCTCGAAGCACCAGACGGAGATGTGGACGTGGCGGACGCTCTGGCCCGACGAGGACAAGGGTGAGCCACCGCCGGGAGCCGGGGACTGTCCGAATAGCCCGTGCGACTGCGGGAGCAAGTCGTGACGCTCGCCACCGTCCCGCCGATGTGGTTGGCCATCGGGGCTGCCGGGCTGTGGACGATCTGGACGGTGTGCTTGAAGTTGGCAGTGGATCGCATCGGGGCCCCATTGACGACGGTGATCTCGGTGGCCGTCGAGATGTTCGTCGCCGTAGTGATCTTCGTGCCGATGGCGACCGTACCGGCTGTTGATCCCGGCAGGTTCAAGGTCGGGGTGGTGCTCGCTTGCGTCGGGGGTCTCGCAGGTCTCGGTGGGTTGTGGTTGTACAACGAAGCCTCGAAGACGAGCCTCGCTGTCGCAAGCCCTGTAGCGCACTCGTACATTGCCTTGGCGGTGCTGGTTGGGTTCGTCGTGCTGCGCGAACACGTCGGCGCGAGGGAGCTGATCGGCATCGGGTTCGTCCTCGGGGGGTTGTCGATCTTGGTGACGAAGGGGTCCTGATGGCGCTCGACCTGTTCGGCAAGCCGATACCTGATGTCGCTCCGACGAAGCGGCAACGGAAGACGCTCGCTGCCGAGATGGGCGGAGAGCGCGTGGAGCCCGTGGCGAAGGCCAAGGTGGACACGCAGGACGGCCACAGGAGCGACTACGGCGTGTTCGTGGACGGAGAGAGGGTCGGAGGCGCCACGACGCCTGTGGAGGCCGTCAAGCTCGCCGGAGAGTGGTTCCTGAAGGCAGGTGGGAGGACGGTGGAGATCGACCTGTTCCGGAGCGGTGACCTGTTCGTGATGGAGAACTTCGACACGAACCCAGACGCGCCGAAGGCGGAGCCCGAGAAGCCTGGGTTGACGCGCGATCAGCAGCACGGACGCTGCCCACTTCCGGACGGATGGGTCTCGGCGTGAACGTGTTGCTCTTGTCGTGGGCGATGGTGGCGGGGTATGCTCTGGACCTTGATTCGGGTTCGGAGGTACGGGCGATGATCGGTGGCGTGGTTCTCTGCATTGGCGATTCCCTGACGCACGGCGCACGCGACCCGCACGGGTTGCACTACCCGGAGCTGCTCGCTCGCAAGCTGTCCGAGAAGCACAAGCAGTGCTGGGTTGGCGTCGAGAAGGGTGTGAACGGCGAGAAGTCGGCTGACGTGCTGCGCCGGTTCTACGACATCGTCCGGTCGTACCCGGAGGCGTCCGAGGTCTGCCTGTGGGTCGGTGCGAACGACGCGAAGATGCCTGGCGTACCGCGCGACGTGTACCGCAAGAACCTGGAGGCGATGGTCCGGGCATGTCGCCTGAAGGGGAAGCCCCTGTTCATCGGGCTGGTGCCGAAGCAGAACGGCTTCGGGGCTCCCGACTACACCGACAACAGCCTGGTGGATGGTTTCAACGCCGAGATCCTCGACCTGGTCGATCGCGAGAACAACGCGCTGATCTGGTACGTGGATCTTCGCCCGCTCGGGGACGACCCGAACGCGCAGTGCGACGGAATCCACCTGACGCACGAGGCGAACCACTGGGTCGCCGAGCAGTTCGCCACCGTCATCGAGCGTGCGCGCTCGGGGAACTGGCGGCCCGAACCGAGGCCGGTCACCAAGCCGAACGGGGTACAGCCGAGAGCATGATTCACCGCCCGAAAGGGCAAGTCAGTGGGCAAGATGAAAGGTTCAGGGCAGATGATTGAGATTGACGGTGAGCCGTACGTGCGGATCGCTGCTCTGTCGAAGTCGCTCCAGGATCGCATCCGGCTCGAACTGGCGTTCGAGAAACTGCGGAACACCAAGGAGCAAGAAGACGATGGAGAAGCCGGAAGTGAGAGTCCCTGCGTGCCGGATCTGGACGCCCCCTGAATCGATCGACCTGATTCTGAACGACTTCCGGGAGATCCTGGAGACTGGACAGGTGATCCTCGGTCGCTGGACCGACGAGTTCGAGGCTGGGTGGGCGCACTACTGCAACCGCAGGCACGGCATCGCGGTGAACTCCGACACGGCGGCGATGGAGATCCAGTGGAAAGTCTGGAAGCTCCTGAACGGCTGGAACGACGGCGACTACGTCGTGCTGCCCGCCACGTCGTTCTTCAGCTGTGCGACCGGCATCCGCAACGCGGGGCTGACTCCGGTGGTGTGCGACGCCTCGGCGGAGGCGGGGATCTTCCCGACCTTGGAGCAGTTCTTGGAGAAGGCCGAGGACTTGAACCGGGACGACATCGAGGACGAGGACGGCGTACGACCGAAGCTGGTCGCGTTCCTCGCGGTGTACGCCGGGGGCTACATCGGTGGCGACATCGAGAGCATCATCGACTGGTGCCACGCGAACGGCGTGAAGGTGATGGAAGACGCGGCGCACTGCCACGGGGCGACGCTGAACGGCGTGGTCGCGGGAGCGTTCGGCGACAGCTCTGCATGGTCGTTCTACGCGACGAAGGTGCTGAACACGCACGAGGGAGGCATGCTCCTGACGGACAGCCTGGAAGAAGCCGAGATGGCACGGGTGTTCCGCAACTACGGTCGGGTGTCCGACTTCGGGCGGTCGCTGGCGAAGTACGAGGGGTACAACTGGCGCATGTCCGAGATGCACGCGCGGCTCGGCGTGGACCAGGTGCAGCGCGCGGACGACGTGATCGCCCGACGCCGCGAGCGTGCTGGTTGGTACGACGAGGAGATGGCGATTCGTGGGCTGTTCGAGCGGTTCGGCGTCCAGAAGCTGGCCCCACCCGACGGGTGCGTCCCGAACTACTACCGCTACATCGTGATGCTGGGTGAGCGGTCGAACGAGGTGAACGTGGCGCTCCGCGAGTTCCTGAAGGCCGAGTGCTGGAAGCACGGCGTCCAGCTCGCCGGAGAGGTCTACGAGGCCACGCTGAACTGCCAGCCGATCTTCAGCGACCTGGGGGTGGCTGGAGACTTCCCGATGGCGGAGGCGTACTGCGCCGGCCACGTCTGCCTGCCGATCAACAACGATGGCGACGCCGAAGAGGTCGGCCTGGTGATGCACGCCTTCGAGAAGGCGCTGATGGCTGCGCAGGCTGCTGGCTTCTTGGGATGAAGGGAGCCGACGCCTTCAAGCTGTTCCTCGGGCCGACCGTGCCGACGTTGCTCGTCACGGTCAACGAGGGGCAGGAGATCGATCACGGAGAGCCGCCTGCGGACGTGAGCAGGAAGCTGAACGCCGCTCCGTCATCGTGGGTGCAGAAGGTGTCGTACGATCCGCCCCTGGTGGTGCTCGCGCAGAAGCCCGGAAACGACACGCTCCGGAACCTGCGGCGTGACCCGCGGTTCACGATGAATGTGCTCTCCGGCGAGAAGATGCAGAGGCTGCTCCTGTGCGGCCAGAGGCCCCCGTATGGAGAGTCCGAGTTGCTCCTGCCGGGCGTAGATCTCGACCCAGTCGTGACGCACAGCACGCTCGGGCCGGTGGCCGTGATCGATGGCGCCGTGCAGTGGGCCGTGTGCCGCGCGCTGGAGTTCCGACCGACTGGGGACCACGTCCTCGTCATCGCCGAGGTCGAGCGGGTATTCGTGGACGAGGTCAGGCTGCATCGCACCGGCTTGTACTGGAACAAGAAGACGTTCGCGTGGATCGGAAACAAGTTCGAGGAAGAGGGGTACTGATCATGTCGAGAGCACCGATGGAGAGCAGGGACGAGGGCTCGGATGTCCGGAAGTTCTACGCCCGGGAAGCCGAGCGAGACGGAGGTGTCGGGTACAGGGCGAAGATCAGCCAGGTGTCGCGGTTCATGGCCGTCCTGAAGGAGTTCCCTGGCATCCGTGGAGGTCGGGTGCTCGACGTTGGGTGCGGGACTGGTGATTTCGCCGAGTGGCTTTCGGCGACCGGTAGGTGCCCGGAGCTGTACCGCGGCATCGACATCACGCCGGAGGTGATCGAGATCGCGGAGAGGCGGTACGAGCATTCCCGCGTGACCGAGCCGGAGATTGGCGGGTGGGGTCACTGCATGTTCGAGTGCGTGGACGTGGACGACGTGGACATCGAGCCCGTCGAGCGGCCCGACTACGTCGTGGCGATCACTGCCTTCATGGTGAAGGAGCGCACCGTCGAGAACAGCCAGCGGATCTTCAGGAACGTCCTGAACCGAATGTGGGACCTGGCGACCGTCGGTGTGGCCGTGGACTTCTTGTCGCCCCGTGCGAAGCGGATCGACGACAACGTGGCCCCGGTCCCGGAGATGATGGCGTTCGAGTGGGGGAAGGCGCTCACTGACCGGGTGAAGCTCGACTTCAGCTACGCACCGCACGCCTACACGCTGTTCCTGCTGAAGGGGAAGTCGGAGTTCCAGCGGCAGTGGGACGAGTCCGGCGGGTGGCGGTCGGCATGAGTCCCGAGGGCGCTGGTCCGAAGACCAGGCCCAGCAGAGCGCAGAAGAACTACACGAAGGGCGTGGCCGCATGGCTCGACATGGAGCGCGACAGGCTGCCCGATGGCCCGCTGAAGGAGAAGTGGCCGCAGGTCCGCGAGCTGGTCGGCAAGCACTGGCTTCTCGGAGATGGACCTGTCGAGGACGGAGGCGAGTTCATCAGTTGGACCTCTGTTGCCCGCGCGTACGGGGTTCCGCTCCATCGGTGTACGACGTGGACGTGGCTGTTCCGGTCGCACGGTCGGCTCCCGCTCGGGCTTCGCAAGGAGCATTGCGTGTTCCTCGTGCCGAAGGACGATCCGGAGGTGTACGAGGAGATGAAAGAACTGCTCCAGCTCGCGCTGGGGGTCGAGAGCGCCGCGACGCTCACGAGGAGCAAGCTGTGAACGACGACGAGGCCCTGGCCCTGTACCGGAAGTGGTACGGCACCGCCGAGATCCGGAAGCCGCCCGAGGACTGGCAGCTGAAGAAGTACCTCGGCGTCGATCGGGCGACTTGGGAGTCGGCGGTATACTTGGTGAGCCAGCAGCGCCGGAGAGCCGAGAGGCAGTCCGTCGTGAAGCTGTGCAGGCGGATGGTTCTCGATGACTGAACGGGCGTTGATGCGCAATCGATTGCGCGGGAGAGGGTGAGATGCGGCAAGCGTTCGATGACGTAAAGCAGTTCATGCAGGTTGGCGGTCAGGAAGTGCTCGACACACCGACCATGCCGGAGATCCCCGGCGACGGTAGCGAGTTCCACGACATCGCCTCCGAGCTGGAGGGGATGGCGCTCCGCCTGAAGACGCTTGGCGGCCTCGGCGCGCTTCGTCTTCGCCTGATCGTCGAGGAGGTCGGAGAGCTGGCATCCGCCATCGCCGAAGGGGATGCCGTCGAGGCCGCTGACGCCCTGGCCGACATCAGCTACGTCACGGTCGGCGGCGCGCTCGCGTTTGGGCTGCCGCTCCCCGAGGTGTGGGAAGCGGTCCAGGCGTCGAACATGACGAAGTTCCCGCCATGCCCCGCCTGCAAGGTTGACCTTGCGGACGCGATGCTGCTCGATGAGTCGCTCTATGTCCAGGATGCCATGCACATGCTGGTGGACCGGAAGAGCTGCAAGACCTGTGGCGGACTCGGTCGCGTGGCGATCAAGGATGCGAACGGCAAGGTGCTGAAGCCGCACGGGTGGACGAAGCCCGACATCGCCAAGGTACTCGCGGCGAGCGCCAAGGAGGCGTAGTGCGCGTTGTCATCCTGCCCATAGTTACATTCACGAACACCGCTGGTGAGAGCGAGTACGTGATGCACCGTCAGCTCGCCCGCGACGTGGTCAAATCGGGGCGCGACGCCTTCTTCTACCTGGTGGTGCCGAGGCACGCCCGAGCGCAGGTGGTGAACGAGCCCGGCATCCAGCACGTCTTCGAGGACGACCTGGGTGTGTTCTACGAGGTCCACAGCGAGCGGCCGGTGACGTTCGGCAGGCTGTTCAGCCCGCGAAGGGGCACCTACCCGGTGGACGCGATCCTGACGACGAGGACAGGGCACGCCTCGGCGCTCGCCCGATCGTTGTGGGACTTCAGGGGTCCGACGATCCCGGTGTTCGTCGATGAGTCGATGGCTGCCGACTACAGCTCGCTCGTCGTCGGCAACACGAACGACCTGGACCTGGCGATTCGGAGCATGGGGTACGTCTCGTCGGCGATCTCGTTCTTCGACACGCAGCTGGAGCTTGACACGGCGCTTCGAGCGGGCCGGCGCTACTTGTCCGGGTGGGCGCTCGACCAGTTGACCGAGAAGTGCAGGCTGTTCCCGTGCGGCCTCTCGACGGCGAAGGCTGACCGCGCACGAGCTGCCGTGCCGGAGCGTGCCGAGAAGTTCACGTTGTTCTTCGGCGGGCGCCTGAACGCGATGAAGCGTGCGGACATGCTGGCTGACATCATGGAGCGGTTCTACCAGTCCGGACGGGACGTGAGGGTGGTGCTCTGCACGCCGAAGTCTGCCCGGTTCCTGGAGCTGCGCGGCGGCATGGAGTTCGCCGAGGTCCACACCGAGATGAACTCGGAGCAGTTCCTGAAGAAGGCGTGCGAGGCGCACGTCATGCTGAACACCAGCCAGATCGAGGGCTTTAGCATCGGCCTGATGGAGCAGCTGTATCTGATCAACGTCGTGTTGCTCCCGAAGCTGGAGTGGGTGCGGTCCCTGCTGCGCGAGAAGTACGACGAGTGGCCGTTCCTGTACTCGACGAAGGACGAGGCGTACACGCTGCTCTGCTGGGTGTTCGAGCACTGGGAAGAAGCGCGGGCGATGGTTGCGTGGCTGCCCGCTTGGATCAAGGAGAACTTCGACACGACTCGTTGCGCGATCGACATGTACGACGCGATGGACGAGTGGGTTGCGGAGAACCCGACGTGGCGGTTCTCGTCCGACAAGGACGAGCTGCTCCTGCGCGCCGTGTACCGGCTGAAGGGTGAGCAGTTCACGATCGACGACTTCTTCAGGTTCGTCGTCCAGGAGTCCGAGGTGTATCGCCCGAGCGACCTCGCGGACCCGCGTCGCGGGAAGCCGAGCCGGTGGCTGCTGTACAAGTGGTTGAAGGCGAACGGGTTCCGTGACGACATCGCGAAGCCGATCCCGATGTTCTCGTGGACCGATGCGGTCCCGCACTGGGAGGGGAAGTTCAAGTCCGAGCGCATCGCCGAGGCGAAGGCGACGGAAGCTCGAATCGTCCAGGCCATGCGTGCGCCTGCCGGAGGTGAGTGATGGGCGTCAAGGTGGCCGCTGGTACGACCCTGCTCCCCGAGGGGGCAGTGCCCGTCAAGGACGACGGAAAGCCCGTGGAGGGCGCGAGCCCGGCCGCGCTGTCCGGACAGCTTCGTGGCGAGCTGATGCACCTGAAGACGGTGCGCGTGGTCCCGAACGACTGGAACCCGAACGAGATGGACCAGGAGGCGTTCAACGCGCTGACCGAGGAGCTGAAGAAGGTTGGGTTCGTCGAGCCGCTGGTCGTCGTGAAGCTGCCGAACGGAGGCGTCTACGAGCTGTCCCTGCCCGAGAGCGTGACGCCCGACGACGGCGACTGGTGGATGGTGATCGGCGGAGAGCACCGCTGGAGGGCCGCGCGGGCGAACGGCATGGACGTGGTCCCGTGCGTCGTCTTGCCCGAGGAGGACTTCGGGGACCGCGAGTTCCAGGAGCTGATGACGATCCGGTTGACCGTGCTGCGTGGCGACCTGAACCCCGAGAAGTTCCTGAAGCTCTGGACGAAGTTCAAGGAGAAGCACGGGGACGACATCGCCGCGAAGCTGATGGCGTTCACCGATCGCGACAAGCTCCAGAAGATCGTGAAGGAGGTCCGCTCGAACCTGAAGGGGAACGTGCCGCCCGAGGTGCTCGACAAGCTCGACAAGCGGAAGGACGAGATTCGGACGGTCGAAGACCTGTCGAAGGTGCTGCACGAGATCATGCGCGAGCACGGAGACCAGGTTGAGACGAACCTGATCGTGTTCGCGTTCGGCGGGAAGCGGCACATGTACGTCCGGGCGACGTCGGATACGTGGTCGGTGATGACCGAGCTGCTGGAGTTCTGTCGGACGCACAAGGTGGACGTGAACAGCGTCCTGTCGAAGCCAATCCGCCAGGCGATGCAGGCTGCGAAGCACGCGGGTCATGCACCCGTAGAGCCGGAGCCGGAAGAGACACCGGGCACCGACGAGATGGACCCGTAGGAAAGCCCTGCAAGAGCCCGTGAGCCCCTTCGTCGGGCCTGGACTCACTCACCCACCCCTGGAACCGGCAAAGCCCGCCAGAAGCACCACAGAGAACCTCCGATGCCCCTGAAAGTCGTATGCCTCGCCCAGCCGTACTACCGACTGCACGGCTCGCACAACAACCGCCTGCACCTGGGGCTGCACTACCTGGCCGAGGTGCTGAAGCGCGAGGGCGTGGACGCCAGCGTGTACAACGGCGACTTCGAGCCAGGCGATGAGTACGCGGACTGGCCGTCGATCATGCGGAACGCGTGGAACTGGAGCAGCGCCGTTGAGCACGGTCACCCGCTGTTCTGGGAGATCGCGCAATCGATTGCGCAGCTCGCGCCCGACGTGGTGATCATCGCCGCTGGTGAGACCGTGACGCCGACGCTGAACAACGGGTCGGTGCGTGGGGCGGCCCGACTTGCCCAGGCCATGAAGCGGTTGATGCCTGACCTGAAGGTGATCGGGTACGGGCCGCAGTTCACGTTCGCCGAGGTCGTGCCGCCGGAGATCGACTACGTCCTCCGGTTCGAGGGTGAGGCGAAGTTGGCCGGGTGCGAGTACTCGACCGTCGGGAGGCTCGTGCGGCACGCGTGGGGCGATGGCGATCAGCGCGTGTGGGATGGCGGACTGGTGCCGAAGGAGCAGATGGACGACCTGCCGTTCCTCGACCCGGAGACGGTGGACGTGAGGACCCGCCCCGCCCCGCACGACCTCGACTACATCAGCGGGAGCCGCGGGTGCCTGTTCACTTGTCACTACTGCCTGGTTCCGAACTTCGCCGGGAAGACCCGGTACATGTCGCCCGAACGCTACGTCGCCGAGATGGAGCATCGCTACAAGAGGTACGGCGTCACCGGGCTGTACTTCTGCGACCAGACGTTCACGGAGAACAAGGCGAGGCTCCAGGAGTTGATGAACACGATGTGCGACCGCTCGCGGTTGCCGCCGGAGTTCAAGTGGTGGGCCGAGGCGAGGGTGGAGACGCTCGACCCGGCGATGTACTGGGACATGCACGTTTCCGGGTGCTCCAGCCTGAAGATCGGCATCGAGGCTGGTGATCCGGAGATGCTCTCGTGGTTCGGCAAGAAGACGAACCTCGACAGGGCGCGCGACAAGATCCGGAAGCTGAAGGAGTTCGACATCAAGCCGGTCGTCTACGTCCTGCTGGGGACGCCGGGCGTGACGCGGGAGAACTACCTGCGGAGCCTGGAGTTCATGCGCTCGCTGGAGGCGCAGTACTACGTGGTGAACATCACGACGGCGGCGCGTGGCACGAAGATGTTCGACAAGGTCCGTCCCGAGCTGGAGGCCGCTGGCCTGTACCGGGCCGGAGAGGAGGAGGGGTTCGGCCACCTGTCGCAGGAGATGCGGAAGTTCTGGAACCTCGACGACGACATCGTGGACCTGTTCTTCGGGCTGGTGAAGGGGTCGGACAAGGAGGATGCCGCGCTGCGGAAGTACCGGCCGAAGCTGCTCACCAAGCCGCGTACGTTCTTCTTGAACGAGAGGCAGGAGATCCCGTGACGCGGTAGACTTCGCGTGAGGTGACCATGCTCGTGGAGTCGCTGCGCGCCGCGAAGGCAGTTCTGGCCGAGGGGGTAGACGCGTCGTCGATCGCGTCCGCCATCACGAAGGCCGTGAAGAGCGCCGGCTTCGAGGTTTCGCGGATGCGCGCCCAGGCTGCCGGTCAGGGCGCCGTGCGGCTGCTCGTCCGGGCGCATCCTGCCGACGAACCGAAGGTCGTGAAGGCGGTGGCGGGGGTCGCTGGACTGAAGAAGGTCAAGGACGCCTTCAGGAGTTGGGAGTTCGCCAGCGACGACGGTGTTTCCGTCTCCGTTCACGAGTCGGCCAGCATGACCCTGACGGGGGTTGGCGGCCCGGAGGACGTGATGGAGGTGACGATCGCACCGGCCGTCGGAAACTGGGGCGGCTATGACTGACCGGTCGGCGTCGGCATGATCGCAACGCTGTGGGTGGCGAGAAGCCTGCTCGAACAGTCGTCCGGCACACGGCCGATTGTGGATCGCTACGTTGTGCAGGGGCTTCCGATCGCCGTGGAGTTCAAGGCCGGAACGAACCGCGAGGGTGTGAACAAGAAGACCGGCGTGAAGTGGACCCGGAAGATGTACGCCGATTACGGCGAGATCTTCGCCCTGGGGACGGAGGGGACGGACGGCGACCCGGTGGACGTGTACGTCGGGCCGGATCGCGACGCCCCGAACGCCTACGTCATCGACCAGCTCGTGGTGTTCGGAGACCGGAAGGGCGAGTTCGACGAGCAGAAGGTCATGCTCGGGTGCCAGACCGCAGACGAGGCGAAGGAGTTGTATCTGAAGCACATGCCGTCCGCGGCCTTCTTCGGAGGCATGAAGACGATCCCCGTGCGCGACCTGGTGTACCGCCTGATCGACCCTGGCCATCGCGGGGAGAGGCTGTAGGCGCGCAGTCGGGGTAGACTGGTACGGGCAGGCCGACAGTTCGGCGGATACCAGTAGACCGAGGGCTTTGATGAGCAGCAAGATGCGTGTTCTCGCGACGTTCGGCGTCAGGCCGGACCTGATCAAGATGGCTCCCGTGGTGAAGGCGCTGAAGGCCCACCCGGACGTGGAGTTGACGGTCGCCCACACGGGGCAGCACTACGACGAGGAGATGTCGGGTGTCTTCCTGCGTGGCCTGATGGGCTACGAGCCGCACCAGGTGTACCAGCTCGTCGAGCGGAAGCCGGAGTGGACGACTGCTCGCTTGTACGCCGAGATCACGAAGGCGACGTTCAAGTTCACGAAGCAGCGCGACTTCGACCACGTCCTCGTCTATGGGGACCACCTGGCGGCGCAGGCCGTTGCCGTGGGCACGCACCTATCTGGTGGCCCAGTCCTGCATCACCTGGAGGCTGGGCTTCGGTCGTACGACCTGACCATGCCGGAAGAGATGGCGCGGATGACGATCGACTCGCTGGCCGAGGTGTGGCACTGCCCGACCGAGGGCGCCTTGAACACGCTGGTCGATGAGGGCCACAACCCGCAGCACGTCCATTGGACGGGGAACACGGTGGTCGATGCCGTGCGCGAGATGCAGGCTCGGATGCAGACGACCGCGGCGGAGCCCGACTATGTCGTCGTGACGCTGCATCGGCCGGAGAACGTGGACGAGGGCGAGTACAAGCTGGAGCGCATCGTCCAGCAGATCGTGCTCGCGGCCTCGAAGACCGAGCTGGTCGTGAAGTTCCTCGTTCACCCGAGGACGCGCAATCGATTGCGCGCGACTCTCGACGAGCGCGTCGTCCGCATGATGCCGCCGGTCTGCTACGAGTCGATGCTCCAGCTCGTGATGAACGCCAAGCTCGTGGTGACCGACTCTGGCGGGTTGCAGGAGGAGGCGTGCATCCTGCGGGTGCCGTGCGTCACGATCCGGAAGAACACCGAGCGTCCCGAGACGCTGAAGTGCGGAGCGAACGTGCTGGTGACGCCTGCACCGGACGGCTCGATGCACGAGGGCCTGTTGCCCGCGTTCGAGCGCCGGCTCGTCGGCCCGCTCGTCGGCGACTGGGAGCACCCGTATGGGCGTGAGCCCGCGAAGGAGGTGGTCCGGGTCTTGGTGAACGAACACGCAGACACGCGATAGTCAGGAGGCGGGCGAAGATTCAGAGGGCACATGATGGCAGAGGATAGGTCGAAGATCGGAGTGGGCGGACGCAAGACGCTTCGGCCTGTCGTGCGCGCGTCCGTGCCGTCTCCGGCGAGCCAGCCCGAGAAAGGCGGGAAGCTGAAGGCCATGAAGTGCTGGCCGGAGGTCGAGCGCAGGTTGATGGCTGGGTTCCCGATCGCGTCGATCGTCACGTTCATCCAGGAAGACCAGAAGGAGTACCTGCATTGCACCCCAGAGAGCCTCCGGGTGATGCTGTACGACTACCGCAGGACCGCGCCCGAGGGCATGAAGACCGAGTCCACGGTGCCGAAGTTCGCGGCGGAGGCCCTGTCGAGGCTCGACGCTGGCATCGACGAGGTGAATGAGCTGGGCGAGCTGTACAAGATCCAGATGAAGCGGATCGGCGCGGCCATCACGATGGAGGAGGGGTTCTCTGGGCTGCTCCAGCAGAACACGACGATCGCCATCGCGCAGGCCGCGAAGCTGTTGATGCAACGCGCTGATCTGAAGATCAGGCTTGGCATCGTCGGAGGGGAGAAGCCGAAGGACGAGGGGCCAGAGCGTGTGAAGGAGCGGTACGGGCCCGGCGTCGCCGAGCTGGTTCGAGACCCCGAGGCGCGCGGCAAGGTGATCTCGCTCGTCCGGAGGTTGGCGCACGCCCGGGGTTACGAGCAGGAGGACATCGACGAGGTACTCGAAGACGCTGGCGTGTTGGATGGCACGGAGGAGGCTGACCCATGATGTACGACATCGACGGACGCCGCCGCTCGTCGATGACGGCGCGCGAGGAGATCGCCGCGCTGCAAGCCGAGATGGACCAGATGTCACCCGCCGAGCGCGAGATGGCGGAGCAGATCTTGGCGGAGCTGGAGGAAGGCGAGAGCCCGCTGTTCGAGGCGATGAACAGCGCCCAGTACGAGGACGCGCCCGTCCCAGTCGAGACGTTCCTGACCGACCCGTACTTCTGCGGGGCCGCCGGGAAGATGCTGTACCCGCAGCTCCAGGAGGATTTGGTCGAGCTGTTCGAGGGCGACTACAACGAAGCCGTCATCACGGGGTCGATTGGCTTCGGCAAGTCCACGTTCAGCGAGTTCGGCCTGTTGCGCATGGTGTACGAGTTCGGACAGCTGAAGGACCCGCAGGGGACGCTCGGACTGATGCCCGGGTCGCCGATCGTGCTGGGCGTCATCTCGGTGAACCTGAAGCAGGCGCAGCGGGGCATCTTCGGCGGCATGATCGAGAAGATGGCCCGCAGCACGTTCTTCCAGAGCCGGTTCCAGGCGAAGGTGAAGGACGAGGAGATGATCTTCCCGAAGAACATCCGGGTGATCGTCGGTTCGCCAGGCTCCGATGCGATGATCGGCATGAACGTGGTCGGCGGCGTCGTAGACGAGTCGAACTTCATGGACCGGAGCCAGTCACCCGCGACGAAGGCCGCCCACGCGAGGCAGGGGTACGCGTCGAACGCGAACACGCTGTACCGCTCGATCGTCCGACGCATGAAGTCTCGGTACATGCGCGGCGGGAAGATGCCTGGCGTGTTGATGCTCGTGTCGTCGAAGGGGACGGTCGGGTCGTTCACGGAGCAGCGGATCAAGGTCGCCAAGAGCGACCCGCGGATCTTCGTCCGGGAGTACGCGACGTGGGACGTGAAGCCGCCCGGGGAGTTCACCGGGAAGCGGTTCGCGGTGCTCGTGGGCGACGAGCTGATCAACAGCCGCATCCTGAAGCCCGGAGAGGTCGAGCGGACGCGGGCCGTCATCAAGGGCGACGGCAGGACCGCACGCGTGATCCTCGTTCCGGAGGAGTACCGCGAGGACTTCGATGGGGACCTGGAGGGGTCGCTGCGTGACATCGCGGGTGTCGCGACGATGGCGATCCGGCCGTTCATCTCGCGACGGGAGACGATTCCAGTCGCCCTGTCCCCGAAGCGCCAGCACCCGTTCACGGTGGAGACGTGGGTGTGTGGGGAGCCCGGCGAGTTCAGGTGGGACCTGCTGTGCCGCAAGGTGGTGACGAAGCTGAAGGGCGGGTTCACCGAGCAGGCGTGGCAGCCGCTGTCGAGCCCGACCGCTGTTCGGCACGTCCACCTCGACTTGTCCGGCGGAAAGCAGGACGCCCTCGGGTTCGCGATGGGGCACATCGTCCGGTGGCGCGACATGGCGAGGAAGCGCCCCGACGGGACGGAGTATATGGAGCTGGCACCGGAGATCTGCGTTGACGTGGTGCTCCAGATCGTCGCCCCGCCAGGTGGGGAGATCATGCTGTCGAGCGTCCGCGCGCTGGTGTACGACCTCCAGCAGCATGGGTTCCAGGTCAGCCTGGCGACGACGGACCGATGGCAGTACTTCGAGACGCACCAGCAGTTCGAGAAGCGTGGCATCAAGGCCGAACTACTGTCGCTCGACACCAGCTCGAAGGGGTACGACCACTTCAAGGCGGCGCTGTACGAGGGGCGGTTGCTCGGCTACGAGTACGCACCGTTGAAACGCGAGATCATCGACCTGGAGCAGGACCCGGCGACCCAGAAGGTCGATCACCCGGTCGTGGGCGCAGACGGGAAGCGAGGATCGAAGGACTGCGCCGACGCCGTGGCCGGTGTCGTCTGCTCCCTCGTCGAGCACGCGCCGGAGCGCCCGATGGGGATGCTGCCCCCGTCGCCGCGGGACGATGAGGACGACGACGATGGATGGGTAATGGGGAAACGAGCTAAGGTAGTGACGAGAACGCGCGAACCTGGCGTGCTCCCGTCTCCGTTCCTCATGGGTTCTGGCGGTTCCGACGATGACGAGTAGGAGCAGATTCGCATGGGCTGGTTGAGCAACTCCGCAGACGCCGTCCGGTCGGCCTTCCGGCAGATGCCGGAGGTCAAGGCTGCGAAGGCCGCACGCGGGATGCAGACCGGGCCGGAGCTGTTCGGCATCGACGCCTCGAACATGACCGGCGGGGTGTACTCCGACCTCCAGGCCCTGCTGGAGATCGAACTCGACCTGCACCGTCGGTACGTGGACTACGAGGCGATGGACGACTTCCCGGAGCTGTCGTCCGCGCTCGACATCTACGCCGATGACACGACGACGCCCGACTTCATCCGCGGCCAGACGATCTGGGTGAACAGCGAGGACGACTGGGCGAAGGCGACGTTGACCGACCTGTACCACGGGGTCCTGCGCGTCGAGGAGGACATCTGGCCGAACACGCGGACGCTGTGCAAGTACGGCAATAGCTTCGCGGAGATCTTGCTCGGGCGTCGTGGCGTGCTCGGCCTGAACTTCTTGCCGTGCCCGTCCGTTCGCCGGTTGGTCGATCACACGGGGATGACCGCTGGGTTCATGCAGGACCCGCTCATGCGGTTCGACGGGGCCCTGCCCGAGCTTCAGCAGCTGTACAAGAACGGGAAGATCCGGATTGACGACGAGACCCGGCAGAAGGCGACGACCGGTGCTGTGATCCCGTTCGAGGAGTGGGAGATCGTCCACTGGCGGCTCCGCATGAAGCACATGCGGTCGATCTACGGCCACAGCGTGTTGGAGGCCGCGCGGTGGGTGTGGAGACGCCTGGCGATCCTCGAAGACTCGGTGCTGATCTACAGGTTGACCCGAGCGCCGGAGCGGTTGGCGTTCTTCGTGGACGTGGGCAACCTGCCTGCGAACGAGGCGCTTGGGTATCTGAACAAAGTCCGCACGATGTACAAGAAGAAGAAGTTCTACAACGCCGACAAGGGCGGCCTCGACATGCGGCACAACCCGATGTCGAACGCGGACGACTTCTGGATTCCGTCGCGTGACGGCAAGGACTCGACCCGGGTGGAGACGCTCGGTGGACTGTCGTACCAGTCGATGGACGACATTGACTACTTCCGCAAGAAGCTCCAGGGCGCGATCAAGATGCCGCCCGCCTACCTCGGCCTGATGGACGAGGCGGTCGGACAGCAGCTTTCGCACGCTGACGCAAGGTTCGCGAGGACGATCCTTCGAGTGCAGCGCGAGGTGCGGAACGGCTACAAGCGCGTCGGGCGCGTGCATCTGTCGGCGCTCGGGAAGGACGCGGACCGCGTGAAGTGGGACCTCCAGATGTCGATCCCGACGACGATCTTCGAGCTTGCCCAGATCGAGGCACTGTCCGCGAAGGCGCAGATCGCCCGGGACATGAAGGAGGACGTGTCGCTCCTCTGGGTGCTGACGAACCTGTACAAGTTCTCCGAGGACGAGGCGATGCAGGTGATGCGCCAGCGCGGGAAGGAGGTCGTGCGCAATGCCGAGGTCGAGGCCGAGGCCGAGATCGCCGGCAACAAGAAGCGCGACGCCGCGGGATTCGCTGGCCCTGACGGGGCGGCCGTACCGCAAGGTCCAGAGGTCCGACGTGTTGCCGCAGAGCCGCGCGAGCAGGCCGTGGTCGAGCGCATGCTCCAGGAAGGGAACGCCGCGTCCGAGCGAAGGCTGACTTCGCGCATCGACGAGGTGCTCGCGGGCAACACGCGGATCTCGAAGGAGCTGCGCGGGACGCACGCCTTGATGGCCGAACTCCAGGGTGCGATGCGGGGCCGGTGACGCGCAATCGATTGCGCGGGAGCCGTGGTTGCCGCGTAAGACATCAGCAAGTAGGATGGTGAAACGATGTCCGTGCAGCCGCAGAAATCGGTGAGTTCCGAGGCCCTCCGGGGCATCATGGCTGGGAGCTACCAGGAGATGCTGGCTCATGCCGAGGAGCGCATCGAGGAGAAGTTCGGCGAGGACGCCGTGCTGCTCGCCTTGCGGCCCGACTCGGTTGTCGTCCTGCACGGAGAGGACATCGGCAAGTACGCCTACGTCGAGCGTCAGCTCGGGGAGCGCATGCAGCTGCCCATCGTGCTGATGACGCCCGTGGACGAGGCCATCGCGATTCGTGGGGCAGCCGAGGATGCCATCGGGAAGCTGCTCGCGGGGGACCGCTCTGGGTTCGCTGCCGCCGTGCGCGAGATCGCCCCGAGCGTACGCGAGGAGCACCTGCGAGCCGGCGAGGTCGTGTCCGAGGAGTTCGCTGGCCTGCTTGCCGACACCCACGGGTGGGTGAAGACGCACGACGAGCGAGCTGGCCGGATGCGGGAGACCTTGCACGGGAAGCTACGCTCGCTGAAGGAGCGCACGTTGAAGCCCCGGTTCGCGAGCCTGTACAGGGTCGAGGACGGGAGTTCAGAGCCGCGCCGACACGAGGTGCTGCCAGCCCTGTACCAGCTGGAAGCCAGGCTGAAGGAGCACGCGGAGACGCTCGAATCGTCGAAGATCCCGACTGAAGCAACCGGAAAGCCAGATCTTGATGCCGCGCACTCGACGGTTGCGGCCTTCCGCGAAGGTGTGCTGGACAACGTGCGCGGTTTGCGCGATGCTCTGGGCAAGAAGCTCCGGCTCGACGCAAGGACGGCCCCCGTTTCCTCGCTGGCCAAGCTGCACGATGACCTCGTCAACCGCATGAACCAGATCGATTTCGCTACCCTGTTCGTCCGCACGTCTGCGGATACCTTCCTGGAGAACGCATGAGCACCCGCCCGCTGCACGAGTCCGTCGAGAGCCGCATGGCCCGCATCGGCGTCAGCCCTGTCCGGATCGCCGAGCTGGCCGGTGAGGACGGCGCCGAGGTCAAGCGTCTCGTGGAGTCCCGCAAGACCCGCGGCGAAGACGGCGAACCCGAAGACGACAAGGCCAAGGAAGAGGCTCGTCGCGCGAAGGCCCGCAAGGAAGCCGACGGCGAGGACGAAGAGCCCGAAGACAAGGACGAATCCAAGAAGATCCGCAAGGAAGCCCGGCGCTTGCGCCGCGAGGCTGACGAGAAGGACGACGAAGCCGACAAGAAGGACGACATGGACGAGGCACGCAAGCTGCGTGTCTCTGCACGGAAGCTCCGCGAAGACGCCGACTCGAAGGACAAGGACGCCGACGAGAAGGAGAAGGAGACGACCGAGTCCAAGCGCCGTGCGAAGAAGGGCGAGGCTGTCCCCGACGAAGACGAGGTCAAGCACTCCGCTGTCGAAGCGAAGCGCAAGGCTCGCACCGAGGCTCGTGCCGCGCTCCGGGGCAAGTCCCTGACCGAAGGCGTGCGTGCCTCCCTGACCGAGTCGCTTACCGGCGCCGTCCGGTCCGAGCGGACCCGTGGGCAGGTCAGCGAGTTCAACGAAGCGTGCGGGCTCGTCGGCGACATCGCCGAGCTGATGGCCGGGCGCTACCGCGAGATGGGCGAGAGCAAGGTCGGTGACGCGCTCATCGACGTGTCGAACGCCGCCGACGCGCTGTCCGAAGACAAGGCCCTCACCGAGGGCGTGAAGAGCGCGCGTCTCGCCAAGCTCATCAGCGCCGTCACGTCGAGCGTCGAGGAGTTCGAGAAGACGATCAGCCCCCCGGCGCCGGCCGCCGGGCGGTAGCCGAGCCGGTGGCCGAGAACCGTAGGCTCCGGCGCACCGCGTACTCCAGTGGGCGTCGGGAGTTCATCGGGTACGAGCCTCGCCCTGACAAGGACCGGAAGACGAAACGGCGGGTTCGAGCCCGCCGTCGTACTCTGGCGAGGACAGGGTTTGCATCCCGGCTACGATGGAGAAGGTACTGAACCATGAAGACGCCCCAGCTCCTGATCGAGAACGTCCTGTCCAACGTCGCCCTCACGATCGTCGAGGGTGAGGGCGGAAAGAAGAAGCTGATCGCGCGAGGCCAGTTCGGCGTCGCGGATCTCGCCACGGAGAACAAGCGGGTGTACCCCGCCAAGCTCCTGAAGCGAGAGTTCGGCCGCATGTCCGAGTCGATGGGCCGCCGGGCGCTGTTCGGGGAGCTGGATCACCCGGCTGACGGGAAGACGAAGCTCCAGCGGGTCAGTCACCTGATCACGAACCTGGAGCTGAAGGGGTCCGAAGTCATCGGCGAGGCAGAGATTCTGCCGACTCCGATGGGGAAGATCCTGGAGGCGCTCGTCCAGTCCGGAGCCGCCGTGGGCGTGTCGAGCCGCGGATACGGATCGACCGAGAAGGACGACGACGGCAACGACGTGGTGGGAGAGGACTTCCGTCTCCTGTCGTACGACTTCGTCGCGGACCCCGCCGCCAAGACCGCCTACCCGAAGGTGTTCGCAGAGGAGAAGGCCATCGTCGAGTCCGACGATGCGACGCTCCTCGCCCGCGTCCGCCAGCAGGATGCCCAGCTCGCGATGCTGTTGGAGTCCGAGCTGCCGAAGGTGACCGCCGAGTTCGTCACGCTGACCGAGTCCGCGCCCGTGCTCGACGAGGCAAAGAAGCCGAAGGTGTACTCGGAGGCCGAGGTCGCCGAGATGGTGGCTGACGCCAAGCGCGCCCAGGCCGAGCACCTGAAGGAGGAGTACGCAGCCTCGCTGGTCGAGTCGATGGCGCTGGTCAGGGAAGACCTGACCGAGAGCACGCGCACCGAGATGCTTGCGGACCCGGAAGTTGCCGGCGCCCGCCGTGTCGTCGAGAGCCTCGTGTCGCTCGTTCGCCCGTTCATCGTGCCCGGCACGTTCGAGGAACAGCTGAAGGAGGTTGAGGCACGCGCCAAGGCCGCCGAGGTTCGCGTCGAAGAGCTGGAGGCGTCGCTGCGCGTCGAGAAGTCCGAGAAGACGGAGGCGCTGGAGCTTGGCCGCCGTGCCGCCATCGAGCTTCGCCTCCGCACCCTGTTCGAGGGCTACGTCAACGCCCCGACGCTGATGGACCTGATGTCGGATCGCATCGCCTCGGCGGTGACGATGGAAGACGTGGACCGCCTGGCCAAGCGCCTGTGCGAGCAGGTCGGCCAGAAGGTGACGCCCGCCGAGAACGCCGACCTGGTCACGCTTCGCGAGAAGCTGGTTCGTACCGAGGAGCGGAACACGAGCCTCGTCTCGCAGAACCGCGAGTTGCGCGGGTTGCTGGAAGTCGCGACGCCCGAGCTGGAGGAGTTCGGCTCGCTGAAGGAGCGCGTGAAGGGGCTCGAAGAGCAGCTGACCGCGTCCCGTGCGCTCGTCGAAGAGCGTGGCGAGCTTGCCTCTACGCGGAAGGACGCACTCGATCGTCTTTCTGGAGAGGCGAAGGCGCTGCGCAAGATCGTGGAGTCGATCCCTGGTGGCGACACGCTGACCAAGATGATCTCCGAGGGGAAGCCCCAAGCCGAAATCGATCGCGCGTTGGCCGAGTCCGCACGCGAGCGGCACGACCCGGAGAAGCTGGAGAACGTGCGCGTCCGGGTCCGACGTGGCATCGAACGCGATGTTTCCGAGGACGAAACCGGGAAGCCTCGCGGTGAGCGGACCACGGCTGCGCCCGCGCCTGGACCTGGGCCGCTCTCGGAGTCGGTGAAACTCGACCAGAAAGAGTTTGACCGTCTTGCGGGAGTCTGAAGCGCCGTGTAGCTTCACGAACGAAGCCTCTTGAACTTCGTCCCCGGAGCACACGTCATGGAAGCCCGCAACGCACGCATGCTGACCGAATCCGGTCGTGGAACGATCTACGACCAGTCCTACACCGAGCAGCTCATCGCGAAGTGGGCGCCGTACCTGCGCGGGGTCAACGACCCGCACAAGCGCAAGGTCACCGCCATGCTCATGGAGAACGAGCTGGGTGACATCGAGAACCAGCTCCGCGAGGACACGCTGTCCGGGTCGGCTGCCTCGTACACGAAGTACCTGTTCCCGATCCTGCGCCGGGTGTTCCCGAACCTGATCTCGAACGACATCGTCTCGGTGCAGCCGATGACGGGCCCGGTCGGCGCGGTGTTCTTCTACGAATACAAGTACGCGAACACGAAGGGTTCCGCGAACGCCGACGACAACATGATCCAGAACCTGCACAAGAACTACTCGTCGGAGTACATCGACGAGGAGTCCATTGGTACTGGTGATGGCTCGAAGTACGGCGGCGCGTCGCTGTCCAAGCTCTCGGCGACCCTCGCCTGGAAGCCGGTCCGTGCGCTCGACTCCGACGCCGGGTTCGTCGTGTCGATCACCGACGGGTCGCAGACGATCACCGACAACGGCTCCGGCGCGTTCACCGGGGACGGCACCGGGTCGATCAACTACACGACCGGTCGCGTGTACGACATCCTGTTCACCGCGGCCCCTGGGGTCGGGGACGACATCGTCGCCACCTACTGGTACAACAGCGAGCTGAACGACCAGATCCCCGAGGTCAACATCGAAGTGAGCCTGGAGACCGTGAAGGCCGGGAGCCGCAAGCTCCGCGCCCGCTGGTCGTCCGAAGCCACCGACGATTTCCGCAGCCTGCACGGTCTCGACGCCGAAGCCGAACTGGTGTCCGGCCTCTCGCAGCAGATGGGACTGGAGGTCGATCGCGAGATCATCAACGACCTCATGTCGCAGGCTGCCGAGTCGGACACGTACGACTTCACGCCCGCCGGCCAGACCGAGCTGGAAGCGATCCGTGGCGTCCTCACGATCATCTCGACGATGTCGGCGCAGATCCACAAGAACAACCTGCGGTCCGGCGCGAACTGGATCGTCACCAGCCCGAAGATCGGCGCGTACTTCGAGCAGCTCTCGACGCATGGCGACTTCTTGCCGGCGCTTGCCCAGAACCCGGCCCAGCCGTACGCGGGCGTGCAGCCCGAGCTTCGTCCGCCCAGCTGGGGCCCGATGACGAGCGACTTCGGCATCCAGTTGATCGGCACGCTCGCCCGGCGCTACCGCGTGTACATCGACCCGTACATGAGCGACGACAAGATCCTCATGGGGTTCAAGGGCAACAGCTACCTCGACGCGGGCTACGTCTACGCCCCGTACGTGCCGCTCCAGATGACCCAGACGTTCCAGGACCCGGACGACTTCTCGAACCGCAAGGGGCTCCGTACCCGGTACGCGAAGAAGATGCTCCGGTCGGGGAACTACGGCGTCATCACCGTCACGTTCCCGTAGCCGGCGAAGCCGCGTAGGTCGCGAGGGCGCTCCGGGAAGCTGGGGCGCCCTCCTGCGTTTGCGGGCACTCGTCGGAGTGCTACGATACGAGGACCAGGGAGTCGATGATGGCGTTGTACAAGCTGCACCCGAACCAGCCGCGGAATGGGGCGAAGATCTCGTACCGTGACGAAGCCGGCATTGCGCGCAAGCGCCATGTCCAGCACGGCGAGAAGCCGTTCGAGGGAGACTCCGCCCAGTTCGACAAGTGGGTGTCGGCTGGACTGCTCCTCCGGGTCCGCGAGTTGCCCTCTGGAGAGGTGCTGGTCGAGGATGGGGCGCGGGTCAAGGCCGCCATGCCGGAGCCGAAACGCGTGGTCCTGCACTCGACGAATCCGACGGCGACGCCGCCCAAGCCCGAGCCCGTGGCTGCCGCGAAGCCCGCTCCCGTCGCGGAGCCTGTCGCACCGAAGGCCGAGTCTGTTGGACCTGGAGCCAGCATCCCGCCCGAAAAGGCGATGGTCGGCGAGGAGGTCTCCGAAGAGGCGGTCGAGAAGGAGCTTGGCGAGACAACCGGAGAGGCCGCGCAATCGATTGCGCCGACCGGGAGTGGCGCTGGCGACACCACGAACGGCGGAGACGAGCCGCAGAGCGAGCCGTTCCCGCTGAACGCGACCGCGTGGAGCAAGGAGAAGTGGGTCCAGCAGGCGAAGCTCGCGGGCATCTCGCTCTCCGACGAGGAGCTGAAGCTCCAGAAGAAGGATCTCGCCGCCCTCATCCGGAGCCGTGGCGAGTAGTCACGACCACGGGGGTTCCGAATGGCGCGTCTGTCGAAGGACCGTGTGATCGAGAAGACGCAGCGGAAGCTCGGCTGGCCGCAGGTGTGCGTAGAGCTGTTGCCGGAGCACTTCGACGAGGCCATCGACGACACCGACCGGTGGTTCATGGCGTGGTTTGGCTCTGTGAAGGAGCAGACGGTGTCGTACGCCTCCGGCGAGCGTGAGGTGTCCGTCGTGGACGACTGCATGATCGTCATCGACGTGGCGCTACCGGCGAGGAACACCGACTACATGGCGCTGCTGAATCCGATGGCGTTCACCGACGGCGTGGCCCAGCTCCCGTTGCAGAGCACGCAGATCGGGCACGGCACGTACTCGGAGATCGAGCAACTGCTGGCGTACCAGGAGATGGGCGCCCGCATCCTCGGAGCAGAGCGCGAGTGGGAGTACGTCCGGCAGACCCGGAAGATCCGGATGTTCCCTGCGGCGGCGCCAACGTCGTCTGCTGGTACGCTGGTGTACTGGTACACGTCGAACGAGATCGACTACCGCACGATGACCCCGTGGGAGGAGCACCTGTACCTGCGCTGGATGGAGGCCGAGTGCAAGAAGACGCTCGGGCGCATCAGGAGCAAGTACGGAGAGGTGCCTGGCCCTGCCGGTCCCGTGTCGATGGACGGCGCCGAGCTGCTCGACGAGGCGAAGACCGCGATGGAAGAGCTGATGATCGAGGCGAAGGCCGCACCGATGCCGTTCGTGGCCGGGTAGCCATGTTCGTCTCCCTGCAAGAGCTGCACGAGGCTGCCAAGCGAACGCCAGGGTCGATGGACGAGGTGCCGTCGCAGCTTCGGCACTGCGTTGTTGCCGTGAAGGGAGAACGAGGGAAGTCAGCCACGGCGGCGTGGAGAATCTGCCGGGCGAACCTCGTGAAGACCGGCTACATGAAGTCCACAGCGGGTGGCCCGCCCGACAAGGCGAACATGCGGATGACCCAGAAGGGCACGCGCGCCAACATGCGGCACTCGATGGAGAAGGACGTGGACAAGAAGAACGCGAAGTTCGCTGGCGCTGCGGCCAAGATCAAGTTCTGATGGAGGGCGTGATGGACCGCAACCGCTATGCCCGACTCCGGCTCGTTCCCGACGAGGTCGTGCAGGCCGTGGCGGAGGCCGCTGACGCCGACGACTCCGATGTCCAGCTGGAGGCCGTGTCCGACCGGTTCGCGGTGAGGCTCTCGCAGATCCGCGAGATGGCGGGCAAGCAGGTGGACGAGGACAACCCGTGGCACCGCGCCGACGGGAAGTTCGGCCATGCCCCGAGGGGAAGCTGGAGCTTCCAGTTGCGCCGTCGCGCGAAGAAGATGCCGCACAAGGCGTCGGATGGAAAGAAAGGTCCGAAGTCGAAGAAGCCGTGCGGACGCGTAGCCCGCGCCCACGGACTCGATGTTCGATGCTCGGAGGGCTTGACGCTCGACGACCTTCGGTGTCTGATGGAATCGAAACCGCCCACGGAGTGAGCAAATGGCTTCCAAGTACTTCC
>SXGT01614402.1_pt1 | contig 137405 bp, 128 predicted proteins | sample 3176221 | NCBI WGS metagenome assembly SXGT01 (sample SAMN11356862, study PRJNA531348) | freshwater metagenome | isolation source: freshwater sample F1-120 | place: China: Fuxian Lake, Yuxi | collected 2017-12-25 | reverse complement strand
GGTTACCAAGTCGAAGTTCGACGACCTCTACGGCTGCCGACACAGTTGCGTCGACGGAATCATGCGCGCGACCGATGTGATGCTCGCGGGCAAGGTCGCGCTTGTGCTTGGATATGGCGATGTCGGAAAGGGCTGCTGCCAAGCGCTGCGCGGGCAGGGTTGTCGCGTCAAGGTCACGGAGATAGATCCGATCTGCGCGCTGCAGGCGTGCATGGAAGGTTACGAAGTCGTCACGCTTGAGGAAGTCGTCGACTCCTGCGACCTCTTTGTCACGGCAACGGGAAATCGTGATGTCATCACGACCGAGCACCTCAAGCAGATGAAGGACAAGGCGATTGTCGCGAACATTGGCCACTTTGACAATGAGATCGAAGTGGCGGGTCTTTCGAAGATCAAGGGCGCTCGAAGAGTGAATGTGAAGCCACAGGTGGATGAGTGGGTGTTGCCCAACGGCAATTCGATCATCGTCCTTGCTGAAGGACGACTCATGAACCTCGGTTGCGCGACAGGACACCCGAGCTTCGTCATGAGCGCGAGCTTCACGAATCAAGTGCTCGCGCAATTGGAGATCTTCAAGAACTACTCGCGCCTCGGTCGCAGCGTTTCGACGCTTCCCAAGGAGCTCGATGAAGAAGTTGCGCGCTTGCACCTTGGGAAGTTGGGCGCCAAGCTCACCAAGCTGACCAAGAAGCAAGCGGAGTACTTGAGCCTCCCAGTCGAAGGCCCGTTCAAGAGTTCGCATTACCGTTACTGATGCATCCAACGGGACGCCCTGAATTCGCGATTCCTCACGAGCCCGCGCCCCGCGCGGGCTCGTGTGTTTCATTCAGCGCCGACGGCGTGCGGGTACGCTTTCCGCATGGATATTCTCATCCTAGGTGGCACTGGTTTTCTTGGTCCGCATCTGGTCGAGCTCGCACTGTCCAAGGGTTGGAATCTCACGCTGTTCAATCGCGGCAAGACGGACCCAACGCTCTTCGCCGACGCTCAATACAAGAACATCGTGCAACTCCGCGGCAATCGAGATCCCAACAAGGATGAAGGGTTGAAGTCGCTTGAGGCCGAAGTTGCCGCGCGTGTGAAGGATGGGCGCACGTTTGATGCTGTCATCGATAATTCAGGGTACTTCCCGCGTATCGCGAAGGCGTCCGCTGAACTTCTCGCGCCAGTCACACAGATGTACCTCTTCGTGTCCACGATTTCGGTGTACACCGACAACTCCATCGCGCCCGACGAGTCGACACCGGTGGGGACGATTGAAGATGAAACGACCGAAGCGATCACCGGCGAGAGCTACGGCCCGCTGAAGGCACTCTGCGAGCAGGCGGCCGAGCGCGCGTGTGTTGGGAAGACCGCGGTTGTCCGACCAGGCTTGATCGTTGGTCCTGGCGACGACAGTCTTCGATTCACCTATTGGCCGGCGCGTATCGGTGAGGGTGGCAAAGTCCTCGCGCCCAAACAAGCGCACCCCTACGAATCACGCGTCCAGTTCATTGATGTTCGTGATCTCGCGCAGTTCATGCTGAAGCTGGTCGAGGACGGTCACACAGGTACTTACCTCGCGAATGGACCTGCGGGTCCGCTCTCAATGGAGGAGATGCTCGCGGGCGTGAAGGCATCGGTGTCTGACAGCGTTGAGTTTGTGTGGGCCGATGAAAACTGGCTGCTCGAGCAAGGGGTTGGACCTTGGATGGGCATGCCGCTTTGGATTCCAGAGGGCAAAGAGAACGCAGGCGTCGGTCGATCAAACTGTGCGAAGGCGATCGCGCATGGGCTGACCTTCCGTCCGCTCGCACAAACGGCGGCTGACACACTCGCCGACTTTGAGAAGCAACAATCGAAGCGCGCCACGCCCGTCGCGTGGGGCAGTGGTCGCGCGCCGGGAATCTCGCGCGAGCGAGAAGCGGAGCTCATTGCAGCTTGGTCCGCTCGCGCGCTTTCAGTTCCCGAGGGCGCGTCGCCGCCCGCTTCACCAACGGCGACTCCATGAGCGATTCGCAACCGCGTACAGGATTGCGCCTCGTGATGACGGGCCTCGTGCTCGCAAGCATTGTCGTCGTCGGCGGATTCCTTCTCCAGCGAGCGCCCGAGGATGCAGAGCCGAACGCTGCGAACGAGGCACGGCCGACAGTGCGCGCGCCGCGAGAGGTCGGAGGCGCACGCGCTCCTAGTCAACCCGCTGTCGTCGAAGCACGACCATCGCATCTCTCCTTAGGAACGCGAAGTCCCTGCGAAGGCGCGGTGCGCACGGAAGTCGAACTGTTCAATCGAGGCGAAACGCCCGCGAGTATTGACGGATGGTTGGTCAGTTCAAGCGCCATCATCGTCGATGCGCAGCCTGGCTTCACGCTCGCCGCGGGCGAGAGTTGCAAGGTCGAGCTTCGGGTTTCGCCGTGGAGCTTTGGTGTGAATGCGCAGCGCGTGGAGTTTCGCGTCAAGGACTCGGCGAGTGTTCGTGTTGGCGTGGATTGGGAAGTGCAAGCGGCGATCTGGGCGAAGCCATCGCTCATCGTTCGACCAACAGGCAACCGACCGCGCCGCGTGGTACTCGAACGCATCGGCGTGGACGGAGCGTTTCTTCCCGAACCATTCACGGTGTTGAGCGTTTCTCCACTTGTTGCGTTCGTCGATGACGCCGCTCCGGCGGAGCCCGGCGTCGCGACGTTACTGGTTGACTTTGCGGCGATCGACGAGATTGCGGCGCATGCGACCAAAGAGGACCGCGCGTTCACTTTCGGCGCCGCGGGGCGATGGAAAACACTTGAGATCCTCGTGCGAACAGATTGCGGCGCGTGCCCAGAGCTTCATCTGTTCATACGCAATCACTGACGCGGTTGTGCGCGAGCTGCTCCGGCTTCAGATCTCGACAAGCATCGTGACTGCATTTCCGCCACCGAGGCAGAGCGAGCAGATACCGCGCTTTCCGCCGGTGCGGGCGAGTTGATGGAGCAGCGTGACAAGCACGCGTGCGCCGCTCGCGCCGATCGGATGCCCAAGGGCAACACCGCCACCGCAGATGTTCAACTTCGATTCTGGAATGCCGAGCGGTTTGATATCCGCGAGAACTTGACCCGCGAATGCCTCGTTGAGTTCGAACAGGTCAATGTCGGCAACCGTGAGGTTGTGCTTCGCGAGCATCGCTTCGATGCCAAGTTTCGGTGCGAAGAACAACTCCTTCGGTGATGTGCCCGCCGTGTTCGCGTCGATGATTCGCGCCATCGCCTTCGCGCCTGTCTTGTGCAAGCCGGCTTCACTCATCACGAGGACGGCGGCGGCACCGTCTGAGATTTGGCTCGCATTTCCGGCCGTCGCAGTTCCATCTTTGCCAAAGGCGGGTTTCAGTTTGCCGAGGCCTTCCGCGGTGGTGTCGGCGCGAATCCCCTCATCCGCATCGACGCCAACCTTCGCGAGGCACTGCTCCGCTGTTAACGGAACGATCTCTGCTTTAAAGTGTCCGGCTTGTGTTGCAGCCGCGGCGCGCTGATGGCTCTGTGCAGCAAATCGATCTTGCTCTGCGCGTGAGACGCCTTCGCGCGCGGTCAAGAAATCGCAGGCGCATCCCATCGCCCATTTCTCGAAGGCACAAGTCAATCCATCGTTGGCCATGTGATCTTGCATCGTCCCTGGCCCGTACTTCACGCCGTTTCGAAGGTGCATCATGTGCGGTGCGAGATCCATGCTTTCGATGCCACCTGCGAGAACCACATCGTTGTCGCCAGCCCGAATGGACTGAGCGGCTTGCATGACTGCTTGCAATCCGCTTCCGCAAACCTTGTTGACCGTCACGGCGCTCACGGAGTTGCTCAAACCTGCGAGCAACGCGACCTGGCGCGCGGGGTTTTGACCGACGCCGGCTTGCAGAACATTTCCCATGATGCACTCATCGACATGCGCGAGGGCAGAAGGCACTTGTTCGAAGAGCGTGCGCGCGACGTAAGAACCGAGGGTTGGCGCGGGGACCTTCGCGAGGCCACCCATGAACTTTCCGATCGGGGTGCGGCGGGCGGCGACGATGTACGCGGCGGGACGGTTGTTCGACATGAGGTGCCTTGAGGTCGCTGAGGTGGAATGACTTCCGAGTGGGAAGGGTTGAGACAGGTAGAATCTGAGGGGCGGCAATCATAGCCGCGGCGCCTCGGACCGAACTGCACCCGCTTGCTGGAGCACAGCCCTTTATGACTGAAAATTTGATGAGTTTGCAGAGCCACATTCTGGTGGAGGAGTCGAAGCACCAAGGCGCGAGCGGCGATTTCACTTGGATCATCTCTGCCATTTCACTCGCGGCAAAGTCCATCGCGAATCACGTTCGAAGGGCGCGGCTCGAGGGCGTCCTCGGCGATGCTGGGGCATCCAATGTTCAAGGCGAGAAACAGCAGACGCTTGATGTGCTGTCGAATGAGATTTTGATGCGATGCCTCGGAACGCGCGCCTCGATTGCCGTCCTTGCAACAGAAGAGTCTGAGCATCCATCGATTCTTCGCCGTGGTGTTGATGGCGGGAAGTACTGTGTGCTGTTCGATCCGCTTGATGGCAGTTCGAATCTCGACACGGGCGTTGGAGTCGGCACGATCTTTTCAATCTTGCGAAACATCCCGACGGAGAAGGACGGCGAGCGAACCGTTTGCCAGGCGGGGCGGGAGCAAGTCGCGGCGGGCTATGTGCTTTATGGAAGCTCGACGATCTTTGTGCTGACAACAGGCAACGGTGTGGATCTGTTTGAACTCGATCCGTACATCGGCTCCTTCTTACTCGTGAAGAAGGGCGTGCGTATTCCAGAGCTGGGCAAGACCTATTCCATCAATGAGGCATATTCAGCGCAGTTCTCGCAGGGATACCGCGACTACTTATCATGGGCGCATGAGAACGGATATTCCTCGCGCTACATCGGATCGATGGTCGCGGACATCCATCGCACGCTCTTGACCGGCGGCGTGTTTCTCTATCCTCCAACGACAAAGAACCCAGAGGGCAAGCTGCGATATCTCTACGAGGCGAGTCCGATGGCCTTTCTGATGGAGCAGGCGGGGGGGTTGGCATACTCGGGATCTACGCCCACCCTCGACATTCAGCCTCAACGATTGCACCAACGGGTTCCGGTGCTCCTCGGATCCAAGCATGAGGTCGAACGCGTGTTGTCGTTCCTCGGATGAAATGGACGCGTTTCGCGCACGGTTTGTGACAAATGGCACGAATGGGAAGACGCCTACTCCTCGCGAAATGCACTGATTTGGGTCGACACAGAGAGCGGGCGTCGTGATACTGCACGGACCACAAGTGGTTGGTGGAGTCCCCGACGGCAGGTTGGTTCGAAGTGGTGAAAGAGTCGTTGAGTTGCAATTGTGTTCTCTCTGTTGAACCGCAACAAGTCGTTGCGGAATTCCAAGAGGAGGTTCCGATGGCGCTAGCGCATGGACATCACATCACGACGCATGACACGGATTCCAAATCAGGTGGCGCGACCCTCACTCCAACGACAGCGATCGAAGCTGCCAAGGAGCGTGCATCGCGACGCCTCCGATCGCACCGTTCAACGAAGGCTTCGGACGCAGGAGTTTGGACAGCGTCGCTGTTTCTCGGATTGATCGCGGGACTCATGCCAGCTTGGTTCATCGGGTTCGCGACGCTCTTACAGCGACCCGTTGCCGAGGCACACCTCGCGCTTCCCGCAAGTGCCTTGACTCTGCTTTCGATCGGCGCACTCGCCACGCTCGCTGCAGCGCGTTGCGCAGTGCTGCTTACCCACGCCCCGCGTGTGGAGCGAGGTTCTGAAGGAAGCACGCTGCGCTGGATTTCCATCGCAACCGCGGGGATCGCGGTGACCTTTGTGCTTCTCGCATCGCTCTCGCCGGAACGACTCTCCGGCGGCGTGTTGAGTGCGATTGCGGCAGCTTGCCCAGCAATCGTCATGGGAGTCTTGTGTCACGAGATGGCGGTCGCTGCGGGACGCCACGGCGCAGGCAGAGTTGCGCATCCAACATGCGCGATGTGGATCGTGCTCGGCGGTGCAACGGCCTTCGCGCCCTTGCTCTTTGAGGAAGGTGGAGCGGTAGGACCTCTTGCGACGCTCAGCGCCTGCGCAGCACTCTTGACAGCATTTGTGTCGGTGCGAACTTGGTATCGCAACGAGGGCTATGCGGTCACGCATTAGCGTTCCGCGAGTCCCCTGAGAGCCTGCGCTACCATCGGCGTCGTACGGATGGAGCGCGCGCCGATTGCCGAGTGATTCGAAAATTTTGCATGTCGTCGGATCGATGATGATCGATCGAGTGGTTCGCGTTGCTCGCATCCCTCGATCGGGCGAGACCGTGACGGCGAATGCAACGCAAGTCCATGCGGGTGGCAAGGGTGCGAATCAAGCTGCCGCGGCGGCGAAGTGTGGGGCGCGCGTGCGCATGCTTGGGAGAACGGGTGAAGATGGGCGCTGCATCGTCGACGCACTGCGAAGTGCCGGTGTCGACACGAGTGCAGTTTCGACAGCAGACTTCGCGAGTGGACATGCGACCGTGATGGTCGCGCAGAGCGGTGAAAATGCGATCGTCATTGCACCGGAAGCAAACGCGCGTTTGTCGATCGCAGCGATCGAGGAGTTTCTGTCGGTCGCGCACCCTGGCGAACGGCTTCTGTTGCAAAATGAGTGCGCGTTGCTCACAGAGACGATTGCGCTCGCGTCTTCGCGCTCTCTCAGCGTCTGGTTGAACGCGGCACCGGTGGATGCGTCGCTCGGCCGCTTGCCGCTTGAGCGACTCGCAGGATTGATCGTGAATGAACATGAAGCTGAGGCGTTGACCGGAGCCTCGAATCCGGGTGTGGCGCTAGATGCGCTCGCCGCGCGTGTCTGTGATGGACTTGTATTGCTCACGCTTGGTGCCCATGGCGTCGTTGCCGCACGAGGCAAAAAACGATTTGCGCATCGGGGCTTCGTCGTGGACGCGCTCGACACGGTTGGATGTGGGGACGCTTTCATTGGAGCGTTTCTTGCTGCGATCGGCGACAACGCTTCACTCGAGCTTGCATTGGCTCGCGGCAACGCGGCCGGTGCACTCACCGCGACACGAGGTGGTGCCATTCCTGCCCTGCCATCGAAGCAGGAAGTCGATCTGGCGGCGGCATCTCCAGAGGGCACTCGTCTTCCCGCTTCGCTCTTGCGCGCGTCATCGGGCGCGGATTCCGCAGGGGTTCGCGGGTGTCGGCTTTGATATCATTTGCGCCCTTCGCAACTGATACGAGAGAGATGCACTATGGCCATTCCGCAAGACGCAGCGACCTCCACGACGCAAGTCATTCTTCCACGCAACTCGAACCAAGCACTCGGCATCGGGCGGTTCGCGATTGACTTCGTGTCGGGCAAGCTCGGAGCGCCTGCGCCCGCGGTCTTCGAGCGAACGACGATGTTCCATACGGACGCGGTCTTATGCGGTCTCAGTGCGATCGCGCTGCGCACAAATGCGCCGATCATCCTCCGCCAAGAAGCCGCGGAGTATCCCAATGCAAAGGGCGCTCCAGTGTTTGGATCGTCGCAACGAGTCGCGGCGGAGAAGGCAATTGTTGCCAACTCGAATGCCGTCCGCGAGTGGGACTCCAACGGCACCAACTTTGGATTCAATCCGATCCTCGGCCACACGGCGGGCGAGTTTGGTCACAATGATTTCTATCCCGTTGCGATCGCGGCCGCGCAGCAGGCAGGGCGGGATGGAGCCTTCGCGCTACGGGGCATGATCGCGATCGACGAGATTCGCGGGCGGCTTGCTGAGGTCTTCTCGCTCAAGTCCTACCGCATCGATCATGTCGTCCACGGCGCCATCGCGAGTGCAGCGGTGTACGGTGCGATGCTCGGTGCAACTGCTGAGCAGATTGAGAGTGCGATCGGGATGACTGTTGCGCACTACATTCCATGGCGCGCGATTCGCGCGGGAAAGCAACTCTCAGATTCGAAGGGGGCGTCAGCCGCGATCTCGACAGAAGTCGCCGTGCTTTCCATGATGCGTTCGATGCGTGGGTTCATGGGTCCACGCGACATCTTCCGTAACCCCGAGTGCGTATTCCGCCAGTTTGAGAAGACCAACGGCGACAGTCCATTCGATCTTGTGCTCTCTCATTCGGGCGCGGATTTTGCAGTGATGGGCATGCACTTCAAACTCGGTCTCTACGAGCACCAATCGGCGGGCGCGCTGCAAGGATTGCTCACGCTGCTTCGCACAAATCCTTCCATTCTCGCGAAGCATGAAGAGATCGCCAAGATCGGAATCGTTGCATATGAACCAGCATTCGGCATCATTGGCGATCCTGCGAAGCGAGACCCCAAGACGAGGCAGTCGGCCGACCACTCGATGGTCTACATCGTGTCGACACTGCTCCGGAAGGCGATCGCACTGAGCGGATCAGCAGGATCCACCACCTTTGGTCCGTGCGATGATTGCTATTGGAAATCGCTCATGCTGGTGCCGCACGACTATGCGCCTGACGCGATTTCTCACCCTGTGACTCGCTCACTCATGCAGAAGTTCGAGTTCACACATGGCGGCGCGGAGTACGACCGGCGCTATCCGGATGGCATCCCGACCTCGTTGACCATTCACATGAAGGATGGGACGACCTACGACTCCGGTCTGGTGATGTATCCAGCGGGACACGCGCGGAACACGACTGCGGATCTCAAGGGGATTCTTCGAAAGAAAGCAGAGAATCTGGGTCGACTCGCGTCCGATGACTATCAGCCAATCGTTGATCGCTTCGATCGCCTCGCGTCCCTGTCTCCTCGTGAGTTGGCGTCGATCTACGATTTCTCGATCGCCGACCGTGGCAAGTTTGAGTGAGTGGATTTCATGACAGCACCCTTCAAGGTTGGAACAAGCAATCCGCAGCTGCGCGCCAAGATTCGTGCTCGCTGCGTTGCTTGTCGTACGGAGTCGGCCGCGGAGGTCGCACTCTGTCCGCGCTGCGCGAAGCCGAACGAACTCTATTGCGCTGGCTGCTTGCGTGCAGTCGAGCGACCCGACGACTCGATGGGGGCGCATTGCGCGCATTGCGCGGCGGTCGCGTGGTCTGTCGGAGCGTCCCTGCGTGCGCGCGTGCTCGCGGAGTTAGGAACACCCGAGTCTTCAGCGCGTGATGTTGCCGCGCTTCGCGCACGATTTGCGTCGCTCGCGGCCCAGTTTTCGCTCCCCGCGCGCGTGACTGCCTTCATTGCGCCGGCTGCGCCGAAGTGGGAACTGGTCCCTGCGTCGCATCGAGCTGCGCTCCGCACTCGATTCGACGAGGTCATGATCGCTGATGCTCAAGTGCGACGAGAAGTCGAGTCCGCGATGCGCGGAACGATCAATTTCGATACTCGCATCGCCGCTGCGTGCGATGCTGCTGACGCGGCGCGCGCAACGCTCGTCGAGTGGGACGGGATGCTCGTGGAGGTTCGCGATCAAGCTCGCCTCGAGGCGGCACTGGCAATCTATGCGGAGTCCATTCGAAGCGCTCGGCAGATGCTCGAACGGTTGAAGGAGCGCGACCTGTCGCGCGCACTCGATCTTGATGCGGCGCGGGCGCGAGCGCTCGTGGCATTCAAAGCTTGAACCAGGGCAGTCAACGAGTCGGCGTGTCCACCGCGGTGGACGCCGTACGAACATCACCGATTGTGTAGTAACACTTTGGATCGCACGCGCGCGCGATTCGCACGATGTCGGTGACGCGCTTGCGCTCGCCGGCAACGAAGAGCATCGACACGGGTCCATCCTTGCCTCGACCATCGAACTCCGTGACACCAAAACCATCCGCGCGCAACTGCTCCGCCATGACGCCGCCGACCTTCGAGAAGATCCGCACGACCTGATTCCCGAGTGCGAAGTACGCCTCGATCCAGATGCCGACCCAATTGCCACTTGCAAATCCCACCGAGTACGGAATTGCGAACCATGCATGATCCTTCACCGTCGCGAGCACTTCGCTGACGACGAGCACCCACACGAGAACTTCGAAGAATCCGAGGACCCATGCGAGCCCGCGGCGACCTTGGATCACCGCAACAGTACGGAACGTCGAGAGTGAGACATCGATGATGCGTGCCACGACGATGGCGATAGAGATCAAGGTGACGGTGAGGTACCCAGGATCGGTGGCGTTGAGAAAGGTCGAGAGCATGAGGGGGCGAATGGTAGGCGCGCAATCGACGCGCGTTGGTCCGTGTGCTGCGCAGAATCTAGCTCTGTGGGGAGGTGAGATGGAGCGTGGCGCGATGAGTCCGGAGCAGTCGGATAGGCTTTGGCTTCGTCCTTCACGATCTCCGAGTCACTGATTTGAGTGCACTTATGACACCCGAAACTGCTTCCGCGTTCAAACAACTCCATCAAGCGAGCCTTGCTCCAAACACGCTCGATCTCAAGACCAAGGAACTCATCGCCATCGCGTGCGGCGTCTCGCGATTGTGTGAAGGATGCATCGTGCATCACACCAAGGCGGCGAAGGCCGCGGGCGTGACACTCCAGGAACTCCACGAGGCACTCGATGTGTGCACGCTCATGAATGGCGGCCCTGCGACCGTGTATGGGAAGAAGGCCCTCGAAGCCTTCGGCGCGTGAGCCGTTCAATGCAAGTGCTGTGAGTCGCGTTACGCGAATAGGCCATCGAGGAGTTCGATGACGCCTTTGCCCTGGGTGGCGATCGTCTCGAAAATCTTGCGACCACTCGCGATGTCGAGCAACTCACGAACGAGCTTCGCCTCTCCTGCGTGGTCCGCCTTGTTGACGACGAAGACATCGGCGATTTCGAGAATGCCCGCCTTATCCATTTGCACCGAGTCGCCCATGCCAGGGACCACAACGACTGCCGTGCGATCCACGAAGTTGCGAATGGCAACATCGTTTTGACCCGCACCGACTGTTTCGACGATGAGTTTGTCGTAACCAGCGCCGCCGATGAGGTGGATGATCTCGTTGAGCGTGCGGTAGTCCTCGCCGACGATTGCGAGCGAGCGATAGAAGATCCCTTCATCCACTGCATTGAAGTCGACTCGCAGCCGATCACCGAGCAGTGCGCCGCTCGTAATCGGACTCATCGGATCGAATGCGACGACTGCGATCCGCTCACCGCGGCGCACGGATTCGCTCGCCATCGCCGCGACAAGCGTGCTCTTTCCAGCACCCGGGGAACCGGTGATTCCGACAACTTGCTTCGGTCGACGTTTGTTCGCTGCCGTTGACATCCCTGCGTGCGCAATCGAGATATTGCGAGCGAGCGCCGCCGCGGGATGCGCGTTGGGAGGAAGCGGGACGTAGGGCTTCACGGCGGCGTGCACACTTCCCACGATCTGTTCAAGGCCTGTTCCAGTGTGAAAAACCTGCGCGACCCCTGCAGACACAAGTTTCGGGACATCCTCCTGCGGGATGATGCCGCCGACATTCACGACCATGTCAGGTCGACCCACTTTCGCGCATTCCTCAATGAGTCGTGGAACGAGGACAAGGTGCGAATTGGACATCATCGAGGAGGCGATGCAATCGGCGTCCTCGTCGCGCGCGCTGATGGCGAGACTTCGCGGGGTCTGCCAGAGACCGCTGTAAATCACATGAATCCCAGAATCGCGCATGAGGCGCGCGATGAGTTTTACGCCGCGATCATGTCCGTCGAGCCCCATCTTCCCGAGCAGGACGCGTGGGCGATGACTGAGGGTGTTGCAGCGATCGAGTTTTTCGATCGGGGTCGTAGGTTCGGTGAGAGCACGCATGGCGAGTGAGTTGGGCAGCGAGGAACCGCGTCGAGAGGCAAATCATGACTCCGTCGGAGTCTCCGCTTCGTCGTCTTTACGGGAGGCAGCGAGTTTACGCTTCGCTTCTTGCGCCGCAAGTTTCTTGACATCTCGCGCCTCGATCGTCCAACTTTCTGGCTCGAATCGATGCGCGATGGCGCCAATGATGAGGTGTCCGTTGCGGAACCAATAGTCATCGATGGTGATCGGCAACCGGTTTTCCACTTCAATAGAGGCGACGGACTTACTCATCCACCGCGACATGTCGATGCCTTTGATCTGGTCCGGCGGAAAGGTCCCCTCGGCGGTGTGGAGCGTCCCATCATCATCAAGTTTGAAGAACCGTTTCGATTTGGACCAGAGCATCCACGGGAAGTAGGGCGTGCCGAGCACGCCGCAGCCGATCACGAAGAGCCAAAGTTGCACGGCGCGGTCGTACGCTCCAACGGGAGTTGGCGCCTCCGCGAACTTCGCTGCGAGTTCGGCCTTCACTTCGTTGTAGCGCTTTGCGTCATCAACTCCGAGCGGGATTGCCCGTGCTTTCGCCTCAAAGGCATCCTTTGCGCTGCTCAGTTCGGTGAAACTCGTGAACGCCGCTTCCTGTTCGGGGATCGTGACCCAGTAGTCATAACCACCCCAAATGCCGAGGCCGAGGCACGCCACCGTGTAGGCGACATGGATGAGCTTTTGACGGGGTTGGATCGATGTTTCGATGGGCATAGGGAACTTCCGGAAACGCTTACTGTAGAGGATCGACCAACTTCGTTGCGTCGCTTGCGGGAAGTCCCTTACCCTGCGGTGATTACGCGGATTTGCCGCTGCGGGTCACGAGCACTTCTCGGCTAGTATTCATGACTGTTACGCTGCTCGCGCGCCGCCGTCCTCGGCTCGGGTGCGGGCACTGTCCTTGAGGAACTCTCGACATGATTGTGCACATTCCTGATGATCTCACCGGTCTCGTCAATGAAGCGAAGGCGGGTAATCGTGCGGCTGCAGAACAGGTGTGGCAGTGCGTGTACGAGGAGTTGCGATCGACGGCTCGCCGCATGCTTGGTGCTCCGAAGCTCGGCGCGATCGATCAATCCGGACCCACGACGCTGATTCAAAAATCCTTCCTCGACTTCTTCGCGAAAGAGGCGCCGGGTAAAGAGTGGGACACGCGGGCAGAGTTCTTTGGTGCTCTCGCGAAGGCGATGATGCGCTTCCTTGTCGATCACCGCAAGACCATCGGCGTGGCGACAGGTGGCGGCGTGTATAGAACGATTCCACTCGGATTTGACGCACCGACGCTGCAACGATTTGACGATGCGGTGTCGGCCGCGGACGAGAGCTTGCTCGCGTCGATCGCGGACCTCGAGCAAGTGCATCTGATCGCCTCGCAAGTGGTTGCGCTCCGTTACATCTGTGGGCTCTCGATCGAGCAGGCCGGTGAAGCCCTAGGCATTCGTCCTCGCACGGTGAGTAAGCACTGGAATTTTGCGCGCTCATGGCTGCGCCGCGACTTCGCGAGAAGACTTGGAATCACGGGCGAACTTCCGGATGTCTCGCCTTACGCCTCGTAGTCGCGAGTCGCGGGCAATGCTGCGCATCTGCTCAACCGCTGGCGATTCATCCGATAGAACGAGGGACGCCCGGAGTCCGAGGCTTTGACGCGAGTTTCTCCCATTGAGCATCTCGGACGAATCTCCAGCAGCGCCCCGCGAGCCGTCGAAGGTGCCGCTCTCTATTGCCGATGTGGAAACGGCGCTCGACGATTGTGTGCGAAAGCCTGCGGCCGAACGCATTGCGTATCTCGAACGCGTGTGGGCGGATCGACCGGAGATCGTGGAGGAAGTGCGTTCGCTGCTCGAATTCCTGCCAGATCCTGAGTGCTTTGAGGATCTCCCGCCCGCGATCGATGAGGATCTCGCGCGCGTTGGGTCGAGTGTCGGTGCGTTCCGATTGGAGTCTCTCATTGGCCGAGGGAGCACAGGCGCCGTGTATCGAGCGGAGCAGAGTTCCCCCGCGCGCCGAGTGGCGGTGAAACTCTTACGGCGTGAGTTCGCCGGACCGAGTGCGCTTCGTCGATTCAAACGCGAAGGGGAGTTGTTGGGGCGGCTGAATCACCCAGCGATCGCGCGCATCTTCGCGATGGGTGTGGAACAAGGGCAAGGCATTTCCGAGCCCTACATTGCGATGGAACTCATCGAAGAGGCGCGCACGATAGACGCGTGGTGGCGCGCGGAAACAGCCCCATCACTGAAGGACCGAGTGGAAGTGTTTGCGACGCTTTGCGACGGCGTGCATCACGCGCACCTTCGCGGCATCGTGCACCGAGATCTGAAGCCGGCGAATGTGCTGTTCGGTCGAGATCAGACGCCGCGATTGGTCGACTTCAGCATCGCGCGAACGACAGGAGAGGGCGCGCGCGAGGAAACGCTTTCCACTCGCGTCGGCGCGATCGTTGGAACACTTTCTTACATGAGTCCTGAGCAAGTCTCTGGATCGATCGACAAGATAGACGCGCGAACGGATGTGTACGCGCTTGGTGCGCTGCTCTACGAATTGCTCTCCGGAGTCCGTGCCTGCGATGTGGATCAACTTCCGTTGCACGAAGCGGCCCGCGTCATCTGCGTCGTCGGCCCGCGCGCGCTCAGCGCACACGCACGCACCTTGCGCGGGGATCTCGAGACGATCGTTGAGAAGGCCATGGCGAAGGAGCCTGACGCGCGATACGAGTCGGCTGCGGCGCTTGCGGCAGATCTTCGTCGATTCGTGCGAGATGAAGCGATCCTCGCGCGTCCACCGAGTCGCATCGCGACGGCGCGCCGATTCGTTCGCAAACATCGCGTTGGTGTCGCCGTGACGGCGCTGATCTGTGCGGCGATTGGTCTCGGCTACGCATCGAGCGTTGCAGCGAACGCACGAACAGCTCGCGCGCTCTATCTCACGAGTCTTGCGCGTACAGAGCTTCTCGCCGAACTCGGCGAGTCGGTTGCGGCTTCCGAGGTACTCGCGCGAACACCGCGAGAAGAGTGGACATGGGTGCATCGCGCGCTCGACCGCGCGCTCGACGACAGGGCGCTCGCACTTGACCTCCCGCCAAGCTCCATGCCGCGGGCGCTGGCGATTGCGCCTGAGGCTCACGGTGCAGTCTGTTCGGCCGGAACGGAAGTGCAGTTCGTCAACCTCGCGGATCTCTCAAAGTTCGGCGCGATTCGGTTGCGCGCGCCTGTGACGACGCTTGCGATGCGACCGAACGCGAGTCGCGCATTCGCCGGTTGCTCCGATGGAAGTGTTTGGGAACTCGACACGACCGAGAGTGGCAGCCTGAACGCGCCGATCTTGATCGGGGAACTTTCGTCAGCTGTGACCTCCGTCGCGATTTCGCCAAGTGCATTGCAATTGCTCGTTGGGACCGAAGCCAGCGGAGTCGAAGTGTTTGATCTTCAACAGCACACGCACGCAACGCTCGCGCTTCCCACTGCGCTGGCGGCTGACGCAGGCAGAATCGCTTCTATCGCGTGGGAACCCAATGGCGCGTCAGCGCTGATCGTCAGCGCGAGCCACGGCGTTGTGCAGTGGTTTCCGCAGGGAGAGCGTGCCGAACTCATCGTCGACTGCAAGACTGGCGCAGTCTCCGTCGCATGGAGTCCTTCTGGCGATCGATTTGCGTATGCGGTCAACATGGAGATTTTTTTCGCGGATGCTGCGACGAAGATCCCACAGCGCCTTCTGAGCATCCGACATCCCATCCGCGCGCTCGCGTTCAGCCCCGATGGTCGAGCGATCGCGTCGGTCGGACACGACGCGCGCCTCCATGTGTTTGATCTGTACGGCAGCCCGATCGCTACTCGGTTTAGTCCTGACGGGCCGCAATCGAGTGTGCAATGGGTCGATGATGACACCGTGATCACTGCGGGTGCTGGCGTGGCGACATGGGAATTGGTCGAACCATTTCCACGCATCGTGCTCCCATCGCGCGATGACGGGACGCGAGGACGCAGTTCAGCTTGTTGGTTGACGCCGCACCGCATTCGGTTCATCGACGAGCATGGTGTCGCGATGGATTGCAGCATGATCTCGCCGCCCCAAAATGTCGCGCGAGGTTCAATCTTTGAGGATGGTTGCGCGACAGCGATGAGCCGTGATGGCCGTCGCGGCGCGATCGCGATTCCCGCCGGAGGGATCGCGTTCATAGAGCCCAATGGCGATCGAACCCCTTGTCTTGGTGAAGGGAACTTCGTGCATCTCGCGTTCAGTCTCGACGGCGCACGCCTCGCGGCGACCGATCGCGAGGGCGCCGTTTGGTTGATCGAACTTTCGAACTGCAGCGTCATTGCGCGGTGGACTCCGAGCCACGGCGAAGCTGCCGTTGCGGCGACTTGGATTGACAGGATGACGCTGCTCACTTCAAGTTCGCAGCACAACATGCAACTGCAACTTTCCGCGGATGGCGCGGCGAACCTGCAGTCAGGGCGAACGGGATTCTTCGGTCAGTCACGCATCGTGCGTGGCGGTGCGCAGAACTACTACGCCGCCAGTGACGAGGCGACGATCGAGGAACTGCATCGCGATGGCTCGATTGTTCGCCGATATGCAGGAGGTCCGGGGGGATCACTCGCAATCGCAGAGAGCCCCAACGGCCTCTTGCTCGCCACTGGTGGTCGAGATGGACGAGTTCATCTCTTTGAACGCGCGACGCAGGATGAACTCGCGTCATTTCCAACTGTCGCGGATGCGGTTGTCATGCTTGAATGGGCGCCCGATGGCATGGCGCTCCTCGTGACCGGGGACGAGGGGAGCCTTGAAGTGATCGACTCCAAGTCGTTGCGCAATCGCTATGCAGAACGCCTGCTATGGCTTGAGTGAGTCAGCGCGGCACGACAGGAGCACCGCAGTACTCTCGTTCGCGCAGCAGTTTCTCTCGCTTCATCACAATACCGTTTGGTCGGACGATCGCTTCGTCGCCGATGTCGACTCCATAAAACACGACCGTCTGCTCCCCGACACTAGCCCGCGCGCCAACTCGGAGGTGATCGATCTTCAGGATGCGATCTTCAAAGCTGTGCGCTTGGAACTGGCAGGCGATCGTCGCGTCGTCGCCAAATTCAAGCATGTCGGGATCAACAAGTTGCGTGAATCCAGGGCCTAAGACGCAACGCTTCCCAATGCGCGCACCGGCAAGCCGAAGATATTGATTCAGCAACAGCGTTCCTTGCAATGCCGCGAGTGCGCTTCGGCCCCAGTAGCCCCACACCACATACAGAAAATCCCAGCGCGAACACCAGCAGGACCAGAACGCATGCTGTCCTGCACGGACGCGACCAAGCAGCACCCATTTGACAAGAAGCAGGAACGTGCCCAGGACGATGCCGCTCGCAATCAGGAGTCCTGGAAGCACGACGAACGCGAGTGTCGCGAATCCGCAGCCCCGACGAAACGCGTCCATCAGCGCTCCGTACGCGAGCACGCCGACGATTGCGGGAGTCACCGGAATGCAGATGCGCAGACTCTCCCAAAACAGTCGATTGATGCGGCGAATGAGTGATGGATCATGCGTGTCTTCGCGTGGCGCCGTGACAATGTCGCGTCTCGGAAGTTGCATCGCTGGGACACCAAGCCATCCTGAGCCTGCGCGCGCGTGCAGTGGATCTGGCGCGGTTGAGACACCTACAAAGAGGTCGTCGTTCCATGCAACGCCTTGCGAAAGGACGGCGTGGTTGCCAATGAATGTTCGCGCTCCGATGCTGGTGGGTCGTACCTCGAAGGCGACGCTTGACTGCTCCGCGGCGGCGAGATAAATGCCATCTGCAAAAAAACTCTCCTCACCAATGGCGAGCATCTCCGGGATGCATCCCATGATCGTCGAGATCTCGCAGCCTCTTCCAATCCTTGCGCCCGCGAGTCGAAGCCACAGTGGCCAATAGAGTGAACCAGACAACCATCCGCACGCGTCATCAAGCATCTGCGCCTTCGTCGCCGCAACGAGCGTCGTCATCGAGTATCGATGATGGACTCCCTCACGAATCCGAGGCAACAGCCGACAGAGCAACGCGCTTCCAACAACTCGGAGCGGAACAAACAGCATGGCCATCGCGCCCACAGCCGAGAGAAGTGCCAGGAAACTCTGCGGCGCCGTACACTCGACCGCGGCAACCTCTGGTCCCGCGAACACCATTGCGGCGAGGAAGAGCAGATTGAAAAACATGGTTGCGCCGCATGATCGACCAAGCAACGCCAGCGCTGCGTGAAGTCCACTCGGTAATGCGCGACCTCCGCAGGCGGTGGGCGGCGTGGTCGCAACGCCTTCGTCGCGCGCTGGGACGCCTGTCCAAGTTCGATTCGATGGCACTGTCTGCCCTTCCTCAAGCAAGGAAAGCGCCGTGAGGTGTGCGTGAGCACCCAGGCATGCATTGGGTTCAAGCGCTGCGCGGATGCCAACGCGAGCTCCAGCGCCGACGCAGATTCGACCCGGCAGAAAGTGTCCGTCTTCAAGTGCAATCGCGCGGAGCGCGGAGTCTTGCGCGAAGCATGCGCCATCACCGATTTCGAGCAGATCGAACCCTCCGTGAGGCAAGTCGACTCCCCGCGCGAAGTGCACGCGGTCGCCAATACGCGCGCCTAAACAGCGCATCGCGAGGCCCTCAAGAATCGTTCCGTGGAGCAGTCCCCAAGGAATGAGCCGAGAGAGTGCTGCGGTGAACCACAAGGCGGTCCCGCGCGTCGTCCAGTAGCCGATCGGCCGCCCGTCGAGTTTTCCCAAGAGCAGCCGCTTTGCAAGCACTGCGAGTGCGAGCGAGAGAAGGATCCAAGCGATGGGCGCGGCGAAGAGGCAGAAGCTCGCAATGATGAGCCAAGGTGTTGATCCGATCGCGAGTGTTCCTTCCGCTTCGATAAACACCGCGACGAAGAGCGCAATCGCACTTGAAGCGACGACGCCAAGGAGGAGGAGCAAGGCGCGGATCGCGCTCGCGGCGTAGGGATTACCCCGAGTCACGGTTGGGCGACGAGCGCGCCGAGGCGCACTTGAAGTTGTGGATGCTCGAAGTCGATCCGCGAGCGAATGCGCAGTCGGTGACGCGTAAATGTCTCGAACCGCGACGCGAGAAAAATCAAACGAAGTGTCGGATGATGCGTGACGCCGGAGTGCGAGCACTGCTGCAACCGCGCTGAGCGAGTCGCCATCGAGATCACGAAAGAAGTCCGACGCTCGACCGCACGACTTCCCTGTGGCGCTGCAGAACGCGCTGCAAATCGCAGCCTCCATGGAATCCTGCGGCGCGTGATCGCCCTCGATCTGCGAGGGCGTCGTTTCTTCCTCGATCCAACATTGCGGCAGTTGGTTTCGATTGAGCTTTCCGCCGATCGACACCGGGAGCGCGTCGAGGCACGCGAACTCCGTGGGAACCATGTAGACGGGAAGGAGGTTTCGCAGTGCCGCTCGGATGGCGTTGAAGTCCGGAGGATGCTGAGGGTCGATGGGAACGACGAACGCGACGAGGCGTTGATCGTTCCCGCGCGACTGCACAGTGACGGCGGCGCTCTGCACGCGGTCTTGCGTGCGAAGCGCCGCTTCGACGGCGCCGAGTTCAATCCGATACCCGCGCAGCTTCACCTGTGCATCTATGCGGCCGAAGAAGTCGATGCGCCCGTCGGCGCGGACGCACGCGAGGTCTCCCGTCCGGTAGATGCGTCCATGTGAAGGATGCGTTGGGAACTTCGCTTCCGTGAGCGCTGCGTCTCCTTTGTAACCTCGCGCAAGTCCTACGCCAGCGATGCAAAGTTCTCCGTGTTCCCCTCGAGGAAGTTCGACGAGTGCGTTGTCACGCTCCTCCATCACGAGTGCGCGATTGTGAGGCACCGCGCGACCGATGGTGACCGGATGACCACGCGAGATCGTGCAGCGTGTCACCGTCACACTGCATTCGGTTGGGCCGTATCCGTTCTCGAGCCGGCAATGGGGCGCGTAGAAGTCGGCGAGATCCTGTGGAAGGGCCTCGCCTCCAACATAGAGCAGCCGAAGGTCGGGAAGTTCGCGCGCAGGGTCGGTGCAACCCATGGCGCGAAGAAGGGTGGGGGGCGGGCAGAAGACTGCGATGCGCTCCTCGCGAAGGACGGCAATGAGATCCGGTCCGAGGCGGACCGTTTCATCATCAAGTGGAACGAGGGTCGCGCCGGCCGCGAACGCGAGGTAGGTTTCCTCGATGGACGAGTCGTACGCGGGTGAGGAGCACTGCGCAACTCGGTCGCCGCATCGAAGTCCGAACTCCGCGCGGTCACTTTCGACGAGATTGACGATGCCGCGGTGCTCAAGCAAGACTCCCTTTGGCTTTCCGGTCGTCCCCGAGGTGTAAATGATGTAGGCGAGTCGACTGCTGTCCCGTGGGCAACGGGGCAGTTGGGGAATGTTGAAGCGCCCGCTTTCGAGTTCCCTCTGAGGCAATCGTGCGTGCTCCAAACTCGACGCAAGCGCGGCATCCACAAGTCTCGCTTTGTCGATACCCATCGCACAAAGGCGCGCGATGCCAACGGTATCGGTGATGATGCACGCCCCATCGCAATCAGCAATGACTTCGCGGATGTGTGCGTCAGGGAACTTTGGATCGAGTGCGCAGTACGCGCGACCAGACTTCATGATCCCTAGTTGCGCGGCGTACAAGAGTGGGTTCTCTCGGCCAAGGAGGATCAGTGAGTATTCCTCGAGATCACGCGCGCCAGCGAGCTGGCGCGTGTGCAAGAACACCGCGATCCGGTTGGATGCGTCTTCGAGCTGCGCGTAGGTTTGTTGGATCCGGTTTGGCCGCGACGGCGTCGGCGGAACATCAATCGCGATCGCATCGGGGAACTGCTCGGCGGAACGAGTGAAGAACTCGTGGAGCAGTTCAACGCGGGACTCTGTCATTCGCGCGTCACTCGACGCGGGTTTGGATCGGCAAGGGCAAAGCCTCGAATCATGCGCCCGTCACAGGTGCCACAGGCGCATCGGAATGGTTCCGAAAGGGTGTGCTCGGTGGATTCGTAGTCGAAGCAGATCTTTTCGCCGCGTGCGATCGGTCGTCGCGCGACAAGTGTGCGACCTTCAAGGACACAGTTCGGATCGCACGAGTGATCGAGGTAGCGCCAGCCGAAGTCTCCGCTCTGGTGAAGCGAGGTGTTCGAACCGTCGATCAAGTCATCGGGCGGCGCGATGTGTGTGGTGGGGCCGAACTGAATGGAGTGCCGAGTTGGCGAGCGGCTCTCGACGCCCTCAATGACTAGAATCTGTGTGCCAGGTCTGATGTCAACGGTCGCGACAAGGTGCCAAGGGAAGGCAGCGCCGCGCGCGTCCTGAGTGACGCGGTAGCAAAGATCCATCGGCGTGGCGCGTGTACTTGTCGATGGGTGTGAAGACGGGGTTTGGAGTTTTGGCAACGTGGATCTATCTGGTGTGGGCGTGATTGGAGCGCTTGGCGCGATGAGAGACTGCGTTCAAGATACTCCGACATTCGAGCAACGGAAATGCGATGGTCGGCGGAGTATTGACGCAGGGGGATCATTCGTGCGCGTCCTGCCGTGGGGAAACGAGAATCTTGTTCCCCATCCATCATCGTGTTCGATCGAGCACGATCGGTCCGACCCACTTCGCCAAAACGCACCTCGCCGCGAGGGTGGGCTCGCGGCGAAGTGTTTGACGAAGCCTTCGCGTGGGAAGGCTCCATCAGTGGTGGGATCGATGCAGCAGTCGGCACCAAGGCTGGCCACCGAGCAGGCGCGAGGTCGACTGCTCGGGACTAAGGGGCGCACTCCGTGCTTCCTTAGTCAGTGCAAGGAGGGTCCATCCACTCGCCGACCATCCCAGGTCTCGGCGCCCTCTGCTGCGTTCAAACTGAAACCTGTGCGGGTCGGAGTCCTCATGTCCGCTCAGGGAGTTGATGGGTCGCTCGCGATAGCTTCCATTCAGCGCTCAGGCAGTGGTTGCCTGCATCCGCCACATCCTGCGGCGTGCGCCCATCGTCTCACGCATGTTGAGCCAACTGCGGCGTTGGATCATGCGCGATTCAGTCCTTCAATCTCCACACACGGTTTGGGTCCTGATTCGAAGAGCCGTGTCTCTTGGAGTCAGGGCTGCAGAGGCAGCGTGAGTCGGTTGTCTGTTCTTGCAAACGATCAGGAGCAGCCCATGCTCGCGCCGCAATTCATGCATCGATAGCAAGTTCCGTTTCGAACAGTAATCAAGCCGCACTCGCTGCATGCTGGTGCGTCACCCATGAGTGCCGCACTCGCCTGATCAAGCGCAGACTTGACTTGGGTCGACGCGGCTTTCGACGCGTACTCAGTCTCTGCGCCCGTGCGAGAAACGGCTTGTGCTGCGCTTCGAGCCTGCGCAGCCGCTCGCATATCCGCGTGTGAGTGCGGTGCATTCGGGTTGCTTCGAGTCTCGACGATCGTCGGAGGCGTGATTCTCGGCGTTGCGCGAGGGCTCGATGACGAGAGTTCTGGAAGCGCTCCCTGAGGAGCCGTATCCGTCATGCTCGTGAATCGACTCTCTGGTGAGTAGGTAGACGCAGGAGGCATGTGCGCAAGTGGAGAGTTCTGCTCTCGGTAGCCTGGGATGAATTCCATACCGAGCCAGCGGAAGATGTAGTCGACGAGACTCTTCGCCATTGGAATCTCGCGGTTGAGCGTCATTCCCATGGGTTCAAAGCGCTGGTGTTGGAACTTCTTCACAAGGCTTTCGATCGGGACGCCGTACTGCAAAGCGACCGAGACCGCGGTGCCGAGCGAATCCATCAATCCGCCGATGGTAGAACCTTCCTTCGCCATCGTGATGAAGAGTTCGCCCGGAGTTCCATCCTCGTAGAGACCCGCAACGAGGTATCCCTCGTGTCCGGCAACATTGAACTTGTGCGTCAGAGACCCGCGGGTGTCCGGAAGTCGACGGCGCATGGGTCGCTCAATGATCCGTTCGACCACTCGCTCCACAACCATTTCCACGACGCGTTCTTGCATCACGACTGGTTCTGATGCGGTCACTTCAACAGGCGCGGCGGTTGCGTGCGTGAGAGTTTGCGCTGGTTCCGAGATCACCACCGCCGAGTCTGCCGAGCTGAGCATTTCATCAGCGCGTGCATCGGCATCGTCGTCACCTTCAGCTTCGGTGCTCGCACTGAGCGGTTGACTGAGCTTGCATCCATCGCGATAGAGGGCGTTGGCCTTGAGTCCAAGTTCCCAGCTCAGGCGATAGCAAGCGCCGATTTCTGCAAGGTCGGCCTCGTTCGGCAGGTTGATGGTCTTCGAAATCGCTCCGGAGATGAACGGCTGTGCGGCAGCCATCATTCGGATGTGACCTTCAGGCTTGATGAAGCGCACGGAGAGAGGTCCGCATCGATTCGCGCAGTCAAACACGGGGAGGTGGGACGAGTGCAGGTGAGGCGCGCCCTCGATGGTCTGCGTTCCAGAGATCGCGCGATTCAACGCATCACTTTGCTTGCTGTTGAGGCCAAGCAATCGCAGGCCATTGAACTTCGAGTTCGCCCGTGCTTTCTCGGTACTCGTCCCGAGTGCGAGCAGGACGCGCTCGGGCATGTCCCAAGCACTAAACGCGGACTTCAAATCGAACATGGTCGGGAGCTTGTGCTCGATCTGCACGAGTTCTTCGTGCGTGAATCCCTTGCTCAAGAGGTGCGCTCGGAATGTGCCCGATGCGCCGGTGCGGCCGTTGGTGTCCGGAAGTTCGACATCGAGCGAAAGCGAACCCATCACGTAGGTCACGATTTCGTCGATCTGCTTCGGTGTGTAGGCAAGCGCCGCGAGTGCTGGGCGAAGCGATTGATTCGCGATCTTGAAGTACCCGCCACCCGCGAGTTTCTTGAACTTGACGAGGGCGAAGTCTGGTTCGACGCCTGTCGTATCGCAGTCCATCAACAGGCCGATCGTGCCGGTTGGCGCGATGACGGTCGTTTGCGCATTTCGGAATCCGAACTTCTCTCCAAAGCTCAGTGCGTCATCCCATGCGGCGACTGCCCGATCGAGAAGGATCTCTGCATTCGCGATGTTGACGCGCTTCGAACGAACGAGCGCGTGATCGATCGGCACGGGACGAATCCGAAGATTCGCGTATTCCTTCGAGTCGCGTGCCGCACCAGCTGCAGCGAGGCGATGGTTCCGCATCACGCGCAGCATGTGATCGCGATTCGCGTCGAATCCGGCGAACGGTCCATGTTCAGCGGCGAGCAGAGCGCTCGCTGCGTAGCTGCGGCCAGTCAGCACAGCCGTGAGCGCCCCGCATACCGCGCGACCCTCTTCAGAGTCGTATGGGATGCCTGCTTGCATCAGCATCGCGCCAAGATTGGCGTACCCGAGTCCGAGCGTTCGGTAGCGCCACGAGAGCTCGGCGATTTCCTTCGAGGGGAAGGATGCCATGAGCACCGAGATTTCAAGCACAATCGTCCAGAGTCCGATCGCATGCTCGTAGCCCTCGATGTCGAAGCGGCGCGCCGTCGCGTCGTAGAACTTCAGCAGATTGATCGACGCCAGATTGCACGCCGTGTTGTCGAGGAACATGTACTCGCTGCACGGGTTGCTGGCGTTGATTCGGCCGCCCTCTGGGCAGGTATGCCAAGCGTTGATCGTGCTGTCGAATTGCACGCCCGGATCGGCGCAGCGCCACGCGGCGTAGTTGATCTGATTCCACAGCATCTCTGCCTTGATGCTCTTGGCCACTTTCCCGTCGGTGCGACGGATGAGTTTCCAATCAGCGCCATTGTCGAGGGCTTCGAAGAATGCATCAGGGACGCGAACCGAGTTGTTGGAATTCTGACCACTGACGGAGGAGTAGGCCTCGCCGTTGAAGTCGTAATCGAGCTTGAGTCCGAGTTGGTCAGCGAGCTCCTTCTGCGGCGCGCTGAGTTGCTTCATTCCTTCGACGAGTGCCGCGACCTTGATTTCCTCGCGAACCTTCCAATTCACAAACTCGCAGATGTCTGGATGGTCAAGGTCGAGGCAGACCATTTTCGCTGCTCGACGAGTCGTGCCACCAGACTTGATGGCGGCCGCCGCGCGATCGCCAATCTTGAGGAAACTCATCAAACCCGAACTCTTGCCACCGCCAGAGAGAGATTCATTCTCGCCTCGGAGCGAAGAGAAGTTGGTGCCGGTTCCCGAGCCGTACTTGAAGAGGCGCGCTTCTCTCGTCCATAGATTCATGATGCCGCCCTCGCCGACGAGGTCGTCACCTACGGATTGAATGAAGCAAGCATGCGGCTGTGGGTGCGTGTACGCATCAGGCGCGAGCGAAATCTGCCCAGAACTGTGATCTGCAATCCAGTGTCCTTGCGCAGGTCCAGAGATCGCGTACGCATAGGACAGCCCCGTGTTGAACCACTGGGGGCTGTTGGGAGCAGCCATCTGTGTGAGGAGCATGTGCGCGATTTCGTCGTAAAACGCATCTGCATCCTTGGTTGTCGAGAAGTAGCCGAACTTCTCTCCCCAGTGCCGCCAACATCCTGCAAGTCGATGCACGACTTGTCGCACGGATCGCTCCGAACCGAGCACGGTTTTCCCGTTCGCGTCAACCTGCACGCGACCGGAAGCATCGAGTTGAGGGACACCCGCTTTGCGGAAGTACTTACTGACGACGATGTCCGTCGCGAGTTGACTCCACGATGCGGGGATCTCCGCATCAGTCATTTCAAAGACCGTCGAGCCATCGGCGTTGCCGATGCGACTCGATCGCTTTGACCACTCGATAGAACCGTAGACATCTTGTCCAGCCTTAGTGAAGCGTCGCGAGATCTTCATGCGTATTACTTCCGCGAATCAGAGAGTGAAAGGGAGAGGGGGAGTTTCGAGAGGAGTGCCGGGAGCGGCGTGATCACAGAAGCGCCCGTCGCGCATGAAGTTTCGTTCACCTCATGCAAAGCGCGGCGAGCGCGTCAATCAATGTTCAAGGGTGCGTTCGGGACTATTGCAGCAACTCGGTCGCTGCGCGCTGGTGACTGCTGCGGCTTTGATGCCATCCACCATCGGCAGCGTGAGGCCTGCTTGGTCTTGGTACTTGCCCGATTTGTCGGCGTAGCTCGTCGCGCAGGTCCGATCGGCGCGGAGGAAGATCATCTGCGCAATGCCCTCGTTCGCGTAGATTCGAGCGGGCAGTGGGGTGGTGTTTGAAATCTCAATCGTGACTTTGCCGCGCCACTCTGGTTCAAGCGGAGTGACATTCACAATGATGCCGCAGCGGGCGTAGGTAGATTTGCCGACGCAAATGGCGAGGCAGTCTCTCGGGATGTCGAAGTACTCCACCGTTTCAGCGAGGGCAAAGGAATTCGGCGGGATGATGATGTGATCCATCCCTGTTTGCACGGTGTCGATCGTGAGGAAGAGATCGTTCGTGAACGCCTTTGGGTCCACCACCGCGACGCCGCCGCTCGTGACATTCGTGAACACCTTGAAACGAGTGCCGACGCGCACGTCATAGCCGTAGCTCGACACGCCGTAGCTCACCATTCCAGGGCGCTTCAGATTGTCTTCGAAGGGCTCAATCCGAACGAGCTCACGAATCTGCGTATCGCACAACACTGCCATGACATCCGCCTTAAACGGACCCCACCGGTCCGCTTAGTTGCCCGTCCCCGACGCGTCCTGCGTCGTGAGTTAGGCATGCACCTTTAATCCCGCGCTTCATGCGAGGGCGTCACTTCTGTTTTGGAGCACGACTGTTCGTGCTGTCGTTCATCACCGGGAAATCTCTGCAGGATCTGGTTCGATTCGGAGTCGCCTCACGAGCAGAGACGGGCGCGCAAAAGGGGGCTCCAAGCGAACTGTTTTTATCGGTCCTACGCAGCCGCTGCCACGATTGGCTGTGTAGTTGCTTCAGCCTACCCACAACATTTTGTGGTCGCAAGGGTGAAATGGCGAGAGGTTCCAAAGTTTTCGCTGTTTTCTGAAATTTGTCTCGGCTCGCCTACGGGGGAGCCTACCGCACCCAACTTGTGCGATTGAATTCCGACAGACGGAGTGGAAAACCTGTTCCGACCCCAACGGCTAGGCCTGAATTGTGGAAAAGTTGTCTCTCGCATTCTGGGCTCGCGTGCTCAGACCCAAGGGGGACCCGAGAGTGCTTCTTCCTTATGGTGAACCGTACCGATCGCGCGATGGCAATGGATAGCATCGCGCGATCGCCGTGGACTGCACGCGGCTCGACCATGAAAGCTAGTTGGATGTGCGCGAATGACAACCGACGGATACGACTCACTCGACTTTGGTTCGCCGCACCGCGCTGGGACTCCCGCTGAGGATGCGGGCGTTGACGCAGCGTGCGTGGATGGACTGACCGCAGCCCAGCGCGCGGCTGTGTTGCATTTCGAAGGACCTGCGCTTGTGCTTGCTGGGCCGGGATCGGGCAAGACGCGCGTGATTACGCAGCGGATTGCGTATCTCGTGAGTCGAGGCGTCAAGCCATGGCAGATTCTCGCCCTCACATTTACGAACAAAGCAGCGGGCGAGATGCGCAACCGCGTCGAGCGACTGCTCCCGCGCGGACTTGGCGGCGGGCTCGTCGTGAGCACCTTTCATAGTTACTGCGCGAGCCTGCTCCGTCGTCACGGGGCGAGCGCTGGTTTGCAGGCTGGTTTTTCGATCTACGACAGCGACGATCAGAAAACCACGATGAAAGCAGCCATCGAGGAGGCTGGGCTCACAACGAGTAACTGGACTCCGGTCTCCGTGTTGGCGGCCATCTCCGATGTGAAGAATCGGCTGCTCACACCAGCGGAGTATGCGCTCGAAGCGAATGATTTCTGGACGCGCTCGATCGCGAAGGCGTACGGTAAGTACCAAGAGATATTGCAGCGATCGAACGCCTGCGATTTCGATGATCTCTTGATGAAGTGCGCGCATCTGCTGCGTGAGGATGCGGAGGTTCGCGCGACCATGCAGCAGCGCGCGCGTTTCATCTTGCTCGATGAGTATCAGGACACGAATCACGCGCAGTTTGTGATTGCCGCAACGCTTGCGAGCGAGCATCGCAATCTGTTCGTGGTGGGCGATCCAGATCAGTCCATCTACGGCTGGCGCGGCGCGGACATCACGAACATTCTTGAGTTTGAAGAGCACTTCGCAGGCGCGGTCGTCTTGCCGCTCGGCGAGAACTTTCGATCAACGGCGGCCATCGTCCGCGCCGCCGACGGGCTTATCCGGCACAACAGCAAGCGCCCCCACAAAGATCTCCATACGGCGCTTGCCGAGGGCGAGCGCGTGCGCGTGGTGCGATGTCAAGACGAGCATGACGAGGCGGACCAAGTTGCCGGGTTTTTCGAAGAGCGATTGCGCGAGGGTGTGCCCTATCGATCGATGGCGGTGCTGTATCGAATGAACGCACTTTCTCGCGTGCTCGAGGATGCGTTGCGGCGCAAGATGATTCCATCGGTCGTGGTGCGTGGCACCGCGTTTTACGATCGCAAGGAAATCAAAGATGCCATCGCGTACTTCAGGGTCCTCGTGAATCCGCGTGACGAAGTCTCGCTGCGTCGGATTGTGAATGTTCCGACGCGCGGCATCGGACCAACCACTGTTCGCAAGATCGAGGCGTACGCCGCGGGCTCGGGGTACGCGATTTTTGATGCGCTCGCTCTGGCGCCTAGTGCGGGTGTGGTCAAGGGGAAGATTGGAGAGTCTGTGCAAGCATTTGCGGAGTTGCTGCGCGGATTCCAGCGGAGCATGGATGAACGACTGCCTGGGGACCTCGCAGATTTCGTCGGTGAGGTGCTCAAGCTGACGAAGCTTGATGAGTTCGTTGGACGCGGAGGAGTGGAAGAAGCGGAACGCGTCGCGAATCTTGACGAACTCGTCTCCGCGGCGCGCGAGTTCCACTTTATCGATGACCCCGACATTACCCATCCAACGCTTCGAACCGCTGTGTGCGCATGGCTTGAATCCGTCGCGCTCATCGCTGACGCCGATGCCTTTGACCCTGATCGCGGTAGTGTCACGCTCATGACGCTGCACGCGGCGAAGGGGCTCGAGTTCGACTCGGTTGCCGTCGTTGGCCTCGAGCACGGCTTGCTCCCGCATTCGCGCAGCATCGACAGCGACGATGAACTTGAAGAGGAGCGCCGTTTACTGTTCGTTGGCATGACTCGAGCTCAGCGCGCGCTCATGGTTTCGAGCGCTGTGAGTCGGCAAGTTCGAGGGGTGCGTCAAGCGACGATTGAAAGCCCGTTTCTGAAGGAAATTCCGAGTGACGCGACGACCGCGTCCGATCGAACGCCAAGCGTCGACCGGATTGTCTACGACGATCCAGAGGCGTTCTCCGATCTTGATCCTGCGGAGCTCTTCCCTGTCGGATGCAATGTGAAACACCCCATCTTTGGCATGGGGAAAGTGGAGTTTCTCGCGCGCGGATTCGGCGGAACACGCGCGCGCATCGCCTTTCGCTCCGTCGGCACCAAGACGGTTATCGTCGAGCACGCGAAGCTTTCGCGCGTGCAGTGATTGCACGGCTCGGTGGGAGTTCTGATATGTGAGCAGGTGATCGCCGGACGCGCTGAAGGAGCGCGCACAAAACGCCGATGGCGCTCGCATGCGGTCGTTTGATCTCGTCGTCATTGGCTCGGGCCCCGCGGGGGAGAAGGCGGCGTTGCAGGCTGCAGCGTTCGGTCGACGAGTTGCGGTTGTGGAGATGGAGCCAAGACCAGGCGGCGCGATGGTGAACACGGGCACGATCGCGTCGAAGGCACTTCGCGAGACGGCGCTTGTCGCCAGTGCGTTGCGGCGGCGACCCATACCAGGCTGGAGTCAGGGAAGCGACCAAGATCGTCTTTCGATGGCGCGTTTCATGGCGCGCCGAACACTCGTCCAAATGGAAGAACATGATCGGATCGAAACAGACTTCGACGATGCCGGCGTTGTGATGATTCGCGGGCGAGGTGTGATTTTGGATGCACACACCGTGGAAGTGACTGCACCGGGTGGTCAGATTGAGCGACTCGCCGCATCGTTCATCATGATCGCGACAGGTTCGAGTCCCGCCCGTGGCAAGCAAGCGGACTTCACGCTGCCGGGAGTTGTAGACGCGAACGGCATTCTTGAACTTGACTTCATGCCACGTTCGCTCGTGGTCGTCGGTGGCGGGGTCATTGGATGTGAGTACGCGAGCATTTTCGCGGAGCTAGGCGTCGAGGTCACGCTCATCGAGCCGCGCGTCGGGCTCATGCGCTTTCTTGATGTCGATGTACGAGGTGTACTTGAAGCTGGGATGTCAGATGCTGGGATTGCATTTCGATTCGGCCTCTCCGTGACAGGTGTGCGTGCGAGCACGCAGGCTTCGCTCGAGGAGGGAGCTCCGCAGTTACTCACGACGGAGCTTTCTAACGGCGAATGTCTCGTGAGCGAGTGCGTGCTCTGGAGTCTTGGTCGGCAGGGGAACACGCGCCACCTCGGACTTGAGTCGATCGGCGTCCAACCAGATGAGCGCGGAAATCTCACAGTGGATCGCGAGTATCGAACCACTTGCCCAAGCGTCTTCGCGGGTGGAGATGTGATCGGTTTTCCAGCGCTCGCGTCGACGAGCATGGAGCAGGGGCGCATCGCCGCATGCCGCATGTTCGGGATTCCCTTTCACAGCGATCTTGCTGCAACGATCCCAATCGGGATCTACACGATTCCAGCGGTCGCGGCGGTCGGAAAGACAGCGGAAGAAGCGGTGGCGGCGGGCATCGATGTTGTCACGGGGTGCGGTTACTACCGAAACAACCCGCGCGGGCGCATGCTCGGTGATGATCGCGGCCTCCTCAAAGCCGTGTTTGAACGGAGTACGCGCCGATTGATTGGTGTGAGCATCGTGGGTGAGGACGCAACCGAACTTGTGCACCTTGCACAATGGGCGATTGCGAGCGGGCACGGCATCGACTTCCTCATCGAGACTTGCTTCAACTATCCGTCGCTGAGCGATCTCTACAAAGACGCGGCATACCACGCGCTTCGTGAGATCGAAGCGCGGGACGCGAGCGTGCCATCCGCCAAGGCCGCGTAGCGATTCGTTCCGTTACCGACAGACGCCGGTTTGCCACATCACGAAGCTCCACTGATCGACTTCATCGCGAATGCGAAGGGCGAGTGGTTTGCCTTGGCCGTGACCAGCATCGCGATCGACCCACAAAAGGATCGGATCAGTTGCAACATCGTTGGCTGCGTCACGCTGCAGCTTCGCGGCGAACTTGCGGGCGTGCAACGGGTGCACACGCGAGTCGTTCTCGCCCGCAGTGATGAGGAGCGCAGGGTATTTTTTGCCAGCGGTGATGTGGTGGTACGGCGAATACGCGTGGAGTGTTGAGAATGCCGTGGGATCTTCGCTCGAGCCGTACTCCGGCACCCAGTATCGAGCGATCAGAAACTGGTGGTAGCGGATCATGTCGAGCAGAGGCACTGCGACAATCGCAGCAGAAAAGAGGTCCGGTCGTTGCGTGACCGCGACGCCGGTGAGCAGACCGCCATTGGATCCGCCTTCGATCGCGAGTCGCGCGCTTTGCGTGTACTTGTTGGCGATGAGCCATTCAGCGCATGCGTAGAAATCGTCGAAGACATTCTGCTTCCTCGATTGCATCCCTGCCGCGTGCCAAGCCTCACCGTACTCGCCCCCGCCACGGAGATTCGCGACGACATAGACGCCGCCCTGCTCGAGCCAAGGAACAATCGTTGGATTGAAGGTCGGCGTGAGGGAGACATTGAATCCGCCGTAGGCATAGAGCAGCGTTGGATTGTTGCCATCAAGGACGAGGTCTCGCTTGCGCACGATGAACATGGGAACTTGCGTGCCATCTGGACTTGTCGCGCGTTTCTGTTCAACGAGGTACTTCGACAGATCGCTCGGTGTCGAGGTCTTGGCCCACTCCATCAGTTTCGGATGGTGCACATTCGTCGCGAAGATCGTCGGCGCAGCGTCGTAGCTTGTGAACTGCACGAATGCATCGCTTCGCTTACGGTCCGTAGAAATGGAAGCGGTTCCAAGTCCCGGAAGTCCGATGTCTCCCTGCGACGCGCCATCCATGTTGAATCGCTCAAACTGCGTGCAGACATCCTTCGAATAAGTGACAACGATCATGTCTTTCGCGAGTGAGACGCGGTCCATGACCATGTCCTCGCGCTCCGCGATGACGGTCTTCCAAGCGGCGCGCTCGGGGTGGTGCACTGCGATGGCCATCACACTTCCTTTGGGAGTGCCGAAACTCATCGTGATGTAGAGCGTGTCCCCAACCGTGTCGATGGGTTCAAAGCGTCCATCGAGACCTTCGGCGAGCATGGTCTTCTTGAGTTCGCCAGTCTTCAGCCAGTGCTCGAGTGGCGCGATCCAAAGATCGTTCGCCTGCCAACCCTTGGAGAGCATTCCGATGATCCACTTTCCATCGCTGCTCGGTCCTGACCCTGGAATCTCGCTGGGTGTTGTTTGCTTCTCCAAGATCTTGTCGGTCGCCGGATCGGTGCCCAGCGTGTGATAGCGCGTCTCGCGCGAGTAAGGATCTTTCGCGTCACGCAAGGCGCTGTAAAAGAAGCTCTTTCCATCGGGCATCCATCCCGAAAGATTGACCTTGCCGGAGATCTTGTCCGTGAGGGTCTTGCCAGATGCGATCTCGAGCACATGCAGTTCGCTCATTTCGCTGCCTTGGCGCGAGGTGCCGTAGGCGAGCATGGTTCCCTGTTCGTTGGGCTGAGACCAATCAAGGCTCGTGAGTCCTTGCGCATCCATCGCATTCACATCCAGCAGCGCGCGGGCTGGTGCATCGAGACTCGCTCGAAACATCACGACGGGCTGATTCTGAGTTCCGCTGCGCTGTCGATACACGATGCCGGCGTCGGTCATCGTTGGAAGTCCGATCGATCCGAGTGTCATCCACGGCTCGAGTGCGCTCGCGAGTGCGGAGCGGCAGGGGAGTGCGCCGAGTCGCGCTCGCGTCTCGTCGAGCTGCGTCGTGGTCCACGCCGCGACTTCAGGAGAGTCCTTCTCAAGTGCCTCGAGCCAACGGTACTCGTCGGTGATGCTGACTCCGTGCACAGTCTCGACGACAGGGATTTCCTTAGTGGGAGGAACTGTGGGCGAAGCGAGAAGTGCGGGAAGTGGGAGAGCGGCGGCGAGCGCAAGGAAATGCATAGTGTGATTCTCGAGAGATCAGCCAACAACATCAGGGAGTTCAAAGAGTCCAGCAGTCAGATTCACAGGACCATCTTCACGAACGAGCACGTCGGCCTCGTAGTGGACGCTCGCGCATCCGTCTGCGGTCACGATGGGCCATTGCCGATCAGCTTGCTTCGTCTCGGATGTACTCACCGCGAGCATCGGCTCAACGGCGACGAGCATGCCGACGCGAACGCTCTTGTATGCCTCCGGCCATTCCCCTGGATAACTCGGCACAACATTGGAGATGTACGGCGGCGCATGGAGATCCTTGCCGTATCCGTGACCACCGAGTCCCCGCACGAGCGCGAATTTGCACTCCCGTTCGACATGGCCTTGGACAGCCTTCGCGAAGTCGAGCAGCGGGCGACCTGGTTTCAATGCGGCAACGCCGCGACGGAGCGATTCTTTCCCCGCCTCCATGAGTGCAGTCGAGAGTTTGTCGCGCTCAAGGATCGCATAGGTCCAAGCGGCATCGCCGATCCAGCCGCCGTGCCGCACGCCGATGTCGATGGAGACCAGGTCGCCGCGTTGAAGCGGGCGCTTCGACATGTCATGCGTTCCGTGCACGATGCAATCGTTCACGGAGAGGCAGGAGTGGCTTGGAAAAGGCGGGAGTCCCTTGATGCGATACCCGAGAAAGCAACTTGGCGCATGCAAGGATTCGAGCGTGGTTGCAACGAACCGGTCAATCTCAGCGAGCGTCTGACCCTCACGGAGAAACGCTGCAAGGCGGTGATGCGTCTCAACGACGCATGCTGCAGCTTTCGTAGCGCCTTCAATGTCACTGAGGCTCGTCACCAACATGGGTTGGGCACTGTACCCGCCGATCGCGGAGGTTGCGATTACGCGGCGTCTTGAGGAAGGACTGGTGAGGGCGAGATCTCGCGTCCACCAAGCATCACAAGCTCCGGTGCTCCGCTTTCGTACTCATGTGCGAGTGCTCGCTCATCCTTGATCGGGAGCAGCAGCAAGTCACCTCGATAGCCTTCCACTAACGCGCCACATTCGGTTTCGAGTCCAAGCGCCGCCGCCGCATTCCATGTCGCCGCACAGATGCTCTCGCCGTAGGTGAGTTGCAGGAATCGCGTGGCGAGCGCGATGACGAGCGGCATCGAATACAGCGGGCTCGATCCCGGATTGCAATTGGTCGCGATCGCAGGAGCGCCGCCCTGTGCGATGAATCGACGCGCGTTTGCAAATCGCAAGTCGAGATGCAATCCGCTGCCTGGGAGAAAGATCCCCACAGCATCGCTTTGGGCGGCGAGCTCGAGTTCGTTGGCAGTCGACGCTTCAAGGTGGGCAACGCTTCGAACACCGAGCGCGATCGCTTGCGAGAGAAATCCGAGTGCGTGGAACTGATCGACATGCACCGAGCAAGGCATGGACAGGGCCCGCGCGCGTGTGAAGAGTTGCGCGCACTGCTGCGGATCCCAAGCACCCCGCTCGCAGTAGGCGTCGCATTGCAGCCGTCCAAAGCGCTCCACGACACGCGGGAGCATCTCGATGCACGCATCAACCCACGCCGGGTCGTCGCTTGGAATCGCATGTGCTCCAAGAAATGTCGGCACGATGGGCGGCATCCACTCGCCTGCACTCGCGGCGACCTGTGTGATCGCTTCAAGCATTCGCATCTCTGCATCGACGCTGAGGCCGTAACCACTCTTGACTTCGATCGCACCCGTTCCGCTCGCACGCATCAACCCGAGGTGCGCCGTGAGTTGCGCAGCGAGATCGTCGACCGCGCTCGCGCGCACAGACCGTACGGTCGACATGATCCCTCCCCCAGAGGCGAGGATGTCGAGGTACTCCCGACCGGCGAGTTTCATCGCAGCTTCGTCGTAACGATCACCTGTCCAACAGGCATGCGTGTGGCAATCGACGAATGCTGGCAGCACAACCCGGCCTTGTGCGTTGACACGACGCTCGCCAGCGAAGAGTCGCCACGCATCCGGAGCATCGCCGCTTCCAATGCCGCCTATGCGCGAGCCGGCGGTCGCGATCCATCCGCGTTCGATGATGCCGAGATCGTTCAATCGAGCGCCACGACGAGGCCCGCGTTCACCCTGCGTTGGAGCGAGCGTCAAGAGTCGAGCGTTCTCGATGAGGCATGAACCACGGGGAGGCGGTGTAGGCGAGGCCACGCACGGATTGTGTCATAATCTCAGGCGCTTGAGGCGTGACCCCTCGGCCGCTTGGAGATCATGGGTATGCGATTGATTCTCGTTCGACACGCCAAGGCCTATGAGCGCGACTCAACTGCGTGGAGCGATGACTCGCAGCGACCGCTTACGGAGAAGGGCGCGAAAGTGTTTCGCCGACTCGCGAAGCGGATGCGACGGGAAAGCTGGTCCGTGGATCGGGTTGAATCGAGTGCCTTCGCGCGCGCGTGGCAAACCGCGGAGATCTTGAACGACGCAGCCGATTGGCCTCAGCCGATTCGCAATGAACTCCTCGAAGGGGAGTGTGGCAGCGCGAGTCTTGAACGACTCGTTTGCGCGCTACAGGCACATCGCGGGTCGGATGCGTTGGCATGGGTCGGACATGAACCGATGCTCAGCGAGCTTATTGCGCGGCTCGTCGTTGGAGACTCGCAGGCGAGGATTGTGTCGATGCGCAAAGGTGCCGTCGTCTGCCTCGACTTGCAGTTTCCAGTGAGTGCCGAAGGTTCCTTGCTCGCACGCATCGAGTGGATGATGGTTCCTCGCTAGCGTGGCTTCACGACGAGGCGATACACTCGCAATATGTCATCCGCTGATCTTCCTGCTTCAAAGAAAACCCAGTTCACGGAAGTGGACTATCGGCCAAGTTGTCTCGTCGTGCGGTTGGTTGGGCCGTCGGTTGGTCAGCGTGAATCACCGATTGTGGCGAGCGAAGTCGAGCCATACATCGCGCTCGCCGGCGCCAATCTGAAGCGGTTCGTTTTAGATCTTTCGAGCGTGACCTTCATGTCGAGTATGGGGATCGGAGCGGCGGTCGCATTTCGGAACAAAGCAGTTGCTCACGGCGCGACCGCGATTCTGTACGGCATGAGTCCGGACCTTGGCAAGATGCTCGCGCTTATGCGAGTCGATCGTCTCTACAAGATCGCCAGCAACGAGAAAGAGCTGCAGAAGCTTCTCGCGTGATGCGTCCTTTCGGACCGTTCAGGACGCAGTCGCGTCGTCTTCTTTTCGGCTGACGGGGAATCCGTAGATCACGATGTGCGCCGCATCGAGCTCCGTGTCGCGGAGCTTGTCGCTCGCGTCATCAATCACCGTAATCGTAAGCACTTTCGCTTTCGGCGCGGCGCGGCGAAGTGCGAGCACGGTTCCCCCTTCATACTCAATGTGAAAGCAGCCTGCGCAATGCACGACTTTAGGCGCTCCGGCGGCGAGTGCGCGCGCAACGCTCTGCCCCATCGTCTCGTCCCACACTTGCTGTCCATGAAATCGCTGATCGATGCGTGCGATGACTTCCGCATCCTCGATCGACTCGCCCTCTTGCAGCATGATGTTTCGAAAGCGGTCGCGGTAGGGGCCTGCGTCGATCGCGAGAGGTGTGTCGAAGAGCATCAGTTCATCGGGCGGAAGTGATCGAAGGCCTTCGTATCCCTCTTTTCCGGCGCGACTCACATACGACCTCGGCGCATTCGCTGCGACCACGACGCCACCGCCAGTTCGCGCTGCTTCGATCATCGGTTGAAAGAACGGAATCCACGAGTCCTTGCCCGCCCAATTGCGACTCTTCGTCGAGTCGATGAACTCCTCTTGTTCCAACGCGCCAGCGAGAAACTGCTCGACGATTTTCTGTTCGTTTCGCTCAAGGTGTTCGAGACTGATTGCGCTCCCTCGGTAGCCGGCGAGGATTTCTTCGTAGACCGCGAGTTGCACCTGATGACCCACTGGATCGTCGTGCCGTTCTCCGATGAAGGTGACATCCGCGGCCGAGGCGGCTTGCATGACATCAGCCCAGGTCAGCGTGCGTCCTGTTGATCCCTCAAACATGTTGAGATCGCGGGGCGAAAATGGCTCGACCGGAAGGACTGCTCCCGCAGGCTGCGTCAAACTCGGTTTGTCGGAAAACGGCTGCCAAACGGAGCACCCGCTGCTCACAGCGATCGCTATTGTCGCAACGGCGTGCGGGAATCGGCGAGAAACGCTTCGCTTCGTGGATAGAAGTGACATGCGAGGCACTCTCGCATGGCTGCAGCGTGTCGGTCAACCTCCGATTTCCCTCGAATCGTTTGTTGCAAATGCGATTGTGTTTGCCTCGGTCGCAGGATGTGCGAAAGTAGTGCCATGCGGACCTGCTCTTCTCTGCGTCAACTCTTGCGCGTCGCGTGTGTCGCGACGCTCGCGACCACGGCATTTGCGAGTGCTCGCGTGGAACCTCCGGTGTTTCACGATGGCGTCAGTGTCGTGCGTGCTCAGGTCACATCTGCACGCGACCTCAAGGTCTTGCTCGCGCTCTCGCGTGACACCTTGACCCATCGACTCGACTACGGTTCGGCCGAGTTTCTCTTTGACGCCGCAGGCATGAAGGCCTTGGCGAAGTCAGGTGTTTCGTATGAAGTGATGGTTGCTGATCTTGGTCCCGTGTTGCGCGCGGACTTCGCGGCGCGAGAAGAAGCGGCGAACGCGGAAGGCGGAATTGCTGGAGCCGATTTCTTCGCCGACTTCCGCACCATCGATCAGATCAACGCCAAGATGGACGCCTGGGTTGCCGCGCGTCCTGATCTCGTCAGCAGTTTCGTTGTCGGGACTTCACTTGAAGGTCGTGTGATCCGAGGCGTTCGATTTTCGAAAGCTCCAGCAGGAAGTCCTGGCGTGCTCTTCAACGCGACGCAGCACGCGCGTGAATGGGGCGCGATGGTTACGGCGATGTATGTCGGCGAGTCGCTGTTCAATGGGTACGGCGTCAATCCGCGCATCACACAACTGCTCGACACGGCGTGGATTGATCTCATTCCCGTTGTGAATCCCGATGGCTATGTGTACTCATGGACCACGAATCGTCTCTGGCGAAAGAATCGCCGAGCGAACGCAGATGGAACATTCGGAGTCGATCTCAATCGCAACTGGGCCTTCCAGTGGGGTGGCGGAGGCGCGAGCACGGTTCCGTCCGATGAAACCTATCGCGGTGTTGCGGCATTCAGCGAACCAGAGTCGCAGGCGATGCGGGACTACTTCATCTCGCATCCCGCGCTCGCAGGTCACATTGATTTCCACTCGTACAGTCAGCTCGTTCTGTCACCGTGGGGCTACACGACTGCGTTCCCAGCCAACAACGACGCGCTCGTCGCACTTGGTCGTGAGATGAAGGATGCGATCGCGAGGACGACTGGAGCGTCGTACACCGCCGGTCCTATTGCGTCGACCCTCTACATCGCGAGCGGGAGTGCCGTCGATCATGCGTACGGAGCACACGGAGTGCCGAGCTACACGATTGAAGTCCGGGATACTGGCTCGTACGGCTTCGTGATGCCTGCGAGTGAAATTCTCCCGACAGGCGCGGAGAATTTCGCCGCAGCGCTCGAACTTGCGGAGACGACCGTCGCTGGAGCTGTGATTCGCTTGAATGGTGGTGCACCGACGACTGTGCAAGCTGGATCTCCTACATCGCTCACAGCGGAGATCCGCGCGGTTCGCGGTTCGCTGCTTGCTGGCGGATCAAAGCTTTTCCATCGACCACTTGGTTCAAACGGTGCATTCACTGCAGTCGTTGGGAATGATGTTGGTGGAGGCCAAGTCGTGTTCGGATTGCCCGCGACTGCGTGCGGCGCAACTTTTGAGTGGTATCTCACGGCATCAACCGAGTTCGGTACCAACCGACTCCCGCACGCACCGAATGTGCAGTTTGAAACGACGGGTGCGAGTGACACACTGTTGTTCGAGGACACCTTCGAATCGAATCTCAACTGGGTCGTTGGCGCAACTGGAGACACCGCGACCGCTGGTGTGTGGACGAGAGTGGATCCGATCGGCACGGCTGCGCAGCCCGAAAATGATTCGATCGACGCGGGCGCGCTTTGCTTTATCACTGGTCAAGGTGCCGCGGGCGGCGCAGTTGGCGCGGCTGATGTCGATGGAGGCGTGACCACGCTTGTTTCGCCCGCCCTGAATGCGACCAACCCAGCTGCGGTGCTGTCCTATCGTCGTTGGTACTCCAACAACGCCGGAAGCGCACCAAACGCTGACTCGATGCCCGTGCAGATTTCTGGCGACGGCGGCGCAACTTGGGTAACGCTTGAAGATGTCTCGGAAAACGCAGCGGCATGGGTCGAGCGAGCATTCGATGTAGCGGACTTTGTTCCTCCCACCGCGAACCTGAAACTCCGCGTTCAAGCGCGCGATCTCGCGAGTGGCTCGGTCGTTGAGGCTGGAATCGATACGGTTCGGGTCGTCACTTCCGGCTGCCCCTTCGTGCTTGGGGATCTCAATCAGGATGGCAGCGTCGATGCGGCCGACCTCGCAACATTGCTCAACGGTTGGGGTTCGAGCGGCACGACCGATCTTGATGGCAGCGGAGTCACTGACGCTGCGGATCTCGCGCTCCTGCTGAACGCTTGGGGTTGAGGTTCATCTGTGCGGATTGTGCCGAAGAAATCGGCATCTCCTTGCACAGGAGCCGGAAGTTGCGCGCGGATCTCGTTGCGCGTTCGACCTTTGGATCCGTCCTGTGTCATCCTTTGCGTATCGCTCGCTTCACTTGCAATTCTTTCTTCCCGCTCCGCAGCGTTGTGTTCCTCGCGATGCATGCCTGCGTGAGTGTCGCGACCGCACAGACCTGTTCGTTTTACGCGACCGGATTTGACTCCTTCAGCGATCCGCCGAACTATCAGAGTGGAGGAGTTTCGCTTGAGTGGTGTCTCAACGGTGCTTCTGTCACCGCCTCCAATTGGTGTCCAACTGGATACGCCCTGAGGTTTGATGCTGCGAGTGAGGATCCGGTGCTCCTCGTGTCCACCGGGTCGAATGGATGCACCGCGATCGAAGTCTCCTTCAAGTACGCACAGTTCGCTGCGAGCGGAAGCACGCTGAAGTACGGCCTCTCCACGACCACGACGGTGAACTGCAACGCATCGACACCGACCTCGCTCGCGTTGCTCTCTGCCACTGGCGGCGTTTGCACGCCGGTGAGTTTCATGATCCCACTTGGCGCGAGCACGAGCGTCTCCATTCGCTTCGATCACGGCGCGAACTCGAACGCAATTCTGCTCGATGACTTTCAGGTACGACTCGTCGGTTGCTGCGCAGCGCATGAGTGCTGTGTTGTTGGCTCCGCTGGTTGCAGTAACGCGGCAATCGCGAAGTGCGTGTGCGCGACTGATCCATACTGCTGCGCAGTGGAGTGGGACCTTCAATGCGTGGCGCAGGTCGAGTCGTTTGCGTGTGGAAGTTGTGACGGAGGCGGGGCGGCCTGCGCGGTGAGCGGAGCTGCGGACTTTGGAACGGTGTTCATGGGCGGCTCGATTTGCACGGTTGAGCCTGAGTTTTTCACAGCCTGCGAGGGACTTGGTCCCTACCTCACAAGTTCTTTCGGATGCGCTGCGTCGGGCGACATGGCAATGACCTTTGGTTCAGGTTTCCCATACTCCGCCGCGACGACCAGATGCTTCGCGTTCGACTCTGCATCGCTGCCAGGCTTGCGGTTCAAGTACGCGAAATCCGCTGGGACGCTCGGTCCGCGCGTTGATGTTTCGATTGCGGGCAGCGCTTGGACCGCAATCTGGCAAGCCACAACCACCGGAGCCGAATGCACGCCAGTTGAACTGCTGCTTCCGACGCTCGCGGGTGCAAGCGACGTGCGATTTCGATTTGCGAGCGCGTCGAGTGTGAGTAGCGGCGCAACCATCGACGACATTGAGGTCATCGCGAATGCACCTCAGCCTCATCCGTGCTGCGAGGTCGGAGCCGCAGGATGTATGGACAGCGCGGTCTCGATCTGTACCTGCGCAGTGGACGCGTACTGCTGCACGGATGCGTGGGATGATGTCTGCGTCGCCGAAGCAACGATTTTTTGTGGAGCGCTCTGTCCAGGATTGACGGTGTGCGGATCTCCGACTGCGGGGAGTTGTTTCCTTACTCGCCCTGTGCCAGCCTGCGCGGACGCGGACTGCTGCGTCGCCGTTTGCACGCTCGATGCCTATTGCTGTGACCTTGATTGGGATGCACTTTGCGTGCAAGAGGCGCGGGCTTGGTGCGCGCCGCAGGCCGATCTCGACGGCGATGCATTGGTCGGTTCAAAGGACCTCGCAATCCTGCTTTCGCAATGGGGAGGCGGCGGGTCGGCGGACTTCGATGAGAGCGGCGCGGTTGATGCAGAAGATTTGGCCTTGTTGTTGCAAGGATGGAGTGTGTAGTTGCCACTACACTTTCCGCCCCTCACATGGCAAGATCGAATTCAACAAGCGTTTCGTCGACCAAAAAGCGACCTGTCCGCAAGTCAAAGTCAAAGCGCGCGCTCCGCTCGGCGACGACGAGTGATCCGCATGAACTCTATGAACTCTCGGTGCAGTGCACCGACGCAGAGTGCGACTTCATCGAGCGTGCGTGGAAGCAGACCGGTCGCGCGGCCTTGCCAAGTTCGCTGCGCGAAGATTTTTGCGGGACAGCCATCGCGAGTTGCGCGTGGGTTCGTCGGCGGAATGGCAATGCTGCGATCGGCGTCGATCTTGATCCCGAGGTCTTGCGATGGGGGGAGAAGCGGCACTGGTCTACGCTCACACCGACGGAGCGATCTCGGCTCTCCGTGCACTGCGCGGATGTGCTGACCGCGGACCTCCCGCAGGTTGATGTGCTCGTCGCGATGAATTTTTCGTACTTCATCTTCAGGGAACGCGCAGCGATGCTCGCGTACTTCAAGCGCGCCTACGCCAATGTTCGGCCCGGCGGGCTCATGCTCTGCGACGCGTACGGCGGAAGTGAATCGCATAGCGAGCAGGAAGAGGAGAGGCACCTTGATGGATTCACCTATGTTTGGGATCAGCATCACTACAACCCGATTAGCAGCCATGTCGTGAACTACATTCACTTTCGGTTCCCTGATGGAACCGAACTGCGGCGCGCGTTCGCGTATCACTGGCGGCTTTGGTCTCTCACGGAATTGCAAGAGCTGCTGAAGGAGGCTGGGTTCGCCAAGGTCACGGTGTGGTGGGAGGGGACGGACAAGCGGACGAGCAGCGGGAATGGTGTCTTCAGACCGACAACGAAGGGGGAGGCATGCACAGGGTGGATTGCCTACCTCGTCGCGGAAAAGGCAGAAGCTCCGAAGCGAGCGCGTGCGAAGAAGTCGAAGGGGCGTATTCTTTCCGCATGAAACTCGCGGCCGACAGCAGCACGATTGAAGAGCGCCTTGCCGATGGGCTTCTGCGCGTCGAGCGCGCGTTTGACGAGCAGTTGCAGAGCGCGCTCCCAGCGGTTGAAGAACTGTGCCGGCACGCTGAGCGCTATCGAGGCAAGCTGCTCCGACCAACGCTCTTGTTGCTTTCCGGAATGGGGAGTGCACAGGACGCGCCGATCATCGACGACCGACATGTCGTCGCCGCGGCCACTGTGGAGATGATCCACATGGCCACACTTGTGCATGACGATGTGCTCGACGATGCATCGATTCGTCGTCGCTGCCCGACTGTCAACGCGCTTCGCGGTAACGAGACTGCGGTGATTCTGGGCGATTACCTCATTTCGAACGCATTCCATCTCTGCTCGAAGGTAGGCGACGCGAGTTTGAACCTTCGCTTAGGCGCCGTCACGAATGCGCTGTGCGAGGGCGAGCTCGTGCAGTTGTCGCGGCGCCATGATCTTTCGCTCGACCGCGCGACTTACATTCAGATCGTGCGTCGCAAGACGGCGGTCCTGGTGGGCGCGTGTTGTGAGATTGGAGCTCGTCTCTCCGGCGCGCCGACAGAAGTGGTCGACGCGTGTTACCGCGTTGGCGAACGATTGGGCATCGCGTTTCAGATTCAGGACGATTTGCTCGACCTCACGGGAGACGAAGCCACGGTCGGGAAGTCGATTGGTCGCGATCTTGAGAAGGGGAAGCTCACACTTCCGACGATTCTTTTTCTTGAGCGAGAGAGTTCGAAGGATCGAGTCGCCGTATTGCGAGCCATCGAGTTGCGTGATGGTGCTGCCCTGAAGTCGCTTCTTCTCGCGAGTGGCGCCGTGCGCGGGGCGAGGGATTTCGCTTGCGAGCTCGTCGCCGACGCGCGCAAGGAACTCCCGCATCTCCGTCAACCAGAGGTGCGCGCGGTGTTTGAGACGCTTGCCGACAAAGTCGTCGATCGAGCGAATTGACGCTCGCGCGGTGTGGATGCCATCAGGTCGCAGACTTCTGCTTCCAACGCCCACTTGCAGCCGGGGTGGAGAGCGATGTCTTGGCAACGAGAAGGCGATTCGCTGTGATCAGTTGCGTGATCGCGTTGTCATCCAACTCCATCGGATGGCCTTGCCAACGGACCATGCCATCAGTCGAAAGGATGACCGCGTGCGGGATCGAACGCACGCCGAAGAAGTTGTACATCTCTTGGCCCGGCGCGAGCGCGACCGCGTACGCAAACTTCGACTTGCTGAGACTCTCTTTGCGCACTCCCGCATCGAATTTTGAAGAGCCCTCGTTCGTGACCCCCACGCAGCAAACATCATTTGGATAGGCCTTCGCGAGTTCGTTCATGTGAGGAATCGCCGCGCGGCAAGGTACGCACCATGTCGCCCAGAAGTCGATCACAATGAGCTTATTGGTTGGGTCAGGTTCGCCGTTCCACCATTGATCAACCTTGAACGCAGGCCCTTCTTTGCCGCGCATGTCTGTTGCGCCGTTGATCTGGTTTCGGAAGGTTGGAAACTCGGGAACCGCTTCCGTCATCTTCGGTCGCTCGGTCGGGGGCACCGTGTCTTCAAAGGTCTTTGCGAGAAGTTCCTTGGAAACTCCGACGATCCCATCCGGCGTGAGCCCCGCAAACTTCATGTCTCCTTGTCGGTCGAGAACAAAGTTCACGGGCGCCTTGTATGCGCCGAGCGCGTTACAGAATTCGCCGTTCGCATCGAGAATGACAGGCGTCTTGATGTTGGCTCGCTCAAGGAGCTTCTTCGCGATGTCCGCGCCTTCAGGAATCTGGACGCCGATGAATACAACTTCGCCGAGGTGCGCACTCTCAAGCGCTTCGGCAGACTTCTTCAGCGCGTTCATTCCCGCCGCAGTCTTGGCGTTGAAAGTCTGGAGCACGACGACCTTGCCGCGCAGGTCCTGCATGGAAGCAGGCGCGCCGGCGAGCCTCTCACAACTCTCGGGAATGCTTGGCGCCACGAAGTTCAGGCCCTTGTCGCATTCAGCGCGGTCCGTCTTGTCGAGCTTCAAGTTCCACTTCGCGCGCTCGCGTGCAGCCTCTTTCGCGGCGCGATCGGCTGCTCCCTTCTGCGCTTTATTGCCGGAGTTCTTATTGTCGGGCGTGCTCGCGTCGCTCGGAGGTACGGATGCGCTTGCCGCTGGGACCGAGAGTGGTGGGAGCACTGGGACGAGGAGAACTGCGAGTGCGAGGGCTGCGAGAGAGCGTTGTGTCGACATTGGAGTTGCCTTCAGAGTTGTCTATGGGGTTGCGGTAGCTCGCGCGCAACGAATCCGAAGTTTACTCGCTTGGTGCCGCAAATCCGAAAAGTGCCGCAAAGGGGCACTTCGACTTGGTTGGGTCGCGCGCGGGCATCGCAACATTATCAATCAGGCGCACCGCTTCGCATCGCGCAGCGATGAGGACGCGCGTTGGGGCCTCAAAGGTCTGGACTTCAAGAAGTGTGTTCGCGTCGCGAACAACGGCATACTCAATGGCGAGCCCGCTCTTGGTGAGTTCATCGCGCATCATCCGTTCTGCGTCTGCGGGACGAAACGCCATGTGCGTCGCTCGAAGCGCTCGGGAGAGTGCGAGTGCCGCTGCGCGTGAGGGCGCTGAAAGAAAGCGATTTCGACTCGACATCGCGAGCCCGTCACTCTCGCGCAGGGTTGGGCAACGCACGATTTCAAGCGCGCCAAATCGTTCTCTTTCCGTAGCGACGAAATCTTCCACCAGTCGGAGTTGCTGATAGTCCTTCTCGCCAAAGTATGCGCTGGCTGGGCGAACCTGATCGAAGAGCCTTCCAACCACAAGCGCAACGCCCGCGAAGTGAGACGGCCTGCAAAGATCTTCAAGGCGCGGCTCCGTCGCCACCGCTGGGAGCGCAAGGGCGCTCGCAACTTGCATGCTTGCGGCGATTCCTTCTGGGTAAAGCGCGTCGATCGGAGGGCAGTACGCCGCAGCAGTGCCGAGGGACTCGAGAAGCGCGAGATCTGCGTCGAGGGTTCTGGGGTACCGATCGAGATCTTCCGTTGGCCCGAACTGCGTTGGGTTCACGAAAATGCTGACGACGGTCGGTTTCCCCGACTCCCGCGCGCGCTTGACGAGCGATGCGTGCCCCTGATGGAGCGCACCCATAGTTGGGACGAACGCGCATCCGGCGTACGCAGCGAGGTGTTTTGGAGACTCAACCAGAATCATCGAGCGAAGTGTATGAATTGCCGTACCCGTTTCGGGGTGCGGTCCGGCATGAAATCCTGACGATCGTGCTGTAATAGAGGGGGCTCATCGCCTATGATGCGACTCAGTCTCAACTGATTTTCTGGCACTCCCCTAAGGTCTACCTCATGGCTCTGAAGCTTCCGATTTACATGGACAACGCAGCGACAACGCGCACCGACCCACGAGTGGTCGAAGCGATGCTGCCCTACTTCACGGAAAAGTTTGGGAACGCTGCAAGCCGCAACCATGTGTTCGGATGGGATGCCGAGGACGGCGTCGAGACCGCGCGCGAACAAGCTGCGGCACTCGTTGGTGCTTCAAGCAAAGAGATCATTTGGACAAGTGGCTCGACCGAGTCGAACAATCTCGCGATCAAGGGCGCCGCGCGTATGTACGCGAAGGGGCCAGAAGGCACCAAGAACCGCGGTCACATCATCACTTGCGTGATCGAGCATAAAGCCGTGCTTGATCCTTGCAAGCGACTCGAGCGCGAGGGTTTCGATGTGACCTGGATCTCGCCTCCAGCCGACGGCGTGGTCACCCGTCAGATGATTGCCGACGCGATTCGCCCCGACACAATTCTCGTCTCGATCATGTGGGTGAACAACGAGATCGGCACCATCAATGAAGTGCCTGAGATCGGCAAACTCTGTCATGAGAAGGGGATCATCTTCCATACCGACGCGACGCAATGGGTCGGCAAGATGCCAACGGATGTCGAGCGTGATTGCATCGACCTGATGAGTTGGTCGAGCCACAAGATCTATGGTCCCAAGGGCGTTGGCGCGTTGTATGTTCGACGCCGTAACCCGCGCGTCCGACTTGAAGCGATCATTGATGGCGGTGGTCACGAGCGAGGCATGCGTTCCGGCACGCTCAATGTCACCGGAGTCGTGGGTTTCGGGAAGGCTTGCGAACTCTGCCGCGAGGGCATGGACGCTGATCGCGAGCGCTTGTACAGCCTCAAGCAGAAACTCGAACGCGAATTGCTCTCGCGACTCGAAGTCGTGCAGGTCAATGGGCACGCCGATCGTCGCGTTCCGCACATTGCGAATATCTCCTTTGGATATGTCGAAGGCGAGTCGCTGCTCATGGGTATCAAGGACATCGCGTGCTCGAGTGGCTCAGCTTGTACTTCGGCGAGTCTTGAGCCGAGCTATGTGCTGAAGAACCTTGGCATCGGCGACGAACTCGCGCACTCCTCGCTACGCCTCTCGATCGGTCGATGGACGACCGAGGCGGAGATTGACTACGCCATCCAAGCCATTGAGAAGAGCGTGCAGCACTTGCGCACGCTTTCACCACTGTGGGATCTCTTCAAAGAGGGGATCGATGTCTCCAAGATTGAATGGCAGTCGCACTAGTTCAGAGCGAGCCGCTGCCAGATCGTTTTCGTTTACTCCACTCCGCCTGATGCTCCAACCCTCACACCTGCCTTCATCGAAGGCTTTTTAGAAGGAACCTCCCATGGCCTACAGCGACAAGGTCATTGACCATTACCAGCACCCGCGCAATGTCGGCAGCTTCGGCACTTCGAAAGATGTGGCGGCTCGCCGCGACATTGGCGTTGGCATCGTCGGCGCTCCTGAGTGCGGCGATGTCATGCAACTTCAGTTGCGCATCTCTGACGAGGGCGTGATTGAGGACGCCAAGTTCAAGTGCTTTGGTTGCGGCTCGGCCATTGCGAGTTCTTCGCTTGCCACCGAGTGGATCAAGGGGCGCACGATCGACGAAGCGCTCACGATTCGAAATACGCAGATCGTGGAGGAATTGAGCCTCCCGCCGGTCAAGATTCACTGCTCGGTGCTCGCGGAAGACTCCATCCGCAGCGCGATTGCAGACTTTCAGAAAAAGAATGGCTTAGCCGCCGCGAAAGCGGAAACGGACGCCGCAGCGCACTAACCTAGGTCAAGTCTGCACTTCGAAGGAACTCCAATGCCAGTCATCGTTACGGAAACCGCGGGACGCGAAATCGACGCCATCATTGCTCAGCAGGGGCTCGATCCTGCGACTGTCTGCCTCCGCGTGGGCGTGAAGGGTGGCGGTTGCTCTGGCTTTTCCTACCTTCTCGATCTGACCGAGGCGAAGAAGGAGACCGATGAGTCGTGGAGCTACACCTTCGCGCGCCGCGCTCCCGCGGCATCCGCAGCGACCGCTGGTGGTGGCGTTGCAGTCGCTGACCAAGCCGCGCAGTTCACCGTCACGGTGATTTGTGATCCTAAGAGCTACCTCTATCTGAACGGCACGACGGTTGATTTCAAGGATGAGATCATGGGTCGCGGATTTGTTTTCAGTAATCCGAATGCGACTTCAAGTTGCGGCTGTGGTTCAAGTTTCAGCGCCTGACGCTCAATCTCATATCATTCGGCGATGCCTGAGATTGCCTTACCCGAGGTCGCGTCTGCGCCATCACCAAAGTGGCACATTCATCCTCGGCTTGTTGCCGCGAAGTTGCTGGCACTCGTCGTTGTCGCGGGCGCGCTCTTGAGTGATCACATTTACGCGTCGGGCGGTTTGGCGGACTTTTGTATTGAGTCGACGGGCCTGCTCTTGCTCGTCACTGGCGCGCTTGGTCGAGTGTGGAGCGCAGCGTTCATTTCTGGGAAGAAGAGTCGGGTTCTTGTGTGCGTGGGTCCGTACTCGATGACTCGCAATCCGCTGTACTTCTTCAGTTTCTTAAGTTGGGTGGGTGCAGGCATGTCGTTTGGCGCGCTCACACTTGCACTTGTGCTTGCAGTTGTCTTCCTGCTCACGCACCTCAAGACCATCTCACAGGAAGAGCAGTTTCTTCATGGGAAGTTTGGAGCTGCCTGGGAGGAGTACGCGCGAACGGTTCCGAGGTTTTTCCCGAGGCTGCACTCACTTCGAGGAACACCCGACGGTGCATTTGAGGCACTGCCCTTTACTCGCGTGATCGGCGAGAGTGGATTGATCATGCTTGCGTATGTAGGGACTCAGTTCGTGGAGTACCTGCACGCGCAGAAAGTGATTCCGGTGTTGATCTCGCTACCGTGATGTGATCTCCGCGGCCGCGCGACTCAGCCCAACAGGGCGAGTCCTTCAGCAGCATCCTTCGCAAGTGGCGCACTTGAAGTTCCCGAACCTACGGCGATGTGCATCCATCGATCGGGCGTGAGCGAACCGATGGAAGTAATCCGTTTCGTCTCAGCTGCGAGGTCTTTCCCGCGCAGTGCAGATCGAATCTGGTGACTCATGACATGCCCAATTGCGTAGTCGGGGAGGTAGAGCGGGTGCGCGATCATGTGCTGATACGCAGCGAGAATGTTGTATGGGTCAGCTCCAAAATCACGCGCATAGAAGCGGTTCCAGAGCGATTGAGCAATGCGAAGCACTTCGGCGCGAAGTGATTCCGCGCAAGCCTTTGGATTCGCGTAGAGCCAACGCCAAGTGTAGAGCTCGAGCAGTGATGGGCCCGCGATCTGGCACGCCGCGAGCATCGTGGCCACAGAGTCAACCGCGAACTGGCGCGCAGCCGCCGACGCGTCCTCAAGTCCGAGCACGCGTTTGGCGAGCGATTGATAGAGGAACGCGAACGCCTCGGTGCAAGCCGTGTTGGGGACACCGCGAAGTGCTGGCCGCGCTACGAAATGATTCGAGCAGAGCTGTTCGAGGTTGTGCCCGAGTTCATGCATTGCCGTGTCAAACCCATCCCAGCCGAGCTCCGTGTCGAGACTCGAGGTTCGAAGCCATGCGTCGTAGCCCGTGAGCGCGGGACGCATCGCGTGGCCTGAGCCCTTCGCAATCTCGACGCGAATGCGACTTCCAAGATGCGCGGCATCCTGCTCGGAGAAACCGAGCCCTCGCAAGACTTCAGGCAGTTTCGCTTCGAATGCCTTGCCGTTGGCGAACAACTTGCGAACCGCAGCATTCATCTCAGTGGCTGGCGTAGCTTCGATGATGTCCTCGAAGTAGATGTCGAATGGTTCGAGCGCGCGCCCGAGCCGCTTAGTGAGGAACTTCGCGAGTTGGACGCGCACGGGACTCTCAAGCAATCCGATCAGCAGTGCTTCAACCTCAGACTCTGGCATCTCACGCTCGAGCCCAAACTTTCGGGCGATCGCGGATGGATAGAGCGGATAGTGCGTATCGAAGGCCTGCGCGAGCTGAAAGTTTGCGATCCAGTGCTCATAGCGTTCAAGTCCGATCGTCTCTTGCGGCTTCTCGCCCGCGAGCGTGTTCTTTTGCGGATCCCAGTTGCGCGTCTCAGGTTTTCCGGCTTGGGCGTGCATCACGGACTTCGGGATGGAGCCGTCGATGTGGCGTGCCATCACCCAACTCAGCGCGCGTTGCTTCGCAAGGCCATCCGTGTCGCCGTATCCCGCTTTGATCTCTTCGCGCACGAGCCAATGCGCGAGCAATTTGCGATCGGATTCAAACCAGCGCTTGCCGTTCGCGTCCACCATCGACCCGACCGGAATATGGAAGTGACTGACGAAGCTCCCAGATTCGAACGAGACTTTCCGAGCGCGATCCGAAAGGGCTGATGGGATTCGAGGACCAAATCCCTGCGCGACCCGAGCCGCCACCCAATCCTCCTCGCTCCATTTCGAGCCAGACGCGAGCATCACATCAAGCGTAGATGGCTCGAAGTTCAGCAGCGCGAGGTGCGCGATCTTCTGCTTGTAGAGTTGCTCGGAGAGATCCGGCGCTGGATCGAACTGCGCGAGGATGTCATCCACTCCCGGAAACTCATCGCCGCGCAAGTCATGATGACGACGAAGCGTTCGCCGCATCTCATACAGGTGCCCGCCGATTTGCTCCATAGCGAGTTCGAGGCGCGCGAGAAGGCGCGTGCGCTCGCGGTCATCGATCATCAATTGCGAAACACAAAACGCCTCGAACGCGTTTTCGTCACCATCCGCCGACCCCCAGCGCTCGGCAACTCGCTTGACACCAGCTTGAATCCGCGATGCGTGGGATGCACCGTGCTTCTCGATGAGCGCGGCGATGGCGCGGGCCGACGCAGGCGCGAGGTCAGGGGCAGCAGAAGCGGAAAGAGTGGTCGTCATACGATCAAGGGTACCCCTTGAGGTGCCGTCGCGCGCGATCTCAGATACAAACACGCGGGATGTGCAAATCCGGCACAATGACGCGCATGCGTCTCGCTCCCTTCATGCTTCGCCACGCTGTCACCGTCGTCTGTGTTCCGATCTGCATGCTCTTTTCTGCGTGCGCATCGGAGCAAACCGTCGACAACTTCGATCGCGTCTCTGAAGGCATGAGCATGGATCAAGTGCACGAGGAACTTGGCCCGCCGAGTTCGACTTGGCAATTGAACTCAGCTGAACACGGCATCGATGGCGCACGGCATCAGTGGGGCGACAATCTCTCGAGCGTTGCTTCGAGTGCGATGTATCGCGATAGCGCGCCGGAGCGGGTGTATTCAGTGACCTTCGACAAGAACGGCCAGGTCGTGAGCAAGTCCTACCCACTCTGGGCAGAGCCGAAGTAACCCTGAGCGACAAAAAGTGAGCGAGCGAGGATTGCTCCTCGCTCGCTCGAATGTGTGCACCAACCGAAACTCAAACTCAGGAGCATGCGCCCCATGCGTTGAGCATGGCTGCGATGTCTGACGCGTCGGTGTAGCCGTTGCCATCCACATCGCCGCTCGCGCTGCCCCAGCCATTGAGAAGGATCGTGAGATCCGCACCATCGACATAGCCGTTGCCGTCCTTGTCAGCGGGGCAGTTTACGGCACATGCCAGTACGAGATTGCCCGTGCCTGTGACTGCACTCGGGGCGCCAACGCGCACGAAGTAAGTCGACCCATTCGTCACCGGCCAGTTCACGGTGCTTGCCGTGCCACAGCCAGCGCCGTCGTTGTTGCAGGCGAGAATTGCGCTCCCCGTAGTTGGGCAGGCGCCTCCAGCGTAGACGACGACAGCTGTGTCAAAGCCTGCGCCACAGGTCGTCGCTGTTGCAGTGCCGTTGCAAGTTGCCGTGAACGCGTACCACACATCGTTGTAGATCGCGGAGATCGTGCTTCCGCCGCAAGTGTTGTTTACTGCAGGCGTGCTCGTCGTGGCGCCAATCGTGCTCAGGGAGTACGAGCCGGCGATCACGCTCGTCGCAGTGATGCAGTTGTCGTTGCTCGGCGCTGGGCTCGAAACGCTGAAGGTGAGCGAATAGTCATTGCGAGTATCTGCGCCGAGGTAGACGCGCAAGAGCAATGAGCTCGAGCCAGAAGTGTTCGCGTAGGTGAAGCTCTCGTTGTTCGTGTTCGCCGCGCGATCAAGCAACACCGCGCCGCCGCAAGTGCCAAAGATCTGCACATCAACATCGCCATTGGCGTGGGTGAAGGTCATGCTGACGGTTACTGACGATCCGTTGGGAACGGGGAGCGAGTACCAGTCTTCATCGAGTCGCTTGACCACAAGCGCGGTGTAAGTGCCGGCGGTCAATGCCTTCGCGGTCGCGCAGGTGTCATTCTGTTCCTGGGTATCGTCGGTGCCCGCTGCAAGCTTTGCTGCGAATCCACCGCTATTCACGGCGATATCCCAACGACCGTAGCCGTCATCCCCATTGAGGTTGGCGCAAGAGCTCGCACCACAGGTGAGCACGCCGTACATCTTGTGATCGCTATCGCGGTAGATCGCAGAGCCAGAGGATCCGCCTTCCGTGATGCCGTTGTTCCAACTCAGCGAGTTCCAGTTCCCGGTTGGGCTTCCGCAGTTGAAGCTCGCCGCATTCTTCACGCCAAACGAAATCGCTTGTGGCGCGCCACCCGGATGATGCATGCCTGTGGACGCCGTGTTGACGGCGGGATTCGCATTGGTCCAACCCGACCAGGCAGTTCCCGTGGGAAGCGTTGGTCGAACCATCAGCAGCGTGCAATCGCTCGCGAGGTAGGTGAGCGTGAGGTCAGAGCCGGTGATTGTGGTTCCCGCAGCCGCTGCACCGCCACAGGTATTCGCGCGATAGAACAGGTTGAACTGGCAGCTGTTCGCATCCGTCTGCGTGCTGATGCAGTGGTTCGCGGTCGACACATACGGCGTCTCATCCAGAGCGGTTGTCGAATTGAATTGACCGGAACAGAGGAATCCGCCGCCGAAGAGCAATCGAGCCGTCGCGTTTGATTCGACGGTCCATGGCGTATAGCAAATGGGTTGATTGTGGCAATTGCCGGCGATGCCACCATCACCTGCGCCAGCTCGCTCCGCTGGGAACACATCGCGGTAGCCGTAGGAATACTCTGCGCTATAGAAGGGAAGGGACTTCACGGCCACGCCGGTTGGGACGAACCAATCGATTTGCGCGCGCGCTTCTGGTGTGAACATGCTCCACGCTTCACCCGTTCCGAATTCTCCGTAGCCTTCGTAGGTGTCCGTCGCCGATCCCTCGCGGCTTGGTGTGTGCATCGTCAAGCGCTCACCGGCGCCGAGTGCAAGACCTGAGAGGTGAAGGCGTGAGCAAAGCGAATCTTCACCTTCAATCGCCACGCGCCACACGCGACCGCCAGCGACTTCGATCCACTGGCCATCGCCAAGTGAAATCGGAATGTTGATTGGAACTGCAAAGCGCAACGGTGCGGGTTGCGGAGTCGCTTCGTCTTCCATCACGAAGGTGCCGGTATCGGGTGCGCCAAACTGAATCGTCGGTGCGATGAGATCATCGATGCCGAACTGTCGGCTCAACGATGCGTGCGATGGCATCTCCCAATGCACTCCCTTGAGCGCATGACTGTTCGCACTGAGTTCAGCAACAGGTTTGCCTCCGCCTCCTGCAACTGCAACTGCAGTAAGCAAGGCTGGAAGCAGGGCGCACGATGTGGTGAGCGAGATTTTTTGCATTGGAATGAAGTGTGGTGAGAGGGATAGCAGGCCTAGGTTTCCTGCGCCGTTCACGGAAACATACACCCCACCTGCACAAGTGCAATGTTTCTTGAAAGAAAGCGGGGTTCCGAATGCTCGGAACCCCGCTCTCGAAAGCCTGGGATTGTTCGAAAACCGCGATCAGACGGCGGCAGCCATGCGCTCGGCCTTCTTGCGGGCGTCCGCAAGGGTACCGACATACATAAACGCGCCTTCTGGGAGGTCATCGCCTTCGCCGTTGCAGAGGCGTTCGAAGCTGTCGATCGTCTCCTCAAGGGTGCACGCGACGCCAGGGAATCCGGTGAAGATTTCCGCGACATAGAACGGCTGCGAAAGGAAGCGTTCCATCTTTCGCGCGCGAGAGACTGCGAGCTTGTCATCTTCGGAAAGTTCATCGACACCGAGGATGGCGATGATGTCCTGCAGATCCTTGTACCGCTGGAGGATGCGCTGCACCTTGCGGGCGCATGCGTAGTGTCGATCACCGAGGATTTGCGGATCAAGAATGCGCGAGCTCGAGGAGAGCGGATCGACAGCGGGGTAGATGCCCTTCTCGGCGATCTTGCGCTCGAGCACGATGAACGCGTCAAGGTGGCTGAAGGTCGTTGCTGGCGCAGGATCGGTGAGATCGTCCGCAGGAACATAGATCGCTTGCACCGAGGTGATAGCGCCTTGGCTTGTGGAAGTGATGCGCTCTTGGAGTGCACCCATTTCGGTTGCGAGGTTTGGTTGGTATCCCACGGCGCTGGGCATGCGGCCGAGGAGCGCGGAGACTTCCGAACCGGCCTGCGTAAAGCGGAAGACAGTGTCGACGAAGAGCAGGGTTTCCTTACCCGACGCATCGCGGAACTCTTCAGCCATGGTGAGCGCTGAGAGCGCAACGCGAAGACGCGCGCCCGGTGGTTCGTTCATCTGACCGAACACCATCGCGACCTTGTCGAGAACATGGCACTTCTTGCCTTCGCTGTCGGTGTATTCCGCTTCGCGCATTTCGTTCCAAAGATCGTTTCCTTCGCGCGTTCGCTCACCGACGCCTGCAAACACCGAGTAACCACCGAAGTTTCGTGCAACGCGTGCGATCATTTCTTGGATGACGACGGTCTTGCCGACGCCTGCACCACCGAAGAGGCCGATCTTTCCACCGCGCACGAAGGGGCAGAGGAGATCGATGACCTTGATGCCGGTCTGGAGAATTTCGGTCTTGGGATTGAGTTCAACGAACTCTGGCGCCTCGCGGTGAATCGGGCTGTGCTTCACAGCGGCAACTGGGCCTGCCTCATCGACGGGCTCGCCGAGCAGATTGAAGACGCGGCCAAGGACGGCTTCACCGACCGGAACCTGCACAGGCTTGCCGGTGTCGACGCACGCATCGCCACGACGGAGACCGTCGGTCGACGCGAGCGCGACGCAGCGAACCTGTCCGCCACCGAGGTGTTTCGCAACCTCTCCGAAGAGACGCATCTTCTGACCGCGCACAACGAAGTCAATCGTGACTGCGTTGTAAATCGCGGGAAGTGCGCCTTCAGAAAACTGCGCATCAAAGGTGGAGCCGATGACCTGAATGACGGTGCCTGTGCTGGCCATAGTGTGCTTCGCGAACGGGGTTGGGCTTTCGCCTAAATGGTCGCTCGGTCTGCCGACTGTGGCGGACAGAGCTCAGCGGGAGTCGAACCACGGATCGTGCGCTGTTTCACGATTCCGAAGGGGGGAGAACTATACCGCCCTCGCCCCCTCGCCGCAACGAAACAAGCCCGCCGGAAAGCGGGGTGTTGGTCGGCATTCGGGAGGGGTTTGCGCGCCTACGCCAGCGTGTCGATCTGGCGGCCGAGGGTCACGGCGGTCGAGACTTCGATCGCGTCTGCGGCGCGGGAGTACATCTTGAAGCGGTCGCTCCCTTGAGTGCGCTGCTGCGTGATAGGGGCCGAATCAAAACCTTCGCCGCGGCCGATGGGGGAGTCGACGGACCCGCTCACCATCGTGTCAATGCGTGAGGTGAATCGATCCTTTGGAAACGCGGGCTTGACGATGCTCGGATCGAGATCTCGCGCTGGCGCGATCGACTTCGCAGGTGCGCCGAGGTTGAAACTCGGGTTGCGGTTCGAATCAATCGCCGCTCGCACGCCGTATGCCTTGGCGATGTGAAATGGAATTGGTCCGCTGAGTCCGTCCATGGAAATCTCTTGCGTGAATATACCTCAACAATCGGAGGCGTTCGAACTCTTTGTGAAACTCCGTGAGTTCAATTGAGTCGGTTGTTCCATCTGAAAGGGCTGGCGAAGCAATTGGGGCGCGCTGAGAAGGGGTGCCGCGCAGAATCTGCCGAATCGTCCTTGCATCAGAGCGACGAGAGTCGATCCATCTTTTGCGAAACTTCTGACGCTGCAAGGCGTGATTGGACTTGCACCCAAGCGTTCTCATCAAGATCCTCGCGAGCGATTTCTCGTGCGAGGTCACGCGCCGCCGCAACAGCAACGCGATCATCCCCGGACAACTTTGGAAGAATGCTCTCGAGTCGCTCAACAAGATCGTCGTAGTCCGCAGTCTCTCGCAGCAGTGCTCGCTTTGATTGTTCCGCGAACGCCGTGTGCTTCGCGCCGTCAAGAAGAATCGCAGTGGCGTACATCGCTTGCGAGTCGTCGGAGTTCAATGACGCCATCGCAATGGCGGTTGGACTGGGTTGTGTATCGACGGGAAGCGTCGCAACCGCGCCGCCGCTTCCGAAGTCGCCGGGTGCAAATGGACGCACCGGGGCTGCAACCGGACGCAAAATCCACCACGCAGTCACGCCCGACAACATGAGGATCGCCGCAACTGCGAGTGCGATGCGTGGACGCCAAGTGCGCTCGGAATCAAGCCGAATTGCAGCGAGGACGCGCTTCTCAAAGTCGGCGGGAAGAAACGCATCGGATGCGGTTTCTTCCTCATTCCATGCGCCCTTTAGGTCTTGATCGAGCGTTTCAGCTCGCGCGAGCAGCGTTCGGCAGGTCGCACAACTGACGATGTGTGCGTCGACGCCCAATCGCTCCGCACGCGTGAGTTCGTCATCCATGTAGCCAGAGAGGCAGGCCTTGAATTGGGTGCAGTCGATGTGTTGCATGGCAGTCTCCATTGAGGCAATCGCAGACTCAGGCTTGACGGTACTTCTTGATGTCGTAACTCGGCGGAAGCGCGCTGTCCTTGGGTGAATCGCGCTCTTCGAGTTCTCCGAGTAGTGCGAGTCTTGCGCGATTCAATCGGCTCATCACGGTTCCAATCGGAACGCCAAGATGCTGCGCGATTGCCTCATACGAAAGGCCTTCGTTCACTCGAAGCATGATCATCTGGCGCTTATCTGGATCGAGTCGATCGAGTGCGCGCTGCACGCGGTGCACCTCTTCGCGCCGCGCAAGGTCAACCTGTGGAAGCAGAGCGCGTTGATCGCGCGTGGCGTTGCTCTCCTCGATGAGCGCTTGCGGGCGCTTCTTGCGACGCGTGGCGCTGATACTCAAGTTCGTGACGGTGGAGCGCATCCAACTTTTGAACGCAAACTCACCGCCTTCCGGTGGATGCTTCCAAAGTCGCACCCACGCTTCTTGCACAATCTCTTCCGCAAGGTGTTGGTCGTGGACAATCGACTTTGAAAGTCGCAGCAGGGATGGCGAGAGGACGCCGATCCAACGCTGCAATTCTCGCGAAGTCACCGGAGGTGCCGTCGGCGCGCTAGCCGCCGTCGCGGGGGCGGCTGCGAGTTGCTCAGGTTCAGGCTCGGGGATGGAAGGATGGTCGCTCATCGAATTCGTCGTTCGCTGAAGCAGCGAGGCTTCAACCGGCGACAACGGACGCAGGAGCATCTTCCTCGATTCCCTCCTTGCCCCCTCGAGCGGCGTTTTGCTCCGTGGCGTTAGGCGGGTTTGACCGGACCTGGGTCCGTGATTCCAAAGCCGCGTGCAGCGGGATCCGACGCGATCCCTCTTGCGTCGATCTTTGGGTCAACGTTCATGATCTGCGGCGAAGTTGGCGTGCCTGGGATGGATCCGAGGATCTTTGCGGCTTCGGGGAGTTCGCTTGAGAAGAACAAGTTGGCGCCCAGTGAGAGTTTCTCGGTTTTCGCGCTTCCGTCCACAGAGGCAAACCGCTTCAGAAAACCCGGGGTCCATGTCACGAGAATGTGGTCGATTTCGCCCTCGATACCGGGCCGACCAGGGGGCGGCGAGGTGATCGAGAAGATTTCGCCTTGTATGTCGAGGGCGCTGCAGTGTTTCACGGAGAGTCCGATGACGGAGCCGAGTTCGAGGAAGCACTGCGACGCGTCGGCGCGAACTTCGGTGACAGCGCAGCGTTCGACGAGCGGAATCGCTTCTTCAGTTTCCGCCGTGTCGTATCGAACACCGATCGAGAGCGTTGACTTGATGCCATAACGAAAAACGCATCGCGTGATGATGACATCTTTCGAAGGCCCACCAACGACGATGCCCGTCTGTTGCTGCATGCGTGTGCGCGGATGGCAGTCGAGTGCGGAAACGATCGCTTGCTCGACCTGCTCGAGATACACACCGCAGCCGCCGACGCCGTTCACTCGGCACTTATCAATCGTGAGCCCTCGCACGCCAGACACGCGAATGCCGATCGAGTCTCGCGCTGTATTCCGAAATCCAAATCCGATGTTGCGCAACTGAATCTGCTCTGCTTTCGGACCAAGCGTGAGCACATCAAGCGCCGCGTCTTTCGCATCCCATGCGATGAGATTCTCGACAGTCACGAAGGTGCACTGATTCAGGCGAAGCGCGTAGGGGCCGTCCTTTGCATCGAACTCAGCGAACTGCGGGCCCTTCGGTCCTCGAATCGTGATCGGCTTTCCCGCTTCACCGCGAACACTCGTCAGCGTCGTCGCGCCATAGACGCCAGCGGCGAGTTCGATCTCATCACCTGGTTTGGCATTGCCCGCGATCTTCGCGAGGTCGTCCGTGGGTTTGACATGGAAAACTTCGGCATGACTCTGCGATGCGAGGGCAAGGCAGAAGGCTGTGCAAAGACTCCAAGGGTGCGGTCGTCGTGAGTGCATGGGGAAGGATGCGAAGAAAGAGGCTCTCAGAAACGGATGCGAAATCGCGCGCCTTTAGGCGAGCGCTCGGTCAAGTGCGTTCGCGGGCGTGGCGCGCAGGATCGTAGTCCCAGTCGCGAATCGAGCAAGCCCGACCGCTGCAGATGCGGGACGAAGGACTGTGTCTCCAACGGCGGCATCGAGCGTTGGGAAACCGTCGCCAGAGATCGCGAGGGATCCCGCGAGCACGATCCAAACCTCTGGAATTCCACTCGGAGAGATCGGCATGGATGTTTCGCGGAGCGCAGTCATCCGTTCGATTGTGAAGAACGGCGACTTGCAGAGGCGCTGTGTTCGAAAGCCGCCGGCCTCGAGCGTGAGCGCGGTGGAAGGAGTGACGAAGCCGGGAATGCCGCGATCTTCTTGGTCGTCTCCCACCCGTAGGCACTCCGCGGCTTCAGTCAGATGAAGTTGCCGAGCGGGGTCGTTCCGATTCCAGTCATAGATGCGGAAAGTCGTGTCGCTTGGAGTCTGCACTTCTGCGGCGAGAATTCCCTTTCCGAGCGCGTGACAGATTCCACTTGGCAGATAGATGCAATCGCCCGCGTGCACCTCGCGCGACTCAATGCAGTCGAGTGCGTTGCCTTGTTCGACGGCGGCAAAGAACTGCTCGCGGGTGACGCTTGGCTTGAGCCCGCGGTAGACGCGTGCGCCGGGTTGTGCGTCAATCACAATCCACGCCTCGCTCTTGAGATGCGCAGATGGATGCGACTTCGCGTACGCCGCACTCGGATGCAACTGCACGGAGAGATCTTCGTGCGCGTCGAGGAATTTCACGAGCAGCGGAAACGCGCCATCATTTGCCGGGATCGCCATGCCCAGAAGCGCTTCAGCGTGCGAGGTGCGCATCTCCTTCAGCGTGCGACCGAGGTAAGGACCGGCGCTCACGCGAGAGATGCCGTCCGAAATCGACGCAGGAAGATCGGCAAGTTCCCAGCTCTCTCCGATCTTCTCATTGGGAGGCAACGCCTTGCCAAGACTCGCAAGCCGACGCCCACCCCAGGCGCGGGTCTTGAGGATTGGGAGGAGGCGAAGAAAGGGGAGCACGGGAGAAAGTGAATCGTCGGCGCAAGCGAAAGCGCAGGCTTACATCGTGAAACCGGTGATCCGCGCTTCGAATGCAAGTTTCCCGCGCACGACGCCTTGTGCTTCGCTCACGAATCGCTTGGGGCTCGCCGAAATCTCCTTCACGAGGAGATAGAAGTCATCACCAGGAACGATTTGTCCGCGGAAGACGACATTGTCGCACCGCATGAAGCCAATAAACCCAAGATTGGGATTGCGCATGCGGAAGAGCCAACTCGACATCTGCGCGGCAGCTTCGATCTGCAGCACACCAGGAAAAAGTGGGCGGCCGGGGATGTGGCACTTGACCCAGAATTCATCTTCTCGGCAATGCTTCACGCCCAATCCCAAGAGTCGATCCTCGCTCGTCCAGATCGCGCGGTCGAGCATGCGGAAATCCCCTACTTGGGGGAGCGTGCTATCGAGGCCAGGCCCAGAGCCAAGGTCTTGCGTGAGATCGATCGATGCCAGGTCGAAGAGAAGTGGGCTTGCCAAGACTCGTACTCAAGCGAGGTGCAACGGAATGGGAAGCGACACCCTGTTGAAAGGTGCCGCATCTGGTACAGAACGATGAGAGGGCTTGCGCTTACGCGCCTTCGGCTTCGCCAGCGCCGCGCTTGGAGAGGATCTCGACGCGGATCGCCTGTGCGGTCTCGCGGATTTCCTGCATAGCTTTGCGCGCGCGAGTTCCAGCGGCCTTGTTTCCGCCAGCGGCCTTGCGAATGTCGTCTTCCGCTTCACGAACCATTTGAACGAGGCGATCGTAGAGGTCCATCAGTCGGTCTCCTGGGTTGATTGGCTGCCTGTGGGCGACGGTCGCTGAGCAGGGCTATCGGTCAGCGCCGCACGGATGGCACAGAATTGGAACGGTCGCAAATAGTGCCTTTGGGTGACTAGAACGAAGGTCTAGCCTAACACAATCCCAAGCCGCACGGCGACTTTACGCATTTTGGGAGGCGGTCGAAGCGCGCGCCTTCACGATCCCAAGGACTGACTTAAATGCGGGGTGCAAAGAGTCTTGCATAAGTTCGTAGCTGGCAGTGAGTACGCCAGAAGTGAGTGCCCCGCCTCGCTCAAGTCGGCGAATCGCATGGTTGCCCTGCATTGGCTCGCTCGACGACACCGCATCGGCAATGAGCGTGGGCTGGCGCCCTGACGCGAGCAAATCGAGAGCCGTCTGCAGAACGCAAATGTGGGTTTCCACACCGCAGAGCAGAATGTCCGAGCGACCGAGCTGCTTGAGGTGCGCATCCACTTCCTTCGTCATCGCGCTGAACTGCGTCTTTGCGAATGCGGGGGTCGTTCCGGACAAAGCGGTTGCGACCGACGCAACCGTCTTGCCTAACCCGTTCGGGTTCTGCTCAGTCGTGAGGATGGGAATCGAGAGGAGCTTCGCGATCTCAATCATCGCGATGGTGTTCGCGATGGTTGCGTCCGCGTCATGAATGGACGGCATCATCCGTTCTTGGAGATCGATCACCAGGAGCGCGCAGCGCGAAGGGATGAGTCGTGGAACTGGCATCGACCTAGCGTATCAAGGTGCCGAGCGCTTGCGTTACACACGAAGCTGCGCCGTGGAGCGCAGCGTCGCGGCGTGCGTGGCGCGGATCGGGTTTGCGACAGTTGCCACGAAGCGGTCGACTTGTTCGGGCGCGCGACCGATGAAACTCGCCGGATCAAGCGCCGCGTCAAGATTCACGCGCGCGAAGAACGCGTCGCCATTGAGTCGCTGCATGAGATCGTTGGGTCGACCATGTTGCTTGACTTCGAGCGCAGCGGCCATCGAATGCGTGCGAATGCGCTCGTGTGCTTCTTGGCGATCTGCGCCGGCCTTGGTTGCGGCGAGAAGGATGCTTTCGCTCGCCATGAATGGAAGTTCGGCGGCGAGATTGGCTGCGATCATCGCTTCCCACACGACGAGCCCTTCACCAACATTTGACATGATGTCGAGTGCGCCATCGAGCGCGAGGAATGCTTCCGGGAGCACAAGGCGGCGGTTTGAACTGTCATCCAAGGTCCGCTCAAGCCACTGCGTCGCATGCGTCTGGAGCGGATCTTGTGCCAATCCCATGACGAACCGCGCGAGGCCGCATGCGCGCTCACAGCGCATCGGATTTCGTTTGTACGCCATCGCGCTCGATCCGATTTGGTCTGTCTCGAAGGGTTCTTCCACTTCCTTGCGATTCGCGAGCAAGCGAATATCCGTGGCGCACTTGTGCACCGCGGATGCAGCGATCGCAAGCGCGCCCACAATCTGTGCATCCACGAGTCTTGGGTAGGTCTGCCCACACACCGAGAGCATGTGGCTGCGCGGCCAACCTAACTTGTCGGCGAACAACATTTCGAGCTGCTCGACCTTCGATGCGTCGCCGTCGAACAGGCCGAGGTACGAGGCCTGCGTTCCGGTCGCGCCGCGCAATCCACGCAGGCGGAGGCTGTTCGCGACAAATGCACACTGCTCAAGTGCGATGGCGAAGTCCTGCGCCCAAAGTGTGGCGCGCTTGCCGACAGTGGTCGGTTGCGCTGGTTGGAAGTGTGTGAAACCAAGCGTTGGAAGAGCGCGGTACTTCGTCGCGAATGTCGCGAATCGATCGACGACTCGCGCGAGTTTGCATTGGGTCAGCGCGAGGGCATCGCGGAGCAGAAGAGTGTCCGCGTTGCACACCACATCTTGGCTTGTTGCGCCAAAGTGAATGATCGCGCGTGCCTCAGGCGCGACATCGCCAAGCGTGTGAACATGCGCCATCACATCGTGTCGCAATCGAGCTTCGTGTTCAGCAGCGACATCGAAGTCAATGTCGTCAAGGTGCGCGGCGATGGCGTCAACCTGTTGTTGCGTGACGGGCAATCCAAGTTCACGCTGGCCCTGCGCGAGCGCAAGCCAAATCCGTCGCCAAGTCGAGAACTTCCGTTGTTCACTCCAGACGGCGCGCATCTCCTTGCTCGCGTTGCGAGTTTCCAGAGGAGATCGGTATCCGGTGCGATCGATGTGCGTAGATGCCATGAGAGGAAGTGATGCGAAGTGGGAGCGTAGCGGTGTCAGGGCGTCGAGGGCGGAGAACTTGGAGAACTCTCCGTCGAGGGTGTGGGCGATGGCTTGCCGAAGACCTTGGGCTCGGTGCCGTCCTTCAGTCGGGCAATATTCGCGCGGTGCTTCCACACCACAAACAGCGCGATGAGTCCGCTCACCGCAAGAAATGGAAAGGCGCGTTGTGCGCGATCGCCCATACTCATCTCGCCGGGTGCGAGCAGCGCTGCAACGCCTATGCAGCAGGGGATTGAGAGCGCCGCGACGATGGATGCGAGAGAGATGAATCGGAACAGGAGCAGGATGAGGATCCAGAGCGTGAGCGCCGCGAGGGCGGGAATCGTGACGGCGGGCCACAGCGCGACAAGAGCGCCGAATCCAGTCGCAACTCCCTTTCCGCCTTTGAAGCCGATCCACGGCGAGAGCGTGTGTCCGAGGATCGCGAAGATCGCGACGCCAAGCCAACTCCAAGCGGTCGACGCCTCGATCTCGATCGCGGTCTTTCCAAGGATCCCCATCCACCAACCCGCGAGGAGCACAGGAAGCGCACCCTTCGCAGCGTCGAGGAAGAAGCAGAGAAAACCCCAAGGCTTCCCGAGTGCTCGACCAAGATTCGTGGCGCCGATGTTGCCACTTCCGACTTTGAAAAGATCAACGCCGCGACTCTTCGCGAGGATAAACGCGAACGGCACGCTGCCGGAAAAGTATGCAATGGCACCGAGCACGACCCAGCAGAACCAGCAGTACGGCGCAGAGACGATTGAGGCCGCGGGTTCCATACGCGAGAGTCTAACTTGCGCGCGCAACGCTGCGAATCGCTTCGAGCGCATCGCGCACTGCAATCCGATCCATCACGCACGAATCTGGATGTCGATCTGCGAAGGTGTCGTGTGTCAGGAAGGGCTCCGCGAGGAGCAATCGTTCCTGCACGCCTGTGAGCGTCGTCCATCGATGGTCCGTGGGGCCGAACAGCGTGACGACCGGAGTGCCGAGCGCTGCGGCGATGTGCCGTGGACCGGTGTCATTCGTCAACAAGCATGCAGCGCGAGCGAGAATTCCTTTGAGTCCGCCGAGATCAACGCCACGCGCGACGAGGTCGATGGCTTCAGGCGCGCGTTGCACGACATCAGCGACTAACGCTCGTTCCTTCGGTCCGCCTGTCACGACCACGCTCTTCCCCGAGTCCATCCACACACGCGCGACAGCCGCAAACTTCTCACTGCTCCATCGCTTGGCTGGATTGTTCGCGCCTGGATTCAGCACGAGTGGCGCAGGCTGCGCGCCTTGCAGCAATGCGTCTGCCTTGGCCGCTTCGTCGTTCGTCGAAACGAGAGCCACGCGGCGATCTTCGATGCGAATGTCAAAGGCCTGTTCAGCAAGTTGGGCGTAGTAGTCCACTGCAGAAATCGGCTTGGTTGATGGCGGTGGAAACGCGCGCGAAAGAAGCATGCCGCGACCATCTCGCGCGTACCCCATGCGCTTCGCCGCGCCACTGAACTGGATGCCGAGCGCGCTTCGAAGGCTATTGGGTAAGAGCAGAATGCTGTCGGGACGCCGTGCGCGAATCGCGGCAGTGTCAGTCCAGGGTCCCAGCATCCCGCGAAACGAAACGCGAAGCGCTTCGTCGCAGTACGGACTCCCGGCAAGCAAGGTGTCGATACCTGCACGAACCGCACCGATGATGTGCGCGTCGGGAAACGACGCGCGCACGCCACGCAGCGCCGGCGTCGCCATCACGCTGTCGCCAACCCACGTGGGCAGCACGATCATGATGCGCGGAGATTTCACTCGTCCTCTCCTTGCCACAAGAGTGCGTCGAAGTGTTTCTGGTGCCAGCGCTGCGAGATGGCTCGAACTTCCGCCACCAGTCCAATCAGTGTGAGCTGCGTCGGAGGCCCGTGAAATCGCACGATGCCATGGAGGAACTCAAGCGCGGGGACTTCGACGCCAGTCCGTTCAGCGAGCGCTTCGGCGGTTGCTCGGATGGTCGCTTGTGTGCGCGCGTTCTCGAGCGCGAGTGGGTCTCTCGCAATCAGGTCGCAGTGCGCCGAGTGACCGGGAGAGGGTTGCATCGCGGTTGGAAATCTAGCGACGATCAATGAGGAGAGCGACGATAGCGAGCAGCAGCGAGAGTACGGCTGCAGAGCCCCAGCGCGCGAATGCTTCGAGTTCTCCGAGGTGGAGAAATGCGAAGGTCGCCGTGAGCAGTGAAAGCAGGACGAGTCCGGTCGCGGCGAATCGCAGGGGCGAACTGTCTCGGCGGCGATTGCGTTCTGAACGCAGTTCGTCGGTGAGTTCGAGCACCGCCTTTCGAATGCGCTCCGCGCCTTCATCGCGAGTTCGAAGGCGCAAGCGACGAGTGGGCGCAGTGTGGCGCGATTGCGTGTGCGTCACTTCTTGCGGGACGAATGGCTCGTTGCGATGTCGCAAGACTGCCGCCGCGGCTTCGGTAAAGTCAGCCGCGACGAAGTCGGCGTGCGCTCTTGCGATTCGGTCCGAATCGCGACTCACAATCACCGTGCGGACTCCCGCTCGTCGACCTGACTCGGTGTCGCGCGGCGCGTCACCGATGAGAAAACTCTTCGCGAGGTCAAGTTCCATGTCGGATGCAGCTTGCAGAATCATCCCCGGCTGTGGTTTGCGCCAAGGATGCTCGCGCGTGTACTCGGGCACAAGTCCTTCAGGATGGAACGGGCAGTAGTAGAAACGATCGATCGTCCGTTCGATGCCGGTCGCTGCGTCAACGAGTTCTGCGATGCGGCGATGCACTGCATCCACAGCGCCCTCGTCATATCGACCGCGCGCGACGCCGCCCTGATTCGTGACGACGACCAGGCGAAAGCCCGCAGCGCGGAGCGATTGCAGAGCGGCCGGAACTCCGTCAAGCAGCCGCACGAGTGATGCGTCGCCGAGATCGCCGTCGTTGGCGATGAGCGTGTTGTCGCGGTCGAGAAAAACGGCGGGTTGCAGGCTCATGCGTTGTGGTCGAAAGGTCGAGACTTACATGCTCGCGGCCGCCATCGCGGTGGGGGCAGAATACGCGGTTCCGTCGCCAAAGCTCGTCCCGAGGGCGCGTGCAGCGGCGATGAGGGGATGCTCGATCGGAATGAGTCGTTGCTTTCCTACCGCGGTGAAGAGATCCACATCCGAGTAGATGTTGTTGACGCGCACAATCATGCGATTCCGTCGACCTGCGGCGAGGGCTGCCGCGGCATGGAATCCGAAGTTCGTTGCAAGAATTCGGTCGGCGGGCGAGGGAGATCCACCGCGCTGCGTGTGACCGAGCACGGTCGTGCGCGTTTCGACATTGCAGAGGTCTTCGATCTCTTGCGCGACATGATTGCCGATCCCGCCGAGTCGAATGGGATCCGGGCTCGTGGGATCGACGCGTGCGACGATCTGTTGACCCGTGCGTGGGCGAGCACCTTCAGCGACAACCACGATTGCGAACCCCGGCCCACTCCGCATGCGTCGATCGATGTCGTCAGCGATCCGACGAATGTCGAAGGGTAACTCTGGGATAAGAATCACATCGGACCCGCTCGCAACGCCAGCGGTGAGTGCGATCCAACCTGCGTTGCGACCCATGACTTCGCACACCATCACTCGGTGGTGGCTGTCGGCGGTGGAGTGAAGGCGGTCGAGTGCTTCAGTTGCGGTGTCAACAGCGGTGAGAAATCCGAAGGTGATCTCGGTTCCGACGAGATCGTTGTCAATCGTCTTGGGGATGCCGATCACATTCACGCCTGCGGCTGCGAATGGTGCTGCGCACGCCATCGTGCCATCGCCACCGATGACGACGAGCGCGTCCATCTTGTTGCGCTCAATCGTTTGCAAACACCGATCGACCACATTGGCGAACACAGGACTTCCATCTGGATTGCGGCTGATCGCGTACTTCGTGGGGTTGCATCGATTGTTTGACCCCAGAATGGTTCCACCTCGAGTCAGGATGCCCGAAACATCCTTCATCGAAAGGGGTCGGACGCGGTTCTCAATCAGGCCTTGGAATCCATCCTCGATGCCGCAGATCTCGATGCCGTGCTGCAAGTAGGCGGTCTTGGCGACGGCTCGGAGCACTGCGTTGAGGCCAGGGCAGTCGCCGCCGCCTGTCAGGATGCCGATCTTACGAATGTGCGAGCACGGACTCATGTGTGTTCAGTTCTTGGAGGTGTGCTAAGGGGAATGTTGAAGAGTACCATCGTCACTGCACACTATTCGCAGTTTCTGCCTTCAAGGACACACTCCGTTGACGAAAGATCCCCAGCAAGCCGCCCCAGCGTCGCCCCCTTCGGATGTGAGTGAACCTGTCGTTCCTCCGCATGTCATGGTTGCCGCGCGACGCGAGAAGATGCGGCATTTCAAGGAAGAACTCGGATTTGAACCGTATGGCTCGAGTGAGTCAGGGCTTCTTTCTTGTCAAGAAGCGCGCGCGCGTTTTTCCGAGGAAGCGCATTCGCTTTACGAATCTGCAGCGAAGGCCGCCAAGGTAGCACTTCCGAATGTCGTTGAAGTCACCGACGGTCGGCCGCGCGCCAAGATCGCGGGCCGCGTCGTGCAGCATCGCGACATGGGAAAACTGGTCTTTCTGTTCCTCCGAGATGCGACTGGCGAGATTCAGGTGAGCATCTCAAAGGCCAGCGTGAAGCCAAACGAGTTTGAACTCGCCAAGGCGGTTGATTACGGCGACATTCTTCTTGCAGAAGGCCCGGTGGGTCGCACGCAAAAGGGTGAGGTGTGCATCTGGGCCGCAGGCGTCGACCTCGGCGCCAAGAGTCTCGCGCCGCCACCGGAGAAGTGGCATGGACTGAGCGATCCTGAACTTCGATATCGGCGGCGCTATGTCGATATGTATGCGAATCCGCAGACGGCGAAGACTTTCGCGATGCGCTCGAAGATCATTTCGCGCGTGCGGCGATTTATGGAAGCCGAGGGTTTCCTCGAAGTCGAGACGCCGATGCTGCAGCCGATTGCAGGAGGCGCCGCCGCGCGACCATTCCTCACGCAGCACAACGCACTCGGCATGCCGCTTTTCTTGCGCATCGCACCGGAGCTGTATCTCAAGCGCTGCCTCGTCGGTGGCATGCGCAAGGTTTTCGAAATCAATCGCAACTTCCGCAATGAAGGCATCGATCGAAGCCACAATCCTGAGTTCACCGCGATGGAAGCCTATGAGGCGTTCGGCGACTCTGGAACGATGATGACGCTCACCGAGTCGCTCATCCACACGCTCGCATGTGATGCGGTGGCGGATCGCGTCGATGCCGGACTTCGCGCAACGGCGATCACGGACGGCCGCGGTCCGATCCTTCCATTTGGCGAACTTGACATCGACTACACCGCGCCGTTTGTGCGGGTGAGTTTCGCGGAGCTCTTCGAGCAGCATGTGGGTTGCAGCGTGCGTGATTTCGCGGCTGTTCGCGCGAAGGCGCGCGAGATTGGATTGCATCATGAAGCCAAGCTCGATGATTGGCTTGTGGTGAATGAGGTGTTCGAAGCCATTGCCGAACCGCGCATCGATCCTGCTCGACCGACATTCGTCACGGATTGGCCGAGTGCGATTTCTCCTCTCACTCGTCCGCACCGACACGATCCAGACATTTGTGGGCGCTGGGATCTCTTCATCGGTGGCATGGAGATTGGACCGGCGTACACCGAACTCAACGATCCCGACATTCAGCTCGCGAAGTTCACCGAGCAACTTCGCGGTGAAGATGAGGAAGTCTCCACCTTCCGTTCGCTCGATGAAGATTTCGTGGAGTCGCTACGCGTGGGTATGCCGCCTGCAGGCGGACTTGGTATTGGCATCGATCGCCTCGTGATGTTGTTGACGGATAGCGCGTCGATCCGTGATGTCATCCTCTTCCCGCTCTTGAAGTCGATGGGTGCGGCGGCGTCTTCCACGGACGGCGCGCCTGACGCATGATTGCGAACATCCATCGGTTGCTGGTGTTCTTGGTCGCGCTCTTGGGCGCGCAGGCGGCGCATGCGCAGGCTTGGGAACTGCAGAGCGACCGATGGTATGTGCTCACACTGAGCGAGATGCCATGCGGATATTCCCATGAATCCGTACATCGCAGGACGCTCGCGACGGGTGTGGAGCTGCGGACGACGGGCGACATCGAGATGCGATTTCGGCGTCTGGGCGAAGTGACTGAGATTTCCATGCACTCAGAGTTCATTGAGAGCGCTCGGGGCGAACCGATCGAGGCGAGTTGTTCTCAAATGGGCTCTGCGCGAGTGCGCTGGAAGTTTGAGCCAGCGCTCAAGCGAGCGACGATGCAAGTTGGCGATGGGAAACCGGAACCGTTCGCGTGGCCTGCGGAGTCGTTTCTCACGCCTCGTGCGGTGGAGAAGTTCATCGCCGCGCGACTCGCAGCGGGCGCGGCAGAGATCGTGTTTACGGCACTTGATTTGCAATCGGGATGTGTCGCTGCGCAATCGACGATGACTCGCGCGAAGGGTGCACCTGATGAACGCTGGTTTGATGTGAAGAACTCATTGGTGCCGCTCGTCGCTCGCGAGCAATACGCGATGGACGGCGCGCTGCTTGAGAGCGCGATGCCGCTTGGAATCGGCGCGCTCATCTCACGCATCGCCAACGAGAGTGAGGCACGCGCTGCGCTTGCTGCTGGGAACTTTGATCTCTTGCGGGGCACCTTGATTTCCGCAGCGCCGATTCCGAATTCTTCTCGCCTCTCTCGCGCGAGTTTTCGCGTCACGACAACCGCGCCAGCCATCTCGCTGCCAAACGGCGCGTCGCAGATGGTGCGGATCGATGCTGCGACGCCACAGGTGGCCGTGGTTGAAGTGGATCGAGATCGGATGATCGTGGTCGATGCAGTTGAAGCGGGTGACGCGCGATGGATGAAGCCCAATGCGCTCATCGACTCCGAGAGCGCTGCTGTGGTCGCCCTGCGTGATCAAACGAAGCGCACGGAAGGCCAGTCGAGACTTGCTCGAGCGGAACAACTTCGCAGTCTTGTTTCGAAGCACCTCAAGTCAAAGAACTTCAAGACGGCGTTCGGAAGTGCGAGTGAGGCCGCAGAGTCGCGTTCTGGCGATTGCACGGAGCATGCCGTCCTCTTAGCCGCGCTCCTTCGCGCAGATGGCATTCCCTCTCGCGTCGTCAGTGGCGTCGTGTTCGTCGAAGGCCTTGGCGGGCAGGAGTGCGCATGGGGATGGCACATGTGGACTCAAGCACTCGTCCCGCGTGCGACTTCGAGCGCGAGTGAGCCTGCACTTGTCTGGGTTGATCTTGACGCGACGCTTCACACACGATTTCACGCCGGGCACATTGCAGTGGCGGTGAGCGATCTCGCATCCGGCGGCGCAGATCCAGTCTTTCTTGGCGCTCTTGCGCTGATTGGGCAAGTCAAGATTGAACTGGTCGAGGGGAGCGTGAAGCATGATCGTTGATGCGGTCATCCCAGCGTTACCGCCGCGACTCGCACACGGACACAAAGGTACGTTTGGCACGGTCGTCGTCATCGGTGGTTGCCTGGGGGGGCGTCGCGAAGCACCGCGCATGATGCTCGGAGGAACGTGTTTGACCGCGCGCGCCGCTCTACGCGCCGGATGCGGACTTGTGGCTCTCGCCGTGCCAGCAGCACTCGCGTCGCACGCCATCGAAATCGTGCCCGAGGCAACTGTCATTCCGCTCGCAACGACTGCGGATGGTGCACTGCACGCGTCGGAGGTCGCGCTCGCGCTCGATGCTGTGCGAATACCGGCCGATGCGTTCGTCATCGGCCCGGGGCTAGGACTTGGTGACGCGGCAGCACAGGTGCTCCTTCGGCTCATTGCATCGACTGACGCGCCCGTGATCATCGACGCAGATGCGATCACACTCTTCGCGCAAATAAGAGATGCGCCGATCGACCTCCGAACGAGTGCGATCTTCACGCCACATCCGGGAGAAGCGTGTCGACTCGCGGAAGGTGTTGGCGTCGCGGTCGGCTCTGGTTTTCTTGAGGGAGATACACAGGCGCGGCGAAATCTTGCCGCTCGACTTGCCCAGCGGCTCGGTGCAATCATGTGCGTGAAAGGAAGCGGCACGCTCACGTGCGATGGTCTCCATCTCTGGACGAGCACGAGCGGGAACGCCGCGCTTGCGACGGGAGGGAGTGGAGATGTGCTTTCCGGCGTGATCGCGAGCTTCGTCGCGCAGTTCTGTCAACGAACTGCTCCTCGGTGCACGATGGGCGAGGCGACCGCGCTTGCGGTCGAGGTGCATGCGCGCGCCGGCGATCGTTGGCGCGCTGCGCATGGGGATGCAGGGCTCCTCGCGCACGAATTGACGGACTTGATTCCCGAAGTCCTTCGCGAAATGCGTCAGCACGCATAAAAGCTATGCGAGGCACGCGCGTGGTGGCACGCGCATCGCAGCGATCGCGTGGCGTACACTCATTCGCATGACCGCAGCCGCTGGAAGCCATCAGAACATTTCGAGTTTGACGGATCGCATGTATGTCGAGGGCGTGTACTCGCTCATGAATCCGCAACTCGGGACGACGCGTACCAACAAGCCCTTCTTGAAGTGCATTCTGCGAGATGCAACAGGAGAGATGCCCGGTCGCATGTGGACGTTTGAAGAGGCGCAGTATCAGGAACTCGCAGATTGCGGATTCGTGAGTGTGCGTGGAAATGTGCAGATCTATCAAGGCGTCGCGCAACTCATCCTCGAGACGATTGAGCGCGCTGAGGTCACGCCCGACGACATTCGCGCGCTCCTTCCCTGCACGAAGCGTGATATCGATGAAATGTTCGCGCGAGTTGGCGAGATCATGCGGTCGCTTTCGCATCCCGCGATGCGTGCCCTCGCGGAGCAGTACTTGATGGATGAACGCCTCATGGCAGATTTCCGTCAAGCACCGGCTGCGGTGCAAGTTCACCACGCGTGGATTGGTGGTCTGCTTGAGCACACCCTCAATCTTCTTGAACTCGCCGAGCGTGCGCTTCCGCTCTATCCAGGATTGAATCGCGATCTGGTGCTCATGGGCCTTTTCCTGCACGACCTCGCGAAGACCGTGGAGATGGAGTGGGCTCGTGGATTCTCGTCAACTGATGAGGGACAACTCGTTGGTCACATCGTGCGAGGCGCGATCTGGGTGCAGGTGAAGGCTGCGCATGCCGCACAACGCACGAACGAACGACTGCCTGGTGACACCCTTCGCGTGCTGCAGCACATTCTCCTTTCGCATCATGGGCAACTTGAGCATGGCGCGGCGAAACTCCCTGCAACGCCCGAAGCGGTGTTCGTCTCGCAGCTCGACAATCTCGACGCGCGCATGGGCATCGTGATGCAGGCCGCTCGACGCGATGTCGTGCAGGGGACTGGAGGAAGTGTGTGGACGGAGCGCGTGTGGGCGATCGACACCAAGGTCTATCGTCCCGATCCTCTCGCATAACCGCAGGAACGCGGCCGCGCGAGCGATGTGACGCGGATGCGTCGTGCGTAACGGATTGCGATGTTGCCTGTCGTGGTTACGGTGTTGCAGGCAGCGTGAATGGGAATGGCCAAGTGCGATCGTGGATGAGCGCGAGTTCCTTCGCTCGCTCGAGATGCAGATTCATTTGTGACTGCATCTCGGCGATGCGCGGCGCATGATGTAATCGCTCGGCATCCATCGCGCGATGCATGCGCGTGTACGCGTCTCGTCGAGCCTGCTTCTGATCCCGAGGAATCGCAGCAATCTCAGCGAGCATTGCTTGTTTTTCGGTGGAAAGCGATGCGCCAAAGGGATCGCTTGTGATGCGGCGAAGATCTGCGGCGGTAGCGCGCGGTGTGGCGTTCGCATCGATGGATGCGAGAAGCGGGATAGTGCGAGTCGCGGTCGCGATGCCAATTGGCGCGCGAAGCAAGCGGGCGCCAAGCCACGCATCGAGCCAGCGATCCGTCGCCTCTTCATAGACCGCGCCACCCGTGCCATGCACAAAGAAATCGCACAGCACCAATCGCACGATCGCCGTCAGGCTCAACGCTCGCGGAGCAGCAAGCGCGTCGGAGGCGCCAACCGACAGGGGTTCGCGACTCGCGGTTTCGTCGATGAGGCTCCAAAACGGCAATTCATCGCCTCGAAGTCTTCGGACACGCGCGTCACCGAGCGCAAAGTTGTAGCAGGCGCGCGCATGCGCATCGAAATGTGCCCGCATGGCGCTCGCGAAGGGCGACCGCGCGATCGCCGTTGCGGGGATTGTGAAGTTCGGTCTTACGTTCATGGGCAAGAGCGCGTTGGCCGCATGCGCCATTTGCAGCGCGAGATTCGGCTGCGATGCGTGGTCGTGGATGGCTGACTCGATGCGCGAAAGCGCTTCAGCAACCGTTGGAATCACGGTCGCCGTGCCGTCCTGCGCTTCTTCTGGAATCCGCACTCGAATCGGTCGCCGAAGCGCGTTTACGCCTCGTCCGCGCGGCGTTCTCACAAGGTGGAGGCGTACGAGTGTGCCTGCCACCGTCGCGGGGAATGCAATTTCCGAGGCATCGTTGAGATCGTGATCAATGATGATGTGAACCAAGACGCCGCCGAGTCTTCGCGCGAGTCGTGCGCCATAAGAAAACTTTTCTGCGATGCCTGCATGCCAGAGCCCAGCCTGATGTCCTGTCACGATGATCGGCACATCGAGTGGAAGTCCCAACTGCGCGCGTGTGGCCGTGCGCCACGCGCTGCGAGTGTTTCCGAACAACGACTCGCGCTCATCAACTCGCGCGAACGCGTGCGCGGCAAGGCGCGCGGCGCTGTCGATGTCAGGGAGGTGCGTGGCGTGACTCATGTCGAAACTTAGCGTGGAAGCATGGATCTCGACCGCACTGCGTGGAGCGCGTTCGCCATCGTCTGACGGTAGTGCGCGAGTCGTACTGTGCTGTCATCGAGGCCGCCTCCAAATCGACGAGCGGCATCGGTGTAAATCCGGCGCGTGGGAAGTTCCTCGATTCGGAGGCCTGCTGCAGCCGCGAGTACCCAGAATTGCATGGGAAACTCATATCCGTCCGCGTCGAGCGTGAGGTCTGCAACCGCGCTGGTGCGATATGCCTTGTATCCGCAGAACGCATCGGTGAGTTTCAGTTCGAGCGCGGCATTCAGTTCGCGCGTGAGCGTTGCATTGATTGCGCGACGATCCTCAGGCGCGTCGTCGTGCGCGAATGCCTCGTCCCCGTAGCGAGTGCCGCTGATTACATCCGCGCTGTCGGCGAGAGCTGTCCGCACAAAGTCGATCAATCTCGCCGGTTCGTGCTGCGCGTCGCAATCGATCGAAATGCACCAGTCTGCGCCGCGGAATTGCGCCTGACGAAAGGTCTCGCGCATCGCGTAGCCGTAGCCTCGATTGCGTGGCTGACGGATCGTCTCAACGCCGAGCGAAGCGAGAAGTGCAGGCGTCGCATCCGTGGAGTGATCGTCGAGGGCGATCACCGTGAGCGCGAGATCACTGCGCCCGAGCGCGAGAGGAATGTCCGCCGCGCATCGCGAGATCTCCGTCAACACCGACACGACGGTTGCAGCTTCGTTGAACACAGGCACTGCGATGAGCACGCGCGTCACTTGACTGGGAGTCCCTTCGACTTCCAGAGTGATTTCAGGGCCTCCGGCGCAATCGCGACCGTGATCGTCCCATCGAAATCGATACGCTTCACGCGCTCGCCTTGCGCGTCGAATTCCTGCGTGAGCACGCCGTTGTTTCCTGCGATGCGCGTTTCAAGAGTCCAACCGTTCGCGCTCCGTTTCCACATTTCTTTGCGCTGCGGAATGCGTGATTCACGCGGGTCATAAGCGTAATCCGCGAATTCTCCCTCGAAACTACCGTCGCGCGGGAGCAGTTTTCCAAGCACAAGGGTTTGTGCCTGTGAAAGGTAGGCGGGCGGAACGGGCCAGACGCTTGGCTCGCGCGTCATGCCTTGAGAACTCGCATTGATGACTTGCACTTCCGGCGCTGGATTTCCAGTGCTTTGCGCACTGCGAATGCCGGTTTGAGCTTTCGACCGACTCGCCGCACCCTGTCGCTCAGTGGATCGCACGCTCCATGCTTCACTCGAAGCATCCCATGCGAGCCAGTAGCGACTCTGTACATCGACGGTGTGCTTCGCATTCCCGTCAACGATGGCGCGCGCGTCGACCACAACGAGCAAGCCGACTTCAAGATCCTCTCCATCAAACTGTTTCGGATCGCGCGATGGATCGATGGCGCCCCGTGGTCCCTCCTGGATGCGCGTGCTCATGTACCCAATCTCGCGTTCCTCGCCGCTTGGAAGCCCCTTGTAAACGCGGGAGAAACGTGTTTCGTCCTTCACCAGTGCGCGCATCGCAGTGGCATCCATCCGTGCGATGAGTTGGACGCCACGCGCAAGAAGTTCAACCTTCTCAAAGGCAACATCACTGAGGGGTCGAACGATCGCCGATTGGAGGCTCTGCACAAGACTTCGCTCAAGCGCGGCAAACGAAGGACCATCGGCGAGCAGCGAGAACACGATGAAGTGCTCTTCGCCTCGCGCGATGACGAATTGTCCAGCGATGCCGTGGCCTCCACCTTCGAGCGGGACCGAGAGCAGGAGCAGTCGATTTTCTGGTGGCGGGCCACCTGCGAATCCACCGAGCGTGAGTGCTTCGTCGCGAAGCACCGTGAGCAGTGGGGTGGACTGCTTCGCGAGCGCGAGGTAGTCAGCGATCTGCGACTCGGGCGTGGTCCCGCTGCGGGAAGCTTCGAGTGAAACGATTCGCAGTCGCCATTTTGGATCTGTCGCGGAATCAGCGATCGAGTAACTCACGCCCTTGGTCAGTGGCTCCGCTCGCATCACCGCGCCAAGTGGCGGGGTAAATCGGAGCCCCAGTTCGGGCGCATCGAAGACCGGAGCCGTCCCGTTGGTCGGTTTCGGCGGGTTCGTCGGCGTTTGCCCGCGGGCGCCGGACGAGAAAAGGCCAAGAAGCAGGAGCGTCGTCCAAAGGATCGTTCGAGTGAGCAGCGCCATTGAGTTTGAGATGGTAAGGGCGTGTGCCAGCGAGGTTCACGTTTCAGAATGACGGATAACTTTTGGTTCTCGGGCGTGTGCGCGGATCGGATTCGGTTCGGAGGTGTTGCCGAGCGATCGGATTTGGTCCCGAAGTCTCGGACAGTTCAGAATCTACGAACGAGTCGGCTTGACATCAACGGTGGATTCACTATCCTTCTCGATTCCCCCCGACCTGCGCAAGCATGTTGGGTGGACTGTTCTATGCACCGCAACCGCCGCGTTGATGTGCAGAAAACAGCTTCTTTTGCAGCTGAATTTGCACGATGGTCGTGCGAATCGTGACCTCGGTTCGTTGAAGGTTTCCCTACTAGTTCGAATTGACTCGAACGGAGCAAGTTGATGACAGGCAGTAAGTTTCGAATCCGAATGGAAGCCTACGACCATCAAGCCCTCGATGTGGCTGCACGCGAGATTGTTGATCATGCCAAGCGCAGTGGTGCGCGGGTCGCTGGTCCGATTCCGCTTCCAACCCGTCGCGAGATTTACACCGTCAATCGCAGCCCCTTCATCGATAAGAAGTCGCGCGAGCAGTTTGAGATCCGGACGCACAAGCGCGTCATCGACATTACGGAATGGAATGCTCGGACGACCGATGCGCTTCAGCGCCTCGTAGTTCCGGCCGGCGTGTTCCTCCGAATCAAGGCCTGAGTTCTGGCCTCGTCTGCGTTTGCGTCCGCTGCCCGTTCATCGTCAAGGCAACACTGGAGCCTTGGCACACACGAGAGACAAGTCAGGCGTACCGCCGTTGACCTCTGTCTGCAACTGTCCGAAACCGCCTGCACGAGCTGATTTTCATGACCTCGACTTCGCCCAAAGCAATCATCGGACGCAAGGTTGGAATGACCCGCTACTTCCTCGAAGGCGGCAAGAACATTCCAGTCACCGTCATTCAAGCTGGTCCCTGTGTCGTGACGCAAGTCAAGACCATCGCGACCGATGGCTATGCCGCCGTGCAACTCGGTTTCGAAGACATTAAGGCGCGGAACTCGACCATGGCTGTCATCGGCCACGATGTGAAAGCCGGCGCCGCTCCCAAGCGGATTCACAAAGAACTTCGTTGTGCTGACGACGCTGCCGCTGGCGCGTTTACGGTCGGCGCGACTGTTGATGCTTCGATTCTCGATGGCGTTGCGTACGTCGATGTCATCGGCGTGAGCAAAGGTAAGGGTTTCCAAGGCGTCATGAAGAAGTACGGCTTTAAGGGCCTTACCGCGACGCACGGTACGGAGCGCAAGCACCGCTCGCCTGGATCCATTGGTTCGCACGGTACCGATCGTGGTCACGGTGCGAAGATCAAGAAGGGCAAGCGCATGGCTGGCCAGATGGGTGACGATCAAGTCACGGTGCGCAGTCTCGATGTGATCAAGATTGACGCAGCGAACAGTATTATTCTTGTGAAGGGCGCGGTTCCCGGCGCGAACAATGGCGTCATCGTCATTCGCGCAGCGACCCGACTTTACAAGCGCAAAGCGAAGAAACTGTCCTGATTCCAAACCAACGAAGCGCAGCGTGTGCTGCGCTTCTTCAGTGATTGAACGAACCATCCTCAGGCGAACGAAGTTTGCCTGCGGAGCCGAAGAGGCCGAAACGCGAGACCAGACTGCTGAAGGTTCCTTCAGCAACGACGGCTCGAAGAACGGAACCAGTCGGAACAGACATCCGGTGCGAACCAAGTTCGGAAGTTCCGGACTCACCGAGTCGAATCCTGCCCCACGCCGCCAATAACAGGCGCGGGGAGGAGGAGGCGGAAGCGGCGAAAGCCGCGGAAGGCGAAGCAATGATTCAACTGCCGATATACGACAAAGCCGGCAAGCAAGTAGAGACTCTCTCGATCGACGAGCAATCGCTCGGCGGCGACGTGAAGTTCGCACTGCTCAAGCAGGCATACGTCACAACGCACACCAACCAGCGTCAGGGAAGCGCACGAACGAAGTCGCGTGGCGACATCGAAGGTTCGACGCGCAAGCTCTACAAGCAAAAGGGAACCGGTAACGCGCGCGTTGGTGCGTCTCGCGTTCCAACCCGCAAGGGTGGTGGTGTGGCTTTCAAGAAGGACCGCACGCGCGAAGCCTTCCGCTCCGAACTTCCCAAGAAGATGCGTCGGCTCGCGAATCGCAATGCGCTTCTCGCGAAGTTGGTGGACAGCGAAGTGAAGTGCTTCGTTGATCTCAACTTTGCTGCGCCAAAGACCTCTGAGTTTGTCACCTTGCTTGAGAAGGTCGGCGTGAATCGCACGACGCTCATCGCGCTCGATCGCGCGAATCGCAACGCGCAACTCTCTGCTCGCAACATCGAAGGCGTGGACACCTGCCGTGTCGACCAGCTCAATGCGTTTGAGTTGTTGAATCACCGCTTCCTTGTGCTCGACAAGGCTGCGTTGCTCTCGTTCCTCGATGAGTCGTGCTTCACGCACTCTGAGTGCGGTCGACAGGACAACGCCAAAACCTGCGCGAAGGAGAAGGCCTAATGCACGACCCGACATACACACTCATTCGTCCGCTCGTGACGGAGAAGGCGACCTGGGCTGCTGCACACGGCAACCGCATCGCTTTCGAAGTGAGCAAGATCGCCAGCAAGTCGGACATCCGACGTGCGGTCGAGACACTCTTCAAGGTTCGCGTGCTTGGTGTCGCGACGCAAACGCGTCGTCTTCGCAATCGCGCGTACGCATACGGCAAGATCGAGGGCAAGACTTGGAAACGCGCTCTCGTGAAAATCCATCCCGAGGACAAGCTCGAGCTCTTCTGAGCCCTCGAGAAACGGAGTAACCACCATGGCAATTCGCGTATACAAGAAGGTCACCGCAGGACGCCGCAACGCGTCGGTGAATCTTCACACTGAAACAACCGGATCGAAGCCAGCGAAGTCGCTGCTCGTGCCGTTGCCTAAGCACGGCGGTCGCAATGTGCAAGGCAAGATCACGATCTTGGGTCGAGGCGGCGGTCACAAGCGTCGTTACCGCAAGATCGACTTCCGTCGCAACAAGGACGGGATGGCTGCAACCATCGTTTCGATTGAGTATGACCCCAATCGAAGCTGCCACATCGCGTTGGTGCGATACACCGACGGCGAGGTTCGCTACATCCTTGCCGCGAAGGGCATGACTGCGGGCGCTGTCATTGAGAGCTCGAACGAAATGATCGAGCCCAAGGTCGGCAACTGCATGCTCATTCGCCACATTCCCACTGGTCTTGCGGTGCACAATGTGGAGATGGAGCCCAAGGCGGGCGGTCGACTCTGCCGCGCTGCGGGTATGTCTGCTCGTCTCACCAACAAGGAAGGTCGCTGGGCAACCATCGTGCTTCCTTCGGGCGAAATTCGCCAGGTGTCGATGGATTGCCGCGCGACCATCGGTGAAGTCGGCAACGCCGATCACGCGAATGTGATTCTCGGCAAGGCAGGTCGCAATCGATGGCTTGGTCGCCGCCCCACGACTCGTGGTGTTGCGATGTGCCACCACCAGCACCCACACGGTGGTGGTGAAGGTCGCTCGAAGGGCGGCCAAGAGCCATCAAACTCCTCTGGTACTCAGGCCAAGGGCGGTCGTACCCGTCGTTACGGCAAGTCGAGTGATGAGCGCATCATTCGTCGTCGTCGAAGCACGCGCTACGGACAACTTGTTCTCTGATTGATTTGAAGAAAGGCCGCACACATGAGCCGTTCCACCAAAAAAGGTCCATTCGTCGACGAGAAGCTCTTCCGCAAGGCAGAGAAGGTTCTCGCGATGCCTCGACGAGTTCCCATCAAGACATACGCCCGCACTTGCACGATCGTTCCTGAGTTCGTTGGCCTGACGTTTCAGGTCCACAACGGCAAGACCTTCGTTGATGTCTTCTGCACCGAAGACATGGTTGGTCACAAGCTCGGCGAGTTTTCGTTCTCCACGACTTTCCGTGGTCATACCAACAAGAAGGAGGATGTTGCTTCCTAAAGCATTAGGAGTCGACGAATCCAAATGGCACGCACGATCAAAGAAAACATCAACGCTGGAAAGCCAGTCGCCGAGAAGGGCTTCAACGCCTGTCATCGCTTCGCGCGCATCGCGCCTCGGAAGATTCGCCTTGTTGCGGATCTCATCCGTGGCATGCGGGTCGACGAAGCACTGACGACGCTGCAGTTCGAGAAGAAGCGCGGCGCAGCGTTCATCATCTATGTCCTCAAGAGCGCGATTGCGAACGCTGAGGAAAAGAACGCAGACGCGAGCAAGCTCGTCGTGAGCGAGTCGCGCATCGACGAGGGTCCAACGATCAAGCGGTTCCAACCGAAGGATCGCGGCCGAGCATTCAACATCTTCAAGCGCACCTGCCACATTCATGTCGCTGTCGCCGAACGCTGAGTAATTCACTATGGGACAAAAAGTCCAACCCTTTGGTTTCCGCGTCGGAGTCACTGAGGCTCACCGCTCTCGTTGGTTCGCCCCGAAGGCTCTCTTTGGCTCGCTGCTTGTCGAAGATTTCAAACTTCGCAAGTATGTCGACAAGCGCCTCAACAAGACCCCACCCTACGCGGCGGTCTCGGACATTCTCATCGAGCGTACGCGCGATGAGTTGACTGTCATCCTCAAGACTTCGCGACCTGGACAGGTTGTCGGTGTCAAGGGCGGCGAAGTTGAGAAGCTCACGCAAGACCTGCAATTGCTCACTGGCCGTAAGGTCGCGATCAAGATCATCGAGATCAAGAATCCCGATGCGGATGCCAAGCTCATTGGCGAAGTGATTGCTGAGCAGCTCAAGAAGCGCGCGAATTTCCGCCGCGTTCTCAAGCAGCGCGCTGAAGTCGCGATGCAGAACGGCGCGAAGGGAATCCGCATCCTGCTCTCGGGTCGTTTGGGTGGTGCGGAAATGAGCCGCACGCTCAACACGCGCCTTGGTTCGATTCCACTTTCAACACTGCAGGCGAATGTCGATTTCGCGTTGTCGGTGAGTCACACGACCTACGGCGCCATCGGCGTCAAGGTCTGGGTCTTCAAGGGGCTCTTCACAGAGCACGACGAAGATCAGACCGCGTCGAGCGCAGCGGGCGGCCGAGCCCGGGCGCGTGGTCGCCGCTAAGTGTTTTGTTTGCGTAGTTGATGTCTTGAGTATGCAAAGTCCAGTCCAACGATCTGAACCCCAGTTTCCCGGAGACGACCGATGTCAGGCCTGATGCCAAAACGCGTCAAGTTTCGAAAGCAGCAGCGCGGCAAGCTCAACGGCTGTGCGACGCGAGGCAACTATGTTGCGTACGGCGACTACGGTCTGCAGACGCTCGAGCCGCATTGGCTCACAGCGCGGCAGATCGAAGCTGGTCGTATCGCGGCGCAGCACTTCCTCCGCCGTCAAGGCAAGATTTACATTCGCGTCTTCCCAGACAAGCCGATTTCCAAGAAGCCACTCGAAACTCGAATGGGTAAGGGAAAAGCGGATGTCGATTACTGGGCAGCACGCATCAAGCCAGGCACGATGTTGTTCGAAGTCGCGGGCGTCCCAGAGGACCTCGCCAAGCAGGCACTCGCGCGCATTGCCTACAAAATGCCGATTCGTTGCCGATTCGTTGGCCGCCGCCTCGCCGTCTGATCCGTCTGCTAGTCGTTAGGAGCACCGATACCTATGAAAGCTAAGGCAATTCATTCGATGAATGCAGAAGACCTCGCGATGGAGGCTACGAGCCTGCGTCGCCGCCTCTTCGATCTTCGTCGTCAAAGCGTGAGCGAGAAAGTCGCTGACAACTCCCAATTCAAGAAGACGCGCAAGGACATTGCACGCGTTCTGACCGAGACCAAAGCACGCGCCATCGCAGCGTCGAAGGAGACGAGCAAGTGAGCCATACCGCTGAGATCGTGACGAGCGAAAATTCGCCGCGCCGCATCGGCGTCGTCGAGAGCGACGCACGCAACAAGACCCGTACGGTCGTGATTCCGTATGTGTCCCGCCATGTGAAGTACGGCAAGTACATCAAGAAGAAGACCGTGCTCCATGTGCATGACGAGCACAACGAGTCTCACCTTGGTGACCGCGTTGAAGTGGCGGAGTGCCGCCCACTCTCGCGAACCAAGCACTGGGTGCTTGTGCGCATCGTTGAGAAGGCACCTGAAGGCGCGCATCTCCTCCTGAAGGAAGCTGCAGCCCGCTAAGCGAATCCCTGTTCCATCCGGCATCGAGTCAGTCGATCGATGCGAAAGCCAGCGTTTGATAGGTAGGACCCATCCATGATTCAGAAGGAATCCAGACTCGAAGTCGCAGACAACTCCGGCGCGAAAGAAGCGATGGTGATTGGTGTGCTTGGCTCGAGCACCGCATCCGGAAAGTTCAGCCGCCTCACCATGGGTATTGGCGACCGGATTGTCGTCAGCATCAAGAAGGCGCTTCCCAACGGCGAAGTGAAGGCTGGCGACAAAGCGCAGGCCATCATCGTTCGTTGCAAGTCGCCAACCCGCCGCGAGGACGGTTCGTACGTGCGATTCGATACGAACGCATGCGTGCTCGTTGACGAAGAAGGAAATCCAAAGGGCACGCGCATTTTCGGTGCGGTCGCCCGCGAATTGCGTGAGCGGAACTTCATGAAAATTGTGTCGCTCGCGACGGAGGTCATCTGAAATGCCAAGTCATGTGAAAAAGGGCGATGTTGTCATCGTCACCAAGGGCGCCTCGAAGGGCGTCGTGGGCGAAGTTCTTCGCGTCGAAGCTGAAGGCGAGCGCGTCGTTGTGAAGGGCGCGAACATTCGCACCTTCCATCTCAAGCGCACGCAAGCTCGTCCGCAAGGAACGATTCTCAAGCAAGAAGCACCCTTGCACCGCAGCAATGTTTCGCCCGCCGTCGATGGCAAGCCATCGCGCGTCCGATTCCCCACGAAGACCGATGGTTCCAAGGTTCGCGTTGCAGTGAAGGGCGGCAAGCAGCTGTCGGTCCTGCATGGTCCAAGGAAGGCATCAAAGTCCGCAAAGTCCGCAAAGTCCGCCTGACCGCAAGCGCAACGAGGAAGCCCTCGACTGCGCCAACTGCAGTAAGGAATCCAGATCCATGTCCGCCGCTACTACCACCGCCCAACCCCGCCTCAAGCAGCTCTACAAGGACTCCATCGTCGCCAAGACGATGGCTGAGTTCAAACTAGAGAACTCGCACCAAGTGCCAGTGCTGAAGAAGATCGTCGTGAACGCCGGTCTCGGTAAGTATCTCGACAATCAGAAGCTCAAGCCTGAGGTGCGCGATCAGTTCCTTTCGAACTTCGCAACCATCACTGGTCAGCGTGCGATCCTCATCAAGGCTCGAAAGGCCGTTGCGAACTTCAAGGTTCGCGAAGGCAATCCAAGCGCCGTGATGGTGACGATTCGCCGCGAGCGCATGTGGCACTTCCTCGATCGGCTCATCAACCTCGCGAGTCCTCGTATCAAGGACTTCCGCGGCGTGAAGGAGACGGCGTTCGACCAAGGTGGCTCGTACTCCATCGGATTGACTGAGCAAGCTGTGTGGCCCGAAATCAGCATGGTGAACTCCACCATCACGCACGGCATGCACATCACGATGGTGTTTGAGAACTCCAATCCGAAGATGAGTCGCTTCGTGCTGGGCCAAATGGGCATGCCATTCGTCCTCCCCGAAGAGAAGAAGAGCAAGAAGTAATCCCCTCGATACCCAACCAACCCGTGGCAAGTGCCACGAAGTCCAAGACTGTTTCGAACGAATAGGAATCCCCCCTCATGGCAAGCAAGCGAACCTTCAACCGCATGAAGCGAACGCCGAAATTCTCGACACGCAAGGAGGTCCGCTGCGAGCTGACCGGCCGCAAGCGTGGCGTGTATCGAAAATTCCGTATCAGCCGAATCATGCTCCGCGAGCTCGCGCTCAAGGGAATGATCCCCGGCATGCGGAAAGCATCTTGGTGATGCTGAAAATGGAAGCGTGGTGCGCGCGTGTGATCCGAGTGGTCATTGCCGCGACACCAAGTGATTGAAGGCTCGAGAGATTTGTTGAGATTGCAGATGAGTTTGGCTCGCAACCGCGAGTCAACCTAGACCCCGAAGGAACGAACCATGTCCATCCAAGACCTGACCTCTGACATGCTCACCCGAATTCGCAACGCACTGCGGAATCGCGAGAAGTCTGTCGTCACGCTTTCGAACAAGCTGAACCGCGGTGTCGCCTCCGTGCTGAAGGAAGAGGGATTCATCTCTGACTTCGAGCTCGTCGCAGACGGACACCAAGGCATCATTCGCATCCAACTCAAGTACGGCTCGCGTGGCGAGCAACTCATCAGCGGCATCGAGCGTGTCTCGAAGTCTGGCCGCCGCGTCTACTCAGCGTTCGGTGCGCTGCCGCGTCCTCATGAGGGCCTCGGCATGTCCATCGTCTCGACAAGTCAAGGTGTGATGAGCGATCGCAAGGCACGCGAGTTGAAGGTTGGCGGCGAAGTCGTCGCACTCGTGTTCTAAGTCGTTCGCTCTTCCCGCCCGTTCGTCCGCAGATTCTTTCCCGTCTGAACCCCAGCAGGAATACACCATGTCCCGCATTGGCAAGCAGTCCATCCCAGTTCCCTCCGGCGTCAAGGTTGCCATCGCAGCCGCGACTCGCGAGGTCTCTGTCACCGGTCCGAAGGGCACGCTGAAGTTCGTGTCGCGCCCTGAGATCACCGTCGCCTACGACGATTCCAAGAAGGAAGTCGTCTGCGCAGTCGACGATTTCAGCAAGGTGGACATCGGCGGTCGCCGAGCCTACTGGGGCACGACTCGCTCCACGATCAAGAACATGATCGAGGGCGTGACGAAGGGCTACGAGCGGAAGCTCGAAGTCAATGGCGTTGGTTACACGGCGAAGCTTCAGGGCAAGAACCTTGTCCTGAATGTCGGTTTCTGCCACCCGATCATCATGGCGATCCCCGCCGGTGTGACTGTGGTGATCGAAGCCAACCTCGTCACGATTACCGGTTCTGACAAGCAAGCCGTCGGCGGGTTCGCCGCGCAGGTTCGCATGCAGCGCAAGCCCGAGCCCTACAACGGCAAGGGCGTGAAGTACCAAGAAGAAACTATTGCTCGTAAGCAAGGAAAGGCCTTCGGCGCATAAGGCACCGTTTGAGCGGTGTTCGAGAACGCAGGGCATTTCACACATCCACAGGAACGCACATGAATCCGACAGCATCCAAGCGATTGAAGCGAAGCCGCCGCAAGTCCGGCATCCGAAAGACGCTCCTTGGCTCACCGAGCCGGCCGCGTTTGACGGTCTTCCGTTCGCTCAGCCACATCTATGTCCAAGTCATTGATGACTTGTCTGGTCACACACTCGCGTCCGCGTCGACACGCGACAAGGGCTTCGTCTCCTCAGGAAACAAGTCCGCCGAAGCAAGTTCCGTTGGCAAGGCCATCGCGGAACGCGCGATCGCGAAGGGCGTGACTGCGGTCGTCTTCGATCGCAACGGTTTCCGATTCCACGGCCGCGTGAAGGCAGTCGCCGAGGGCGCACGCGCGAGTGGTCTTCAGTTCTGATTCGACAAGTTTGTGAACCAATCTCTTCAAGTCTTCCGCAAGCAACTTCCCGCATACAGGCGATTCCAACATGGCTGAGATCATCGACGAAACAAGTAACATCGAATCGACCACGGTCGGTGTGTATCGCACGAGCGCAACCGTTGCAGGCGGTCGCCGCTTCAGCTTCGCGGCACTCGTTGTTGTTGGCAACCGAAGCGGCCGCGTGGGCATTGGCTACGCCAAGAGCACGCAGGTTCCGCAGAGCATCGAGAAGGCGCAGAAGGAAGGCCGTCGCAAGATGCGCGCGTTCCCAATGCAGGGCAAGACGATCCCGCACACCGCGGAAGGTCGATTCGGTGCAACCACCGTTCGCCTGATCCCCGCCGCGCCAGGTACCGGTGTCAAGGCTGGCGCGTCCGTGCGCGCCGTCCTCGAAATGTTCGGCATTCAAGATTGCCTTTCGAAGGTCTATGGCTCATCGAACGGAAAGAACGCCGTCAAGGCGACCTTCGATGCGCTTGAGAAGCTTCGCTCGCGTGAGACCGTCGAGTTGCTTCGCGGCCACTCGATTCAGGCGACCGCTGTTGAAACCGCGATTCGTCGCGGCGCAGCGTTCATGGTTTCGTCGAAGTCCGCAGAGAAAATGGCTGCTCCACAGAACACCGTCGATGACGGTCGCAACAAGGGTCGCGGTCCACGCGGCGGGAGCGGTGGCGGCGGTGGTCGCGGCGGTAGTGGTGGCGGTGGTCGTCGCGGTCGCGATGACGCGGCTGCGGCAACCGGAGCGCCGGCCTGAGCCTCGGTGCAGCAAAGCAAGAGTTTGAATCTGTCAGTCGTTGAGTGTTCCACGTAGCGCAGTCCAACAAGCCAGTTGTCCGGAGTTCTTCCGGAATGAAAGACGGAGCAGAACAGCCATGATGATCCATGACATCACCGCCAAGGCGGGAGCAAACAAGAAGCGCAAGCGCGTCGGACGCGGTGAGGGCTCCGGTATCGGTGGCACCTCAACTCGCGGACATAACGGTGCGAAGAGCCGCGCAGGTTGGACGAGTCGTCCTTCCTACGAAGGCGGTCAAACGCCGTTCGCTCGCCGCTTCCCCAAGCGCGGCTTCAAGAACACTGGTTTCCGCACGGACTATCACGTTGTCAATGTCAGCCAGGTGGCTGAAGTGGTGGAAGCAGGTACGACGGTTGACCTCGCACTCTGCGCCAAGCTCGGCCTCGTGAAGAACACCCGACTTCCTCTCAAGGTGCTCGGTCATGGCGACATCGCCAAGAAGCTCACCTTCGTGGCGGGCAAGTTCAGCGAGTCCGCGAAGTCCAAGATCGAAGCAGCCGGTGGCGTTGCCACATTGGTTGTTGCGAAGTGATGGTTTGCGCCGACGCGGAGCGCGGGTCGCCAGGCCAGCGGGTCGTCGTCAGCGCAGTGTCCGCCGTCTGAGTCCAAGTCTCTGAGATCTCGACAAGCATGATTCAAGCCTTCGCGAACATCTTCAAGATTCCAGACCTGCGCCGTCGCGTGTTCTTCACGCTCGGCATGCTTGCGATTTATCGCGTCGGTTTCTGGATTCCATTGCTTGGCGTTGATCAGCAGCAGCTCCATGACGCTGCGCAGAAAGCCACGCAAGGCGAGACGAGCGGATTCGGTCGAATCCTCGAGTACGCATCGATCTTCTCCGGCGGCAGCCTCCAGCAGTCAACGATCTTCGGCCTCGGCATCATGCCGTACATCACGGCCGGCATCATCTTCCAGCTGCTCACGACTGTGCTTCCGATGTTCCAAGAACTGAAGAAGGAAGGCGCGAGCGGACAGCAGAAGATTATGGAATGGACGCGGTATGCAACCGTGGGTCTCTGCATCTTGCAGGGATACATGTGGCTGCAATACCTGGTGACTTCGAACCTCGTACAGCCTCAATACCTTGAAACGACGGCTGGTCTTTTCAACTTCTATCTCGCCGGCATCTTTGCGCTGACCGCAGGTAGTCTCTTCTTGATGTGGCTTGGCGAGCAGATCGACAAGCACGGCATCGGAAACGGCGTCTCGCTCATCCTCACCGCGGGCATCCTCGCCCGCATGCCGAGCGCGATTGACTGGGTCGTCTCGAGTTTCGATCCATCCATTCAGAGCAGCGAAGCGGGCAAGCTTGGCCCCATCGGCCTGCTCCTCCTGATCGGTGGCTTCCTCTTCGTCGTGGCTGGAGCAGTGGTCATCACTGTGGCTCAGCGACGCATTCTGATTCAGCAAGCGAAGCACACTCGCGGACGAAAAGTCTTCGGTGGTCAGCGCCACTATCTCCCGCTTCGACTCAACCATGCCGGCGTCATGCCGATCGTGTTCGCAAGTTCGCTGATGGTTTTCCCGTCGTGGGTCTTCGGGCTTCTGGCGGATTCCGCTCGCGCTTCCGGTGAAGCGAACTGGTGGAGCTCGACGACGAGTTTCCTCTCGTCGAACTTCGAGAACAGCGGTTACCTCTATGTGCTCTGCGAGATCGGCATGATCTTCTTCTTCAGCTACTTCTGGACGACGGTCCAGTTCTCGCCAGACGAAATGGCGAAGCAGCTCAAGCAGCATGGCAGTTTCATCCCTGGAATCCGTCCCGGTCCCTACACCGCGGAGTACCTCGAGCAGGTGATGGAACGCATCACCTATGTCGGTGGCGGATTCTTGGCAGCAATCGCAATCATTCCCACGGTCGTCTCGTCGCAGATGGGAATTCCGTTCAATGTCAGCCAGTTCCTCGGAGGAACCGGCCTGCTCATCGTCGTGAGCGTTGGTCTCGATCTGATTCAACGGATCGAAGCCAACCTGCTCATGCGCAACTATTCAGGGTTTCTCTCCAAGGGCGTTGGGGATCGCGCACCGCGCGTACGCAGCGCCAAGGGGTAAGGCCCGCCGCAGTGTCTCCTGTTTAGAGGGCAGCAATCGCAAGTTCCGCGTAAGTCCAAGTGTCAGTAGAAGGTTGAATGGCCAAAGAAGACAAAATCACACTTGACGCCGAAGTTACCGAAGCGCTCCCGGACGCAAAGTTCCGAGTTCGCCTGCAGAACGACCAAGAAATCTTGGCGTATGTCAGCGGCAAGATGAGAAAGTTCTTTATCCGCATCCTGCCAGGAGACCGTGTCACGATTGAAATGAGCCCATACGACATGACGAAGGGGCGCATCATCTACCGTTTCTGAGCATGCCCTTTCGCGATAGTACAGTTCGATTCGTTGCCTAATGTCTTGATTCCACTGAAGTTCTGAAGTCCACTCGATAGCACAGCAAGAGGCCCACTATGAAGGTTCGCTCGAGCATCAAGCGCCGCACACAAGACTGTCAGATCGTCGTCCGCAAGGGCAAGCGATTTGTCATTAACAAGAAGAACCCACGCCTCAAGCAACGGCAGGGTTGATTCGAAACCCAGATTTTCTCAATTCACGACGACTCACTCCAAGACCCGCATTCCATCTCGCGCGGGTTCGCTCAGCAGAAGGACTAACACCATGCCCCGTATCGCCGGCATCGACATCCCAGAGAAGAAGAAGATTGCTTTCTCGCTCCCCTACATCCATGGGATCGGACGCAAGACAGCGCTCGACATTCTCAACAAAGTCGGTATCGATCCAGATCGCCGAACCAACGACCTCAAGGAAGCTGAAGTCGCTGCGATCACCGCGATCATCGACACGGAGTTCATCGTTGAAGGTGCGCTTCGTCGCCAGATGGCACAAGACATCCAACGCCTCAAGGACATCAAGTGCTGGCGCGGTGATCGTCATCGTCGCAGCCTCCCAGTGCATGGACAGCGCACGCGCTCGAACTCGCGCACGCGCAAGGGTCGCAAGAAGACTGTCGCTGGCAAGAAGGGTGTGAAGGGCTAATCGATAGCGCTTGCTCACACCACACCTCAGAGCGCGGAGCGCTCACGACCGCATCTGATTTTCTGACGAAAGCAATTCACCCATGTCAACGCCTGCAACAACTACCCCCACGAAGAAGAGCAAGGTGCGCAAGTCCGTCGTGCGCGGCATCGTGCACATCAATGCGACTTTCAACAACACCATTGTTGCGATCACGGATACCAACGGTGATGTGATCGCGCAGGACTCCGCGGGCACCGTCGGATTCAAGGGTGCACGTAAGTCCACTCCCTTCGCGGCGTCTCGCGCCTCGGAGAAGGCCGTTTCGAAGGCGAAGCGCGTTGGTTTGAAGGAAGTCGAAGTTCGCGTGAAGGGCCCAGGCCCGGGCCGCGAGAGCGCGATTACCGCGCTCGTTGCCAACGGCGTCAAGGTCACTGCGATCGAAGACCACACTGGCATTCCACACAACGGTTGCCGCGCGCCAAAGAAGCGTCGCGTCTAAGTCTTGATTATCTCGGTGGCGCTTCTGCGCCATCGTCTGTTTGTCGTCCGCATCGTTTGGTTTCCGTGTTGGGTTCGCTGCAAAGAAGGTCGCTTGCCACTGCCCAGCAGGGTGGTAGGCACCGAGAGGCAGTCTGAACCACCTTTTCGAAGGTCCTGCTGGTACTTGGAGTTTGCACTATGCATGTTCGATGGCGCGGTCTTGAACTTCCGTCACGAGTCGTCAAAGACTCGAAGAGCTACACCCCAACCTTCGGTCGGTTCATCATCGAGCCGTTCGAGCCGGGTTTCGGTACGACCATTGGCAACAGCCTTCGGCGCGTCCTGTTGTCCTCCATCGAGGGCGCAGCGATCACCAAGGTGCGCATCACTGGCATCGAGCACGAATTCTCGTCTCTCCCCGGTGTGCTTGAAGATGTCACCGACATCATTCTGAACATCAAGGGCGTCATCGTTTCGATGTCTGGTGACGCTGAGACCAAGACGCTTCGCCTTGAAGCGACCGGTCCTGGCGATGTCACCGCAGACCTCATCGAGTGTGATTCGTCCGTGGAGATTCACAATCCAGAGAAGGTCATTGCAACCCTGACCGACAAGGTCGACTTTGGCGTCGAGTTCACCGTCGCCCGCGGTCGCGGCTATATGCCAGCGAGCGAGCAATTCTCGAAGGGCGAACAGTGCATCGGAGAGATTGAGATCGATGCGATCTTCTCGCCCGTGCAACGCGTTCGTTTCCATTGCGAGGACACGCGCGTTGGTCAGAAGACGACCTATCAGCGCCTCGTGCTCGACATCTGGACCAACGGCACCGTCTCTCCTGAGATGGCGCTCGTCGAGGCAAGCAAGATCCTGCGCAAGCACCTCAATCCATTCGTGCAGTTTGAGGAGATCGGTTCTGCGATCGTCTCTGAAGATGTTGCACAGCAAACCGCAACGGACGGCGAGTTCCTTCGCAAACTCCAGTTGCCGGTGAGCGAGTTGCAGTTGTCGGTGCGCGCAAGCAATTGCCTTGAGACCGCCCGCATCGCCACGATCGCTGAGTTGGTGTGCCGAACCGAAGACGACCTCTTGGGCGTCCGAAGCTTTGGCAAGACCTCTCTCAAGGAAGTGGAACAGCAGCTCGCACAGTTTGGCCTCCACCTTGGTATGCAGGTTCCAGAAGGAATGCTCCCGTCCTAAATCCAACGGCGGACGCCGGTCCGCTGATTGTGTTGTGTTCTGATTTGACTGAATTCTCGCCGTCGTGATGACGGCATTCAACGCCTGAGGTAATCAACATGCGTCATCGTGTATTCGGTAGACAACTCTGTGTGAAGGAAGACCACCGTCGCGCCATGCTGCGCAATCTGGCGGCGGGTCTCTTCGAGCACGGTCAGATTGAGACGACCTTCGCGAAGGCGAAGGCTGTGCAGCCATTCGTCGAGAAGCTCATCACCCTCGCGAAGGGTTCGACCGGTCTCAATACCCGTCGACGCATCACCGCGACACTCACGGATCGCAAGATCCACGCGTGGGCTGCTGATCCGAGCGTGCCGGAGTCGAAGCGAACGAATCCGTTCTTCGAGATCGCATCGGCCGACAGCATCGAGTTCAATCGTTACGGCGAGATTCGCAAGGCTCCTCGCCTTGTGCAGCACATCCTCACCAAAGTTGCGCCACTCTTTGAGGGACGCGCTGGTGGGTACACCCGCATCGTGAAACTCGACAAGCACCGCCTTGGCGACGGCACCGACCTCGTGCTTCTGCAACTCGTCGGCAAGGAGGATGGTCCGCAGGTGAGCGGTCGCCGTTCGAACCGCCGCCGCTCAGCGGATCGTCGGACTGCGTACGCCGCTGAACTTCGCAAGAAGGGAAGCGCCGCCGGCTCTGAGTCCGCTGCGGCTGAGTGATAAAGTCGCGGCGCGCCGCGATGCAGCGCCATTCAGTTTGTGTCAGTTCTTCCCCACCCGAGAGCAAGCTTTCGGGTGGGTTTTTCTTGCACCACGGAGCTGCGCTCTTGGCTTGACGCGTACGAGGAACCACGCGCGTCCCGATACACTCGCGGCATGCTCGCCGATATTGAAGCGAAGGAACGCGCCGCGCTCGAGGCCTTGTCGGCACTCACCGACCCGAACGCACTCGACGCATGGAAGTCGACCTACCTCGGTCCGCAGGGCGCCCTCCGTGAGTTCATGCAAGGTTTGAAGAGCGTCTCGAAGGAACTGAAGCCAGCCGTGGGCGCGCGATTGAATCAGTGCAAGAGCGCACTCGAAGCAGCATTCGACGAGCGCAAGAACAACCTCGGTGAAGTGGTGAAGGGGCCGGCTATCGATGTCACGGAGCCTGGTGTTGCATTGCCGCAGGGTTGTCGGCATGTGATCGCGAGGACGATCGAAGAGATTGTTGATGTCTTCGCTCGGATGGGTTTCGCGATCGCTGACGGACCGGAACTTGAGGACGAGTGGCACAACTTCAACGCACTCAACATTCCAGCCGGTCATCCAGCTCGCGGACCAGCGGACAACTTTTATCTCGGTGGTGCGGCAGCTGGAAAGCTGCTTCTTCGCACCCAGACATCAACGGTGCAGATTCGCGCGATGGAATCGCAGAAGCCGCCTCTCAAGGTTATTGCGATCGGCCGCGTCTACCGTCCGGACACGCACGACGCCACGCACTACTCCATGTTCCATCAGGTGGAAGGTCTCTGCATCGATCGAGGGGTCTCGATGGTGGACCTGAAGACAACACTCGTACAGTTCGCAAAGTCCTTCTTTGGTCCAGAAGCAGAGGTCCGGATGCGACCGAGCTTCTTTCCATTCACCGAACCCTCCGCGGAACTCGATATGAAAATGCGTATCAAGGGAGAGTGGAAGTGGGTCGAGCTCGGCGGGTGCGGAATGGTCGATCCGAATGTGCTCAGCGCCGTTGGCATCGACCCTGAGGAGTGGACGGGCTTCGCGTTCGGATTGGGGATCGAGCGCGTCGCGATGCGCCGCTACGGGATTACCGATATCCGACTTCTCTTTGAGAATGACGCGCGCTTCTTGCGCCAGTTCGCGTAGCGCGCCGGTTGCCACTTTCATCCTTGAAGTGCACGCGCCTGCGATGCGGCGCGATTTTGGCTGCACTCCGAGTGGCACCGTGACTCGGTAAGGGTCGCAATCGCGATAGCGGGTAAGGCGAATTCCCTAATCGCCTGAAGCGTCCGCACGATCACCGCAGTTTGGTCTGTGAATCTCCGAAGTTGAGACCATCGATCCTATTGCTCGCAGTTTTCACACTCGGAGATCCCATCCATGAGCGCAGAGACATCAGTTCGCCGTCCACTCTCGAAGTGGCATCACCGTATCGGCACGCGCCTTGCGATGGTGGTCGCGTGCGCCGTCGCAGCTGTCGCCATAGCCGTCGGATACGGCAGTTACACAGTCGGAGAGTCGTCTCTGGTTGAGGCCCAGCGACAGGCCCTCCACGCGACGCTCGAGTCTCGCGCGGCGAATGTCACTGCTTGGGCACACTCCATGCGTGCGCAAGTCGAGTCCATGGCGGGGGAGCCGACGACCATCGAGGCCATCGAACGGCTCACAGAGGGTTTCCACGAGCCAGCGAAAGACGCCGGCGCCGCGCGCGCTGAACTGATTGCGCATCACGAACGCGAACTCGCGAAGCGTTTCCGTGACGGTGGCGCAGAGTGGAACGGCGCAGCGACGATCATTCCTGCCCTCGATCGCGCGGCGGAACTTCAAGCGGAGTACATCTCCCGCAATCCGCATCCGATTGGTTCGAAACTCATGCTTGATGGCGGTGCAGAAGGAACGCTTTACGGTCTCGCGCACGCATCGTTGCATCCACGATTTCACGCGGTGCTTGACCGCTTCAAGTACTACGACCTCTTCCTCGTGAATACCGAAGGAACCGTCGTCTACACCTGCTTCAAAGAGACTGATTTCGCGACAAATCTCCTCGACGGTGCATGGGCCAAGTCCTCGCTTGGCGTGACGGTGCGGGCTGCACTCAACGCCACAAGTCCGAACGCGATTGCGAGTGACTTCGCTCCGTACGCGCCAAGTTACGGCGCCGCGGCGGGGTTCATTGCGGCCCCGGTGTTCAAGGATGGTGTCGTGATCGGAGCAGTCGCCGCACAAGTTCCGATTGATCAACTCGACGCTGTGTGCAACCTCGCTGCAGGACTTGGCGACGGTGGTGAGTGCGTGCTTCTCGGTTCAGATCGGCTTCTGCGTAACAACACGCGTCTCTCAGAAGAGTCGACCGTGTTGAAGGCGCGGCGAGATAACACGGCGGTCGATGCAGCATTTGAAGGCAAGCCTGCCTTCTGCGATTATGACGCCGATGGCACGCGGTACCTCGCTGCCGCGATGCCATTTGAATTTCTCGGGCACTCTTGGGCGATGCTTGCGAGAGTCGATGAGGCGGAGGTGCTCGCGCCTGTGAAGCAACTCGCTGTCGCGAACATCTCCATTGGCACAATCTCCGTGCTTGTGGTTGCTGCGCTGTTTCTTGGCATTGGCCGCTGGATTTCGAAACGCGCGAACGCGATGGTTGCGGGACTTGGCCGCCTCGAGAGTGGGGATCTCTCAGCCCGCGCTACGCTTACGGGGAACGATGAGCTTGCAGCCATCGGCGGGGCGTTCGATCGCTTCGTGAGCGCGCTGCGTGACTCCATCGGCGTGGTGCGAACGAGCGCGAGCGAGATTCAATCCGGTGTCGGTGGTCTCACCACAACAAGCCAAGGACTCGCCGATGTCGCTTCAGGCCAAGCTGCAACGCTTGAGGAGATGACTGCTTCCGTGACGGAACTCAGTCAGCGGACGCAAGACGGCGCAAAGCGATCAGAACATGCTGCGCGCATGGCAGGGCAGGGGCTTGAGGCAGCTGAAGGTGCCGGGGCGTCTATGTCTCGTATGAGCGAAGCGCTCGGGGAGATCGAGAAGAGCTCCAAGGAGATCAGCCAGATCATTCGAGCGATCGACGAGATCGCGTTTCAAACGAATCTTCTCGCGCTCAATGCAGCTGTGGAAGCCGCTCGCGCAGGTGATGCCGGCCGTGGTTTCGCTGTCGTTGCACAGGAGGTTCGCGCGCTCGCGACGCGCTCCGGTGAAGCGGCCCGCAAGACCGCAGATCTTGTGGAGGCCAGCAATGAGCGAGTGAAGCGCGGCGTTGGCATCGGCGCCGAAGTTGGCACAGCGCTTGAGCAGATCGTGTCGGCAGCGAAAGATGTCGCGAAGACCGTCGACACAATGGCGAGCGAGCAGCGCGAACAAGCATGTGGCATTCAGCAGATCGACCGTGCTATCACTGACATCAGCAATCGCACGCAGCAGGCCGCGGGTCAGTCACAGGAAGTTGCGGCGGGCGCTCAACAAGCGGCGAGTGAAGTGCAGCAACTTCGACAAGCGCTCGCGAGATTCTCTGGATAAGACAGCCGATCTCAAAGAAATCAACCAGCGGGGCGCGCAATCTCACATTGCTCGTCCCGCTGTTCTTGTTCTTGTCACGCGCCCGCGGCGACTGTTGATGCAGATGCCTAAGTCGTGTAGTCAGCGTTGAGCCGAACATACTCTTCCGTGAGGCCGGATGTGAGAAACCCATCAGCGTTGAGCTCCGCCTCCACGCCAATGGTTGCTCCGAGGTCGATGACCATGTCCACATGTGGTCCATTGAACGCAGCGCGCACCGTGTCTGGGTTGCAAAGGAGTGGCTGCCCTTGTGCGAAGATCTCGGTACCGCCGACATAAAGGCGAAGTTCGGACGGATCGAATGTGATGCCCGCTCGACCCGCTGCCGCAACGATGCGCCCCCAGTTTGGATCGCCTCCCGTCACAGCGCAGCGCACAAGGAGACTCTGTGCGACAGTCTTGGCAACCGTCGTCGCATCGGAACGAGTTCGCGCGCCACGGACGCGCACTGACATCGACCGTGTGAATCCCTCGCCGTCAGTCACGATCATGCGCGCGAGTTCTTCGCACACCGCCGTCACTGCCTCTTGCAAGGTAGCGAGCTCAACCCGCGGTCCTTGCCCTGACGCGAAGGCAAACAGGGAGTCGTTCGTCGAAGTGTCGCCATCCACGCTGATTCGATGGAAGGACTGATCGGCCGCAACGCGAAGGACTTGATCGAGCTCACTGGCAGTGAGTTGTGCGTCCGTCATGACGACCGCGATCATGGTGGCCATGTTCGGGTGAATCATGCCCGCACCCTTGGCGACACCACTCACGCGAACAGATGCGTCGCCAACGCGGATCTCACGAGCCGCCATCTTTGGTCGCGTATCGGTCGTCATGATCGCCCGCGCATATGGCTCGAGGCTCGCCTGCGCGTGAGCATTCGATGCCTCCGCTGCGAGTGGCGCGAGGAGCGGAAGAATGCGATCCATTGGCAGCTGGGTTCCAATGACGCCGGTGGAATTCACCAGAACGCTTTGCGCATCAACACCGAGCGCTTGTGCGACGCCTTCGACGCACGCGGATGCATTGTTGGCGCCGATGGATCCGGTCGCCGCATTCGCGCAGCCGGAATTCAAGAGCAGCGCACTCGCATGCCCGCGAGAGTCCTTCAAGTGTTGCCGAGAAAGATGAATCGGTGCCGCGCAAAACAAGTTCGTCGTAAAGAGGGCCGCTGCGGTCGCCCCTTCAGGCATGAGGAGCAGCGCGAGGTCATCTCGACCAGCCTTCTTGATGGACGCACCTGCGGTTGCCGACCGAAAACCAAGTGGGAAGCAGAGCTCTGTCACTTTCCAGTCTCTTTCGAAGGGGCAACATCAAGCACCATCGCGATCTCATCGCACGCGTGGTTCTTGGGGCACTTCGCGCAGTCCTTCAGCACCTTCTCGGGAAGACTATTCACGCTGACCTGCCTGAAGCCGGACTTCTCAAAGAACTTGGGTGCGCGCGTGAGGACGAAGACCTTGGGAATGTGGAGTCGACTCGTCCAGTCGATGAAGAAGGCCATCAACTTCTGGCCGATGCCATGACCCATCGCATCCGGCGAGACCCCGAGCGAGCGAATCTCCGCGAGTTGTGGCGTGTAGACCCACAGCGCGCCGCAACCGACGACTTTCCCATCACGTACTGCGACGCCGAACTCGTTGATGCACTCAAGAATATCTTCGCGTGAGCGCGGGAGATTTTCGCCTTCATCCGCCCAGTGCTCGACGAGCGCAACGATGCCGTCGAGATCGTCTACGCGCGCTCCACGCACACGAACTCCGCCCGCGGGCGTGTTCAATCGGCGCATGCCCATGCGCGCCGAGCGCCCGCCGAGAATCTCTGCGACGCGATTGGGCGCTGTGCCGCCCGCGACATCGCGCTTTCGCAGCGCACTATCCACCGTCAGTGACGCATAGACATCGCTTCCGATGTTCGGGTTGCTCTTCAGCATCTGTTCGACGGTCATTCCTTCGAGCGGCTTCGATTCCTCGATCGCGTCGCGCACGATACGGCCGGCCGCGTGATGCGCATCTCGGAATGGAACGCCCTTGCTGACGAGATAGTCGGCGAGTTCAGTTGCGTTGGAGTACCCGCCGATCGCAGCAGCAAGTGCGCGCTCGTGATGAACGGTCATGCCGTCAACGACGCGCACGAGCATCTGCAACGAGATCGAGAGGTGCTCCATCGCATCAAACAAGGGCTCCTTGTCTTCTTGGAGATCCTTGTTGTACGCAAGTGGCAAACCCTTGATCGTCGTGAGCATTGCGACGAGGTTTCCGATGTGACGACCGGTCTTGCCACGAATGAGTTCAAGCGCATCAGGATTTTTCTTTTGCGGCATGAGACTCGAACCGCTCGTGACTTCGTCGCTGAGCTCGATGAACCCCGCCTCGCTCGTCGTGTAGAAGATGAGATCCTCTGCAAGGCGTGAGAGATGCACAGCGCAGAGTGCACATGCCGAGAGACTTTCGACGACAAAGTCGCGATCGCTGACGGCATCGAGCGAGTTGGAACTTGCAGAGTGAAAACCAAGACTCTCTGCGAGCGCCACGCGATCGATGGGGTACGCGGTCCCTGCGAGTGCGCCAGATCCGAGTGGACAGACGAGCGTCCGGCGCTCAGCATCCGCGAAGCGATCTGCGTCCCGTGTGAGCATCTCGACATACGCCAAACACCAGTGCGCAAACAGAATGGGCTGCGCACGCTGCATATGCGTGTAGCCCGGAAATGGAGTCGCCTTCTCACGCTCTGCAACTCGGAGCAACGCATCGATCGCTCCTTCGATCTCCGCGCGGCGAGTTTGCAGCGCACGAACGGTCCAAAGCCGAAGATCCGTTGCGACCTGATCGTTGCGAGACCGTCCTGTATGCAACTTCTTGCCAAGATCTCCGAGTCGCGCGACGAGTTCTCGTTCGACCCATGAATGCACATCCTCATCATCCGCGCCCACGAGCGCGTCGGGCTGCTCAAGCGCATAGAGACGCACCTCTTCGAGTGCCGTGAGCACGCGGGCGAGTTCCTCATTGCTGAGGACGCCAACCTTCGTAAGTGCTTTGGCCCAGCCAACCGATCCCGCGATGTCGTCGGTGACTAAGACTCGATCGAACGGGAGCGAGTCGTTGAAGCGGCGAAAGAGCGGATCTTGTTCAGCGAGGAATCGTCCGGCGTAAAGCGTGCTCATCGTGCGTCTCTGAAGGCGTGTCTCTATGCGTCTGGTGTTGCGATGCTCAGTGGGCTGTGTCGATAGCCTGCATGGCTTGCAGCGCACGGATGCGGCTTGGGAGTGCGAAGAGGCGAATGAATCCTGTCGCGTCGGCGTGGTCGTAGACCACATCAGTTCCGAATGTTGCGAAGGAGTGGCTGAAGAGGGAGTGTGGACTTCGGCGTCGCGCGGTTTGCGCGCTGCCCTTGAATACACGCACGACAACATCGCCTGTCATGACCTCTGCCATGGAGACAAACGCTGCCCACATCGCCTCACGGAGTGGTGAATACCAAGTGCCGTTATAGATGATCTTCGCGAAATCGAGGGCAAGTTTCTCTCGGTAGTGCAGAGTCTCACGGTCGTACACGAGCTGCTCCAAGCCGCGGAACGCTTCCGTGAGGATCGTGCCGCCTGGTGTCTCGTAGACGCCTCGACTCTTCATGCCGACGAGGCGATTCTCACAGATGTCGACGCGACCCACGCCATGCCGACCGCCAATCGCATTGAGCGTGTTCATCAGCGCAACGCTGCCGAGGGATTTCCCATCGACTGCAATGGGGCGACCCTTCTCGAACGACACCATCACATCTTGGTACTGGTCCGGTGCCTGTTGAGGAGAAACCGTGAGCATCCACACATCCTCTGGCGGGGCGTTCCAAGGATCTTCAAGTGCTCCGCCCTCATGCGAAATGTGCCAGATGTTTGCGTCACGAGAGTAAATCTTCTCGGCGCTCGCAGCGCACGGGATGTTGCGCGTTTTGAGGTAGCCGAGCATCGCCTCGCGGCTCTTGAGTTCGAAGTTCGGAAGGCGCCAAGGCGCAATCACTGAAAGCTGCGGAGCCAGCGCGGCGTAGGTCGATTCAAATCGAACTTGATCGTTTCCCTTGCCGGTGCAGCCATGGGCAAGGGCGTCGCAGCCCGTCGTGAGCGCGGCTTCCACCTGCGCCTTCGCGATGATCGGTCGAGCGATGCTTGTGCCCATCAGATAGCGCCCTTCGTAGACCGCGCCGGAGAGCGCCATCGGAAAGGCAAAGGCTTCGAGGAACTCGCGCTTGAGATCGACGACGATGCAACTTGAAGCACCGGAGTTTTTCGCCTTCTCCTCAATCCCTTCGAGTTCGCGATCGCCTTGACCGACATCAGCTACGGCTGCCACAACCTCGCAGTCATAGTTCTCTCGGAGCCATGGGATGATGCAAGAGGTGTCGAGGCCGCCGGAGTACGCGATGCAAATTTTTTGAGGGTTGGTCACGGGGAGCACTTTCTAGGTTTCAGGCGAGGCAGGGGAATCGTGGAGTCGAGAAGGGAGGAGAGGATTGGATGTTTGAATCAACGGACGCCGAGTAACTGGAGCAGCAGTGCATTCTGCGCATGCATGCGGTTTACGGCCTGATCGAAGACGACAGAAGCGGGCGAGTCCATCACGGCATCAAGAACTTCTTCGCCGCGATGCGCCGGAAGGCAGTGCATGAAGAGCGCATCCTTGCCGGCGAGTTGCATGGCGGCTTCGTTCACTTGATACGGGAGCATCGCCGCGCGCTTACTCGCGCTGTCGGACTGACCCATCGAAATCCACGCATCGGTGTAGACCGCATCGGCGCCAGCGATTCGGCTGATGTCGTTGGTGTATTCGATGCGCGCGCCTGTCGCGAGTGCGAGTTCGCTTGTGCGCGTCATCCATGCGCTTGCCGGACGGCAATCGTCAGGGGTGACGACGACCATCTGACCCCCGAAGATCGCGGTGAGTTGCATGAGGCTGTGGCACACATTGTTGCCGTCACCGAGCCATGCGAGACGCATGGAGCTGAGGTCAAGTCCATGCTCTTCAAGCGTGAGGGCATCCGCAAGGATTTGGCATGGGTGATGTGCTTCGCACAGCGCGTTCACGATGGGCACTTTGGTCCATCGATGCAATTCTGTGAGTGTCGCGTGTTGCAGTACGCGACCAATCAAGGCGTCGGCCCATCGCTCTAGGTTGCGGCCATAGTCCGCGATTGTCTCGCGCTGCCCGATCGGCGACGCCTGATGATCGAGGTACACACAAGTACCGCCAAGTTTCGCGATGCCAACTTCGAGCGACACGCGCGTGCGAAGCGAGGGCTTCTCGAACAAGAGCACGATTGCGCGTTGCTGAAGCGCGTGCGCGAATGGGGCATAGTCGCGCTTCAGTTCCTTCGCGAGATCAAGTGTTCCGCGAATCTCCGCGCGCGAGAGATCGGCAAGCGTGAGGACGCTGCGGCGTGCGAGCGAGACTGGATTGGAAACGGAAAGCGTGCGCATGAAATAGGGTTTCGTGTCTGGGAATGGAAACGGGGCTTAGGCGATGAGCGCGACGCCCGGTGTGATGCTCGTACCCGCGCAGGACGAAAGTGGACCGTGCGCCTTCCAACTCGCGATGCGCACAGGACAACCAGCGGCGACGGCTGCTTCATGGGCCGCGCGCAACTTCGCCGTCATTCCTCCGCGCACCGTTCCATTCGCAATGAGCTCCTCGATCAATCGACCATCGAGTTGAGGGATGACGGCATGCGATGCATCGAGCACACCAGCGACATCCGTCAGCAAGAGCACCTCAGTTGCTTGCGCGATGCGCGCGATCGCACTGGCTGCATCATCCGCATTGACATTGAGCGGCGTCCCGTCGCGGTCGAGCCCAATGCTATTGAGTACCGGAAGAAATCCGGCGTGCAGAAGCGTCCGAAGAACGCTCGCGTCGCCGTCGACCACTTCGCCGACGAGACCGGCATCGAATGGAAATCGTGTCGTGACGCGACAATCGCACAGGCCGCCGTCGGCGAGGGAGAGTCCAACGGGACGCGCGCCGAGTGCATGGAGCAGCCCAAGCAGTCGCTGGTGCACGCTTCCGGCAAGCACGCTGACGAGGTCGTCGATGTGCTCGGCGGGGGTGATCCGAATGCCGTCTCGCTTCTCGCTCTCAACGCCTAGTCGCGCGAACTGCCGATCGACTGCCGCGCCACCGCCATGCACGAGGACCACTCCAAATCCGCCAGAAGCGCGGATTTCCTCGTGCAAGGCGATGATCGCAGAGAAGGTGCTTGCGTATGCGCTCGCGTTGTCCAGCAGCGCGCCGCCTACTTTGACGATGGTCAATGAGTTCATCACGCGAGACATGCGGCCTCCCTCGAAGCAGAAGGTGCGAGGATGCCGAGGGTTTGCTCGAACCCATGGCGGACATTGAACGTTTGGACGGCTTGCCCTGCGGCGCCCTTGAGCAAGTTGTCAATCGCGCTCTCGATGATGATGTGACGCCCCTCCGCCGCAAGTCCGATGTCGCAGTAGTTCGTGCGTTCCACAGAAGAGATCGCTGGCCATTGCCCAGCACGCAATACGCGAACGAACGCGCTTGATCCGTATGCCTGCGTGAGGCACTCGCGCGCCTCGGACTCCGCGACGCCCTCGCGCAGGAAAAGGTGAACCGTCGAAAGGATTCCGCGATCAAAACTTCCGAGGTGCGGCGTGAACACGGTTGGGATACGAGCGTGTTCGCTCATCTCAGGTCGGTGTCGATGCTTCCAAACTCCATACGCTTGTAAACTCACTTCGCAGAAGAGCGTCTTGAGTTCTGCTTTGCGTCCCGCGCCGGAAACGCCGGAGGTGCTATCGACGATCGCGCCGCGATCAAGGTCGATGAGCCCCGCATCAACGAGTGGACGAGTTGGAAGAATCACCGAAGTGGGATAGCAACCTGGAATCGCGAGGAGATTGGATTGCGTGATTTCAGTTGCGGCGATTTCAGGAAGCGCGTAGACGGCTTCTTCAAGCAAGTGAGGGTGCTCGTGCGTGAATCCGTAGGCCTGCGCGAACACGCTAGGGTCGCTGAGTCGGAACGCGGCACTGAGGTCGAGGACCAACATGCCGCTTGCGAGAAGCGACGGCACGATCGCGTGGCTTGTTTCATGCGGCGTTGCAAGGAAAATCGCGTCGAACCCACTCGTCGCGAGCGCAGCCGCATCGAGTGGCTGCACCACGAGCGCGGTTCGACCCGCGAGGCGCGGGAAAAGATCGGTTAAGCGTTGTGTCGGTTCGTCCGCTCGACGGGCCGATCCATACACCGCGCAGAGCTCGACGCGCGGGTGTGCGAGGAGGAGGTCGCACAGCTCGCAGCCTGCGTATCCGGTCGCTCCGACAACAGCAACGCGGATGGCGCGCTGCGGCAAGGCAGAAGTGGGGAGCTCAGCAATGAGAGTGGAGGTGTGCATGGAAGAAAAGGTGCGAACTAGCTGATTTCTGCGATCGACCGCAATCGCTTCGCGATGCGGATGGCCGCAGACTCAGATCGTGCGGCGATGAAGACCGTGTCGTCTCCCGCGATCGTGCCGAGCGCGCCTTCGAGCTGGCCCGCATCGATTTCGATCGCGAGCGCGTTGCCATGGCCACTCGGCGTGTGCAGAACAACGAGAGTCCCGCCCACATCGACGCCAACCAGTTCGCGCCGAATGGCTGCGTGGAGGCGCGAGCCGTCGCTTGGGCCGTTTCCTTCGGTGTTCGGAAGCTGATATCCATCGCGCCCACGCAAGACCCCGAGTTCGCGCAAGTCGCGCGAGAGCGTGGACTGAGTTGCTTCGATGCCCTCGTCTCGAAGGCGAACTTGCAACTCTTGCTGGTTGCGAAGCTCATCTCCAGCGACGAGTTTTCGAATGATGGATTGGCGACGAACTTTCATCGAAATGGTGACAGAACCAGTGGAGCAGTCTTTCAGACAACACGCTGTTGGGGTGGCGCGTTCGCGAACTTGCGACGTGATGCATTATTATGCAATGGATTGCATAAATGTCAAGTCGGCGCGACAAAATGGAGTTGTTGACAGCCTGTGCCGTCCGAGCACGGCGAAACCAGCGATCGCGGGAAGGGGGAGGGCGTGATTTTCACCACTTTTCGGGAGGAAAAAAGGAGGCGTTTCGTTGCTTCACCCCGGAAGCGGAGTAGAAGTGGAGGTGGCACAGGGGTAGTGCCTGAATCGACGTATCAGAAATCGTCGGCTCGGAGTGTTGAGATGGCCAGTGTGATCCGCCGGAAGCAGCGAATCGATCGGTTTGTCGATCTCGCTCGCGTGTATCGGGGCTGGAACAAGTCAGAGACTTTTGAAGCGCTTGGACGCGAGTCTGGCAAGGTTACTCCCGAGAGCGGGAATCCAAAGCTCGACCTGGTTGCTCGATTGGCGGACGCTCTTGATTGGGGCGTCGGCGATGTGGCTGAGAGCGTGTGGCAGGCGGAACCCGTTTCCGTCCCTGAATCCTCGCGACCATTCTCCGAACTGGATCAAGAGGCGCAGTCATTGCACCGCCTTGGTGAGTATCAGAAGCTGTTGAGTCTTGGGTCTCGCATGCGCAAGAGCGCGAGGTCCTCGACGGAGCGTGCCATTGTTGCCAATCGTCTTGCGGGCGCGTACGACGGGCTTGGTCGGTATGTGCGAACGCTGGCGTGCGTCCAGGAAGGACTCGCGGAGTCAGCGCTTCCGCGAGATCTTCGTCTGATGTTGCTCGTGAATCTCGCCAACGCGCATTACTCGCTTTGGAATCTGCACGAGGCGCGCGCGATCGCTGCGGACATTCTCGATCGATTTGAGCACTTTGCACCGATGGGCCGATTGCAGCGTGTCGCGCGAGCATTCGCCCGCAGCGTCCGCGGCAATGCGCAGCGCAGATTGCTCTGGAACGCGGATGAACCGTTTGAGTTCTCCGTCGACGCGGCAAGCGCCGATCTTCGAAAGGCGCAGCGTGAATATGAGAGTTTGGCGGTTGAGTTTGGCGACGCGCAGTATCAAGCGATCGCCAACACCTGTCGAGGCGCGCTCTTCGAACTCGATGCCGCTTCGGGTCGGCTCGATGAGGACGCGGCGATCGCGGAGATCCTGAGTGGGCTCGATCAAGTGGTGGATGTCGAAGATTTCCCGAAGGGTGATTTGCTAGAAAGTTGGGGCTGGTGGTCCATCTACGGATGCAACATCGCGCTTCGATCGGCGAACACCGTTAGTTTCCAGCGAGAGTTGGCGATCCTCACCAACAAGGCCGCTGAGATCGCCGAGCGACTCGACAACTGGGCGATGCGAGAGCGCGCTTTCACGATGGAGCATTTCCGTCGCGAGCGCGCGAGTGAAGAAGGACTCGCCTCCGACGCGATGACCCTCGATCCAGAGGACATTCGAGTGTTGGCCGGCGCTATGGGTCGATTCCCGCTCTTCCGTCCCACCGGATGGGCGATTCTCGAGCGAGCTGGAGCATTGACCGCGGATGCATGAGTCGAATGCCGTTCTGCTCGCGAGTGCTTGGTGTCTGCGCCATCGCGCGAGCGAATGGAGTTCGAACTACTTGAACTACTCAACTGAGAGGACAGTTTCCAAATGACAACTCAAAGAATGCAACATGGGTTCGGTCTGAGTCGAGTCCGCGCGCGGCGCGTGAGTCTTGTGATGAGTACCCTCGCGGCAATGACGCTTTCCTTAGTGCTCGCTGCACGCGCGCACGCCGAAGGCACATGGTGTCCGCCCGACTTCAAGGTCTTCAAGACATGGCTTGTGATGAAGGACAACGCGACTCCGCAGGAGCAGGTCGTGATGGACTATCTCATGAAGAATCCTCTGCCGATCATGTGGTCTCACACGATGCAGGAGATCATTCGCACCATGTATACAGCGTGGCAGGAAGGCGAGACGGACTCTGCCGACTGAGTCAACCAGCGTGCACGGCAAAAAAGAAGGAAGGCTCCACTTCGCAACGCGAGGTGGAGCCTTCTTGTTGTCGTGCGACTGCGTGTGCGCGTCAGGCCGCCATCACTCGTCGTCTTCGTCGTCGTGATCCATTTCCTCGATCATGTCAGGGACGCTTGGCAGGATCGGCTTTCCTTCAGCGATCATCTTGCGCTTCCACGCCTCGATCTTCTGTCGCTCGGGGACCATCACCATGGTCAAGCGGCGACCGTTGAGGCGCGGCGACATCTCGACTTTTGCGAGGTCGGAGAGCGCGGTGATGATGTCATCCATGCGGTCTTCGCCGCGATGTCGATGCGCCATCTCTCGGCCGCGGAAGTTCTGGACGATTTGCACACGGTGGCCTTCGATCAGGAACCGCCGAGCTTGTGCAATGCGAATCTCGACATCGTGTGGATCGATTTTCATCGATCGACCGAGACGAACTTCTTTCATTTCCGAGACTTTGTTGCGCGCTTTGTTCGCGCGTTCCTTCTTGGAACTCTCGTACTTGAATCGACCGAAGTCCATCATTTTCACGACGGGAGGTCGACTGTCCGCAGCGATCTCGACGAGGTCGAGACCCTTTTCGTGCGCAAGTCGGCGAGCTTCGTCGAGCTCGATCACGCCGATCATCTCGCCTTCGGCATCGATGAGGCGAATGGGAGTGATGCGAATGCGGTCGTTGACTCGAGGACCGTAATCGCGCGAATCTGTGCGCTGTCCTCCGGATGGTCTGCGTGGCGGAAAGATAAGTCCGTTCCTTCTGTAAGAGTGAGCAGGCGTGCGTTAGGCGGGAAGTGAATGCGTGGAAGAGCGAAGAAGAATGCGCGAACCAATCGCGATCCGACTCTTCACGCGACGAGAGACTGCAGGTGGTTGGAGCTGAACTCGCAACCCTTCTGGGCGCTGCGCGCGTTCCATACCCATGGCAACCATGAGGACTCGTCCTGAAGGGACAGTGCTCATGAAGGGTGGCGCGCGGTGAAGTTCAACATCTGCCCTAAACATAGCATCAAACAGCGGGCGGGGGAAGCGAGAGTCGCCCGATCCGCGCGCTGTTTTTGCGTGGGATCCCGCGCCAGCGCATCGCGCGGGGGTTTTTACCCGTGCGGCGCTTCATCGCAGGGCAGCATGTTCGCGGGGAAGAGGGGGTTCTCAGCCGCGTTATGCCTTGGACGCGCTTCCGAGTGTGGCTTGTACGGTTCCAGGCGCGCCGCTGAGTAATCGCTGCTCGAACTCCGCAGCGATGCCGTCGACGAATGCGTCAAACGACATCTCTCCGAGGTTGGCCTCGACGCCTCGAGCTCGAACACTGACCGCCCGCTGTTCCGCGTCGCGAGGACCCACCACTGCCATGTAAGGGATCTTCGCTTCTGCGGCGACCTTGATTTTCGCTTGCACACGATCGTTGGCATGGTCAACACTCGCGCGAATGCCACGCGCCTTGAGGGCAGCAAGGAGTTCATTCGCGTACTCCGCACTCTTTTCCGAGATTGGGAGCACCCGAACTTGTTCAGGCGAAAGCCAAAGTGGAAACGCGCCTGCGAAGTGTTCGATGAGCACGCCGACAAATCGCTCCATGGAACCGAAGGGCGCACGATGGATCATGACCGGGCGATGGGACTTGTTGTCGGCGCCTACATAACTGAGGTCGAATCGAATCGGGAGGTTGTAATCCACCTGCACGGTGCCGAGTTGCCAGCTGCGCCCGATGACATCCTTCACCACGAAGTCGATCTTCGGACCGTAGAACGCAGCTTCGCCAGGTTCCTCGCTGAAGGGCACTCCAAGCGTTGCGACCGCGTTGCGACACGCCGCTTCCGCCTTGTCCCAGTTCTCGCTGTCGCCGACATACTTTTGACTGTCCGGGTCGCGCAGACCAACTCGCACTCGATAGTCCTCGATGCCGAGCGTTCCAAAGATGAGCTTCACGATCGAGAGACAGCCGAGCACTTCTTCCGCAATCTGATCTTCGCGAACAAACAAGTGCGCGTCGTCTTGGGTGAAGCCGCGCACGCGCGTCATGCCGCCGATTTCACCAGACTGCTCCCAGCGGTAGACCGTGCCGAACTCCGCGAGTCGCACGGGAAGATCGCGATAGCTCCGAGGCTCACTCGCAAAGATGCGAATGTGATGCGGGCAATTCATGGGCTTGAGCATGTACCCATCGACCTCGCCTGCTGCCATGCGATTGGAGAGTTCGCCACAGGTGCAGCCCTCGTCCGCGAGCTTCGCCATCGCGTCGTGTTCGATGATGGGCGGGTACTGGCTCTCACGGTAGTACGGGAAGTGCCCGCTCGTTCGATAGAGTTCTAGTTTGCCGATGTGTGGCGTAAACACCTGAAAGTAGCCCTGTCGGCGTAATTCGGTTCCGATGAAGTTCTGCAATTCACTGCGCACGATGCCGCCGTTGGGCGTCCAGAGCACCAAGCCTTGCCCAACCATTTCATCGATGTGAAACAGCTTCAGTTGTTTGCCGAGCACGCGGTGATCGCGCTTCTTGGCTTCCTCTGACTGCTTGGTGAACTGCGCGAGTTCTTCCTTCGTCGCGAAGGCGGTTCCATACACGCGCGTGAGTCTGTCGGACTTCTCGTCGCCTTTCCAATAACTTGATGCGAGGGAGAGCACTTTGAACGCGCCGATCTTTCCAGTCGACGGCACATGTGGTCCGCGGCAGAGATCTTCCCAGTCGCGCCCGGGTGTTCCCGTTGCGTACCAAGAAAGTTCATTCGAGCCCGCTTCGACGGCGCGTCGAGCGTTGTCGAGTTTGTACTTCGACCCCTCGCGCGTCAGCTTCTCCATGCCTTCTTCAACGGGCAAGTTGAATCGTGTAAACGCTCTGTTTTCCTCGATGATTTTCCCCATCTCCGCCTCGACGCGAGCGAAGTCGTCAGTCGACATTACGCTGCCAGGCGGGAAGGACATGTCGTAATAAAAATTTGTTTCAAGAGGTGGTCCGTAGACCAGTTGGACGCCCGGGAAAAGCCGAGTGATCGCCTCGGCCATGACATGGGCGCAAGAGTGGCGAAGCAGGTAGAGCGACTCCGCGCTCACGGTTCCATCACGATTCTTTGCCGTCACGATCTCCAGCGTGCTGTCGGTTGGAATGCGGTGCGCGAGATCAACGAGTTCACCATTCACCTTCGCGCCAAGTGCCGCTTTCGCGAGTCCTGCGCCGATCGATGCCGCAACCTCGCCAGCGGTTGGAGCAGCTTCGAATTCCTTGCAGGTTCCGTCTTTGAGAGTGATGCGCACCATGGGGTGGGCAAGTGTATCGGCGTGCCCACACGGTCGGCGGATGCGGCTAGAACAAAGGCCGCTGATTCGGGAACTCCGGCGGTTCGTCGAGCAAATGCCTTATTTCGTCGGCAAATTCTTCGAGGCTGCGAAACCCGTGGTACTCACTGGCGAACCGAACATAGGCGATCTTGTCGAGCGCTCGGAGCTTCAGCGCGACGCGTTTGCCTACTTCGTCGCTTCGGACTTCGCGATCGAACTCAGCGTGTAACTCATCATCCACTTCCTGCGCGAGATGCAACTTGGCCGCCTCAGAGACAGGGCGCTTCCCGCAAGCCGCCTGAATGCCGCGCATGATGTTTTCGATTTCGAAGGGAACACATGCTCCGTCTCGTTTCACCACCATGAGTCGCGCGGTGCGCTCGAGTCGCTCGTATGTCGTAAAGCGTTTCGCGCACCGATTGCATTCACGACGCCGACGCACTGCCGCCCCGTCGTCGGACGGGCGACTGTCGATGACCTTGTCGTCGTCTTCCTTACATGCCGGACATTGCATGATGGAACCTCGTGTCGTCTGCGCTATCCCTTGATGATCGGATCAATGGCTTCGAAGTAGATTCGTAGGTGTGCTTCACCGGCGCTATCAAAGTGCTCAACTTTGATGGGTACTTCGCGTTCCTCAGTGATTTCGAACGCGAACGCGTCGTCGGTGATCGCACTTTCGCCGACGCGATTGAATCGGTCAAGCACGACCCGACCATCGAACCGAACACGCGCAGCATCGCAGGATTCAAGATGGATCCGGTACTTCCCGGGAATGAAGTGCAGCGTCGTCTCGGCAACCATCCCAAACCCATCGCTCGGGAGCGTGAGCTTCTGGACGTCGGGATCATTCACCGTCTGCTGGGGAGCGCGGGCGCCGTATTCAAACGCGAGCTCCCGCAAAACGAATTCCAGTTCGCCAGCGGCGGCCAGTGCGTCAAAACCTGCCGAATCCTTGGTTGGATCGACTGTCCCGTTGGGGCCTTGCAGGGCGAAGAACCGAGTACGCCACTCTGCAGGTGCGAGAATGTCGAGGTAGCGCACTTTGACCTTGTTGATTGCGCGAATCTGCACGAGATATGGCGTCACGAACCCTGCGGGATCCGCGGCAACTTCAGCGCCTCGATCATCCCTCGCCATACCAATGAAGAGGGGTCCTCGACCGAGGACATCCGCGCCAACCATCTTCGGGAATCCATGTAACCCATACTGTGCGCGGCTCTGTGATTGATTGAGCCGCACAATGATCGGTCGATTCCATTCGTATGGGCCACGCTCGAGCATCACGATGCGATCGCGCCCGCGTAGCGCATCGCGAAAGCCGACTGCCTTTCGAGTGCCGGGCAATGCCGCGAGCAGCGTTTCGATGGACTCGGCTGTGGGCGCGCTTGACGCGTGCCCCTCATCGGACTGCTTGGTGTCTGTCGCGCCTTCGGCAAGAAGTTCCGTCGCGCACTCCGTGAATTGATTGTGATCCAATGAAGTTGCTTGCGTTCCGATCAGCGCAATGGCGACATCGTCTTTGGTGAACGAGTTCGATTGAATTCGATTGTTCTTGGCTTCACTCCCGTTGGCGATGCTCCAAGGCAGCTTCGCGAGTGACGCATCCTCATCCATCCAAATCGCCACGCCTTGCGGATGCAATGAGAACTGGTTGTCTTCGATGCGCGTTCCTTGTGCGTGCTCCATCGCGATGCCGCCGCGTTCACGCCCGTGACCCGCGCCGCCGTTGCCCTCAAAGGTGTTCGAGGCGATGAGGGTATCGCGCGAGTATCCGCCCCAAACTCCGCAGAAACCATTGCCCTCGAAGCGATTCCGAAGCACTTGATTGCCGAAACTGAACGTCAATTCAAGGCCATGCGCAGAGGAGAATGAAAGGTCATTGCCAATGAACCGGTTGTTGTTACATCCACGCCCACGGTACCACGCGCTCGGTTCGCTTCCGCCAGGGGCAGACGCGGGAGGCGGAGCCTCGCCGAGTGCTTCGCGACCGGCGAAGGCAAAGATGCCATCACCGGAATGCGTGCAACTATTGAGCGCGATGAGATTGTCTGAGCATTGCTCAAACATCAGGATGCCCGCGGAATCTTGACCGCGCGCGTAGACCCCATTCGAATACCCGCGAATGCAGAAGTCGAAGTTGTTGCGCGCGATCTCATTGCGATTCGACCGCCAAAGGGCGAGTCCCCAGCCTGAGAGAAACGAGCAGTCGTTGTCGTAGATCTTCGAGTCGTTGACGCCTGACAACAGCACGCCGTTTTGGGTTCGGAGGCTCGTGACGCGCCGAATCGTCACGCCCTTCGCGTTGGAGATTGAAACTCCTGCGCCGTGCGAACCCGCCCACTCTCCGGCGTCATTCTGATGAGGGAAGAGCCAGTCGGCGCCGTTTTCCTTCCACGGTTTGGATTGCAGGAGCTGCGCGTAGTTGTCGCTGGTATCGAAGTCCTCGAGCACAAGTCCGTCGCATCCCTCTCCGCGGATGCCGACTTTGAATCCCTTCACCTTCCCGTTCCGGAGCGTGACATTCTTTCCGGTGACGACGATGCCGACACCGCTGAGGCGCTCTGGGGAGAGTGCGCTTCCAAGCAGAAGCCCGCCGCCGAAGTCGACAGTGATGGGCTTGCCATCGGCGTCGCCTTGAATGTGCACAACGCCGTTGCCATCCGCATCGAGGAGCACTCCGACGATGGGTGTCGCGGTGCAGGATTGCGAGATGACAGTGTTGTCCGCTTCGATCAGCATCCCCTTGGGGGCTGCGGTTTGGGCAAAGCTTGTCGATGTACCGAGCCCGAGGGCGACGGTCCAAAGACCGAGTCGGAAAGCCCGCCCGATGGCGTGCGATCGGTGGCGCACGTGCGTCGAGAGTGTGCTGTGGCGGGCGCTGAGTGATCGGGTCAGTTCGTGCAACATAGGTACTCCGGACACCATCGCGGCTCGGCGAGCGCGTGGTTTAGTTTCGGGAAACGCGACGCAACGCGTCGGTGCAGCGAAAGATGAGGGCGGTCGCGATTGCGGGCGTTGGCTCAGACTTCCTCAATCTCGGTCACTTTTTTCTCTGCGAGTTCGTCCACGCGTTCGCAGTACTTCTTCGTCATCTCATCGATCTCTTCCTTGGACTTCTTTGCAGCGTCTTCGGGGATCGCGTTCTTCTTGTCTGCGACAAGATGTTCGATGGCTTTGTTGCAATCGCGGCGCTCGTTTCGGATCGCGACTTTCGAATCCTCGGCAAGTTTCTTGACTTGCACCACGAGTTGCTTGCGACGGTCGGAAGAAGGCGCAGGGACGCTCACTCGAATCGCATTCCCTTCGACCTGTGCGCGCGCGCCAACGCCTGCGGCTTCGATCGCCTTGACAACTTCGCTCTTGCATCCTGGATCGAAGGGTTTCACCAAGAGTTGTGTTGCGTCCGCCACATTGATCATGGCGAGTTCGCGCAGATCGGTGTGGGATCCGTAGTAGTCGACCTTCACATACTCAAGCAAGGCCACCGTTGCCCGACCGGTCCTCATGCCGCGGAGTTCCTTTTGCAGGTAGTCCGTCGTTTTCTGCATGCGGTCGTCGGTTTCAAGGATGAGCGTGTCGATGTCCATAGGGCAGAAGAGGATACCGCGCAGGGGTCGCGCTTGTTGCAGGAAGCAGGGGCTCGGTCAGGACTTCGTCACAAGGGTTCCAATGCGTTCGCCGCTGACGACTCGCTTGATATTGCCTGCGACTCGGTAATCAAAGACACAGACTGGCAGGTCGTGTTCCATGCACATCGTGAGCGCGGTGAGGTCCATCACGCCAAGTTTCTTTTCGATCGCGGACGCGAAAGTAAGGCGGTCGAAGCGGGTCGCGTCGGGGTGTATCTTGGGGTCGGCGGAGTAGATGCCGTCAACCTTCGTAGCCTTCAGGAGCATGCTGGCGTTGAGCTCGATCGCGCGGAGGGACGCGCAGGTGTCTGTCGTGAAGAAGGGATTCCCCGTTCCGGCGACGAGGACGACCACGCGGCCCTTTTCGAGGTGTCGGACGGCGCGAGCGCGAATGAAGGGCTCCGCAACGGCGGGCACATTGATCGCGCTCATGATGCGAGCGGGCCGGCCGAGTTCTTCGAGAACTTCCTTGAGCGCCATCCCGTTCATGACGGTCGCGAGCATTCCCATGTAGTCCGCGGTGGACTGATGGATGATCCCGCTTGCGGCGAGGGTTGCGCCGCGCACGATGTTCCCGCCGCCGACAACCACCGCGATCTCGCCGCCGAGTTCGGCGGCACTAGCGATTTCTTTTGCGATGATCCGCAACTCTTCCGTACTGATGCCCAAGTGGCCAGGCTGCGCGAGGCTCTCGCCAGAGATCTTGAGGAGAATTCGGTTCTTGGGGCGACTCATTGGCATGGTGAGGACTCGTCAGGGCGAGGTGGATCGACGCGCGCGCATTCTCTGCGAAATCTAGGATTTTTGCAGGGCGACTGCGCGCACAGCGCGCGCAATCTCGTAGAAACTGATGGGAGTGCGCACTCTGTCTTGTTGTCGCGCGGTCTGAACAGGGATTGCATGCAAAATCCGGCAAGTCCAACTCGCGATCTTGCTGCTGCTCCCGTGAAGGAGCAGGGGCGCGCATTGGCAAAGGGCATTCGCGCGCTCGGGGATCAGCGGCGGTACAGCCGCGAGTACTGGGTTCATCTCCTCCTCTTCGCCTTTGCGCTTTCGCTTGTCGTCCACATCTCCGTCATGTTGTCACTCTGGTGGTACCGCCAGCCGGCAGTTGACGCGCGAAGTTATGACGCGCCCGTTGAAGTCAATCTTGCCGATGCGCAAGAGCAAGTGGCTCCCGATGAGCAAGTAGAACTGCCAGATCCATCGCCGCTCGCGGCGGGCGAGATCATGCCGGACCCCGATGAGATTCCGGCACTCAGCGCAGACCTCGCAAGCGATGATCCAACGCAGAACAGTTTCGGCATGTTGCAAGCGCCCGGGCCCGGAGGCATCGTGGGGCCGGGTGGCGCTGGACAAGGGATCGGGATTGGTTCTGGACGCGGTGGCGGAGGAACGAGCTTCTTCGGAGTGGGGGGAAGAGGCACTCGATTCGCGTTCATCGTGGACATTTCCGGTTCGATGCAGATGGATGATCGATTCACGGTCGCGATGAATGAGTTGAAGCGTTCGATCGCGGCGCTTCCTGACTTCGCGAGTTTCTATGTGGTGCTCTTTTCGGATGACCGCCGAATCCCAGACTGGGAGGAGAGTTGGGTCCGAGCATCGAAAGGGAACATCTTGCGCATGAAGAAGTGGATCGAGGAGCAATCCCCGGGTGGAGGCACCTATCCAATGACTTCCTTCGAGCGCGTGTATGAACTTCCCGCATCACCGGATGTCATCTTTTTCCTCACTGATGGTGAGATCCCCGGCGAGGGTCCCGATGAAGTGACTCGACTCAATCACAAGCAGCGTCGCGCGTCGATCATCAACACCATCTGCTTCGGCTCGGAAGCGGGGCGCGCGGGACTTGAACAGATCGCGCGTGAAAATGAGGGCGTGTTTCGGTTCGTCCCCGTGACCGGTGGAGTTCGCATCACGATTCCCGCGTCCCCATGATCGAGCATGCAGTACGAATGATGTTTCAGATTCCACAGCCCATGCGTCCAGATCGTCCGACCAGCCTTGCATTCGTTTTTCTCGCCTTGCCGGGAGTTTTTTGCGTATCGGCAGCGCGCGCGGATGTCCGGGTTGAGTTGCGAGGTGGCGCGAGCACACTCGAGGCCGCAAGCGCAAGCGTCGAAGAATCAGGTATCCGGTTGAAGGGAGTCGGGGGAATCGAACAGTTTGCGCGGTGGGACGAAGTGCGCGCAGTGACTGGTTCGACCGTTCCTGCGGGTATCGATGCTGGTTTGCAGCTGGGCGAAACACTTTGGCGAGCGCGGACGCGTGTCGTGCGAGGAGACTACGAGTTCGCGGAGCCGCTCTTGCGAGAAGTGTGGAGTTCCCTGCGTAATCCCCAGTGTGACCTTGGGTACATCACCGCGGAAGGGTTGCTGCGATGCGCGCTCGCGCGAGGTGATTCGGTGAGCGCGCTTGAACCATGGATGCATGTTGCTGCGATGAAGGCAGGGCAGCACGCGCCTGCTGACTCAGTCTTCGCTTCGCTGCCACCCATGCTTGATCCAGCAACGCTCTTTTCAAGTGAAATCACGCCATTCGCGACCTCGGAGACTGCGGCGCGCGCCGCGCAGGTCCTCGAAGTCCGCGCGGGGCATTCGACGGGAGGTTCGTCGATGGATGAGCGGTTCGCGCGTTTGCTGCGCAACGCGCCCAAACATGTTGAGCCTCGCGCTGGCGCGTCGGTAGCGGAGCAGTTGCTTGCGACGCTCGAAGAACTCGCCTTGGCACAGAGTGACCGAGATCGCGCAAGACTCGCCGAGGGATTCCTCGCGCTCGCGCGCAACGCAGGTGGAGGCGAAGCACCTCGATTCCTGCTGGCGTGGAAATCCATGGTGCTCGGTCGAGCGCTCGTTGGAAGCGCGTCCGCCGAATCACAGGAAATGGGCGTGCTCGAACTGCTCAGCGCCGCCGTCATCGAAGGCGAGACCGCGCTCGGTCGACTCGCACTTCGAGAGGCCGCAAGTGCGTGTCGCGCGCGGGGCGATGTCAAGAGTGCGCAGCTTCTTGAGCGATTGATGCAAGACGATGCGCTTGACGCGATTGAGTCGGATGCGGCGAGAACGCCGCTGCAGACAACGATGAAAGATACAGCGCCCCGCGTGATTGCCACGCGAGACGCAGAGATAGATTTGAAAGGCAACGAAACTCCATGACGCACCTTCTTCTTCAAGCAGCCGCTGATACCGCGAGTCCAACGAGCACGGGCAGTTCTGCCCTCAAGTTCATCACGGGCGGCGGTGTGATTGGCTACATCATCGTGCTGTTGTCGATCGTGGCTCTCGCATTCGTGATCATTCACTTTGTGCAGATCCGAGCGAGTGTCCAGCTCCCGCGAGATCGAATCAATGCAGTGAAAGAACTGCTTGCTCGCGGACAGTTCGAGCAGGCGTTGCAGTATGCGCAACTGCCGGCGAACGACTGTTACTTCCTGCGGACGCTTGCGCCGGGTCTCAAGCGATTCATCGCTTCGCCCTTCGGCGCGTTTGAAATGAAGAGCGCTCTTGAGGAGAGTGGGGTTGAGCAGACCGCGCGGCTCTACCGCACCATGGATGTGATCGGCGTCATTGGTTCGGTCGGACCTCTGCTCGGACTTCTTGGAACGGTTCAGGGCATGATCGGCGCGTTTGAAACGGTCGCGTCGAGCGCGGCCCATGATTCCACCTACTACGAGGCGCTGGCCTACAACATCGCGATCGCGCTCATCACGACCTTCCAAGGTCTTGTCGTTGCCATCCCGTGCGTGTCGCTCTACAGCTTCTTCCGCAATCGCGTGGATCGTCTCGCAGGCGACGCCGCCGCGGAGATGGAAGAAGTGGTTGCCATTATCGAGAGCAGTAGCAAGACGAAGGTCGCGCGCGCATAACCGCGAAGTTTGTAGTCATTCCAGTATGCGATTCGCTCCCCGCAATAGCTCTTCCCGCGCCGCCGTCGTCGACATGACGCCGCTGATCGACATTGTGTTTCAATTGCTCATCTTCTTCCTCGTCACCGGACAAGCGGCGCAGCAGGCGCGAACAGAAATGGCGTTGCCGAAGGAACCGGGTCAAGAAGTGAAGACCGCAGAGCAGGCGGGTGTGGTCCTCAATGTGCTCGCCGACGGAAGCATCATTGTGAATGAGCAGGCGGTTTCACTCGATCGCATTGGCGAACTCGTCGCCGAAGCAGCTGCGCAGAACGAAGGTGGCGTGACGAAGTTACGACCGCTCGTGCGGGCCGACCGCGCTGCTCGAACCGATGTCCTCAATGGTGTCCTTGAGCGTCTCTCGCAGGCTGGCGTGGTGGCGGTCCGAGTTGCGACGGAGGGAGCCTCGAAATGAGATTCCGACGAGCAGGAAGTGAACGCGACCGAAAGCCAGAGATCAATCTCGCGGCGATGATCGACGCAACATTTCTCTTGCTTGGCTACTTCCTGTTTACGCAGTCGGCTGCGTCGCGTGAAGCGCAACTCGATCCACAACTGGCCACGCAACGAGGAAGCGACAAGCGCACCGATCTCGAACCTCAGAATGTGGATGTGCTCGAAGAGGGCGGCGTGCGCCTGTACCGCGTCGGCGGAGCGACCTACGCAGACAAATCTTCGCTCACCGAAGCCCTTCGTGCATTGAACCCAGAGGACAGTCTTTTCGTGCGAGTTCGGGATGGCGTTGACTTCGGGTTTGCAGCTGCAGCGATGCAAGCTGCCCATGACGCTGGTTACAAGAGTGTCACCTATGTTCCGTTTCGGTGAGTAACACCTGATGTACTTTCATCCGCGCGCAATGCTTCGACACTCCTTCGCCCTTGCTGGCGTTGTGGTTGGACTTTGCGCATCACCCGTGCGCGCGGATGAACTCGCGGATTGGCTCGAGGCGCGTGGACTTGACGGGCTTCTCGCCACAAGGCTTGAACTTGTCGCACGAGACTCGAATGGTGATGAACTCAAGCGCGTGCGGGAGCGACTCGCGACGACGTACGCGCGGTTGCTTGATCTTTCCGCGCGCGGTGTTGAGCGCGACGCGCTCCTTGAACGAGCCGAGCGAGCGTTGACTGAGAGCGCGGGATTCGCTGCTGATGTGCTTGGTCTTGCGATCTCGCGAGCGCGATACCGAGTGGCCGCGGAAATCGCAGAAGACACGCGAGCGGCGGTTCGTGTGCCGAGCGAGGCGAACGCGCGAGCGCTCGCAGAACTCGGCGTCGTGCTTCCAGCATTGGAGCAGCTGCAAGCGCAATCGTTGAAGCGCGCGCAGGACCTCGACCGCCGCATCGATTCGCTCGTCGGGCTCACCCAAGATCTCGCGCGAGCGGACATTCAGCGTGCAGAAGCGATTGCGACGGAGTGCCGATTCTTGCGAGCGTGGGGTTTGCTTTACAAGGGGCTCTTGAGCGAGTCCGTCGAGGATTCCGGGGCCGCGGCGCAACTCTTCCTCGATATCGCCGGCGCGCGGAACGGTCATATGGATCCAGCGGAGGTTTCCCTCGACCTCAGAACCGAGGAGGCATTTGCGTCAGCGATCTTAGGACTTGGGTTGGCGAAGGCTGAAACGCAAGGGTATGGCGAGGCGTCGCGATGGCTGCAATTGCTTGAAGTCTCTTCTGCCTTCGAAGGAATTCGTACACGACTCGATGGATGGCGTTTGGCAGCGGCGATTCGCGCGAAGGATTGGACCGCGGCAAAGAAGCTCCTCCGCGCGCTCGCGGCGCAGAGCACAGTTGAAACGGCGTGGTTCAGAGTTGCAGCCGCAGGTGGGCTTCGGGCGGTGACACAAGGCACCGACGGCGGGGAGGCGCTCGCTCTCGCACAAGATGCAATCGCGCAGCTCGCGACGCGGCGGGAACTCGCGCAGGTTCGCGACATCGTCGATCAGTTCGGCGGTCGCGGACTTGAAGGAGACACCTTCGTCGCCCGTTATGTGGCGTCGCTCGCGCGCTACGACGCGGCGCGGGTTGCTGATGAGACGTTGCAGGCTGCAGAAGAGAACGCGCGTGCCGACGGGGCGAGCATTGATACCGCGATGACCGAGCATGCGATGCGCGCAAATCGCGAAGCACTGCAGGGGCTCGACGCCGCGCTCGCTGCGACCGACGCCGATGCGTACCCCGATGCGCGCGATGGTTGTCGGCTCATGCGTGCGCATTGTCTTCGAGGCGCGCACGAGTATCGCGACGCCGCGGAAGCGTTCGATCAACTCGCGAGCGTGTTGACCGGAGAACGGGGCGAAGATGCGGCGTGGGCAGCGATCGCGTGTCTCGATGCGTTGGCGCGCACGCTGCAAGGTTCGGAGCGCACCGCGCTCGAAGCGCAGTTGACCGCGCGCAGCGATGCATTTCTCCGTCGATTCCCAGCATCGATGCGTGTGATTGAACTCTTCGTGCGTCGCGTCCAAGCAGATCCGCTTCCGGATGCAGCAGACATCGAGAAGTTGTTGTCGGTGCCAAGCACCGAACCATCGTTTGATACTTCACGCCGCGCCGCGATTGGCGGACTCTACCGTTGCTTCCGCGCCTCCCGTGATGTCGCGGAGCGAACAACACTTGGACGGCGATACATCGGCGTACTGTTGACGCTTCGAGATGTCCCTTCCGCTCCAGGACTTCCTGCAGGCAGCGTTGGTATCGCGCGTCAGGCGCTTGAAGTTGCTCTCGCGCCAGAAGTGGCAGATACCTCTTTCGCGGCACAACTGCTCGTCGCGATTGATGCCGCAGTGACGCGCGGGGAGTTTGAACTCTCAGAAGCTCGCGAAGAACTGGCGTATCGGCGACTGCAGCTCGCGATCTCGCAGAACCAATGGGAACTTGTGGAGAGTGGTCTTGCCCAGTTTGAGTCGCCTCAAGCGACTCCGATTTGGGCCGATGCAGCGCTTCGATTGGCACTGCGTGGAGCGGAACTCGCTCGACGCGCGACTGCGAAGGATGACCCACGGCGCAGTGCGTTTGTTGCGACGAGCGTTCGCGCAGGCGATGCGCTTATCGCGCGTGAAGGTGGCGTGGAGAAAGCAGTCAAGTCTGCATCACACATGGCCGTGCTTCGGACGCTGCTTGACGCGCGAAAGGAACTGGTGCTCGCGAGTGCGTCACCGGATGAAGCCAAGCAAGGACTGTTGATCGCGCAAGCAGTGCTCGCCGCTGGAACGCGCGAAGCAGGGGTGCTTCAGAACGCCGCATTCTTCGCGGAGTCTTGTGGCCAACTCGAAGTCGCCGTCGAGCAACTCAAGGCGCTTGTGTCAGGAGTCCCAACGCGAACCGACCCATGGTTTCGCGCGAAATATGATCTTGCTCGCGTCCTCCTTCGCATCGACGCCGCTCGGAGCATCGCGGTGCTCGAGCAGCATCGCAAGCTGCACCCAGACCTTGGGCCAGGCGAGTGGAAGGCGAAGTTCGAAGCATTAGAAACGGAAGCGCGCAGCAAACAAGCGCCACAGACTGGAGGCGCGCCATGAGCCTCTCGGCGATGGATCGATTCATTGCCATTGGCAAGGACCGCAGCGCGCGAGGCATCCTTGGCCTGAGCGCTGACGGGCTTACCAGTGGACTCGTTGAAGAGGCGCTCGCGCGGCGAATCGCACAAGTGCGAAGTCATCCGATGAGCGATTCTCCCGATGCCGCGCGCGCGATCGCGCAGCTCGAGGCGCTTGCGCGCGAGATTGAACTTGAAATCTCACTCGTGCGTGAACCGCGCACGATGCCGATGCATCCTCTTGCAAAGCAGCGCATGGAGCGATCAGTGCAAGGGTCGCAAGGGAACCCACCGATTCGCCCCAAGGGCGGTGTGACCGAGGAACATCTGACGGAGTTCGATCGCGTCGTGTTGACGATCTTGGTTGCCGGTGGAGGGTGGAACCCCAAGACGGCCGCGCAGTTAGCCGCACTGAGCGCCGAACATGGAGTGAGTAATGAGGGGTTGCAACTTGTCGTCGCTGGGCTCGCGAAGTTCATGCGAGATGGCGGCGCCGCGGTGCTTCGCAAAGATCTGTCTTCCGTCGGCGTGTCTGCGGAACAACTGCACGCGCGTCCCGTGAAGAAGCCGAATGTGGCTGAGGCTGCGGTCGATCGCATCGCGAGCTCGATTGGCGAAGAAATGCGAGCGAACTCGCCGTGGTCGGCTTTGCGGTTGACGGCGTTCTTCGGTACCGTCGCCGTGAGCGTCACGCTCGCGATTGTGTGGATGATCGTCCGCGGCGCGGAGCCCCCAGAAAAAACTCATGTCGTTCCGTTGCCCGCGATTGCGGTCGAGGATGCATCGACGCAGCGTGAGCGGGCCGCTGCAGCACTCGCGCAGAAGTTTGCGCCACCAGATACGAATATTGAGGCGCTTGCGTCTCCAGCGAAGTACGCGCGTGCGCCGGGATTCGCGTCAAGCGCAACTCCGCCATCAACGCTCTTGCTTGCGAATCAATGGCCAGACTTCTTAACGACGCTCGATGAACTCACGCGGAAGTTGAAAACGAATCGCGGCCGGCTCGATGGAGTGAACGCATCGAATCTCGCCGAGTGCTGTCGACTTGCAGGTGAATCGTGGGCGGTTTCTGGCGCGTTTCGCGCAGAGTTCATCACGGGCATGATCCAAGTCGCAAGGGCGACGCACGGCGACGAGAGCGCGCACGCCCTCTTGCTCGCGTTGCGCGGGCTTCCACTGCAATCGACGAGCGGCTCAAGTGTCACTCCTTGGAAGGTTGTGTGGCAGGCCGCATTCGCAGCGGGGATGACCGCCGAATTGCTCGGTGATCCAGAAGTGCCAGGTGAAGTCGCGGTGGCCGCGCGCGAGTCATTGCGCCGCGAGGGGATTGCGATCGCATCGGGTGCTGGAAGCAACCGATTCGGAGTGACGGCAATCGCGAGTCTGACGCGCGACGCGAGTGGATTCGCCGATGCGACGGATGCGGGGAGCGCGAACATTACTCTTGATGATTGGTCGCGATGGTTCGAGGCAGTCGACGCCGCGGCGACCAATGTGAAGCTTGGGGAGTCGGCGCGACTTCGCGCAATCGAGGCGATTCTGCAAGGGGCTGCGCCAATCGACTTGCAGAGTGGAGCGAGCGATGTGCTCGGTCGTCTCATCGCAGATATCGATTGGTCAAATCGCGGCGTCTCAGGCGATCAAGCACGCACCGCCTTTGGTTCGTGGTTTGCGAACCCGTCGATTCTCGCAACGAGGCTTTGGGTCTTGACGAGCATGCTTGACCGTCATCATCGCATCGCTTGGTTTTCGCCGGAGATGGTGCTGCCTGTGGACGCGAATGCGAACCGACGAGATGCTGCGCTCCAGCGCATTCTCGCCGCGTGGCCGAAGTCGGTTGAAGGCGAAGAAGGGGAGAGGCTCGCGTTTCCTCGCGGCACGCTTGATCTCCTTCGCAACACAGTCGCGGAGCTTGCAGCGCGCGCTGTTCGTCCGCAGGATGATGTCGAGGCACTTGCGATCGCGGATGGTGCGTTGCAATGCGTGCTTGCCGTGCGATTGCTTGAGTCTGGAAAGTCGAGAGAAGCTGAGGTCGCCATGCAGGATGCGAGCACCGCGCTGAAGTTTGATCGCGGTGCACTGGAAGCGCCGTTTGCGGGCGAGAGCGGACTTCGTCCGTCGGGCGTGAATGATGGAGATTGGGCGACCGAATTCACGCAGCCTGGCTTGAACATGGAGTCACGCGCTCGGCTCATTGCTGCGCTGCGTGCACTTCCAGCGACGGGAGATCTTGGTCCTCGCGATGCGGAAGTGCTCGCGCGAGAGGCATTCGCAGGCGGCGCAGCAGACATTCGCCGAGAAGCGCAGGGAGCGATTGCTGACAAGTTTGCGAACGGGCGGACTGTGCTTCTCGCGGTGCTCGACGCGTTGACGGAGTCGAAGCCGCGCGAGGAGTTTGCAGGTTTTCTCGCGGCGCTGCTCCACCGGGAGTTCACAGGCCGAGACTGGGCCGTGCCCGCGCGCGCGGCACTTCTCGATCGCGTGCTCTCGCTCGAAGCGAGCCGAGAGGCTGCAATCGATCGCCTTGCAGCGCGCGTTGCCGCAAGCGCGACCAATCTAACTGTGCGTTACGCCCCCAACTCCGCCGCCTTCGACTTCGCTCCAGCGCTCGATGTTTCTATGGCGATGCTTGCGTCCGCGCTTCGCGTCGCGGCGGAGGAACGGTTCCTCTCCGAGCCGTTCCCCGCATCAAGTCAGGAACTTGAGAGGTTGCGAGTTGCGCGTCGCGGACTGGCCGATGGCTCCATGCAACGCGCGGTTGCCGACGCCGCCTCCTTGCTTGAGCAAGCTGCGGCGGTCGAAGCCGCTCGGCGTCCGCAATGCATCTCTGCAGCGCGAGAGATATTGACCGAGGCGGCACTTGCCCGCAGCACCGCGCAGAGCGCAGCCGCGCAGCTTGCGGTCACGCTCACCGCTTTCGCGCGAATGGCAATCGTGAATGTCGAAGCGGAAGCGGTCGATCGAGAGGATGCAGCATGAGTCGAAGGATGTTCAACCTACGCCCGTTCGTGACGAATCCGTTGTGTGTTGGCTCTGCGGTCTGCTTCCTGCACTTCGCGTCAGCGTCGCTGTACGGTCAAACCGCGCCGATCGCGCCCGCGCCGATTTCCGCACGACCGACCGCGAAGTGGGAGCCTCGACTCATCGCGTTGAATCCTCTTCGACCGATGGAGTACTTCTTGCTCGGAGAGGAGGTCGTTGACGCTGCGACGACGGACGCGGAGCGTCAGCTTGCGCGTGAACTCTTCGGACTCGCAGGCGCCCTCGATCGTGACCGACTCGGTCGCAGTGCCGCGCTCGCGCGTGCAGCGATCGCATCGACGCCACTCGAGGCTCGCCGAATGCAGGCCGCCGCAGCACTTCTTGGTGGCGTGCGATATGAGCGCGCATCCGCCACGGCCGACGAGACGAAATCACTGGCTCTTGTTCGCGCGCTTTCGTTGTATCGACTTGGCAAGGGCCAGCAGGCTCTTGCCACGTTGCGCGCCGCTGACGCCGAGCCGCTCCTTGAAGAACACGACGCGATGATTCCCGGCGGAGCTGAGGGGTTCTTGCGTGAATGCCGAACCCTACGCGGCGGTGTTCGACCGACGCTCGACAATGCAACACTCCGTCGCATGTTGCTGCTTGAGGCGGCGCTCATTACACCTTCTCCACGGGCGGTGTCCGTCGATGTCGCCGTGACACAAGGGGCACCTCTCATCGAGATTGATGTTTCAAACCTCGGGACGCTCTTCCGAGTGGATCCAACATTAGCCACTTGGCGCGATGGTCGCTGGAATGCCTCAGTCGCGCAACGTGGGCAAACCCCGAGCGGGGTTCCCTGACGGCGATGGCTCGACCGCGCGAGCTTCGTCCTTGATGTACTTCCACGCGCGTTCGCGTTGTACCGCGGTCAATTCGCGGCTCGCTTCAAGCATGGCATGCACTCGATCGAGAAGTCCAACTCGATTCCCAAGGTACTCCTGCACCGCGATCGGAGCGAAGATCGATTTGACGCGCTCCGCTTGCGCGGGTGTGAGTTGCACGGCCTCGCTGAGCCGATCAAACTCCTCTTCGCCTGCCTTCGCTCGTGTCGCGATGCCTTCTTGGAGGAGCTCGAGCAACATCGCGATGTGTGCGCGTCGCTCTAGTTCCTGTTCCGAGAGGTTTGGTGTGGCGTTCGCGATCTCGAGGCGAAGCGCTTTCTCGTATGCGGCGACCATGCTGCGAGCAGTGGCAAGTTGCGACGCGTCAAAGGCGCCTGTCGCTGCAAGAGCATCGAGCGCGCTGGCGCGGTGCACGATCTTGCGGGTTGCGAGGTACGCGCGGGCCAAATCAATGAGCGCCCCGCTGCGAGTTCGGAAGGACCCTTGCAATCTCGCTTCGATGCCCTCGAGGGCAATCAACTGTGGAAGCGCCCGCGTCGCGATCGCGTTGAACTGCGTGGTTCGTTCTTGGTCTACTTTCGAGAGCGCCGCCTGCTGCTCGGGCGTGAGACCAATCCGGCGCATCGCTTCAAATCCAGGTTCTCCGACGATGTGCTCAAGGTGGCCGTCGAAGTCAAGCGTGAGAAGCGTGGGATCACTCCGTTGCATCTCGCCTGCAGCGGGACCAGCGAGCAGCGTCGCGGGCGGCGAAACTGGTGGATCGTCCGCGCGTGCGACTTGGGAGGCGGACGCAAGCAAGCAGGCCGTGACGCAGCAGAAGAGACGCATGATCTCAAGGTAACGCGGAGTTAGACCTTCGCAAGCGCGTGGTTGAGGTCATTCCACAGATCCTCAACATGCTCAATACCGACACTGAGGCGTACGAGTGCATCGCTGATGCCGAGTTGCTCTCGCATCGCGGTGGGCACGCTCGCATGTGTCATGATCGCAGGGTGTTCGATGAGACTCTCGACGCCGCCAAGGCTTTCGGCAAGCGCGAACAAGTGGACCGCCTCGAGAAAGCGACGGCTCTCTGCGATGCCGCCCTTGAGGAAGATGGTGATCATGCCTCCGAACGCCGGGGTTCCATCGAGACGCATTTGCGTAGACGCGAGCGCGTGCTGTGGATGACTCGAGAGTCCCGGATACACAACCTTTGCAACCTTGGGGTGCGCTTCGAGCCTCGTTGCGATCGAGAGTGCGCTTGCGCAGTGGCGCTCCATGCGCAAGTGCAGTGTCTTGAGTCCGCGAAGCGAGAGGTACGCATCGAAGGGCCCCATGACGCTGCCGATTGCATTTTGTAGGAATCGCAGTTGTTCAGCGATTGGCTTAGACGAAGTGACGAGTGCGCCGCCTACGGTGTCGGAGTGTCCGCCGATGTACTTCGTCGTGGAATGCATCACGATGTCCGCGCCGTGTTGCAGTGGCCGCGTCAACATGGGCGTCGCGAAGGTGTTGTCGACGACAGAAATCGCACCAACCGACTTGGCCGCTTCGCACACGCTGCGCACATCAACAAGCTTGAGCGTCGGATTCGTGGGCGTTTCAAGCCAAACCATCTTCGGTCGATGTTGGCTGATGATCGCCGTCGCGCTCTTGGTGTCACTCAGGTCTGCGTGCACGACTTTGTAACCCGCACTCCGCGCGCGAACCCGATTCAACAGGCGGTTCGTCCCGCCGTAGACATCGTCCATGCAAACGATTGTGCTGCCAGCATCGACAAGCTCGAGCGCGGTGGCGATCGCCGCGAGGCCGGAGGCAAAGGCGAATCCGCCCATCGTGCGCTCATCGGACTCACTCAGGCCCGAGCACTCAAGACTCGCGAGACAACGCTCAAACGCAAACCGCGTGACATTGTGACTTCGTGAGTACTCAAACCCCTTGTGAACGCCCGGCGAATCTTGGATGAAGGTCGAGCTCGTAAAAATCGGCGGCATGACCGCGCCGGTGGATGGATCGGGGTGCTGTCCACCGTGAATGCAGTCGGTCGCAGGATGATGTGAACCAGTAGCCATAGGAGAAACTCAGAGTTGCTTGCGGAGGTAGTTGATGAGATCGATCTTGGTAATGAGACCGTAGAAATGCTTGTTGTCGGCGACAACCGCCACGCGATCGGCTCGGAAGATCGGAATGAGATCATTCACGCTCGAGGTCGGCTTGATGGTCTCCACGCGACTCGACATGAAGTCGCGGACGGGGCTCGCCGAGCAATCACGGTCGCGCACGAGTGCGAGCAGCACATCGCTCTCATCGAGAATGCCGACGACGCGGTCGTGTGCGTCGAGGACGGCCATCTGTGAGACGGAGTACATGCGCATGCGCTTGATTGCTTGGGCGATAGGGACTTCCGGAGTGAGGCAGAAGTCTTCGTGATTCAAGTGCCGTCGCGCGATGAGATCACGGATATCCCCATAGGTCGGTCGTTCAATGAATCCGTTGTCGACCATCCAGAAGTCGTTGAACATCTTGGACAGGTACTTCGCGCCGTTGTCGCAGATGAGGGTGACGACGCATTTTGGGGTGGTTTGTTCGCGGCAGTACTTCAATGCTGCGGCGAGCAGGGTGCCGACGCTCGAGCCTGCCAACACGCCCTCAAGGCGGAGAAGATCGCGCGCAACTTGAAACGACTCGGCATCGGTGATCGCGTACGCCTTGTCGATGAGCGTCATGTCGAGAATCGATGGAATGAAGTCCTCGCCGATCCCTTCTACAAGCCAAGCGCCTGGTGCAACAGTTTTCTTTTCGCGCACGAGTGGCGCGAGAATGGAACCGACAGGGTCCGCCAAGACAATCTCGCACGCGGGATTTCGCTCCTTGAAGTAGCGCCCCATGCCGCTCACGGTTCCGCCCGAGCCAACGCCCGCGATGAAGGCGTCGACGCGTCCATCCATCTGCGCCCAAATCTCTGGCGCGGTTGATTCGTAATGCGCTTGCGCGTTTGCGGGGTTCGCAAACTGATTCACGAAGAATGCATCGGGATCCTCTCGCGCAATGCGCTCTGCAATGTCTTGGTAATACTCCGGATGCCCCTTCGCAACATCGGATCTTGTAAGAATCACTTCCGCGCCCATCGCGCGCAGATGTGAAATCTTTTCGTCGCTCATCTTGTCCGGCATGACTACCGTCAAGCGATAGTTCTTCTGGCTCGAGACGAGCGCGAGCGCAAGCCCAGTGTTCCCAGCCGTGGCTTCAACAATGCGCCCGCCGGGTCGGAGTTTGCCGGACTGCTCCGCCGCTTCGATCATCGTGACCGCGATGCGATCCTTGATGGAATTCCCTGGGTTGAGGCATTCCATTTTCACGAAGAGTCGGCAGGGGCCGATGTCGAATCGCTTCAACTCAAGCATCGGGGTGTTGCCGATCATCTCGAGGATGTTGCTGTAGACGGGCGATGGAGAGACGGTCGCTGGCATTTTGGCGAGTGTACAAAGTGCCTTTGTCGACTACTTTCCCGATTGCCGTCCCTCTCGCGACACCATGCCCGCTGCCGTTTCCATCGAGATTCCTCGCTCCGACCCGCTCTTCGCGGCGCTCCCGGCCTCATGCGTGGGGTCTGCGACCCATGTGCTCGCGCGCGATGCTGCGGATCGACTTGAACTTCGGCGCGTCCAAGATCGACTGGGGCTCGGAATCCGAGTGGATCTCGGCGCGATCGCGCTTGGCTCGGCCCTTGCGTTGCGGCGTCAACCGATGTTGCGGGCGCTTGGCGATGCCGCGCATGTGGTCGATGCGACGGCGGGACTTCTTGGCGACGCGTGGTTGATTGCGGCTTCCGGTCGTCAGGTGTTCGCAGTCGAACGCGATCCGTTCGTCCATGCGCTCGCACATGATGGTCTGACGAGAGCCTTGCGCGACGATGCGCTTCGCGCGATCGCAAGTCGAATCGAGTTACACGCGATGGACGCCGAAGTCGCATTTGCATCACTTCGCGCGCGTGGTTTCACGACGCCGTCGACCGCCATTTTGCTCGACCCCATGTTTCCCCCCAAACGCAAGAAGAGCGCGCTTCCGCCCAAGGAGATGCAAGTGTTGAAGGAGCTTCTCGGGATGCCAACCCTCGAGGTGCGCGTGGACTCGGAGCGCACGCTCCTCGCATCCGCGCGCGCCACGGGCGTCGCGCGAGTCATCGTGAAGCGACCTGATCATGCAGGAGACTTTGCGGGCGTTCTCCCATCATGGTCGACGCATGGAACACTCGTTCGATTTGATGTGTACGCTTCGCAGGAAGGAGCAGGGACGCATGGCTGATGTGTGGATCTACTCGCCGATACTCGGCGCGGTTGGAAGTTTGATCGACATTCCCGCGAGCGAAGCCAAGCACGCGATTGGCTCGCGGCGACTCGGCACGGGTGACATCGTGACTTTCATGGATGGCGCAGGCGCCACGGCGGTCGCGGAAATCATCGATGGCCGCTCGCGACACGGAGAGCGATGTGCGCGCGTGATTTCGAGTGCGTTGACGCCGCGCTCAACCCGACCGTTGACCATCGCGTTTGCCGTTCCCAAAGGTGATCGCCTCGCAACGCTTCTGGACATGGGAACGCAAGCGGGAGTCGATCGATTCCTTCCAATCGATTGTGAGCGAAGCGTCGTCGATGAAGAAAAACTTGCGCGCACGGAGCGCTGGAACCGCATTCTTCTTGAGGCGTGCAAGCAATCGAAGCGAACATGGGCACCCGAACTCGCTCAGGGAGGAGCGCTCGATGCAGTAGCGTTGCGTGAGCAGGCGCGCGGGGCCTACAGCATCATGGCGCACACCGATGCCGAGGCAAAGCCAATGGGCACGGCGTTGCGTGCGGCGCGAGAGAAGACTTCCGATGCCGGTATCACGGTGTGGATTGGGCCAGAAGGCGGGTTCTCGCCATACGAAGTGGATGCACTCCGCGCACTCGGGACTGACATCGCCTCGCTCGGGGCGCACATTCTCCGTATCGAGACGGCCGTCATCGCAACGGCGAGTATCTACGCGGACGCGAGAGGTTAGCCCGACGATTGCGTTGCGAGCTTCCGCACCGCGAGGATCGCGGCACGCATCTTGGAGGGGAGTTCCAGATTCGCGTCGCACGCGCGGGCGCGGCGAATCGCCGTCTCGACAAGTAGTGGCTTGGGCAACTTGAGGCGAGCAGCGCGGAGCATTGCGTCGAGTGAGTCATTCTGCAACTCCACGCCGTGCTCACGAGCGACGGCGAGAAGTGCCTCTCGGTACCCACTCTCCCACAACGCATGTTCGAAAGTCGAGTGGTCCGAGACGGTGATGTGAGAGGCAGGGGAGCGCCTTCGAAGCGATTGGCGGGCGGTATTGGCGTAGTGCGCTCCAGCTTCGTCACCGTCCACAAGAACATGCCACGGGCAATCGTGAGCGTCCGCCGAGCGCAGAAGGGACTCGAGGCCAATCTGTCCGAAGTCGAGAACGCAAATCCCTTCTTGCTCGACGGCCGTCTGTGTGCGAAGCACGATTCGCTCCGTTTCGCCTTCAACAAAGATCACCGCGAGCGCGTCGCTCAGCTGGAGGCCGCCCTCTGCAGCACGCGCCGACAAGTGCGTTTCCACGCGGAGCGTTTGTGCCGGACTGAGGAATGCGTTTCGCTTTGCTCTGCGCATGGGAGCGCGTGTGCTTGTTGGAGTGATTCGAGCGGAAATCGGCTGACACGAAACGATCCGACCTCGCACGAGGTGCGAGGTCGGATCGTTTCGGAGTGGAGCGTAGCGGAGTCGAACCGCTAACCTATGCCTTGCAAAGGCATCGCTCTGCCAATTGAGCTAACGCCCCGAATGACGGGCGCGAATCATAGCGCAGAGCATGCGCGTTCGCGAGGACTCACTTGTTTTCATCAGTATCGGTCGTGGTGGTCGTCGTCTCGCCTGTCGCGGTGACCGCTGGCGCCGGGGGAGTTGTTGAGGTCTGCGGCGGCGTCTGTGTGCTGGCAAGCACATCGATCGCGCTTGGCGAGAGCGTGTTAAGGCGCAGCGCCCCGTCGTACTCGATGGGGCCCTTGATTCCAACCAGTAAGCCGAGCATCGATGAGAGGTCAAAGGCCGACGCTGGGACGATGTACGCGATCGTTTGACCGGTGACATTGTCCATCAAACGATAGAGCAAGGGGAGTCGCTCACCGTCGTAGACCAGCGACGCATTGAGTCGACCGACCGCGTCATATCCCTTGCGATTCAGGAGCGCGAGCTCGAGATTCGCGATGCCATCAACGCTCGCGTTCGACTTGGCTTTGAGCTTTGCGAGTTCCAGAATCGAGTCTTGAACTTCCATGCGCAGCGCGATCTGCGACGCGCGAGTTTGCGCGAGACTCGCGCGAATCGACGAAGTTGCTGGATCTTCTGCAAACGCGAGGTAGCGCTCACGCAATTGGGTCAGCTCCGCAGACTCCACGGGTGCTTTGCGCAGTTTGGCCCAGAGCTTTTCGAGGTCTTCGTAGGTTGCTGCTCGCGCCTTCGCTGCTGCAAGATTGCGCGCAGTCGTGCTGTCCACTGCTGTCGAGGGCGCTGGAGTCGAAGCATCATCCGGGGGCGTGAGCGTGATTGTTTCGGCAGGCGTCGGAACGATCGTTGTCGGTGGATCGGTGATCGGTCGAGGACCACTCAGATCCGGTGTCGTCGTGGTTGACGGAGTTGTCTCCGTTGCTGGCATCGCTGCAGCTGGCGTGGTCGTTGGAGTCGCGATGGGTCGTGGTGACGGCGCGGCTGGAGTTGCGCTTGCTGACTCTGCGGGAGTTGCCGGACGCAAGGCGCTCGCGTTGACCCAACCCGTTGCCTTCGCAGGGAGCTTCACTGCATAGAAGTTGCCGCGTTCGCCCTTCACGACTTCGAGAATCTCAAGCACATCACCATCGCCGAGCGGAGCGATCATCTTGAAACTCTTCTCAGGATCGCCGTTGGCTTCGAAGTTAGGTGCGCGAACTTCGCTGCGACCCGTGATCGAAAGCATGGACCCATCGTCATTCGCAACTGCGGCAGCTGACGCAGGCACATATCCGAACCAGCCAGTGAACGTGTCGCCCGTGAGCGCGACACGCGCCCAACCGAGGCTCTCTTCGCTCACGAACAACACTGCGCCTTGCGGGAGTTTGCCAAAGGGGTACGCGCTCTCGACGCTTGGGCCTGAACGCACGAGTGTGTCGCTTTGCGTCACGATCGCCACATAGGGTTCTTTCGCGGGCGCCTTTGTGGTTGCGCTCGGAGCCTGCGGGAGTGCGTGTGCATCCGTGCAGACGACGAACAAAGGCGAGGCGCTTGCGAGCGCAAGAATTGCCGAGAGGATCGTCCTGATCTTCATAGCCCGCAGTGTAGTCGCGCTCCGCTCCGTGCGGAAGGCACTTTTGGACGGAGAGTCGCGGTGAGTTCCGAGGTGATATCGTCCGGACTTCTCCCTCATGTACCGATCATCTGAAGACCTCTCTTTCCCCCGCGGCTCGGTTCGAAACATCGCGAGCGCTGTGCTGCTCGGCGCCTTGATTTTCGGGTGCCGATCCCCCCTCGAAGGAACCGACCCCGACCTCGCGTCTGAACAGTTGAGACTCGCCCTCGACCGATCCGCCGATACGCAGATCGCCCTCATCCCGCCTGGTGGCGGCCCAATCCTCGATGCCACTGGGGGAGAGGTTGCATCCATGCTCGCCGCGCGGAAGGACGAGCTTGATGCCCTTGGCCCTAAGTTGAGCGAAATCGGGCCGAGTCTCGATGTTGGGATACCGCTCCATGGGACGAGCTCGGAGCCCTGTGAGCAGGTCATGCTGTCACTTGCGACCGCGATTCAGACAGCTGTCGCGAACAATCTCTCCGTGCAGAACGCTCAGTTGCAGAAAGCGGTCTCGGTCGCGCAGATCGTCCAAGCTGAGGCGGCGTTTGACTGGGTACTTGGTGCGGCGACGGGGTACCAGCGGATCGAGCAGCCTTCGGTGGGGATCATTTTCCCAGGGCTTTCGGGCACCGTCATTCCATCCGTCACGAATCAGAATGACTGGCAACTGTCGACAAATCTCCAGAAGCAACTTGAGGGCGGTGGGACCTTCACGGTCGGTGCGTCGGAGAACTTCGTCGACAACCTCGACACGGCGTACTACACGCCCGATCCCGCGTACCAATCGGCGGTCACGCTTGGCTTTACGCAGCCTCTTATGCGCGGTTTTGGGAGTGAAGTCAATCTCGCGCAAGTGCATGTTGCGCAGAATCAGGATCGAGCCTCATATCAGAGTTTGCGTGCTCAACTGCTGAAGATTGCGTTTGATACTGAGAGCACCTATTGGGCACTCGTCCAGGCGCGCAACCAGCTTGTCACCGCACAGTGGTTGGTGGAGGTTGGCACGGAGGTGCGTGATGTTCTCGCGAAGCGCCGAGCCTTTGACGCGACGCTGTCGGAGTACGCGAACGCGGTGGCGACGGTTGAACAGCGGAAGGCCGCGGTCCTCGATGCCAAGCGCGCGGTGCAAGTCGCATCCAATGCGCTGAAGGCCTTGATGCATGCCGACGAACTTCCAGTGGGTGGCGACGCGAACATCGTGCCGAGTGACTTCCCACTCGCCACGCCGTTTCAAGCAGATCTTCGTGCGTCGATGACGACTGCGCTCGAGCGCAACCCGACTGTGGAGGCTGCGTTGATCGGCGTTGACACGGCCAGCATCGGCGTGGTTGTGACGGACAACGGGCGGCTGCCGCAACTCGATCTCGCGACACAGGTGCAATGGTTCGGTCTTGACGGCGGCATCGCGAGTTCATTCGATCAGGTTGTTGGAGGCGACTTCGTCGACTACGCAGCGGGACTGCAGTTCAGCCAAGCAATTGGCAATCGCGCTGCAGAAAGTGCGTATCGGCAGGCGCGACTCCAGCGATCGCAAGCGGTCATTCAGTATCGAACTGCAGTGCAACAGGCGACGCTCGCAGTGAAAAACGCGCTCGTGGATTGCGTGAGCTACCGCCAACTTGTGGAACAGAATCGGCAGACGCGCCTTGCGCAGGCGGAGAATCTTCGGGCGTTGCTCGTCGATGAGAGCACGCTTGCCGCGTTGACGCCAGAGTTCCTGCAACTGAAGTTTCAGACGCAGCATGCGTTGGCGCAGAGTCAGAATGTTTTCGTCGGTGCACTTGCGGCGTATCAGATCAGCGTCGCGCGCCTCCACGAAGCGATGGGTGATGGCCTTGAGATGCACCACATCGAAGTGCTTGAGTTGTCGGAGCATGCCACGCGAACCTCGTCGAGCTTTGGCGAGTTGCCTTCTTCCACCTCTTCTGCGAGTCACCCCTGATTGCCGCGAATTGAAACGCCAACGCCGGCTGTGATCGAAGAAGCAGCGCGCCTGCTCAAGACTGGCAAGTGCGTGGCGATGCCAACCGAAACGGTGTACGGTCTCTTCTGTGATTCCGGCAACGAGCAAGCGCTCGCTGCCGTCTATGCGATGAAGGGTCGGCCCGCATCAAATCCGCTCATTGCGCATGTACTTGATGTTGCCATGGCGAAGCGGACGACCTTTGGCTTCGACGCCCGCGCGGAAAAACTCGCGGCAAAGTTCTGGCCTGGCCCGCTCGCCATCGTGCTTCCTCGGCGACCCGAGATCGCAGCGGTTGGCGTGGGTGGACGCGGCACAGTTGCCGTTCGCGCACCTGCGCACCCGGTTGCCCTTGCGGTGCTCGAAGCGTTTGGTTCTGCACTGAGTGCGCCGAGTGCAAACCGATCAGGACACATCTCTCCCACGACTCCGCAGCATGTCGCGGAGGAGTTCAAGGACATCGACGATCTGCTGATTCTTGACGGTGGCGCGTGCAGCTTCGGCATCGAGTCAACGGTGCTTGATCTCAGCCGCGCGCGACCGATGGTGCTGCGTCCAGGCGCAATCGGCGAGCATGATCTCTCGCCGATCATTGGCGCGGTCACCATGCCGCATCTCACGAAGCAAGACGCAAGTCCGGGGACAATGGCCAAGCACTACGCGCCGAGTTTGCCCTGCGAAAGCGTGAAGGCAGACACACTCACGCGACGACTCTTCAACCAAACGGTTCGAACCGTAGTGATCGGCTTTGCGACGGATGAAGTGTCCGCACCGCATATCAAGGTGGAGATGCCATGTGAGGCGCAGGCGTACGCGCAGCGGTTCTACGCAGCGCTTCGCGAGGCCGAACGATCCGGCGCGAGCGCAGTGTTCATCGTCATTCCACAGGAGCGAGGTGGATTGTGGGTTGCGCTGCACGACCGCATTCGCCGCGCGAGCGCGTGAACCGCTCGAAATCAGCGTGCGCAGGGGATTTGGATGCCGTGGCGATCCGCGCAATCTCGTGCGATCTTGTATCCGGCGTCAGCATGTCGAAGCACGCCCATCAAGGGATCGTTTGTGAGCACGCGTTCGAGTCGGCGCGCCGCTTCATCCGTGCCGTCCGCAACGATGACCTGTCCTGCATGCTGCGAATATCCGATGCCAACGCCGCCGCCGTGATGGAAACTCGTCCAACTCGCGCCTGACGCCGTCGCGAGCGCGAAGTTGAGAATCGCCCAATCGCTGATGGCATCACTTCCGTCGAGCATACCTTCTGTTTCTCGATTCGGACTCGCAACGGATCCGCAATCAAGATGATCTCGTCCGATCACGATGGGTGCTTTGACCTTCTTTGTGCGCACGAGTTCGTTGAAGAGAAGGCCAGCCTTGTGCCGTTCGCCGTAGCCAAGCCAGCAGATGCGGGCGGGGAGGCCTTGGAACGCGATGCGTTCTTGTGCCATCGTGATCCACTGATGCAGCGATTTGTCCTGCGGAAAAAGTTGGAGCAGTGCATCGTCGGTCGTCTTGATGTCTTGTGGGTCTCCACTCAGTGCGACCCAACGGAATGGTCCGCGACCGACGCAGAACTGCGGGCGAATGTAGGCGGGCACGAAGCCAGGGAACTCGAATGCATCGGCGTATCCAGCATCGAATGCGCGCTGGCGGATGTTGTTGCCGTAATCGAATGTCTTTGCGCCCTTGCGCATGAGCGCGACCATCAGTCGCACATGTTCGGCCATGGATTGCATCGACCGCGCGGTGTACTCCTTAGGATCGCTCGCGCGGAGTGCATCGGCGGCTTCGCGCGTCATCGATTCGGGGTAATAGCCGTGCAGCGGATCGTGCGCGCTCGTTTGATCCGTGAGGGTGTCGGGCGTGATGCCGCGCTCGGACAAGCGGCGCAAGAGATCGATGATGTTGCCGAGCCAGCCGACAGACACGCCTTGCCCCTTCGCCTTGAGTTCAAGTGCGCGATCAATCGCGCCATCAAGATCGAGCACAACCTCGTCGAGGTATCGATCATGCACGCGCTTCTCGAGTCGTTCGCGGGCGATGTCTGCAATGAGGCAAACGCCTTGATTCATGGTGATTGCGAGCGGTTGCGCGCCGCCCATCCCACCGCAGCCACCAGTCACATTCAGCGTGCCTCTTAGCGAGCCGCCAAAGTGCTGACGCGCGCACTCGGCATAGGTTTCGTAGGTCCCTTGCACGATGCCTTGCGTGCCGATGTAAATCCAACTCCCCGCAGTCATCTGGCCGAACATGATCAGCCCCTTCTGCGCGAGCTCATCGAAGTGTCGCTGCGTGGCCCAATGTGGAACGAGATTCGAGTTGGCGATGAGGACGCGGGGCGAGTCGGGAGTTGTCCTCGCGATGCCGACCGGCTTCCCGCTCTGCACGAGGAGTGTTTCATCCATGGCGAGGCCGCGCAGCGAATGGACAATCGCATCAAATGCTTCCCAGCTTCTCGCGGCTTGGCCGCGACCGCCATAGACAACCAAGTCTCCAGGTCGCTCCGCGACTTCTGCGTCGAGGTTGTTCATCAGCATGCGCATCGCTGCTTCGGCGGCCCACGATGAGCACACTCGGTCGTTTCCACGAGGAGCGCGAACTTCGCGCGCGGTTGCCGTTGCAGTCGTCATTCGCATGATTGTAAACCCAAAGGAGGCGTCGCCTTTGAGTGGATCACCCGAGCCACGAGAGGAGACTGTTCGCAATATTGGAGAAGTCATGGCCCCCGCGAAAGCCCCGCGCGATGGTTCTGTGTTGATTGATGGGTGGCATGCGATGTTGGCCAACATCGCCCCAGATCGCATCGGCCGCGTCAATCAGCGCGGGGCATCCTGCGGGGGATTTCGCGTGCGACTCCGCAGTCGCCCGCAACTCGCAGGTCGAGCAGCGCAGCGTCACACTCAAGTCCAGTTTGAGAGGACGAATGTGAGATCGCTCCCGTCGACGACTCCGTCGTTGGTGAGGTCGCCTTCGCATCCTGGGTTTAGGTCTGGGCAGGCACCCCAATGCGAAAGCACGGCAGTGAGATCTTCCGCGTCCACATTGCCGTCGCAGTTGGCATCGCCCTGATCACAAATGCACTCAGCGGCCAGGTAGCCGCTGTGGAACTCGAACTCGCCTCCGTGGGTTGGTCCAGTCACAGCCTGCCCGACACTGCCGACCATGACGAACTCGCCTCCGGACGAGATCCCACCTCCGCCAGAGGTCGGGGAGTTTGAAATCTCAAAAGGGTCCGCGTCTTGAGCGAAAGTGGTTCCGCCAACAAGGAGGACGATCGCGATCGCACCAATCGTTGTGCGCCCGACATTAGCAAGGCTCTGTCGGATGGTAATGATCGCGTGAAGGGAGCTAATCGTTTGTAAGGAATGTTGCATGGAGTGCGTTCTAGAAGAGAGGGCGCGCGGACTGAACACTTATCGGAGAACTTTCGATTCGATGCGAGCCAATGATTCGCCAAACTCATCGTTTGTCAACCGAAGTGTTTGACATTGCTGAGTTTTGGTGCATCTCAAATCCCCGTTCGATTGCGGTGTGATTCCTAATCATCTCGGTCCGTGACGTCAAAGCTAAGTCATGATTAAGTTTTGCGATTGCGCGCTCATGCTGTGTCTGCGTAAGGTTGTGCGCCTGTAAAAAACCGTTGGAACCTAAGTACTATGTTGTTCAGCACCAAGTTTCGATTTCAGATTGTTGTGACCTTGATCGCCTCACTCGTGCTCGCACCAGTCGGGCGCGCGTTGGCGGGTGATGGAACACCCGTCGGGACCGCCTTCACGTATCAAGGGCTCCTGAAGCAGAACGGATTGGCGGCGAACGGCAACTTTGATTTGAGATTCAGGCTGTTCGATAGTGCGGTCGGTGGAGCGCGAGTTGGTCCCGAGATGACGGCGATCGCGCATGAGATCCTTGATGGAAACTTCTCGGTTGATCTCGATTTCGGTGGAGTGTTCGGATCAACCAAGCGTTGGCTCGAAGTGCAGGTCAACGGAACTACACTTACACCGCGTCAAGCCGTGATGCCGACTCCAACGGCGCTCTTCGCGCTCTCAGGAAACGCAGGACCACAAGGTATTCCAGGTCCGGCTGGTGCTGACGGTGCTCCGGGTGCACCCGGAGCGCGAGGCGCGGCAGGCCCTGTCGGCCCGCAGGGAACTCAAGGTGAAGTTGGTGCGACGGGCGCGCAAGGTCCTCAAGGCGCAAACGGTCAGGGCGCCCCTGGTGCTCCAGGCGCTCAAGGTGCCCCTGGTGCCCAAGGCCCACAAGGGGATGTCGGCGCAACAGGCGCAACCGGAGCTCAAGGTCCGCAGGGCGAAGTCGGTGCAACAGGTCTCACTGGTGCAACCGGAGCTCAAGGTCCGCAAGGTGAAGTTGGTGCAACAGGCGCTACTGGAGCTCAAGGTCCGCAAGGTGAAGTTGGTGCGACGGGTCTCACTGGTGCAACTGGTGCGACAGGCGCACAGGGTCCTCAAGGTGAAGTCGGCGCAACAGGCGCAACCGGAGCTCAGGGTCCGCAGGGCGACGTTGGCGCAACTGGCGCTCAAGGCGCAACAGGTCTGACTGGAGCTCAAGGTCCTCAAGGCGAAGTTGGCGCGACAGGTGCAACTGGTGCTCAAGGCGCAACTGGTCTCACTGGAGCTCAAGGTCCGCAGGGCGATGTTGGTGCAACAGGTCCTGCCGGCTCAATCCTCGATTACCGAATTCGTAAGACGCAGGATGAGAGTGTGTCGTCAAGCACAACGCTTCAGAACGACGATGTCATCAAACTCCCGCTGGTTGCGAGCGACGCAGTAGAGTTCCGAGGGGTCTTGATCATTAGTTCCACGAGTGCGACGCCAGACATCAAGCTCACATTGGCCGTTCCCTCAGGTGCAACCATCCGTTGGCACGGCGAATACTTCGAATCGACGTCCACCTATGCCAGCGGAGGCGTGATCGTTGCGTCGGGCACCACTGTTGTGTTGCCAGTGACCGCAAACCAAATCGGCATGTTTGAGTTCCAAGGAATCGTGGTCAACGGCGCAACTGCCGGCGATCTTCAACTTCAGTGGGCTCAAAACACTTCGAATGCCGCGTCTATCAAAGTTGAACAACGAAGCTTCATCACGGGCTCGAAGTTCTGAGCCGGAGGCTGTTCGAAGGAACAAGTTGAGCGTCGAGTCGCAACTGATGTAGTCGTATCAGCGTCTGCTGATGGATGAACACTCGCCGCGTTGCATCATCGCTTCGATCGCTGCGATGTCAGGCGCGGGGCTTCGGTCGCCGGTCAATCGCGGCACGATCGCGCGGACCTTCGCGTGGATTGATTCCAACGCAGGCGAAGAGCGCAGTGGCCGATGCGCGTCAATGCCTTCGCACATGGTGAG
>SXGT01285503.1_pt1 | contig 137906 bp, 114 predicted proteins | sample 3176221 | NCBI WGS metagenome assembly SXGT01 (sample SAMN11356862, study PRJNA531348) | freshwater metagenome | isolation source: freshwater sample F1-120 | place: China: Fuxian Lake, Yuxi | collected 2017-12-25 | reverse complement strand
GGATGCCGAAGTGCAGGTTCCGCCCGCCGTAGTAGTGGCTGCTGAAGTGGCCGGCATCGACCGATTCCATCATGGTCATCGTGCTGGGGGCCAGGTCCGCCGAGCCGCCGATGAGCCAAGGGAAGTTTTTCGCGAGGCCGTTGATGACCTTGCCCGAGGAAATGCGGGTGGCCATTCCCTTGGCATCGGCGGGGAAGGTCGGAATGGCCGCATCCCAACCAGCGGGGAGTTCGCCTTTCCAAATCGCCTTGAGTTCGGCGGATTCCTGCGGGAACATTTTTTCGTAGGTGGCGAATTGTTCGTGCCACTGACGGCAAGATTCCGCCCCGCGCTTGCCGAGATTTTCGGCAAAGTGCTGGGGCACTTCCGGCGGGACCAGAAACTGGGCATCTTCCGGCCAGCCGTAGGCTTTTTTGGTGAGCTTCACTTCATCCGGGCCAAGTGGTGCGCCGTGAGCGTTATGGGTGTTGGCCTTATTCGGCGATCCCCAGCCGATGATGCTCTTGAGGACGATGAGCGTGGGCTTGTCGGTTGATTTTTGGGCCGAGTCCAACGCCTTTTGAATCGCGGCCAGGTCATTGGCATCCGTGACCGTCAGAGTGTTCCAGCCGAGCCCTTCGAAACGGCGGGCCACGTTTTCGCTGAAGGCGAGCTCGGTGTGTCCTTCGATGGTGATGGTGTTGTCGTCGTAAATCCAGACGAGATTATTGAGCTTGAGATGCCCAGCGACCGAGGCCGCTTCGCAGGCAACTCCCTCCATGATGTCCCCGTCGCTGCAAAGCGCATAGACGCGAAAGCCGAACAGGTCGTGCCCCGGCTTGTTGTAGCGGGCGGCGAGCCACTTGGCGGCCATCGCCATGCCGACGCTGTTGCCTACTCCCTGTCCCAGCGGCCCGGTGGTGGTTTCTATTCCCGCTGCGTCGCCGTATTCCGGATGTCCCGCGCAGGGGCTGCCGAGCTGGCGGAAGTTCTTGAGGTTGTCGAGCGTGATGGCGAGCTCCCCTTCGTGGAGCTTCCCTTGCTTATCGGCTTTTGTTACGCCCGCGAGGTGCAGCGTGGAATAGAGGAGCATCGAGGCATGACCGCAACTAAGAATGAAGCGGTCCCGCCCCGGCCAGTGGGGATGAGCCGGGTCGTAATTGAGGTTGTGATTCCACAGCTGGTAAGTGACCGGGGCCAACGCCATGGGCGTGCCGGGATGGCCGCTGTTGGCCTTCTGCACGCCGTCCATGCTGAGGGTGCGGATGGTGTTGATGGCGAGCTGCGAGAGGTCGGAAGCCATGTCGGGAACCTATGCCTGAATTCAGCGGTCATTTGGCTGCAAAAAATGAGAATCGGGTCATCCTACACACTAGCCCGGCGCGCCAGCGAGGGGGGAGCATGTTTTGAAAACACTTCTTGCTTGAAAACGGGGGTGGTTCTATGCTTACACCGATTCACTGGGCTGGCGGCACTGTCCTTCGCTTGCGCTTCAGGCTGGTGTAAACGTGGAGCTTGCCATGCATCTGGGAAATGGAGCCTTGACCCCTGAATGTGCTGCGTTGGCTTTTGGCGCGGCGGGTGTTGGTTTGGGGGCTGCGGCGATGGACATTGCTCGAACCGTATCCGCGAAAGACGGGAAGAAGTTGAGCCTTGCCGTCGTCCTGGGCCTGTTCGTATTCGCCGCGCAGAGATTTAACGTGCCGGTGCTGCCGGGAATCAGTGCCCATCTGGTCGGCGGCGTGCTGCTGGCGTGGATGCTAGGGCCTAGTTTGGGTGCCTGGACGATGGCAATTGTGTTGGCGGTGCAAGCGATTGCACTCGGTGACGGCGGAGTGGCTGCGCTGGGAGCGAACATCGTCAATATGGCGCTGCTTCCCGCCGGTGCGGTTTATCTGATACGACGAGTTGATTGCCAGCGGTCATTCGTCGCGGCCGGTGCCGCAGGAATCACGGTTGTACTGGCTGCCCTACTGATTCCGCTGGAAACGGCCCTCTTCCGCCCGACCAGCGAGCTCGCCGGCTGGAGCGACTTCGCCAGCAGCATGTTCCTGTCGCACCTGGCAGGGGGAGCCGTGGAAGGGGCGCTGACATTGGCGTTGCTTCTGGCACTTTTGCCGGCCAAAGCCTCGGCTGCGGAAACTCGTTATTCCTGGCAAACCGGGGTGCTTCGCGTTGCCCTGTGCGTCGCGATTTGTGCGGCGATTGTCACCTGCCGAAGTGAGTTGCCCGATAGCTACGAAGCTGCGGCAAAGAGCAGCGGCCTGGCGTGGCTGCTGAAGTAAGTGGCCAGCCAATGCGGATACAAACTCAGGCATTCCAGTGCCTGGCCACGTTGGCCTTCATGAACGCCAGGGCATCGCGGCTGAGCTGCTCTTCGCTTTCGTACATCCGCCGCCAGATTTTGGTGGCGGCGGCGATTTCGGGGAGGGCGAGGCCGAAGGCTTCGACGACAAGTGTGTCGTTGTAGCCGACTTGGTGAAGGACCTCGAAGGTCTCGCACCACTTCACGTCTCCCTGGCCGGGCGTGCCCCGATCGTTTTCACTGATGTGTACGTGGCAGAGCATGTCGGCACAGCTATGGAGGGCTAGAGCAATGCTCTTCTCTTCGATGTTGGAGTGGAACGTGTCGTACATCATGCGGCAGTTGGGGTGAGCCACCTGGCGGCAGAAGCGGGCGGCGTCGGCATGGCTGTTGAGGAGGTAAGTCTCAAAACGGTTGAGGCATTCGACGCCGAGCGTGACGCCGCATTTGCCAGCATGCTCCGCGGTCTTCCGCATCGAGTCTACTCCCCATTTCCATTCGTCCCCCGTCGGCCCCGCGCCGCTGAAGACCCCGATGGCGGAATGGAACGGCCCGACCAGCTTCGTTGCCCCGAGAGCGGCACAACAGTCGAGAACCTTCTTGTTTCCATCCACCCCACGCTGGCGATTGGCAGCATCCGAACTGATGGGGTTGTCGTCTCCGCCACGAATGGTGACAGCGGTACGTGCCAAGCCGATTTCATCGAGCTTTTTTCCCCATTTGCCGTAATCGAGCCCCGTGTTGAAGATCGGCACTTCGACCGAGTCGTAGCCGTAGTTCTTCAGCATGTGGAGCACAGGAAGCAGGCCGTCGCTGATTTCACCAGTCCAGAGGAGCAGGTTCATGCCGTATTTCATGGGAGAAAATCCTTGTTAGTGTTGGCTCTTGTGTTCGGGTAATAGCTCGTGCCGGCGGCTGCGGACGGTTGCCCGCATCTCGGGAAACAGTTCCGCCAACTCTGGCGGCAGTTGCGGCAGGTTGACGCGGCGCATGACGTGGTTGAGCCGAACGAGCAGTTTGCCATCCTCGGCGTAGTCGTACAAGAACCGTTCCTGCAAAAAACGAGTGACGAGATACGCCACTTTGTCCGACTGCCGCGTGGAGAGCCGGTTGGTGGCCGACTGAAGGAAACCGGGATCGGCTTGAGACAGCGCCGCGTAATAGCGGTCGAGCCTGTCCGGCACTTCCTCCGTCAGCGTCGCGTCCAGCAATAGCTCGACCAAGATATGCCCCAGGAAACTCGGCCGAAAGCCGTCATCGGAGGGGAGAACGTCCCTGACTTGCAACGTGAAAGCCAGGCTCAGCTCATTAAACGCCGTCGTCTGATGGAACCACTCGTCGTCGTAATGATGCTGCACGATCCCCTGCGCCAGCTCCGCCAAATTTTTGTCCGAATCCTCCACATAGAGCGCCGCCGTCTTTCCCCTCGCTCGCATCTTGCGGTCAACCACGCTAAGCCAATCCGGCACCGCCGTCCCCGCCAGAAAGTACGGCTGTTCCGCAAACCGCCAGCCGTGCGCGAGGTAGTTCATTGACTTGGCTTGAGATCATCTTCCCAAAATTGCACATGGAAGACCCGGACAGTAGCGTCGACTTCTGAAATACGAAACAACACCGACAAGGGAATCGATACCGCGTATCGGGAAGTGTCCGAGAATGGCTCGCCGGCTTGATGCGGTTGGGTTGCCAACCGCCGGTCCAGGTCGTTGGCTGCGTCTGTGATTTCCTGCCGTACGAGTAAATTCCTAAGCCAAAGCTCGGCGAGCTTGTCGCTGGTTTGCTGGTTCCAGACGACTGTGTAACGGGTCATGGCGCGCCCAGCCGATTCAACCGCTCCAGAACTTCTTCGGTCGTGTACCAGGTCGTGCAAGTGTCGGCCTCCTTTTCCGCCGCAGCGACTTCTTCCGCGGAAAACACCGGCGGATTCGCGGAATAAACTCTGCCCGACTTGGTAATGAACGCCAGCGGACTTCCATCGGGCCGGCAGAGGGCAATCGGATAGTCCGACTTCCCAAGTGCTTCTGCTTGTTCGGAAGTAAGCACGATCTTTGACATGAGGATTAGCCTTTCACTAGAGCGATGCACTAGACAAGTAATTATACCACGAAAGGCCCAAAAGTCGCATTTGCGTTCATTTCACCCCACTCCCGTCCAAGCCCCGCTCTTCGCGCTCGCCAGCACGGCGTCGCAAACCTGTTGCGTCTCGAGTGCGTCGCGGAATGTCGGTCCCGCGGGTTTGCCGGTGGCAAGTCCTTCGAGGAAATCGGCGACCTGGTGGACGAAGCTGTGCTCGTAGCCGATCGCGAGGCCGGGGACCCACCACTTGCTCATGTAAGGATGCTCGCCGTCGGTGACGTGGATGCTGCTCCAGGCTCGCAGCGGCCCTTCGGTCTTGTGATCGAACCATTGCAGGCGGTGCAGGTCGTGCAGGTCCCACTTGATGGAAGCGTGCTCGCCGTTGATCTCAAACGTGTAAAGCGCCTTGTGGCCGCGAGCGTAGCGGGTCGATTCAAACAGGCCGAGCGAGCCGTTCTGAAAGTGGCATAGGAAGGCACAGGCATCGTCGATGCCGACCTTCTCCACCTTGCCGGTAAGGCTGTGCTTCCGCTGTTTCACAAATGTCTCGGTCATCGCCGTCACATTGCTGATGCTGCCGTTGAGCCAAAGGGCGGTGTCGATGCAGTGAGCGAGCAAGTCCCCCGTGACGCCGCTGCCGGCGGCTGCTGCGTCGAGCCGCCAAGTCCCTTGCCCCCCCTGCGGCACGTCGGCGTTGATGGTCCAGTCCTGCAAGAAGTTGGCCCGGTAGTGAAAAATCTTGCCGAGCTTGCCGCTGTCGATGAGCTGCTTGGCGAACGTGACCGCGGGGATGCGGCGGTAGTTGTACCAGACGATATTGGCCACGCCGGCCTTCTCCACCGCCTGGCACATCTCCTCTCCCTCCGCCGAATCCATCGCCAGCGGCTTCTCGCAGAGGATCATCTTCCCCGCCTTGGCGGCAGCGATGGCGATCTCCTTGTGTAGATTATTCGGAACGCAGATATCGACCGCATCGATATCCTTCCGCTCCAGCAGCTTCCGCCAGTCGGTCTCAATGGATTCATATCCCCACTGATCCGCAAAGGCCCGTGCCTTCGCCGCATCCCGGGCACACGCCGCCTTCAGGACTGGCGTGTATTCGAGATTAAAAAAGTTGCTGACACGCCGATAGCCGTTGCTATGCGCCCGGCCCATAAAGCCGTAACCGATCATGCCGATGTTGAGGGGCTTTGACACTGTTCTACCTTTGTCTGAATGGAGAGTTGGTTGGTTGTTGAAAGCGGAAGTCGGAAAGCGGAAAGCGGAGGGTTTTATTCCGTCCTTTTTGCCGCTGTGACTGCCGCGGATTTTTTGGACTTGGAACGTCTGAGGGAGACGACAACGATACGTATCAACTCGTCTGCTTCTCCTCGCAGGGAAACAAGTTTTTCTTTTGGAAAAACACCGCTCTCTTCGAGCAGTTCTAGCCACAAGGCTGTTTCATCGAGTTCTTGCTCCACAATACCAAGTTTGGAAATGAACTCAGCCGATGATCTTGCTCGGGATGCTTCGCGAAAGTTTGCGGCTACGGAGGTTCCTGACCGAAGAACCTGTTTACCAAGCGTCTGGGCCAAGGTCGACTCCGGAAGCGAGGTATAGAGGCGGACCACGCGCATCGCGAATTGTTTGGTTCGCTCACGCAATCCTTCCATTCGCATTGCACACCCCTCCGCTTTCCGCTTTCCGACCTCCGCTTTTACCCGCAACAGTTTACGCGATTCCCGCCTCTCCTGCCATTCATGGCTCCCCTTCGTCATTCGTCATTCGAATTTCGTCATTCCTCTTCCTACTTGCTAAAATTACTCTAGCCCCTAGCCCCCAGCCCTCTCCTCCTTATGCCCCGCCTCAACCTCCTCCGATTCACCCTCCGCGATCTTTTCTGGGTCACGCTCGTGGCGGCCCTGGGGCTTGGGTGGTGGGTCCATGCGCGGCAGATGCGGGCGGAGCTGGCCGCCACGCAGAGCGATCTCCTCTACCAGGCCGATTACGTCGATCAGTTTGTCAGTTGCTTCACGAGCCTGAAGTGCGAGATTCCGGAGGACGACGATCCCCGCTGTGCGAGCGGCGGCCCCTACACTCGCATCTTCTATTCCGACGCCATCACCAAGGCGACCGGCTGCATCAGCTCCACCCTCTCCGGCCCTCGCAGCGAGCTGCAGCGGACCCTTGACGGCGAATACGGCGTGAAATACCGCAACTCCCCCGCCGTCCTAGCCGCCCGAGCCCAGAGTAGCCCGCTCACTCCGTGAGCGCGGCATCCCGCTGGAGTCCCGGCTTCAGCCGGTCCCGATACCGCCTAAAGGCGGGGCGCCTGTTGTGGCACGGTCCCTGTTGTGGCACGGTCTCCTGACCGTGCCACCCGTCCGACCGCAGGTCTCCTGTGCGTCCAGGTCCTCTCCGCCTCCACCCGAACGCCAAGGAGGGAGACCTTCGGTCGGCCCATCGGCGGGGTCAGAGACCCTCGCCGAACATGGAGTGCTCCGGCCCCCGCTGCGAGCTGCAGCGGACCCTCGACGGAGAATACGGCGTGAAATACCGCAACTCCCCCTCGATTCAAGCCGCCCTGGCCACCCGCGTGCACATCAGGCTCTTGTCGAGGGAGGAGGCAAGCGACAGGAAATTCTGCGGCTGGCCAGTCGGTAGCCGCGATCTCGGGCGATGGCGGCGGTGAGCGTGAGGGTGGCGGCGAAGGTGAACATGAGGCTGGAGAGGCCGATGTAAACGGCTCGCGGGAAGAGCATCCCCGGGGCGAATCGATATTTGAGGGCGACGGCGACCCAGATGAGACTGATCAGCGCCAGGGCGTAGAGGCTGCTCCAGGCCAGAGAGCGGCTGAGCGGCCGCTGCCGCAGGAGGATTACGCCGGCCGGCAGCAGCGAGATCGAGCTGATCACGCAGGCGACCGTGGAGGCGAAGCCCCACACGGGCCACATTTCTCCCGCGTCAGGAGATGGCGCCAGCCGGGCCAGTGCAAGTGTCACGGCCACCACGAGCGTGGCGAGCATCAGGTCGCGGATGGTGAGGCGCTCTGTTTCTGGAAACGGGAGCGGGCTGGGCTGCGTTGGATCAGCCTCTTCCCTCACCAGCCGCCAGCCGAACCATTGCCGCATCACCCAGAGCGGGAATTGAGCCGCGAGGCTCACCAGGGGAACGCCCAGAGCAACGATGGCCGCGATTTGCGGGGGTATCCTGCCGAAGAGGGCAACGGCCAGTCCGAATCCGACAAGCCAAACCAAATACAGGGAGGCGGCGACGATCCAGTGAGCCGCCAGCCGCCGCAAAAAGGGACCGCCTCCCCAAGCCACCCACGCCGCCAGCAAACAGCCCTGGGCAAGGACGCAGCCAATGATGCCGAGGGCCAACACCGCGCCAAGTGTTCTCGGAGGGCCACTCAGCGACGAAAGCACTGGCATCATCAGCCCATCAGCCGCCAGGCAAGGGAGGATGAGCCAGGCGAGGTGAATGCGGGGAGGCAAATGACCAATGTCCAAGTCACAATGACCAAAGAAAGGCAAATGTCCAATGACCAAGTCCTAATGACCAATTAGGAAGAGTCGTCGGTATTCCGAAAAATAGCGGCGAAAATGCGGTTGAGCTCGTCGGCTTCTTTCCAGAGGACCCGGGCTGCGTCGGCTTTGTCGGGCGCGGCCGCGACGATCATCCGCAGATTGTATTTTGTTTCCCTGGACTCTCGGCAGCAGACGCTGATCCGGTATTTGAACTCTTTTTTTGACCCCGCCTCGTCGGCTTCGCAGTAGTTGGCTCCGATGCTGGTTCCGGAGCGGATGAGCTGGCTGATTAAGGGGGACGTGATGGCGTTGCGACGTATCTCCGTGCAAAACCGGATGACCTCCTCACCGAACCGAGCCGTCCGCTCGGCGAGGTCGAATTCACCGGGTTGGCGGGAGGTTGCCATGGGCGGGCGTTTTTCAGATGGAGCGATCAAACGCGGGCAAATGACCAATGTCCAAGCCCCAATGACCAATGAAAGCAGGCTCCCCGATTGGTCATTTGCCTTTCATTGGTCATTGGTCATTTTCTTCCATTGGTCATTCGGCCTTTAGGCCGCCCAGCCGTGCGCGTCCCGCACCTTGATCATCGTCGCCAAAATCGTGTTCCAGGTCTGCTGGTTTTCCAGCATGGCGTTGGGGAACATGCAGCCGTCCCAGCAGATGTGGCGGATGCCGCGGCTGGCGGCGTCCTTGAGCCAGTAGCCGGCGGTTTGCACGATGTCCAGCTTGCCGTTGGGGTCGTCGGCGGGGCAGTGGCGGCCGGTGCTGTCGTGGCCGCCGGTGCCGTGGACGGTGCCGTCGTTCTGGGCGACGTGGAAGTCGATGGTCCAGGGGCGGAGGGCGTCGGTCATTTTGCCATACGCCGCGTCGAACTCAGCCTGCGTGTAGCCTTTCTTCAAAAGGGCATGCTGCTCGGCGTTGTAGCCCAGCAGATAGAGATAGGTATGGGCCTGGTCCGCCTGAAAGCCGACGGTGCCAGGCATATCGACGAGCTCCAGCAAGTTGAGCATGTCTCGCCAGGAGTGCATCCCTGCCCAGCAAATCTCCCCCTCGGCTGCCAGGCGTTCGCCGTGGGCGGCAGCGACAATCGCCGCTTCGCGAAAAGTGGCGGCGATTTTTTTGGTGTTTCCCTGGGGGTCGGCGTCCCAGTGGCTGGGGCTGTCGGCGGAGTCGATGCGGATGATGCCGTACTTTCGCACTCCGTGATTGTTCAGAATCTTGGCGATACGGCAGGCTTTCTTGACGGCGAGCACAAAATTCGCCCGGTCGGTCGTGCTTCCCATCGCCGAGCCCCCGACCGTCCCCGGCCAGACCGGCGCAACCACGGAGCCGACGTTCAGCCCCTTGGAGGCAATCTTGTCCGCCATCGCCTTGATGGCGTCGTCGCTGGCATCCGGATCGAGATGCGGATGGAACAGAAACAAATCGACTCCGTCGAACTTCTGGCCGTTGACGTTCGCGCCGACGGTCAGTTCCAGCATCCGGTCGAGGCTGATCGGCGGATGGTCGGTGCCGGCCTCTTTGCCGACGAGGCCGGGCCACATGGCGTTGTGAAGTTTGGGGAAGGTGTTGGGCATGGTGGTTCTCGCTTGTTAGTTCGGTTTGGAATGCGATGTTTTGGCCACGGATGAAACACGGATTAAACACAGATGGGAGCAATCATCCGTGTTTCATCCGTGTCATTCCGTGGCTCCTGGCTTGGCTACTTCCTAAAATCCCCCACCAGCGGCACCTTCTTATGCACGTCCGGTCCAAAATACCGCAGGCCCACGAGCGGCTCGCTGCCGGTGTTTTCGATTTCAACGCCGGCGGTGGCGGCTTCGTGGCTGATGAAGACTTCGTCCTCGGTGGACTGGCCGAAGCGAATGAGGGCGGGCGTTTGCAGGGCCAGCTTGCCGATGCGGCCTTTGCCTTGGGTGGTGATCCAGCCGCTGGAGCCGGGGTCTTTGATGGTGCATTTGGCGCCGGGCTCGATAGTGAGCTCCTTGGCGCTGAAGAGCTGCTCGCCATCGACTAGGCCGTAGACGATCCACTTGTCGGTGTAGCCGGGGCCGCTCGATTTTTTGTCGACGATCGGCTCCAGGTAGTTGCTCTCCTTGAAGTGCGTATCGACGTTTTTCTCCCAGTCGAGCTGGCCGATGATGAAATCGAGGTCCTGATGCTTGTCCTTGGGCATGTCCTTGACCAGCAGCGACCAGGGGACGTACCGCCCTTCGACGATGTTCTGGAACATGCCGAACACGTCGCTCCCCCACTGCGGCTCATAGGTGCAGAGGGAGCCGGGGGCGTGGAGGACGCCGGGGGGAATCAGCCAGCCGGTGCCGCGGCGGAGACGATAGGCCCGCGAGAGATCGAGAATGCCATTCTCCCCCTTGTTCCAGTTCGCCAGGCAGCGGCGGACGTCGTCTTTGGTGGTGCCGGGCTCGAGGCCCATGAAGGTGTAGCAGAAGTTGTTGTCGACGTTGTTGTACTGCGGCGGGAAGTAATAGCTTTCCGGCTTTCCTTCCTGGCCGACCAGCTTGGCGTTGGCCGCACTCTGGTGCATGTGGTGGGGAATCGGCCCCATGTTGTCGAAAAACTTGCTGTAGACCGGCCAGCGATCGTATTTCTTATACATCGTCTTGCCGATCAGCCGCTGTCCTGATTCGGCGACGGCGTCGCGGAGCAGAAAATGCTGCCCCTCGAAAGAGCAGAAGGAAAGCCCTTCGTGCCAAACGCGGCCTTCGTTGGCTGCTTCGGTCGTGCTGCTGAACCACCGCTCGTCTATGCCGCCGCGCTCCGCGCCGTAGGCATACAAGTCCTGCGGATGCAACTTGATGCGGCGGCCCGGATGCAAAAAGCTCCGCGGCACCCAGGTCGGCGTCAAGCGGAGAAGACCTTGGCCCTTGTCGAGAGCCCGATCCAGGATTTTCCCAACATTGTCCGCCTTCACAATCTTCACGTCGTTCATGGAGGTCCTCAAAAGGTGCGATAAATCCGGCTGTCGGCGCGTAGTCGCGACAGAAATTCAACCCCAACTGGCAAGGGATTTGTTGTAAGCGCTTTCTGGCTTGGTCGCAAGTAAACTGCCCGCCGCGACAGGGCGACTCGATGTTTTAAGCTGCGCGGACGCCTGCAATGCTTAGCCGCCGCGTCCACGCGGCGAATCCCCGCGTGGTCGCGGGGGCTAAGCTATCTACTTGCCCGACTCCGCAGTGCAGAGTGAAACTCTGAGTCGCTCTGGCAGTACACCGAAAGTTCGTAGTCTAGCGGCACGTATCGGGGTACACTACTCATCCACTGCCCACTGCCGTTTGTTTACTGCAAACTTCCGCCCGATGTCCAGCCACCCGTCTCCCGCGGACGCTCCTGCCGACGCTCCCACACATCACTGGGAAGAGCTCGCGCAGCGGCTGGATGACTTTCTGGCAGCCTGGGAAAAGGTGGAGGCGCCCAACGGAACACCACCGGCCATCAAGAATTTTCTTCCCGCCCAGCCGCCGGCACTCCGCCGGCTGGTGCTGGTGGAGCTCATCAAGACGGATATGGAGAAGCGGGTGAAGGTGGAGGCAGCGGACTCGAGCATTCAACCAACGGTGTCGCTGAAGCGGCTGGAAACTTATGCGGTTCAATTTCCGGAGCTGCGGGAAGCGGCGACGGGAGAGCCGCCGGTCGATCTCATTTATGAGGAGTACCACGTTCGCCGGGCCGCGGGGGAGAGCGTGGCAGCCAAGGACTATTTCCAGCGGTTTCCCAAGAGCCAGGAGGGGCTCCGCAAACTGCTGGGGGGGGAGGGAGCTTCCGTTTCCTCGGCTCTATTTCCCGTACGACGCATCGAACAGCCGCGGGCGGGGGAGAGAGTTGACGATTTCGAACTGCTCAACGAACTCGGCAAAGGGGCGTTCGCCAGCGTTTACCTGGCCCGGCAGGTTTCCATGCAGCGGCTCGTCGCTCTGAAAATCTCCGCCGAGAAAGGGAGCGAGCCGCAGACTCTGGCGCAGCTCGACCATCCCCACATCGTGCGGGTTTACGACCAGCGAATCATCCCAGAACGCAAGACGCGGCTGCTTTATATGCAGTATGTTCCCGGGGGTACGCTAGCAGACGTAGTCACCTGCGTCCGCCGCACCCCTTCCTCGATGCGGAGCGGCTTGCAGCTCATCACCGCGGTCGATGCGGCCATGAGCAGATCGGGGCAAGCCGTGAGCGAAGATGCCCCGTGGCGGCGGAAAATAGCCGCCCTCGCGTGGCCCCAAGTCGTCTGCCGCCTGGGCATGCAACTGGCCGGCGCACTCGACTACGCTCACAAGATGGGGATCCTGCACCGCGACGTGAAACCGGCCAACGTGCTGCTTACTTCCGACGGCATGCCCAAGCTGGCTGATTTCAATATCAGCTTTGGGTCGCACGTGGCCGGGACGACGCCGGCGGCGTATTTCGGCGGTTCGCTCGCGTATATGTCGCCGGAGCAACTCGAAGCTTGCAGCCCATTGCACAAGCGGAAGCCGGCTGACCTCGACAATCGGGCGGACCTCTATTCGCTGGCCGTGATGTTATGGGAGCTGCTCCACGGCGAGCGACCGTTCCAGGAGGTGGCGATGAACGAAGGCTGGAACGAAACGGTCGAAGATATGATCAAGCAGCGGCGCGGGCTGATGATTACCGAGTCGGCTCTGGCCACACCGAGCAGTGAAGTCTTGCGGCGACTGGAAAAAGTGCTCCGCAAAGCACTATCTCCCGAGCCCGGGGACCGCTATCAAAGCGGGTCGGAATTTGCCCGTGAATTGACACTCTGCCTGCATCGGCGAAGCTGGGAGCTGTTTCACGATTTTGGCAGGACGTGGCGCGGGCTGGCCCGCCACCGGCCGATGCTCGCCCTGGTTCCCATCAACCTGGTGCCGAATGCGCTGGCCGCCGCCTACAACTGGTGGTTCAATCATTCGACGATGATTGCCAGTGGTGATGCAGCCACCAAGCAGGCCTTTTGGTACTTGCAGTTCATTATCAACGGGATTGCGTTTCCACTCGGCGTGGCACTCGGTGTGTGGTACGCCTGGACCGCCATCTGGGCCGTTTGGAAAGTCGCTCGCGGCAAGCCGACGACTCCCGAGGAACTGGCGGACGCCCGTTGCCGGGCGCTAAGACTGGGGCAGGTGATTGCCCTCATTGGTGTGACGGAGTGGCTGGCGGCGGGCATCATTTTCCCGGTCGCGATGCACCTTCTGGCGGGGCATTTGTCGGGAGAGAACTATCTGCAATTCTTCCTGTCGCTCGCCGCGTGCGGACTGATTGCCACGGCGTTTCCGTACCTGGGAACCACCTGGCTCGCACTGCGCGTCTATTACCCCGCCCTCCTTTCCAGCGGTTCCCCATCCGACCGGGAAGTCCGCCTTTTGGAAAGCGTTCCCAGCCAGGCCGGCTTCTACCTGGCCATTGCCGCGGTCGTGCCGATGCTGGCAGTGTTGCTCGTCATCGTCGGAGGGGTCGCCAGTCAATTTGCCTCTGGCCTACTCATCGTCGGCGGCCTGGCGGGCTTTCTCGCGGCGTGGTTCACGTACAATCAGATCCGCAGCGACATCGTGGCCCTGAGCGTGGCGACGCGGGCGAGCGATAGCTTTGGGGTGGGGACGGAGACGGACTGGGGACAATCCGAATGACGAAATTCGAATTCCGAATGACGAATGGAAAGCACCATAAACAATAAGAAGCAGGTCATGAAAATCAACCTTGCCGTGTTTGTTTTGCTGGTTGGCACTATCAGCCTTACCCTTGCTGACGAGCCCATTCGCCATTCTTTTTTCATTGCCGGCCCGTCGTTCACGGGCATCATCGATGAGGAGGGGAAAGAGATTTGGGATTCCGGTCGGCCGGCTGCCCGCGATGGCTTTGTGCTGGCCGGGGGGACGGTGCTGATTGCCTGGTCGGACGAGGTAAAGGAATTCACCCGCGACAAAAAGGTGGTCTTTCACTTCGCCAAGTCGCCGGAGGCTCGCGAAATCGGCACCGTGCAGCGGCTCGAAGGGGGCCGCACGCTCATCACCGAGCTTGGCCCCAAGCCGCGGCTGATGGAAGTCGATGCGGCTGGCAAGATCCTCCTTGAGTTTCCCTTGCAACCGGAAACGGACAACGCCCACATGCAAACCCGCATGGCCCGCAAACTCAAAAGCGGAAATTATCTAGTGCCGCATCTGCTCGCGTTCAAGGTGAAGGAATACACGCCGAAGGGGGAAGTGGTGCAGGAGTTTCCGACCGACATGGACGACCTCGGTGGCCGAAAGGCCGAAAACTGGCCGTTCACCGCCATCCGCCTGGAGAATGGCAACACGCTCGTCAACCTGACTCACGGCCACAAGACCGTGGAGCTGGACTCCCAGGGAAAGGTCATCTGGAAAATCTCCAACGATGACTTTCCGGAGAAGCCCTTCGCCGACCCCTGCGGTGGCCAGCGTTTGCCCAACGGCAATACTGTCATTGCCAGTTACGCCGCGAGCGGCCCCATTAAGATTTTTGAAGTCACGCCGGAAAAGAAGATCGTCTGGAAATACGAAGGGAAACACCGGGCCCACGAGATTCAGATTCTGACGACCAACGGCAAACCACTGGAAGGGCCGCCGCTGAAGTAACGCCGCGGAAGCAGTGCGGCGATTATTCTCCGCGTCGCAGATTCACGTCGGGAGAGGTGTGGGAGTCGATGTACCAGGCTTTCCAGCGCAGCTCATCGTATTGAAAGTTGACTCCCTGGTGCAGGGCGTTGAGGGCAGCCAGTACGGACTCGTTGTTAAGATCGAACGTTTTGACCTTCGGTTTTTCCCCCATGCTAAAACTGCCCAGGCCGTCCCCTCCGCCGCCGAAACCCGCCGACATGCCGCCGGGGGATCCCGTGGAAATGATGAACTTGTGCTTGGTGACGAGGGCGTCAATCAGCGGCACCGTGGCCGCGGGATTCCCCAGGGTTTGCAGGCACTGGGCCGAGCGGTTAACGACTTTGTTGTCCTTGGATTGGAGCCCTTTGACGAAGGTCAACAGGGCCTGCTGGGAGCGTTGCTCGCGGAGAACTTCCAGGCATTTGTCGCGCATTTCCACTTCAGGGTCGTTCATGGCCACGCTGATGAGCGCGGAGCCGTAATAGTTCGGCGGAAACTTCGTCAGCACATTCAGACACTCCAGCCGCAGCTCGAGCGGCAAACTGGAATCGGCGACCGCTTCGGCCAGGGCAGGGGCGGCCGCTTCCTCGCGAATGCCGCGAATGTTTTCAATCGCCTGGTCGGCTCCCTTCCCTTTCCCCTTGAGCCAGGTGAACCACATCTTGACGTTCTTCCGCCAGGCCTTGGTATCGAGCTCCCACTGTTCGGCCCGGGCCTTGATGTCCAGCTCTTGTTGCAGGCGGTACGCGCCCCCCTTGAGAACGTAGCCTTGCTTACGCATGTATTCATTTTGAGTCATCCACCCGCTGCCGACCTTGAGGTAGCCCAGAGCAGCCCGCGCCATGGGATGATCCGGGTCATGCCTCAAAACGTCGGCCAATTGGATCTTCCGTTGCTCGGAGAGTCCGACGTCCAGACACCACTGGGCCATCTCCAAATGCTTCTCGAGCGTGTCCTCCATTTTGGCCGCGGCCGCTTCGTAGTCCTTGAGCAGCTTCGATTGCACGAGGACCGTCTTCACTTGCGTGGCGGCCAGGGTCACCTTGAGACCTTCGACCGGCTCTACTTCGACGAGGTCATCCTTGGAGCGGGTCGGGTTGAGAATCGTCCCTTCCACCCGCGCGCCGGATTTGAGCAGCACCACTTCGGCCAGTGCCACGCGCGGCACCGCGCAGAAACTAAGCCAGCCCGCTGCCAGCACGGCAGCCGCACAAGAGAAACGAATTAGAAGCGGCATGATTACCCCGCAATCTTCACCGCGTGAGAAGGCGGCGAAGTTGGTAGGCCCCTGACAGGATTATTATAGGCTAGCGAGGGCGGAATCTGCAAGAAAAACCGCTCAAGTCCCGGCTTCAGCCGGTTTTCTGCCATTCAGACCGCCTAAAGGCGGGAGTCCAACGTCCGTCAATGATATTTTCGCACATCCACCCACCGCATCCCCGCTCTGCGAGCCGCTTCAATGCCGAGATCCGAGTCTTCGTAGACTTCGCAGTGCTGGGGAGCGACTCCCAGGCGGCGGGCTGCCTCCAGGAAGACATCCGGCTCCGGCTTGTGGCGAGCGGTGTCCTCGGCAGTGACGATCGTATCGAACCAATCGCTTACCCCAATTTGGGCCAGTTGCCGCTCGACGATGTTGCGAAAGCCGCCGCTGGCAACGGCCATCTTTTTTTGTCCGCGATGGAGGCGGGCAATTTCGACGACGGCGGCAATTGGCTCCAGCAGATGAAGCGTATCGAGAAAGGCCCGCTCCTTTTCGTCTGCGACAGCAGCCGCATCGAGAGTCAGGCCGGCTTCGGCGGCGAGAAGGGCGACAATCTTGTCGCTGGGAACGCCGCCGAGGGCATAGAAGCGCTCTTCGCCGAACTCAATTCCATGTCTGGCCATCGTCTGCCGCCAACAGACAAAGTGCACCGGCATCGAGTTCGTGAGCGTGCCGTCGCAATCAAAAATCAGGGCGGAAATCATAGTAGACCGCTCACTCCGTGAGCGGAAAATGTTTGCTCACGGAGTGAGCAGACTACTTTACGACTCAATCTCTTCCTTGCACTTCTGCACAAAGTGCGGCGACTTGCCGCCGGTGGAGAGTTCGGCGGCCTTGGCTTCAGCGGCCTTCTTTTGCGTGAAGTCGTACTTGGCGACCCGCTTGAGAGACTGGTTATAGACCCCCCAGAACAGCATCTTACGGGCGGGCTCGGTGCTCTTGGCCCGGCTCTTCCGCTTGACCGCGGGCTTCTTGGCCTTGCCCTTCTTTTTGCCCCCTTCTCCCTCTTCGCCGGCAACCTCTGCCGCTTTCTCCTTGGCTTCCGCCGCATCATTCTCTGCTCGTAATTCCTTGCGATTGACGACTTTGCGTGCCATAGGGGTAATGAGGTGAAGGAAGAGAGGTTCAAATCGTGAGCGTGGATTTTAGCCGATTTCAGAGGTGGTTGCTAGTGAGCGTCGTTAGTGGCACTAACGCGTCACATCGCGACTATTGGGTGTTAGCTTTTGAGCGACGAACACCAAGAGCACAAGCAATCCAATCGGCGGAATGAGAACGCCAATCACGAGCCAAAACCAAAACTTGCTGCTAGGTTCAATCTCCGCGGGATAAAGCACTTCTCCGGCCTCGGCAGGCAACTTGCAAACTGGGCATTCGGTCGTTTCATCTAGCAGGTTCGAGTTGCATTTTCTACATCGCCACATTGGCGTAACCCATGCGAATCGATACTGTTTGAACGTAGCTCAATTCGCCGACTCCGTCGCCCCCGGTCGCCTTAAATGCGACCGCAAATAAATCGCCCGCTCCACATTCCGATCCGCCGTCTCCAATTGCCCGCCGCGGATTTTTTGCAGGTGGGCCGGCTGGGTGTGGATGAAGAGGCGGTTGATGGCGGAGATGTCGAGGTCCTGGATGAGCCCGAGGTTCACTCCCATCCTCACGCTGGAGAGCAGGTGCAGCGTCTCTTCGCTGCTGATGGTCTGGGCCGTGCAGAGAATGCCGTAGGCCCGGCTGACGCGGTCGTGCAGATCTTTGCGGCTTTCTTTGACGAGGAAGGCCCGCGCCTGCCGCTCGTATTCGATGATCCGGGGGATGACGTCGCTGACTTGCTTGATGAGATCCTCTTCGCTCCGGCCGAGCGTGATCTGGTTACTGATCTGATAGAAGTCACCCATCGCCTGCGAGCCTTCTCCATACAGCCCGCGGACGGCGAGGCCGATTTTTTGCAAGCTGCGGAAGGCCTTCTCGATTTCCTGCGTCAAGACCAGGGCCGGCAAGTGCAGCATCACGCTGACACGCATGCCGGTGCCGACATTTGTGGGGCAAGCGGTCAGAAACCCGAGCCGCTCGTGGAATGCGTAGTTCAACCGGGAATCAAGCTCGTTATCGATCTCGTTAATTCGCTCCCACGCGGATTGCAGGTTCAGTCCCGCCTGAATGACTTGCAGCCGCAGATGATCCTCTTCATTCATCATCAGGCTGAAGGTCTCGTGCGGCTCAATGGCGACAGAGCGGGCACCATTCGCTTCGGCGAGCTCGCGGCTGATGAGTTGCCGCTCGACGAGAAACTGCCGGTCGAGTACGGCCAGCGTGGAGACATCGACGTAAATGAGATCCCGCCACTTTTCGACTTGGGCGATGGCCTGATGACAGGCTTTCTCCACGCCGGCCCGATCCTGGTCCGTGCAGCGGCGGATGAAAGGAAAGTCCGCCAGGTTGCGGGCCAGGCGGATGCGGCTGGAGATGACGATGTCCGACACCTCGCCGGATTCACGCAACCACCCGCAGGCGCGAGCCGCTAGTTCATCAAGCTTGAGGGTCATGGTTTATCGGGTGAATCCGGCGCTTGCGCCGGAGGCTTCTTTTTCTGTTCAATCTTACGGATTGTATCGCGGATTTCGGCGGCCCGCTCGTAGTCTTCTTTGCCTTTGGCCTCGTCCATCTCCCGCCTGAGGCGAATCACGTCCGTCTCTTCGTCGAGGCTCACTTCGCTATGGCGGGCCCGCTTCCCCACGTGCTTGGTCTCGCCGTGGATGTTCATGATGAGCGGCATCAGCTCGCGCTCGAAAAAAGTGTAATCATGCGGGCACCCCAACCGCCCCTTGGTCCGAAATTCATGGAAGGAAATTCCGCAGACTGGGCAAGCCCGTTGGTCGAGCCGAGCCAACTCTTCGGCGGCCTGTCCCAGTTTGAGCTGCTTGGCCAACACCCCAGACAGCGTGGGGGCCGGCGGCGATGACGAATCATTCTCCTGGAGATAGGTCTTCGCGCATGTCTCACACAGGTGATGCTCGACCGGTGACTCGCCGGTCAGCTCCGTGATATGAAAGGTGGCGGGCTTTTCGCACTGCTGGCATTTCATAAGAGCCCCGCCGTAGCCACACGCGGCCCGCGTGTGAGCTTGCCTTCTTACTGTCTTCAACACTCTTTTCATCGCCAGCCAGCAGGTGGGCCGCCCGCAGCTACGACGCCTAACCCGTTGCCTCGCAAATCATTACCGCTGCACAGTGATTCTAGGGACAAGCCCACTAGTGTCAAGGTTGACCGTTGTTGGCATTTTCTCCCGCTGCTAAGCTTGAACTATGCCTCATCTACCCGACCTTAAGACCTTTGAGCGGCTGGCGAAGGAACATTCGCTGGTGCCGGTCTATCGCCGCCTGCTCAGCGATGCTCTCACGCCCGTCTCTGCCTTTTGTCAGATCGATACCGGCGGCAGCGCCTGCTTGTTCGAGAGCGTCATCGGTGGCGAAAAAGTGGGGCGGTACAGCTTTCTCGCCGTCGATCCCTTTCTGCAAATCACCGCCCGCGGCACAGCCGTCACGATTGAATCGGAAGGCCGCCGCGAAGAGCTTGAATGTTCGGACCCTCTCGACAAACTTCGCTCCCTGCTGGCACCGTTCAAAGCCGTACATCTGCCAGAATTGCCGCCGTTCGAAGGGGGAGCCATCGGCTACGCGGGATATGACGTGGTCCGCTACGTCGAGAATCTTCCGAATGCTCCCTCCGACGACCGCCGCCTGCCGGACATGTGTTTCGGCCTCTACGACCGGATGGTTGTCTTCGACAACGTCAGCAAAACCATGTTCGTCGTCGCCATGGCTCGACTGGACAAGCATGATAACGCAATGGCCGCGTATGATGATGCCGTGAAGCGGGTAGACGAGTTGGTGGTCAAACTCTCGCGAGCTTCCGCTCTGCCGCCGACCGACATCGCTCCCAAAGGGGACCCGAAAATCGCCTACGAGTCTAACTTTCTACAGGCCGATTTTGAAAACGCCGTCCGCAAATGTGTCGAATACATCCGCGCTGGCGACATCTTCCAGGTTGTCATAAGTCAGCGGCTCAAACTGCAATTGCAAAGCGACCCGTTTGAGGTTTATCGCACGCTGCGGGTCGTCAATCCGAGTCCGTTCATGTTTTTCGTTCGGACGCCGGACGTCACGCTCGTCGGCAGCTCGCCGGAAATCATGTGCCGCGTGGTGGATAAGAAAGTGACCGTTCGCCCCCTCGCCGGCACTCGCAAACGAGGAGCTACCGACGAAGAAGACCGCCGGCTGGCCGAAGAGCTGCTCGCCGATCCCAAGGAGCGGGCGGAGCATGTGATGCTGGTGGACTTGGGCCGCAACGACGTCGGCCGCGTGGCGAAGTTTGGCAGCGTCAAACTTTCTGACGTGATGGTCATCGAGCGCTACAGCCATGTCATGCATATCACTTCCAACGTCACGGCCGAGCTTCGCCCGGATTGCGATGCCTTCGACGCCCTCAAGGCCTGCCTCCCCGCTGGCACTGTCTCCGGGGCCCCCAAAGTCCGGGCCATGCAGATTATTGATGAGTTGGAACCCCATCGCCGCGGCCCCTATGCCGGCGCGGTCGGCTACATCGACTACAGCGGCAACATGGATACTTGCATCGCGCTTCGCACCCTCGTCGTACAAGGGCACGATGCCTACATCCAGGCCGGCGCGGGCATCGTTGCCGACAGCGATCCCGAGGCCGAGTATCAGGAAACCCTCAACAAAGCCCGCGGATTGCTCAAGGCGATTGAGGTAACAGAAGCTCGATCGCTTAGCCCCCGCGCCCACGCGGGAAATACACCACGTGGACGGGGCGGCTAAGCTTCCTGTTTACTTCTCGTTTCTCAGCGCCTCGTGGGAACGCCTACTGGCGGTGCCTAATCCGCCAGCCGTTTGACCTTAATGTTCTTGTACATCACGGTGCTGCCGGGATCGTGGGCTTGCAGGGCGAAGGTGCCGCTGTTGATGCGCTGGCTCTTCTTGAGTTTCGATTCCTTGTCCTTGTCGATGGCGGCGGCATCCTCGGTGTACTCCGCCACGACCTTGCCGTCGATCTTGGTGACGACGTGGTTTCCTTCGACGATGATGGTGTACTTGAACCAGGTGTCATCCTTGGCCGGAGCGACCAGCACTTTCTTGGCGTTATAAACGCCGCCGGTCTTTTGCGGATCCTTGCCGGCGGCGTTGTTGACCTGGCATTCGTGACCCACCTCCGGCCAACCCGTCTCCTGGAACTTGGTGTGGAAGAAGACGCCGCCGTTGCTGTCCGGTTTCGTCAGGACATCCATCTCCAGCACGAAATTCTTGAACGGCCTGTCGGCACCGACATAAAAGCAGTGGCTGCGATTGCCGTTAGCGACAATGGCCCCATCCGCGAGCTTAAAGCTCTCCTTGTTCTCATTCACCTTCCAGCCATCCATCGACTTGCCGTCGAAGATGGTCTGAAAACCGTCGTCCTTGGAGTCCTTTTTGTCTTCGGCAAAGGAGATTGACGCGGCAAGCGAAAACACGAGCAAACAGGCTGAGAATCGGTTCATAGGAGGGGCTCCGATGGGTGATGAGAAATGCGGGGTTCTTCCGCCAGTTAGTTTGACAGGGGACTCTCGGCATGTAAACGAGAGGGGCGGGAGGTACGGGGAGTAGCTTTCAGCGCACGAAATGCCGCCAGGCGTAGCCATCCGGCAAATCCCGGCGGCCGGCGAACTCCAAATGGATGATGCGGCGGTGACGCGAAGAGGGCGAATTGGCGGAACTGCTGCAGTGATACAAGAGCGGGCGCATCAGGAGCACATCTCCGGCTTGTGCGAGAATCGTCGTCTCCTGATCCTCGTCGGGCGGCGCATCGTGTCGATGGGAGCCCGCCAAAACGCGAAGCGGGCCGTTTTCCGGCGTGACATCATCCAAATGAATTCGCAGCGTCAGCATCTGTCTCAGTATCTCTCGCGGAGCTTCCACATGCGGTACGCCCGCTTTACGCGTGGGATTGCGGAAGCGAGTTGTTGGCAGCGTGTTGTCTTGCACGGCGATCGTGAGGTCTTGATGCCAGGGGAGGCTCCAGTTGCTTTCTGGCGACTTATCGAAGAAGAGGCCGCGAACCAGACCGAAATCGTCGCCGAGGAGCTGCCGCAATCGAGACACCAAGGATTCCAGCTGCCAGAGCGTTCGGGCTGCCGGAAAGACATCCAGCAAGTTGCGAGCTCCATACAGAGCGCCGTTGGTTCGCCGCAGCGCGGTTGCGTCGTCGCTGCACGCCGCTAGAGCCGTCTCCAAATCCGTGGCCAGACAATGACATTCTTGTGCCGAGAAGACGTGCGCAATAAGTACGTAGCCGTGTAGCGCGAGGGCTTCGACAGCTGAAACGGAAGCGGTCAACATGCGGGTTCTAACCTCGAAATTCCCCCGGCACTTGCCGCGGCGCGATTCCCAGTTTCTGCTCCAGTCGTTCTTCTAGAAACAGCGATTCTTCTGCCTCCCCCAGGCCGCTGAGCAGCACGACTTTGGAGCCGTCCTTTTTGAGAACATTCAATTGGTAGGTACGCCAGTGCCGCCGTCGGTTCGATTGAATCTTATCGCTGCAATAGAACTGCAGGATTTCGTCCATACGGAGCGTGTGATTGCCGCTCCAACGCATCGGACCATGGCGGACGGTCAGCGTTCCACCGGAGAGTTTGATTTCGGTCCGATTGAGGAAACTGGCGAGGGTGCTATAGGTAATGCCGATGCCAATGGCCAGATGCAAGAGACCGACTGCGGCCATGGCCCAGCCTGCGGGTTGCCCATTCAGGATTTGCGAGATGGCGATGGAATACCACATCACCATGAATCCGTCCCAGAAGAGACAGAAAAAGACCATGAAAAACAGGACCGGCGTGAACCAACGATAGCTGATCGTCAGTTCGCTGCCGATTTCCTCGACGACAAATCGTTTAGGTTTGGGAGCCGGAAGGCGGCTGGCCGGGCTGGCGACGGCTTCACTCCCGAGGTGCTCAAGAAAACTGAACACTTCGCCGCAGGCGGGACATTTGGCAATCGCCATTTCCAGGTTGATGTCCTGGGGCGGAATCGGGAGGCGGCAGGAATTGCAGAAAACCTTCATGAACGCCGTCTTCTCGATCGCTGTTGGGAAGGTTGCCGATTTGAACGGCTTAGATATTGACCTTGCATCTGTTCGACAGTAGAGTCGAAATATACCTGAGAACCACTTTGGATTTCACCCCTACCGTGATCCGCCTCTCCCTACTCTCGCTCGGGCTGCTACTTGCCCATGGCAAGCCGTAGGGGTGGTGTTTTCACGCGAAAACTGAAACTACCTGCCCCGCGGCTAAGCCGCGGGGTTTTTTTGTTAGTGGGGTAGGCTTCCAGCCTGCCCAGAAAACAAGATGGAATTGACTGTGGTTAGCGAACAAGAAATGCAGATTCTGGGCAGGCTGGAAGCCTACCCCACGGAGCGAGCCCTCCCCCTTAGCGCGCCGGCATCAGGCCGGTAGCTGCGACCAGCGGCAAGCGATCTTTGGGTACGATGAATTTGGCTCTTGCACACAGGAATATTCGCTCATGTCCGATACAACCAATCAACGCCGCATCAAAATCTTCGACACCACCCTCCGCGACGGCGAGCAGTCCCCCGGCTGCAGCATGAACTTGCAGGAGAAGCTGGAGTTGGCCGCTGCCCTTGTCGAACTGGGGGTGGACATTATTGAGGCCGGCTTTCCCATCGCGTCCCCCGGCGATTTCGAATCGGTGAAGGCCATCGCCGGCTCGGTTCGCGGGGCAGTCATCTGCGGACTGGCCCGCTGCAACGACAAGGACATCGACCGGGCCTGGGAAGCCCTCAAGCTGGCCCCGCAGTCGCGGATTCACGTCTTCCTGGCGACGAGCGCGATTCACCGCGAATTCAAGCTCAAGATGACTCGTGAAGAAATCACCGAGCGAGCCATTGCCGGTGTGCGAAGGGCGTGCAGCTACTGCGACGACGTGGAGTTTTCCCCCGAAGACGCCGCCCGCACCGAGCGAGATTTTCTCTGCCAGGTTGTCGAAGCCGCGATCACGGCCGGGGCAACGACCGTCAACATTCCCGACACCGTCGGCTACGCGATGCCGCAGGAGTACGGCGCCGTCATCGCCATGCTGAAGAACAAGGTGCCGAACATCGACAAGGCAGTCATCAGCACGCATTGCCACAACGACCTGGGGCTTGCCGTCGCCAACAGTCTGGCTGGCGTGGAAAACGGGGCCGGACAGATTGAATGCACGATCAATGGCATTGGCGAGCGAGCGGGGAATGCGTCGCTCGAAGAGGTCGTCATGGCGATGAAGACCCGCTTCGACCACTACCACTGTGTCACCGGCATCAACACCCCGCGCCTCGTCCCCACCAGCCGCTTGCTCAGCAGCATCACCGGCTTGCAAGTGCAACGGAACAAGGCCATCGGCGGCAGCAACGCCGTCGCTCACGCAGCGGGCATTCATCAGGATGGGATGCTCAAGGAGCGGCGGACGTATGAAATCATGTCGCCGGAAGACGTCGGCTTCAAAGCGACCGACCTGGTCCTGGGAAAGCATAGCGGCCGTGCGGCTCTGGCGGACAGAAGTAAATCGCTCGGTTACAAACTCACCGGCGAGCAACTGCAAAGCGTCTTTGACGAGTTCAAGAAACTGGCCGACAAGAAGAAGGAAATCTACGACGGAGACATCATCGCCCTCATCGAAGCCCACCTCCACGGCCCCGAACGCGAGGAATGGAAGCTCATCGCCTTCGACGTCACCAGCGGCTCCGGCCACAAGCCGCGGGTCAAGCTGACGCTCCGCCACGGCGACAAGGAGTTCACCGAAGAGCTGAGCGACGGAGACGGCCCCATCGACTGCGCCTTTCTGGCAACCGAGAAAATCACCGGAATCAAGCTCAAGTGCGTCGATTACCAGGTTCGCTCCGCCTCTCTCGGTCACGACGCCCTGGGGGAAGTCAACCTGACCGTCGAATACGGCAACCAAACCTTCCGCGGCCGCGGCGTGAGCACCGACACCGTGGAAGCGACGGTGCATGCGATCCTGGTGGCCGTGAACCGGGTGGCGATGACGAAGGGGGCGTGACGCTCATTCGCAAAAGCGCGCGAATCGCCGTATTCGGTGGTATGATTAGAAATCCAAAGTTGCGGAAGACTGCAGTGGAACTCGACTTCCCGGTCGATTGGTCGGAAGGGGTTCTGGTGGAGAACTGATCTCGCAGCAAATCAATCCCGTTTATTATCGAACGAGAACCAGACCTTTCCGATAGAGATTTGGTCCTACACTCCCTCACCGAGATTTGCATCATGCACCGCCGCGCACTTGCTTGTTTCATTGCGTCCGTTGTATCGCTGGGGCTCTTGCCGACTTTCATCTATTGCGCCGACCCCGCGTCTATCCTCCCCGGCGTCCCGCCGAAGAGCCTCGCGCCTCTGAACAAGATTGACGTCCTCCCCCCCAGCGAGCTCCGCAGGCTGATCGAGCTTTACCAGGCCGATCTGGGGAGCCTGTGGCGGACCTATCCGGTTCGGATGTCCATCGCCCGGCACGAGCGGATGCGGGAGTTCTATGAACAGTGGCTGGGCCTTTTGGCGAAGACGCCATTCGAGGGACTGAGTCAGGATGGCAGGATCGATTATCTGCTGCTCAAGAATTACCTGGAGCATGAGCTGCGGGATTTGGAGATCGACGCCACGCGGCGCGAAGGAATTGGTCCGGTTGTCCCCTTTGCAGCGGCGTTTGTGGAACTCGAAGAGTCGCGCCGCCGGATGGACCCGCTCGATCCCGCCAAGGCCGCCCAGACGCTGGCCCGGCTTAAGAAACAGATCGACTTGTCGTCGAAGATCCTCGACGCCGCCCTCAAATCCGGCGACTCGAGTTCCGCGGCATCCACCAACTCCAGCAAGCCGAGCAAAGTCACCGCCTACCGCGCGGCTGAGGCGCTCGACGGCCTCCGCCGCACCCTGAAGGACTGGAATACCTTTTACGCCGATTACGACCCGCTCTTCACCTGGTGGAACGCGGACCCCTATAAGCAGGTCGATAAATCCCTGGGCGATTACGCCACGCAATTGCGAGAAAAAGTCGTCGGCATCAAAGTTGGCGATGAAACCGCCATCGTCGGCGACTCCATCGGCCGCGAAGCGCTGCTCAGTGAGCTGGCCTACGAAATGATTCCCTACACTCCGGAAGAGCTGATTTCGCTGGCCGAAAAGGAGTTCGCCTGGTGCGAGGCGGAGTACAAGAAGGCCGCAAAGGACATGGGTTTCGGTGACGACTGGAAAAAGGCCCTCGAAAAGGTCAAGCAAGATCACGTGCAACCCGGCCAGCAGCCGGCGCTCATCAAGGAACTGGCTCAGGAGGCCATTGATTTCCTGGAGGCCCGCGATTTGGTCACCATTCCTCCGCTGGCCAAGGAAACGTGGCGGATGGAGATGATGCCCCGCGAGCGGCAACTCGTGGCCCCGTTCTTCACGGGGGGCGAGATCATAAGCGTCTCGTTCCCCACCAGCGGCATGACTCACGAGCAGAAGGAGATGACCCTCCGCGGCAACAACCGCCACTTCTCCCGGGCCACCGTTCAGCACGAGCTCATCCCCGGTCACCACCTGCAAGGCTTTATGGGGGACCGCTACCGCACCCATCGGCAGCTCTTCCGTACGCCGTTCGTCGTGGAGGGCTGGCCGCTGTACTGGGAAATGCTGTTGTGGGACCTCGAATTCGCGAAGACGCCGGAAAACCGCGTCGGCATGCTGTTCTGGCGGAGCCACCGCTGTGCGCGCATCATCTTCTCGCTCAATTTCCATCTGGGAAAAATGACGCCGCAGGAATGTGTCGACTTTCTCGTCGACCGGGTCGGCCACGAGCGAGATAACGCCGCCGGCGAAGTCCGGCGGAGCTTCAAGGGAGACTACGGCCCCCTCTATCAGGCCGGCTACATGCTCGGCGGCCTGCAATTGCGAGCCTTGCACAATGACCTCGTGAAAGGGGGCAAAATGACCGACCGCCAATTTCACGACGCCGTCCTGAAAGAAAACTTCGCCCCCGTTGAGCTGATCCGTGCCAGCCTGACCAAACAGCCGCTGACGAAGGACTTCAAGTCAAGCTGGAAGTTCTACGGCGAGAAGCCGTAAGTTTTTTCCAACTTGTCCTGCCGATCTAGTCGTACTTACGAGTTTCCGCGATTGCTCTTAGAAAACACTTATGAACATTCTCGTTACCGGCGGCGCAGGATACGTCGGCAGCCACGCTGCCCGCTGGCTGGCGCGGGCCGGACATGACGTTTGGGTTTACGACAACCTCTCGGTTGGCCACCGCGCTGCGGCTCTTCCGGGCCGGTTGATCGAGGGGGAGCTCGCTGACGAAGCAAAGCTGCGAGCGGCTTTGAAAGAACATTCCATTGAGGCGGTGATGCACTTCGCCGCATTCGCGCTCGTTGGGGAATCGGTCACCGACCCGGCGAAGTATTATCGCAACAACATCACCGCCACGCTTTCACTTCTGGAAGCGATGCGATCTGCCGGCGTGGCGAAACTTGTCTTCTCCAGCACCACTGCTACCTATGGTGCGCCAAAGCAGATTCCCATCACCGAGGACGAACCGCAGCTCCCCATCAATCCCTATGGCTTTAGCAAGCTGGTGGTGGAGCGGGCGCTAGCGGACTATGCCCATGCTTACGGCCTCGGCTATGCGGCGTTGCGCTATTTCAACGCCGCGGGTGCAAGCCCGGACGGCGATTTAGGCGAAGACCACACGCCCGAATCGCACCTGATTCCCATCGTCCTGCAAGTCGCTCTCGGCCAGCGGCAGCAGATCACGGTTTTTGGCAATGATTACGCGACGCCCGATGGCACCTGCATCCGGGACTATGTTCATGTCGACGATTTGGCCCAGGCTCATCTGCTCGCGCTCGAAAAGCTCGTGCTAGGAAAGGGCCTCCACTTCAATCTCGGCACCGGCCGCGGCTATAGCGTCCGTCAAGTGATCGACGCCTGCCGCAAGGCCACCGGCCACGCCATTCCGGAAACCCTCGGCCCTCGTCGCCCTGGGGATCCTCCCGAGCTCGTTGCCGACTCGTCGCGAGCTCAAAAACAGCTTGGCTGGAAGCCCAAATACCCCGACATCGAATCGATCGTCGCCACCGCTTGGAAATGGCACCAATCGCATCCGCAGGGGTATGGCAAACGCAGTTCGCAGGAATAGCCAACCGGGCATTAACTCGCCATTCTGTGGCGGGGATTCTTTTGAACAGCCCACCTGTTTGCCCGCGAACGAGAAAAATCTAAAACAATCTGTTTTTTCGTTGACATTGTTCTCGGGATACGCAACAATCTCCCTCCAGCAGGCTGCCGGTTCCGGCGTCTGAAGCCGCGAAACTCAAAATCGCACGAAGCCTTGGTTTCCTTGATCCTGGAGGGTTAGCCATGGAATCCCAGAGACGAAGAGGGTTTACGCTCGTTGAACTGCTCGTGGTGATTGCGATCATCGGCGTCCTTGTGGCCCTTCTGCTGCCAGCGGTGCAATATGCCCGCGAATCGGCCCGGCTAATGACTTGCAAAAACAATCTCAAGCAGATCGGCGTCGCGTTTCATAACTATCATGACGCGCAGCGGGTACTTCCTTTCGGCTACTTCGTCGACTCGAGGCTGAACACCCAGGCTTGGGGTGTTGCCGTTCTGCCTTTTATGGAGCAGTCCAGTATTTACGATCAATATGACACCCGAGCCCCTCCGTTCAACCAGGCGGGCTCACTCGGCTATAACCTCGTGGCGGCCCAAAAAAACATCTCCCTGATCCAGACACCGCTCCCCGTTTTCGTCTGTCCCACGTCGCCCGATTCGATCTCCAAGCGGATCTACGACGGCATTCTTCCCGCCAATGCGGCCGGGGCGGGACTTCCCCCGCTCACCCTCACCTGGCGTGCGGCCCCCTGCGACTACACAATCACCACGGGAGTTCGCGGAACTTTTGCCAACATCGCCTATCTCAATAACGCTGGTGGCAATCGCGAAGGCGCGATTCTGCCCGGCGGACTTTTCGGTGACGGCAGCGGCAATATGGGGGGAATGACTGACGGCACTTCCAATACATTCCTGATGGGGGAGCGCACCGGGGGCAGCACCATTTATCGTCGAAAGGTCCCCGTCAACCTGGGCGTCATCGGGAACTTGAACGGCGGCGGTTGGGGGGATTTTCTGAACGGTGAACATTGGCTGCAAGGCTCCCTCTATGACGGCGTCGTGCCCACCAACGGCGGACCCTTCGCAATCAACTGCACCAATCTCCGGGGCGGTGGTTTCTATAGTTGGCATCCGAATGGGGCACTATTTGTCATGGGAGACGCCTCTGTGCAGTTCATCTTTGAAAATGCCACCCAAAGCTACATTGCCCGCCGGATCACCCGCGGCAAGAATGATGTAACACTGACCGAATAGCGGATATTTGCCACGGGTAATGCGATTTGTCCTGGGTTTATTAGGCAGTTTGTTCTCCTACTCATGAACCTTTTCAAGCGTGTTTTAACGGCGGCGATTCTCCTGACGATCACGGTTGGCTGTTCGCCTCAAGCTCCGCCGCGCACCCCAACCTACCCCGTTACTGGCCAAGTCTATGTCGACGGCCAGCCGGCTGCCGACCTGGCCGTTTTTTTTACCAGTGACAACGGCGTCGACAAGGACCATCCCACTTTTTCCACCGCGAACACAGACGCGGAGGGGAGATTCACGGTTTCCACCTACGAGACGGGAGACGGAATTCCCGAAGGAACGTACGCGGTCACCTTTCTGTGGGGACAAATGAATCTGATGACCATGTCTTATGGCGGCCCGGACAAGCTGGACGGCCGGTACAGCAAGCCGGAGACTTCGACCTTCAAAGTAACCGTCAAAAAGGGCCAGCCGGCCGACATGGGGAAACTCTCGCTAACAACCAAGTGAGATCAATCAGGATTTGGTGGTGGAGGCTGGATAAGAGGCCCATTGCCTTCAGATCCAATTCTTCGCTACCCTCCCTTCTCCTACCCATCGTTTCATCCAAATCGACAATCGTCCCCAATCTTTCCTGGGGCGGGATCGATTCCGCTGGACTCGCGCCGGCCGGAACTCTATCCTGAGATACAGCCGATCAATACTTCTGGCAGGAGCCGCTGCGTGTCCCACCTACCCATCTGGAACGGCCTCAACTTTTGTCCGCAGGGCCGCCGCGGCTTTATCAAGGTCGGCGCGCTCGGTGTCGGCGGACTCTCGCTGCCGCTACTGCCGCCGCTTCAGGCGCTGGGGGCCACGGGCAAGAAGGGCTCTGCGCAAGATCGCTCGATTATTCTCTTTTGGATGGCCGGTGGACCATCGCACATTGATACTTACGATCCAAAGCCGGATGCGGCAGTGGAGATTCGCGGGCCATTTGGTACCGTCGAAACGAAGGTGCCCGGAATGCAGCTGAGCGAGTTGCTGCCACGGCAAACGAAGATCGCGGAGCGGCTGACCATCATTCGCTCGATTTCACACAACCTGGCGGTGCATGACGACGGCTCGCACTGGATGCAAACCGGCTATCCGCTACTCAATGCCCGGGCTCGGGGACAAACGCATCCCGCCGAGGGAACCGTCGTCTCGCGGCTCAAGGGTGCGAAAACGCCGGGCATGCCGGCGTATGTCTGCATCCCGGAAGATTACCGCTCGCACATGGGCTTCTATCAAACGGGGGCCTATCTCGGCTCCAAGTACAACGCTCTCAATGGCGGGGGGGATCCGAGCCTCGGCAACTACCGCCCGCCGGAATTCTCGCTTCCCAAAACCGTCCCGCTCGCCCGTCTCGATGACCGCAAGAACCTGCTCTCGTCGCTCGATCGATTTGCCGCCCACGCCGATGCCGTCCAGCAGTGGGGAGACCTCGACGACGCGCAGCGCAAAGCCATCGAGCTGGCCAGCGGCAGCGGGGCGCGGCAGGCGTTTGATTTGTCGCTGGAGAAGCCGGCGACGCGCGAGGCCTACGGCCAGCATGCCTATGGCCAGTCGGCCCTGCTCGCCCGCCGCCTGGTCGAAGCCGGCACGCGGTTCGTCACAATCAACCTTTACGAGAAGGACGTCGACTGGTGGGACGACCACACCACCATCGAGGCTAACCTCCGCAAACGCCTCCCGCCGTTCGACCGGGCCGTCGCCACGCTCATCTCTGACCTCGCTGACCGCGGCCTCTCCGAAAACGTCCTCGTAGCCGCCTACGGCGAATTCGGCCGCTCCCCGCGGATCGACAAAGGAGGCGGCCGCGGCCACTGGCCCAGCGCCATGTCCGTCCTCCTCTCCGGCGGCGGCATCCGCGGCGGCCAGATCATCGGCAGCACGGTCCCCGGTGGCTCCGCGCCGAAAGACCGCCCGCTCACCCCCGGCCATCTCCTCGCCACTCTTTACCACTCCGTCGGCATCGACCCCCACGGCACGCTACCCGACTTGCAGAACCGGCCGATTCCGCTGGTGCCGGAGGGGGAAGTGATTCGGGAGTGCGTCGTGGGGTAGGCTTCCAGCCTGCCGAATTTCATGACGATTCCTCAACCGATCCGCAAGAAAGATTCCCGCTGGGTGCTCTTTCTGATAGCGGGGGGAATCGGCGTGGCGTGCATCTTCATTCTGGAAGCGACGCTGCTCAGCGTGTTCGCCAGTGGTCTTCCGACACTGTTTCGCCTGGCGGCAGTGGTGGTTCCCGCGATTGTACTGCTCGGTTTTGTCCTGATCGTCGTCATGGGAAATCGGATCTTCCCGTGGCGCTACTCGATTTTTGGACCTTATGAGCTCTCACCGCCACCAAAGGACTTTCGACCTCAGATTTGCCTGAGCCCTTCTCCTTTCGATCCCCATAGCATCACGCGGTTTGCGGTCGGCACGCAAGGAATTGAATTGACATTCTCCTACGGAATGCGCGCGTTCCTCCCTGCTGATTCCATCTCCGCTATTGGCCCAGCCGCCGGGCGAACTTTCGTTGTGGAGCACGACTGTCCCGAAATCGAAGGTCCACTCGTTGTCTCGCAGGAAATCGGCCAGGCAATCATTGCCGGACTGGGTCGAGTCGAACCGCCGAAGTGAGAAAAATGCGAAACTCGGTAAATTTCAGTCTACCCCAACGGCAATCGCAACTCAAAACACGTCGTCCCTTCAGTCGTCCGGCTGAAAATCAGCTCCCCTTCATGGGCCCGAGCAATCTGCCTCGCCACGGCTAGACCGAGGCCCACGCCCTCCGGCTTGCTGGTGGCGAACGGCTCGAAGAGTTTCGCTTCAATTTCGGGGGGAGGGCCGGAGCCGCTGTCGAGCAAGCGCACGAAGGCTTGTCTTTCTACATCGCGAATCCCCGTCTCCATCCGCACCCAGCCCCCCGGCCCCGCGGCTTCGATGCCGTTGAGCAAGAGGTTGAGCAGCAGTTGCCCCAGTTGCTTGGCATCGGCACTCAGGGGAATATTTCGATTCCCTAGTTCGGCCTGCAACGCGACCTTGCGGTGATGAAACGTCGGGCCATGCAGCACGATCAGGTCCGCGGCGATTTCCTTCAGGTCGCAGGCCTTCCGTTCTGGGTCACGCGGCTGACCGATGGCGAGGAGCCGCTGCAAATACTCCTCCGAGAGCGTCAGTTGCCGCAGGGCCACGTCGAGGCTCTCGCGGTCGCTCCCTCGGCAGGTCCGTTGATGCAATTGAATCGCCAGGCGCACACCGGTGATGTCGTTTCTCAGATGATGAGCCAGCCCGCCGCTGAGTTGCCCCAGCAACGTCAATCGCTCCGACCGTTTCATCACCTGGGTCAACGTCGTCAATTGCTGGGCCAAGGAATTCACGCTCTTGGCCAGATCCCGCAATTCGTCGTTGCGCTGGGGCAACGGCAGCGGCTGAAAGTCCCCCTCGGCAATCCGTCCGACTTGCTGCTGCAATTTGGCAATCGGCCGGCTAAAGCGGGAGGCCAATGAGCCGGCGGTCAGCACGACCACAACCAGCGCGATTCCGCCGACGACCAGCGGGGGGACCATCGCCTGCCGCAAGCTTTCGCGATAACTCCGTTCGGGATAGAGCACATGCAGGATCAGCGGATTCGTCTCATCGCTGCCGCGCGTTTCCACCGCACGGTGGAAATACTGCTCCCCTTGAATCAGCACGGAATCGCCGAGGCCCGTTTGTTCCGTGGTCCGCGGCGGAGTTTCGAGCGGCCGGGCATTCTCCACCGCCGGCGTGCTGGAGGCGACCACTTTTCCTTCCATATCCATCACCACCAGCTCCGTCCCCGATAAACTCCTGGCCTGCCGCAGCACCGACTCCGTGAGCGGAAACGGCGGCCGCTTCAGCGTCTGGCCAATATTCGCGAGCTGCGTCTGAATCTGCGCCTCGGCCCTGCGAGTCGCCAGCCAGGCATTGACGCCGCTGACCAGCGCCAGCGTCACCGCCATCACCCCCGCAAAGGGCCACAGAAGTTGATTGCGAATGGGCCAGCGCACGAGGAGTTTTATTGAAGTGAGAGGATGATGAGCATTGCGAAAATAGAAACTGTCTTACCCCAACTCTTTCTTCCACCCCTCGTATTCTTTCAGCACTTCGTCCCGCGAACACCTTGGCCGATAGACCAGGCGGCAGCGGAAAGCGTAGTCGGTGAGGATTTCGTAGCGGGGGATGATGTACTGGAAGTCCCAGGCCGGAAGCGTCGTTTTCTTCTCCTGGTTGAAGCCGCCGCCGCTGGGAGATTGAGTCAGGCGAATGCCGCTCACGCGGTCAAACATGGTGATGTAGGTCTGCCCTTGGAATAGGCCGTAGAAGAGCGGCAGATCGTATTTGAGCGGCGTGGTGTTCTTATAGAGGCAATCCCGGTGGCCGGCGGCGAACCGTAATTCGTAGCGATCATCCTCGTGCAGCACCGTGCTTTGGTTGTTGTGGGCCGGCGAGCAGTGCTGCAGCCACCCCTGTTTCCCGCGGAAGTACATGCTCTTGTCCTCTGGGGCGTTGATGTAGCTGGCCCAGAACAAGCCGATGTAGCCGTTCACAAAAACGTGCTGCGTCGCCCGGCAGCGGAACGCAATGTCGATGTAGTGCGGCGCGACCAGCGTGAACTTCGTCCAGCTTTCCAGATGAAACGTCGGCGTCGGCGGCTGATGCAGCTCGGCCTCGTGATCGCTGAGCTTCTTGAATTCCATCGGAGCCTTGCGGGGCTCGAAGAAGATGGTGCCGCTGTCGTCGATGTCCAGCGTCGCGCCGTCGAAAATGTGCTCCAGGTTGAAGCCCGCGACCTCCGGCACAAACAGATTGGCCGGCTCCTTCTTGTGCGTCAGACTCCAGAGTCCGTTGTACCCGGCCCGGTGCTTCTCGTAAGCCGAGTTATCGCCAATAACAGCCGTGATATCGCCGGCGGAGAAGGTTTCGTGCATGGGAGAAAGACGGTAGGCAGTAGGCGGTAATCAATAGGCAGCAAAAAGAGTTCTTGCGCCACGCAACCAATCTACTACTGCCTTCTGCCTACTGCCACCTGCCTACTGCTTCTCACCGCACCCGGCACTGAAAGCGGATGATGCCCCCTTCGTTCACCTTGAGCGGTTCGTTCAGGGCCCACCGCAGGACCAGCGATTCCCCATCGTTCTCCTGCGTGTCGAACTTCGCCTCGCGGCTGGAGGACTGGCTGTTGTCGACGTATTCCAGGCGGGTGGTCAGGCTGTCGATGATGGTGACATTGCTGATCGGCTGTTCGCCGACATTGTCAAACCGCAGCGTGAATTCCACCGTCTCGCCGACCTGGGCGTCGCTCTTGCTCGCGACTTTGCAAATCCGCAAACGGGGCTTCCCTTCCAGCTCATACATCCGCGTTTCCTGGGAACCGGAAGTGCCGGCGGCTTCGACGGCCATCCTGCCGTCGATGACCACCTGCACTGCTTTCTTATCGAGCCAAACCTCAGCCGCCTGGGCACTGATGGCCAGGCGCGGTTTGTCACCCTGCTCGTAGACGCCTCGGCGGATGAGGGCGAAATCCTCGAACGGCAAGAACTCGCCCCGGGCCAGGTACGGAACATTGGTCCGGGCCAGTTCGTTGCCGGCCTTCCGTTCGCGGAAAATATTCGCCAGGTCGATCGCCTGTTCTCCGCGCACAGCCTCCGGCTGGATGGCGGTGGTCGGAACAAAAGTCTTGTCGTGCAGGTGGAGCTTGTCAGTCTTCTCAATCCCGGCCATCCGCTCATGCACTTCCGTGGTAATCGGCACCGTCACATGTCGCACGGCGGCAAACCGCGGGGCGTAGATGCAGACCTTGTTGCTGTGCGTGACTTCCTTGCGGCCATCGAGCGTGTTGTAATGAGCAATCGTGTCTTCCTGGTCCACGCCGACGACCGAAGAATCCTTCTTGAGGTTGGCGTCCTGATTCAGATCGCCACCATCGCAAAGATACTCGTCCTGCGGCCAGGGTAGGGCGAGCCCATCGGGTGCCCACTGCAGCTCTTCTGCCTGGCAACTGAAATGAAATGGCCCGCTACTTTGCGGCGAACAGTGCGGGCAATGACCGGAAGTTCCCCCGTGATGTCCGATGTGGCCGCCGTTGTAAGCGCTTTGGGGCAGGGCAGGGGAGGTGTGCTGCGCGAGGACGATGGGATTTCCGCTCGGCCCGCCTTTGGTCTTCGTCACGATCGGAGCATTCCCGCTTGCGGCGGCGCGATCGGGCATCGCCCGACATGAGCAAAGGCCGAGCGAGCCCATCATCACCAGCGCGAGGAGCTTTCCGTGCGTCGTATTCATGGTTCCCTTTCTCTGCCGCGTTCCGCTCTCGGAGTGAGCGGCCTACAATCATCGCCGCTTGATCTGGCTCTCCGGCAAACGCTGGAAAGTCCGACCTTGTCGCTCGCCAACTTTGGGGGGCAGCTGTGCCTCTTCCAGCCCTTCATTCCGCTTCACTTCCACCGGCGTCGTCGTGAATTTGAGGAGCGGCGGCGAGTGATAGAGGAACTTGCCGTCCGGCGTCAGGCCATCCGGGACGCGAGAGCCCATCCGCAGGATGGCGATGGGGCGACCCATCTGATCTGCCACCTTGAGCGGATCCTGCCCAGCCCCAATTTCAAAATACCGCTGCTTCTTGGGTTCGTCTTTCACCGGCAAGGCGGATTTCGGCTGTTCGAGGTAGATGACCCGGGTGACAAAACGGCCTTCGAGTGCCAGCGCGAGCTCCTCGGCCGTCAACTCGATGGGAACCGGAAAGCGGGCGGCCTGGCCGGGAGGAGGATAGAGACGGTCGACCAGCTCGATGGTGGGAAAAACTTCTTCTCCCGCATGGTCCGGAATATTCGCTACCCGCATCCGGTAGACGTAGCCGATTTGCATGCCGGCCAGAACGGAATCCTTGTCCCCTTGGTCAAAGCCCCCTTCGACCGCCAGCGAAACGATCGCACCCTTGGGCGCGGTCACTTCCACGGGCTGAAAGTACCCAGCCAGCGGACCGCCGCGAGTCAGTTGTCGCTGCCCGACTTCTCCCGGTGGCATGTCGGCGCGATTCTGATAGTGCACCGGCGGCTGGGCAAGGGCGACTCCTCCCAGAATGGCGAGACCGGCTGAGAGAGCGAACTTGAGAACTCGAATTCGCATGATTTCTGCCCCGGGTAACACACCTACGGCTTTGCGTGGGCGTGAGTCTCGATTCCATCAAATCCGTCAAGTTGCGTTATTCAATGCACACGCCCACGCAAAGCCGTGGGCGTGCCACCCGATAGTTCTCGGGACTGGTTTAGCTACTGACCCGGCGGGCAGTATTCGCCACCCTGCATATTGGGAGTTCCAATCCGCTCGTGCCGGTCATAGTGCGGCTGGCCGAACGGCATGCTGGGATGAATGCTCTGCTCGCGGATGCGAACGCGGCTGGCAGGCTTGGGATAGCTATATCCCGGCTGCTGGCGAACATTGATCCTGAAGTTCGAGGTCGGCTGCGGAATGTGCATGTGGGTCCGATTGACCATGGTATGCGTCTGCAGGCCGGCCGGTCCTCCCAGCGGAATGTGCGGCGGGCCGGGCAAGCCAATCGGCGTTCCCGACATCGGCATGCCATACATCGGAGCGGTCACCCCGGCGACATAATTCGGCGGGAAGCCGTAGCCTCCTTCGCCAGCACAGGGAAGCACTCCCCCGTCCATTCCCATTCCCGCATTTCCGTCCGCCGAACCGGGCAGTTCGACGTCCTTGTTGCCCAGGCGGATAATCGCCAGGATGGCTCCGCGGCGATCCGCTTCGGTAATCGGATCCACACCCGGGTCAAGCCGCGTGCTGACGAGGGTATCGACACCGGCCAGAGCGAGTTCCTGGAACTCGGGGTCAGGCAGGTAGATGACCTTCGTCACGAAATTGCCGGCCAGCACCTGGTCCAGGTCTTCGTCGGTGAACTGCACCGGAATCGCGTTGTGAGCCAGGAAGGCTTCGCTCCGCGGCGTGGTCGGGCCGACTTCGAGCGTGGGATAAAGCTCCACGCCGGGGCTCTTTTCCAGATTCGTAATTTTCAGCCGGTACAGAGCGTTCTGCGGAAAGTTGTGCCGCCCGGGAACGATGAGGGGCGAGGAGTCAAAGGCTCCCGCCTGACTCACATCCCAGCGGACCTGCATCCCGTCGGGCTTGTTGAACAAGACCTGCACGGTCGGCATGGAAACCGGAATCATCATCGGCGGCAGGGCAGGGGGGAGAACCCCCGGCCCAGGACCGCCAACCCCTGGTCCCGGTTCAAAGAGTTGTTGTGCCGGAGGCAAATTGTGCGCTTTGGGAAACGCACACCCCAGCGCCGTGCAGGCCACGGCCGCCGTCAGAATCCAAAGCGACAAACGGATTTTCATGATGTCCCCCGTGACATTGGCCGCGGCTTTGTCCGGAAACGGGCCGGGAAAGCCTGGGCTGCGCTTCATTGCGATGTTGCTAGCGGCTGCTCAAAAAAGGGGTCTGGCTCCGAGCCGTTGACGTTACCCCTCAGAAAACTGGTCGCGGCGAAGTGCCTGACCCCTTTTTTGAGCAGCCTGCTATCTGGCGTGGACCCCGCCGGGGTTTTCCCCCTATTATGCCGGCCCCACGCATGTTGCGCGCTGGCGGACCGGCTGCGGTGTCCTGTGAGTTATTGTTCGGTTCGGCATATCGGGAATCTTTGGCAAAATCGGCACGACCGGGTTATGAAGTACAAATTGCCCAAATTGGTAGAGAGAATGGACACTAACCCGAAGCGCCAGCGAGGGTGGGTTCCCAATCTCCCTCGCTGGCGCTTCGGGTTAGCGTGTTTGCTCCTGGCACTATCCGCATGGCCGCTTGCCGGCTCTGCTCAGCAACGTCAAAAACGCTCCGATTCCGCAACTAAACGCGTCGCTGCCGTGCCGGAGAATAAGGAACTCGAAAAAGCCGTCTTATCAAAGGGCAGGGGAGGGGAGGGGGGGGAACCGTTGCCCCCGCCGCTTACTCCGGAGGAAAGGGACGGCAACAAACTCGTCGCCCTGTCCGCCAAGGATGCTTTTCGTCAAAAGGCCATCCAGGCCAAAGTCCGCCAGCGAGTGTTCGCCTTCGGACAGGAAGTTGTCGGGTCGGGGGAGTATTTTCAATTCGGCTCGGGACAGCCCAAACTCCTCCGCCTCGATATGAAAATGCAAGTCGGCCCGCAGGCGGCCTCGCTGCTGCAAATCTGCGGCCGCCAGGATTATTGGATTCGCCGCCATGTGCCACCGGCCGCTCCCAAGCTGGAGCATGTGAATCTCACCCGGCTGGCCAGTGCTCTTTCGCGCGAGGGGGACGACGGGAAATACCTAACCACGGATCACTGGATACTTCTCGGCGGTTTGTCTCGCCTGCTCGAATCGTTGCATCGCAACTTCGATTTCGCCCCAACACGGCAGGCCCGCATCGACAAGGAGTTCGTCCTCGTTGTTCAAGGGCGGCTCAAGCCGGAGCGATTCAAGGCGTTGCACCCCTCGGGCGACAAGAAATCGGATGCCGCGACGGAGCAGATTCCGACTGCTGTCATTCTCACGCTCCGCCGCGCCGATCAGCCGCTCCCGCACTTTCCCCACCGCATCGAGTTCCTGCGCCAACTGACCCCCAAAGAGTTCAAATCCACTGCCGGCCAAGCAGCCCAACCCGCAACCGAAACTGTTCTCAGCATCCTGGAGTTCGTCGATCCTCAGGCTCATGTCGAACTCGACCCACAGCTCTTCGAATTCGATCCGGGGGATGAAGAGTCGGAGGACAAGACGCAGACGTGGTTGCGGAAGCTACAGGAGTAGAAGTCCTTACCACACCAGTCTTTCCCTCACTCCCACCAATTGCGCGGCCACCCGCACTGCCTCCACCATGCTGCTCGTCTCCGCTCGCCCCTGCCAGGCGAGGTCAAAGGCCGTGCCGTGGGCGACGCTGGTGCGGATGATGGGGAGGCCGAGGGTGATGTTCACCGCCCGGTGCATTCCCAGCAGCTTGAGGGCGATGTGCCCCTGGTCGTGATACATGGCCACTACGGCGTCAAAGTCGCCGGCGGCGGCTCTGACCATCAGCGTGTCGCAGGGCAGGGGGCCTTCAAGACGGAGCCCCTCCAACTTTCCGGCCACAACGGCGGGGGAAATGATTCGCAGCTCTTCATCGCCGAATAGTCCTTGCTCGCCGGCGTGAGGATTGAGCGCCGCGACGCCAATCCGCGGCTGAGCCGTTTTGAGTTTGCCGGGAGTGAGGAACGCTCGTGTGACCGCATCCGCCAGGCGGGCGCTGGCTAGAATCCGCTCCTGCGTAAGATGCTCAAACACATCTCGCAGCGCCATGTGGAGTGTGACGTGAGCGACTCCCAGGCCCGCGCGTCCCCGAACCGTGCTGCCGGGAGCCAGATAGAGCATCATCGCCACTTTGTCCCATGGAATTCCGCATCGCTCCGCGAGCAGCTCGGTGTGTCCTGGAAAATGATGCCCCGCCGCCACCAGCGCTCCCTTGTTGAGCGGCGCGGTTGTTATCGCATCGACCTTTCCCGCGAGTGCCAGGTCGGCCGCCAGGATCAGTGCGGCATACGCCGCTTGTCCTCCGAGCGCCGAAACTTGCGACGGCGGCGCTTGCAACTGATCTTCATCGCCCGATTTCAAACACGGCAGCAGGGCAGGGGAGGGGGCCGCCTCCGAAGGCGACTTGATTTCTTGCACTTGAATATCCAGCTCGAGCAGCTTCACCGCCCGCCGCAAAAAGTCCGGATGCCCCACGGCCAGCGGACGGCAGACTTCGTGCAGCGCAGAAATGGTCCACGCCCCCACAATGGTTTCTGGACCCACTCCAGCAGGATCCCCCAGCGTAATTGCAACAAGCGGTTTCATAATTTCCATAGTAGCCCGCACACTCCGTGTGCGGGAATGCCGGCACACGGAGTGTGCCTGCTACTAAGCGTGCCGCAACCGTGTAGAATTGGGTTTTGCAAACCCTCCAACCCGCGACATTCCTTGTCCCGCATCTTCTCCGTCCTCGCGATCCTGACCCTCATTGTTCTAGCAGCCAACTTCCTGTTGGGACTTGGAATCGGCGATTTCAATGCTGCTGCTGGCCGGTACGTGGCGGCAGCGCGAGAGCATGGCAAGCTGCCAATGGAGCTCGTTTCTCCCGAGCAGCAGCAGAAAATCACCCAGGAGTTCGCGGCGGCCGGTGATGCATTTGCTGCACCTCGCCGCAATCTCACACTGCATTTCTATCTCGGTGTCGCGTCGTCCCTGCTTGCCATCCTGGTTTGCTGCATTAGCGTTACCTACTTCATTGGCACCAGCCGTTGGTGCCGGGAGGTGGCGGAGACGTATCGCCTATCGCAGGAATTTGTGCGGCGGAGCGACTCGCTGAAGCGGCGTACCTTTCCCTATGCCCTCCTGGGCATCTTCACCGTCATCATTCTCGTTGCATTGGGGGGACTCTCCGATCCTTCCATTCCCTGGCGGCGGGCTTTCGAGTCGGAGAAGGACTGGTTCAACGCCACCTTTCCGCCCGAGAGTATGGTCAACATCCATTACATCGCTGCGATGATCGGCCTGGTGGTGCTCGCCTTCGCCTTTTGGGTTCAGGCTCGCCGCATCGCCGCCAATTACGCGATCATTGACGAGATTCTGGCCCAGGTGCGGCACATTCGGGGCGAGTGAGTTCGTTCCCTAAACGGACGAGGCAGAAAAATGAAAGCCGTCCTGCAGCGAGTCAGTCGGGCCAGCGTGACCGTGGCTGGCGAGGTCGTCGGCCAGGTTGGCCGCGGCATTCTGGTTTTACTTGGCGTGGAACAGGACGACACGGATGACGACGCCCGGCAGCTGGCGGACAAGACGATTGCTCTCCGCATCTTCGATGACTCTGATGGAAAAATGAATCTTTCGCTGGAAGAGATCGGCGGCTCACTGCTCGTCGTCAGCCAGTTCACGCTGCTCGGCGACTGCCGCAAGGGTCGCCGCCCCAGCTTCATCGGCGCGGCTCCTCCGGAATTGGCGGAGAAGCTCTACAACATTTTCATCAGCGCCGCAGGTAGTCGCGGCATTCCAGTCGCCACGGGCCGGTTTCGGGCGATGATGGATGTCGAGCTCGTTAACGACGGCCCGGTGACGCTGCTGCTGGATAGCCGAAAGAGAATGTAAGTGGGGTAGGCTTCCAGCCTGCCCAGCAAGGATCTGGCGTGGGACACGACCTGTTTAATGATGATCGGGGCAGGCTGGAAGCCTACCCCACTTATCTCTCCTGCGTCTCATCCTGCGGCTCGTGGTGCGACTCTATCCCCGCGAATCGCAGTGCCTGGTCGATGACACGATGAGCGCTGTACGAGCCGAACTTTGATTCGTAACCGTAGCGCTGCATCAGCATCGGATCTCCAATGGCCAACAGTACGCACACGGCCATCTTGCCGTAGGCCGAGAAATTGGCCCAGCTGTCGTTGCCCCAGAATTTCAATGCCGTACCCATCGACCGCTTCAGGTTCAAGCGTCCGCTCCGCAAACTGACGCTCCAGATTTCATCCAGCACGAGGTGCGACAGAAAGCCGGCCATGACGGCACCGGACTTGTACAATCGCAGGGCGAGATCCTGGTGAGAGACGATCAGAAATGTGAGTAGACCGCAGGTGATGCAGGCGGGAATGCTGTGCCACATGCCGCGATGGACCGTGTAGCGTTTGAAGATTTCCGCTACCCCAAAGCGAACAGCCACATAGATGATCGCCGCCGCCAGAACGACGATCTCCCTGGACCATTGCCACGTTTCAAAGCGATCCAGCATCAGCATGGGAATGCAGGCGGCTGCAAACGACGACATTTCCTGCACAGGTCGGCCGGAGTCGCTATCGAGGTCCGGCAGCATTCCCGAAACGCTGCACAGACCTCCCGCCAGCAAGCAGGTCTCCACCGGCAGTTGCCCATAGAAATAGCCGGCGACGCCGTATCCGACGCCGAGGATCGTACTGGTGGTGATGTGCGTCTTGAAATCGGCCATGGATGCTTCCTGGTGGGGTAGGCTCCCAGCCTGCCCAAAGCGGATTCACAGGGCAGGCTGGAAGCCTACCCCACGGGCCGCGGACTCTAGCCGCTCCCCTGCTCTCTCTCAAGAGCAAATCGCTCTTCGCGGATACTGACAACTTGGCTATACTCCCCCTCTTCACCGCGTGGACGCGGCGGCTAAGCTGCAGGAGATGCACGGATGCAAGGCTACGACCTGTTCATGATCATCATTCTGGCCGCAGCGGTGATTTGGGGGGCCTGGAAAGGGCTGGCCTGGCAGGTGGCGTCGCTCGCCTCGGTCGTCCTCAGCTACATCGCGGCTCTCTCGTTCCGCCAGCCGCTCGCGGGCTTCCTCAGCCAGCAAGTGGAGCTGGTGCCGCCGCTCGACACGGGCCTGGCGATGCTGATTCTCTTCTTGGGGACATCGCTCATTGTCTGGGTCGGTTTCAACCTCGTCTCGGAGTCGATTCAAAAACTCAAGCTCAAGGAGTTTGACCGCCAGGTAGGGGCCCTCCTGGGCCTGGCTAAAGGGGTGCTGCTCTGCACCGTCATCACCTTGCTTGCCGTCACTATCGTCAGCGACCAGCAGCGGCAGCAAATCTATAACTCCCGCTCCGGCTACTACATTTCGGTCCTGCTGAACAAGATCCAGCCCATCCTGCCCCCCGAGGTCCAAAGCCGCTTGCAGCCCTATGAAGAGAACCTGGAAAAGAACGTCGTCCCGCGCCCAGGTGAATTCTCGAACCAGTTTCTGAACAGCGAGGAAGAACCCACCCGCAGGTCCACACAATCCAACGAACGGCGCAGCGTCCGGCGAAGCAGCTACGAGACACCCTCGCCGAACCTGGACCTGGAATTCAAACAGGATTCGTTTGGCTCGCGGCGGCATCAGGAGAGCGGTTTCGACGCGGAACGCTGAGAAAAGGCAAACTACGTGTTTCCCGGCAAAAAAGTCCAGCGCAACCGAACATAAGAAACATTATCGGACGTTGGATGGACGCTGGAGTCCCGCCTTTAGGCGGCTGTGCTGAACCGCCTGAAGGCGGGACTCCAACGGGCTACTCAATCTCGAACGCAACTTCGATGCTGACTTTGACTTCGATTGCTCCCGGGGCGAATGTTCCCGGTGCTTGGTCAGGTTCGGCGGCGCGCGGGGCGCTGGAGATGAAGTTGCTGTTGCCGAGATACGACGAACCGCCCCAGTTCTCCTGCGGCTCGGCGATGCGGAGGACGCGGCCCAGTTTGCCTCCCAGCAGCTCTGTCATCTCGCTGGCTTTCTTTCTTGCCGCTTTCACCGCCTCCAGCCGGGTTTTGGTCCGCAGCGCGAGGTACTCCGACGATTCCAACGAATAGCTCACCTCCACATCGGCTGTTCCGATGAGCCCGGCTAGGACGGCGTCGAAGCGGCTAGTGTCATGCTGGCGAAGCGTAACCGCCCGGTCGATCTGAAAATGCCGGAAGGACGTCTGATTGCCGGCGGCATCCCGGTCGTAGATCTTCTGCACCGACATGTAACCCGTCTGAGCATCCTCCGGCTTGATTTTGAGCTCCTTCCGCATCTCCAGAATTTTCTTCACCGTCTCGTCACAATCGGCCTGAGCCTTTGCCAGATCCTTGTTCGCGCGGCGAATGTTGATATGCCAGACGACAATATCCGGCTGCACTTTCGCCACGGATGTTCCGGTGACGGAGACATGGCGCGGGGAAAGTTTGACTTCATCGGCAGCGGCAGAAGTGCAAGCGAGAATGGCGAAAGCAAAAACTAGGCGAGGCATGGTCAGCTCCATTCAAAGTGGGATGAGACGAGACTAGCGCCGTAGTTTACGCGAGAGAATGCGGCTAGTTCGTAACGAGGACGTAACAGCGATCAACTCGGCGTCAGAAGAGTTGAAGAGTCGCACTTTCTCCAGGCTCAAATCCGGCCTGGCGGAGTCGCTCGACAACATTTTCGATCCTTTCCCTCAACTCGGCTAGCTTTGCGGGACTTCCATCCTCAGCGATAATCTTTCCACTGAGCCGAGACTGGCAGTATTGGACAGCTTTGACCATGCCATCAAACACCTCAATAGGTTTCGCTGAACGTGGAACGGAATAGGCAAAAATCAGATCGTCTACATGAAGTTGACCTGCGGCAATCTCCTCAGGAAGGAAGTAACCGGGGTCCGAAGAGGTTTCGACGCTAAAAAACGAGTCATCGCCTTGTTCCGACCGGTTCCGCCAATGAAAACAGTCCATGTCCCCCCATTCCAGCCCTAGGCAGAGCATGACGTCCCAGATCTTCTTTCCATCAAACTGCTTTCCTCGTGGGGCTTGAAGGGTCAGGACAACACTCATATCAAGCGTCGACTTCATGTCACGCAATAGGGCTGATCTTTGGGCCGCTTTTGCTGGTGATAGTTCCGTGGTGACCGTTGGAGTTCCAAACCGTTTCATGCGTTCCGCCAACTTCACTAGACGCTGCGAATAAAGTTGCTCACTGGGAGGCAGGCTGCTCTCGTTCAAAACGTCAATGTAGTCAAATTCAAACTTCAGCCGATCGACCGCTTTGGGACCATCGGCCGAGATGAGATAGGTCCAGTACCCGGTGTTAACATCTCGTCCATAGGCCATGAAACCGCCAAATGTCTCTCGCCAATTCTTGTCAAATGCATCAGAAACCGCTCGTGGGTTTAGTTGCGGATCACCTTCCAAGCGAACGTCGACAACCCAGCTGACGGCTGGCTCGGGCAGGTAATCTCGATCATCGTCTGACGCAGGCGCGGCAACCGAAGTCGCGAGTGTTCCCAATATGTGCCGCGCATCCTCGGTAGGAGTGTTTGGCAGCAATTCTGTTCGCCCGTGACTCTCCGATTCCGGAGCGAGATACATGTCACCGATGACAATTCTCCCTTTGTCATCCTTATGAATGCCACCGTCACTGGACATATCGCCTCTCCCGCAACCAATCGTTGCTATTGATATCAAACAGACGATCTCAATGCAGAGACTCTTCATACGTTAGCCTCGCCCATCTCCATTCATCCCGTTCCCCTCCCCTGCCCCTGCCCCTCCGCCTACCGCCATCGCTGCCGCGGCGTCCTCCAAGAAAACCCCCATCCGCCGGAATTTCTCGTACCGCGTCTGCGGCAGTGTCTCTCGCGATTGATTGAGTAGCTCACGGAGAGAGCGAAGCAGATATTGCTTGACGCGAGAGGCAGTCTGGTGGGGGTCGCGGTGGGCGCCGCCGAGGGGTTCTTCGATGATGTGGTCCACAACTCCCAGCCGCAGCAGGTCAGCGGAGGTGAATTTCAGGGCGGTGGCGGCCCGTTCGGCGTGCTGGGCGCTTTTCCAGAGAATCCCCGCACAACCCTCCGGGCTGATGACGGAGTAGTAGGAGTATTGCAGCACCGCGACGCGGTCACCGACGCCGATGCCCAGTGCTCCGCCGGAGCCCCCTTCCCCGATGACGATGCAGATGATCGGCGTCTTGAGGCGCGACATTTCGTACATGTTCTCGGCGATGGCCTGCGACTGTCCTCGCTCCTCGGCTCCGATGCCGGGGTAGGCTCCCGGAGTGTCGATGAGGCAGATGACCGGCAGGCCGTATTTTTCGGCCAGCTTCATTTTGAGGATCGCCTTGCGGTAGCCCTCGGGATGGGCACAGCCGAAGTAGCAGGCCTGGCGTTCCTTATAGGTCCGTCCCTTTTGATGGCCGACAACCATCACCTTGTGCTCGTCGAGCTTGGCGAAGCCCGCGAGCATCGCCCGGTCGTCGCCAAAGCGACGGTCGCCGTGCAATTCGGAAAAGTCCTCGAAGACGAGCGAGAGATAGTCGGAGGTGTAGGGGCGGTCTTTGTGGCGGGCAACTTGCACCGTCTGCCACGGCGTCAGCGTGGAATAAATCCGCCGTGTCGTCTCGGCCAATTCGCGCTTGAGCTGCCGGAGATCTTCTTCCTGGGCTGGCGTTCGCTCGGCAATCTGCTCCAGCGCGCGGCGGCGGCCTTCCAATTCCAGGATGGGGTGTTCGAAATCGAGACCAGGGGCAGCGGTGGCAGCGGACATAGTATCAGCCTCCCTTGGGGCCCCCTTTCTTCAGGTCATCGAAGCTAACACTGGTCTCGCGAGGAAGGACAATCTTTCCCTCGGGAACTTTGGGCATGATTTTGTAAACCCGCATCGTGCGGAATTCCTTGACGAAGTCCCACATCGAAGCCGGGCGATCCTCCTTGCGTTTTTGCATCGTCTTTTTCACCAGGTTGGCAAATTCCGGCGTGATGTTTTCGTTGAAAACCCCCAGAGGAGGAATCGGCGCATTCAAATGTTTGGTCAACAGCTCATCAGCCGTCGTCCCCGTATACGGCAACTTGCCAGAGACCAGCTCAAACAACATGCAGCCGAAGCTATATAGATCGGCCCGCGGGTCGAGTCTCTTGCCCCGGATTTGTTCCGGCGACATGTAGCTCCGGGTTCCTTGTACCTTGGAACCAAAACTGAACAGCGCCCCAATCCCCCTTTTGTAGCGCTCGGAAATGGCAAAGTCGATGAGCTTCACCAGGCCGTCGTCGTTGACCAGGAAGTTGTCCGGCTTCACGTCGCGATGAATCCAGCCTTGTTCGTGGAGATAGAAGAGGGCCTCAGCGGACTGGTCGATGATGCGGGGAACCAGGTAGGCCAGTTCCGCCACCCCTTGCCGAAGCAGCAGCTTGAGATTGGGGCACTCGAACAATTCCAGCACCAGATAAGGGACGCTCCCTTCGGTGTTGAATTCGAAGATATGGATGACGTTTTTGTGCTTGAGTTTTTGGCCGACTTCCAACTCGTGCTTCAGGGCCGCAATTTCGGTCTTATCCTTCCGCAGGTCTTCGCGAATGATTTTCAGGGCATAACGCGTCGGGTCGTTCCCCTTGATTGCTTCCCAGACCGCCGTCGTGTTCCCCACCCGAATGAGGCGGGCGAGGCGGTAAGGACCCAGGAGATCGCGGGCGCGGGACACGGCGGTGGCGGGTTGGAGGTGCGGAGTTTGTAGTGAGGTTTAGTGTAAACAGAAGCCGAGTAAGAGAGAAGGAGAGAATGAGAGACGGGGAGAGGGAGAGAAAAGTAGGCTGGGTCGGTTCTGTTTCTCTCAAACTCTCAATCTCTCCTTCTCTCCTTCTCCCTGTCTTCCCAGCACCCGCTCATACACCTCCCTCACCCGCCGCGTCATCGTCTCGTGCCGGAACTGTTCGGCAAAGCGGCTGCGGCCGGCAGAGCCGAGTTGCTCGCGCAGCGCGGGGTCGCTGGCAAGCTGCGTGAGCGCGGCGGCGAGCGTGGCAACATCCCGAGGAGGGATGAGAAATCCGGTTTGACCAGGGATGCAGACTTCCCGCGCGCCATCGACGTCGTAGCTGACCACCGGCTTTCCGGCGATGAGCGCTTGCGGAAGGGCGCGAGCCAGGCCTTCGCGCAGGCTGGCATGAACCAGAATGTCCATCGCGCCAAGTAATTCAGGAATTCTGGCCGGTGGCACTAGGCCGGTGAACTGGAAGTGCTCGCGCAAGCCGGCGTTGTCGATTAGCTGTTGCAATGCCTCGCGGAGAATCCCATCACCGATAAAAAGAAAGCGTACCAGCGGATTCTTCTGGATCACTTCTTTCGCCGCGGCAATCACTTCGTCATGCCCTTTGAGATGAAAGAGGCGGGCGATTTTTCCGATGACGACATGCTGGGGTGAATATCCAAGTTCCTTTCGGAAAGGTTCGCGAGCTTCGTTCGCCTGAAGGAACGGCTCGACGTCCATGCCGCTGTAGATGGTCGTAAACTTCTCGCGCGGAGCGACGCCGGCTTGCACCATCAGATCGCTCATCGCGTCCGCCACGCTGATGATGGCGTGGCAGCGGCGGGCGGCACACCACTCGCACCAGCGGAAGAGGGTTCGCGGCAGTACATTCTGAAACGGATGAAACGGCGCACCGTGCACCGTATGCACAATCGCCGGCACCTGCAGTGACCAGGCCGCCAGCCGGCCGAGAAAACCCCCTTTGGCGCTGTGGGTGTGGACGACATCGGGCTTGAAATCGCGCAAGACTTGTTTGATTCCCAGATAACTCGCGAAGTCCCGCCAGGGATGAATCGACCTGCGAAGCGATGGCACGTAGGTCAGGGGAACGTCCCCTCCCCTCCCCTGCCGGAGCAAGTCCCCTTCGGGTCCAATCGCGGGGCCCGTAATGAGCAGCACGTCGTCGCCATGAATCTGAATCAGGTCCAAACAATTCAGGAGCGTATTTTCCTGCGCTCCACCGACGATCATGCGGGTAATGATATGGGCGACGCGCATGAGGCAGTTTGGGAATTCGGATTTAAGAAGGTGCCAATTCTACGAACAATTCCGGGGAAGAGTTTAGCATTCTAATCAGCGAATTAGTCCCGTGAGGCCATTTTAGCTGGCGTTAGAAGGGCAGAAATGTTAGTCTGCATCTGTGAACTTAAGCCGCTCCAGCTCCCACCCCCCTGCCCTTCCCCGAAGGCCCGCCATGAGTCGATCCTTTTCCCATTTGTTGGCGCTAGTTGTCGCACTTGTCACTTCCCTTCAGGTATTCGGCCAGAACTTGGAGCGAGAACCGCTGAATACATCGGGGACATTGAAGGGAGTCGCGCCAGGGGTGATTCAAATCGCCACTGGCGAAGGAGACTTGTGGCTGCTCAAGGTCGAAGCCAGGCAGCAAGACGTGACCTTCTCGGGCACTGCGGAAAAGACGTTCTTGCGGCCGGGAATGTTCATCGAATTCCGGGCACAAGTGAATAAGCGGGGTGCAGTGCTCGAGCCGGTTGCCAGTCTGACCGTCTTCACCCCCAGCGACGCCCGTCCGCCGGGAATCCAAGAAGATGGTGCCGCCGACGCCGATGCGAAAGCCTTATTTGGCGAAGGGAATGACGAGAAGAAAGAAGCCAAGAAACCCGATCCCAAGGAAAAGAAAGCCGCCAAGGCAAAAGTCGACGACACCGTCTATCGCGTCGCTGGAGCGATCAGCAAAGTTGGCCGCGTAGGGGATGTGACGGTCAGCGCTGGTGGAGCTCAGGTCAAATTCAATCTGGCGGAAGATTGCAAAATCACCGTCGACACAAACGATCTCTTGTTCGTTTCTCCCGGTGACAAAGTCACCGTTCGAGGCTGGTACTACAAAGGTCGGCCCGGTGAAGGGGTGGCGAGTACCGTCGAAGTCATAGCCGCTATTCCCCTCACCGATGGGAGCAAGAAGAAGCCGACTAAACCGGTGAAGGGAGACCCTAAGGCTGAGAAGGGTGCGAAGGGAGAGAAACCAGCTGAGGAAAAGAAGGATGGGGATAAGAAGGAGACGGAGAAGAACGAGTCGAAGAAAGAAGAATAGGCTGCTAGCGTTCGTTGTGCTTGTCGATTGCCGCCGGCTGCGATAAATTCCGGCCCGTAATATTTGACATCTACTTTTCTGGAAATTGCCCATGATTCCCCGTACCCTGCTTGCGTTTGCTGCTCTCCTGGCTGCTTGCTTTCTGACCGGTTGCAGCGACCCCTCCGCGAAGTTGCTCGGGAAATGGCAACTAACTGCTAGCGGCGGCTCCAACCCACTGATGGCCATGGCGGCTGCAGCGACGAAAGGGGATTCGGAATTCAAACAGGATGGGAATTTCTCTTTGACCTTTAAGACCCCGCTGGGTGAACAAGCCTTTGCGGGAACCTGGCGATTCGTGAAGGTCGATGGACAAACGCTGGTCGTCGCCATGAAGGCCACGGGGGGAACCGAAAATGAGTCCCGTTTGGAGTTTACGGACAACGACCACTTCACTACGATTCCCTTCGTCGCATCGGAAGGGCTCAAGGATATCAAGCTCAGCTTTTCGCGGGCTAAATGAGTCCTGCACGTTTTACGAACACGATCACGGAGGATCGCCATGCCTTGCATTTCACGGATGGTTCTTGCGCTCTTGGTCGCCGCTCCTTTGGCTCTGGCCGGATGCGGCAGCGGCACGGCGGAAAAACCAGTGGCGCGGACGGAGAAAACGGTCACCCCCGAGCAGCTCTTGCAGGGACAGTGGCAGGGGCAGATGGTTCTGGACGAGGAAGGCGTGAAGCAACTGTCGCTGGATAAGGTGGCAAAGTTGCGAGCGACGACGATGGGGATGGAATTCCAGTCGGATGGACGATTGATCATAGCCGGAGTGCAGCACGACGGTCAGCCGTATGAAAGTGAAGCGGCCTGGGAAGTGGTGGAAGTCAAGGACGACCAGATCACGATCAAGACGGTCGAAGCCAGCGGCAAAGCGACCGATGCCGTCTTGATGTTCGAAAGCGACGATGCCTTTTTAATGCCCCTGAAGACGGAAGTCGCCAATTTGGGCGCGATGCGGTTTGAGCGGTTGAAGTAGAAAGTGGGGTAGGCTTCCAGCCTGCCCAGTTCGGTTTTTCATGGGCAGGCTGGAAGTCTACCCCACGCGCCGCGCGATAATGGCCTGGATCTTTCCACCTAGCGGACAAATCAGCAGCGTCGCCGCTTCGTCTCCCTGTCCGCCGAGCCGCTGCCGCAACTTCTCCGGCTCCACGTCGCAACCGCGCTTCTTCACTTCGAGCCTGCCGATACCCCGCTGGCGGAGCCAGGCTTTGACCTGCCGCTCATCGAGAGGCAGAATTTCTTTGACCTCGAAACCGGCGAGCGCGGCGTCGTGGATCGGGCCATCGCCGGTCAGATACATGGCTCTGCTGGAGACTGCCGCGATATTGTGCTGTTCGCACAGAACGTACGCAAGGCGGGCAGCCAGCACCGCGGCGGCAGGTTCGTAAACATAAGAGCCAATTTTTTCCGCAACATGAACCGGCCCCTCCCTCCTGCCCCGCACCGTCCGCGGACTCCCTGGGCAATCGACAATCGTGGCTGCTTGGTCACCCGGATGCCGAGCCAGTGAGCCCAACCACGCCACTTGCTGACGGCATTCGCCGCGGCTTTGCAGCCATTCTCGCTCGGCCCCTTCCCAGTCCGCCGGCAATTCGGCAGCCGGGGCGAGCTTGATGGCGGCATGGGGATTTTTGGTCAACAGTCCTTCCAGCACTTCCAGTGGCGGCTCATAGAATTCAACTTGAGTCGTTCGCTTGCCGCTCGGGCGGCGATCGGGGTCAATGTGCCAGGCAGCGAAGTCCTGGACGGGAAATGTCGCGGCGTCGGCCACCATGGCCCTCCCCCCTGCCCTGCCGGACACCGCGCAGTTTCGCTCCGCCAGATGTACAAGGCATTCATCAAGGTCAACTCCAACACAGGTCCCCTGCTCCGCAAGCGAAAGCAGATCACCTCCAATCCCACAGCACAGATCGGCATTACTCTCACCGGCTGGGAATCGCGCCGCTTTGTAAGTCGCAATGGCCTCGTCGCTGGCTTGCATGAGCGCCTTGGGAGTGAAGAACATCCGCTGGGCAGCCGCGAATTTTTCCAACGCCCGGCGGCGGAGGTCGATTTGCTCCAGGACCAGATGAACGTGCTGAGCGGAAAGACATTTGCGGAGTTTGGCGGTGAGGCGAACGAGGCTTGAGCGGTTCCCCGTCAATTCACTCTCCGCCAGACGTAGATACAGCGTCGCCTCGTCGCTAGTGAGCCACAGGAGGGGTCCGGAAAGGGTGGTTGCGGTCATAGTCTCTTGCCAATCGTAACATCCTGGCCGCGAAAACTCTTCCCGACCCCGCTTACCCTCCCCCCTCCCCTGCCCCGCAAGGATTCGTCCCAGCCAGCCGATGAAATGAAACGGAGCATCAGGCGCGAAGGCGCAGGGTGCCTATTCCGCAGGGAGGCGGCACCCTTCCGCGGAGCATGTCATGTTCAATAATCGTCCGAGCTGGTTTTACGGTTTGCTTGTGGCCGCCCTCGTTGGCCCGTATGCGCTCCTCGACAAGAACATGCTGGGGAATCTGTGGAGCAAGATTCCTTCGCTCACCAGCTTCACGGAAACGAAGCCCGCCGCGGCAAAAATCGACGCCGCCGGAAGTCTGCGCCACCCTGGGGAGATTGGGGCCGCGTCTTCATCACTGGCGTCGTTCGGCCCAACGACCGGTTCGAACCGGGGTGCGCCGGTTTGCGATATCCCGGAGGTTTTCCGTTTTGACGTCTCGCCCCAATGGATTACGTCCCATTGGCCCCGTGTTACGACGGTCCTGGCGGAAACCGATCTGCAAGGGCTCCGCGTTCCGCTCGTTACCGGCTCGAGGCCTGATGATCTGGCTGGTTCGCTCACTTATTACTTTGATAAGAAGCACGTCGTGCAGCGAATCGCCTTTCAGGGTAACACCGGAGACGAGCGCCGGCTGGTGGCGTTCCTGACGCAGTATTACGGTCTGAAACCAGTCCCGACACTCGGCGCGGGCCTCTACATGACAAAAGTTCAGGGAAAACCGCTCAGCACCCTGCATCTCACCTGGCCGCCGGTTGTCGCCAAGGACAAGCCGACCAACCGCTGCGAAATCGTGCTGGAGCTCAACCGGTCCAGTGCCGGCGCGAGCCAGCAGGTGCAGCAGTTGCTCGATCACGAACGCCGGGCCAAGAGGTGGTAGAGTAGGCCGCGAGTCCTCTCGCGAGCCGGCAGAGTTGATACTGAAATGGCAACCGACTCTCTTACCCAATCAACGTCCGCACTGATGGCTCGCCACGGGAGTGGCGGCCTACTTGGGAAACCGCACGCTCGTCATGGCCCCATAACCCGCCGGCCATTTGCTGTCGAACTCGAACTGGCCGACGAAATCGCCTTCGCCCAGTACTGCTTGATAGTCCTTCTGCAGTTTTCCGGCCTGGTCGATGTAAATCTTGGCGAGGTATTTTCCGGCAGGAAGGGTCGGCTTTTCGGCAACTTCCTTAGCTCGGGAAGAATTCCGCGGAGCAGTGACGCTCAGGTGTTGCTGCCAGAGTTGCCCCTTGCCAAACACCTGCCTGTCGCCCGTGGCCCAGCGGTCCTGTGACCAGTTTTTTGTCTTCTCGTCCCAGCGGTACAGATCGACCTGCAAGAGCTGCTGGTCGAACTTCGGAGGAACTCCTTCCAGTTTGAACCAGATGTCGGTGACGGCTGATGCTTCGACCCGCTCCTGGGGCAAGTCCTTGGCGGTCTTGTACTTTCCGGCAGACGACGCCGCATAGTCCTCGATGAACGCCCGGAACTGTTTGTAAGTCTGGTCCCCAATCACCAGCTTCACGCCGCCGCCATGCTTGACCTGGTTCGTCGGCTTCATGAGTAGCAGGCTTTGCTCGGGGGCTTCGGCGTCGATGATGCCCGTGGTGAGCAGGTCGTCGAGCGTTCCCTGCGGATCGCGGAGCTTGATCCAGCTCACCTTCGCTCCGTGCTCCTTCACTTGCTTTTGATTCCGGTCCGGAGAATGGCAAGCCGCACAGCGACCGACTTCGGACCAGACGTTGTCCAGAAACGAGGCCAGCACTTGGTCCTTGCGGGCGTGGCGAATGACTTCGTCATCAACGCTGGGACCGAGGTTCGCGTCGCCCGTTTTCGCTGCTGCCAGTTTGGGATCCTTGGACGCGGCCTCGATCCAGGCCTTGAATGCGTCATACTCCTGCTGCCGCACCTTGTCGCTGACCAGGCTGGTCTTCGCCGGTTTGCGGGCGATGAAGGCCAGCAGCTTCGACTGGGCAGGCTTCTTCACATCCACCAGTCCAGCGTCCCGGAGCGCGGCGAACGTTTCTTCCTGCGTCTTGCCGATGTAGTCTTTGAGATCGACGCCGCTCAAATGGCACTCGCTGCACGAAGACGGGTTTTTGGCTTGCAGGATCGGCGTGATCCGCTGGCGGAAGAGGTCGAGCGCGGAATCGGCGGCGGGAGCTATAGCACTCAGTGAGTGCAGAATCAAAACGGCTATTACAAGAACACTAGCCCGACGCGCAAGCGAGGGAGAATTCCGCGAGGAAGCGCGACGACTATTTCCCTCGCTTGCGCGTCGGGCTAGTGTTGCGTTCCCCATCTCTGCTCCCATTACGCCTTTGCGGCCGCCGGCTGCTTGGAAATCTTGAGCAAATGCGATAGCCGGCTCTTGGTGCGGCTGGCGACGTTGGGGTGGATGACCCGCTTGGTGCCTGCTCGGTCGAGCTTCTTGGAGACCAGGCGGAACTCGGCATCGGCCTTGGCGGCATCGCCGGCCTTGGCCGCTTCGCGGACTTTCTTGATCTGGGTCTTCAAGGCCGACTTGGTGGCCCGGTTTTTTGCGCGGCGCTCGAGGCTTTGGCGATGGCGTTTCTTGGCGCTGGAGGTGGTGGGCATGCTTCTGGTAAGTGATGGCAGGAAGGACGTTTACAGGCATTGATGAACCAAGCTTTATCGCAGATTGGGGGTAGTTTGTCGAGGGGCGGAAGTAACGGTTCACATCGGTCACGGGAGCCGCACTAGCCTCCATAAACGAAGAAAGCCCGCTGGTGGGCGGACTTTCTGTTTGGGCGATGAAGCCTCGATTGGTTGTGCGATTCAGCCGCCGCAACTAATCCCCTTGGGGGGGACGGGTGAGCGGGGCTCCACCGGGCCGGCCGCCGGCACCCCCGCGCGTGCCGGTTCCGCCAGGTCCACCCCGGCCGCCGCCGCGGGTCAAGGTGATGGTTTCGCCGGAGAGGCTCTTGAGCTTGGCCTGCTGGTCGGGGGAGAGGACACCCAAGACTTTCTGCCGAGCCGCTTCGCGAAGTTTAGTGATTCCCGCCTGCATGTCCGCATCGGCTTCCTCCTGGGCCTTCTTGAGGGCTTCTTTCTGGGAGTCGGTGATGCCGAGATCCTTGGCCAATTGCTCACTCGTCAATCCATCGACAAGGTTGCCGCGTCCGAGGCGGGACTGCACGCCGATTTGCTTGAGGCGTTCGATCTGCTTGGGAAGCAGGATTTCTCTTTCCGCCGCGGCGGACATCTCCGCGGACTTCTTCTGGAGTTCCTGGAACTTGGCAGTCCGCTCTTCGGCGGATAGATCGCGCAGGCCCTGGAAAGCGGCTTGCATTTCCGTGCGAGACTTGGTTTGGAATTCTTCCAGCTTCTTGATCTGGTCGTCGGTGATGCCCAGGTCCTTTTTGACGGCTTCATCCGAGAGGAGTGATAGCCCACTGCGGCTACCACCACCGAAGCCTCCCCCGCCAAACCCTCCACGGCCTCCCTGACCCCCTTGTCCACCACGCCCGCGGCCGCCACCGGGCGGTTGAGCCATCAGAGCCGTGGCGACGCAAAGCACCAGGCCCAGCACCATCGTCATGCGAATCAAGCTTTTCATAGATTCCCCTTCGTCAGATTTGAAGTGTGCGCCAGGCGCTTTTTCAGTCGCTGGAGGCCAAGTCGAACGACCTAGGCGACTTCCCCAATCGGGTTCAACCAGATTCTGGCCGGAAAGTTCCGGGTTGTCCAAGGTTTTTCAAGAAACTTCCTCGAAAATCAGGCTAAGGCAGGTGACGCTCTCTTCCGCCTTGGAAAACTCCGCGATTTCCACAGGCCTAACCGCGAATCCCAGCTCCGAAATGAGGCTCGCGGTTAGACGATGCTTGGCGGGAAGCAGCACCGTTTCGCCGGCGAGGCAGATGTTGCCTCCCCAAGGTTCCTCGGCGGGAATTTGAATCAGGTCGAATTCCGCAGGGAACGAACATCAACCCAGGCCGGATTGACGAGCAAGCGGCCATCGGGAACAGCAGTGCAGGCCGTCTTCAGGTGCAGGCTGCCGTGAACGGGAACGGAGGTGACGGCGTAGCCAAAACGTCCGGCGATGGCCCGCAAAGCGGCAATCCCCGCAGCATTGGTGCGGCTGGACTGGCCGACAAGCAGTCGGCGGCCGATGCGGAGGACGTCTCCTCCTTCCAGCGTGGCTGGAGGCAGGATTCTCTCGATTGGGCGGTATTCCTGTAGCACTGCTTCAATGCCAACTGGCTCGGGTTGTCGTGAGACGGTTCCCATAGAGCAAACAATCGCCACTTCGTCCAGCACGACGGCCGAATCTTCAATGAACGTGCAGTCGGGCAGCGCCGAGTTGATATCAAGCGTCCGCACTTTGATGCCGCAATCGGCGAGCGCCTGGCAGTACGCGGCGTGTTGCTGCCTGGCCAGTGCGAGGTCAATCGAGACGTGGGGGACAAAGGTCCGCTCGCACGCTTGCATGTTCGGTGACGGCAGATGCGTGAACGCGATCATGGCGAGGTGGGAGATTTCTGTGGCAGCCGCTTCTTCAACTCCTCTGTGGTGGTGGCAGACGCCCCGAAGACTTGCTTGGGATACTTCCGATGGCTGAGAATCTCGCGGAAGATGGCCCCTTCGCTGTAGTCACTGGCTGCCATCCCCGCCAGGTACTGCAAGCGGAGGTTTCGGTCGCGATTGATCTGAGCATCGGCCAGCCAGGGGCGCAGGTCCCCTGCCCCGGCAGCATAAGTGGAAAGCAGATCGAAAGCCGAGCCCAGGCCAACATCGCTCAGCGAATTCACCACGGCCCGGTGGTCTTCTCTCTTGAGCCGTGCTACCAATTCGTCGACGTTGATTTGCAGCGGCCCCACCTGACCGAGCAGCACAGTATCATAGCCGTAGCCCCCCTGGTCGTTTCCCCACACGCTCCCTTCCGGAAAGACCTCAAAGAAAGTGGCCACTTCGCTCTTTACCGCTTCGGCGTTGCTTTCGTAGAGCGGCACCCACTGGGTAATCACCCCTCCCGGCTTCAGCCGCTTTTTGCATAGCTCGAAATACTCCCGGGTGTACAGCACGGCTGCTCCCTTGACCCAGGGATGGATGGGGTCGGAAGTGATGACGTCGAAGTTTTCCTTGGTCGTCAGGATGTAGTGGCGGGCGTCGTCGTAGACCACTTCCACGCGCCTGTCCTTGATGACAAAGTGGTTCTCGACTTCAAAGTACGTGGCGACTACCTGGGGAATCAGCGGCTCCAGCTCACAGATGACGATGCGTTCGACGCCAGGATGAACCACGAACGAACTCGCGGTGACCCCTGCCCCGCAGCCGACCACCAGCACGGATCGAGGCTGGGGATAGACCAGCGCCGGAATGTGCCCCAGCATTCGCTGCAGCCGCATATCGTGTGGCAGGCTCGATGCTTCTACCTTGCCGCTGACGTGAAAAGTGCGGATCAGTCCCCCTCCAAATCCCCTTCCACGGCGACAGCGACCGAGGAGCTCATTCCCTCTCCTTGGTAGACAATGACGGCTGCGCCGCTCTGCCTATTGACGTAGCGGCCGTGAGCGATCAGTTCCACGGACGTAGGTGGAACCATCCAGGCGAAGCCGCCCGCGGCTGCGAGCGCGGCCAAAAGCGCCGCGCCGCGAGTTAGTAGTCCGCTCACTCCGTGAGCGCGGTATTCCGGAAACCCTGTGCCCGCACACGGAGCGTGCGGGCTACTATTCCGAACCAGCGGGACAAGCGCGAACAGCGCCGTCGCCGCGGCCAGCAGGATGAGCAATTGCTGAGAGCGCTGCGTCCCTATCCAGGCGATCATGAAGATGCTGAAGGCGAGTGCGCCCAGAATCGCGCCGACCGTGTTGGCGGCGTAAACCCCGCCGACGAGTTTGCCGGCGTCCTGGCCTTTTTCGGCAACGGCAGCGAGGGCGAGCGGGAAACTGGCTCCCCATAAACAGGCGGCCGGTAGAATCACCCACAGGCAGCGGAGAATATCGAGTTGAAATTGATGCCAGGGGCTTTTCAACAGCGTGGGGTCGATCGGCCAGAAATGGAGCGACTTGGCCAGTTGATAAGCCGTCCACCAAATGGCCGCCGCCAGAAGCAATTGGCACACCCCAAGCAGCAGCCGTGGGTTTCTTCCCCGCGCGAGCCAGGCACCCGCGCTGCTGCCGATTCCCAGACCGATCAGAAACATCGCCAGGATAATGGAAAAAGTGTAAACCGTTCCCCCGATGAGCAGCGACAAGAGGCGGGTCCAAATGACTTCCGCTCCGAGCGCGCCCAGACCGGAAAGGCCGATGGCGACGTAGACGGGGTCGGGGGTCTTTGGCGTCGAAAATCTGCCGTTTTCAGGAGTTGTTGACGCCAAAGACGGAAGGCCCCTTCGTTCGTGGAGATGCGGCATGGTTCGCGCGACGAGGAGCCCAATGATTGCAACTGCCACATTAATGGCCACGGCCACATAGGTCGCCGTCGCCATGTCATAAACGCGCAGCAGATAGAACCCCGCCAGCAGACAGCCGCAGACGGCTCCCGCAATGTTGCCGCAGTAAAAGAAACCGAGCCAGGAGACTCCTTGCGGCGTCGCCTCCACGGAGCGGGCCACGGCGGGCAGAGTGGCCCCCATCAGAATCGTGGGTGGGAGCAGGCAGACCGCGGCCACTACTCCCCGCAGCACGATTCCCAACCAGCCGTGTGCTGCGCTGGCGGCGTAAATCGCATCGAGGTAGGGAAGGCCAAAAATGACCGCCAGGCCGCAAACGCCGATCCCCAGTTCCAAATAGGCATAGACCCGCAGCGGATGATGCCTCTCAGCCACGAAACGAGATAGCCCGATGCTCCCGAGGCACATTCCTCCCATGAATGTCCCGAGGAGCACTCCCAGCGAAACGGCCGACGAGCCAATCACCAGCTGCAACAACTGGAACCAGACAATCTCATAGATCAGCGCCGCGCACCCGCTGCCGACAAAGAGCAACACGAGCAGTGGCAGGGCCGGCTCTTGTGGAGCCGACCGAGAGTCTGAGGGGAGTTGGGGCATGGGATTCCTGAACATGCCCCGGCGACGAAAATCGACGAGAGTTGGGGGGACTTATCGTAAGCCCCGCAAGGCCACGAAAAAAGCCCGCACTGGGCGGGCTTTCTGGGAGCAAGGCTCCTTGAACATGCACCTGCGATTACTTTTTCGAACTGATGCACCAGAGATGCTTGAATGTCCGAATGTAGATTTCTCCATTGGAAATGGCCAGCGAAGAGTTGGTGCCGACGCCGGGGCCAAGCGAGTTGGTGGCCAGTTGCTCGAATTTGGGGCTGGCGGCCAGGACCACCGTTCGCCCGTCGCGCATCAAGATATAAAACCGGCCTTCGGCATGGACCAGCGAGCCCCAGGTGGTGCCGCCGCCAAGACGCTGCTCGGTTTTCCAAACTTCCTCGCCGGTCTTCAAGTCGTAACAATGGGGGACTCCGTTCTCCTCCACCATGTAGGCATGTGCGCCGACGATCATGCCCGAGCCAACCCTTTGAATATTCACGGGATGCAGCCAAAGCCGGTCGGCGGTGATGTCACCAGGGCCGCCGAGCTTGACGGCGAGGGCCGCGCCCGTATAGCCGGACATGCTTACGGCGATGCCGTTTCCAAAGAGCGGCGAAGTGTAAACATATTTATTCAGTCCATCGCAGTGCCACAGCTCCTTGCCGGTCGCGGGCTCAAGACCTTTCAGGTGGGGCACAACGCTGAGCAGTAACTGGTCTTGGCCATCGATCTTGGTGATCAGTGGCGTACCCCACGAGCCGACTTTTTCATCATGCTCCCAAACGGTTTCGCCACTTGCCTTGTTCACCGCCAGCAGGAAGTTGCGCCCCACTTTCTCGTTGGGGCCGCACCACAGAATGGCCAGATCGCCATAGAGCACGGGAGAAGCGCCGCTGCCGAAAGCGTGCTCCCATTTGCCGAGGTCCGTTCGCTTCCAAAGTTCTTTGCCGCCCAAGTCATAGCAGTACATGCCGGCCGAGGCGAAGCTGACCACGACCCGCTGGCCATCCGTCACGGGGGAAGCGTTGGCGTACCAGTTGGGATTCCAGTTCCGCTCCTTCTCACCGTACGTGACATCCTTCTGCCAGATTAGCTTTCCATCGGCTCGGGAAAGGCAGAGCAGGCTGCGGATGCCGCCGTCGGTGTTGGCCTGCGTCAGGAAGATTCTGTCCCCCCAGATGACCGGCGTGGAATTTCCCGGATTCTCCAGCGGAATCTTCCACCTGACATTCTCCTTATCATTCCATTTCAGCGGTACATCCTTCTCCTCACAAAAACCCTGACCCGTGGGTCCACGCCACGCCGGCCAGTCCGCCGCAGTCAGCACGGAACAGTATGTGGCAAACAAGAGCAAAAGCGAACCGGTAACGCCGTATAGGTTTTTGGGCATGGATGCACCACGATTTCTCAGCAAACACAGGAACGGGGAGATTCGACCTCGCCATTATATTGCCAGTCGGGCGCGCCAGAACACAGCCCGACCGCGAAAACCACTGCCGTGGGAACCAGCCCAAGGATTAGGAGTTGACGGGCACTCGGAGATTGCTAAACTCCTGGTAATGGGGGCCAAGCTTTTTGGTCGCGAAAGATTCTCCCGGATTTTTCAACTTTTACCTTTACTTTCTTTCAGGAGGTGTAGTGATGACTGGAAAACGCATGTTGGCATTCGCCATGGGCTTGCTACTGGTCGTGAGTTTGATCACCGTAGGCTACGCGCAAAGCCCAAGTGATTACTGCACCGAATACGGTGATTTAGGGATTAGTCATGACGCCTGCGTTAGTTGCCTGAACCAGGGAATAGGCAATGACGCGGCATGTGTCTGCAAAATAATCGGCGACACCGTTGGCTACGCCGCTTATGGGTTCAATAATCATGGTCAGTGTGTAAAGTCCCTTGTGCCTTTCATTCACCCCAACTGATTCTCGCTTCGCTAATTTTGTGTCCTTTGCCCAGGGCAGCTTGTAATGCGGTCCTGGGCTTTTTCATTGGGCAGCGGGCCGGAGGGCCCTTGGGTATCTCTTTCGAGACCTCTATGCGTGGTCCCAGCGCAACAGCTTTGAGTTTCGGCCTGCTGGGCTTGGGATGGCTCATTTCCGCGTACCTCCTGTGGCGCGTGTTCATGCTGGGTGACGGAGCCGCTTTGGGAACCGATGTCTGTTCGACACTCTTTGGCCACAGTTGTGACCATACGCTGTTGAGTCCCGATTCGTTTCAGCTAGGGTTCCCCCTGGCTGGTTGGGGGCTCGTTTATTTCGCTTTGCTCGGCTTTCTGCTGGCTCTGGGGCTGATTCGCACCGCGGTGCTGCTATCGGCAATGGGGTTGGGATCGAGCGTGGTGTTGGCGGCCATCCTGTTTGCCACCAAGACAGACATCTGTTACATGTGCCTGGCGATACACTCCATCAACTTAGCGCTCCTGCCGGGCCTCCTGAGCCTTCTGCCAAAAAAACCGGCGTTGCCCAATGCACACGCATCGTCATCCATCAGGCGCAAGCCCTGGTTGAAGCTGGCCGTGGCGACCGTCGCGATAGGCGCATTGGCTCAATTCACGATTTGGTGGCTGGACGACTCCGTGGCGGCATTCTTTATGGACCGCGATGTCGTCCTGGCTGCATTTCGGGCACAGCCGCAAAAAGAGATTCCCGTGGACGATCTGGATGCGCGCATTGGCCCCGCGGATGCTCCGGTTCAAGTCGTTATCTTCAGCAGCTTTCAGTGTCCAGGGTGCCGCCGCGCCGCTCACCACGCGAAACGCCTGGTCGAACATTTTGGCGATCGGGTGTGCATCATCTACAAGAACTTTCCGCTCAGCTCCAAGTGCAATCCAAAGTCCCGCAGCGATTTGCAGCCTGTGGCGTGCGACGTTGCCTGGGCCGCGCAAGCCGCCCAAGCGCAGAATGCGTTCTGGCCGTATCACGACGGCCTGTTCGCTAGCCAACTCTCGTTTGGAGACGAAGTATTGCGGAAGGTCGGTCGTTCGATCAGCCTGGACATGGCGAAATGGGAGGCCGACCGCCAGTCACCAGACGTGCAGGCCAAAGTGCAGCGAGATATCGCGGTGGGTATTTTGCTGGAGGTTGACGAAACGCCGTCGATATTTGTCAACGGCCGCCGCGTGCGCCCCTATACCGAAGCCGTGCTGGAGTACTTGATCACGCAAGAACTCCCAGTCAAAGAGGCCGGCCCTCAGAAGTGATTCGCGTCACACCAAGTGGCAACGGTCCAGGGGGACGGATCAGGGCAAACCGCGCCGCTCGGCGTAAGTCCTTGCCCGTCCACGAAAAAAGGCCCGCTGTCCACTCTGGACAACGGACCTTGTGAGCGAGGACGACGGGGCTCGAACCCGCAACCACCGGATCGACAGTCCGGTACTCTAACCAATTGAGCTACGTCCCCAGCAAATCCTGAGATTCAAATTTTAACGCGCGATTCACTCCCTGCAAGGGCGGCAGCGGCGGTTGGATGTCTCTCGTCGGCGATACTGCCGGGTCGTGCAGATGAAAACGGTTGTTCCGGCTGGTGGCGAACGAACGCGTCTGGGCCCGCGCAAGCTACAGTTGCAGTGGGAATGGTTGTCGCCGATTTCGAGGAACAGCGCATGCTAATCGATCAATGGCTGGGAAAGCTCTGGCAAATGGGCGTTCACTACGGTGGTATCGCCCTGGATACTCCGACGCACTTTGACCGTCAGCACTGGATTGTCTTCACCGCGATTTGCGTGGTCATCGGCTGCTTGTGCATGCGGGGTTTTGGCTCGCGAAAAAACTATTAGCGGCCGGATATCAGCGCCGCCTCAAAACAGTTTCTCGTCTCCGTCGCGGCCAATCAGCTCCCGGACCCGCTTGCGATCCGCGGCAGCGGCAGCGGCGTGTCCGAGTTTTTCGTGAGCAAGAGCCCGGTGGTAAAGTACGACCGCTGCGCCCTCATTGTCCTTTCTTGCGTTGACTTCCTCTTTGCGAATGTCGGGGACTCCCTTTCGTCGTTTCGCGGCACTTTCTGCCAGGAATTTCAGGATGGCCTCATACTGGTTCGCTGCCGACTCCAGATCTTTGAGGGCCAGGTCGTACTTTCCCATTTGGTAGTAAACGAACCCCCGAGTATCTAAGAAGGCTGCATGCCTTTCCGACTTCAGGGCCTCGTTGACTTCTTTCAGGGCGGACTCCAGCTCGATTTTTCCAACTGCTTTGGAATAGGCCACCTCGTTCAGGGCTACCGCACGTTGTGGATTTCCGCTCGTCTTGCTCAGGTTGTTGATGTGCTCGGCATCCTTCACCGCTTCGACATGCCGCGCGAGAAGATGCAGCGTCTTTCCCCGCAGCCGCAGCAAACTCAAATCGTCGGGAAAACTTTCCAGAAGGCGGTTGCTGTCGAGCAAGGCACCTTCATACTCGCCCAATTCGATCCGCCACTCGGCTCGCTGCCATAGGAAGCCCAAATCCTGGGGACTCCATTTCAGCGCGTCGTCCAGTTTGGCAAACGCTTTCTGCCGATTCTCCGCGACGAGCGTCAAATCACCTTGAATCTCCCCATACTCGGCGTCCCGCCAATGCTCCCTGGCCGCCGCCAGATGCCAGCGGCCAATCTCGCGGGGGGTCTCGAGCACCGCAAATACCCCGAGCATCAGGCCGCTCACCAGCAGGATCGATTTCCAGGGAAACCAAGGGGGCTGCGGAGGGGCTGCACGAGGAGGGCGGGATGTGGGCGGCGGAATCTGAGGGTCGGCGGGCATGGTCCAATTGTAGGGTGAAGGTTGGTGGGTTCAAGGTTCGCTGGACAGGTTTCCGGTGGGAGTTTGAGGATTATGCGCTGCCCGATTTGACGAACGCTCAATTGTGGCCTACGGTTCCCTGGATGCGGATTCTAAAGACCGTGCTCGGCTGGGCTCGATTCCCCTTTCTTCCGGATGTGACGCATGAAAACCGCGATTTTCCCCGATGCCAGCACCGAAAACTTTCAGGACCGCCGCAACTACTCCGCCCAGGACGGCGCGCCCGGTAGCGAGCGACGTCAATTCACGAACACGTATGACGAGCTTTCGCCAGACGCCCGCGAATTGGCCCACGCCATCGACGCCTACAAGCTGATGCACCGCCGGCGGTTCATCACGTATGAAGAAATGCTGAGCGTGGTGAAGGGATTGGGGTACGGGAGGCAGTAAGAGGTAGGCAGTAGGCAGTGGGCAGTGGGCAGAATTATTCGATACTGCCTTCTGCCTTCTGCCTATTGAACGTCTTCAGCAGCTTCCGCCCTTTATAGATGCTGTACGCTTCCCGTGGGCCGAGGGCTTTCCGCACGTTGCGAATGGGGAAGAACGAAATGTCGGTGAAGTCGGCGATGGCGATTCCCGGCACGTTCTCGCGGGATGCCTGGGCGATGAGCCCTTTCTCGCCGAAGAAATAGCCCATCTGCAGGGCCTGGATTTCACGGTAGCCGGCGTCGTGCAGCCGTCGCTCCAAGCGGACGACCTCCATCTGTTCGGACTTGCTCAGCCGGGCGACGTCGTATTCGCGAATGTCCTCGTGCTGGGCGTGCCAGCCGGCGAAGGCGGCGTAAATGTCATCGGGCGATAGGTCGGCGAGGTCGGCGGTGAAAGCGTGCGCTAGCGGGCCGGCGATGCCGATGTTGCTGTAAGTCCGCGCCGCGTCTTCCACGGTCAGCTCGTAAGTGAAACGGAATAGAAAACACTCCACGCTTTCGCGGAAGCCGGGCCAGAACTGTTTGCGCTGGTCAAACAACTCGCATTTGGTCGGCGGCAGGCCGAACTGCGTCGGTTCGGCGAGCCAAACCGTCAGCTCGGCTTCGGCTCGGGCCTCGGGCGTGCGGAACTCCGGCGCGACCTTGTCTTCCAGGCCGAGTTCCTTGGCATAGGCCAGCACGCGCAGCCGCGCAACAGGTTCCGCGGCAAGCTTTACCAGCTCTTCCTGACCGTAGGATTCTCCCAGCCGAGCCAATGCTGCAGCACCTTCGGTGCGAAGGCGGCGATGGCCGAGGTCCATGGCCTGATGCAGCTTACCGACGGCCGCCTGGTCGCCGATCAGGGCCAGGGCATCGCACAGCGAGACCGCGAGCGAAACGCACTGCGCCACCTGGCGGCCGATTTCGGCCATCGAGTGCTGTTCGCTCGGCGCTTGCTCCGTCAGCTTGCCGAGCGTCCCCACGAGCTGGCCGAGCAGATCGATGAGCTTGCCGCTAATACCCGCCGCGGGGTGCTGCTGGACAAGCTTCTGACGCAGGCTGAAATTGGCCAGGTCGATAACTCCCGCGGCGAGGAGCGGATTGGGCAAAGCATCGAGCAAACGCGGAAAGAGGGCGCTGGCGGGAACCTTTGGATTCTGAAACAGCGGCGTGAGGGCCAGCAAGACGTCCTCCTCTTCCCGCGGCGGATCCTCCACCAGCAGGTTTGCCAGGAGAGACAATTCAGCAGGGGAACCACTTAGCGCCAGCCACGCCAAGATCTGGGTTCGCGCTCGGGACGGAGGGCCAAGATGGCGATAAACCTCAATGAGGCCGTCGCGCAACTCGGTGATTGATTCTCTTACAACGGCCGCTCTCCGCTGCGCTGACAGTTTTTCCAATACGACTCGCAGCAATTCGTCCGCCGGCTCATCGAGCGGCACATTCAGCCCCAAGAGCGCGGCCCCGAATTCCGCCTGCTCCAGCGGTTTTTCTTCCGCCAGCCAGTCGGCCCGCTTCAGGCACCGCGCCCTTTCGGCAACCGGCAGCTCGCTCATGCGGCTGATGTCGGCAAGCAGGGTTTCGAGCCGGGCGTCCATAAGTTGTTGGGAATTGAGTACTTGGGTTCGGCGAGAGTCTCCTGACCCCGCCGAAACGACATGACCGAAGGTCTCCCGCAATTCAGGAGACCTTCGGTCGCGGATCAGGGCGAGGTCGGAGACCTGCGCCCAACATTATGTGCCACTGCGAACTACGCAATTGGTTCGAGCTGATACCCGTTGTAGTATTCCGGCTTGACGATGTGGGCCACTTCGGGGGCGTTCTTGGCCTCCAGCTTGGCAGCGTCCCATTCGATCTTCTTGCCGGTAATTCCCTTTTCCTTGTCGATCTCCTGACCCGGTTCGCCGGCAGCGGCCCACACGGCCAGGTTGCCCAGCAAAATCGTTTCGGTCAGCGGGCCGGCATAAGTGGGGAAGTTGGCCGTCGCGGGAACGCCACCCTTGATCGCCCGGACCCATTCTTCAAAGTGGCCCGGGGACTTCACGGTCTCCACCGAGGGCAATTCCTTGCCACTCAGCAGGTCGATGGTCTTCTCCGCATAGTCGCCGGGTGCATACAGCGAATCCTTTTCGCCAATGACGAGGCAGCCGCTGGAGTCGAGTTTCTTTCCCTTGAGAAGCGCGGGGTCGATCTTCTTGTTGCCGTCGTACCACTTGAACAGCAGCGGGGCGCGGCCGTTCCGCTCGGGAAACTCAAACGTGATGATCGACCAGCTCGGAAAGGTCTCCATGTTGTGGCCGGAGGTCACAGCCTGGATCGAGGTGGGGTCGCCAAGGCCAAGAGCCATGTACGGCATGTTGACTGTGTGGCAAGCCATGTCGCCCAGAGCGCCGGTGCCGAAATCCCACCAGCCGCGCCACTTGAACGGGTGATAGACCTCATTGTACGGCCGCTTTTTCGCCGGGCCGAGGAACAGATCCCAGTGGATGTGGGCGGGTGTGGCGGGAGTATCCGTCGGACGGGCCGTTCCCTGCGGCCAAACGGGACGGTTCGTCCAGACGTGCACTTCCTTCACGGTGCCGCACGCTCCCCCTTTGATTACCGCAGCTGCCGTGCGGAGCGAGGTGTTGGCCGTTCCCTGATTTCCCATCGACGTGGCGACCTTGTGCTTCGCCGCGAGGTGCGAAAGGAGTCGGGCCTCGTAAATCGACTTCGTCATCGGCTTCTGCGTGAAGCAGTGCTTGCCGCGGCTCATGGCGGCGACGGAGGCGACGGCGTGCGTGTGGTCGGGGGTGCTGACCGTCACGGCGTCGATGCTCTTTTCCATCTCGTCGAACATCTTGCGGAAATCGTTGAACTTCTTCGCGTCTTCAAAGCGGACAGCCGCCTTATTCAGGCTCTGGTCGTCGATGTCGCAGATGGCGACCATCTTGCCGTTGTTGCCGGCATCGCCCGAGTCGCTGGCCCCCTTGCCGTTGACGCCGATGCTGGCGAAGCGAATTTCTTCCAGGGCCGAGCGGCTTTCGCGCGGGGCGATGCCGCCGGCGACCCAATACCCAGCTCCCACGGCAGCCGTCGTTTGCAGAAAGCGACGGCGAGTTTGTCTGCGGCTCATGTCAATCTCCTCGAAAAGTGTGAACCCTGTTTGGGCCTGGCGGCTACGGGGAAAGGTCCGGCACCAGGCGGAATCGTTAGCAAATTGCCCGTCGCAATTCCCTGCGACCGGAGGAAGCTCCTCTTCCGGGCGTATCCAGGGTATCTTAGGTAGCAGCGGAATTCAAACGGGGATGATGAAGAATGACGAAGCTCGAATGACGAATGACGAATTTGGCTACTTAGAATCGATCCAAATGAACCGTCACTATTTCCTCGTCACCTTAGCTCTCTGTACCTCGGCAATCCTCTTTGCCGCGGATGGTCCGACCGACTCGTCCCCCAGCGACGACACCCCCGCCAAAGCCCTCCTTCGCAAGTCCTTCCTCGGCCAGACTCCCCCCGAAATCGTCAGCGAAAAGGCCCACTGGCTCGGTCCGCCGCCGTATACGAAGCTGGAACAACTGCACGGCAAAGTCGTCTGGCTGCAGTTCAACTTCTGAGAGAACTGCGCGTCCTATCGGCATCACCTGGTCAGGTGGGAAAAAGAATTCGGCAAACGGGGGCTCGTCGTCCTGGAAATCTCCGGCGGCAAGCTGGCCACATACCAGGAATCGCAAGAGGACTGGCAAGCCTGGAAGCTGACCCACTCCGCCCTCTGGGACAAAGACAACCGCAACCACGAAAACTACGGCATCGCTAGTTGGCCCACCGCCTACCTCATCGGCCCCGACGGCAAAGTCTTCTGGGAAGGGAACCCGGCCATGTCGCTCCGGCGGGAGCAAGAGGTGGCGAAGCTCAAGAAACAGCTTGAGGAGCGGCTGAGGAAATAGGAAGAGCTATGGTCCGGGGGCCAGTCTCCACTTGCGGAAACGACACCCCTCCCCTCTTTCCTTTCCTTTCGCTCCTTTTCCTCTCGAATTCACTGTGACCTCGGCGGCCTGCTTTGCAGGGTCAGTCGTAGAGGGACCTCATGCCGGATGACCATGCCCAAAGCGAAGTCTGGCTCGCCAGGGCGGCGGCGGGGGACCGCTCTGCCCGGACCAGGCTCTTGGAGTTGCATCGGGCCCGCCTGCGCCGCATGGTTGCGGTCCGGCTCGACCGCCGCCTCCTGCAGCGGATTGACCCTTCCGACATCATCCAGGAAACGCTCATCCTGGCTGACCGCCGGCTGGATGAGTATCTGCGGGAGCAGCCCATTCCGTTCTATCCCTGGCTGCGGCAACTGGCGTGGGATCAGCTCGTCACTGCCATGCGCCGCCACGTTCTGGCCGGACGCCGCAGCCGCAGCCGCGAGGAAGCGGTCGCCTTCGCACTCTCCGACGAATCCGTGGCCGAACTGGCGACCTGCCTGGTCGATCACTCCGCCGATCCCTTCCGCAAGCTCCTCAAGGCGGAAGCCCACGGTCGCTTGCACCAAGCCCTGGCTCAACTCGCTGAGCAAGACCGCGAAATCCTCGTTCTGCGGCACCTGGAGCAACTTTCCACCACGGAAGCCGCCGCCGTGCTAAACCTCGGCGAATCCGCCGCTAAGATGCGCCACCTACGGGCCCTCCAGCGCTTGCGAGAACTCCTAGCAAGTGACCGTCCAGAAACTGAACACTGAACACTGAACACTGAACCATGACCCAACTCACCTCCTCCGCCGACCACCTCCTCGCCGACCTCGTCGAAGAGCTCTCGCAAAAGCTCGCGGATGGCAATTCCGCCGATGTCGAGGCGTTCCTAGCCGATCACGGCGAGCATGCGGAAAAGCTCCGCCCGCTGATTCCGACGCTGCAGATGCTGGTGGAAATTGGCTCCAGTCCCGTGGCCACGGGGCGTTCGCGGGCAATCCTATCGGAAGAAAATGGCCACGAAACTAACGGCCATCCGGTGCTGGGAGACTTTCGTATCCTCCGCGAAGTCGGCCGTGGCGGCATGGGAGTGGTCTACGAAGCGGAGCAGATTTCGCTCCGCCGCCGCGTCGCACTCAAAGTGCTGCCCTCAGCCGCCATGCTCGACCCGCGGGCCTTGCAGCGGTTCCGCAACGAAGCCCAGGCAGCAGCCGCTCTCCATCACAGCCAGATCGTCCCCATCTTCGGCGTCGGTTGCGAACGGGGAGTCCACTACTACGCCATGCAGTTCATCGACGGGCTGACCCTGGCCGAAGTCATCACCGCCCTCCGCGAATCCGCGGGCCTCGGGCCTTTACACCAACCCGAAGCGCAAGCGAGGGAGGCTTCGGCCACAGCGGAAGTCGGAAAGCGGAAAGCGGAAGCGCCCTCTTCCCCAACCCCCAGTCCCCAGCCCCCAGCCCCTGCCCCCTCCGCCACCGAAACCGACATTCTGGCCGCCCTCTCCACCGAAAAGTCCCGCACCTCCCCCGCCTGGTTCCGCCGCATCGCCGAGCAGTTCGCCCAAGTCGCCGATGCCCTGCACCACGCCCACGAGCTCGGCGTCACCCATCGGGACATCAAGCCCGCCAACCTGATGCTCGACCGGCTGGGGCACATCTGGATCACCGATTTTGGCCTGGCCCGAATCGAGGGGGAAGGAAATCTCACCATGACCGGCGACCTCATCGGCACCCTCCGCTATATGTCCCCCGAGCAGTCCCTCGCCAAGCGAATCGGCATCGACCACCGAACCGACATCTATTCGCTCGGCATCACCCTCTACGAGCTCCTCACCCTCCACCCCGCCCTCCCCGGCCACGGCCGCCAGGAGCTCCTGCGGCAGATTGCGTTTGAAGAACCGAAATCGCCGCGTAAGCACAACCGGGACATCCCCAGGGATTTAGAAACGATCGTTCTGAAGATGATCGAGAAGAATCCCGCGGAGCGCTATCAGACAGCAGCAGACCTGGCAGCGGACCTCAAGCGATTTGTGGACGACCGGCATATCGTTGCTCGACGGCCCAGTTTTTATAGCCTCACGCTCAAGTGGTCGCGGCGGCACGTGGAATGGGTCGTCAGCGTCTCCCTTGTTGCCGTCATCTTGCTCGCAGCGACGACGCTCGTAACATTCTCGCGCGCTGCACACGAACGCGAACGGGCGCAAGAACGACTGTTGCTCAATCAACGAATTGACGACGAGCTGAGACAAGCGAATTCGCTTGCTGCGAGAGCGACGGGGGAATCGAATGGCGAGCAATCGCTTTGGGATCAGGTTCGCGAGCGCGCGCAACAGGCGGCCGCGCTGGCCAAGCACCGTGACGCTGATCCCCAGTTGGTGCAACAGGTGGCGAAAATCGTCGATGACCTGGAGGGACGCAATCGCGACGCACAGATGTTAGCCTTGCTCGATGAGGCCATGCTCGCGATCGCCGATGTTTCTGACGACGACAGCAATTTCAGCAGTGTGAGCGCATGGCCCAAGTTGGAGCAGGCCTTGGCGGTCCATGGGATCGTGATCGGCAAAGAGAGCCCTCGTCAGGGGGCCGACCGAATGAAGGCTCGGCCACACAAAGTGCGCGAGGCGCTGCTCGCAGCGATGGAGGTCTGGGCCCGGATGTTGGGCGGCGCCTCGGCGGAACAGCGCGCCTGGCTCAATGAGTTAGCGCAGCACCTGAACCAAGATCCGTGGCGCGAGCAGTTGCACCTGGCAATCGTGCTACCCGATGCAGAGGCCAGGCACACCGCGCTCCTGAAACTCGCGGCCGATCCCGCTCTCGAACGCCAACCGGCTGCCGCCTGGATCAATCTGGAGTGGAAACTGATGGAGAACGGGTGGAAAGACGACGCGATTGCCGTGTTGCGGCGGGCCCAATTCCGCTATCCAGATCACGTCTGGGTCAACCACCACCTCGGAGTGTTCACTTTGGGGACGGAGGAGGCGGTGCGGTGCCAGGCGATGGCCGTCGCACTGCGCCCACAGAGCGCGGCCCTGCGCAACCATCTCGGCTGGGCCAAGGCTCATCTGGGAAATTCGACTGGGAAATACGACGAAGCTCTGGCCGATTATCGCGAAGCCATTCGTATGAATCCAAGTTTGAGCGGCGCCTACGTCAACATCAGTCTCGTTTATGACCGTCAGGGACGGCTCGAAGAGGCCATTGATCAGTGTCGCCAGGCGATCCGCATTACTCCCAACTTCCTCCGGGCCCGCGTCGAGCTGCACAAATTCCTTTTGAAAGACAATCGCGGCGACGAAGTCATTGCTGAGTGTCGGAAAGATGTCCAGCTTGCGCCCCAGGATGGGGCCGCCCATTACCGACTCGGCTGGTTCCTTAACCAACTAAATAAAATGGGCGAAGCCGAGGTCGAATTGCGAGCAGCTGCACGGCTCGCGCCATGGGTCGCAGTCCACCATACCGACCTTGGTGCGTGCTTGAATCGGCAAGGAAAGCTGGACGAAGCCATCACTGTATGGCGAGAAGCCGCGCTGCTTGCGCCGCGGGACGAAAACCTCCATGAACTCCTCGCCTTGGCTCTTCAGAATCAAGGCAAGCTGGACGAGGCCCTGGCAGCATTGGACAGAGCGATTCAACTGATGCCGAACCAAGCGGACTTCCATTCAAATCGAGGTAACATCCTAATGCAGCAAGGGCGTAGGGACGAATCTGCCCAAGCGTATCGTGAACATATCCGACTTCAGCCGAATCATACGCAGGCGCATTCAGATCTAGGAAATGTGTTGTGGGCTCAAAAGAAGTGGGACGAGGCAATTGATGCTCATTGTAAGGCGATTCGCATCCATCCAAATCTCGCAACGTCGCGTCTATACCTTAACACAGCACAATGCGATCAACACAAACTGCGAGAAGCCGTGGCCAGATTCCGCGAAGCAATTCTGAATCCAGACTTTGCTGTAGCGCATTGCAGCATAGGGCTCTTACTGATTAATTCGGTGGGCGATTTCACCGGAGGACTCGAGGAAATTCGGAGGGGGCATAATTTGAGTTCGCGAGATTCTAACAGGCCCTCATTTTCAGCACGCATGCTTTTTGACGCTGAGATACTTGTCAGTTTGGATGCGCAGTTCTCAGAACTACTGCAGGAAAAAGATCCGCCTCTATCGCTCGACGATCGTCTGAAATGGGCTCGTTTTGCGCTCGTACAGAAGCATCGGCCAGATATTGCCTTGCTCTGGTATGAGCAAGCTTTTGCCGAATCGCCAATGCTCGTTGATAACGTACGGTTCGGGCATCGGCATGAGGCCGCACGCGCGGCCCTCTTGACGGCGACCGTGAACTCAAAAGGAGGTCGCACGCTGGACAATGCCAAGCGTTCTCGCCTCATTCACCAGGCGATTGTTTGGCTGCGGGACGATTTGGCGGCCTGGGATAAACTCGCGGCCAGTGCCAAGTACACAGAATTGCCTGAGGTCGAGCTGGCACTAATGTTCTGGCAAAACCCCGACCTCATCACCCTCCGCGACGACAAGCAGGTCCAATCGCTCCCCGCCGAGGACCAAGAACTCTGCCGCAAGCTCTGGGCGGACCACGCGGAGTTGGTGAAGAGCCTCAAGGCAAAGATGACGGCCGAGAAAAGGTAGACAAGCTCGGTGGTGGCCCGTCAAAACTTGGGGCGTTTTTCACATTTTCAAGAATCTTGGTGACCAAACCTAACCCGTTTGCAGGATCACTAATAGGGGTTTCGTCGCGCCCGATGGGAGACGCCCTTTTTTGTTTCAAAGCGGCCAGCACCGCAACATGTCACCACTGCCGGAAGAAGGAAAACGCTGAATGCTCACTACAATGCGTCACACCTATGCGGGGGTCTGGTCATTCTTATTGCTGGTCCTTGGCGTTTTGCTCTTGGCTCCCTCCCCATTGGCGGCATCGATCATCATCACCAACAGCACGAACATCAATCTCGCCAATTCGCAGGTCGAGGTTGGTGGCGATACGTCGGATAACCCGAACGTGGTGAACGGCTCTGTTGGACCGCTGCTTGCCTACAGCGCCTCGGCATCCGCCGGTGACCTTGGCGGGCTGTATGGCCTGTCGAATCTCAATGACGGTGACATAGGCGTGGGGATTCTCAGCGATGGGACGTACGCCATTCCGTTCAACGGTACGCTGACACTCGCGTTTGGAGGGACCAAAACGATTAGCTCGATAGCCATTTACAATGGCTATGGTAATCGGGACGATGGCACCTACCTTCTGCAAGACGCAGCCAACAACACGCTCGGCGGCTATACGATTTCAGGAACTGGAGGCGCGACCAACAATGGCGTGGACTCGTTCTGGCTGACCTTCACAACGCCCGTGACCACCACCGCTCTCAAACTGACCTTTGCTGTTCCTCCCTCCAATGAAAACACGCCAAGTTTTAGGGAAATCCAAGTGTTTGGGCCAGCACAGGCGGAAGTCCCAGAGCCCGTCTCCCTCGCCATCTGGGGCGGCATCGGCATTGTCGGCCTGGTTACTGGCTGGCGGCGGAAACGGCTGTAGTCTGTGACGCCATCTGCGCCACAAGGGAAATGACGAGCGCGGCGCGCGCCGCTGATCCCCGTACTTCCTCTTTGCCGCCGGCAGAATGGGCCGGGCATGGAATGACGGCCCACTATTTCCAGAAATCTTGGTGACCAATCCCGCCCGTTTGCAGGGTCTATCGTAGGGGACTAACGCAGGCCCCCAGACGAGGGAAGACCCTCACCCTGGCCCTCTCCCAGAGGGAGAGGGAATGAGAAAACTTTTATCCAATGAAGGAATCGTCCATGACTCGCAATTCCAAGTTGTCCACCTTGTTTTCGCGCTCCCAACAGGCCTGCCTTCGGACGAATCGACGAAAGGCTGAATCGCGGCGTCTGATGCTGGAGAACCTGGAAGGGCGCTGCGTGCTCAGCTCCATTAGTGGCATCGTCTTCAACGACGCCAACGGCAACGGCAGCCAGGATGGGGGCGAATTGCCGCTGGCGGGCATTACTGTGTTTCACGAGACGGACGCCAATGCCCTGCTGGACGTGGGGGAAGATACCGTGGTGACCGGCGGCGACGGGAGCTATCAATTCAGTTTTCCCACCGTCCCCGCCGGCGTTTGGCACTATGGGAGCGCCATCTTTCCTGCCGGGGACAGCACGGGCCGCTGGCTGAACACAAACAATTACTACCAGCAAGTGGCGGTCCCGCCCGGCGCGACCGTCGATGCGGTGGTGAATTTTGGCTTCCGGTTTGTGCCGTATGCGGGCGGCTTCTATCCCGTCGGCGGCGAAACGCTGGTCAACCAGACGGTCGCGGGCGAGCAGGGAACGGCAGCGAATACCGAACATGACGAGTTTATTGATGCCAACAGCGTCGCGGCAGACAACGCTGGCAATTACGTCGTGGCCTGGCTTTCCCCTCAGGCCGATCTCCAGGACAAGGTCTTCGTGCGGGTCTTCAATGCCGATGGGACGCCGCGGACCAATGACATCCTTGTTGGTACGGCAACACGCACTTCCGCCTCGTGGATACCCCAGATGCCCGTGGTGGCCATGTCGGGGGACGGGAGCCGGTTCGCCGTTTCCTGGGACGGCTACGGCGGTGCCACGACCCCCAAGGTTCGGACCTACAACGGGGTCACTGGAAATCCGGTGACTGGGGTCGTGCAAGTCAGTGCCAACAATAAAAAAGAGTCGCTCCATGCCAGCGGAATCGCCATGGATGCCAGTGGCGATTTCGCGGTGCTGATGACGGGGATCGCCACCGCCAGCGGGCCAGGGGGCGTTTCCTACGCCACTCTGTTCCAACGATTTAATAGCTCGGGAGCGGCTGTCGGCAGTCGGACGATTGTCTCGGCGGCCATACTAGGCAACGGCTCGGAAGCAATCGCCATGGATGGGGCGGGAAACTTTGTCGTGTCTTTCCAGGGATATTTTAGCGCCACCAATAACGGCATCTTCGCCCAGCGATATAGTGCTTCCGGTGCCAAAGTGGGGAATCTCATGACGGTCGCAGCCGGCGGCAACGGTACTTCGGTCGCCATGAACAGCAGTGGCCGCTTCGTCGTGACCTGGACCGGCGCCGGCGGCGGAACGGCTCAGGTCTATAACGCCGCAGGCCAACCTTTGGGAGGCAATGTAGTCTTCGGCGAAGCTGGCAACCTACATCCGGGGACATCTCGGGGGACGGCCATCGATAGTGCCGGCAATGTGACAGTTGCCTGGAAAGCGAAACCGTACAATGTTGAGTCACCCCCGGACCTGCTGCTCAATACTACGGACATACGGGTCCGCCGCCTGAACGCGGACGGGTCGCTCAGCGACACGTTCATCGTGAACAGCACCATCGAGGGACGCCAGATTCAGCCTTCCGTGGCGGCGACCGGAGACGGCTTTATCGTCTCCTGGAACGGCCGCGGGGCCGGGGACGACGCCGGCGTCTTCACTCAGCGTTATACGACTACACCGCCCCCTGCCGCACCGGCTGGTGCGTCGTCCCTCGACGCAGCCTTGGTGGATTTCTTGATGTCGGAGGACACGAGCAAGAAGCGGTAAACCAGCGGCAGCCTCAGCGAAGGCCACTGTTGCACGTATTTACCAAGGACGTGCGCGTCCACCGACTGAACGCCGACGGGTCGCTCAGCGACACGATGATCGTAAACACCACTACCGACGGACGGCAGAGTCAGCTCTCCGTCGCCTGGAACGGCCGCGGGGCCGGGGACGACGCGGACGCCTTCACTCAGCGTAATACCACCACGCCCCCCGTGGCACCGGCCGCTTCGATGTCCCTCGACCCAGCGTCCGTGGACTTCCTGATGTCGGGAGACACAACGAAACGGTAGGTCTGCCTTTACCTATCCAGGGGAGCCGGGAAGTAATCCGTTGAGACTCGCCGGCCAGCTAACGCTCGCCGCTCGCCGGAGAGAGTGGAGTCTGGAGCGCTTCTTCTTCAGTTATTCCTCCCCCTCCGGCTCCTCGCCGGTTTCCTCTCCCATCGCTTCGCTCACGGCTTGCATCCGCCGGGCGATGACTTCTTCGTCGAGGCGGATGACTTCGATTTTGGGGGCGTCCTCGTGGCCTAAGAGGGTTTTGTCTTTGCGGGCTTTGTCCTTGATCTGAAAACGGATGACGAACGCGCCGATTTCCAGGCCCTGGCCGCTATAGACCGGGGGCCAGAGTTGCTCCGAGCAACGGTCCAGATGCTGGGCGAGCCAGCGGCTGGCGCGGCCGGAGTAGCCGCCGAGGGCCATTTCCAAAATTCCCTGCGACGGACGGTTGACGTAGAAGACAAAGGCCGCGTCCTGTTTTTTGTCGTCGCAGGGGCAGCATTCCCATTTGCCGCTCTTGGTTTCGTAGTAGATGCCCGGCTTGTCGGCGACGTGCCCCTCGGCAATCTGCCATCCGCCGCAGCAAGAGGTGAGGTGGATCGGGTCTTTGTCGCGGTAACGCAGAAAGAACGGCACGCTGCGGCTGGACGAGCTGGCGATTTTGTCCTGCGATTCGAACGGGGTGCAGCCGAAGACGCTGGCGATGATCCGTTCGACGACGGGATTGCTTTTGACGCTGCCGATGCAGACCAGGGCTTTGTCGTCTTCCTCCTGGTTCAGGAACGCCTCGTGGACTTTGGTCGCCAGGCTGGTGTATTCATGTTTGTTCTTGCCGGGGCTCCAGACCAGCGTCTGGCGCAGAACTTCGGGCAGGAGCGGCTTGGCGGGGTCTTCCGGCGCGTTGCCGTTTTGGTGCATCACCACGGCCGGACCACTGTCGCCGATTCCGTTGGTGATCGGTAGCTCGTTGGGAAATGTGATGGCCGCATCGGCAGCCGCCTTGGGAGCCCAGAGGCGAAAATCGGTAATGCCGCTGAGGAGCTCGCCAAACATGACCGAGTCGGAGCCGACAATCCAGGCGTCGTCGAGCGTGTCGTCCGGGCCATCCTTCCGCACCCCCATGCAGACCTCCACCCACTGCCGGCGGGCGATCAGCTCCCAAAAGTTTTCCGGTTCGAGAGCGAACAGGATGCCCGGCAGATCCTTGGGCTTGGCCAGTCGCTTGGCGAGCAGGTAGTCGCAGAGTTTGCCGATGGCTTCGAGCGGAATGTATTTGACCTCGCTCTTGAGCAGAGCCGCGACCTGATGACGGTCGAGGTTGCTGAACTCGCAGATTTGCTTAATGGTTCCCGGACGTTTGCGGGGGTCCGGGGTGTGACCCACCAGCTTGGCCAGGCGAAAGGAATAACGCATCTTGATTTCTCCTGGGCTTTGTAACGGCTGTAATGGGATTTAATTTCCCGTAACTAGCCGCTGCAAGTGCCTAATGAGGAAATACAGCCATTAGTGACAGCAATTCAGTGTATCGGGAGTCGCCAACCAAGGCAACAAAATCAGGAACTTTACGGCAGTATTTTTCCCTTAAGCGAAAATGGCCAGATCATCCCGAAAGGTCACTGCTTGCTGGCGGCTCAGGCGCGGCGCATGATAGGCACTGATTTGGGGCCGTGATTCTGCATCCTTTTTGTTTATTGCCGGAGGAAGATATGCCGTCGATTTCTCGTACTCTGACTTCGCTGGTCGCTACTGCGGTGACTTGCTTTGCGTATTCCGTTGCACCCGCCCAGGAAGTATCCGCGATTGCCAAGCACACCCGCTGGGTCACTTCGCTGGCGTTTTCCAGTGACGGCGCTATGCTCGCCTCTGCCGGCGGCGAGAGCCTGCAATATCGCCCCGGCGACGTGAAGCTCTGGGATCCGAAGACGGGGGCGCTCGTCGCCGGCCTCGATGGCGGCCATCCGACCAACGTCTGGTCCGTCGCCATTTCCACTGACGCCAAGACCCTGATCACCAGTGGCTATGACGGCAAGGTCGTCGTCTGGGACGTGGCGATGAAGAAACCCAAGGCAACCCTCGACAAGCACAAGAGCTGGTGCCGCAGCGTCGCCATCACCGCCGACGGCAAGTACTTTGCCACCGCGGGCGAAGATGGCAACGTCGTGATTTGGGAAACCGAAGGGACCAAGGAATTCAAAACCATCAAGGCCCACGAAGCGGCTGTGTATGACCTGGCGTTCTCTCCGGACGGCACCACGCTGGCCACTTGTTCCACCGACAAGCTCGGCAAACTCTGGAACGTCGCTGACGGCGCGGAAAAAGGGAAGCTCGAAGGTCACGGCGACGCAGTTTGGGCGATCACCTACTCCAAAGACGGCAGCAAAATTGCCACCTGCGGAGCCGACCGAAAAGTCCGCGTCTTCGACGCCGCCGGCAAGGAACAGTTCGCGATGGAAGGTCACAAGGACTGGGTCACGAACGTCTCTTTCTCGCCCGACGGCGCATGGCTCGCCACCAGCAGCCATGACCGCACGGTCAAGCTCTGGAACCTGGCGGAAAAGAAAGAAGCCCACAGCTTCGGCCCCTACAAGAGCACCGTCTGGGCCGCCGCATTCTCCCCCGACGGCACCCTCCTCGCCACCGGCAGCCACAGCGACTCGATCAAGATCTGGAACGTCGCGACCAAGATGGAAGTCTTCCCCGCTCCCGCGGCACCGGCAACGGCGGAAGTGAAGAAGGAGGAGCCGAAGAAAGAGGAGCCGAAAAAGGAAGAGAAGAAGTAGCCTCTCCTCTGCTTCATATTCTTGCCATCCATTTTCTTGCCACCATCGTTTGGAGCTTAATGGCAAGAGAATGGGTGGCAAGAAGATAAATACAGCCGTGTCTTCCTTTCCTCAGATCCTGCGAGAATTGGTGCCCGAGGGAATTCTCAATCCTCTCGGTCCCGGCATTCCCAACAAAGCTCTCCGCCCCAAACTTGCCGCTTTGCGGCCAGAATCTCTTTTTGCTGGTCAGAGGATCGTTGACCTCAATGCTGCCCGCTGCTGTTTGAGCGCCCTTTGGCTGCTGCACGATTTCCTCGACGAGTCCCACTCCATCAGCCAGGAAAATGAAACGGCGGACGGCAGTTATTGGCACGGCATCATGCACCGTCGCGAGCCGGATTATGGGAACGCGAAGTACTGGTTTCGCCGGGTTGGACAGCATCCGATCTTTGTCCCGTTGGCGGCGGCCGCGCGTCAGATCGTCGCTAATTCAAAAGTAGACCTTGCGCAGAACATGCAATTCCTCCAACAGCAAACGTCCTGGGATCCCTACCGTTTCATCGATCTCTGCGAGTCGTTAGCCGGCCAAAAATCCAACGACGAGGCCACCGAACTCCTTGCCCGCCGCATCGCCCGGACGGAATGGGATCTGCTGTTTGAGTACTGCTATCTCGCGGCAACCGGTGGAACAGAAGTTCGACTTAGCCCGCTATAATGCGGTTTCTGTCCTGTTAACTCCGGCTGGTTGATTTACTCTCTGGAAAGCCCGCAATGCGCACCATTCTTAGCGCGATGTTTGCCTTGATTGTACTCCTCTCCGTTTTTTCCGGCTGCGGCGGATCTCCCGCCGTGCCGGTGCAACAGAATGAACCGCCGGAGGACGAGATGGCAGTCAAGGAAACTCTTGCTCTTCCCTCGCCGAAAGAGTTTCTGGAGAGAATTGCCCCGCCTGCGGTTCGTCCGGTTATCAAGACCGAGCGTGGATATACGGTGGAACTGGATTTGTCGAAGCAGATCCTGAGCATCGAATCCCCGAAAAAGATCATGTGGGGTTCCGAAGAGATTGATGTGCCGCAAACGGTGAAAGTAATCGCCGATGGAGCGCCCTTGGAAGAAAACTCCAAGGTGTTAGCTCGGCTGAAAAAGGGACAAATTCTGTTCGCGAGTAAGGAACGAGGGGAATGGGTTCTAACCCAGATTGTGGAAGGCGACAAATCCGTGAATGGTTGGGTGCAGAAGAAACACTTGAAGTCCGTCGCGGAAGACTATCCACCAGATAAGTTCCTCGCCCGCCAAGGAAATGGCTTTGCTTCCGCCGCCATGCTGATTCAAAAGGGAAAGCAGTTTGACGACGGCCTCTACGCTGCCACCGAACTCGCGATGCAAAACGGTCTCGGCACGGTCGCCGGGAAAAGGGACTGGCTGCCGCGACTGGCGGCGGCGGTGGACGTCCGTGAAGGGGGCGTTCCGCTGGCGCAGCTTTTTGCCGCGGCAAGGCTAGGCGGAAACAAGGCTCCGCCGCCGGCGGCCATCACCACGGAAATCGAAGGACAAATTAAGGATTTTCTGGCCGACGACACGCGCAGCAAACCTCTTGCCTTCTACCCGTGGTCCCAAGAGCTCAAGAGCATCTTTCGCCAGGACAGGATGCTGCAAACTTCGCTGGACCCTCAAGACTGCACCCCGTGCATCACGGCCATCGCCAAGGCCCTGGCCGCCGATGTCGAGGCCCGCAAAAGCTATGAGCAAGTCTTGCGAGTCAACGAGCGGCTGACGAACAGACTGACGGTAGCGGGATACCGCGATCTCTTGACTCAAATCGACGCCGGTAATCCGCCCAAGCTCGACCCTGCTGCCGGCATCAGCTTTTTCCCTTCCTCCCGCAGCCACGAGGGCGACCTCCTCATGAAGCTCTTGGGCAACAGGCCCATCCCCAAAGGTTTCGACCTGATGACCAAAGTTATCGCCCACCTCAAAAGCGGCAATCTCTCCTTCCAACCGCAACCCGACTCTGGCTGGTATGACCATCAACTCTGGTCGCTCGAACCATTGGTCCGTTTCGATACCTCGCCGGAAGCGAATCAATTGAGGCCCAATGACGCCTATCGCGAGCACCTGGAAGAGCTGTTCAAAGGAACCTATGCCCTGACGCGGGAAACGCACGTCAGGCAGGCAGAAGCCAAATCCGCTGAGGAAGCAGCAGAGGGAGAGCCGAAGAAGGAACGCGAGAAGGTCTTCATCTCCCCCGATCCGCACGTCGAACTGCTGCCGACAATGTATCTCCGCCGGGCGGAGTCCTATCGCTTTGTGCGTGAGGTGTTGGAGGAGACCTTCGGCAAGGAGAACATCAAGGAGATGCACCGCCTGACCGCCACTGGTCCGGTCGAAATAAATCTCTCTGATGAGCTCGACCAAATGGAGAGGCTCTTCATCGGTGCCTACATCGTCGCCTGTCGTGAAATCGGGATGAAGGAAGACTTGCCTAAAGACCTCGGTGCGGGCCAATCCGCCGACGATCAGGCGAAAACTTTTCTTCGTTGGGTCGCCTCTCTCCAGTCTGACCCCGATCTCGCCCCCGACATCCGCATGATGGTCCCCGTCTTCTTCGATCAAGAGCGACAGAAGACCAAAGTCTGGGTGATGCTCGGCTGGGAACAGGCCAATTGCACCTTCGGCTACGAGCAGGAACCAGGCGTCAAAATCACCGGCCCCGACGGCAAACCCGTCGCTGGTGACGACGCCCCCGAAGTCCACTTCCACGGCACCCATCGCTACCTCGCCACCCCCGTCTTCGCCGAGGTCTACGTCACCAAAATCCTGAACCGCGCCGAATTCCGCCGCCACTGCGATACCTACCAGACCAAAGCGGCGATCCTGGCGAATTTGGATTAGCCTCTATTCCTGCTTCGGTCATAAATCTGAAATCTGCAATCTTGAATCTGCAATCAAAGTGCCCGCCAACCTCACCCCTCAGTACCACAAAGCCGAACAGGAGTACCGCCGGGCGCAGACGCCGGAGGACGAGCTCCGCTGCCTGGAGCTGATGCTGCGGGAGATTCCCAAGCACAAGGGGACCGACAAGCTGCAGGCGGAGCTGAAGGCCAAGATCAGCAAGGCGAAGCAGGAGGTCGAGGTCGCCAAGAAGTCCGCCAAAAAGTCGTACGGCGGCGTCAAGATTCCGCGGCAGGGGGCGGGCCGCGTGGTCCTGCTCGGCGGCCCCAACGCGGGCAAAAGCCAGCTCCTCAAAAGCGTCACCCGGGCCACGCCGGAAGTCGCCCCCTACCCCTTCACCACTCGCGAGCCGCAGCCGGGGATGATGCCCTGGGAGGACGTGATGGTGCAGCTCATCGACACTCCCCCCATCACGGCCGACGTCTTCGACCCCGGCACCCTCGGCCTCATCCGCGGCAGCGACCTGGCCCTGTTGCTGGTGGACCTGGGGGCCGACGAGGGGATCGACGATCTCCAGGCCCTCCTCGGCCAGCTCCAAGGGGGCAAAACGCGGCTGGGGAAAGAGTCGTACCTCGACGAAGAGGACATCGGCCTCTCGTTCACGCAAACCTTCCTCGTCCTCAACAAAGTCGACCTCCCCGAAGCCGCCGGCCGCATCGAGCTGCTGAAAGAATTTTGCCCGACGGAATTCAAAGAGCTCCGCATCTCCGCCGAGTACGGCGCCGGCCTGGAAGAGCTTCGCCAGGCCATGTTCACCGCCCTGGACGTCGTCCGGGTCTACACCAAATCTCCCACCAAAAAAGAAGCCGACTACGACAAGCCCTACACCCTCCGCCGCGGCGGCACTCTTCTCGACGTCGCCGAGCTCATCCACTGCGACCTTGCGGCGAGCTTCAAATACGCCCGCGTCTGGGGTTCCGCCATCACCACCCCCGGCAGCCAAATGAAAGGAGACTACGCGATCCACGACAAAGACGTGGTGGAGATCCATGCGGAGTGAGAGAGGCGGGAGGAGGGCACAATCGCCACACAAGGCGGCTATAATGTGGCAATCCGCGAGACACCAATCTGATACACAGACTGAGGGAATCGTGATCGACGACATTGTGATTGAACATGATGGTCGCCGCTATCGCTGGACCTACGATTCACAAATCTCTTCTGCAAACGACTGCTGGTCGTGGTCAGATGAGCAGACCTACATGACTCCATCAACGCAGGTTGTGGCGTCCCTCAACCGGATGTTCATAAGAACTCAGGCCCAAGCCATTGCAGAGACGATCGACGACGATAACGATTTTGTACGCTTGCACGATATACTTCGATCGATGGGTGCATCTGATGCAGATTTCAATGCAGATAGTCTCATTGGTTGTGTGGAAGCGGTAGACCCTGAACTATTCACTGAGCTGCAATTTGAGTCGCTTCCGTCGCCAACGCACACGCCGTTCAATTGCCGCGAATTGAGAACATGGTTTTTCCAGGCCAATGGACCTATGGTAGCGGCTCCGCGTTTCGTCATTTGCGTTGGTAACGGGCCGTTCGACAAGCTTGACTTTGACACCTTCCTGTTGGGCCGTTTCATTTTCCCGATTGCCTATCCATCCGCACAAAATGTTGGTCCACTTGGCCATATTGTCATTGGCCGAGAAAACTGGAATCGGTCTGACATTGACGCTTTAATCGATCATCATCGTGGGCAAAACCTACGAATCTATTCCCAGGAGATGTTCACCGCGATATTGGGCTGCGGGCGCGATCCATTTGCAGCTGGACCGGAAGTTCTTGCCGCATTTCGCGCAGGTCATCCGGGACTGGAATTTGTATCTCAAGGTTGGCCTGGCTGGGTCAACACTTGGGTGCCCCATGATCGGAGCCAACGGACCAGTCGAACAATGCCGGGAGAGAATTGGCGACAGGAAAGCCCACTGCATGTACTCGGTTATCGGGTTGGAAAGAATGGCCTCCCAAAAAACCAGCGACATGCCATCCTACGGGTCGCCTTTGAAGGAGAATTGCCGAGTGTCGGAGATGCACAATATATGGCGGAATGGGGTGACCCCAAAACACCTGCGCGACTGAAGAAAATAGCAAATTTCCTCGCGTCAAACTGCCGGAACCAAAAAAAGAAGGAACACCATTCTGAAAAGGCAATCGAGGACTGGGAAGAAGATCTCGAGTGGATGCGAATGAAGTTCTATCACGGACACATGATGTTTCACTGGCCGGACACAGTCGTCTAAATCAGTCGGCGATTCTTGGACAGGCACTACCGTCCGCTCTAAAACGGGCAACCCGGAATTGCATTGTCGTCGTCGAAGAGTAAAGCTTGACGTTCGTCGCTGTTGGGGGCGGAGACGTTGCGAAAATCGATGAATTGGGAGCCGGGGGTGATTCCCGCGTGCAGATAGATGGGGTAGCAATCCAGATGGCCATCGACCACGATTTCAATCAGGCCGTCGCAAGGAGGGAGCTCGCATGGGTCACGCAGGATTAGGGATTCCTCCCCCACCTGCGCCACACGCAGAACCATGCCCTGCGCCCGAAGGCGAATCTCCACCGTTGCCGAATGGCCTGCTGTTTCGGAAAACATCATGAGTGACCCGTTAAGTGTTCAGGAACGACTGCATTAGTACTGTACGGCTCAAAAACGGGCAATCCAAGTCCCCGCGCTCGGGGAAGGAACCGATGGCGGGGTGTTCCGAACTGACATGAAGACTGCCGTTAAGGTATTTCACCGCCAGCGGAGTTATGAAACCGAGCGGGACTGCTACCGTGTCCTCCAGGAGCACAACATTACGGATATATGCGGTTTTACGGTCCCTTGGATGCGCGAGTTTAGCGATTCACTGATGGTGATCGAAATGTCGATTGTCGAGCCCCCCTGCGTCCTGGACTTCGGAAAGGCCTATTTGCACGAAAACGGACCGTATGACGACGAACAAGAGGCCGAGTGGCTGGAAACTCAAAAACGGGCCTGGAAATCCCATTGGCCGACGATCCGAAAGATTCTCTCTCGGCTCCAGTCGCTCGGCATCTTTCAACTGGACCCGAGCCCGCGGAACATTATCGCCAAGTGGGATCCGCCGCTGAGCATCGATGACGATGATTAGCCGTTGGCGTTACGAGCCGCCGATTGCGAGGCGTACTGCCGGAGTTAGGGATGGCTGCCTTTGGGCGGGATTCATATCCCGTCCAAAATCACAGACGGGACGGGAGTCCCATCCTACGAAAGGCACCACCACCTGGAAGCAAGAAATGTAGGCCGCCAGTCCTCTGGCGCGCTCCGAGAGTGGACATTTTGACCCGCACGACGTGGAGCGGCGAAGACGGATTGCAAAAGGCGCTCTGGTTCGGACATTTCCTGCGTGGTATATCTTCCCCACTGCGTGTCGCACTCGGATGGCTCGCGAGAGGACTCGCGGCCTACTTTGGGACGTGAGTCCCATCCTACTAAAGGACCGCCCGCCGCCTGGGCTTGTCCCAGCGGAAGCACGTTTGGAAACCAGAAGCGGAGATCACCCACCCCCTCCCGATTTTCCAAGGTGACGTTGGCGGCCTGCAAAATCGGGAGACAAAAGTTTTGGGGCGCTCGTTTTGGTTTCCAAACATCGTTCCATCGGCGCAAGCCCGAATGGTGACGAAGCCTATCCAAGGGTCGGTCGCGGTGGTTCAGTCCTCCCCGGCGCAGCACTGGCTATCGAGCCGATGGTGAGTCCTGGCACGATGGAGGCATGCTTGTCGGCTCGACTGCCAGTGCCACCCCGCTATCCCGCGCGCGGCTCTTTCTGGCCGGCTTCGGCGGTGGCGGTTCCCGCTTCCTTTGGGATGCTCTTGGAGGGGCCGGCTTTTTCCAGGGCCTCGACGACTTGCTTCGTGGTGACGATGTCGCGCAGGATGATGACGTCCTGCGGCCGGCCGGCGGGATAGATCGCCAGGATGGGGATGCTCTGGCTGTTGAGTTCGCTGAGCTTGGCTTCGAGTTCGGCGTTGGGCTCGGTCCAGTTGGCTTCCACCGCGACGACGCCGTTTTTTTCCACGGCTTCTTTCACAGCCGCGGAATTGATGGCATAACGAAAGTTGAGCTGGCAGTTGAGGCACCAACTGGCGGTGAAATCCACCATCACGGTTTTGTCCTGCTTCTGCAAAGCCGTGAGTTCCGCCTGGGAAAAATGTCTCCACGGATAGAGCCGCGTGACCGGCCCGAAGAACTGGAACGAACCGAAGCCAATCAAGGCGGCCGCCGCGACGCCGACGCCCCAGGCCCAGGCCTGCTTGCTGGTCGCTTCATATCCCGGCACACGGCCAATCCACCAGAGGCCGAAGCCGACGCCAGTGAGCATGGCGAGCGTAGCGATGTAGAAGTCCTTGCCGAGCGTCGAGAAGAGGTAGACCACAACTCCGAGCATCACGAAGCCCATCAGGTGCTTGAAGGTATTCATCCACTCGCCCGGTTTGGGAAGCAGCTTTTGAGTTTGCGGCAGCAAGGCGATGATGAGAAACGGCGAAGCCATGCCCACAGCCACGCAGATGAAAATGAGGTACGTGATGAGCGGAGTCTGCGTCAGGGTGTAGCCGAACACTCCACCAAGGAACGGCCCGCTGCACGAGACGCCGAGAATGGTCGTGAAGACCCCTTTGAAAAACGCCCCACCATATCCTTCCTGCCGCTGCAACTCTTCGGCCTTGCCGGTCCCCGCGAAACCGGGAATGGGAATTTCCCAGACGCCAAGAAAGCTGAGGGCGAACGCGAAGGTCATCACCAGTAGCGTCAGCTTGAACCACATCTGTGTGAACTGCTGCCCCCAGCCGAAGTTGAGGAAGGCGGAGAGGGTCGCCAGCACCAGGAAGACGGCGATCAGCCCCGCGGTATAGACCACATTCAGTCCCAGCACTCGGGCGCGGCTCTTGCCCCCTTGCTGCGCGAAGTTGAGGATTTTCAGACCGAGCACTGGAAGAACGCAGGGCATGAAGTTGAGCAGAACGCCGCCGAGCAGGGCGAGGCCAAGTTGGAGGGCCAGGTCTTTGTAGTCAACGACGCCGTAGGGGAGCGGAGTATTTTTGGCAAGTTCTTTAATGCCGCCGGCACTGCGAAATTCTTCAAAGGCAACCAGAACCTGCCCCGCTTCCTCAGCCGGCCCGACGATGGCGGTCACCGTGAACTTCGATGCACCAGGAGGATGGCAGGTCTTCTCGTTGCAGGTCTGATACCCCAAGACCCCGCTGACGAGAACCTCTCCCGGCAAAGCATTCTTGGGAACGTCGAGGTCCACGGTGAACGTCGCTGGCTCATCGTAATAAGTCTCGTTTCCTTTCTTTCCGCGAACGGTCTTCGGAGAGGCCGAAGGTTTCACGGCGTGCTTTCGCCAGTTGCCGGCGTTGGTGACCAGGATGAGCGTTGACCATGGACCGTCGGCGGGAACTTTGTAGGCCAGAGGATAGAAATGAAAGCCATTCGTGGGAGTAACCTCGAACACCAGCCGGGCCTTGCCACCAGGCGTCACGATCTTCGGCTCCAGGTGGGCCTTCCAAGTGAGTTCGTTCACCTGCGGCTGAAACGTGCCGGTCGGCGGCTCGATGATGCCGCCAAACGTGGCGGAGAGTGAGCGCGGGTCGAGACTGATGCAAGACTTGTCGCAAATCTGACCGGAATGAGTCACCTCGATTTTCGCTTTGGCCGGGTCAACTCCCGCCTTGAGCCGGATGGGGGCGGTCCAAGTTACTTCGCCTTCGTGCTCTTCGATTTGAAACTCGGAGAACTCATCCTTCTTACTGACCGGAGGAGGGAATGGCTCGAACTTGAGTTCGCCCGGCTTGGCGGCATCGGGAAAGATGAGGTCCGCGGAATTTACCTTGAGGACCGTGGGCTTGCCGGTGGCCCCCTTGTTCATCGTCAGCGAAAACGTATGCCAGCCGGGAGTGATTTCGGCCCGGACGGTCAATTCGCCTTCTGACTTGCCGCGCTTGATCTTGTAACTCACCTTGAGGTCGAGATCTCCACTGGTGCTGGCGCTGGGGAGGCCCGGAAGATCGAACAGTTGCGGCTTAGCGCCGAAGTCTGATTTGAGTTGTGGCTTGGTCCCTGTTTCCTGGGCAAACGAAATGGGCGCAGCGGCCAAGCCAAGGAGGGAGCAAAGACCGAGCAAGACCAAACGGCGAAGGAAAATCATTCCGGCCTCGGGGCGGGGCAAAGGAGCAGGAGACTATGGTTCATTCTACGTACGGGCGGCAAAAAGGGTCAACGTCGCCCTGAACATCCTGGGGCGCTGCTTTTTCCCCGAAAGTGACTTGTTATACTGTTTTTGCAACCGCTTCCAGGAACAACTTCAAGGAACTCCGTCATGACGACGACCAGGCAAGGACAGCAACTCACACTTCGAGACCGCTTGTCAAGGCTTACCTTCACAGACGCCTGCAAGCTGCTGGGAGAGGAGGGACGGAAGCTTATCCAGCACGGCGGGAAGTGGGACATCAAGATTGAGGAAGATGTCTACCTGGGGGACGATTTGTTCCGGCTCAAGTCGGGCGGGGCAATTCTCACGATCACGTCAATGGCCGAGGCCAAACAGCGGCTGCATTGGCACTGTGACCATTGCAGCGGGGCCTGCATTCATGCCGGCGCGGCATTCTCGCTCATCCTGGAGGAGAAGACGGCTCTCGGTCTAGCGGCGGCTCCGCCGGAGAAGAAGCGGGTGGGGGTGGAAAGCTTGCGGGAAGAGGAACTCATCCAGCGAGCGATCGAAGACCGCTTGGAACGTGCCAAAGTGGAGAAGATGAAGCTGCAGGCCGCCGATGCAGCGCAGCCTTGGACCGATTACACGCTGACCAACACGCTCAGCGGCAAGTCCTATCGGGTCGCATTGCGCGGGACGGAGCCCGGCGAATCGTTTTGCAGTTGTCCGGACTTTCGCACCAACACGCTGGGAACGTGCAAACACATTCTGCACGTGCTGGAGAAGGTCAAGCGGAAGTTCCCGCCCCAGGCTCGCAAGAAAGCCTTCAAGCCCAAGAATTTCGCCGTCCATTTGAAATACGGGAGCGAGATCGAACTCAGGCTGGAAATGCCGGAGAAGCTTCAGGCGGATGCCGAGGCTCTCGTCGGCTCCTGGCGCGACAAGCCGATTGCAAACCACTCCGAACTGCTCAAAAGGGTCGGCAAACTCGAAGCCGTCGGATACGAAGTCATCATCTATCCCGATGCCGAGGAGTTCATCCAGAAGCGGCTCTATCAGCAGCGGATTCAGGCCAAGGTGGCCGAGATTCGGCTAAACCCCCACAACCATCCGCTTCGCAAGACGCTGCTCAAAGTACCGCTCTTGCCCTATCAGATGGACGGCGTCGCGTTCGCCGTCGGGGCGGGCCGGGCGATACTGGCGGACGACATGGGACTCGGCAAAACGATTCAGGCGGTCGGCGTGGCGGAGATGCTCGCGCGAGAAGCGAACATCAAGAAGGTTCTTATCGTTTGCCCGGCCTCGCTCAAGTCGCAATGGCGAAATGAAATTCACAAGTTCTGCGGGCGGGACGTGCAGCTCGTTTCCGGCGGCGCGAAGATTCGCGGCGACCAGTACCAGAGCGACTGCTTCTTCACCGTTTGCAACTACGAGCAAGTGCTGCGAGACATCCTGTTCATTGAGCGGGCGAAGTGGGACCTGATCATTTTGGATGAAGGGCAGCGGATCAAAAACTGGGAAACCAAGACGAGCAATGTAATCAAGTGCTTGAAGTCGCCGTTTGCTTTGGTCCTTTCCGGTACACCGCTGGAAAACCGGCTGGACGACCTTTACAGCGTGGTGCAGTTCATCGACGACCGCCGGCTCGGGCCGGGCTTTCGCTTTTTCAACCAGCATAGGGTTGTTGACGAGAAGGGGCACGTGCTGGGTTACAAGAATCTGGCGACGCTGCGCGAGAATTTGAAGTCGCTGCTGCTCCGCCGGACGCGGGACAGCGTGAAACTGGAATTGCCGCCCCGTACCGTGGAAATCATCCGCATTCCGCCGACGGATGAGCAGCTTGCGCTCCATACCACCAATATGCGGGTTGTAGCGGGCATCGTCCGCAAAGCGTTCATCTCCGAGATGGACTTGCTGCGGCTGCGGCAAGCGTTGCTCATGTGCCGGATGGCGGCGGATAGCTCCTACCTATGCACCAAACAGAACCCCAGTTTTTCGACCAAGCTTGATTACCTGGCCGAATTGTTTGACCGGCTGTTTGAAGAAGTAGGGCGGAAGGTGGTTCTGTTTTCCGAATGGACGACCATGCTCGACCTCATTCAGCCGCTGCTCAAGAAACGGAAGCTGCCGTTTGTGCGGCTCGACGGCAGCGTGCCACAAAAACAGCGGCAGGCGATTGTGCATGAGTTTCAGACGAACCCGGAGTGCAAAGCCATCATCATGTCCAACGCCGGCTCGCAGGGGCTCAACCTGCAAGCGGCCAACACCGTCATCAATGTGGACTTGCCCTGGAATCCTGCCGTTCTGGAGCAGCGGATCGGCCGCGCCCACCGCATGGGACAAACCCAGCCCGTTCAAGTCTACGTGCTGGTGACCGAAAGGACGCTGGAGGAAAACCTACTCGGAACGCTGTCGGCCAAGAAGGATCTGGCACTGGCGGCCCTGGATGTCGATTCGGAAACGGACGAAGTCGATGTCGCCAGCGGCATGGATGAACTGAAATCGCGGCTGGAGATTCTGCTGGGCGCGAAGCAAGAAGCGCAGGTCGACGAGTCCGTGAAGCTGGCCGTGGAGCAAGAGTCGCAAAAACTCAACTCCGCTCAGCGCGAACGGGTCGCAGCCGCTGGGGGCGAATTGCTCGGCGCTGCCTTCCAGTTCCTGGGCGAACTGGTCGCGGCAAGTTCGGCCAATGGCGGAACGGAGCCCGCCCCCGAACTCGTCTCTGGCCTCAAATCGCGGCTGGAACAATGCGTGGACCAGGATACCGACGGCAAGCCGCGGCTGACCATCACGTTGCCGGATAAATCGGCGCTGGATAACCTGGCGCATACGCTGGCGAAGCTATTGGCGATGGGAGCGCCGGCGGGGGGGTGACGTGCCAAAACCTACAGTACGGCATTCGACGGCCGCGTGGCAATCGCCGTGAAGTGAGAATCGGCACCCGGCGAGCGTCCTTCCGCTTGCTTCGACGTCGTCAGCCACCGCATTCCCAACCAGCGAAGTGCCCAGCAGTTGGCGTAGATGGTGAGACACGCAAAACCGGTAGGCAGAAGCATTTCCCAAAACGACTGAGTAGGCCCCCCACGAGAGTACCACCTCTGCAACTCGGCAAACTCTTTGATTCCAAAAGTCAAGGCGGATACATACGCAGCCAAGACCAATACCCAGACGAGGTGGCGTCGCTCCGCAAACGCAGTGCGAAAAACTGGCAGCCCAAAGACGAGGCCAAAACCGGCCGCGATGAGCACTTGATAGAAGACCTCGGCCAGATACTCGACCAGAAAAACCCGTACAACACCGAGCGGCACAATCACCACGCAGGTCCAGAGCATCAGATCCCAAATGCTGACCTGATGCCGTCGCGGCTGGGGCATAAAATTGGCGGAAGGATTCCCCAGGCTAATCCCGCGCAATCGTTTTGCCGGAAGTAACAGAACATAGATCAGCCAGACGAACATCCAAAAGCTAATGGTGGCATACTTCATATTCTCCAGTTGTTTCAGGTCTGCTTGGAAGAAGAGATGCCAATGGGTGGACGGCATTTTCGCCAGCCAATGACCCACGACAATCCCAATCCCAAATACCGCGCCCACAATTGCGGTAATCGCCGCGCGATGCAGCAGGTTGGAGCGAGAATACGTAAACCACAGCACGAACCACATCGCTTGGCCTGCTAGCAAGCCCGTGCAGCACGCCATCGGCAAACCGAATCGGAGAAACCTCTGCGATTCCACAACTGGGTGCAAGATCATGATCAGCGCCAGGTTGGCGAAAATCAGCGCGGCCACCGCTACCGGTCGGTCTCTGGCTGGTGATGGGGGAACTGCAAGAGCGGGCGTACTCACTTTCCGGCCTCCGCTGCAATTGTAGACCTTCGAGACAAGAAACGCGAATATTGCCTCACATCGCCGCCTGTCCCAGCACCTTCCGCAACGCCGTCATCCCGATTTCCCCCATTTGCCGCGGCGGAACCTGCCAAAGCTGAGGATTGAGTAGTTCCAGCGAGACGCAGCCGGTGTAGTTAATGCTGCGAAGATGTTCGATAAGCTGCTGAAGTGGAAAGTCGCCGTCGCCGGGGAGGATGCGATGGCTGTCGCTGGCGAGTTCGCGGGGCGCTTCGAGCAGGTCGCAGAGCTGAACGTGGAAGAGGTTGGAAATCGTCAGGTAGCTGAGGTCTTCGGTCTTGCTGGGGCCGGTGAAGAAGTGGAAGGCGTCCAGACAGAGGCCGAGGTGCGGGCTCCCCATTTCGGCGACGAGGGCGGCAGCGGTTTGCAGATTGTTGCCAAAGGCGCTAGTGGTTTGAAATTCCAGAGCCGCTCGCAGCCCCCGTTTGCCGCATTCCTGGGCTGCTTGAACGAGTGAGACTTGCACTCGGTCAATCGTCTCCTGAGACAAAGGCTGCGGAACGTCGCAGGCGATGACGATGGTTCGGGTGCCAATTGCCTGACAGATTTCCAAGCGGCGGCGGAACAAGTCCCAGGCTTCTTTCCGGCGCTCTCCCTGGCTGGATAGGATGCCTCCTTGAAAGCTGGCCACCGGCGCGGAAACTTCAAACTTGGCCAGCCAGTCCTTCACCTCCGCCACGCTGTGCCGCTCGAGATAATCCTCCAGCTTCGTCAGCCAGATTTCCACGCTTTCGCATTTGCCGGCGGCGTAGTCCTCGATATCCGCGTCAAAGCGGGAGGTGAGGGAGCAGACCTGGCTGAGGGTGGGAATCATAGGAAGGGGGAATGACGAAAATCGAATTCCGAATGACGAACTAATCTTGCCAGTTTTGCGGCCTCTTTCATTCGCCATTCGTCATTCGAATTTCGTCATTTACTTCAGTCTCTCCGCCAGTTCCGCCGAAACCTCCTCCACTTTCACGCGCCACTGCTTCAGCGTGTCCCGGTCCCGAATCGTCACCGTCTGATCCTGCAAGCTTTGGCCATCCACGGTGATGCAAAACGGCGTTCCGGCTTCGTCCTGGCGGCGGTAGCGGCGGCCGACGGCACCCTTTTCGTCGTAGAAGACGTTCCAGCGTTTTTTCAGCTCGCGGTAAATTTTCTGGGCGACTTCCGGCATGCCGTCTTTTTTCACCAGCGGAAAGACGGCGGCTTTGATGGGTGCGATGCGGGGATGGAGCTTCATGACCACGCGGGTCTGCATCTCCCCCTTGTCGTCCGGGGCCTGGTCCTCGTGGTAAGCCTCGCAGAGGAACGCCAGCGTGGCTCGATCCGCACCGGCGGAAGGCTCGATGACGTGCGGCGTGTAACGTTCGTTCGTGATGTCGTCCCGGTAGGTCAAATCCTTGCCGCTCCCTTTCCACTTGGGCTTGCCGTCCTCGCCAAGCTCCACCTTGAGGTCCGGTTTGGAATTGGGATCGAGCTTTCCTTCCATGTGACTGCGAAGATCGAAGTCGCCGCGATGAGCCACGCCCTCCAGCTCGCCAAATTCGCCGGCAGGAAGGAAAGGGAAGGCATATTCAATATCCGCCGTGCCGCGGCTGTAGTGGCTGAGCTCGTCCTGATGATGCTCTCGCAATTGCAATCGCTCTCCTGACAGGCCCATCTCCGTGTACCAGCGGAATCGCCGGTCGCGCCAGTATTGATACCACTGCAACGACGAATTCGGATGGCAGAAGAATTCAATCTCCATCTGCTCAAACTCTCGCGAGCGGAACGTGAAATTCCGGGGCGTAATTTCGTTGCGAAAGCTCTTGCCCATCTGAGCGATCCCAAACGGAACTCGCACGCGGCTGCTGTCGAGGACATTTTTGAAGTTGACGAAGATGCCCTGCGCGGTCTCCGGACGAAGGAACGCGGCGTCTTCCTCCGTGCCGAGAGCGCCGACGATGGTCTTGAACATCAGGTTGAAATCCCGCGGCGCGGTAAGCGTTCCCAAAGCCTTCGCCTCGGGGGCCAGCACCTTCACATATTCAGCCGGGTCGATTTTGGCGAGTGAAACGAGGCCACCCTGCCAGGCCAGATCAGCGGCATCCTTGGCCCGGAGGTTGAAGAACTTCAAAGCCCTCGCTTCAATCTCTTGTGCATGATTCGCCTCAGCCAGAGTCGTCACAAAGACCTTTTGTCCCTTGGCTTCCACCCAGCGGCCCGGGACCTGGTCGTAGCGGTAGCGTTTCTTTGACTCCGTGCAATCGACCATTTTGTCGACGAACAGGTCGTAATGCCCGCTCACCTTCCAGACCTGCGGGTGCATGATGATAGTGCAGTCCAGGCCGCACATTTCGTAAGCTTCGGGGGCTCCCGGCGGGGCCTCGATGTCGTCGTGGCCGGTCACCATGTCCCGCCACCAGGCCTCCTTGATGTTCCGCTTGAGTTCCACTCCCAGGGGGCCGTAATCCCAGAATCCATTCAGGCCGCCGTAGATTTCGCTCGATTGAAAGAGGACACCGCGGCGTTTGCAGAGCGAAACCAGTTTGTCCATTTCCATGGGAGGGCAGAGGTTAGAGGGCAGAGGTCAGTGGGGTAGGCTTCCAGCCTGCCCTGAGACTGACAGTTTACCGGCCTTCCGCGTTCGCGGTCTAGGACAGGCGAATTCGCCACGCAGCAACGTCCAGTTCCGGCACGATGTCGAACAGGTCAATCTGGGCAGCGATGTCGATGTCGTTTTCCTGCCCGATCTCAAGGAGGTTTCTTCCTCCGCGGCTTTCGCGGAGAGCGGCAGCGAGAGGATCGCGGTCTGAGAGAGTGCCGACGGCGGTCCGCCACGCATCGGCGGCGATTTCGGCTTGATCGTTGCAGATGAACCCGTCCTTTCTCGAACGCCGGCAATCTTCCACGATCGCTCCCGCCAGCAGTGTGTCTTCGCGGGTGACGTGACCGTCGGTACCGGCGCAGACGATCTCGATTTGCTCTTCGTCGGTCAATTCGCGGCAGACGGCGGAGTAGTTAACGAAACCGGCGATGAGGATGCGGCGGGCCAGCCTGCAGCGGAGCATGGCGCGGGTGCCGTTGGTGGTTGTGAACACGAGCGCTTTTCCGCCGACCGTGGCCGACGTGTACTCCAAAGGGGAATTCCCCAGGTGGAAGGCGTCAATTCGCTTGCCCCCCCGTTCGCCGCCGAGAACGGCCTGACCGGACAGCTTCGTCGCCAGTTCGCGGGCTTCGTCGACTTCGAGCAGCGGAATCACCTCGTTCGCGCCAGCCGCCAGCGCGTGAATGATGGTCGTCGTAGCCCGCAGCACATCGATCACGACGACGGTCTTATCGGCCAAATCCCGCGGCTCAACGAGGGCTGGAAGCAGGTGGACGTTGATGGTCAGGGACATGATTGACTTTACGATGAAAGTGAAAACCCTTACCAGAGCTTCCACCAGGGTCCTTTGGAAGATAGAGACTCTGGGCTCCTCACTGGTGCTGGAGGGGGCAAATTCGAGGCGATAAGGGTTGGAGGAACGGCAAGCAGGTCAAATGTTCCTATTCCTAAGGGCAAGCAACCTTTGCCGATAAAAGCCATAACCTCGGTCGAAACCAAACTGTGCAGCCGAGTTGGATCTTCCTTGTTTCGTTTCAGGATCGTGATGCCAGGTGTTATCGCTGCGAGCTCCCCAAGGTCGGTCAGATACGGCACATCATCATCAATTTCCGTTGTGAGCGGCTGGATTGTGCCCGTTCCATTCGCGTAGACAAATTCCAAATCCTCACACCTGCAAACTAGCCGCTCAAGAATGCCGTTGGTCGAGATACAGGCGAAATCGAGGCCGTCATCGTCGGAGCAGAAGGTGCATACCCGCTGATGTAAGAGGTTGCTGATTCTCAGATTAAGCGTCAGCATCACTTTATCGAGCGAATCCACCCCGCCAAGCGACGCAAAGGCCCGGCAGGCGGTTGAGATGACTTTCAGGTCGGCGGGAAATTCTGGAGGAACGTCTCGTTTGGAAGGCCTTGACGAAAATGGAAAATGGATTTTTCGAATGCTCGAAAATGTGTCCAGACAAGGCACGCCGAACTCAGCATCGCGAAAGAGCCGCCAACCGACCGAATCGGGGAGCGCGTTCAGAGTCTCCTGCTCCGGCTCCGCGGAAAGAATGTGGCCAGCAATGAGATATCCCATGACAATGCTTCTTTGGCTATCGCAAACGGTTTTCAAGCCGGTTACGAGAAACCGGCATCGCTACTATAATACCTTGCTTTCACACCTCGGAATTGCTCTCCCGCATGACGCAGTCCTCGACGAAGCCGCCGGTGAAGAAGCCCGCGCAGAAATTCCATCCGTATCCATTCTGGAGTCCGCGCTTTTGGCACGGCTTGCGGTTTGGCGAATGGATGGCGCTCTGTGTGCGGCATCGGTTTCGTATTCATCCGCTCCGCTGGCCGATGGCGTTTCTGATCACGCTCATCACGCCTTTCAATTCGCTGCTCGCGGTCTGCCAACGCCTGCGCTATGGAAAGCAGATTGACGCCATCGTCATCGAGCAACCGCCGGTCTTCATCGTGGGACATTGGCGCAGCGGCACCACCTATCTGCATGAACTGTTGGAGCTCGACAGCCGCTTCGCCACTCCGTCGACCTGGCAGTGCTTTGCCCCGCGACACTTCTTGCTCACGGAATGGATGATGAGGACGTTCGGCGGCTGGTTACTACCGCGATATCGGCCCACCGACAACGTCACCGCCGGCTGGACACGACCTCAAGAGGACGAATTTGCCCTGCTTACGCTCGCCGCTCCCACGCCGTACGAAAGGATGGCCTTTCCCAACGACCCGCCGCCACACTTGGAATTCCTCGATATGGATGGGTGCGACGAAGCCGACCTGAAGAAGTTTGAAACAGGGCTCCGCGATTTTGTGAAAGCGATCACCTTCCTTACCGGCAAGCGAGTCCTGCTCAAGTCGCCGCCGCACACCGGCCGCCTCGCCTTCCTCAGCCGCCTCTTCCCTGGGGCGAAATTCATCCACATCGTCCGTGATCCGTACGCCCTATTTCCCTCGACCGTTCGCCTCTGGAAATCGCTCGACGAGGTGCAGGGGCTGCAGATGCCCCGCCATAAGGGGCTGGAAGAATATGTCTACGAGTGCCTCACTCGCATGTATCGGGGCTTTGAAAAACAGCGGCCGGCGATTGACTCCATAAACATCTGCGACCTCCGGTATGAAGACCTCGTGAAAGATCCTGTCGCGGAAGTTCGTCGCGTTTATCAGGAACTAGGCCTCGACGATTTCGAATCCCTTCGCCCGCAACTTGAGGACTACGTCAGCAAACAAAAGGAATACCAGCCCAATTCCCACGAGTTGGACGAAAAGATGAAGGTCGAAATCCGACAGCGGTGGGGAGAGTATTTTGAGAGGTATGGGTACTAACGTAGGGATAGGCTTCCAGCCTGCCCAGAGAATCACATGCTCATCATTGGAGCCGACTATCTGACCTCGCTGTTGGCTGAAGGCGGTTTCTCCGCCAAGATGGTTTTCAATGCTAACGGCGCGATCATGTTTCCCGTTTCGCAAGAGCACCGGGACCAAAAGGCCCCCGGCATTTCTTACGAAGACGGTTATCAAGGGAACGCACTTGCCGCGATGCTGGCTCCTGGAAAAATTGAGATCCGGGGGCACAAGGATTTTTCGAACTCTCGCGTATTTGATGTTGTTTCGCTACTGCTGGCGCGACCAGAATTGGCATGCCTGAAAGACTGGGCAGTCGTGTACCGGGGACAAGAGGTTGGTAGGCGAGGGAAGAACACATCCGAATGACGAGGAAACTTGGACTTGCTTTCCCTTCCTTTCCGGAGAAGAATTGATCTATGGACATTGACGGATTGGTTCAAAACGGTGTCGTAGTCTTTCCGGAGGGACAGTCGTTGCCCGAGGGAATGCGAGTGACCGTTTCTTGTTCGCTGCCACCGAGCAAAACTGCTGGAAAGACCAAACATCGAATTTCTTTGCCGCTGGTCTCGTCTGTGAGTCCCGGCTCCCTTCCAATGACCGCTGAGCGAGTAGCTGAACTCTCGGAAGAATCTGATGTTTCTTCTTGATGTTAATCTTTGGTTGGCCCTGACTTTCCAGAAGCACGTCCATCATTTGCCTGCGAAATCGTGGTTTGATCAGGCACCGGACGCGTCTTGCTTTTTCTGTCGATTGACTCAGCAGGGTCTATTGCGGCTGGCGACCAACCCCAAGGCGTTCGGTGCCGATGCCATGCCCATGAATGACGCCTGGCGCGCTTACGACCTTTTTCTTTCTGATTCGCGAGTTCAATATGCCGATGAACCGCCGGACCTGGAGTCTTTTTGGCGAACTCACACTCAGGCCAAAATGTTCTCGAACAAAGTATGGAGCGACGCTTATTTGGCAGCGTTTGCTCAAGCCGCAGGATTTGAACTTATTACTTTGGACAAGGGATTCTCGAAGTACCAAGGTTTGAAACACACCGTTCTGTAGGTGGTCACGCTCTCTTTCTCTTGACCGGAACTTTTGTTGACATCGAACGCCCAGACAGTTAGCATCGCTGTTAGAATTGCGAGCGGTTTTTCCCATCTGCTGGGATGGCGGACTGCTTGTGGAGGATGACTTGATGAATGCTCTTTTGCGCCCAGGTTCATTGTTAATTGCTGCCGTCGCTATTCTCTTGGGGTCATTGCCCCGGCCATCCGCGGCTCATGCGCCGGAAAGCCCAGAAGTTAGGGCGGTCATTAAGAAGGGGCTTAAATATCTGGAGACCGCCAAGGAAGGACGCCTCGGCGGGCAGTGCCTGATTGCACTAGCATTTCTTAAAGACGGGTCCGATGAGAAGCATCCTAAGATCGTCGCCGCGGTGAATGCCTGCCAGGCGGCTACCAAGGGGGAGGTGGGGGCGGATATCTACAGCACGGGCATCGCCATCATTTTTCTTTGCTCCCTCAACCCAAGCAAATACCAGCCCGAGATTGTCAAGCTGCGAGATTCACTGGAGGACCGACAGAAATCGCATGGAGGCTGGGGATACGCCGATAAAGACACTGGCGATACCTCGATGACCCAGTATGGCATGCTGAGCTACTGGGAAATGAACGCGGTGGGGATTCCGGTTTCTACAAAATCTGTTGAGCGGGCTGCCGATTGGCTGCTGCGGACGCAGGATCCCCAAGGAAACTGGGGGTATCAGGGAGTAGAAGCCAGCGAGGCGAAACAATCGTCGCTAGTGGATCAATCGCCCAAGAACTCCTTGGGAATGTCCATAGCGGGGCTCGGCTGCACCTACATGGCCGGAGATTTGCTTGGACTGGGAGAACTCCATTCCGACCTCGATAGCGGCCTCCCCCCTGCCCTGCGGCCACTCAAAAAAGCAGCGGTCAAAAAGGGTCCAGTCACGAACATCGATGGCAAACTGATTCGCGCCGCGCAGGAGCGGGGAAAATCCTGGTTCGCCAAGAACTACAAGATCGATCCCGCCGGCTTCACGCATTATTACCTTTATGCTCTGGAACGGGGCAAGAGCTTTCAGGAGGCCGCAGCAGGACGCTCCGTTAAGGAACCGACCTGGTACAACGACGGCTATGAGTTTCTCAAGAAGACTCAGAAGCCGAATGGCTGCTGGGATTCGCAGGAGAATTTGGAAGACGTGAACACCGCATTCTCGGTGTTGTTTCTCCTCCGCTCGACCAAAAAGGCCATTGAGCGAGCCAAGAGCTATGGCGATGGTTCCTTGCTCGTGGGCCGTGGATTGCCCACGGAAGTGCAGGAGGTCCGGGTCCGTGGCGGACAGGTTGCCCCCAAGCGGCTCGCGAATCCGACTAGTGAATTGATTGAGATTCTTACCAAGCCGGACCATGCGATGTTTGCCGCGGTTGTAGCGGACGTGGAACTGCTTCGGGATCGCCTCAAGGCGGCCAAACCGGAGGAGAAGAAGGAACAACTCAATCGCCTGCGAACGCTCGCCGCTACGGGAGTTCCTGAAGCTCGAATCACCGCGGTTCGAGTCCTGAGTCAACTGCGGGACATTGACAGTTGTCCGGCTCTCCTTTCCGCGCTGGACGACCCCGACTGGCAAGTGGTTTTGGCCGCGGATGAAGGCTTGCAATTCGTGGGCTGGAAGACCAGCGCCGTGAATCTGTTAGGCGACAAGCCGGACAACAAGGCCCGCGCGGCGGCGAAGGATCGCTGGAGGACCTGGTATCTGACCGTCCGGCCGGATGCGGAACTGGAATAGAATCCAGGGCTTTGTTTCAAGCGAATTGCGAATTTGCGATGACGACTTCCCAAGAACTACCCTTACCGGAATTGCCCGGCGCGCCTGCGGAAGTGAAAAGTTCCGCGCCCGGGGGCGCGAAACTGCAAGCGGTCACGGGGAATTCCTCCGGCGCGTCCCCCGGCCCAAGCACAAAAAAGCGCAGCAAACTTCCCCTTGTTTTTTTTCTTCTGTGTGTCTTTGTTTTGGCACCTTCGATAGGCATTGGTGTTTGGCTCAGTATGGGCAAACCCGTGGTGGTCGTCAGTGACCCTGGCCAGCCGATTCCGCCGGAGCCCCCTCCCCCACCGCCAGCGTTCAAAACTACGCTGGCCATCGGTAATAATGCGACGCCAACCGCTGAGACGATTGATGCGCTCACCAAAAAGACCGATACCATTTCTTCGCACGCAGCCGGACTTCCGCAAGATTTGTTGCTCGCTTCATTGGACGGTACGGCCCCTTCTCGATTGATTGTCTCAGGAAATCTGGAGAGATCCGTCGATGCCATCAGCCGCATTCCGCGGCACGAGCGGTGGGAAATTCGGATTGGAGCCGGCAACACTTCCGACTCCTACACGCGGCAGCTCGACTTTTTCAAGATCGAACTTGGCATCATCGGCCAGGCGAATGACATCGTTTATCTCTCCAATCTCTCCGCCCCCAATCCGACTGCCAAGACTCAGTCCGGAGCCGGCGAACAGCGGTTGTATCTCATTTGGCAGCGGGGCTCGATGCGGGAAGCGGATGAAGAAATCCTCGCGCGGGCGAAGATTCCGTCGGCAGGCAAAGTGATTGTGCATTTCTGCCCTGAGGAACTGGAGAATGAACTGGTCAAGTTGGAGGATGACCAGGCCAAACAGTCCGGACTCAAGCGAATCCGCAAGACCGTATTCGGAGTCCGGCCAAGGGAGCCCGAGGGCTTTCGATTCTTTGTGGTGGAACAGAAAGCCGACGAATAGTCTGACGAGCGCGAATGGCAAAGACCGCACAAGAATTCCTGGATCACCTGGCGAGCAACGACCTCACTCCGCCCGAGGTTGTGGAGAGCCTGCGCCGCCAGGTGGCCAAGGCGACCAAGCCTGTTTCCCCCGGCACCCTCGCCCGGCTGCTCGTGGACAATGGCCACCTGACCGAATCCCAAGGAGAACGACTGGCGGGAACTGCGCTGCCGGCCTCCAAGAAAAGTGCGTCGCATAGCGGTGTGCTCGGCCTGGAGCCAATTGGGGAAGCTCCGGTGAAACCAGCCAAACCGGTGGCGAAAGGCCCGACCAAATCCCAAGCAGAAATCGACCGGGCAGCCGCCGATCTTGGCCTGGCGCTCCTACCTGACGAGCAGAAGCTCGGTTCAAAGACGGCCCCTGCCGTCACAACCAAACCGGCTGCACCCGCCAAACCGGTTTTGCCGCCAAAGCCGAAAGAATTGCTCGCCGCTGGCATCGACGGGTTGATGCCGCTGGAAGAACTGCCGTCGCCAGTGACGAAACCAGCAGCCGCGAAAGCCAAGCCGACGGTGAGCACCACTCCCAGCACGGTTGCGAAGAACAAGGCCGCAACTCCGCCAGTTGCGCCTTTGGTGGAAGGGCTCGCGCCCCTGACCGCGCTACCTACGGACGACTTGTTCGGCTCTGCTCCCACCGCAGATCCTTTTGCGTCCTCCCCCGTCATTCCGCTTAACTCGCCCGTAAACCTGGCCGATCCTCTCGCCGCTGCCGGACCATTGGCAGCCGCGCCTTTGACTGCGCAAAAGTCCGCCGCCGCGCAACAAGCAGCAGTGCCTCGCAAGCGTTCCAAAGCACTGCCGATCATTGCCGCTGTCGTTGTCCTGCTGCTCGCCGTCGGCGGAGCTGCGGGCTATGTCTTCACGCGGAGCAACGGCGACCAGGAATTCCAGCTGGCGGAGCAAGATTATCAGGCCAAATCTTATGATGGCGCCATCACTAAGTTTTCTCTCTTTCTGGAGGGCTTTCCGTCAAACTCGAACGTGAACACTGCCCGTTTGCACCGGGGCATGGCGAAAATCCTGGCCGCTTCGCCAACCAAAGACAATTTCACCGCGATGCTGCCAGCCGCAAAAGGAGCGCTGGGCGAAATCAGCGGCGAGAAGGAGCTGTCGCAGCTTCACGCGGAGCTCGCTCCGCTCCTGACCGATATGGCAGCCAATCTCGCCGAACAAGCCAAACAAGGGAAGACCGCGGCTGAATCCGCCGAGAAGTTGAATCGGGCCCAGGAAGCCCTGACGCTTGCGAACGACGGGCGATTTGTCCCCGGCTCCTTGCGGCAGTGGCAGCGGTTGGCGGACGTGGAGGATTCGCTCGCAGTTTTGGAGCGGGAACTCGGCCGTAGCAAGGCTCTCGAAACGGCCTTGGCGGATTTCAGGAAGAGTGCCGAAGGGGGAAAGCTCGACGCAGCGCTGGCGGAGAGGACGAAGCTCTTGCTCGCGTATCCCGATCTCGCGGGGGATATCGGCCTCAAGGAGCTCGGCAAGCAAGTTGGCAAAGCAGTCGCAGCTCAAGTCAAATCATCCGCCGATTCCAGCAAAGGGGAGTCCGCGGAGGCGAAAACTTTTGTTTTAGGCAGCCTGGCTTTCGCCAGCGGCAAGCCCGTTGCCGCTGCGGAGACTCCCGAGCAAACATTCTTCGCGCGGGCAGGCGGCTCCATTTGGGCCCTGGACGGCGGCACTGGAAAATTGCTGTGGTCGCGCCCCGCCGCAAATGCTGGCGGCCACTCGGTGACACCTCTCGCGGCCGATGTCGGCAGCTACGTGGTGTTTGCCGACTTTATGAGCAACACAGTGGTTTGCGTGAATCCTCGTAGCGGCGCGCTGAAGTGGCGGCATTCGTTCAAGGAGCCCTTGGCCGGTGAGCCCCTCGTGATCGAAGGACAGGTTGTGGTGGCGACCACAAACGGAAAAATCGTGGCGCTGGACGCTCAAAGCGGCAACGGCAAATCCGCGGCCCAGTTGCCGCAAGGTGTGCGGCTCGGACCGACGGGTGGGTCCGGCAAGGTTTTCGTCGTCGCTCAGCACTCATTCCTCTACGTGCTCTCGCCGGATTTGAAATGCGAAGCCGCCGTTTACCTTGGGCATGAGCCCGATAGTGTTGAGACTCCTCCGACCGTTCTTTCGGGTCACGTCATTGTCGCCGAGAATCGGCCGGCGGCGGCGCTGCTCCACGTTATCGCGCTCGATGAGAAGGGACTGGCCGCTGGCTCCACGAAACAAGTGGGAATACCGGGCCCGGTTTCCACTCCGCCCATTATCTTGGGCGAACGACTGCTCATACTGACCGATCAACACTCAGTGGCCTTCGGCTACCAACCTGGGGATGACGAGCCGCTGAGAAAGCTGGGGGAGACGGAAGCCAGCAGCACACTCCCGCTGGCCCGTTTTGGAGCCGTGCATGCCGATAAGCTGTGGATCGGGGACGACGGCCTCAGGAGATTCGACTTCCTCCCCACCGATGGCACTCTCAAAGAAGTTTGGGCCGGTTTTGCGGGAGAGACGCTGGAAGCTCCTCCTCAGGGAATTGCGGATACTCTATTCTGTGTTCGCCGCAGCACAAATCACGCTGGCGTTATTGCAACGGCACTCAAGGCTGCCTCTGGCGCGACTCTGTGGGAGGTTTATCTTGCTCAGCCACTTACTTCGCTGAGCGCAAGTGCGGATGGATCCTCGGTGACGGCCACCATTGCGGCTGGAACGGTCGTCAAGTTTGTTCCGGCGGAACTGAACGGGAACAAAGTCCAGTTCGTGCCCGCCGTGGATGATGCAGTGGTTCCCGCGGTCCACGGGTCACTCGCTGCACCGACTTTAGCTTGGGCCGGAGGCAGGCTCAGCATTTCCACCTCCGGCTCCGTGGAACTTTTGGATGAGAAGACCTTGGCCCCTCTCGCGGAGCCGTTTCAGCTCAGCATTCGGCCGGGAGTCGCACTTGCTAACTGCTCGGCAGCAGCGACTGGCAGCGAAGGAGACAGCATCGTCATCTGTGATGGCGGCAATTCGGTTTACCAACTCCGGCTGGAAAAGGCTCCCCAGCCGCACCTCGCCTTGGTAGCGAAAGCTGGCCTAAAAATGCCGGCACTTTCCCGTATTGCCGCGTTCGACTCGTCGGCTTATGTGGTGGATGCGACCGGTGCCGTTCAGGTACTGTCGCTGCCGGAGTTGAAAGCGAAACAGGGGGGCACACTCGCTTGCCGCGCGGTTGTCAGCGGACCATTCGCGGTCGGCAAGTACATCCTGGTGGAAACGGACAAGAGCGAGCTCGTCTGTCTGGATGCCGGCGGCAAGCAGGCTTGGAAAATCATTCTGGCGGATGGGCCCCTGGCTGGTTCTCCGCTCGCTGTTGACGGAGACCTGTTGTTGCCGCTGCGGAATGGTACGCTGCTCCGCGTCGCCGCGGCCAGTGGCAAGGAAGTGGCGCGAGCGGATCTGGGGCAACCGCTCGCCGGCTCCCCAATCATCGCGGGCACTGCCGCGCTGGTGCCGACGGCAGCAGGCGGGATTCTCAAAGTCGCCATTCCGGAGAAGAAGTAAATGCCGCGCTCTCCACGACTTGTGAATTGGACCAAGATGGCCGTTGCCACTCTGGGCGTGGCATGGCTGATGTGCGGAATTGCGCCCGCCAAGGACACAGATCCGCTCTATCTGCAAAGTCCGTTCGACGAAATCACGCTGGACGAAAACAACAATAACGCTGTTCTCAAGGTCAAGCCTCTCAATTTGCCGGGGCGTAAAGTCCCTGCGCCGGCAGACCGCAAAGGGGATTTAGAAATCGAGTTGGTCGAACAGGCCGGACAGACTTTTGCCGTCGCCTGGGGAGCCGTCGTCAAGGTCAGGCTGTTCGAAGAGCTGGTCTTGGCCGAGGCTCAGCAGCGCGTGCAAGAAGGGCGGTTCGACGAGGCGTATGCCTATTTTCGCTCTCTCGAAGCCAAAACGCCGCCGGTCGTGGGATTGAAAGACGCGATTGAATCCTGCCTGTATACGCAAATTGGCGCGAGCTTCACAGCCGGCCGCCAGGACGAAGCGATGACCTTGCTGGCGGAGTTGAGCGGTCGCAATCCGCAGCGGACCGGACTTTCCAAGGCCTACGAGCGTGTCAGCCTCGAGCTCGCCAAGAGCCGCATCGCCGAGGGAAACTTCCGCGCCGCCCGCAAATTGCTTAGTAACCTGGCGGAACGCTATCCCGAAACGAAGACGACATCGGTGGCGGAGTTTGAAACGATGCTGAAGGACAAAGCCACCGCTTTACTCATGCAAACCAAGACCGATCTGGCAGCGGGCAAGCTGCGCGAAGCACACGAAGCCGCTGGAAAGATGCTGGAAACCTGGCCGGCAATTGAAGAGGGAAAGCAACTGGCGGCGGAGTTGCATCAGAAGTATCCACTGCTTTCGGTCGGCGTCATTTCGCCATTGGCCGCCGCTCCCGCCAAACCGAGCGATGACTGGGCCAGCGTTCGCACGGGACGTTTGCTGGGCCGACCTCTGGCGGAGGCCGGCAGCGGAGAGAGCGACGGAGCTTTTTCCTCCTCCTTTGGCGAGCTCTCCCGCCCGAAGGGAAATGCTCAGGTCGTCCTCAAGCTCAAGGATGGTCTGAAGTGGCAAGAGCCGCCCAGAATTCTTCGGGCGCAGGATGTGGTCCGAACGCTCCTGTCGGCGGCAACGCCAAAGACGCCGGGATACGACGAATCGTTTGCCAAGGTGCTGGCGGGCGTTGAAGTTGGCACCGAAGGAGAGATTCGAGCTGTGTTCGTCCATCCGCAGCTCAAGGGGGAAGCCTGGCTGCAGCGGTGCCTGCCCGGATATGGCCCGTATAAGCTGGCGAATGCCGCTCCACAGCAAGTAAGTTTTGTGCGACAAGCGGCCTATTTTGGCGGAGCGGCTGGAATTCAACCGAGCGAGATTATCGAGCGGACGTATCCCGATGCAGCCGCCGCGATTCAGGCACTCCGTCGGGGCGAAGTGAGCATGGTGGACCGGATCAGCCCTTGGGATTTGCGGCGCATTTCCTCCGGAGACGAGTTCACCGTGGAGCAGTACGCCTTGCCCCGGGTAAGTGTACTGCTTCCCAATCCGCGACGGCTGCTACTCGCGAATCGCACATTGCGGCGGGCTATCTTGTATGCCATCGACCGGGAAAGCATTCTGCGCCGCGGACTGCTGACTGGACAATCGATTGACGGCTGCGAGGTCGTCAGCGGGCCGCTGCCGAGGCTGCCGTTCTCGGACGATGCTCGCCCCAGCGGCTATGACCCGCAGGTGGAAATTCGCCCCTACGATCCTGCCGTTGCCTCGGTCCTGGTCGCCGTGGCGATGCAGGAGGCAGCCTCCTCGGCCGCGGTTCCTTCGAAGTCGCTCACATTAGCATTTCCCGCAGAGCCCATTGCCCGCATCGCCTGCGAGTCCATCTCGCGGCAATTGGAGCTCGTCGGTTTGCAAATCACATTGAAGGAAATCCCCGCCGGCCTGGCGGCCGGAGAGGACTATGACCTGCTCTATGAAGAGCTCGTGATGCAGGAGCCCGTTGTAGATGTTTGGCGGCTGCTGGGGCCGGGTGGAGTGTCGGGCGAGTGCAGTTCGGCCATGTTGCTGGCTCTCCGGTCGCTGGAGCAGGCGAAGGATGTCAAGCAGGCCACGCTTCGCTTGCAAGAAGTCCACCGGGTCGCGGCTGCCGAGTTGCCGGTGGTCCCGCTCTGGCAGCTCGTCAACCACTTCGCCTACCACAAGTCCGTGAAAGGAGTGCCGACTCGCCCCATCGGGCTCTATCAAGACATTGAAAAGTGGCAAGTCGAACTCCGCGTCCCTTTGGAATGATCCTCCGCGAATGACACGCACCGTTTCCATTGCGATCTTGATACTGCCGGTGCTTTCGCTGCGCGGGTTAGCCGCGGACGATACCGCGCCAGTGGCCTGGGAATTGCTGCCTTACCGCATTCAGCTTCTAGTCGCGGTGGAAGCGAATGCCTCGTTGCCGCCGCGGCTGGCGGATGAGCTTCCGGTCGACCTGGCCGCGCGTGTCCCCGCGGTTGTCGGCGGCGCGTGGCGTCTGCAAGCCAGTGCGGCACCTGTCGAGCTGCGCCACCCAATCCTGCACTCCTTGAATGACGTCACGGCCAATGAATTGCCGGCAACCGCGAAGAAGGGGGACAAAGTCATCCTACTGGGAGTAGCGGCCGGTCAAGACGGCTTTCTGGTGCGGGCCCGCGAGTTGGATTTGGTGACCGGACTTTGGAACACCACGGTCACGCGGAATGTGCGCCAAGGAGCCAGCGTCAAACAGGAGGCGCTCTGGTGCCTGCTCTCCGCGTTCGCGCCCCACGCCCGCATCGAAAAAGTGGACGCCAAAACCGTCACGCTCAAGCTGCGCGCCGCGGCTCTTGCTCGGCGCGAGGCCGATCTGCCGCTCATCCCTTCGGGGACCGTCTTCCGCCCGGTGCTCGTGAAGAGCGATGCTCGTGGGGCGATTGTAGCCGGCCCCGTGGAGACAATTGACTGGACCTATTTGATACCCACGCAGAGCAAGATCTCCTCGTCCTCATTCACGGCCTCCATCGAGACGGGGCTCACCGGCTCTGTGATTGCCGAGTATCATCCCACTCGCTTGCGGCTCGCCTTGGGCGTCAGTCCTTCGCAGGATTCCACCAAGGTCAAGCTGTTAGCGGAAGGAAGCGCTGCACCTTTGGAAGGTTATGAGGTCGCCGCGCAGGAGCCGGAAGCTGCTGGAAAGCCAGGCACCACTACGTCGTTTGGTCGGAGCGGAGCCGATGGGATCGTCGTCGTGCCGCCAAGTCTGAACGCAGTCCGCACAATTCTCATTCGCCACGGGGAAGAGGTCTTGGCCAGGCTGCCGCTGGTTCCCGGACTGGCGGAAGAAATCACCATCTCGCTCGCCGACGACCGCCCGCGGCTGGTGGTGGAATCCGCCCTCCGCCGCATCCAGGACGACCTGATCGACATTGTCGCCCGCCGCGAAGTCCTAGTCAGCCGCATCAAAGCCGCTGGTGCAACCAGCAACACCGCCTCGGCGGACAAGCTTAAAGATCAGTTGCGCAAGCTGCCGAGCATCGACTCGTTTCTGGCCGAACTCGCCAACCAGCAGCAAGCCGCCGAAGCCTTAGAAGGCTCTGCCCGTTCGAAAATGCTGCAAAAGCTGGGAGACATCCGCAAGCTCGCCGAAAAGCTGAAGGCGGAAAATCCGGCCAGCAAGCTTTAGCCCGCAAGGCTGCTTGTAATCGCCCGCTGCGGAGTGCAGAATCGCCGCATTGCCTCCTTTCCCCCTCTCCCGGAACAGGCCATGCCACGCACCTCCCGCCGCAAGTTTCTCGCCGCGTCCGCAGCCGCTGCTTCGAGCGCGTTTTCCTTCACCATCGTCCCTCGCCATGTTCTTGGCGGTCCCGGCCAAACGCCGCCAAGCGAACGAGTCAACATCGGCGGCGTTGGTGCCGGCGGCATGGGAGGCGGAGACATTTCGACGGTCGCCAAGCTCGGCTGCAACGTCGTCGCCCTCTGCGATGTGGATGAGCAGCGCGGAGCCGGGCTGTTCAATGCCTTTCCCAAGGCGAAGCGGTACAAGGATTTTCGCGAAATGGTCGACAAGGAGGCCAAGAATATTGACGCGGTTACGGTCGGCACACCGGACCACATTCACGCCGTCGCCTCCATGGCCGCCATCAAAGCCGGCAAGCACGTTTACACCCAGAAGCCGCTGACCCACACGATCGTCGAAGCCCGCGAGCTCACGAAGGCGGCAGCCAAGGCCAAGGTAATGACTTCGATGGGCAATCAAGGTCATGCCAGCGAAGGCTCGCGGCTGACTAATGAGTGGATTCAGGCCGGCGTCATCGGCGAAGTCCGCGAGGTCCACTGCTGGTCGGATCGCGCCGGCCGGCTCTGGAAGCAAGGGCTCGGCCGCCCGGCCGATTCACCGCCGATTCCCAAGACGCTCGACTGGGACCTCTGGCTCGGCCCCGTGAAGGAGCGGCCCTACAACCCGGCCTATTGTCCGTTCGCCTGGCGGGGCTGGTGGGATTTTGGAACCGGGGCGATGGGGGACATGGGCTGCCACATCGTCGATCATCCAATCTGGGCGTTGAACCTTGGAGCGCCGACGTTTGTGGAATCCCGCGTCACACACGATGGCACGCTGCTCGGCGACAAGATCAACAATGAGATGTTTCCGATTGCCGCCATCATCTACTACGACTTCCCCGCCCGCGGAAACATGCCGCCGGTCCGGCTGACCTGGTACGACGGCGGCCTCATGCCCCCTGCCCCGCCGGAGCTTCGTGGCCAGAAGTTGCCGGACAACGGTGTCCTCTACATCGGCAGCAAAGGGAAAATGTACCACGGCAGTCACGGCGGCATGCCGCAGCTCTTGCCGGGCGAACTGCACGACGCCGCGATGAAAGTTCCCAAAACGATGGAGCGTTCCCCCGGCCATTACGAGGAATGGGTCAACGCCTGCCGCGGCGGCAAGACGCCGGTCGCGAGCTATTCCTACTCCGGCCCCATGACCGAAATCGTGCTCCTCGGCGTCCTCTCCCTCCGCGCTCCCGGCACGCGGCTGGAATGGGACAGCGAGAACATGAAGATCAAGAATGCCCTGGAGCTGAATCAATTCACGCATATCGAATATCGAAAGGGGTACAGCCTGTGATTCTCCTATTGCTTACCTGGGTGCCACGTTCACGGCTTTGCGTGGGCGTGCTGACATATCTTGTACTCGCCGCCGCTCCCCTTCTCGCCGCCGACAACCAGCTCACCGACCAAGAGAAGCAGGACGGCTGGGTGCTCCTCTTCGACGGCAAATCGACAAGCGGCTGGATGAGCATCAAGGAAGAGCCGCTGCCGGAAAAGAACGTGCAGGAAGGGGCGCTCAACCCTCACCCCTGCAACTACATGCTCGTCCACGGCAAGGACTGGGAGAACTTCCGCCTCGAAATGGACTTCAAAATCGCCAAGAAATGCAACAGCGGCATCTTCATCCGCACCTTCCCGCTCAAACCGCGAGAGGGAAGGGATATCGGTTACAACGGCATCGAGGTCGCCGTGGATGACACCACCGCCGCCGGATTTCACGACACCGGCGCGCTCTACGACCTTGTCCAGCCGAAGAAGAACGCCATGAAGCCCGCCGGCCAGTGGAACCACATCGTCGTCACCTGCGACAAAAATCTGATCGACATCGAGCTCAACGGCGAGAAGGTGACGCACATGGACCTCGACCAGTGGCCCGAAAAGAACAAGCGGGCCGACGGCACTCCCCACAAGTTCGACGTCGCCTACAAGGACCATCCCCGTCACGGCTACATCGGCCTCCAGGACCACGGCAGCGACTGCTGGTACAAGAACATCAAACTGAAGCCCTTAAAGTAGCCCGCTCACTCCGTGAGCGCGACACGCCAGCACACGGAGCGTGCTGGCTACTTTGGTTCCCAGATGGTCGCCCCGATGTACCGTTCCGGTCCTGTTTCCTCATCCCACATGTAGTAGACAGTCACAACCTTGCCATCCGACCGTTGCACGCTTCGGCAATATCCCAGATCCTGCCCGCCACAGTCATTACGCAGCTCAATCGGCTCGCTCCAAGTCTTGCCGCCATCGCAGCTCAGCCGGGACAGGATGCCAAATGGCTTCGTGCGAAAGCCGTAGGTCAAACAGAGCCTCCCATCTTTCAGCCGCAGCAAGTGCGGCGGATTTCCTGCGCCGGTATCGGGCACGGGTTTGCTCACGTGCTTCCAGGTCGCTCCGTCATCCACCGAGCCCCAAGCTTCGATCCAACTCTTGAGCTGCTTGCCTTGCTCCAGGCAGCGGACTGTTGTCAGCAGGTCGGTCGCGGAAAGCCGCACGGTCGAGGGCATGATGGAGTACCCCTTCGGTTCGGGGCCGATGAGAGACACCAGTTTCCAGGTCTTGCCACCGTCCGTGGTTCGGCCGCAAAGTGGCCTGCCTTCGCGGTTGTTGCTCTTGGAGGCGGTCAGGAACAACAGACAGTCTTGCTTCCCGTTCACGAGATAGTCCGTCCGCGCGGCAATACCCTGCTGTCCAAGCAGCGGCAGCTTGAACGGCCCTTTCCAAGTGCGGCCCCGGTCGTAGGAGTAATAAAAGCGCGATTCACCGGTGTTCGTTCTCGTCATCCGGCAGGTCATGGCAAAATGGGGATGCGTGAAGTCGATCCCGCCGGGGCAATCGACCGGCTCCGGCTCAGTGAACTCTGTCGGCAATGTTCCATGCCGCAATCCCGCGGTGCCGATGAGTACTCGCTGCCGGGCCGGATTTTCAATCGACCAGGTCTGGCCTCCGTCGAGACTGCGGGCCAGCAAATGCTCCTCCGGCTTGTCATGGTCGATGTTGTGGTACGTCGGTCCGCGGTCCTTGTGATACCCCGCGCTGAATCCGACCAGAATCTCGTCCCCCCACGACCAGATTCCATGATTCGCCGGCCAGCCGCCGAAGCGGCCTTTCTCGTGATAGACCTTGACGTGCTGAAAACCACTCGTCCGCTTCGACTCTTCCGAGCACAGGCTCGGCGCGGCGGCACCAAGTACCGCCACCATCAACAGCAGCACGCGACATCGAAGACTGTCTTTCATCGCCTCTACCTCACCGGCAAAAACATCCGCACGATTTCGATCCCCACTTGCCCGATCATTGCAACCCGGCAAGCGACCCCCGCCCAGTGAAGGTGATCCCGCTTCGCGCCGCTGACCTTGTCGAGAATTCCGGTGATCAGAAACGCCAAGGGGACCAGAACACCGATGGACAAATCGGCCAGCCTTATCATGGGAAACGGGGAAGAGTAGCTCGTCCGGATAAAGCTCCCGGAAAAACAGCACATGCCGAGCAGGGCAACCATGTTGGCGAGAATCCACACCAGGAACATCTTTCGCCAGCGGTTCTCGCCTGGCATCTTCGCCATCGCATACGCCGCCACGGCATAGAACGCGAACATCAGCGGCAGCCGGTAGAACATCAGGTAGCTCGCGGAACTGTGTTGGAACAGTTGATGGCTAATGATGTAGACCGGCCAACTGAGCAGCGACGTGACTCCTGAGATCACGAGCAGCCAGTGCCCCGGCTGATTGGGGAACGACCGGCCGCCGCTGAACTTCCGCCAGACCATCAGGCCGACGGCTGCGACGCCGGCCCCTTGCAACGGACTCATCAGCAGGGCTGAAATGGTCTGTAGCCAAGAGGGATTCAGCGGGCTACTTTCCTGGCCGGTCGTTTGGCTCATCGCCTGCCGGTAAAACGCCAGGATCACCGCGCTCCCCGCGGTCCAAATCATGAGGTAGAGAATCGAAATCCGCTCTCCCGGATCGGGCGGACCGGATTCCACGTCCTCCGCTTTGACGATCTCACCGGCCCATGGCCCGGTGGGCAAGGACTGTGGCGGATCGGGGAGATCGCCGAACGGATTTGAACTGGCTGCACTCACCGGAGGATCACTTGGCTTCTTTGACTTGAAACGCGAACAGTTCGGTTCGATCCAAATGGATTTTCAGCCGCACCGTCTGGCCGACGATAGTCCTCATGCTTTCCTTCTCTTTCCAGCGCGAATGCAACCGGATTCCGTCGACCTTGGCCAGCGGCTCGCAGTCCGCGCGAGCGAAGCCAGGCAGCGGATCGCCATCTTCATTCAGTATCTCGACCGCAATTGAGCCCTCGCTCGCGTCCGCATTGAGTTCTAATTGGCTTCCCTCGAGCTTGAACGGCTTCGTGATGATCCAGCCCGCCTCCTTCTTCTTCCAGGGCTCGATATAGACAAAACGGTCAAGCGGCGCGGTGGCCAGGCCAATCGCCGGCAGGTACGGATGCCGCATGTGGCCGTTGGGCCAGCCGGTGTAGTAGAGCCAGTGCTGGTCGCCGTGGGTGACGATGCTGGGTGCATTGTGAAGGATGTCCTTGTCGAACGCCCCCTCGCCCCCGCGAGCGATTAGCGGCTTCTCGGCATAGATCCAGGAGAGATCCCAGTCCGCTTCGTGGCCGCCGCGGCGGGTGGCGAGGTAGACGTTCCAGATGTCCCGTTCGTGCCGCCGCTTGTCCTGGCTGGCGTCGACCTGCGGAATGTTGAAGGCGGGCCATTCCATCACCACCATCAGGCCGAAGTCGATCCCCTCGTGCTGCCAGAAGTTGACCGTGTGAATCTGCCGCCTCTTCACTTCTGCCGGTCCTTCACGGTCGAAAATCCAATCTCGCACCGTCGTCCAGTTCGTTGGGTCCGCCTTCACGTCCGGATTGGTCATCTCCCGAGCCCCGCGGACTTCCGTTTCGCCTCCAGCGCCGCCGAAATCCGTTCGCGTGAACAGCCGATATAGCTTGGCCCGCTCGTCCCAGGCGAGTTGACTCAGCGTATCCGCCGCTCGGCCGGTGACAGGCTTGCCGTCGTTGTAGGGCTGCCAGTGAATCCCATCGCTGGAATGAGCCAGGCAGGCCGCATGTGGCAGCTTGCCAGATTCCAGCGGGCGGAACAGCGACTTGAACTTGTGGGCGGGATCGGTCTCGTGTGGATCGAAAAACGCGACGACTCCCTGATAATCCAGCAGGTTGGTCTCCTTGGCCCCCTCATATTCCCGCAGCCCCAGGTTCGGCTTCGTCCAGTGAATTCCGTCGGCCGACTCCGCCCGGCAGCAGTAATCGACCGGCCCCACATAGCCGTAGTGCATCACAAACTTGTTCGCTTCTCGCCGCACTGACTGCACCTGGAATAAATTCGCCTGCTCCCACGGCCTGTCTCGCACCAGCACCGGCTTGCCACCATTTGCCTTTGCCATCGGATTTAGATCGCGATGGATGTTGTGGCGATGCGAGATGACATAGTCGTCCGTCAGCAGTTGCTTCTGCAAGCCGACGGTAATAGCCGGCTCTCGCCACAGTTCCGCGATGGAGGGAACGGGCGGGAATTCACGCTTTTGTTCCGTCGCCGGCTTCGCAGGCTCTTCCGCACCAGAGACGGTCGCCAGCACTAGCAGAACCAGCGCGGAAATACGACAAGACATAACTTACCTCGGGTAATGCGACGTCAAGTGAAGAGGTTCCAACCCTGCCGCTCAGCAGCGGCGGGGCACTGGCGAGCTTTGGTTAGGATAAACGAATCATGCCCCACCGTCAGCTGCAGCGTCTGGTTCGGCGCGACCGCTACGACCAACTGCTATGCCAGTCCACCCAGCGGATGGATAGATATGCCACAGAGCGTCACAACCGACTGGATCGGCGGCTCCGGTGCATGCGATTGTTATCCGGCGATTCTGTCTAGACGGTATGGTTTATCTTGAACATTTCGTAAATCTGATGACCGATTTGCCAGTCAGATTCCCATTGATCTGCGGGCGTTTCAAATTGCACCAAATACAAAGTGTTAGTTTGTTTATTGCCGACTCCGACAATCCGAATACGAGACTCCTTTTGCCGATAACCTTTCGGCGGATCAATTTTCTCGACGCCGCAGGTGTAATATTCATCATTGGAATCTTCAAACTGTTCCAGCGGCGTGATTCCCTCCAGACAGATATTCACCATTGCGTTACACCACATCGAAATGTCGCCATTCATGCCACGCACAACATTCACGACAAAGCCCGTGTTGAATTGCTTCGTTTTCGCGTATGGCTCGCGCGTAAAATAGGCGGATTTAGAAGTTTTGCCGTCGTTGTCGACCTCATGAAAATGCCAACCGTGTGGGCAAGGAACGAATGCCTCGAGCGCAGGGGATCGAGTCCACGAAAAATCATCGGGGCATACAGGCAGCTCGGATTGGTCAACCCATCCTTTACGCAGGAAGAGCGTCGCTATCATTGCGCCTGTAAATTGTCGTCGATCTAGATTCATGATGTAGCCGCCGAACTAGTTATTATCTTGTGCCACGACGAGATCACTGATGATTGCCAATCGTTTCACTCGCCCATTCAAGACAACCAAAGGTCATGCGACCGAAGGCGATGCGCCTGACCACACTCTTCGATCATACGGGGAGTTTTTCTCGCGAGTCAAGGATTTTCGACGTCCGGGTGTCACGCGATCGGCTTGATCTCCACCCTCAGCCCGTCCACCCACTGCTTGTCCTCGCCCGTGTAATACAGATACGCCCGGCTGGCAGGGCCGGTGTAGGTGCCGGGGATGGCGGCGACGAGGCTGAGCGGCAGCGTGATGCGAGCTTCCGCTTGGAAAGCTCGCCAGTAGAGGACAACTTCGCGGCCGAGGACTTCGTAGGCGGCGATGGTTCCCGCTTTGACCAGCTCCTTGAGCTGATCGTGGCGGACTTCGAGGCCGCCGGGGAGGCCGATAATGGCGGTCGGCGTGGGCACGATTTCGTTGGAGCGATTCGTCACTACGACGCGGGCTTCCGTCACGGCCCCTTCGGACATTTTGGAATCTCGCAGCGAGACTTCCAGATGGAGCTTGCACTGCTCGGACGAATTGGGCTTCAGGCGCGAGAAGCGGGCGGCCACGGAGTGCGGCATCTGCGAGCCCCCTTCCATTTTGACTTCGATGCTGTGCTTGCCGGCAGGCAGCACCGGCAGCTTGGGCAGCGAGATGGTCCCTTGTGTCTTCTCGTCGAACGGGACCGCGTCACCCAGCGGATTGCCGTCCAGCACGAGCTGCAGCTTGCCAGCCGCCTTGGGAGTCGCACGGGATTGGTCGTAGGCGACGATAGCCTTGAGGGCGAGGATCGTCGACTGCGTCGAGCCAAAGTGGCCCGCCTTGCACTGCTCGGCGAGATAGCGAATCCCCTTTTCGACGTTGGCCGCGAAGCTGGGATTTTTCAGCCAGGCGAGCACCGCGAGCGCAGTTGTTTCGATTGCCAGGGCCTCTCCCGTGCTGCCGACGACGGAGACGGTGGCATCTTTCAGCGAGCCGTCGTCGTTCTGCTTGCCGGCCAGTTTGTCGAGCATGATCGCGGTCCCCTCCTTGTCGCCGGAGAGCAGCATGACATTGGCCGCGAGCGCGGCTACGTAGGTATTGAGAGTCTTCTCCGCCTGGGTGCGAATCCATTTCACCTCGGTGGAGAGGTCGGCGTCGATGCCGGCGCTCAGTAATGCCCAGACGTTGTAAACGGTCGAGACTTCCGGCTCGGCAAGCCAGGTGTGGTAGGTGTGCGTCTTGCGGATGAACGTTCCTTTGCCGTCGCGCTGGGCGAGGAGCCAGGTACGAGTCCGCTCCAGGAGAGCCGTATCGACCGGACGGACCGTGCTCATGTCGGTGAATTCCATCAGGCCATACGCGGTGAGCGCGTCGTGCCCTGGATCGGCTCCGAACCATTCAAAGCCGCCGCTCTTGCACTCGAAACCCCGCAGCCGGTCATAGCCGCGGCTGAGGATGTCGGCACTCTTTTCGATGAGGGACGACGGCACGTCCTGATGCGACAGAAAATACTGCTGAGCCATGACGAGCGGATAGACGCTCGAACTGGTCTGCTCGAAACAGCCGCATGGTTCTTGAAGGAGAGCGGCGAGCGCTTCGGTCATCGCCGCCAGTGGCGTGGGATAGACTTCGATCTTCGATTCGAAGCTCCCCTCGACCATGTCGGCGGGGATCACGATTTCGTGCTTCGCCGCGACCCCTTTATCGAGCAGTCCACCGCCGGCCACTTCCATGGGAAAGCCTGCGGGGCGAACGGTGACCTGTCGCGTCACTTTGTCGCTGTATCCGCCGGCGTGGGCAGTCATGACGACTTGCATCGGCCCGTTGTGTGGCCCGGCTTGCATTTCCACGAGAGTCCGGCCGCGAGCCCCGGCGGCGAGTTTGACCGTGGACTTTGCCTCGGGTGCTTGCTTGGAGAGCTTCGAATCGACCGAAAGATTTACGCTGCCGAGCGAAGACGTCGTGGTGTTGACGCAAGTCACCGGAACCAGCAGCTTGTCCCCCTGCGTCACTTCCAGCGGCAACTTCGGCTCCAGGTAGAACGGGTTGGCCGATTCCAGGACGGTCGTCGAGCTCCCGAGCCCGCCGGTTGTGCTGAAAGCGTCGGCGAAGGTGCGGAAAGTCGTGATCGAGTCATTCAGGGCGAATTCAATGCTGGCTTCCCCCTTCTCATTGGTCCTCAGACCCGCGTGCCAGAACAGGGTTTCGGTGAAGTCCACGCGGTCGCCCGGTTTGCGATCGGGCCGCAATTCGTGAGCATAGATGCGGACAAAGACAAAGTCGTTGGCGATATGCAGCTCGTCGGCGAAACGTCCGCCGCCAAAGCCGCCGGCACCCGCGATGCCGCCAGCCGCACGCCTGTCCTTCTTGTCAAGCTCTGCTTCACGCTTACCCTTGACGGCTACGGATGCGCTCTTAGCCAGTTGTTCCACGAGTTGCTTGGCTTCCTTGGCTTCTTCCTTGGCCTCCTGATTCTTTTGCGGAGCAGAGCGCACGGAACTCACCGCGACACCCTTGAAGGCGTCATTGGGCTGAGCTCCTTCGGCGGCTGCCGCGAAGAGTCGAATCTTGCCGTCCGCTTTCTCGTTGTTGTTGAACCTGCTGAAGTCGCGAACGGCTACGGGGGAGAGCAGCGCGAGCGCCCGGCGGGCCTGGTCCTGGTGCTGCTCGACGAATTTCTGCCAGTGCACGAGGGCGAACCGCCGCCAGCCCTGCGTTCCAAGTAAAAGATCCACGGCGAGGGCCGACTTTTCATTTTTGGCATCGAAATAGACATGAGCATCCGCTAGCTCGCGAACTTCGCTCTCCAGCAGAACCATCACCGGCAGACGCGGGGATTGCTCCCGCTTGTCGACCATTTCCAGCACGCTGTCGTCGGTCACGGTCAGGCCGACGACGGCACTTGTCGGCGAACCTTTTTCGTCGAGCGTCTTGATGTTCAGCTTGGCCTTGCCGCCGGGGGAATAAGTTTTTGCATCGGGCGTCAGCACCACTCGCACCGACCTGGCCGGCTGGCGAAAGATCAGCCGCTCGGCGAGCGGTTGGCCGGCAGTATCCCAAACGGTGATGGTGAGCACGCCGTCGGCCGAATCGGGAGCGTCGAACGTGACGGTCTTGCCGTTGTCGCCGGCCATCACGGCCTGGCGAGCAAGGACGCTTTCCCGCCGGCTCAAGGTGGCCACGACTTCGCTGGTCGTGGAAGCGATTTGCACACTGATTGGCTCGTTCTTCTCGAACAGATCTTTCGTGGCGCGGACGACAGCCCCCGCCGCCTTCACCGCTGGCAATGGGAACTGCGTCTTGATGCCCGCCGGCTCGGTGATTCTCAGAACGTACTTTCCATCCTTGGAGGGCATAAACTCGCAGCGGCCTCGCCCTTCGTGCTCGCTCCGGATGCGGGCAACTTCTTTGCCGCTCTCATCCACGATGACCCCGGTGAAGTCCGCCGGTTTCTTGGCGGGAGTCTGAGCCTCGACATAAACGCGGCTCGCCAGCCCTGCCACCAGCTCGCCCCCTTCGGGATAAACCGTCAGATCGACCGTTTGCAAGAGAATCGGAATGGTCTTGGTCGCCGTCTCCACCGCGCCGCTGTCGTCCACGATCATCGCCAGCGTTCCTTCGCCGCGAACGATATTCTCCGGCAACCGAAAGCGGGTCGTGCAGTCCCCATTTTCACCCATGGCCGCTTCGCCCCGATAGGCTTCCTTGTCATCGACTCGAGCGACCACCGTCACCTTAGCGCCGACCGGAACGCCCCCTTCGGCCCGCTCGACGTGCAATGCCGCAACCACTTCTTCGCCCGGTCCGTAACCGTCGCGAAGGAATTTGATCTGCGTTTTCAGTCGCGGGGCGCGATAAGCCCGGATGTCGAAATTCCGCACGGACGGCGTATGGCCGTGGAACGGAAAACTCACCTTGGTCGTGTATTCGCCCCCCGCCTGATCGTCGGGAACCTGCCAGCTAAAACCGATGACTCCGTCTTCCGCCATCACCGCACCAGAGGCGACGGTATCCCCCTTGGGGCCGATGATCTCGATCACAGCTTGCAGGCCTGCTTCCTTTGGCGGAGCCTGACGGGTGGCATGATGCAGGATCACACCCCGCACATAGATCTTGTCTCCCGTGCGATAAATAGGCTTGTCGGTGCTGACATAGGTCAGATAGCGCTGAGCCCCTCCAAGCTGTGCCGAATCCGGCAGCTTCACCTGGGTGCCTGGATCTTGATCGGCAACCAGTTTGCAAACTGCCCCTGTTCCGACAAAAACCATTCCGGCAACAAACGAACGGCGAGAGACGGATTCTGGAAACATGGCGGACTCCTGGCAATTCGGGTTGGAGCCGAGCGGCTCAGCAATAAGGGTCTGAAAATATAGACGGCTCTCCCCAGACAAGTGTTTCCCGAAAAGTTGCCGGGCCCAGGCCGGGCGGTAGCAGGCCCCCTTTCGCCGGGGTAAAACACGATGCGGCATATGCCATTGAACAAGAAACAGACCCGAAACTTCCTATGACGAAACTCATTCCGCATTTGGCTGTTCGACTTTGCAGTCTGATAGGCTGGGCCTTCGCCCTTGTAATAACGCCGGTCAGCATTTGCTTTGCCGACGAACCATCGGGCGAGTTGGCCGAACGGCTGGCGAAAGTCAAATTCGAGCAGTATGCAGAGGCACCTGGATACTCCGAAGGGCCAACCTGGCGAGGGGGCGAAGTCTTCTTTTGCAGCGGTGCGCTGCAGAGAGTCGATTCCGATCGCAAGGTTCACAAGTTCCTCGAAATCAATCCGGCCGGAACGCTGCTCCGTGGCGACGGCCAAATCCTGATTTGCGACAACAAGGACAAAGCGATCCTGAGTTTGTCGCCCGAAGGCAAACTGGCCGTCGTCGCCGATCAGTTTGAAACAACTGCTCTCCGGAGCTTGAATGATGTGACGATGGACGCACGCGGCAACGTCTATTGGACCGACCCCGAGGGCTCGTCGCTAAAGACCCCGATTGGAAGTGTCTTTCGTTTGCGGCCAGACGGCCGTGTGCATCGTGTGGGGACAGGGATGGCATTTCCCAATGGCCTGGATGTCGATCCCGCCGGAAAGTTACTCTACGTAATTGAATCTCAGTCCCAAAAAATCCTCCGCTATGCCGTCCCGGCCGACAACGATCTGCTGGGCAAGGCCGAGGTCTTCTTCGATCTCGGCGGCTCGGGAGGAGACGGCTGTGCGTTTGATGCCGCCGGCAATTTGTGGGTGGCTGATTTCCATCGGCCAGAAACGGGCAAGGGCCGGATCACCGTACTGAGCCCCGAGGCCAAAGTGCTCGCCTACCTGCCGCTGCCGAGCAAGGTGGTGAGCAATATCACTTTCGGCGGCCCGAATCACGACGAAATCTTCTGCACGACCGGCGAACCCCCCGGAGTCTTTCACGCCAAGGTCGGTGTCAAAGGATTCGCAGGCCATCCCGGCAAGCCCATGCAAGCGCAGCGGATGTTGAACATCCTCCCGCTGCGGCCGCATCCCGATGCGGGTGCTTTGACCGCGATTGCGAAGATCGCCGAGGAAGCGCCGCTGGACTTAGACGGAATTAGTGCTGAGGCCAGAATCAACATGATTCTGCTGACCGGTTCCATTGCGGACCTTCGGCTTCGCGAAGATGTGCAAAAGCTCCTTCCCGCTTGGGAGCGCGCGGCAGCAAAGCACGCTCGCGACAATAGGCTTCTCGCCGAAATCAAACGACTGGGAGGAAGGGCTACGCTCAAAGTCACCGCGCCCGACTGGCTACGCCAGATCGTGGGAGACGAGGGACTCGCTTCCTTCAGCCGGATCATTGAAATCGAACTCAACGAAAGAACGGACGGCCACAAAGAACCGACGCCTAAGCCGCTCTCCGACCGCGTGACCGATGACTGGCTCAAGCTGATTGCCGATCAGATCGAGTTGCGGCGACTGGAAGTATCCGGCACCGCGGTCACCAGTAAGGGGCTCATTCATCTGAAGGATCTCGTCAATCTGGAACGGCTCAACATCTGTCTCACCGCCGTCAGTGACGACGGCTTTGAGCACCTCGCCGGTCTAACCAAAATGCGGCGGATGACTATCTGCTCGTCCAAGATCACGGGCTCGGGCTTCGCGCATTTGCAGGGAATGAAACAACTCGAATCGATTAACCTACACTCATCTCCCGCGAGCGATGCCGGACTCGCCGAAATTGGCAAGCTCACCAGCCTCCGGCGACTGGAAATCGTGCACACGAATGTCACGGATCCAGGTCTCAAACACCTTGCGGGCCTAAAAAATTTGCGGCAACTGCACATCCATGGTCCCGGAACCACGCAGGCGGCCCTGCCATTTCTTGGGGAGTTGCAGGAACTTTATCAACTTGACGTCTATGACCGCGCGGCCAGCAATCAGACCCTGGAACAGATAGCTAAACTGCCCAATCTCCGCTTCTTGATGCTGACCCTGGGAATCTTTGATGACGACGGCATCCGGTATCTGGCGAAAAACTTCACTTTGGAAGAACTGTACCTCGACTCCGATCAAGTCACCGACCTTTCGATTCCCCATCTGGCTGGTCTGACGAATCTCCACAAACTCCACCTCGGCCAGGCCAAACTGTCCTCGGCAGGTCGCGAGCGGCTGAAATCATTACTTCCCAAGACCGAGATTTCGCCCTAGCGATCCAAACACAAGCTCGCCCCTTTCCCTTCCAAGTCCGCTGCGCCGCCTTTGCGAGCCGACGCAGATGCGATAAAGTGAGACACGTCGGCGCGGCACCATCGCCAGCCCCCCGTTTTGTGAGAGCCTGTAGCTCAGTTGGTAGAGCAACGGACTTTTAATCCGTAGGTCTCGGGTTCGAGTCCCGACAGGCTCACTGTACAGATTTTATCCATTGCATCGTTCGCGGTGGAAAGCGGTGAATTGTGCTGCACAGTCCTGATTTCTTCAGGACTCTTGCACACCATGGGACTGGCAACTTGTGAGTTGTCCCCCACGGTGCAGTACCCGTTAACGGCTGGCTGCGCTTGTTTCTGCGCCTCAGGTGCGCCGGATTTTGCGCAGTGATGAAAGTGCTCATCCGTCACTTGCAAATGCTGCTTGGCGGCCACGGCCTGAGAGTTCCCAGGCGCCCTGGCTTTGTCCCGCGAGATTGGAGGAAGATTTCGACATGGTCGTTGCCGCCCACTTGGCGGTGAACCAATCGCTCCAAAAAAGGGGCGGCTGCAACTCAATTGGCACGTGTCGGTTGACATCGCGCCGTGCCCGGCGATTAGAATCGACCAGAAGGTGGAATTCTTGGTGATGTGACGATCCAGCTTGCCAAACGTGTCGTTGCACCACCTGGATAGGTATCCTGAAACGTGTTACCGTTCCAAGGATTCCGCGTATTCAGCCACAGGACGAAGACAAGTTGTTATGGGAAGAAACTTCGAAAATCGCAAGAATTCGATCTTCAAGACGGCCGATCAGAAATCGAAGCTGTACTCCAAGTATGGCAAGCAATTGTACGTTGTTGCCAAGAGTGGCGTCGCGGACCCCGATGTCAATGTGCCATTGCGAAGCCTGGTGGAGAAAGCCAAACGGGACCAGGTTCCCGCCCACGTCATTGAAAAGGCGATTGAGAAGGCCCGAGGTGCAGGGGGCGAGGATTTCGTGTCCGCCCGCTACGAAGGCTTTGGTCCGGGGGGCTCCCTGGTCATCGTCGATTGTTTAACGGACAACAACACGCGCACGATTTCAGAGATCCGCAATTGTTTCACAAAGAGCGGTTCCAAGTTGGGAGCCACCGGTTCTGTCGCCCTGTGGTTTGACCACCTCGCGATTCTTTCCTTCAAGGGAGACAATGAAGAGCAAGTGCTAGACTCATTACTGGGTGCCGATGTCAATATCGATGAGATCGAATCCAAAGATGGCAAACTGACGCTCTTTGCCCCTCCCAGCGAGTTTTACAAAGCCAAAACTGCGTTGTTGCAAGCGTTTCCAGGAACCGAGTTGGAGGTCCAAGAAATCAGCTTCCTCCCACAGACCAGCAAAACGCTTGGTGCGGAAGACTTGCTTATGTTTCAAAAGCTCATCAGCATGCTGAACGAATGCGACGATGTGCAGGACATCTATCACAACATCGACTTGCCCAGTTAGAGCGCCCGGTCATTCGACGCGACGAGAGATGTCGATTTCCAAGTCCATGGAACGCGTCCCTTGCGGAGGCAACTCTGGTCTCACGGAAAGAACTCTAACTGGGCCAGGCCAGCTAGTTCCGCGGCTGCGTTCCACTGTTCGGTCAGGGCGCCGACATATCCCAAGTCGGACTCGACCAGCGACCGCTGAGCCTGGAGTAGTCGCTGAAAGTCGAATTGGCCCGTGTCAAAGCCCTGCTGAATGAGCCGCACACCGTCCTGTGCCTTGGGAATGATTCGTTTTTCGTAGCGAGCGACTTGTTGCTGGGCCACACGAAACCGGGAAGTCGCATCGGCCATTTGGCGGGCTACGTCATTTTGCGACTGCCGGACGCCCTCCATCGCCCGCCCAATATCCGCCCGAGCGGCTCGAATATTTCCCTGGTTTCTATTCCAGGCAGGTATTGGCATCGAGAAATTCAGTATCGCCATCTCCTGAACTCCCGTGACTTGCTGCATATACCCGGCCGTTACGGTCACATTCGGACGAGGTTCGACCTCTGCTCGGCGGGCCACCAAGCGCGTCCTCTCGACTTCCACTTCCGCAAGGCGTACGTCGGCATTTTGCGGAACGTAACCGTCAACGACGATCTCGTTCTCCAATCGCTGAAACGACGTTGCGATCTCACCCGTCAACCGATGAAGCTGCAAATCGCGAACTCCCATGATGGCCGATAGTTGCCGCCGCGCTCCCACGGCGGTCACTTCGGCGTTCTCCAAGGCGACCTCCGCTTTTTCGAGTTCAATGTCAAACATAATTGCGTCCGGTCGCGCACCCTCGCCAGCCTTAAACAGGCGGTCGGCGGCCTGCTGTGATTTCCTGGCCAGTTCCACGAGTTTCGTTAAGGCGAGTGTCCGCTTGTCGGCGGCAACGACCGCGGCATAGCCCTTGCGGACCTTGGTCAGCAATTCGAACCGGGCGCGAACGAATCGCAACTCGGCCTGTGTCACCTGCTGCCCGGCGGCAGCCTGGCTAAGTCTTAATTTGTGGTGAGTCACGATTTCCTGGCTGAGCTGTGCATAGTACTGACTCTCGCTCCCCCCGAGCTGCATTCCGCCACCCTCAACGACAGGATTGGGGTACAGTCCTTCCTGCCGAGTACGGCCTTGTGCCATTTCTATCTCAGCGGCAGCCTGGGATAGAACCGGACTGTATTGCTCCGCAATTGCCAGCAAGTCCAGCAGTGAAAGCGAGTCATGACCCGGCTCGTCGACAGCCACAGGAGGTGGCAGCAGCTCGGGATGAAGGGCCCCAGTCTCCGTTACGTGGCTCTGAGGCAACACGTTGGGTTTCCGAGGTACTATCGTTTGCGCATGGGCCGATGCGCCGGCAACAATCGACACTCCCAGCAACAAGATGTTGGGAATGAGCTGGTCGATGGCGAGCGAGAGCGCTCGATGGGGCCAAGTTCTCACGACAGTCCTCCACGATCGGTATCGGCCGTCAAAATCGTTGAGTTCGGAACCACCGGAATCCGCGCCAAGCTCCGCTTAACCCGCAGATTTTGACACTCCGGCTGATGTTTGTCCCAAAGGATGAATGGGTAAGGACTTCCAACTGCCCGTTGGGCAGCGTCAACCTGGTTTTTTCGCTGTTCCCCTCTTGCGTCATACGATAGAATGAATCAGTCGCGAGGAATGCCCGTGAGATATGCCCGTTACTTTCGTCGTCCGCTAGCACTGGTCCTGTGTGGCCTGGTGGGTGTCGTGAGCGGTCTACCACGGGTGGGGTGTATTTGTCCCAGCGGCGAGAACTGCATCAACTGTTCTCAAAATGAGCCCGTCGTTGCACTCTGTGACGCTGCCGGCCTTCATACTTCCAGCGACTGTTGCTGCTGCGCCCCTCAACCGGTTGAGTCATCGCAAAATCCCGGAGATCAGGTAGCGGGTTCCGAACGGTGCCATTGCCAAAAATTCGTACGACAGCTGGTGCTTTCCCATTCCGCTCGCGGCGTTCTGGTTGGCTCCCCACCGGTTGTGAATTGGATTCCCGGTGACACGTCCTCCTTGGATTTGGTTTTAGTACGAACTTCGCGCCATTTCATTCATCGAGATCGCTTGCCACCTGGCGGCCCCGTTTCTCGCGCCCAGATTCTGCGCTTGTAAGTCGTTCTCGGCGAGTCGCTACTCTGGCGGCTCGTAGTTTCGCCCACAACGTTTGCGGCGTTCTAGCGCGCGAACATTTCTGGCTGCCCGCGTCTTGCGATGATGACCATGCTCTTCCGCCCGCTACCCTGGGATTATGGGGTCCGCAATTTATTGCGACGACCAGGGCGGAGCTTTTTGACCATGCTGGGCCTTGGGACGGTTGTCCTGCTCGTGCTTGTGGTTGTTTCGTTTGTGCGTGGACTCGAAGCATCGCTAGTCATTAGTGGCGATCCACTCGTTGCGCTCGTGCATTCGCTGGGCGCTGCGGAGAACATCGAAAACTCGACAATGCCCGGCCGTAGTCCGGCCCTGCTGTCGGCCAGCCTGGCACGCATCGAGTCGCGATTCGGTGAGCGGTACGTTTCTCCAGAGTTGTATCTGGGGACGGAGATCCATACCGAAAGTCAGTCTGAAGTTGCCATGGGGCTGGCCCGCGGTGTTACTCCGTCCGCACCGCTGGTGCGTCGAAAATTCCAGTTGGTCTCCGGCCACTGGCCTCGCGCGGGAGAAGTGCTGGTCGGCAGGCTAGCTGCCGCCAAGATGGGCCGCGATCCCGTCGACCTCGCCGCCGGCAAGAAACTCCGCTTTGAGAGCCGCGACTGGACCGTGTGTGGTGAATTCTCGTCGGGCGGATCGGCCTTGGAATCCGAATTGTGGTGCCCTCTTGAGGATCTCCAGCAAGCCATGAAGCGGCAGGATCTCAGTCTGGTTGCCGTCTCGGTCACCGAACCCGCCGGCCTGATCGACCTGGCCGAATTTTGCAAAGAGCGGCTCGATTTGGAATGGCAAGCGACCCCCGAGACGGCCTATTATGCCTCCCTGCAGCGCCACTATGGTCCGGTGAGGACCGTGGCCTGGCTGATCGTGGTACTCGTGGCGGGAGCCGGGGTGTTCGCCGGCCTGAACACCATGTACGGAGCCGTGGTCGGGCGTGTGCGAGAACTGGCGATGCTGCAAACGCTCGGCTTCTCGCGGCGGGCCATTGCCCTCTCCATCGTTCAGGAAGGGACGCTGCTGGCTGCGGCTGGGTCGCTGGTTGCCTCCGCGATTGGATTGGCTCTACTGCAAGGCGTTGCGGTCCGGTTCACGATGGGTGCATTCACATTGCGGATGGACAGTACCGCCCTGATCGTTGGTTTGATGACGGGAGTGACGATCGGCGTCGTTGGGTCGCTGCCTCCCGCGTGGCGCGCGCTACGAATGCCAGTCGTCGATGCCTTGAAAGCAATCTAAAAATGTTCCCCTACTCATTATTAAAGGAGTCGTTCATGCGTTATCTGCTACTGTCATGGATCGTCGTTGCCGCCGCTGTGTCGGGTTGCGGTTCGTCTGGAGATTTGACCAAGCCAGACGCTAACTTGACGCCGTCCACGGTCCCCGATGCGCGGTTTGTACTCGCCGAAGAGCCGGCCGACGCCAAGACGGTCATCGAAACTCGTAAGGATTCCCAGGACGGCGACGATGTGACGATTACGGGCCGAATCGGAGGCGATGTGGATCCGTGGGTCCAAGGCCGGGCCGCTTTTCTCATCGTCGATTCGTCGTTGGTGCCGTGCAGCGAACGGGAGGGTGACAGTTGCAAAACACCCTGGGATTACTGCTGCGATACGGATCGCCTGACGGAGTCCAAGGCGACCATCAAATTCGTGGACGAGGCAGGGCAAACTGTCTCCACCGATGCCCGGCAGTTGCTGGGGGTGAAAGAGCTCCAGCGGGTCACCATCCGTGGCAAGGCCAAGCGCGATGAAGCCGGCAACCTGACCGTTCTCGCCCGTGGCATTTACGTAAAACGTTGAGAACTACTATGTCCGCACAAGTGAATTTGCAAGAACTGGCCGTCGACCGTTCGCCGCGCGCTTCGGCGAGTGTCAAACGGCCACGCAACCTGTTCGTGCGTTACGTGGTGCCGGCCACGCTCTTGATCGGCGTTGCCGCGCTTCTGGGCTGGTCCCTGCGTGATCGGCTGTTACCGACTACATCGGTAACCGTGGTACCGGTCATCGCGACCCGCGCGGTGTCTCAAGCGGCGGATACTCCGCTCTTCCAAGCGGCGGGATGGGTCGAACCTCGTCCCACCCCAATCACCGTCAGCGCGCTCACGGAGGGAGTTGTGGCGCGAATGACGGTTATTGAGGGGCAGTCGCTCACGGCGGGCGAACCCGTTGCCTACTTGATCGATCAGGACGCCAAACTGGCGATTCGACAGGCCGACGCCGACCTGGCGTTGCGGCAGGCCCAGCTAGACGCGGCAGAAGCGACCTCGGCAGCCGCCCAGAAGCTTCTGCACGATCCCCTTGGGCGTCTGGCGGAGTTGGCCGATGCCGAAGCGCAGCTTTCCAAGGTCGAAACCGACCTGGCCCGCCTGCCAGCACAAATCGATGCCGGAAAATCACGTAAGGCACTTGCCGAGCAGGAAGTGGAGACAAAAACGGCCGCCAAGGACGCCGTGCCGGCCATCACGGTCCAGCGCGCCCAAAATGACCTGAAAGTTGCCGTCGCGCAGCTCGACGAATTCAGCCGCCAAACGGAGGCTCTCAAGCGGGAGCAAACCGCGTTAATCAAACGGCGCGACGTGTTGCAGCGACAATTGGAACTCAAGGTGGATGAACAGCGCGCAGCGACTGAAGCCTTGGCAAGTGTTGCCGGGGCCAAGGCGCAGGTCGCGCAAGCCGAAGCAGCACTGGATATTGCCAAATTACGCTTAGAACGCGCGGTGATTCGTGCGCCAGTGGACGGCAAAATCCTGGCCCTGACTTCCCGACCAGGCGCTAAGTTGATGGGGTTGACGCCGGCTGGAATGGCCGACGCAAGCACGGTCGTCACGATGTACGACCCCGAATCCCTGCAAGTGCGAGCCGATGTGCGCTTGGAAGACGTGCCTCAGGTGATCGTCGGGCAGACCGTCCAGATTGAGACACCCGCGGTGAAGGAACCGATAGCGGGCAAAGTGATCACCGCCACGTCCATCGCCGACATCCAGAAGAATACACTTCAGATCAAGGTGGCCATTGACAAGCCTCCCTCGGTCATCAAGCCGGACATGTTGGTCCAAGTGACTTTCCTCGCGCCGGCAGAGACTGCGAAGCCCCGCGGTGAAGGTGTTGCGGCCCTCAGGATTGCCGCGCCTTCGTCGCTCATTGAGGGCACCGGCGATGGAGCCAGCGTCTGGGTTGCCGATCTTGCCAATGGGATAGCACGCCAGCAAAAGGTAAAGCTCGGTCGGCCGATTTCCCGCGAGCTCGTCGAAGTGTTGAGCGGGCTGTCGATTGGCGACCGGCTGATCGTCAACGGTCGGGAGACTCTCCAGGAAGGGGAGCGAATTCGCATTGTCCGGGAAGACATTTCGCTTGGCAAAGAGGCTGTCAAGAATAGAGCGGCAGCCCACGGAATGGAAGCGTCGATAACTCCCCCTCACGGTGGCAAATGATATAGAGGCGAAGCCATGGCTCTACTGCATGTGGAATCCGTCACGAAACGCTTCATCAAGGGAGACCAAACGATTACGCCCCTCGAAGGCGCATCGCTGGTGGTTGAACGAGGTGACTTCGTTTCGCTGATGGGCGCGAGCGGCTCCGGAAAAAGTACGCTCCTCAATTTGATCGCCGGAATTGACCGGCCAACTGCCGGGAGCATCGTGGTGGATGGCGTCGATATTACTCAGCTTTCGCGGACTCGGCTGGCCCGCTGGCGCGCCCAAAACGTCGGCTATATCTTTCAAACCCACAATCTCATTCCCGTGCTCACCGCCTACGAGAATATTGAAATGCCGCTGTTGCTCCTGCCCCTTTCCAGAAGTGAACGCCAGCGACGTGTGAGCGTCGCGCTGGAAGCGGTGGGATTGACCGATCGCGCGGAGCATTACCCCCGCCAACTTTCCGGCGGGCAGGAGCAGCGAGTCGGCATAGCGCGGGCGATTGTGGCCAGTCCCACGTTGGTGGTGGCAGACGAGCCCACGGGCGACCTGGATGCGGAAACCTCCGAGCAGATCCTCGTCCTGCTGCAGCGATTGAATCGTGAGCTGGGGATGACCCTGCTGATGGTTACGCATGATCCGGATGCAGCCGCCATCGCATCTCGGCAACTGCGATTGGACCGGGGAAAGCTGCTGGAACTCGCCGCAACAAATTCGCTGGCAACTACTCCCTGAGGCCCTGCCATGTTCCGTTTTCTCCCCTATGTCCTGAAGACCCTCTGGCGGCATCGCACGCGCACGCTGCTCACCGTCAGTGGCACGGCGGTGGCGCTCCTCGTGTTCTCGTTTGTCACTGCGGTCCAAGAGGGACTGACGCGGCTGCTTAACGACCGCCGGCATGACCACACCCTGATTGCCTTCCAAGCCAACCGCTTTTGTCCGAGCACCAGTAAGCTGCCGGAAGATTACGCACGTCGTGTTGAGCGACTGCCCGGCGTGAAGAGCGCTGTGCCGATCAAGGTCTACATGAATAACTGCCGCGCCAGTTTGGACGTGGTGGTTTTCAATGGGTTGCCGGCGGACAAGCTGCGGCAAGTGCGTTCGCTCGATCTGCTGGAAGGAGACTGGTCCACGTTCGAGCGCCAGCAGGATGCGGCCATCGTCGGCCAGTCCGTTGCCCAACGGCGGCGACTCGCAGTCGGCCAAAAGTTCTCTATCGGAATGCTGACCGTCACGGTAACCGGAATCTTTCGCTCGCCCGATCAATCCACAGAGAACATGATCTTCACGCACCTCGATTTCCTACAGCGAACCAAAGGCTTGAACTCGGTTGGAACGGTCACTCAGCTGGAAGTAAAACTCGAAGACAACGCAGATCCGCAGTCGACCAGCCAGGCAATCGACGACCTTTTTCGCTCGGGTCCCATAGCAACCAACACCCGCACCAAGGGAGTATTTCAGGCCAGCGCGGTCGGGGACCTGGTCGAGTTGGTCGGATTCACGCAGTATTTGGGGTTTGCCTGCGTTGCCCTGGTACTCGGTCTGGTCGCCACGACGACCGTCATGGGCGTGCAGGACCGAATCAAGGAGCATGCCGTCCTGCAAACCATGGGCTTCACGGGATGGCACATTTTTGCCTTTGTGATCACCGAGAGCCTCTTGGTCAGCGTTGCGGGTGGCGCTCTTGGGATTGGAACGGCCTTGATCATTTTGAGCACGAGCAACTTTGCCCTGGGGACCGAGGGGATCTTGATCACCTTCTTGCCCTCGATTTCGCTCGGTTTGACGGGGCTCGCTGTCGCGCTCCTGGTGGGACTTGTTGCCGGTATTGTCCCAGCATTTCAAGCCGCTCGGGCAGAGATTGTTCCTGCGCTTCGGTTTGGGTAAGGCACACTATGTATCGAGAAACGACGAAGCTCTAAGCAATCTCTTGCGGTTGGGAAAGCGTCGCCCAAGTCTGTTTTTGGCGGCCAGTTCTTTCTCACAAGAGCTAATCGAACCTCCGATTGAGATCAGGTTGAACTTTCCGCCTCCAGGGATCCAGAGAGAGCCGGAGGTGGCAAGAGATTCGCTGCCGATGAGAGGGATGCGCCGCGCATCTGGACAACTGCCACGTGCAACCACGCCAGGCTACCGGCAGTGAGCGCCAGCAGTGCGACGAAAGCCATTTGGGGCACGCCGGACCAGCGGCCCAGAGCGCCGAACAGTGGTGGCAGAAAGAATCCCCCCAGGGCACCAAGCAATCCCACAAGGCCGCCCACGGCGCCAACATCCTGCGGAAAATAATTGGGGATGTACTTGTAAACCGAGGCCTTGCCAATCCCCATTCCGCAGCCGACGACAAACATCAGCATGGCAAACACTCCGGCTGAGGGATAATAGGCGACGCCCAGATATTCGCCGCTGGGAATCGCCAGGATGGCGAGCGCCACGGTCATGACAGCAAAGACCCAGTAAGTCACGACGCGCGGGCCGAATTTGTCCGACAGGTAACCTCCCAGTGGCCGCAAAAGACTCGCGGGGAAAATGAACGATGCGGTGTAGAGCGCGGCGGTGTGCAGTGAGAGTTTGTAGGTATCAATGTAGAACTTCGGGAGCCAGCTCGAGAGGGCGACATAGGCACCGAACACGACGACATAGTACAGGCTGAAACGCCAGACTCTCAAGTACCGCAGCGGCGACATCAAGGAGAGCATCGAACGGCCTTGCGCCGGACGAGGATCATTTTTGGGAGCGACCAGCAGAATGACTCCGGCCATCATCACGAGCAGCACCGCATAGAGCGACGGAATGAACCGCCAGCCGCCGGGTATCCAGCCCCACAGAAAGCCCGCGGCCGGAACCAGAGTCAGGATCGCGGGCACGAACAGCACCAGCAGCTTGGTCCCCGCGGCACCGACATTACCGGCCCCGAACACCCCCAGAGCTGTCCCTTTGGTCTGTGGCGGAAACCAGGCTGAATTCCAGGCGATGCCGACGGAAAACGAGTTGCCCGACATGCCAAAGAGCGCCGCGCACATGAAAAGTTCCATGTACGAATCGGACAGACTGAACAGATAGGTCGGTATCGCGGAGGACAGCAACAGGAAGACCATCATGTTTCGGCCGCCAAACCGATCCGTCCAAATGCCGAAGTTCAGCCGCAACAGTGCGCCCGAAAGGATCGCAACGGCAATCAGCCACTCCAATTGCGAATCGCTGAGTTCGAGTCCCTTTCGGATAGGTATTCCGAGAACGCCCAACATCAGCCAGACGTTGAACATCAAAGTGAAAGCGACGGTCGAGAGAATGAGCACGCGCCAGCGCGGGCTGGCGAGGGAAGGCGCGGGAGAGATCGACAGCACAGAAGCTTTCTGATGGGAGGCGGGATGCACGAAACGATGCGTGAAGAGTCCGACGTGCGGCACAATCCCGCCTCAGAAACTGCTTGCGTGACAAGAGCCCTGTGATGGTGCCATGAGGATTCTTCGTGGCGCACTTGTTTGCAAATCAAGTGCCGGCAAGGATTTCGAGAATCTGGCCATAGTCGTAAGTGGAAGCAGAGCGCAATGCCTGCGGAGTTGGCGATGACTGCCCAATTATGGTGCAGGCCCCAGAAGGTCGCAGCCATCATGGCTAGCTTTGCGGGCCGATTCCTCCCCTTCGTTACTTGTGCCCTGGTGGCATAGGACTTGCGAATCAATTCCCGGCGCTTCTTCCAGGCGGATGATTGGCGCCGCATAGGCCATGCGGCTGTTTGGACCTTTCCCCGAGCAGGAAGTGCTTTTCGTTAATGTCCGCTTTACTCTTGGAGCCAAGTGCGCCTGCTCGCACCGGTCTGAAGTTGCTCGATGAGCTCCTGCGCGATCAGCAGCAGCTGACGGCGGTAGAGCAGTTCGCTCGGCACCATGAATGTGACTCACTCCCTGACCAGGAAAAGTATTATCGCAATCTCATTCCGCTCACGGCTCCTCGGGACGGGGAGCAGTACGCTTTCGAGGTCGATCTCGATTCCTGCTCCGGCTGCAAAGCCTGCGTGGTTGCCTGCCACAATCTTAACGGCTTGGAAGAGGACGAAACTTGGCGTTCCGTCGGCCTGCTGAGCGGCGGTTCGGCCGAATTGCCGGTGATTCAGCATGTCACGAGCGCCTGCCATCATTGCCTGGAACCTGCCTGCTTGCATGGCTGCCCCGTGAATGCCTATGTCAAGGATCCGGCCACCGGCATTGTCAAACATCTCGATGACCAATGCATCGGCTGCCAGTATTGCATCTTGAAATGCCCCTACGACGTTCCCAAATACAGCCACTCCAAAGGAATCGTCCGCAAGTGCGACATGTGCCAGAATCGCCTAGCAGTTGGCGAAGCTCCGGCTTGCGTGCAGTCTTGCCCGAATGGGGCGATTCGGATCACGCTGGTGAACAAGCAGGCCATCATCGAAGAGAGCGAGGCCAATCAGTTTCTACCCGGCGCTGCCGCTCCGAGCTACACGCTGCCGACGACCACGTTCAAGACCCGCCGCCCGCTCCCGCGAAACTTGCTGCCGGCGGATTACTACGCGGCCTCGCCGCAACATGCCCACTGGCCGCTGGTGCTGATGCTGGTGCTCACCCAGATGTCCGTCGGTACATTCGTCGTGGAACAATTGTTGGGCCGCGTTCTGGCGGTCAACGGACAGGAAACTATCGAGCAAACTCGCGCCGTGCATCTGATTGCCGCTTTCGCACTCGGAATGCTCGGCATGGGTGCTTCGCTGTTCCACCTGGGGCGGCCATTGTTCGCCTTCCGAGCCGTCATCGGCCTTCTGACCTCCTGGCTCAGCCGCGAGATTGTCTGCTTCGGGGCCTTTGCGGCACTGGCCTCGCTGTATGCCGCGCTGCCGTGGCTCTCGGTTTGGAACATCAACATTTCCCGGGGAGCGAATGACCTGCTGGGCTGGAGCGTGGTCGCGACCGGCTTAACGGGAGTCTTTTGCTCCGTGATGGTCTACGACAGCACCCGCCGGCCGCTCTGGCACTGGTCGCGAACGGGGCTGCGTTTTCTGCTGACCGGCGCGCTGCTCGGAATTCCCACCTCGCTCCTTATCGCGTTTGTGGCTGCGGCCTTCACGGAGTCGTTGAGTGTGCCACAAATCATGACGGATTATGGCCGCAACCTCTGTGGTATTTTGGCGCTGGTGGCCGTCGTCAAACTCCTGTTTGAAGCCTCCCTATTCTCACACCTGCTCAGCCGCCGGCTGACTCCGCTTAAACGGACGGCCATGCTAACCACGGGTGAACTTGCCCGCCGGACGAGCCAGCGATTTCTCTGTGGAGTCGCTGGTGGAATCGCCCTGCCCGGCTTCCTGTTCCTCGCCCCACTCCTCGATCCACAGCAGACTCTTTCAACCCAGTTCATCGCGGTCGCGATGGTCTTGGCCCTAGGGATTTGCTTTCTCGGCGAAGTGCTGGAACGCTACTTGTTCTTTAGCGCCGTCATCGCCCCCAAGATGCCAGGAACTCCCGCCGCATGACCGCTGCCGCCGAAACAATACGCTCGGTCCTCGCGGATCTGCTCTGGCAGCCGACCGGTCCGCTGACTCGCGACCTTTTGCTCACTCCCGGCCGTTTTGGACTAGGGAAAGTTCCCGCCGGCAAGCAGCCCGATGCCACCACTACGATGGTCTGCGGCTTTTGTTCCACCGGCTGTGGACTCAACATCCATTTGAAAGAGGGGCAGGCGGTCAACTTGACACCGACGACGAATTATCCGGTGAACCTTGGCATGGCCTGCCCGAAGGGCTGGGAAGCGCTGACCGTATTGAATTCTCCCGATCGGGCAACGACCCCGCTTTTGCGCGATGCCGGTGGAACGCTGCGTCCGGTCCCCTGGGCCGCCGCGCTCCAGACGTTTTGCCAGCGGATGAAAGGGATTCAAGCCAAGCACGGCCCCCATTCCATCGCCTTCCTCGGCACGGGCCAGATTCCGACCGAGGAAATGGCCTTCCTCGGCAGCCTCGCCAAGTTCGGCATGGGGATGCTGCATGGCGATGGCAACACGCGGCAATGCATGGCCACCTCGGTCGTCGCCTACAAGCAGTCCTTTGGCTTCGACGCTCCCCCTTACACCTATCAGGACTTTGAAGAATCCGACGTGATCGTTCTGGTCGGCTCGAATCTTTGCATCGCGCACCCGATCATGTGGCAGAGAATCTGCCGCAACCCCCACGAGCCGCAGATCATCGTGGTCGATCCGCGGACGACGGAAACGGCGATGGCGGCCACGCTCCACCTGCCGCTCCAGCCGAAATCGGACCTGGCGCTGCTCTACGGCCTGGCTCACATTCTCATTCGCGAAGAATGGATCGATCGGGAGTTTCTCGCCGCGCACACGACGGGATTCGAAGCTTTCGCCGAGCACGTCAGGCAGTTTACGCCCGAGTATGTTTCCAAAGTGAGTGGACTCGAAACTGCCGTCCTGGAAAAATCAGCCCGACTGATCCATGAAGGGAAGCGGGTCTCGTTCTGGTGGACGATGGGAGTCAACCAGAGCTACGAAGGGGTCCGCACTGCCCAGGCCATCATTAACCTGGCACTGATGACGGGCAACATCGGCCGGCCGGGAACGGGGGCCAATTCCATCACGGGACAATGCAACGCGATGGGCTCGCGGCTGTTCAGCAACACCACCAACTTGCTCGGTGGGCGAGCCTTTGAGAATCCCCAGCATCGCGAGAAGGTGGCTGGCATTCTGGGGGTCGACAAGGAACGCATTCCCACGCAGCCCAGTTGGAGCTACGACCGGATCATCGAAGGGATTCTGAGAGACCAGATCAAGGGGCTCTGGATCGTCGCCACCAACACGGCCCATTCTTGGATCAACCAGCACGCTGTCCGCGATATCCTCAGCCGGCTCGACTTTTTGGTGGTCCAGGACATGTACCACTCCACGGAAACCGCCGAGCTCGCGCACTTGGTGTTGCCTGCCGCGTCTTGGGGGGAAAAGGAAGGAACGTTCATCAACTCGGAGCGGCGGTTTGGGGTTATTAAGAAGGTGGTCCCTGCTCCTGGTCAGGCGCTCGCCGATTTTCACATCTTTCGCCTGATTGCCGACGCTTGGGGCTGCGGTGAAATGTTCTCGCGCTGGACCAGCCCCGAGCAGGTGTTCCAGATTCTCAAGGAGCTCTCGCGCGGCCAGCCCTGCGACATCACTGGCATCGAAGATTACCGCATGATCGACCAGCGCGGCGGAGTGCAGTGGCCTTATCCTTCGTCGGGCGAGCGCGATGAAGGCACGCAGCGGCGGCTCTTTGCCGAAGGGCGTTTTTATCACGACGACGGCAAAGCCAAATTCCTGTTCGAGATGCCGGCGGAGATGCCCGAGCCTCCTAGCGAAAAGTATCCCTTCCTGCTGCTCACGGGCCGCGGCACCGCTTCGCAGTGGCATACGCAAACGCGAACCAAGAAATCAGCCGTCCTCCGCCAGCTTTATCCGGCGGAAATTTACGTCGAGCTGAATCCCGAAGACGCCCGCAAGCTGCGAATCACCTCCAACCAGCGGGTCGTCGTCGAATCGCAACGGGGGGGCCTTGTCGCCAAGGCGTTTGTCACGCCGACCGTGCAACGCGGACTGTGCTTCCTTCCCATGCATTACGAAACTACCAACCAGCTCACACTGGCTCATTTTGATCCTTACTCCCGCCAGCCTTCCTATAAGAATTGCGCGGTGAATGTGCGGCGAGCCGAAGTTGCCGACTTATCCCCCTCTCCCTTTGGGAGAGGGCCGGGGTGAGGGTTTTGAGACTTGACTGACGGAGAAATACCACATGATCGCCCAATCTGGATTCGACAAACAAACCATCGTCGTCATCGGCCACGGCATGGTCGGGCACCGTTTCTGCGAGAAACTGATCGAGTACGACACCGGCCGCCGCTTCCGTATCGTCACCTTCTGCGAAGAACCGCGAGCCGCCTACGACCGCGTCGGCCTCACGTCCTTCTTCGCCAGCCGCAGCGCCCAGAAGCTGATGCTCGCCAATCTCGATTGGTATCGCGACCAGGGAATCGAGCTGCATGTCGGCGACCGAGCCAGCGAAATTGACCGGGAGCGCCGGATTGTGACTTCAGACCAGGGCTTGGTCATCAAGTACGATTATGTCGTCCTGGCCACTGGCTCGTTTCCGTTTGTGCCGCCGGTCCCTGGCATTGATAAACCGGGGGTCTTCCTTTACCGCACGATAGACGATCTGGAGCGGATCATCGCTCACGCCAAGGAGGTAAAGACCGCTGCGGTCATTGGGGGCGGTTTGCTCGGCCTGGAAGCGGCGAAAGCAACTTTCGATTTGGGGCTGGAAACGCACGTCATCGAGTTCGCCCCGCGGCTCATGCCCCGGCAGGTGGACGACCCCGGCTCGCGGCTGCTGGTGCAGAAAATCCAGTCACTGGGCGTGAAGGTGCATTTGCAGAAGGCGACCAAGGAGGTTCTGGGGGAGAAGAAGGTGGAAAAGATGGTCTTTACCGACGGCTCCGAACTCGATGTCGGCATGATCGTTGTTTCCGCCGGCATCCGCCCCCGCGATGAATTGGCCCGCAAGTGCGGCATCAAAGTTGGCGAGCGGGGAGGCGTGGCCATCAATGACCATCTGCAAACGAGCGATGCGAGGATTTACGCGATTGGCGAAGTCGCCCTGCATCGCGCCATGGTCTATGGCCTGGTCGCCCCCGGTTACGAAATGGCCGACGTCGCCGCCGCCAATCTCTGTGGCGGCCAGAAGCAATTCACCGGAGCCGACCTTTCCACGAAACTCAAGCTGATGGGAGTGGACGTGGCCAGCTTTGGGGACTACGAAGCGCCAGCGGAACGGGCTCGCCCGCTGGTTTACGACGATCCCTTCGGCGGCGTCTACAAAAAGCTCCTCTTTAGCCCTGACGGCAAAAAGCTGGTCGGCGGAGTGCTCGTCGGCGACGCCGACGATTACACTATGCTGGCCTCGCTCGCCAAAAGCGGCAAACTCCTGACAGTGCCTCCCGGCGAGCTGATCGTCGGCAAGAAGGATGGTGCTGGCGGCGCGGATGCAATGGACGACGATTGTCAGATCTGCTCGTGCAACAACGTCTCCAAGGGAGAGCTTTGCACGGCCATTCAGGAAAGAAACCTGCTGACGTTGGGAGAAGTCAAATCCTGCACGAAGGCCGGCACCGGCTGCGGAGGGTGCGTGCCGCTGGTGACGTCGATTCTGAACCGCCAGCTTGAAGCGGCCGGCAAGACGGTGAACAGGAACCTGTGTGAGCACTTCCCCTTCACTCGCCAGGAACTCTTCCACATCGTCAAAATCAAGCAGATCAAGACCTTCGACGACCTCATCGCCGGCGAGGGGCACGGGCTGGGCTGCGAAATTTGCAAGCCGGCGGTCGCGTCGATCCTCGCCAGCCTCTGGAATGACAGCATCCTCAATCACGCAACATTGCAGGACACCAACGACCGCTTCCTGGCCAACATCCAACGGGACGGCTCATACTCGGTGGTCCCGCGCGTGCCCGGCGGCGAAATC